>JAESFK010000012.1_pt1 | contig 522551 bp, 523 predicted proteins | sample 9269391 | NCBI WGS metagenome assembly JAESFK01 (sample SAMN14506231, study PRJNA617097) | algae metagenome | isolation source: Drouetiella hepatica UHER 2000/2452 and co-occurring heterotrophs from... | place: Slovakia: Slovak Paradise National Park, Hrabusice, Kosice Region | collected...
GCCTCGTGCTCCTTCAGCACCGCGATGATCTGCTCTTCCGTGAAGCGGCTGCGTCTCATGTTCTGGTCCTCTCGATGGGCCAGAACGAACTTCAAGCTGGATTATCCCAGAGGGGCAACGTCAGCCGAAGAACTCACCCATCCGGGAGTTCTCTCTTCTGTACAGGAATGGCGCTCCCTACGGGATTCGAACCCGTGTACCCAACGTGAAAGGCTGGTGTCCTAGGCCTCTAGACGAAGGGAGCGAACCGCTTGGCGGCGGCGGGCGTTATAGGGGGCTTCACCGCCGCCATCAAGCGCCTGGGCTGAATTAGCTGGCCTTGATCGCATTCTCCTCCACGACCTTGCCCCAGATGCGCATCTGCGCCTCGAAAAAGGCCTGCAGCTCGGCCGGCGTCGAGGTCATCAGCTTGATCTGCTGCGTCTCGGTCAGCTGTTTTTCCAGCGCCGGGTCGCGGAAGGCGGCCTTCAACTCGGCGTGGAAGCGGTCGCGAATCGGCGCCGGCGTGCGCGCCGGCGCGAACACGCCCCACCAGGCCTCGGCCTCGAAGCCGGCAAAGCCGCTTTCGGCCACCGTCGGCACCTGCGCCAGCGTCGCGGCGCGCGTCAGGCCGGTCTGGGCGATGGGCCTGAGCGTGCCGGCGGTGAGATGCGCGGCCAGCACCGCCACCGAGGCGATGGCTACCGGCACATGGCCGCCGAGCGCGTCGTTGATCAGCGGGCCGCCGCCCCGGTAGGGAATGTGGTTGAAGGTGGTCCCCGCCTGCTTCGCCAGCAGCGTCATCGCGAGGTGGCCGAGGCTGCCATTGCCGATCGTGCCGTAGGGCACGCCGCCTGCCGTCTCCCGGCCCGCCTTGACGAGGTCGGCGAGCGTGCGGTGCGGCTGGTTCGGATGGGCGGTGATGACCATCGGCGCGGTGCCGATCAGCATCACGGGATCGAGGTCCTTCACCGAGTCGAACGGCATGTTCGGCAGCAGCGAGGGATTGACCGCGTGGGTGTCGAAGACGAACAGCCAGGTCAGCCCGTCGGGCGCGGCCTTGGCCACCGCATTGGCGCCGACGCTGCCGCCGGCGCCTGCCCGGTTCTCGACGATGACGGCCGAGCCGAGCCGGCGTTCCAGATGCGGCTGGACCAGCCTTGCCAGCGCATCCACCGACCCGCCGGGCGGGAAGGGAACGATCAGCCGGATCGTGCCGGACTGGGCGCGGAGGACCGAGGGCGCGAAGGGCAGCGCGAGGGCCGCGGCCGAGAGGCCGCGGCGTGTGATGGCCGGCATGTGGCGTTCTCCCAGGACCTTGATGGCGGAGGCGTCGAGGCCCCCGCCCGCAAGGTTATAGGGCGCGCTCAGGGAATGCGAAGCACCCAGCCGGGCTGGATCAGGTCCGGGTTGACGATGGGCGGATTGTTGGCCGCGACGATCTTCGGATAGTCGGCGCCCTTGCCGTAATGCGCCTCGGCGATCTTCCAGAGCGTGTCGCCCTTCTTCACCGTGTACATCTTGGCGGCGGCGGCCTCCTTGTTGACCACCAGCTGGCTGGTATCGACCTGCGACACGCCCACCGTGTTGCCGAGCGCCAGGATGATCCGCTCGGCCTCTTCCTGCGTCTTGACCTGTCCGGAGACCTGCACGTTGTTGCCGGTCGACTGGATCTGCAGATTGCTGGTGTCGAAACCGTGGCTGCCCACTTCCTTGGCAAGCTCGGGAGCGGGCGCGGCCTGCGCCTCGCTGGCGCCGACCAGCTTCTTGCCGACATTCTTGACGAAATCGAAGAAACCCATGCTGTCCTCCTGGCTGCCTGCCGGGCAACAACCCGGACGGGCGGTGAGACTAGCCATCAGTCAATCGTCTGACCAGCCATCGCGGCCACCATGGCGGGCAGGCGATCGGGGCGCCGCCTGTGGATAACTGACCCAGCGTCACACGGGCGTCTTGCCGGGACCGGCCAGCGGGCGTGCAATCGATTGGTCGGCTCGCGCCGATTCATTTCGTGACGGTATGGGTCTCGGGTTCGCCATGAAGGGTTCGGCGTTTGCGGATTTTTCCGCCACGGCGGCAGCGTCCCAGCACGAGGGGATCGTTGCGCTGGTGCGCTGGCGCCTGCTCGATCCGTCGTGGAAGCCGTCCTTCGCCGACCTTCTTGACGATGCGCGGGCCTGTATCGGCCCGGATGTCGACCGGTCGCACCTGTTGGAGGCCTTGCGCGAGGCGATCATGGCGGACGCCTCGGTCGCGCCGATCGCCCGCAGGCTCGCCGTCGAGGCGGGCCTTGCCATGGCGCGGCCCCTGGCCGCCGCCCAGCTCAAGCCGGGACGGTTCGGCAGCTTCTTTGCGCGCTGGTCCGCGGACGGCAGGCGCGCCGCGGCTGCTGCCGCCGATCAGCTGCGCTCGGGTGACGCCGCGTCCAGAATCCGGAACTGAACCCGGTCCTGGCCCTGCCAGCGGTCGAGCGCCACTGCGCCGGCCACATGCAGCGGCCTGCCGCGATGCTCGGCCAGCGCCTTGCCCACCGGCTGGCCGGCGGCGCGGAAGGCGATGGCATCGACCGTCTGCCCATCGCCGCTCTTCAGCCGGGTGCGGACATGCGCCCCGCCGACTTCCTCCGCATAGACCACCGTGTGGGAGGGCAGCACCAGAACCGGCTCGGCATTGCCGCTGCCGAACGGCCCTGCCCGCTCGAGCATGGCCACCAGCGGCGGGCGGACGGCCGTAGCGGTGGTTGCGGCATCGATCAGCAGTGCCTCCTCCCGGCGCGCCGCCTCGACGGCCGGCGCCAGGCGCTCCTCGAGGAAGGCGCGGAAGGCGGCGAGCCGCTCGCGTGAGACCGTGATGCCGGCCGCCATGGCGTGGCCGCCGCCCTTGGCGAGCAGGCCCTCGCTGACGGCCTTGCGCACGGCGGCGCCGAGATCGACGCCCGGCAGGGAGCGGCCGGAGCCGGTGCCGGTATCGCCGGTGAAGGACACCGCGAAGGCCGGCCGCTTGAAGCGGTCCTTCAGGCGCGAGGCGACAAGGCCGACGATGCCGGGATGCCAGCCGTCGCGCGCGGTGACCACCACGGACGCCCCCTCCTCCAGGGGTCCAAGAGCCGCCAGCGCCTCCGCCTCGGCTTCCGCAACCGTGCCCTGTTCGACCACCTGCCGCTCGCGGTTGAGGCGGTCGAGTTCGCCGGCGATGCGGATGGCCTCGCCGGTGTCGTCGGTGATCAGGAGACGGACGCCGAGCCCGGCATCGCCGATGCGGCCGCCGGCATTGATGCGAGGCCCCAGCAGAAAACCGAGATGGTAGGGGCTCGGCGGGCCGTCCAGCCGCGCGGCATCCATCAGGGCGCGCAGGCCAACATTCTCGCGCCGGCGCATGACGGCAAGGCCGCGCGCGACGAAGGCGCGGTTGAGCCCCTTCAGCGGCACGACATCGGCCACCGTGCCCAGCGCAACGAGATCGAGAAACCGCATGAGATCCGGCGCCGGCCGCGCCGTCGTCCAGAAGCCGCGCTCGCGCAGCCGCCGGTTCAGCGCGACGACCAGCATGAAGGTGACGCCGGCGGCGCAGAGGTGACCAAGGCCGGAGAGATCGTCGAGCCGGTTCGGATTGACCAGCGCCTCGACGGCGGGAAGCGTCTCGTCGGCCTGGTGATGGTCGCAGACCACCACGTCGAGCCCGAGTTCGGTCGCACCCGCCAGAATCTCGTGGCTGGTGGTGCCGCAGTCGAGCGTGACCAGCAGGGTCGCGCCCGCCCCGGCGAGATCGCGGATCGCCGCGAGGTTCGGCCCGTAGCCCTCGAAGATGCGGTCGGGGATATGGACCGCCGGATCGAGCCCGGCCTGCCGCAGGAACAGCGTCAACAGCGCCGAAGAGGTCGCCCCGTCCACGTCATAGTCGCCGAAGACGGCGATGCTCTCGCCGTCGATCACCGCCTTGGCGAGCCGCTCCACCGCCCGGTCCATGTCGGCGAGCGTCGAGGGGTCGGGCATCGCGTCCCGGATCGTCGGCTCCAGGAAGGCTTCGGTCGTCTCGGCGGTCACGCCCCGGCCCGCGAGCACGCGCGCGAGAATGTCGGGCACCTCGTGCGCCTGCGTGATGGCCAGCGACTGCGCCCGCTCCTGGTCGTTCATGCGGTCGCGCCAGGCGCGGCCGAGCACCGAATGCTCGACCCCCAGGAACAGCCGCCGCTGGTTCATCGGGTCAGTCGAGGTGGAACTTGGAGAGCTCGCGGTGCTCGCCGAAGATGCGCCGGACGGTGCCGGTGGTCGAGCGGTAGACGAGCGTCTCGGTGGTGATGATCTCTGGCCCGAACACCACGCCCTTCAGCAGTGCGCCGTCGGTGACGCCGGTCGCCGCCACGATCACGTCGCCGGAGGCCATCTCCTCCATGGCGTATTTCTTCTTCGGGTCCGCGATGCCCATCAGGCGCGCGCGCTCGACCTTGGCCTCGTCGTCGAGGATCAGTCGGGCCTGCATCTGGCCGCCGACGCAGCGCAAGGCCGCCGCCGCGAGGACGCCTTCCGGCGCGCCGCCAATGCCGAGATAGATGTCGATGCCGGTTTCGGCCGCGCTGGCCGTGTGGATCACGCCCGCGACGTCGCCATCGGTGATCAGGCGGATGGACGCTCCCGTGGCGCGCACGGCCTCGATCAGCCTGGCATGGCGCGGGCGGTCCATGATCAGCGCGGTAATCTCGCTGGGCTTCACGCCCTTGGCCCTGGCGAGGGCGTTGATGTTGTCGGCCGGCGAGGCGTCGAGATCGACGATGCCCTTCGGAAAACCCGGGCCGATGGCGATCTTGTCCATGTAGACGTCAGGCGCGTAGAGCAGCGAGCCGTGCTCGGCCATGGCGATCACGGCGATCGAGCCCGGCATGTCCTTGGCGCAGAGCGTTGTGCCTTCGAGCGGATCGAGGGCGATGTCGACCTTCGGACCCTTCTTGGTGCCGACCTCCTCGCCGATATAGAGCATCGGTGCCTCGTCGCGCTCGCCCTCGCCGATGACCACGCGGCCATCGATCGGCAGCTTGTTGAGTTCGCGGCGCATCGCATCGACGGCGGCCTGGTCGGCGGCCTTCTCGTTGCCGCGCCCGCGCAGGCGCGCGGAAGCGACCGCCGCCCTCTCCGTCACCCGCACGAGCTCCATCGACAGGACGCGCTCGATGACGAGGTTCTTCGGAATGGACAGCCCCTGGTCGGCCATGATGATCCCCTTGAAGGAAACGATGTTCTTAGTTGCGCTCGATGCGGATGACTTGCGGGCTGCCGATCAGGATGCCGTCGGTCTCCATGGACTTGAGGGCGCGCCTGACGGCCGCCTCGGTCGTCGCGTAGGTGATGAGGACGACCGGCGCTGGCGCCGCCGCCTGGGTCGGGTCGGTGCCACCGCGCACCGGGCCGGAGCGCCGCTGCACGATCGATTCCAGCGAGATGTTGTTCTGCGCCATGCGCGAGGCGATGCGGGCGGCCGTGCCCGGCTTGTCCACCACTTCGAGGCGGATGTAATAGCCCCCCTCGTGGCGGGTCATCGGCGCACGGCTCGGCTTGGTCAGCGTCGCCACTGGCCGGATGAACGGCGCGGTGCGATGGCCCCGCGCGATGTCGACGATATCGGCGATGACCGCCGAGGCGGTCGCATCGCCCCCGGCGCCGGGGCCGACCAGCGTCAGATCGACCGCATCGGCGTCGATGGCGACGGCATTGAGCACGCCGTTGACCTGCGCGATCGCCTCCTCCTTCGGCACGAAGGTCGGATGGACGCGCTGTTCGACACCGTCATGCGTGCGCAGGGCAACGCCAAGGAGCTTCACCCGGTAACCGAGTTCGTCGGCCATCTTCAGGTCCACCGGCTTGATCGACCGAATGCCCTCGATGGAAATGCCCTTGATGTCGACCAGCGTACCGAAGGCAAGGCTGGTCAGCAGCGACAGCTTGTGCGCGGTGTCGAAACCGTCGACGTCGAAGGTCGGGTCGGCCTCGGCATAGCCGAGCCGCTGGGCGTCCTTCAGGCATTCCTCGAAGCTGATCCCTTCCTCCGCCATGCGGGTGAGGATGTAATTGCAGGTGCCGTTGAGGATGCCGTAGATGCGCTCGATCGTGTTGCCGAGCAGGCTCTCGCGCAGGGTCTTGATGACCGGGATGCCGCCGGCGACCGCCGCCTCAAAATTGAGCGCAACCCCCTTGGCCTCGGCGCGCCGCGCCAGCGCAGTGCCATGGGCGGCGAGCAGCGCCTTGTTGGCGGTGACCACCGCCTTGCCGGCCGACAGCGCCGTCTCGACCGCGGCCTTGGCCGGGTCTTCCGCGCCGCCCATGAGCTCGACAAAGACGTCGATGCCGGGGTCGCGGGCAAGTTCTATCGGGTCGTTGACCCAGCGCACGCCACCAAGATCGATGCCGCGATCCTTCCGGCGCGAGCGCGCGCTGACGGCGGCGACCTTGATCGGCCGTCCCGCGGCCTCGGCGAGGCGGTTGTCGCGCTTGGCGATCAGGCGCACGACGGAGGCCCCGACCGTGCCGAGGCCGGCAATGCCGAGCTTCAAGACATCCTGCATGGAAAGCCGATCCGCGCCCTGCCGCGGCCAAGACACCGCGCCGGGCTTGTGCCCGATTTGACCGGGCAGTGCAAGGAACCGGCCACAGGGCCGGCCAAAGGATTGGCCATGTCGGGGGCTGCCGAGCGCGTTACGCGATCAGATGGTCGATGCCGCGAACGAGGCCGGTGATCTCGCCGACGCGGCGCGCGGCCAGCAGCGTGCCCGCCACATAGGACGCCGCCGAGGAGCCGGCATCGTGCCGGATGGTCAGGCGCTCGTCGGGCATGCCGAAGATCGCTTCCGCCGACAGCACGAAGGACGGCATGCGGACCGAGTGGACCTGCACTGCGATACCGCCGTCATTGACCGCCCCGCCGCGCGTCTCGCGGATGCCGCCGAGTTCGCCGACAGGCTTCGATGTCGGATCGAGGCGGATCTTCGACAGGATCTCGCCGAGCTCACGTCCGGTTCCCGACGGCGTATCGGGCTTCTTCGCCGAGGCGTAGTCGATGATCTCGACATCCGGGATGAGCCGGGCGGCGATGGTCGCGAAGCGCTTCAGCAGCGAGGCCGTGATGGAGAAATTGCCGGCCGCGATGACGCCCCGGCCTGCCGCCTTTGCGGCGGCCTCGATCTCGGCATAGTCCTCGGCTGCAAGGCCCGAAGTGCCGACGACGACGTGGCGGCCTGCCTTCAGGGCCGTCAGCGCATGACCCTTCACCACATGCGGCTTGGTGTAGTCGATGACGACGTCGCTGGGTGTTGCCAGCGCCTCCTCGAGGCTGGCTGCGACCATAATGCCAAGCGGCCCTGCCCCGGCGATTTCGCCGGCATCCTTCCCCGCGGCCGAGCGCGACACCGCACCGACAAGCATGAGGTCAGGCGCCGAAGCGACCGCCTTGACGAGTTCGCGCCCTACCCAGCCGGACGCGCCGGCTACCACGATCCTGGTCATGCGAATGCCCTTCAGGTTCAGCGGCCGGCGGCGGCCAGCGGCACGACATTGTGCAGCGTCGTGGCGGCAGTGTCGAAGAACCGCTTCACGTTGCGCGCGGCCTGGCGGATACGCTGTTCGTTCTCGACCACGGCGATGCGGACATAGTCGTCGCCGTGCTCGCCGAAGCCGATGCCGGGCGCCACCGCCACCTCGGCCTTCTCGACCAGCAGCTTGGCGAATTCGAGCGAGCCCAGCGGCTTGAACGCATCGGGAATCGGCACCCAGGCGAACATGGAAGCATTCGGCACCGGAATGTCCCAGCCGGATTTTCCGAAGCTCTCGACGAGCGCGTCGCGGCGCTTCCTGTAGGTCGCCCGCATCTCCTGGATGCACTCCTCCGGCCCGTTCAGCGCGGCGGTGGCCGCCACCTGCACCGGCGTATAGGCGCCATAGTCGAGATAGCTCTTCACCCGCGCGAGCGCGCCACAGAGCCGCTCGTTGCCGACCGCAAAGCCGATGCGCCAGCCGGCCATCGAAAAGGTCTTCGACATGGAGGTGAACTCGACCGCCACGTCGACGGCGCCCGGCACCTGCAGGATCGAGGGCGGCGGTTTGCGGTCGTCGAAATAAACCTCGGCATAAGCGAGGTCCGACAGCACGATCAGCTCGTGCTTTTTCGCAAAGCGCACCAACTCGGCATAGAAGTCGAGATCGGCGACCTGCGCGGTCGGGTTCGACGGATAGCAGGTCACAACCGCGATGGGCTTCGGGATGGAGTGCTGCATGGCGCGCTCCATGGCCCGGAAATAATCCTCGTCGGCGGTCGCCGGCACCGAGCGGATGACGCCGCCGGCCATCAGGAAGCCGAAGGCGTGGATCGGATAGGACGGGTTCGGACAGAGCACGACGTCCCCGGGCGCGGTGATCGCCTGCGCCATGTTGGCGAAGCCTTCCTTCGAGCCGAGGGTCGCGATGACCTGTGTCTCGGGGTTCAGCTTCACGCCGAACCGGCGCTCGTAATAGGCCGCCTGGGCGCGGCGGAGGCCCGGAATGCCCTTGGAGGCGGAGTAGCGGTCGGTGCGCGGCTTGCCGATCGCCTCCTTCATCTTCTCGATGACGTGCTCGGGCGCCGGCAGGTCGGGATTGCCCATGCCGAGGTCGATGATGTCGACACCCTTAGCCCGGGCGGCGGCCTTCACCTTGTTCACCTGCTCGAACACGTAGGGCGGCAGCCGGCGGATGCGGTGAAACTGGGTGGTGTTCATCGGATCGATTCGGGGTTGGCGGCAGGCCCTGCCGCAAGGGGATCAAAATGGGAGCAAACGCGTATCACAAGGCGATACGGCGGCGATAGTCCGGCGAAACGAGGCGGTCAGGCGACCTTCGGCCTAGTCTTCGCTGCCGCGTTCGGCCGGATCGATGGCGGGGCGGGCACCGGCGCCGGCGCCGCGCACGCGGCCCTGGCTCTGCAGCCGGCGCTCCATGCCGCCGACATGGCCGGCCCGGGCGGCCTCGAGGTCGCGGCGGCGGGCGGCCTGCTGCTCGGGCGTCAGCAATTCCGGCGTTTCCGAGGAGCGCGGCGGCGGGGGAACCGTGTCCGGCCCCGGCAGGCGCGAGATCAGCGTCGCCGCGCCGTAGCCCGAGGCACGGATTGGTGAGGGGTTCCACAGGCCGCCGCCGGCGACCGGCGGCAGCGGGGTCGGGCGCGAGGGCCCATAGGGCGAGGGATAGTCGGAGGCGGCGTGCTGGCAGCCGGCAAGGGCCAGGCCCGCGAGCGCAACCGCCGCAAAACCCGCCCGCCTCAGCGTCGACCGACCTGTCGTCCCGTGCATGTCACTCTCCGAGGGCGCCGCCATCTTTCTCTTGGCGGCCTCCGCTTCGCCTTCCTAATATGCTCAGATCAAAAAGTGGACCGATTTCGTAACGGACGAAAGCGGCGATTTTCGGAGGCACGCTCATGGCGAAGCGCTCGACGGGCAAGCCCGGCAAGCCGAAAGCCGTCGCGCCTGCCGCATCCAGGCCCAAGGCGAAGTCCGCAAAGCCGGCGCCCAGCCCCGCGAAGGCGGCCCCGGCGGAGCCGAGAAAGCCCCTCGCGAAGCGCGCCGCCGCGCCCGCCGCTGCGGCCAATCGCCCGGCCGCGCGGCCGAATCTCGTCGCCATCGACGGCGGCGCGTCCCGCCGCCCGCTCTCCGACGCGCTGCCGCATGCCGAGAAGCCGAAGCCGGTGCCCGTCGCGACGCCTGCCCCGCTGCCGGTCTTCGCGCCGCTGGCGGAAACTGCCGCCGACGACCCGTTCCGCTTCCAGGCGATGGATGTCGAGCGCCTGTCGTCCAACATCGCGCGGATGGTGGAACTGGGCGGCAAGGCGCTCGCCGCCTACATGAAGCCGCGCGAGACCGGCGCCCATCCGTCCGACACGCCGGACAGCGTCGGCGACGTCGTGAAGACACTCGGCCATGTCGCGGAATACTGGCTGAAGGACCCGGGCCGCACCGCCACGGCCCAGTCGCAGCTGGCGCAGCGCTACATGGACCTGTGGGCTCAGTCGCTGAAGGCGATGTCGGGCGAGCCGGCCGAGCCGGTCGTAAAGCCGGACCCGCGCGATGCCCGGTTCAAGGACCCGCAATGGGACAAGAACCCGTTCTTCGACTTCCTGAAGCAGTTCTACCTGCTGACCACCAACCTCGCCGAGACCTTCGTCACCGAGGCCGAGCTGGACGACCACATCAAGCAGAAGGCGGCCTTCTACACCCGGCAGATCGCCAATGCGCTGTCACCATCCAACTTCGTGCCGACCAATCCGGAACTGCTGCGCGAGACGATCGGCTCGAACGGCGAGAACCTCGTGCGCGGCATGACCATGCTGGCCGAGGACATCGAGCGCGGCGGCGGCGACCTGCGCATTCGCCAGTCCGACGACACCAAATTCGCGGTTGGCGACAATCTGGCGGTGACGCCCGGCAAGGTCGTCTATGAGAACGACCTGATCCAGCTGATCCAGTACAATCCCACGACGGAAAAAGTCGGCCGCATCCCGCTGGTCATCGTGCCGCCCTGGATCAACAAGTTCTACATCCTCGACCTCGTCCAGGACAAAAGCTTCATCAAATGGGCGGTCGACCAGGGGCTGACCGTCTTCGTCGTGTCCTGGGTCAATCCGGACCAGCGCCACGCCCACAAGAGCTTCGACGACTACATGCTGGAAGGGCCGCTCGCGGCCTTCCGCGTCGCCGCCGAGATCACCGGCGAGAAGCAGGTCCATGCCATCGGCTATTGCGTCGGCGGCACGCTGCTGGCGGTTGCCCTCGCCTATATGGCGGCCAAGGGCATGGACCCCGTGAAGACCGCGACCCTCTTCACCACCCAGGTCGATTTCACCCATGCCGGCGACCTCAAGGTCTTCGTCGACGAGGAGCAGATCCAGAGCCTTGAAAAGAAAATGGCCCAGACCGGCTATCTTGAGGGCAAGCAGATGGCCAATGCCTTCAACATGCTGCGCTCGAACGACCTGATCTGGTCCTATTTCGTCAACAATTACATGAAGGGCAAGCAGCCGATGCCCTTCGACCTGCTCTACTGGAACGCCGATTCCCCGCGCATGCCGGCGGCCAACCACTCCTTCTACCTGCGCCACTGCTACCTGCAGAACGACCTGAGCCAGGGCCGGATGGAGGTGGCGGGCGTCAAGCTGGACCTGAAGAAGGTCAAGGTGCCGGTCTACAATCTCGCCTCGCGCGAGGACCACATCGCCCCTGCCCGCTCGGTCTTCGTGGGCTCCTCGGCCTTCGGCGGGCCGGTCGAATATGTGGTGGCCGGCTCCGGCCATATCGCCGGCGTCGTCAACCCGCCGGCCAAGAACAAGTACCAGCACTGGGTCGGCGGGCCGCCGGTGGGCAAATTCGAGGACTGGATCGCCAAGGCGACCGAGCATCCCGGTTCCTGGTGGCCGCACTGGCGCGCCTGGATTCGCGAACGCGACGGCAAGGACGTGCCCGCCCGCAAGGTCGGCTCGGCGAAGTACAAGCCGATCGAGGATGCGCCGGGCCGCTACGTGAAAGTGAAGGACTGACAGTGCCTGAGACGAAACCCGGGCGACCGCCGCTCGACGCCTATCCCTTCGTGACCGTGCATCCGATCCGCTACGGCGATCTCGACCCGAACAACCACGTCAACAACGCGGTGGTCGCGACCTATCTGGAGATCGGCCGCACCGAGTTCTTCGCTCGCGAGGGCATCCGCCTGACCACACAGGGGCGCGGCATCTCGCTGGTCCATATCGAGATCAGCTACCACCGCGAGATTCTCTATCCCGGCTCCGTGCAGATCGCGACCGGCATCCTGAAGGTCGGCTCGTCCTCGCTGACCTTCGACCAGGCGGTGTTCGTCGGCGGCGAGCGCTTCGTCTCGGGCTCGTCGACAACGGCGCAGGTCGACCTTGCCGTCAAGCGTTCGACGCCCTGGAACGACGTCCAGCGCGCCAAGTTCGCGCTGTTGATGATGCGGTAGGCTTGGCGCGACAGCCCGACGCCGGCCCGCATTGAATCGCGTCATGCCCGGCCTTGTGCCGGGCATCCACGACTTCCTTTGTCTGCCGAGTTCACGGCGTGGATGGCCGGGACAAGCCCGGCCATGACGCGGTGAGGCCAGATTTGCTGGCTTCAACCCCGCTGGCTCAATGTCTCACGGGAACAGTGCGACCTGCTCCAGCCCTAGCGTCTCGGGATAGCCGAGCACGAGGTTCATGTTCTCCACCGCCTGGCCCGAGGCGCCCTTGACCAGGTTGTCGATAGCCGAGACCACGATCACCCGGTTCGGCACGCGGTCCTGCACGAGGCCGATCAGGATCATGTTCGAGCCACGCACGTGCCGCGTCTGCGGCGTAGTGCCGACCGGCAGGACATGGACGAAGGGCTCCTTCGCATAGGCCTTGGCGATGATGGCGTGCAGGTCGGCAGCGGTGCGGCCGCGCTTGGCGGTGACATAGGTGGTCGCCAGCATGCCGCGGCTCATCGGCATGAGATGGGGCGTGAAAGTCGCGATGACCGGCTTGCCGGCGATCAGCGACAGTTCCTGGTCGAGTTCCGAGGAATGGCGGTGGCCGGCGACGCCATAGGCGTGGATGCCCTCGGTCACCTCGCAGAAGAGGCTGGTCTCCTTGGCGGCGCGGCCGGCGCCCGAGACGCCCGACTTGGCGTCGATGACGATGTCGCCGGTCTCGACCGCCTTCGCCTTCAGGAGCGGCGCCAGCGGCAGGATCGAGCAGGTCGGGTAGCAGCCGGGATTGGCGATCAGCCGCGATTTCTTGATCGCGGCACGGTGCAGTTCGGGCAAGCCGTAGACGGCCTCCTTCTGCTGGTCGAGCGCATGGTGCTCATGGCCATACCAGCGAGCGTACTCGCTTGGCTCGGTCAGCCGGAAATCGGCCGACAGGTCGACGATCTTGATGTCGGGCCGCTTGATCATGATCCCGGAGATCACCGTCTGCGTCGTGCCATGCGGCAGCGCGCAGAACACAAGGTCCACCTCGGCCGACTTCCAGTCGATGCTCTCGATGGAGACGAGATTCGGCAAGTTGTAGGGCGCGAATTGCGGAAACACCTCCGCCATGGGCTGGCCGGCCTTCCGGTCGGCCGTCATCAGCACGATCTCGACGCGCGGATGGCGCAGCAGCAGGCGCACGAGCTCCGATCCGGTATAGCCGGATGCGCCGAGGATCGCGATTTTGGCCTTGGTTGCCATGGCAGGTCTCCGCTGGGGCGAGATGTCGGATTGTCGGATTTCGGGGATAAAAAAAAGCCGCGCTGGCGAGCGCGGCGATCAGGTCGATCAGGGCACACGGCCGCCCGCGCTCATCGGAGGATGAGGCGCTCGCGTCGGGTGCTGGTCGCGATCTGGTTCATGGCGCGGTTTTTTGATGCGGAAGCGCCCGGCTGTCAAGGCTCTTGATGGCTGCACCACGTCGGACCGAACGCGATACTCCGCTAGTCCCTCCGGCTGCCTAGCGATCTGCCGCCGGCAGTCGGTACCAGGTCGATTGCGTGTAGATCATCGCATCCCGGCCATGGGTGACGAAGGCATTGGCCCCGCTCACCTCGAAATAGAGGCTCCCCTCGGCCATGTCGGGCAGCCTCATCCGGTCTCCCCGGTCGCCGTAGGTATAGGTCCTGGTGCGCGACACACCCGGCCACAGGACCCGCGCCTCGGCGCGCCGTGTCTCGGCGCGCGTCGTCTCTGCAACCTGCAGTGCGCCTTCCGGCGCCGTCTGACGATGGTCGGCGCTGGATAGGGGCCCGGCCCCACGCTGGCTGTCCTCGCGCAGCATCCGGACGGCCGCGGCATCCGCTGTCTCGCCGAACAGATAGAAGCCGTTGGTCCGCAGGAAGGTGTGGGCATAGGGCCAGTAGTCCATCCGTCCGCCCTGCAAACAGTACTGGTAGAACCGGGCCTGCAGGGACGGCGCGGCAAGCGCCGGCCCCATGTCGGCCGGGACGCTGCCGAGGTAGGTCTGGCCCGGGGCACTGACCGGCCGGCCGCCCCAGTGCAGACCGTTGGCAATGCTGGTGCGGCATGCCTCGTCGCGCGTCGGGCTGGCGCTTGCGGGCGCGACGACGGAAAGACCGAGCGCCGCGACAGCGGCAAGCCGGATGATGCGGTTCATGGCAACCTCCCTCGTTGGCAAGCCCGAAACCGAAGAGGCTCCGAAGCTGTCGGCCTTCTAGGGAAGTGCCGCGGCGCGCGGCATTGCCGGAGGTTGCTGCCTGTTGCTCAGCGCGGCCAGGTCAGGCGGAACAGATCGAATTCGGTGCCATAGGCGGCCCGTCTTCCAGCGTGCAGGAAGCCGAACTTGGTGGCGACTGCGATCGAACGCGCATTGTCCGGATTGATCAGTGCCACGACCTCGGCAAGGCCGAGCGTGTCCTGGCCATGGCCGAGCACCGCCCGCACGGCCTCGCTCGCATAGCCCTTGCCCCATGCCGATTTCGGCATGCGCCAGCCGATCTCCACCTCCGGCCCCGTGCCCTCGATCGGCATCAACAGGGCCACGCCGACGAAATCGCGCGCCGGCGCCTTCAGGCGCAGCGTCCAGAAGCCGAGGCCCGGCCCGAAATCGGTGGCGATCCGCGCCGGCAGGTTGGCCCGGTAGAGATCCGGCGTAAAATCGTCGCGGAACGGCGGCGTGATGAACTGCCGGACCTCCCGGTCCGAATCCATCGCCACATAGTCTTCGAGGTCCGCGAGGACACGCGGCGCCAGGATCAGCCGCTCGGTTTCAAGCTGTGGAACCATCGCCTCAGCCCCAGCCGCTCCTGCCCTACCGGTTCTGGCCGGGAACCCAGAGCACGTCGGCCCGGCCCTTGTCGTTCAGGTAACGCGCGGCGACGAACAGGAAGTCGGAGAGCCGGTTCACGAATTCGAGGGCGGCCGTGGAGACGGTCTCGCCCTCCCGGCGCGACAGCTCGACCATCAGCCGCTCGGCGCCCCTGACGATCGTCCGGGCAACGTGCAGATGGGCCGATGCGGCGCTGCCGCCGGGCAGGACAAAGCTCTTCAGGGGTTTGAGTTCGCCGTTGAGCTGATCGATCTCCTGTTCCAGTCGCTTCACCTGCGCCGGCGCGATCCGGAGCGGTTCGTAGCCGAGATCCTTGCCGGTTTCCGGCGTCGAGAGGTCGGCGCCGAGATCGAACAGGTCGTTTTGGATGCGCATCAGCATGGCATCGACCGCCGGATGGCTGCCGGTGTGCAGCCTTGCGATGCCGAGGGCGGAATTGGCCTCGTCGACCACGCCATAGGCCTCGACGCGCAGGTCCGACTTCAGCCGGCGCGGGCCTGCGGCAAGGCCCGTCGTGCCGTCATCGCCGGTCTTCGTGTAGATCTTGTTGAGCTTGACCATACGACTGGAGCGCTTTCGAGCGAAGTGGGCGCCGGTTCGCGTCAAGAAAACGCGACAAAACAAAAGCTTAAGCCATTTTCACGGGCCATTGAACCGTGGAAATGGCCCTCAACCGCCGTTCGACTTCACCCAGATGGCGATCAGGATGACGATGACGGCGACGAACTGCAGGCCGACGCGCCAGCGCATCAGCGTCTGCGAGCTGCCCGGCGAGCCGCCACGCATCATGTTGATCAGCCCGAGCACGAGGACGACCGCGACGGCGCCGATGGCGACCGGAACGAGGGCGGAGAACGACATGGCCCCAAGCCTTCGGTTCAGCCGTTGAGGCGCCAGATGGCGATGTTGAGCACGGCCGCGAAACTCACCCACACCAGATAGGGGATCAGGAGCCACGACGCCATCCGATCCTTCGTCCATGCCAGCCAGATCGTGGCGAGAATGCCGAACCAGAGCACGCCAATGACCACGGCCGCCGCGCCGATGGCCTGGCCGTAGAAGAACACCCAGGACCAGGCGGCGTTGAGGCCGAGCTGGGCGAAATAGAGCGAGATGGCCGGTTCCTTCTCACTCGTTGGCGACAGGGCGAGTCGCGCGCCGGCAACCGCGATCATCACGTAAAGCGCCATCCAGACTGGTGCGAACAGCCAGTTCGGAGGATTGAACGAAGGCTTCACCAGGGCCGGATACCACGCGGCCAGCCCGTAGGAATTGGCGATGCTGCCAGCCGCGGCAACCGCGAGGCAAAGGGCCAGGAAAATGCCGTAGATCGACAGGCCCGCTCCGATGCTCCGCACTCTGTCGCTCCGCACTCTGTCCACACCCGGCTTCCTCTTCGCAACCGCACACGTTACGATGAAGGAACGCATCAGGATCAGCCGTCGTTCCTCCGGATTCAGGGTTTAGCCCGCGCCGGACATACGGTTCATCCGTGGTGATGCTGCCGGTTGGCCCGCGGTTGCGTTTCCGTTCCGTTCGCATCGGCGGACCGCTGTGGCATGATCGCAGGACGTGATTCGCGGTCGCCCGCGGGCGACCGGGAGAGTGATTGAGACATGGACAATTCGAGCGACCTGTTCGGCGGCCCCAAGGATGCGGCGAAGGCGTCGCCCCCTGCGCGCGCCGAGGCAGCGGCGGCCCGGACGCCGGCCAAGGCAGCACCGAAGCCGGTCGGCACGCCGGGCGAACAGGGCTATTCGGCGTCGGACATCGAAGTTCTGGAGGGCCTGGAGCCCGTCCGCCGCCGTCCCGGCATGTATATCGGCGGCACCGACGAGAAGGCGCTGCACCACCTCTTCGCCGAGGTCATCGACAACGCCATGGACGAGGCGGTCGCCGGCCACGCGACCTGGATCGAGGTGGAGCTCGCCGCCGACGGCTCGCTGGCGGTCACCGACAACGGCCGCGGCATTCCCGTCGACCCGCACCCGAAGTTTCCCGGCAAGTCGGCCCTCGAAGTCATCATGTGCACGCTGCACGCGGGCGGAAAATTCGATTCCAAGGTCTATGAGACCTCCGGCGGCCTGCACGGCGTCGGCGTCTCGGTGGTCAACGCGCTCTCCGTCTCGCTGGAAGTCGAGGTCGCGCGCGGCCAGATGCTCTACCGCCAGCGCTTCTCGCGCGGCGTCCCGCAGACCGGCCTCGAGGAACTCGGCCGCACCCAGAACCGGCGCGGCACCAAGGTGCGGTTCCTGCCCGATCCGGAGATCTTCAAGGAGACCCACCACTTCAAGCCGGCGCGCCTGTTCAAGATGGCGCGCTCCAAGGCCTATCTGTTCGGCGGCGTCGAGATCCGCTGGTCCTGCGACCCGGAGCTGGTCAAGGGCACGGACACGCCCGACAAGGCGGTGCTGCGCTTCCCCGGCGGCCTGAAGGACTATCTGGCGGCGACGCTGACCGGCGCGACCATGGTCCATCCCGATGTCTTCGCCGGCAAGCTCGACAAGCACGGCCACGGCTCCACCGAATGGGCCATAGGCTGGGTCGGCGACCAGGACGGCTTCATCTCGTCCTACTGCAACACCATCCCGACCCCCGATGGCGGCACCCACGAGCAGGGCTTGCGCGTCGCCCTGCTTCGCGGCCTCAAAGACCATGCCGAGCGCACCGGCAACAAGCGGGCCGCGCAGATCACCACCGACGACATCCTCGCGGGCTGCTGCGTGATGATGTCGGTGTTCATCCGCGAGCCCGAGTTCCAGGGCCAGACGAAGGACAAGCTGGCCACCAGCGAAGCCTCGCGCATCGTCGAGAACGCCATCCGCGACCCGTTCGACCACTGGCTCGCCGGCAATCCGAACCAGGCCAACCGGCTGCTCGAATGGTGCGTCGAGCGCGCCGAGGAGCGCCTGCGCCGCCGGGCTGAGAAGGATGTCAGCCGCAAGACCGCCGTGCGCAAGCTGCGCCTGCCGGGCAAGCTCGCCGACTGCTCCAACACCTCGGCGGCGGGCTCGGAGATCTTTATCGTCGAAGGCGATTCCGCCGGCGGCTCCGCCAAGCAGGCGCGCGACCGACAGACCCAGGCGATCCTGCCCCTGCGCGGCAAGATCCTGAACGTCGCTTCGGCCGGCCGCGACAAGCTCGCCCAGAACCAGCAGCTCTCCGACCTCATCCAGGCGCTCGGCTGCGGCACCGGCTCGCACTACCGCGACGACGACCTGCGCTACGAGCGCGTGATCATCATGACCGATGCCGACGTCGACGGCGCCCATATCGCGAGCCTGCTGATCACCTTCTTCTATCGGCAGATGCCGCGCCTCGTGGACCACGGCCACCTCTACCTCGCCGTGCCGCCGCTTTACCGCCTGACCCAGGGCGGCAAGACGCTCTATGCCCGCGACGATGGCCACAAGGACGAGCTGCTGCGCACCGCCTTCAAGGGCAACCAGAAGGTCGAGATCGGCCGGTTCAAGGGCCTCGGCGAGATGATGCCGGCGCAGCTCAAGGAAACGACCATGGACAAGAAGGTGCGTACGCTGCTGCGCGTCCTTGTCGTACCGGAGGAGCGGCCGGAGACCTCGGACAGCGTCGAGCGGCTGATGGGCGTCAAGGCCGAGCCACGCTTCGCCTTCATTCAGGAACGCGCCGAATTCGCGCAGGAACTGGACATCTGAGGGTGGCCGGGTCGGCCGCACGCAGGCTGACGGCCGCAGCGGTCTTCGCCTCGCTGATCCTGCCAGCCCCCCTCGCCGCCCAGTCGCCCGATCCGGCCCGCATCCTCTCCGCCATCCCCGGCGAGGTCATGTTCCTGCGCGCCACCGGCACCTGGCGGCAGGGCGACCGCGAGGGTCCCTCGCGCATCGTGCTCATCCGAACCAATTCGCCCGACGGCGCCATGCGGCTGTTCGTCCAGTGGCTGACGGTCGCAGACCAGCGCTCGGGCCGGCTCGGCGTCGTGGCGACCGAGGAGATCCCCGAAGTGTTCGACTGGCGCGTGAAGATCGAGGACTACCGGATCGAGCCCGATGTCGATGGCGCCCGGGTGATCTTCGACGGCGTCGTGCTCACTTCGAGCCAGCGCCGCCGCTACACGCTGATGATCGGTCCGCCCGGCGAGATCATGTTCTCAGGCGGGCGATGACGAAAGCGCTTTCAAGCGAAGTGGGCACCGGTTCGCGTGAAGAAAGCGCGTCAAAACAAGACATAGAGCAATTTCGCGACTGGGAGAGAGGCGGAAATGCTCTACGCGGCGAGCCATTCCGCCAGCGCCGCGTTGACCGCCTCGGGCCGCTCGAGCGTCGACAGGTGCCCGCAATCCGGCACCACCGTGAGCTTTGCGCCGGGAATCGCCTCGGCCATGTCTTCCGACATGAAGGGCGGCGTGATGGCATCCTGATCGCCCACCAGAACCAGCGTCGGACAGCGGATCGCCTTGAGCCCGGGTTCGGCATTCGCCCGCGCCATGACCGCCCGCTGCTGGCGGATGAACCGCGCCGGCCCCGTCTGGTCGGCCATGCCCTTCACCACCGCACCCAGGTCCTTGTCGCCGAGGCGCTTGATGTGAACGAGGCGCGGCCAGAGCACAGTATGGATGTCGTCGAAGCGGCCGGTCTGCGCCATCTTGATCGCGGTCAGGCGGATCTCGGTATCCTCCGGCATGTCGGCGCTGGCGCGGGTGTCGAGAAGCGCCAGCCTGACCACGCGCTGCGGCGCCTGGCGCATGACCTCCAGCGCCACATAGCCGCCCATCGAGAGGCCGGCGAGTGCGAAGCGCGGCGGCGCGGCGGCCAGCAGGCGCTTGGCGATGGCCTCGATCGTCTCGTCGTTGGCGTGGTCGGCAATGGTGATGTCGGCGCTACCGGTTAGCGCCGCGACCTGCGGGCCGAACAGGTCGGCGGTACAGTTGAGGCCGGGCACGAGGATGAGAGCGGGTTTGGCCATGAGGGTGGATTCCTTCACCAATCATGCCGAATTCCGCCGAATCGGCCGTCGCAGAAGCGTTCGCACGGCTGTCATTCGTTGACAATCGGGGCCGTGCGACTATGTTGCAGCGCATCGAGTGGGCTCGTCCGATGGGCCCTTCGTCATGTCCGTCCGGCCTCGTGGGTTCTAGGGGCCGCTGCGCGCGAAACCGTTTCGCGCCGATTGCCTCAAGACATCGTCACCCCAGATCCCGAGACCTGAAGGACACCCTTACCACATGCTCTTTTCCGAACTCGGCCTCAGCGCCAAGGTTCAAGCGGCCGTTTCCGCGTCCGGCTACACCATCCCCACCCCGATCCAGGAACAGGCCATCCCGCACGTTCTGGCGCGCCGCGACGTGCTCGGCATCGCCCAGACCGGCACCGGCAAGACGGCGGCTTTCACGCTGCCCATGCTGACCATGCTGGAAGAGGGCCGTGCCCGCGCGCGCATGCCGCGCACCCTGATCCTCGAGCCGACGCGCGAACTAGCGGCGCAGGTCGAGGAAAACTTCGTCAAATACGGCGTCAACCACAAGCTGAGCGTGGCCCTGCTGATCGGCGGCGTCTCGTTCGGCGACCAGGACGCCAAGCTGACGCGCGGCGTCGACGTGCTGATCGCCACCCCCGGCCGCCTGCTCGATCATTTCGAGCGCGGGCGGCTCCTGCTGACCGGCGTCGAGCTGCTCGTCATCGACGAGGCCGACCGGATGCTCGACATGGGCTTCATCCCGGACATCGAGCGCATCTGCAAGATGGTGCCGTTCACCCGCCAGACTCTGTTCTTCACGGCAACCATGCCGCCGGAGATCCAGCGCATCACCGAGCAGTTCCTGCACAATCCGGTGAAGGTCGAGGTCAGCCGCCCGGCGTCGACCGCAACCACGATCACCCAGCGCCTGGTGCGCTCCGGCAAGAAGGATTTCGAGAAGCGCGACACGCTGCGCGCACTCGTTCGCGGCGCCGAGAATCTCAAGAACGCGATCATCTTCTGCAACCGCAAGAGCGAAGTCGCGACCGTCTACAAGTCCCTGCAGAAGCACGAGTTTTCGGTCGCTGCCCTGCATGGCGACATGGACCAGAGCGCCCGCACAGCGGCGCTGACTGCCTTCAGGGAGGGCAAGACGCAGTTGCTCGTCGCCTCGGATGTCGCCGCCCGCGGCCTGGATATCCCCGACGTCAGCCACATCTTCAACTTCGACACACCCCACCACGCCGAGGACTATGTCCACCGCATCGGCCGCACCGGCCGCGCGGGACGTCTCGGCACGGCGATCACCATCGTCACCCCCGAGGACATGAAACTGCTATCGGCCATCGAGAAGCTCATCGGCCAGCCGATCGAATGGTCGGGCGACGCCGTCTCGGAGGAAGAGCAGAGCGAAGCCCGCCGTGACCGTCGCGGCGGTCGCGAGCGCGGCCCGGCGCGCGGCGGACGCGGCGAAGGCCGATCCAGCGAAGGCCGCTCCAGCGAGGACCGTCCCGCCCGTCGCGGCGAGCCCCGGTCGACCGAGCCCCGATCCGTCGATGCCAGGCCCGCCGATGCCGGACCCGGCGAGAGCCGCTCGAACGACGACCGGCCGCCCCGCCGCAGCGAGCCGCGCTCTGCCGAGTCCAGGCCATCGACACGCGGCGATCGCGGGCCCCGCCCGGCCGATTCGCCGCGTTCGGCAGGCGGCCCGGCGCGTTCGGCTCCGCGGCCTCCGGCTTCGGAGGAAGCGGACATGTCGCACCTGCCGAATTTCCTGCTGCGGCCGGTCGCCTACAAAGGCAAGTAAGGGCGCCCGAACCGGCCGCCTTTACCCGGGATAAAGCATTAGCCGATTACCGTGCGCGACGACTGAAGTCGGAGTGCGTGGAAGCGTGCTCTTTCCACGCCAGAATCGGCTGTCCGCATATGCACGATCACGATGACGACGTCGAACGCAGCTATGGCTTCGGTGATCTTGCCTTCGCGCAGATCAAGGGCCGCAAGATCGGCGCGATGCCGCGCAACTACGAGGTCTGGTACACCTACGCCTCGGGCTACCATGCCGACCTCTCGGATGCGATCAACGCCATCCTGTCCGACCGCGGCGCGATCACCCAGCAGCAGATCGACGGCGTCTATGACGCCTATCTCTCGCCGAACCGGCTGACCGACAAGCTCGACGTCGTCGGCAACCGCGTCATGGACGAGATCGAGCACGTCATGACGATGATCGATTCGGCGGCTGGCCAGGCCTCCGCCTATGGCAACGATCTCGCCGGCGCCTCGGCGCGGCTCGCCGCTGTCGGCACGCCCGAGGGCGTTCGTACCATCATCGAGACGCTGGTGCGCTCGACCCGCGAGATCGAGGCGAACAACAAGGCGCTGGAGCAGCGGCTGAAGGCCTCACGTACCGAGATCAGGCAGCTGCAGGAGAACCTGGACGCGGTCCGGACCGAGTCGCTGACCGACCCGCTGACTTCGCTTGGCAATCGGAAATACTACGACCAGTCGATCAGCAAGGCCGTCGCGCTCGCCAACAAGAGCGAGACGCCGCTCTGCCTGCTGGTCAGCGATATCGATCACTTCAAGAAGTTCAACGACACGTTCGGCCACCTGACCGGCGACCAGGTCCTGCGCCTCGTGGCGCTGTCGGTGAAGCAGAACGTCAAGGGACAGGATCTGGCCTGCCGCTATGGCGGCGAGGAATTCGCGATCATTCTGCCCGACACGACCCTGCGGGCGGCCGTCACGGTTGCCGAGCATATCCGCCGCTCGGTCATGACCAAAGAGCTGATCAAGCGCTCCACCAGCGAGAATCTCGGGCGCATCACGATCTCGCTGGGCGTCGCGGCCTTCCGGCCCGGCGACACGGTCGCGACCCTCTATGACCGCGCCGACCAGTGCCTCTATTCGGCCAAGCGCGGCGGCCGCAACCGCGTCGTCTGCGAGACCGACCCCGAAGCCGCCATGACCGAGGCCAAGGTCGCCTGATCAGCCACTCTGCGATCTGGCCTTCGCGCGCTTCGGCTTGACCGGCGCCCGCAAAGCCGCTTGCCAGGCGAAACCGGCTCATTTCCTCAAGTCATCCTCGTCATCGAAACAGGCATCCGGCATCCGCCGGTAGCTGCCCACGCTGCGCGGGCCGTCCTTGGTGCCATAGACGAAGACGGCAAGCCCGGCCGCGTCGAAATGGACGGCCGTCTCCCGATCGGTCTTGAGATAAATGCCCTCGGACAGCGCCCAGCCGAAGACGATGCCCTCCCGGTAAATGCCGTGGCCGGAAAACATGCGCTTGACGGTGATGCGCGCGAAGGGGGCGAAGAGATCGATCAGGAAATCCGGATCGAACGCGCCCTCGGCCATCAGACGGCGCCGAGCGCCTCGGGCTTTGCCGGCGCCAGGGCGATGGATTCGCCGCAGCCGCAGGCCGATGTCTGGTTCGGGTTGTTGAACACGAACTTCGAGGCGAGCCGGTCGGTGACGAAGTCCATCTCGGTGCCGAGCAGGTAGAGCACGGCCTTGGCGTCGATGAAGACCCTCACGCCGCGATCCTCGACCACCTCGTCGAACTTCGCCGGCGCCTCGACGAACTCCATCGTATACTCCATGCCGGCGCAGCCGCCCTTCTTGATGCCGACACGCAGCCCCGCCTTCGGGGCCGCGGACGACGCCATCAGCGCCTTTACGCGCTCGGCTGCGGCTTCGGTCAGGCGCATCGCCTGCATCTTCGGCAAGGGCATGTGGAATTCGGGCATTGCAGTCTCCACAACGACCGGGTTCAAGGCCCGGCGTTCAAAGCATGGCCTCAAGATATAGAGATTGCCGCGCAGGAGTTAAATCCCCGGTGAACGCGGAGCGCCTCACCACATGTTGAGCGCGACGCGCGCCTCGTCGGACATGCGGCTCTGGTCCCACGGCGGATCGAAGGTCAACGTCACCTTGACCTCGGCAATACCCGGCACGCTGGCGACTGCGTTTTCCACCATGCCCGGCAGTTCGGCGGCCGCCGGACAGGAGGGCGAGGTCAGCGTCATGTCGATCGCGACCTTGCGGGCATCGTCGATGTCGACCCGGTAGATCAGGCCGAGCTCGTAGATGTCGGACGGGATTTCCGGATCGTATACCGACTTCATGGCCGCGACGATGTCATCGGTCAGGCGGTCGAGCTCCTCCGGCGGGATGGCGTTGGTGTCGCCGCCGACCGTGGTGTTGAGGGTCTGGGTGTCGTCCATCGGGTCAAGGTCCGTGGGTGAGGGCCAGGGCGAACGCGCCTCAGCCGAACATATTTTGGGCCTTCAAGAGGGCTTCCGCAAGGCGATCGACCTCTTCGGTCGTGTTGTAGAGCCCGAACGAGGCCCGGCAGGTCGAGGTCACGCCGAAGCGCTGGAGCAGCGGCATGGCGCAATGCGTGCCCGCGCGCACGGCGACGCCGTAGCGGTCGATGACGGTCGCGACATCGTGGGCATGGGCACCCTTCATCTCGAACGACACGATGGCGCCCTTGTCCCGGGCGGTGCCGAAGATGCGCAGCGAGTTGATCGCGCCGAGCCGCTCGTGGGCATAGCGCACCAGGCTGTCCTCGTGCGCGCGGATGGCCTCGCGGCCGATCGAGCGCATGTATTCGACGGCCTCGCCGAGCCCGATGGCCTGCACGATGGCCGGCGTGCCCGCCTCGAAGCGGTGTGGCGGCTCGTTGTAGGTGACGGTGTCGGTGGTGACGACCGAGATCATTTCGCCGCCGCCATTGAAGGGCGGCATCCGGTCCAGGTGCTCCTTCTTGCCGTAGAGCACGCCGATGCCGGTCGGCCCGTACACCTTGTGGCCGGTGAAGACGTAGAAGTCGGCATCCAGCGCCTGCACGTCGACGTCCATGTGAACGGCCGCCTGCGACCCGTCGACCAGCACCGGGATGCCGCGCTCATGCGCCATCCGGATGCATTCGGCGATGGGAACCACCGTGCCGAGCGCGTTCGACATGTGGGTCAGCGCCACCATCTTCACGCGCGGGCCGAGCAGCTTCTCGAACTCGTCGAGGAGGAAATTGCCCTCGTCGTCGATCGGCGCCCAGACCAGCTTCGCGCCGCGCCGCTCGCGGTGGAAGTGCCACGGCACGATGTTGGAATGGTGCTCCATGATGGAGAGCACGATCTCGTCGCCCTCGCCGATCACCATGCCACCGAACGAGGCCGCGACGAGGTTGATCGCCTCCGACGCATTGCGGGTGAAGATGACCTGGTCGACCGAGGGCGCGTTCAGGAAGCCGCGCACGCTCTCGCGCGCCGCCTCGTAGGCTTCCGTCGCGGCATTGGCGAGATAGTGCAGCCCGCGATGGACGTTGGCGTATTCGGTCTCGTAGGCACGCGTGATGCGATCGATCACCTGCTTCGGCTTCTGCGCCGAGGCGGCATTGTCGAGATAGACGAGGTCGCGGCCATAGGGCTTCAGGCCGAGCGCCGGGAAATCCCGGCGGATCAGGCCGACGTCATAGCCGCCGTTGGCGACCGCGGGATGCAGGCCGGTTGCGGCCATGATCAGACTCTCGCCCGCATCCAGTCGAGAACCGTCGTCAGCATGGCCTCGCGCAGCTCTTCCACGACGCCCAGCGGACCCCCGCCGAAATCCTCGATGGCCTCGCGCGCGAAGGCCTCGACCAGCAGGGCTTCCGCCTCCTTGTGCGGGATGCCGCGCGCCTTCAGGTAGAACATCAGATCGGCGTCCAGCTCGCCGCAGGTGCAGCCGTGCCCGCAGGCGACATCGTCGGCGAAGATCTCCAGCTCCGGCTTGTTGTCCATGGCCGGCCCCTCGGCCAGCATGATCGTCTGGCTCATCATGCGGCCATCGGTCTTCTGGGCGATCGGCTGGACGATGATCTTGCCCTGGAAGACGCCGTGCGCCTCGTTGTCGAGGATGTGCTTGTAGAGTTCGCGGCTCTCGCAATGCGGTACCGCGTGGTCCATCACGAGCGAGGTGTCGGCGTGCTGCCTGCCGCGCAGCATGGTGACGCCGCGCAGCGTCACCTTCGAGTTCTCGCCGGCAAAGCGGGTGAACAGCTGGCTGCGCGAGACGGCGGCGCCGGTCGTCATGGTCAGCGAGTCGAAATGCGCGTCGGCGCCGATCTCGGCGTCGAGCGTCGCCAGATGCAGAGCCTGGTCACCTTCGATCTGCCGGCGGCCATGCTCCAGCGTCGCGCCGCGGCCGACGACGATCTGCAGCACGACGTTCTTCTGATACTCGACGCCGGCGGGGCCGACATGGGTCTCGACGATGCCGGCCGAAGCTCCCTCGCCCACCAGCACCAGCACGCGCGCATTGATCAGGCGCGCGTCGCCGGCCGAGGTGATGGAGATGAGGTCCAGCACATGGCCGACATCCGTGCCGGCTGCGATCTCGACGACGAGCCCGTCGGTCAGGAAGGCGGCGTTCAGCGCGAAGGCGGCATTGGCCTGCGCGGCCGCGCTGCCGGCCAGGCGCGCGGCGATCTCCGGACGTGAGGCAATGGCCGTGGCCAGAGAAGTCACCGTCACGCCCTCGGGCAGCGCACCGGCATCGGAAAGTTCGGGCGCCAACCAGCCGTCGACCATGACGACCCGGCTGCCGCCGATCCGCGCGATATTGCCGACCGCAACCTTGGCCGCCAGCAGCGTCGAGGCGTCCGGCGCGGACGCCAAAGGCCTCGCTTCGCGCATCATCGCGCGCAGGTCCGTGTACTTCCAGTCCTCGACCCGGCGATGCGGCAGGCCCGCCGCCTCGAAGCGCGAAAAGCCCTGCGCGCGCAGGGTCTCGATGGCGGGGGCGGAAGCGCCGCCGGCCTTGAGCGCCGCATAGGCGCTGAACAGCGCCTGTTCTGCCGCCGTGCGGATGGGGGTGACCGCGTTCATGATGGCCTCACGCGGCCTTGCCGACGATGTCGACATAGCCCTTGGCTTCCAGTTCGAGGGCCAGCTCCGGCCCGCCGGACTTGACGATCCGGCCGCCGGCCATGACGTGGACGATGTCCGGACGGATATAGTCGAGCAGGCGCTGGTAGTGGGTGATGACCACGAAGGCGCGGTCGGGCGAGCGCATGGCGTTGACGCCGTCGGCAACGATCTTCAGCGCATCGATGTCGAGGCCGGAATCGGTCTCGTCGAGGATGGCGAGCTTCGGCTGAAGCAGCGACATCTGCAGGATCTCGTTGCGCTTCTTCTCGCCGCCGGAGAAGCCGACATTGACCGAGCGCTTCAGCATGTCCGGTGAAATGCCGAGCTCCTTGGCCTTGGCATTGACCAGCTTGATGAACTCGGGCGTGGCGATCTCGCCCTGGCCGTTCTTCTTGCGCTGGGCGTTGATGGCCGCCTTCAGGAAGGTCATCTGGCCGACGCCGGGAATCTCCATCGGATACTGGAAGGCGAGGAACAGGCCCCTGGCCGCCCGCTCGTCCGGAGCGAGTTCGAGGAGGTTCTCGCCGTCGAGCAGCGCCTCGCCGTCGGTGACCTCGTAGTCCTGGCGACCCGCCAACACGTAGGAAAGCGTCGACTTGCCCGAGCCGTTCGGGCCCATGATGGCGGCCACCTGGCCCTTCTCGACGGTCAGGTCGAGGCCGTTGAGGATCTGCTTGTCCTCGTCGGCGAGCTTGGCGGTCAGGTTCTTGATTTCGAGGAGAGACATAGGGTGGTCCTAATCACGACGGCCTGCCGCAGCGACGCGGCCTTGAGTGGGTGGTGCGAAAGGCGGCCGTTCAGCCGACGGAGCCTTCCAGCGAAATGGCGATCAGCTTCTGCGCCTCCACCATGAATTCCATGGGGAGCTGCTGGAGCACTTCCTTGACGAAGCCGTTGACGATCAGCGCGATGGCCTCTTCCTGCGTCAGCCCGCGCTGCATGCAGTAGAACATCTGATCCTCGGACACTTTCGAGGTGGTCGCCTCGTGCTCGAACACCGCCGAGGCCGTCTTGCTCTCGATATAGGGCACGGTATGCGCGCCGCACTTGTTGCCGATCAGCAAGCTGTCGCAGTTGGTGAAGTTCTTGGCGTTGGTCGCGCGGCGATGGGCCGAGACGAGGCCCCGATAGGTGTTCTGCGAGCGGCCCGCCGAAATGCCCTTGGAGATGATCCGCGAGCGGGTGTTCTTGCCCAGATGGATCATCTTGGTGCCGGAATCGACCTGCTGGGCGCCGTTCGACACCGCGATCGAATAGAACTCGCCCTGTGAATCGTCGCCGCGCAGGATGCAGCTCGGATATTTCCAGGTGATCGCCGAGCCGGTCTCGACCTGCGTCCACGAGATCTTCGAGCGCTTGCCGCGGCAGTCGCCGCGCTTGGTGACGAAGTTATAGATGCCGCCCTTGCCCTGGGCGTCGCCGGGATACCAGTTCTGGACGGTGGAATATTTGATCTCGGCATCGTCATGGGCGATCAGCTCGACCACCGCCGCGTGCAGCTGGTTCTCGTCGCGCATCGGCGCCGTGCAGCCTTCGAGATAGCTCACGTACGAGCCCTTGTCGGCGATGATCAGCGTGCGCTCGAACTGGCCGGTCTTCTGCTCGTTGATGCGAAAGTAAGTCGACAGCTCCATCGGGCAGCGCACGCCCGGCGGGATATAGACGAACGACCCGTCCGAGAAGACCGCGGCGTTCAGCGTTGCGTAGAAGTTGTCGGTGGTCGGCACGACCGAGCCGATATACTGCTTCACGAGGTCCGGGTGCTCCTGGAGCGCCTCGGAGATCGAGCAGAAGATCACGCCGGACTTCTTCAGCTCGTCCTTGAAGGTCGTTACGACAGACACGCTGTCGAACACGGCATCCACCGCGATGCGGTTCTCGGGCGCGACGCCGGCGAGGATTTCCTGCTCGCGCAGCGGGATGCCGAGCTTCTTGTAGGTCTCCAGGATCGCCGGATCGATCTCGTCCAGCGATTGCGGCGCCGCGTTCGATTTCGGCGCGGCGTAATAGTACATGTCCTGGAAGTCGATGGCGGGATAGTCGACGCGTGCCCAGTCCGGTTCGCGCATGGTCAGCCAGCGGCGATAGGCGTCGAGGCGCCAGTCGAGCATCCAGGCGGGCTCGTTCTTGCGCGCGGAAATGTAGCGGACGGTGTCCTCGGTGAGGCCCTTCGGCGCGAGGACCATCTCGATATCTGTCGAAAACCCGTACTTGTACTGGTCGACGTCAATCGATCGGACCTGTTCGACGGTTTCCTGAACCGCGGGCATGGGTCTCTCCTTCTCATCCGGGCGGCTTCAAGGGCCGCCGGCATCACAGTCACGCGGCGCGGGCCGCAACCTTTCCGGCATGAGCCGCAAAGGCAGTCACGAAACGCTCCACGTCCTCGCGGGTGGTCGACCACCCCAGGCTGACGCGCAGCGCGGATTTCGCTTGCCCCGCCTCCAGGCCCATCGCGGCGAGCACATGGCTCGGCGCGACCTTGCCGGAGGAACAGGCCGATCCGGTCGAGACCGACACGCCCGCAAGGTCGAGCGCGATCACGGTGGTCTCGCCATCAAGGCCGGGATGCACGGTCAGGCTGGTATTCGCCAGCCGTTCCGCTGGCAAGCCGACAATGCGGCTCTGCCCTGAAATAGTGACGATTTCGGCTTCCAGCCAGTCCCGGAGCGCACGGAGCCGCTGCATTTCGGCATCGATCCCGCCGGAAACCGCCCGCGCCGCCGCGCCGAAGCCGACAATGCCGGCAAGGTTCTCGGTGCCGGCGCGAAAGCGGCCCTCCTGGCCGCCGCCCCTCACCAGCCGTTCGAAGTCGACCAACTCCGCGCCGCGGATGATGGCGCCGACGCCCTGCGGCCCGCCGATCTTGTGTGCGGAGACGAAGATCGCGTCGGCCCCGAGCGTCCAGAGGTCGATCGGCAACTTGCCGAGCGCCTGGACAGCATCGACCACAAGGCTCGCGCCATGGACGACGCAGAGCTGGCGGATGGCGTCGAGCGGCTGGACGACGCCGCTCTCGTTGTTGGCCGCCATGACCGCGACGAGCGCTGGCGCTGGCGCCTCGGCGAGAAGCTGACCGAGCCGGACGAGATCGATCACGCCATTCGTGTCAACCGGGCAGGTGCGGACCGCCTCGGCGGCAAAACGCCCGCCCGCCAGTACGCAGGAATGCTCGACAGCCGAAACGATCAGCGTCTTGTGGCCGGTCTGGCCCGCTTGGCCGACGAGTCCCGGCGCCAGCAGCGTCGCCGCCGCCTCGCTGCCGCCGGATGTGAAGGTCACGCAGCGCGGATCGACCCCCACCAGCCCTGCAACGTCCTCGCGGGCCCGCTCGACCAGCTTGCGCGCGGCCCGCCCCTCGGCATGGGTCGCCGATGCGTTGCCGGCCACCGCCAGCGCCGCGATCATCGCATCGCGAGCCTCCGGCCGCAGCGGCGAGGTGGCATTGTGGTCGAGATAGGCGCGCGTCATGGCGCTCAAAGGTCCCGTCGGAAAATCTTGGCATTGCGTGCCGGGATCGTGTTATAGGCCCGATCCCGACGCGGCAGGACCGCCAGCGCCTTGGAAGGCAGCACGGCGGCTCTGTTTAGAATAGTTCTAAAAACTAGAGCCCGACGGTTGACCTGTCAAGGAAAGACATCCGTCGAAATCGAGCGCCAGACAGCGACATGGTTGTTCGAACCGGGCAATGACGAGGATTTTCCATGCCTGAGGTGATTTTCAACGGTCCGGCCGGCCGGATCGAAGGGCGTTATCATCCCGCCAAGGTCCGCTCCGCCCCCATCGGCATCGTGCTGCATCCGCACCCGCAGTTCGGCGGCACGATGAACAACCAGATCGTCTACAACTGCTACTATCAGTTCGTGAACCGCGGCTTTTCAGTGCTGCGCTTCAATTTCCGCGGTGTCGGCCGCAGCCAGGGCAATTTCGACCATGGCGTCGGTGAACTGTCGGACGCAGCCTCGGCCCTCGACTACGCCCAGGCGATCAACCCCGAGGCCCGCACCTGCTGGATCGCCGGTATCTCCTTCGGCGCCTGGATCGGCATGCAACTGCTGATGCGCCGTCCCGAGGTCGAAGGCTTCATCTCCATCGCCCCGCCGGCCAATCTCTATGATTTCTCCTTCCTCGCCCCCTGCCCGTCCTCAGGGCTGATTGTCCACGGCGACAAGGACGCCGTCGTTCCGGTCACCGCCGTCCAGGGCCTCGTCGAGAAGCTGAAGACCCAGAAGGGCATTGTCATCGAGCAGCAGGTGGTGCCGGGCGCCAACCACTTCTTCGAGAACACTGTCGACCCCTTGATGGAGGTCGTTGGCGGCTATCTCGACAAGCGGCTCGGGAAGGTTCAGGCGGCGTAGTAGCGCCGGCGACCGCCGCGGAGCGGATATCCCCCGCTTACCGCGCTCGCGGATGCAATCGCGCTTGCCGTCCCCCTCGACTCCCCTTAAAGCCCGGGGCTCATGACCTCCGCGCCCTCGTCCTTCGTGCTGAACCGCCGGCACCTGCTCGGGATCGAAGGGCTTTCCCCCCACGAAATCACCGGCCTGCTCGATCTCGCCGAGGAATTCGTCACACTCAACCGGCAGGTCGAGAAGAAGCGCACGACGCTGCGCGGACGCACCCAGATCAACCTGTTCTTCGAGGCCTCGACCCGGACGCAGTCCTCGTTCGAGCTTGCCGGCAAGCGGCTCGGCGCCGACGTCATGAACATGTCGGTCGCGCAGTCCTCCATCAAGAAGGGCGAGACGCTGATCGATACGGCGCTGACCCTCAACGCCATGCATCCCGACATCCTGATCATGCGGCACAGCGCCTCGGGCGCGGTGGAACTGCTGGCGAAGAAGGTCGACTGCTCGGTGGTGAACGCCGGCGACGGCACCCACGAGCACCCGACGCAGGCGCTGCTCGATGCCCTCACCATCCGCCGCAACAAGGGCCGCATCGAGCGCCTGACGGTCGCCATCTGCGGCGACATCCTGCACTCGCGTGTCGCCCGCTCGAACATCATCCTCTTGAACGCCATGCAGGCGCGGGTGCGCGCCATCGGCCCCTCGACGCTCCTGCCCGCCGCGGCCGAGCGCCTCGGCGTCGAGGTCTATCGCGACATGAAGCAGGGCCTGAAGGACGTGGATATCGTCATGATGCTGCGCCTGCAGCGCGAGCGCATGAACGGCTCCTTCGTGCCCTCCGTGCAGGAGTATTTCCACTTCTTCGGGCTCGACGAGACGAAGCTGCGCTATGCCAAGCCCGACGCGCTCGTGATGCACCCCGGCCCGATGAACCGCGGCGTCGAGATCTCGACTTCCGTTGCCGACGGCGCCCAGTCGCTGATCCGCGAGCAGGTCGAGATGGGTGTCGCGGTGCGCATGGCCGTGCTGGAAGCCCTCGCCCGCAACCTTCCGAACGCGTGAGGGCGCGATGCCGCTGACCGATCCGCGCCCGCTGCTCCTCGCCAACGCCCGCCTCGTCGATCCGGCCACAGGCATGGACATGGCGGGAAGTCTTCTCATTCAGGACGGTGTCATTCGCGACTACGGGCCGACCCGCGAACCCGGCAACATCCCGGAGGGCACCGAGATCATCGACTGCGAGGGCCGCGTGGTCGCGCCCGGCCTCGTCGACATGCGCTGCTTCGTCGGCGAACCCGGCTACGAATACCGCGAGACCATCGCCTCCGCCTCGAAAGCCGCCGCCGCCGGCGGCGTCACCACCATCGTCTGCCAGCCCTCGACCTCGCCGGTCATCGACGACCCCGCCATCGTCGACTTCCTGCTCAGGCGCGCGCGCGACACGGGCATCGTCCGCGTCCATCCCATGGCGGCGCTCACCAAGAAGCTCGCCGGCCGCGAGATGACCGAATTCGGCCTGTTGAAGGCAGCCGGTGCGGTCGCCTTCACCGATGGCGCGCGCTCGGTGACCGATGCGCTCGTCATGCGCCGGGCCATGACCTATGCGCGCGATTTCGATGCGCTGATCGTCCACCACACCGAGGATCCGGACCTGATCGGCGAGGGCGTGATGAACGAGGGCGAATTCGCCTCGCGCCTCGGGCTCGGCGGCATTCCGGTGGAAGCCGAGACCATCATGCTCGAGCGCGACATGCGCCTCGTGAAGCTGACCGGCGCGCGCTATCACGCGGCCTCCATCACCTGCCGGGACAGCCTCGCCATCATCGCGCGCGCCAAGAACGAAGGCCTGCCCGTCACCGTGGCTGTCACCGTCAACCATCTCACCCTCAACGAGAACGACATCGGCAGCTACCGCACCTTCTGCAAGCTGACGCCGCCGCTACGCACCGAGGACGATCGGCTGGCACTGGCGGACGCCGTCGCCGACGGCCTGATCGACATCATCGTCTCCGACCACGACCCGCAGGACGTGGAGACCAAGCGCCTGCCCTTCGCCGAGGCCGCGCCCGGGGCCGTGGGCGTCGAGACCATGCTGCCGGCAGCCTTGCGCCTCTACCATTCCGGGCTGGTGCCGCTGCCCGCGCTGCTGCGGTCGCTCTCGACAGCGCCCGCCAGCTTGCTCGGCCTGCCGGGTGGCTCGCTCGCCCGCGGCGCCCCGGCCGACCTGATCGTCATCGACCTCGACGAGCCCTGGGTGCTCGACCGCGACGACCTGCATTCCAAATGCAAGAACTCGCCCTTCGACGAGGCGCGCATGACCGGCCGCGTCGTGCGGACCCTCGTTGCCGGACGCACGGTCCACGGATAGCGTGTAGCGCGCTCCAAGGGTCCGCCTTCATGCTCTCCGCCTCCCTTCCCGCCCTCCTCGCCGCCATCGCCTTCGGCTACCTGATGGGCTCGATCCCCTTCGGCCTCCTGCTGACGCGCGCCGCCGGCATGGGCGACATCCGCGCCATCGGCTCCGGCAATATCGGCGCCACCAACGTGCTGCGCACCGGCAACCGCAAGCTCGCCGCCGCGACGCTGCTGCTTGACGGCCTCAAAGGCACGGTTGCCGTGCTGGTCGCCGGCTGGTTCGGATGGGATCTCGGCGTCGTCGCCGGCGTCGCGGCCTTCCTCGGCCACGTCTTCCCTGTCTGGCTCGGCTTCAAGGGCGGCAAGGGCGTCGCCACCTTCCTCGGCGTGCTGGTGGTGCTGCACTGGCCGGCCTTCGTCGCCTTCGCCCTCGTCTGGCTCGCAGTGGCTTATTGGTTCCGCTACTCCTCGCTGGCCGCCCTGACCGCCAGCGTCGTCGCCCCCCTCGTGGTGCTGATCATGGGCCAGCCGCGGCTGCTCGTGCTGGCGGTTGCGGCCATGGTGGTGCTGGTCTTCGTCAAGCATCACCAGAACATCACGAAGCTCATCGCCGGAACCGAGAGCCGGATCGGTGAGAAGTCCGCGCCGCCCGCATGAAGGGCGGGGGCGACGATCTCTTCGCCCGCCCTCCCGCCGCGGTCCGGCTGACGGATCGCCAGCGCCTCGACTGGCTGCGTCTCGCACGCTCCGAGAATGTCGGCCCGCGCACGTTCAGCGACCTGCTCGCCATGTTCGGCAGCGCCTCCGCGGCGCTCGAGGCCCTGCCCGGACTGTCCCGGCGCGGCGGACGCGCCATCGGGATTGCCAGCCGCGAGGACGCGGAACGCGAGATGGCGCTCGCAACCCATCAGGGCATCCGCTTCGTCGCACTCGACGAAGCCGATTATCCCGACCGGCTCCGCCGAACCGCCTCCGCTCCGCCGCTGATCGCGGTCAAGGGCAATGCGGACTGCTTCCGGCACCCGATGATCGGCCTCGTCGGGTCGCGCAACGCATCTCTCGCCGGTCTCAAGATGGCGGCGATCCTCGCCCGGGGCCTGGGCCAGGCCGGCTTCACGACCGTCTCGGGCCTTGCCCGTGGCATCGACGCCGCCGCCCACAAGGCCTCCCTCGCGACCGGGACCGTCGCGGTCCTCGCCGGCGGCCAGGACTGTATCTATCCCGCCGAGAACGCGCCGCTGGTGGCGGAACTGGTCGGCGCGGGCTGTGCGATCAGCGAGATGCCCATGGGGCATGAGCCCCGCGCCCGCGACTTTCCCCGCCGCAACCGGCTGATCGCCGGCCTCTCGCTGGGGGTCGTGGTGGTCGAGGCTGCCGACCGGTCCGGCTCGCTGATCACCGCCCGCATGGCGCTGGAGGAGAACCGCGAGGTCTTCGCGGTGCCCGGCTCACCGCTCGATCCGCGCGCGACCGGTACAAACCGCCTGATCAAGCAGGGCGCGACCCTCGTCACCGAGGTCGAGGACATCCTCGCCGTCGTCCGGCCGATCCTCGATCGCGGCATCGCCGAGCCTCCGGGCGACGACCCGGCGCCGCTCCCTGCAGACGACCCCGGCGATAGCGCGCGCGAACGGCTGCTATCGCTGCTCGGCCCGGTGCCGGCGACCGTCGATGACCTCGTGCGCGCGTCCAGCCTGCCGGCCGCGACCGTGCGGGTCGTTCTGCTGGAGATGGAGCTGGTGGGCCGGCTTCACCGGGACGCGGCCGGGCGTGTGTCTCTCGTCTGATCGCCCGCGGAGGCCGAGTTTTTGCGGCTCTTCAGCGAGGCCAACTGGTGTTCGGCCTCGAGCCGCACCATGTCGGTGAGATAGGCGAGCGTGCGCAGGTCCGCGACCCGCGACAGCGCCACGAGTTCCGCGGCGAGATTGGCGATGTAGGCCGCGAGGTCCGAGCGGTCGAGCGGCGGAAAATCAGCTGGCGACGGGGGTTCCGTCCGGCGCTGGCGGGGGGACCGGGTGGCTGCACGCCGGCTGGTGGCAGGCATATGTCCTCCCAGGCTGACGAGCGATTCGCGCATCTCCAGCTCAAGCGTGATACAATCAGAGAGATATGTTATACTTCCATACAATTATGTCGTGTGCGACCTGCCCGATTTGACTTGGGACTGCCTTGTGCCCATGGTCCGGCCAACTTTCGGCACCGCATCATTCGGTTCGCCGCGGATTTTCAGGGGCACAAACGCGTGGGCGTGAATGTCGTCATCGTCGAGTCGCCGGCCAAGGCGAAGACGATCAATAAGTATCTCGGCCCCGACTACGAGGTCATTGCTTCGTTCGGCCACGTGCGCGACCTGCCGCCGAAAGACGGCTCGGTCGACCCGGACAACGACTTCAAGATGCTCTGGGAAGCCGACGGTCGCGGCGCCAAGCGGCTCGCCGAGATCGCCCGGGTGGTCAAGGGCGCAAACAAGCTGATTCTCGCCACCGACCCCGATCGCGAAGGCGAGGCCATCTCCTGGCATCTTCTGGAGGCCCTGCGCGACAAGCGTGTGCTGAAGGACATGCCGGTCGAGCGCGTGACCTTCAACGCGATCACCAAACAGGCCGTGCAGGAGGCGATGGCCGCCCCGCGCGCCATCGACGAGGCGCTGGTGGAGGCCTATCTCGCCCGCCGCGCCCTCGACTATCTCGTCGGCTTCCGGCTGTCGCCGGTGCTCTGGCGCAAGCTGCCCGGCGCCCGCTCGGCGGGTCGTGTCCAGTCAGTGGCCCTGCGCCTCGTCTGCGAGCGCGAGGCCGAGATCGAGCGATTCCGCAAGCGCGAGTACTGGTCGCTTGTGGCGACCCTCGCGACACCGCGCGGCGAGAGCTTCGAGGCACGCCTCGTCGGCGCGGACGGCAAGAAGATCCAGCGTCTCGACGTTGGCACCGAAGCGGAGGCCCACGCCTTCGAGGCAGCGCTGAACGATGCCCATCTCGCCGTCGGCGAGGTCGAGGCGAAGCCCGCAAGGCGCCATCCCTATGCGCCCTTCACCACCTCGACCCTGCAGCAGGAGGCCAGCCGCAAATTCGGCTTCGCCCCGGCGCGCACCATGCAGGTCGCCCAGCGGCTTTACGAGGGCATCGACATCGGCGGCGAGACGGTCGGCCTGATCACCTATATGCGAACCGACGGCGTGGATGTGGCGCCCGAAGCCGTCGACGCGATCCGCGGCCTGATCGGCAAGGATTTCGGTCCGCGCTACCTGCCCGGCGCACCGCGCAAATACACGACCAAGCTGAAGAACGCACAGGAGGCTCACGAGGCCATCCGTCCGACCGATGCGCGCCGCCACCCGCGCGAGGTCGCCAAGTTCCTCGAAGCCGAGCAGGCCAAGCTCTATGAGCTGATCTGGAAGCGCACCGTCGCCTCGCAGATGGAGAGCGCCGAACTGGAGCGCACCAGTGTCGACATCGTCGCGACCGTCGGCGGCCTTGGCGCCTCGCTCGGGCGCAAGCTCGACCTGAGGGCGACCGGCCAGGTCGTGAAGTTCGACGGCTTCCTGACGCTCTACACCGAGGACCGCGACGACGAGGCCGACGACGAGGATTCCAAGCGCCTGCCGGCCATGACTGTCGGCGAGAAGCTCGCCCGGCAGGCGATCGCCGCCAACCAGCACTTCACCGAACCGCCGCCGCGCTATTCCGAGGCGAGCCTCGTCAAGCGCATGGAGGAACTCGGCATCGGCCGCCCCTCCACCTATGCCTCGACCCTGCAGACCCTGCAGGACCGCGACTATGTGAAGATCGAGAAGAAGCGCCTCGTGCCGGAGGACAAGGGCCGGCTCGTCACCGCCTTCCTCGAAAACTTCTTCAACCGCTACGTCGAATATGGCTTCACCGCCGCGCTGGAGGAGAAACTCGACCTCGTCTCCAACAGCGAACTCGATTGGAAGGCGCTGCTCCGCGACTTCTGGCGCGATTTCGCCGCTGCGATCGACGACACCAAGGAACTCCGCGTCTCGGACGTGCTCGCCGCGCTCAACGAGAGCCTTGGCCCGCATATCTTCCCCGACCGGGAGGATGGCTCCAGCCCGCGCGGCTGCCCGACCTGCGGCACCGGCCTGCTGTCGCTGAAGCTCGGCAAGTTCGGCGCCTTCATTGGCTGCTCGAACTATCCGGAATGCCGCTACACCCGCCAGCTCTCGGCCTCCGCAGATGGTAATGGCGACGGCCCGGCCGGCGCTTCGCCCGAGGGTACGCGCAAGCTCGGCGAGGACCCCGCGACTGGTCTCGAAGTGACCGTGCGCGACGGGCGGTTCGGCCCCTATGTCCAGCTCGGCGAAGGCGAGAAGCCCAAGCGCTCTTCGCTGCCAAAGGGCGTGACCCCCGCCAACCTCGACCTCGAACGCGCGCTGGCTCTGCTCGAACTGCCGAAGGAGGTCGCAAGGCATCCGGAAACGGGCAACGCGATCCTCGTCGGCATCGGTCGCTACGGGCCTTACGTGCAGCACGAGCGGACCTACGCGAACCTGGAGAAGGACGACGACGTTCTGGCGATCGGCGCCAACCGCGCCATCGACCTCGTCATCGCCAAGGAATCGGGCGCCAAGGGCCGGTTCGGTCGCGGCGCGGCCGCCCCTGGCCAGGTGCTCGGCGACCACCCGACGCTCGGCGGTTCGGTCACCGTCATGGCCGGGCGCTACGGCCCCTATGTGAAGCACGGATCGGTCAACGCCACCCTGCCCAAGGGCAAGGACCCGGCGACGTTGACCATGGACGAGGCCGTGCCGCTACTGGCGGCGCGCGCCGAGGCTAGCGGCAAGGGCGGGAAGCCCTCTCGTCGCGCGGCACCCAAGGCCGCCAAGCCCAAGACCGCCAAACCCAAGGCCGCTGCCAAGGGCAAAGCCAAGCCCAAGGCCAAGCCGAAGGACTGAGGCGGCCTGCCGCCTTGATCGTTTCGCTCACATCCCCGATGCGATAGCCTTGGCGCCTCGCCGGGCTCATCGCGCGGCTGATGATCCGGATTCGCATTGCCCCGCAGACCCAAGTTCGCCAAGGACACCGCCGACGGTTCCCCGCGCCTGCCGAGCCGCGAGGATGTGCTCGCCTTCATCGCCAGCCAGCCGGGCCGCGTGGGCAAGCGCGAGATCGCCCGGCATTTCGGCCTCCATGGCGCTGACAAGCAGGAGCTGAAAGCCCTGCTCCGCGACGTCGTCGACGAGGGCCTCGTCACCAAGGGCCGCGGCAAGCTCGCCAAGCACGGCGCGCTCCCCCAGGTGCTCGTCGTCGACATCGTCAGCCGCGACGCCGACGGCGAGTTGGTCGCGAGCCCGGCCGAGTGGGACGAGGCCGAGCACGGCGCACCACCCGACATCGTCATCGCCCTGCCCCGCCACCCGCGTCCCGGCGACCCCATTCCGGGCCTCGGCGACCGCGCATTGGTGCGTCTCGCCGATGGCGGATCGCCCGGCGACGATGCTCGCCCGACGGCGCGGGTGATGAAGGTCCTCGAGCGCGGGCGGGCGCGCGTGATCGGCGTATTCCGCGCCGTGCCCGGCCATGGTGGCCGGCTGCTGCCGATCGACAAGAAGAATGTCGGCCGCGAGCTGATGATCCCGGACGAGGCTTCGGGCGAGGCGAAGGACGGCGATCTCGTCGCCGTCGACATCGTGCGGACCTCGCGCTTCGGCCCGCCGGTCGCCCGGGTGCGCGAGCGGCTCGGCAACCTGAAGTCGGAGAAGGCGATCTCGCTGATCGCGCTTGAGGTCCATGGCATTCCGCATGTCTTCCGTGCCGACACGCTGGCGGAGGCGGAGCGCGCCGAGCCTGTGCGCGCGGGCGGGCGCGAGGACTGGCGCAAGCTCCCGCTGGTCACCATCGACCCGGCCGATGCCAAGGACCACGACGACGCGGTCCACGCCGAGCGCGATACCTCGCCGGACAATCCCGGCGGCTTCGTCCTGACCATCGCCATCGCCGATGTCGCGGCCTATGTCCGGCCGAACACGGCGCTGGACCGCGAGGCGGCAATCCGCGGCAATTCGGTCTATTTCCCTGACCGCGTCGTGCCAATGCTGCCCGAGCGCATCTCCAACGACCTCTGTTCGCTGAAGGCCCGCGAGGACCGTCCGGCCATCGCCTGCCGGGTCGTGATCCGCGCCGACGGACGGCGCAAGTCGCACACCTTCCACCGCATCCTGATGCGCTCGGAGGCGAAACTCGCCTATCCGCAGGCGCAGGCCGCCGTCGACGGCCATCCGGACGATGTGACGGCCGGACTGGTCGAGCCGATCCTGAAGCCGCTGTGGGAGGCCTATGCCGCCCTGAAGCGCGCCCGCGACGACCGCGAGCCGCTCGACCTCGACCTGCCCGAGCGCAAGATCCTGCTCAAGCCCGACGGCACGGTCGACCGGGTGGTGGTCCCCGCCCGTCTCGACGCCCACCGGCTGATCGAGGAGATGATGATCCTCGCCAATGTCTGCGCCGCCGAGACGCTGGAAAAGCACCGCACGCCCTGCATGTACCGCATCCATGATGCGCCCAGCATGGAGAAGCTGATGGCGCTCAAGGACTTCCTGAAGACCATGGACATCTCGCTGCCCAAGGCGGCGCTGCTCAGGCCCTCGAACTTCAACCAGATCCTTCAGCGGGCGAAGGGCACCGATTCCACCGAACTGGTCAGCCAGGTGGTGCTGCGCTCGCAGAGCCAGGCAGCCTATGCGCCCGAGAATATCGGCCATTTCGGCCTGAATCTGCGCCGTTACGCCCATTTCACCTCGCCGATCCGCCGCTACGCCGACCTGATCGTCCATCGCGGCCTGATCAGGGCGCTGGGGCTTGGAAACGACGGGCTGCAGGATGGCCAGGCCGCGGCGCTCGCCGAAATCGCCGCCGAGATATCGGCCGCCGAGCGGCGCGCCATGGCCGCTGAACGCGAGACCGTCGACCGGCTGATCGCGGCGCACCTGGCCGACAGGGTCGGCGAGATTTTCGGCGCGCGCATCTCCGGCATGACGCGCTCCGGCCTGTTCGTGAAGCTCGACGACACCGGCGCCGACGGCTTCGTGCCGGCCGCCACCATCGGCGGCGACTATTTCCGCTACGAAGAGGGTCTGCAGGCCCTGGTCGGCACCCGCACCGGCGAAACCTACCGGCTCGGCGACACCGTCAGCGTCAAGCTGGTCGAGGCCGCTCCCGTCGCCGGAGCCTTGCGTTTCGAACTGATGAGCGATGGCCGCGCCGGGGTTGCGCCCGCAGGGCGCGGGGCGCACATACGCCGCGACAGGCACGACGACGGCTTTTCTGACGGGCGGCGCGCACGACCCGGCGACCGGCCGTCCAAGCCACCCTGGAAGAAGAAGGGCCGCAAGAAATGAGCGTCCAGATTCTGCATGGCCAGCCCATCGAGCAGCCCGCCGAGCGCCCGGCGCGCGACGTCTGGCAGGCGATCCGCCGCGGCGCGATGTGCCGCTGCCCGGCCTGCGGCGAGGGCCGCCTGTTCACCTCCTACCTGAAGGTCGCGCCCGCCTGCGAGCGCTGCGGCGAGGAGCTCTCCCACCACCGCGCCGACGATGCGCCGCCTTACCTGACCATCATGGTGGTCGGCCACATTGTCGTGCCGATGCTCATGTGGCTGGAACTGCACTATCAGCCGGCTTTGTGGATCCATTTCGTCCTCTGGCTGCCGCTGACCCTTGCGCTGTCGTTGGCTCTGCTGCCGCCGATCAAGGGCGTGGTCGTCGCCTTCCAGTGGGCGCTGCGCATGCACGGTTTCGACGAACTGAGCGCGGATGCCGCCGAGGACCGCGCTCTCGCCAACCCCGCCAAGGCGGTCATCCCAGCATGAGTGACAAGGGCGTCGCGCTCGCAGAGCGCCTGACCAAGACCGAACGCGAGACGCGCTGGGCCAACCAGAAGCCCGTCGATGCCGCGACCCTCATCCTCATCGACCGCACCGGCGCAAAGCCCAAGGTGCTGATGGGCAAGCGCCGCCTCGACCTGAAGTTCATGCCCGGCAAGTTCGTGTTCCCCGGCGGTCGCCGTGACCCCGACGACCGCGCCATGCCGGTCTATGGAACGCTGAATGATCGAGCCCAGGCCCGGCTCATGGCGCGCGTGCAGCGCCCCTCCATGTCGCGGGCACGCTCGCTGGCGCTGACCGCCATCCGCGAGACCTGCGAGGAAACCGGCCTGCTGCTCGGTACCCGCGATGCTGGCAAGCCCGAGGTCGTGCCGAAGGGCTGGGAGGCCTTCGCAGAACACGGCGTCTTCCCGGATCTGGAATCCCTTCACTTCGTCGCCCGCGCCATCACCCCGCCGCGCCGCCCGAAGCGGTTCGACACGCGCTTCTTCGCCTGCGACGCCGACCGGATCGTCCATCGGCTGGAGGGCGTCGTCGGCCCGCATGCCGAGCTGACCGAGCTGAAATGGCTGACCCTTGACGAAGCCCTGAAGGAAGACCTGCCGACCATCACCACGGTGGTGCTCGAGGAACTCGGCGATCGCATCGCCAAGGGCTTCTCGCCGCTTCTGCCCGTGCCATTCTACTTCATGGTCCGCAAGGAATTCCGGCGCGAGGTCATCGACTGACGGCCTGACCTGCCTCCCGCCGCCTTGTCATCGGGACGTCGCGGCCGCATGTCAGGCGGCCTCATGACCGCAGCAGCCCCGCCGACCGACACCTTCTCGCGCCAGACCGTCGCCTCGCTCGCCGCGGCGGTCGCCTGCATCGTCGCGGTCGGCATCGGCCTGTCTCTGTCGATCCCCCTGCTGTCCTTCGCGCTCGACCAGATGGGCGCCTCGCGCACGCTGATCGGCCTGAACACGGCGATGGGCGGGGTCGCCACCATCGCCTGCGCGCCTTTCATCGCCGGATGGGCGCGCCGGTACGGCATGCGGCCGGTGCTCGCGGCGGCCATCGCGCTTGGCGTCGCCTCGCTGCTGGCCTTTCAAGCCGCCGGGCCGATCTGGCTCTGGTTTCCGCTGCGGTTCCTGTTCGGCGTGGCGCTCGCCGTGCTGTTCGTGCTCTCCGAATACTGGATCAACGCGGCGGCGCCCGAGGATCGGCGCGGGCTGGTGCTCGGCATCTATGCAACCGCCCTCTCGATCGGCTTCGCGACCGGACCCCAGATCTTGGCGCTGGTCGGCACATCAGGCCCGGCGCCCTACTTCGCGGGCGCCGCCCTCTTCGCCCTGGCGGCCCTGCCTGTGGCCATTGCCGGCGGCATGGCGCCCGCCATCGAGGACAAGCCCACCTCGGGCGTCGTGAGCTTCCTCTGGGCAGCGCCGGCGGGCACGCTCGCGGCCCTTGCCTTCGGCGCAGCCGAGACCGGCGCCATGGCGCTCCTGCCGCTCTACGGCACGGCCATCGGCCTCGATGCCATGGGTGCGGTATCGCTGATCACCGCCTTCGTGCTGGGCAACGTCCTGTTCCAGATTCCGATGGGGCTGATCGCCGACCGCATGGACCGTCGCTGGGTGTTGCTGTTCTGCGCCAGCGTCGGCGCAGGCGGCATGATCGTGATGACGCTGGTCCCGCTGTCGACGATCGGCCTCATGGCGCTGCTCTTCGTCTGGGGCGGCATCGTTGCCGGCATGTACACGGTGGGGCTCGCCCATCTCGGCAGCCGTTTCCGCGGAGCGGACCTCGCCCAGGCCAACGCCGCCTTCGTGGTCATGTATTCGATCGGCCTGATCGTCGGCCCCCCGCTCGCCGGCGCGGGCATGGACCTGATGCCGCCGCACGGCCTGCCGGTGACGCTGGCCGGGCTGTTCCTCGCCTATCTGGCGGTCGTCGCCGGGCGAATCATCGTCACGCCGAAGTCGGTGTGAGGCCGAGAGCCGCGCCTCTTCACCTCTCCCCGGCGGGGAGAGGTCGGTCGAGCGCAGCGAGACCGGGAGAGGGGGAATGATCATCGCCGGAGGGGGCTGTCCCCCTCTCCCGCCGCCCTAGGGGCGTCGACCTCTCCCCGCCGGGGAGAGGTGGGCGATATCGCCGTTCAGGCCGAGGCGCGGCCTGTGCTGGTCGGTCGGCTCGCGAAGGCGCGTCACTCCACGGTGACGCTCTTGGCGAGATTACGCGGCTGGTCCACGTCCGTGCCCATCTCCACCGCCGTGTGATAGGCGATGAGCTGGATCGGCACCGAATAGACCAGCGGGGCGATGGTCGCCGGCACGTCCGGCAGGACGATGGTCGCGACTGTGCCGACCGAAGCGTGCTCGGCGCCCTTCTCGTCGGTGACGAGGATGATCTGCCCGCCGCGCGCCGCGACCTCCTGCATGTTGGAGACGGTCTTCTCGTAGACCTTGTCGAAAGGCGCGATGACGATGACCGGCATGGTCTCGTCGATCAGCGCGATGGGGCCGTGCTTGAGTTCGCCCGCCGCATAGCCCTCGGCATGGATGTACGACAGCTCCTTCAGCTTCAGCGCGCCTTCCAGCGCAATCGGATAGGAGGTGCCGCGGCCGAGATAGAGCACGTCGCGCGCTTTCGACAGGCCCTTGGCGATGCCGGCGATGTGGTCCTCAAGCCGCAGGGCCTCGTTCATGAAGCGCGGCGCCTCCATCATGGCGCGCACCAGTCGGTCCTCGTCCTCCGGCGTCACGAAGCCGCGCGCCTTGCCGGCGGCGATGGCCAGCGAGGCAAGCACGGCGAGTTGGCAGGTGAAGGCCTTGGTCGAGGCGACGCCGATCTCCGGCCCGCCCAGCGTCGGCATGACAATGTGGGCTTCGCGGGCGATCGTGGAGGTCGGCACGTTGACCACCGCCATGACGTGCTGGCCGTTGTCCTTGGCATAGCGGAGCGAGGCCAGCGTATCCGCCGTCTCGCCCGACTGCGAGACGACGACCATCAGGCCGCCCGGCACCATCGGGGTCTCGCGGTAGCGGAACTCCGAGGCGATATCGATGTCGACCTGGATGCGGGCGAAGCGCTCGAACCAGTATTTCGCGGTGAGGCCGGCGAGATAGGCAGTGCCGCAGGCAGCGATGGAGATTCGCGGCAGGTTGGCCCAGTCGAAGGGCAGTTCGGCCGGCAGGCGCACCTTGCCGTTGGCCATGTCGAGATAATGCGCGGTGGTGCGCGCCACTACCTCCGGCTGCTCGTAGATTTCCTTGAGCATGAAATGCTTGTGGTTGCCCTTGTCGACCAGGAAGGCGGTCGCCGTGGAGCGGATCACCGGCCGCTGCACCACATGGCCGGCCTCGTCGCGGATCTCGACGGAGGTGCGGTCGAGGATCGCCCAGTCGCCCTCCTCCAGATAGGCGACGGCGGACGTGAAGGGCGCCAGCGCGATGGCGTCCGAGCCGAGATACATCTCGCCATCGCCGTAGCCGACCGCCAGCGGCGAGCCCTTGCGGGCGCCGATCAGCAGGTTCTCGTTGCCCTCGAAGACGAAGGCGAGCGCGAAGGCACCGCGCAGGCGCGGCAGGGCGGCACCCACCGCATCGACCGCGCTGAGGCCCTCCTTCATGCCCTGCCCGACCAGATGGGCGACGGTCTCGGTGTCGGTCTGGGTCGAGAACACCACGCCCTTGGCCTCAAGCTCGCGCCGGAGCTCGCGGAAGTTCTCGATGATACCGTTATGGACCACCGCCACCCCGTCCGAGGCGTGGGGGTGGGCGTTGACCTCGGTCGGCGCGCCATGGGTCGCCCAGCGGGTGTGGCCGATGCCGATGGTGCCGGCGAGCGGGTCCTTGGCCAGCACCGCCTCGAGGTTGCGCAGCTTGCCCTCGGCGCGCCGGCGGGTCAGCACACCGCCCTCCAGCGTCGCGACGCCAGCGGAATCATAGCCGCGATATTCTAGCCGCTTCAGGCTGTCGACGAGTTGGCCCGCGACGGGCTCCTTGCCGAGGATGCCGATGATCCCGCACATGAGAATGCTCCAAGTCCCGACTTGAACGTTCCTGGACGTCTGACCACCATATCCGGCGAGTCATAGCCTGTCCGATGCCAAAGGCGGTTTAACGGCCAAGGTGGACCGCACTGAAATGAATTGCTGTGACGATCTGCGACAGGGAAACCGGCTGCATCAGGCAACTGCGTCCTTCGAGGCTCGCTTCGCTCGCACCTCAGGAAGAGGAAGGTTGTTGATCTGCATTGCTGCCACCGAATGCGCGCTGGTTTAGCCATCAGCGACTTCGATGCAAAGCACATCCGCCCTCATCCTGAGGTGCGAGCGAAGCGAGCCTCGAAGGACGCACTCCCTTGTTGCAAAGCGCAGCCTAGCTCTTTTTCGCGTCCCTCGCCTTGCGCTCCGCCCGGCGCAGCTTGTTCGAGCGGATTTTCTCCGCCCCCCGGCCCGGCAGCGCCGCCTGTTTCGGCCGGCCGAAGGCGAGCGCCCCGGCCTCGACGTTCTGCGTGATCGTCGAACCGGCCGCGATCAGCACCTCGTCGCCAATGGTCAGCGGCGCGACCAGCGTTGAATTTGAGCCGACGAAGACGTCGCGACCGATGACGGTGGCGTGCTTGTCGGCGCCGTCGAAATTGCAGGTGATGGTGCCGGCGCCGATATTGGTGCCCTCGCCGATGGTGGCGTCGCCGAGATAGGCGAGGTGGTTCGCCTCGGCCCCGGCGCCGATCGCCGTGCGGTTCACCTCGACGAAATTGCCGATATGGACGCCCTCCCCGATCCGGCTCTTCGGCCGGATGCGCGCGAAGGGCCCGACAATAGCGCCTTTCGCAATGTGGCATCCTGCAATGTGGGAATAGGCGCGCAGCGTGACGTCGTCCTCGATGGTGACGCCGAGGCCGATGACCACGTGCGGCTCCAGCAGGATGTCGCGCCCGAAGGCTGTGTCAAACGACAGGAACACCGTTTCCGGCGCGACCATGGTGACGCCGCCGCGCATGGCCGGCGCGCGCAGCCGTCCCTGCGCGATGGCCTCGACCTCGGCGAGTTGCACGCGGTCGTTGACGCCGCGCACCTCCTCCTCCGGAGCGGTTACCACCGCCGTCTGAAGGCCGCTAGCGCGCGCCAGAGCCACCGCGTCAGTCAGGTAGAACTCACCCTTGGCATTGGCATTGCCGATGCGTTTCAGCAGGGAGAGCGCATGGGCGCCCGACAATGCCATCAGCCCGCCATTGCAGAGGGTGATGGCCCGCTGCGCCGCGCTCGCCTCTTTCTCCTCGACGATGGCGGCAAGCGCACCCCCCTCCATCATCAGCCGGCCATAGCCGAACGGATCGGCCGCCTCGAAGCCGAGCGCCACCACCGCCGCGCCTTCGGCGAGCGCCGCACGCAGCCTGCTGAAGGTCTCAGGCGTCACCAGCGGCGTATCGCCGAAGGCGACGATGACGTCGTCATAGCCGCGCGCCAGCGCCTCCTCGGCGTGCAGAACGGCGTGTGCGGTGCCGAGTCGCTCGGTCTGGACATGGATCGAGACATCCGCGACCTGCCGCCGGGCCTCGGCGGCCACATCGGCGCGGTCCGGGCCGACCACCACGGCCGCGGCCGTGCCGCCGGCTGCCGAGACCGCCCGCAGCACATGGCCGACCATGGAGAGGCCCGCCACCTCGTGCAGGACCTTCGGCCTCGCGGATTGCATCCGCGTGCCCTCGCCCGCCGCGAGCACGATGGAGAGGCAGGTGCGTTCGCTCATCCGGTGTTCCGATTCGTCGCCGCGCGATTGTGGGCTCAGCCCAGCCCCTTCGCCAGCCGGTCGAAGGCGACGAGCATCTTGAGGAGCGCTTCCATCTCCTTCAGCGGCACCATGTTCGGCCCGTCCGAGGGCGCCTTGTCCGGATCGGGATGGGTCTCGATGAACACGCCGGCGACGCCGACCGCCACCGCCGCGCGCGCCAGCACCGGCACAAATTCGCGCTGCCCGCCAGAGGACGCGCCCTTGCCGCCGGGCTGCTGCACAGAATGGGTAGCGTCGAAGATCACCGGTGCACCGGTCGCTTCCGCCATGATCGGCAGCGCCCGCATGTCGGAGACCAGCGTGTTGTAGCCGAACGAGGCGCCGCGCTCGGTCACCATGACGTTGGGATTGCCGGCCTCGGTTACCTTGGCGGCGACATTCGCCATGTCCCAGGGCGCGAGGAACTGGCCCTTCTTGACGTTGACCGCCCGTCCGGTCTTCGCCGCGGCGACGAGAAGGTCGGTCTGGCGGCAGAGGAAGGCCGGAATCTGCAGGATGTCGACCACCTCCGCCACCGGCGCGCACTGATCGATCTCGTGGATGTCGGTGACGACGGGAAGGCCGAAGCGCTCCTTTACCTCGGCGAAGATCGGCATGGCCGCCTTCAGCCCGATGCCGCGCGAGGACTTGCCGGAGGTGCGGTTGGCCTTGTCGAAGGACGATTTGTAGACGAGACCGATGCCGGCCCTCCCCGCGATCTCCTTCAGCGCTGCGGCCACTTCCAGCGCGTGGTCCCGGCTCTCCATGGCGCAGGGGCCGGCAATGAGGGCCAGCGGCAGGCGGTTGCCGAAGCGCACGCCGCCAACGTCGACGGTGGCCTGTTCCAGGGCTGCAATCACGGCGATCCATCTCCTGCCAGCCCGATGGGCGGCTCCGGAGCGAAGCCTTCTCGCAGACCCGCCCCGCCCGATCAACCCGAGATGGGCGCGGCAGGCCGGCCGGTCAACCGACGATAGCGTGCGGCACGAAGGCCGAGCGGTTGCCGGTGACGAGCCCCTTGTCCTCGCGAATGCCGATGCCCGCCGGCTCGGTATCGACGATCCAGGCGCCGATCACCGGCCGCATGCCGTCGAAGACCACGTCAGGGGCGAGCGCCTGCACCACCCGCGGCATGTTGACGTAAGGGCCTTCCGGAGCCGCGACGGTGATGCCGGCCTTGCGGATCTCGATATTGGAGCCCTCGCGCGAGAAGATCGGCTTCGCCACATAGTCCTTGCCGAGATTTGCCGCTGCCGGATCGTCCTCGAAATAGGATTCCAAGAGGTTCGGGTGGTTCGGCGCGAGCTTCCAGAGCTCCGGCAGCAGCGCCTTGGTCGAGAGCAGCATCTTCCACGGCGGCTCGATCCAGATGGTCGAGGCCTTCGGCATGGCCTGCCCGAACTGTTCCTTGAGCAGCCACTCCCAGGGATAGAGCTTGAAGATCGCGTGGATCGTCAGATTCTTCTCGTCGACGAAGCGCCCGGTGCCGTCGAGGCCGATATCGGCGATGTCGATGAGCTGGACAGCCTGACCGGCCTCGCGCGCGAGCTCGGCGAGATATTCCACCGTTTTGCGGTCCTCGGTCTCGGCCGAGAAGGTGGTCAGATGCATGGTGCCGAGGCGCTTCATCGCCTTGAACCGGGCAATCAGCTTGTCGTGCAGGCTGTTGAACTGGTCGGCGCCGTTCGGGAGGGCTCCGGCCTTGACGCGGTCCTCCAGCCAGTACCACTGGAACACCGCTGCCTCGTAGAGCGCGGTCGGCGTGTCGGCGTTGAACTCCAGGAGCTTCGCCGGGCCCGTGCCGCCATAGACGAAGTCGTAGCGACCGTAGAGGCTCGCATCCGACCGCTCCCAGCTGTCAGCGATCCACTGCCAGTGCGTGGAGGGAATGCCCATGCGCTTCAAATAGGCCTCGTCGCGCACGGCCTTGCCGACGAACTCGCCGCAGAGCCCGACCATCTCGCTGGTCGCGGCCTCCAGATCGTCCTCGATCTCGCGCAGCGTGAACGTGTAGGCAGCGCGCTCGTCCCAGTAGCGCTGGCCGTCCGGGTGGGCGTAGTCGAAACCGAATTCGGCGGCGAGGTCGCGCCAGTTCGGTCGCTCGGCGATGGGAATGCGTCGCATGTCAGCCGCCGCCGCCGAAGAAGCCGCTGGCGGTCGAGCCGAAGCCGCCGCGGGAGACGGAGGACTGGCCGGCCGCAGCGCCCGACGAAGACCCGGACGAACCGCCGCCATAGTAGAAGCCGGACGAGGATGACGACCTGGATGACGACGAGCTGCAGCTGTTGAGCGAGAAGGCGCTGCCCGCCATTGTCTGGTAGGTGCCGCCGGATAGCGCGCGCAGTGGCTGTGCCGCCCAGGAGCCGCTTCCCGAACGGCTTAGGCCGACCGCCTGCGCGCCGCCGGTGAAGGCCGCGACGCACCCTGCCCCGGCATTGAGTGTCTGGCATTGGGCGACAGAGGTCGCGACCTGCTGCGTCATGCAGGAACGGCCAGCAAGGCCGAAGCCATTGGTGGCGGCGAAAGCGCCCGTGCCGAGCAGGGCCATGGTGCCGATGCCGACCGGCGAGAGAAGCATCGAGCGCTTGCGCTCCGGCGGGCCGCCGGACTGCGGGTTGACAGTCATGGCGCGCTCCTCAGGTCGTCATCGAGGCGGCGGCGAGCTGGCCGGCCGAGATGGAGAAGGCCGCGAAGATGAGGGCGATGGCGATCTCGCCGTCCTCGATGCGCTTGTTGAGATCACGCACCGCGAGCTTGATCAGCAGATAAACGCCGATCTGCACGACCATCGACACCATCGCCCACAGGGAATTGTCGACGATCGACACGGAATATTCGACGGAAGCCGCCAGCGGCAGGGAGAAACCGAGGACACTGCCGCCGAGCGCGATGGCGGCCGCCACATTGCCCCGCTTCAGCAAGGCCCATTCGTCGTGGCGGGTGACGGCAGTATAGATGGCGAGGTAGGCGACCAGATATCCGAGGGCGAGAATGAAATGGGCGATAAAGGCAGGAAACCCGGAGAGATAGTCTGCAATGTTCATCGATTTCCCCTCTGTCAGGCACTCGATGCTAGCCCGGCCCCGCGTCAGCCGCCACCGCGCGGACCGAAGACCGGCACGACCGTTTCGGAAGGCCCCCGCCTGACGCAGAAGCCCTGGGCACGCGGCACGAAGCCTGTCGCCCCAATGCTTCCCTGACATGTCACGAAGCGGTCCTCGCATTGCTCGCGCGTGTTGTGGACCGGCCCTGAACGGGCGAGAGCGGTATCGGCCTGCCGCAGAAGCGCCGCGCAACTTTCCGCGGAGCGGCCGCCTGAAACACAGGCCTCCACGGAGCGATAGACCGGCGCCCCGCCGCATTCGCCGCCGGACATCCAGAGATAGGTCATGAGGCCAGCCGCGCCGGCAATGAAGACGCCGACCAGCAGCGCGCCTGCGCGCATCAGACGAGGCGCGACTGCACCTTCGCCGCCTCAATGAACGAGCGGAACAGCGGGTGCGGATCGAAGGGCCGGCTCTTCAGCTCGGGGTGGTACTGGACGCCGATGAACCAGGGATGGTCGGGATATTCGATCGTCTCCGGAAGCACGCCGTCCGGCGACAGGCCGGTGAAGACGAGACCCCTATCCTCCAGCCGCTTCTTGTAGTCGAGATTGACCTCGTAGCGGTGGCGGTGACGCTCGGAGATCACGTCCGAGCGATAGATCGCGGCGATCTTCGAATCCGGCTTCAGGTGCGCCGTATAGGCGCCGAGCCGCATCGTGCCGCCAAGATCGCTACCGGAGGTGCGCTTCTGCAGCTCGTTGCCCTTCAGCCATTCGGTGAGCAGGCCGACGACCGGCTCGGCGGTCGGGCCGAACTCGGTCGAATTGGCCTTGTCGACCCCGGCGAGGTTCCGAGCCGCCTCGATCACCGCCATCTGCATGCCGAAGCAGATGCCGAAATAGGGCACCTTGCGCTCCCTTGCGAAGCGCGCCGCGCGAATCTTGCCCTCCGCACCGCGTTGGCCGAAGCCGCCGGGCACCAGGATGCCGTGGACATCCTGCAGGTAGGGCGAGGGATCCTCGTGCTCGAAGACCTCGCTCTCGATCCAGTCGAGATTGACCTTGACCCGGTTCGCCATGCCGCCATGGGCCAGCGCCTCGATCAGCGACTTGTAGGCGTCCTTCAACCCCGTGTACTTGCCGACGATGGCGATATTGACCTCGCCCTCGGGGTTGTGGACGCGCGAGGAGACATCCGCCCAGCGCCGCATGTCCGGCTCAGCCGTCGCCTCGACGCCGAAGGCGCGCAGCACCTCGGTGTCGAGCCCCGCCTGATGGTAGGCTAGCGGCACGTCGTAGATGGAGCCGGCATCGCGCGCCTCGACCACGGCCGACGGCTTCACGTTGCAGAACAGGGCCAGCTTCTTGCGTTCGCCCTCGGGGATCGGCCGGTCGCAGCGGCACAGCAGGATATCCGGCGCGATGCCGATGGAGCGTAGTTCCTGCACGGAGTGCTGGGTCGGCTTGGTCTTGAGCTCGCCGGCCGAAGCGATGAACGGCAGCAACGTCAGGTGGACGTAGATGCTGTCGCCCTCGGGCAGTTCGTTGCCGAGCTGACGGATGGCCTCGAAGAACGGCAGGCCCTCAATGTCGCCGACCGTGCCGCCGATCTCGACGAGCACGAAGTCGATGCCCTCGTTGCCGGTGCGCACGAAGTCCTTGATGGCGTCGGTGACGTGCGGGATGACCTGGATGGTCGCGCCGAGATAATCGCCGCGCCGCTCCTTGGCGATGATGTCCTGGTAAATGCGGCCGGTGGTGATGTTGTCCTGCCGCGTCGCCGGGCGGCCGGTGAAGCGCTCGTAATGGCCAAGGTCCAGATCGGTCTCGGCACCGTCGTCGGTGACGAACACCTCGCCGTGCTGGGTCGGGCTCATCGTGCCTGGATCGACGTTGAGATAGGGGTCGAGCTTGCGCAGCCGAACCGAGTACCCGCGCGCCTGCAGCAGCGCGCCGAGCGCCGCCGAAGCCAGACCTTTGCCGAGAGACGAGACCACGCCGCCGGTGATGAAAATATACCGCGTCATGGGGCCCCTTCTTTAAAGCGCCGCGTCCGATTCGGGTAGCAAGGCAAGCGCTGGGCTGCCCGTTCTCCCCCACACAAAAGAGAAGGGCCGGTCGCCCGGCCCTGGTTCGATGCTTCCTGCGACCTTTGCCCCCGTCGGGCAAGGATCGGGCGGGCGGAAAATCTGCCCGTCCCCAGATTACTGCCCCAAGCTACGGCCGCGGGGCCGGCGGCTGCGACCCGCCCGGCGCGGCCGGGGGCTGCGACAGGCCGCGCAGCTGCTCGAGCATGCCCGTGCCGCCCTGCCCGCCCGCTGGCGCCGCCGGCGGGGCGCCCGGCGTCGCCGGGGCTGCGGGAGCCGCCGGAACGGAGGTTGCCGGAGCCGAGGTTGCCGGTCGATCGAGCAGCGAACGGGCGTTGCGGCCCTGCGTCGCCATCACCGCCAGAACGATGGAGGTGAAGAAGAAGGCCGCGGCGAGGATAGCGGTCGCCCGGGTCAGCACGTTGGCCGTGCCGCGCGACGACATGAAATTGCCGCCGCCACCACCGCCCATGCCGAGGCCGCCGCCTTCGGAGCGCTGAAGCAGCACCACGACGATCAGCGCGAGCACGATCATCAGGTGAATAACGAGAACAACCGACTGCATGGCCGCGAAACGGTCCTGTCGTTGAAAGGTTGCGGGTCTCTACACGATCGGCTCCGGCTTGCCTACCCCGACGCGCCTCGCGAGCGCCGGATATAGGAAGCCGCCGCCGCGGAGCCAGCCCTTCCGGCGGTTTCCCGCGCCCTCCATGCTCTGCATTTAGCGATAGGCCGCGGCGATGGCGAGGAAATCGGCCGCCTTGAGGCTGGCGCCGCCGACCAGCGCGCCGTCGACGTTCGGCACCGCCATGAGCTCCTTGGCATTGGCCGGCTTCACCGAGCCGCCATAGAGGATGCGGATGCCGGCCGCCTGCTTGCCGTGGGCCGCGACGAGCTTCTTCCGAATTAGCGCGTGGACCTCTGCGACATCGGCTACGGTCGGCGTCAGGCCGGTGCCGATCGCCCAGACCGGCTCATAGGCGACCACGACGGTGGACGGCGTCGCGCCGTCTGGAACCGACCGCGCGACCTGCCGGCCTACGACGGCGAGTGCCTTGCTGGCCTCACGCTCGGCGCGCGTCTCGCCGACGCAGACGATGGCCGTCAGGCCGGCGCGAATGGCTGCCGAGGCCTTGGCCGAGACCAGCGCATCGGTCTCCCTGGCATATTGCCGCCGCTCGGAATGGCCGACGATCACAGCCGTCGCGCCGGCATCGGCAATCATCCCGGCCGAAACCTCGCCGGTGAAGGCGCCGGAGGCCTCGGCGTGGCAGTCCTGCGCGCCGATGCCGATGCGCGTGCCGAGCGCCGCCGCGGCGGCGAGGAAGACCAGCGGCGCGGGCGGGCAGATCATCAGGTCGACCTTCGACCTCAGGACCGGGTCGTAGCCCTCGGCCATCAGCCCCAGTTCCTTCAGCGCGGCGCGCGTTCCGTTCATCTTCCAGTTGCCGGCGACGAGGGGGCGGACGCTCATGCTGGTGTCTCCAGGGATGGTCGCGGCTGACTAGCAGAACCCTCCCCGCCACGCCACCTTTCGGCCCTGCGGACACCGCATGCGGGCTGCTTGCCCGGCTCGGGGCCGGTCACTATGCTCCGCCGACTTTTTTGAGACCCCTGCCGCGCATGGTTCGAGAGCCTGCGCCGCGCGCCCCGGAGAACCGCCCGGCATGCTGACCGGCCTTCGCAATACCTTCGCCAAGGGCATCATGCGCTTCGTGCTGATCGCCCTGATGACCCTGCTGGTCGCGAGCTTCGCGGTCTGGGGCATCGGCGACATCTTCCGTGGCGGCACGTCGACGACGCTTGCGCAGGTCGGCGGCACGCAGGTCACCGTCCAGACCTTCCAGACCGCCTATAACCGCGAGGTCCAGAACCTTGGCCGCATGCTTGGCCGCGGCGTGACGCCCGACCAGGCACGCCAGTTCGGCATCGATCAGCGCGTGCTCGGCCAGCTCCTCACCGAGGCGACGCTGGACGAGCGCGGCCGCCAGCTCGGTCTCGGCATCGACGACGACACGATCCGCACGCGCATCACCTCGACGCCGGCGTTCCGCGGCCCGACCGGTCAGTTCGACCGCACCGCCTTCATCGAGTTGCTGCGCCAGAACGGCTATAACGAGCAGACCTACATCGATCTCGAGCGCCGCCTCGCGGTGCGCCAGCAGATCGCCGGCGCGGTCTCCGACCGGATGGGCATGCCGCAGGCGCTGATCGACGCCATGACGCGCTTCCAGAACGAGACGCGCACGGCCCGCTACATCATCGTCGGCTCGGCCCAGGTCGGCGACATCCCGGCCCCCGACGCTGCAGCGCTGCAGGCCTATTTCGACGCCAACAAGGCGGCGTTCCGGGCGCCCGAATACCGCAAGCTGGTCCTGCTGACGCTGTCGCCAGACGAGCAGGTCGGCTTCCAGCAGGTGCCGGCCGAGCAGGTCGAGGCCGAGGTCGCGCGCCTGCGCGAGACCAGCGAGCGCCGCACCGTGCAGCAGATCACCTTCCCCAATGCCGAGGAGGCCGCCGCCGCCGCGACGAAGATCAAGGAAGGCCTGTCCTTCGAGGATATCGCCAAGGAGCGCGCCATCGCCGAAGCGGACCTGACCATCGGCAACCTGTCGCGCACCCAGATCACCGACCCGGCAGTGCGCGATGCCGCTTTCACCCTCGCCGAGAACGTCGTCAGCGAGCCCGTGCGCGGCACTTTCGGCACCGTGCTGCTGCGCGTGACCAAGATCGACCCGTTCAACGCCGAGCAGGCCGCCGAACAGGCCCGCCTGACCATCGCGCGCACCATGGCACGCAATGCCGTCAACGACCTGCACGACCGGATCGAGCGCGAGCGCTCGAGCGGACTGCCGCTCGCCGACATCGCGGCCAAGGTCGGTCTGTCGGTGTCGACCGTCGACGCCGTCGACGCCCAGGGCAACGACCCCTCGGAGGTGCAGCTCAACCTGGTCGGCGCGAGCGATTTTCTCGCCCCTGCCTTCCGCGCCGAGGTCGGTCTGGAGAACGAGCCCGCCAACAACCGCCAGTCGGGCCTGTGGGTCTGGTACGAGGTCGCCGGCATCACGCGCGCCCGCGATCGCGCGCTCGACGAGGTCAAGGACAAGGTCGAGGCCCGCTGGCGCGAGGACGAGGCGCGCCAGCGCATCGGCCGGATCGCCGAGGAACTGACCACCGAGATCCGCGGCGGCAAGCCGATCGAGGAGGTCGCGCGCGCGCGCAATCTCGAACCCAAGGTGACGCCCGCCCTGCCCCGCACCGGCACGGACGGCCCGTGGGGCGCGGCGGCGGTGCAGCGGCTGTTTGCGACGCCGAAGGACCAGGCGGCGAATGCGACGGCGGCCGACGGCGTCGACCGCATCGTCTTCGTAACAGGCGACATCGCGCTGCCGCCCAACGCGACGCTCGACCAGCGCACCCGCGACCAGCTCCAGCAGTCGATCGAGGACGACGTGCTCGGCCAGTATATCGGCAAGCTACAGCGCGATTTCGGCTCGACCGTCAACCAGACGCTGTTCACCCGCGCCGTCGGCGGGTCGACGCAATAGGCCCGATCGCCATTCCGATGAGGACGTCATGCAGATCGAACCGGCCTTCGAGGCCTTCCAGCCCGTCCACGCCGCGGCAAAGCCGCAGGTGGTGTGGACGACGCTGGTGTCCGATCTGGAAACGCCCGTCTCGGCCTATCTGAAGATCGCCGGCGCGAAGACCAATGCATTCCTGCTGGAATCGGTCGAGGGCGGCGCGATCAAGGGCCGCTACTCGATCCTCGGCCTCGATCCGGACCTGATCTGGCGCTGCCGCGGCCAGGTCGCGGAGGTCAATCGCCGGCCGGCCGCCGACCGCAACGCCTTCGCGCCGCTCGCGGATGCGCCCCTCGCCGAACTGCGCAAGCTGCTTGACGAGAGCCGCATCGATATCCCCGAACGCCTGCCGCCGATGGCCGCCGGCGTATTCGGCTATCTCGGCTACGACATGGTCCGGCAGATGGAGCACCTGCCGGATGTCGGGCCGGACCCGCTGGGCCTGCCGGATTCGCTGTTCATCCGCCCAACCGTCGTGCTCGTCTTCGACGCGGTGAAGGACCAGATCACGGTCGTGACCCCGGTGCGGGCGCAGCCCGGCCAGACCGCCAGGGCCGCCTATGACCGCGCCGTCGACCGGCTGATCGGGGTGGTCGATGCGCTCGACACCCCGCTGGACAAGCAGACGCCCCTGCCCGACCACGCCGAGATCATGGCCGGACTCGTGTCGAACACGAGCGAGGCGGACTATTCCGCCATGGTCGACCGGGCCAAGGAGTATATCGGCGCCGGCGACATCTTCCAGGTGGTGCTGTCGCAGCGCTTCGCGACTCCCTTCACCCTGCCGCCCTTCTCGCTCTACCGGGCGCTGAGACGGGTCAACCCCTCGCCGTTCCTCTACTATCTCGCCTTCGACGGTTTTGCCGTCGCCGGCTCATCGCCCGAGATCCTGGTCCGGGTGAGGGACGCCAAGGTCACGATCCGCCCCATCGCGGGCACGCGCCCGCGCGGAGCGACGCCCGCCGACGACAAGCGCCTCGGCGAGGAATTGCTGGCCGATCCGAAAGAGCGTTCGGAGCATCTCATGCTGCTCGATCTCGGCCGCAACGATGTCGGCCGCGTCGCCAGGATCGGCACGGTCGAGGTCACCGACCAGTTCTTCCTCGAACACTATTCCCACGTCATGCACATCGTCTCGAACGTCGAGGGCGAGATCGACCCGAAGCATGACCTGATCGATGCCATGGTGGCGGGCTTTCCGGCCGGCACGGTCTCCGGAGCGCCCAAGGTGCGCGCCATGCAGATCATCGACGAGCTGGAGAAGGAGAAGCGCGGCCTCTATGCCGGCTGCGTCGGCTATTTCTCAGCCAACGGCGCCATGGACACCTGCATCGTGCTGCGCACGGCGGTGGTCAAGGACGGGCAGATGTATGTCCAGGCGGGCGCCGGCATCGTCGCCGACAGCGTCAATGCCATGGAACAGGCCGAGTGCGTCAACAAGGCCAAGGCGCTGCTCCATGCCGCCGACGAGGCCGTGAAGACCGCGGCCAGAGCCGGGAGGGGCCAGTGAGGATCACCCTCATCGACAACTACGACAGCTTCACCTGGAACCTCGTCCACTATCTCGGCGCGCAGGAGATCGACGGAAAGCGCCCCGAGGTCGAGGTCATCCGCAACGACAAGACGACGGCCGATGCGGTGATAGCGGCGAAACCCGACGCCATCGTGCTCTCACCCGGCCCCTGCACACCGAACGAGGCCGGCATCTGCCTGGAACTCATCGAGAAGGCCTCGGAGACGATCCCGATGTTCGGCGTCTGCCTTGGCCACCAGGCCATGGGCCAGGTCTTCGGCGGCGAAGTGATCCGCGCCCCGAAACCCATGCACGGCAAGGTCTCGGAAATCTCGCATTCCGGCCGCAGCGTGTTCCGCGGCATCAACGGCCGTTTCCAGGCGACGCGCTACCATTCGCTCACCGTCGACCGGGCGAGCTGGCCGCAGGCGCTGGAGATCACCGCCGAAACCGACGACGGCGTGATCATGGGCCTGATGCACCGCTCGAGGCCCGTCCACGGCGTGCAGTTCCACCCCGAGAGCATCGCCTCGGAACACGGCCATCGGATGATCGGCAACTTCCTCGCCCTTGCATCCGAGTGGAACCGCAGCCACAAGCGACCCTGATGGAACAGTTCAAGACCCTCATCGCCAAGGCCGCGACCGGCGTTCCGCTGACGCGCGAGGAGGCGGTCACCGCCTTCGACCAGATCATGTCGGGCGATGCCACGCCCTCGCAGATCGGTGGCTTCCTGATGGCGTTGCGCGTGCGCGGCGAGACGGTGGACGAGATCACCGGCGCCGTCGCGACCATGCGCGCGAAGATGGTGCCGGTGACGGCACCGGCCGATGCCATCGACGTGGTCGGCACAGGGGGCGACGCCTCGCACTCCCTCAACATTTCCACCTGCGCCGCCTTCATCGTGGCGGGCGCCGGCGTGCCGGTGGCCAAGCACGGCAACCGGGCCCTGTCCTCGCGTTCCGGCGCGGCCGACTGCCTGATGGCGCTCGGGGTCAAGATCGACCTGCCCCCCGCCGCCATCGCCCGCTGTATCCATGAGGCCGGGATCGGCTTCATGTTCGCCCCGGCCCACCACCCCGCGATGAAGTTCGTCGGCCCGACGCGGGTCGAGCTCGGTACCCGCACCATCTTCAACCTGCTGGGGCCGCTGTCGAACCCGGCCGGCGTGAAGCGCCAGATGGTCGGCGTCTATTCGGGACAGTGGGTGCGCCCGCTCGCCGAGGTGCTCAACAATCTCGGCTCGACCCATGCCTGGGTCGTCCACGGCTCCGACGGGCTCGACGAGGTCACCGGCACCGGCCCGAGCCAGGTCGCGGAACTGAAGGGCGGGTCTGTCTCGACCTTCGAGATCGCGCCGGCCGATGTCGGGCTCAAGACCTGCGCGCCGGCGGACCTCAAGGGCGGCGATGCCGCCTTCAACGCCGCTGCGCTGCGCGCCGTGCTGACCGGCGCCAGGAACGCCTACCGCGACGTCGCGGCGCTCAACGCCGCCGCCTCGCTCGTGGTGGCCGGCAAGGCCGCGACCCTGCCGGACGGCTTCGGGCTGGCCGAGAAGGCGCTCGATGAGGGACGTGCCGCCGCCCGCCTCGACCGGCTGGTCGCCGTCTCCGCGGCCGGCTGATCCCGATGGTCGATATCCTGAAATCGATCGAGGCTTACAAGCGCGAGGAAATCGCCGCGGCAAAGCGCGCAAGGCCGTTCTGGGTGGTGGATGCCGCCGCCCGGGCCATCGATCCGCCCCGCGGCTTCGCGCGGGCGATCGAGGCGAAGATCGCGGCCGGCGGCACGGCGCTGATCGCCGAGATCAAGAAGGCGAGCCCGTCCAAGGGGCTGATCCGGGCGGACTTCGACCCGCCCGCGCTCGCGCGCGCGTACGAGGCTGGCGGCGCTGTCTGCCTCTCCGTGCTCACCGATGCGCCGTCTTTCCAGGGTGCGCCCGAGTTCCTGACCGATGCGCGCGCGGCGACCGCCCTGCCCGCGCTCCGCAAGGACTTCATGCACGACACCTACCAGGTGGCTGAGGCGCGCGCCTGGGGAGCCGACTGCATCCTCGTCATCATGGCCGCGGCCGACGATGCGCTGGCCGCCGACCTGATCGCCGCCGCCGACGATTACGGCATGGACTCGCTTGTCGAGGTCCACGACGACGCCGAACTCGACCGCGCGCTCAGGCTGCCGTCGCGCCTGATCGGCATCAACAACCGCAATCTCAGGACCTTCGAGGTCTCGCTCGAGACCTCCGACCGCCTCGCGCCGCGCATCCCTGGCGACCGCATCGTGGTGGGCGAAAGCGGGATTTTTGTCCCATCTGATGTATTACGACTTAAACAGGTCGGCATCCGCACCTTGCTGGTCGGAGAGAGTTTGATGCGGCAAGCTGACGTTGCGGAAGCAACACGCACCCTGTTGACCTAAGGCGACCTTACGTCAACCAACCTTCCGCTGCGATTGCTGGTGAATCCGGCCTGCTACAGTAAACTCCTGGTAAATCGCAGTTCCTGCATCTTCCAATAATTGAATCACGCCCGATTCCGTTTGCTTATTTGGTGCCCTTTATTCTCGGCCCGGGTCGCAGATTAAAGGGTCGTCTTCACATGATGAAGAAATTCCGGGAATTCGGACGGGACCGGCGAGGCGCGCTCGCCGTCGCCTTCGCCGTCGCCATGTATCCGATCATGATGATGATCTGCGCGGCGGTAGATCTCAGCCGGATGAGCCAGCAGCAGGCGCGCCTGCAGGCCGCCCTCGACGCCGCCGCCCTGTTCGTCGCCCGCCTCGTCGCCGACGGGAAGAGCCCCGCCGACCTCAGCGCCGCCGCCCGCCAGATCGTCGAGGGCAACGTCAACCCGACCGAGATGTTCAACGTCACGGTGTCGGCGGTGATGGACGGCACCTCGATCCGCGTGACCGGCTCTGGGCAGATCAACCCGATGATCGCCAACATCCTCACCGGCAGCAATCTCAAGGTCGCCGGCACGTCCGGCGCCTTGTGGCGCACGAAGAAGATCGACCTCGTGCTCGTGCTCGACAACACCGGCTCGATGTCGAGCTCCGGCAAGATGACCGCCCTCAAGGATGCCGCAACGAACCTGATCAACACGATGCAGGCCGTGTCGAACCGCCCCGACGCGATCCGCATCGGCATCGTGCCCTTCGATGTCCAGGTGCGGGTCGGAACAACCTACAAGAACGAACCCTGGCTGACCTATGCCGGCGTTTCCGGCCTCAATTCCGGCAACTGGACCGGCTGCGTCACCGACCGGGACCAGAGCCACGACGTCACCGACACCACACCGAGCACGGGCACGCCGGCGACCCTCTTCCCGGCGCGCAACTGCACCAATACCGCGCTCACCTCGATCCTGCCGCTGACCACCGACTGGACGGCGCTGCGGGCCAAGGTCGCCGCCATGTCGCCGGCGGGCAATACCAACGTCACGATCGGCCTCGCCTGGGGCTTTCACATGCTGACCCCCTCGCAGCCGCTGACCAATGCCCGCACGCTGGCGCAGGAGCCGGACCTCGAGCGGATCGTCATCCTGCTCACCGATGGCGACAACACGCAAAACCGCTGGACGACCAACGGCTCGTTGATCGACGCGCGCACTGACCTTGCCTGCACCAACGTCAAGGCCAACGGCATCCGCCTCTACACGATCCGCGTGATCAACGGCGATGCCGCGCTGCTGCGCCGCTGCGCCACCCAGACCTCGATGTACTACGACGTCCGCACGGCCTCCGAGCTCGGGCCGGTGTTCCAGCGCATCGCCGCCGAGATCGGCCAGCTCCGCCTGACGCAGTAGGTCGGCCACCCAACGAGAAAGGCCCGGCTCATCGCCGGGCCTTTCTGCGTGAACCGCCAAAGAAACGCTGCGCCTATTTGGCTGGGGCCAGTTTGTCGAGGCTGGCCTCGAACGGCTTGTAGGCCTCCTTGAACAGCTCCTGATAGAGCTCGCCGATCTTGGTGGCGCGCGCGACCGCTGCTTCGTAGGCTGCCTTCATGTAGTCGGACTGCAGTTCGACCAGCTTGTCCAGGCTCTTCGCCGTCGCGAGCTTCTCCATCGCCGCGGAGCCCTCCTCGAACGACTTCTTGGTGTAGTCGACCATCTCGGCGGTGATCGCCTGATAGCCCTTGGACACCGCAGTCATGCTCTTGACCGCGCTGTCGAGACGTTCCTTGCCGAGCTTCTGCACGTCTTCCAGATTCTGCGCCATGGTTGCCTCCTGAGAAAGCGACGCCGCCGCCTCTCGCCACCTGATCGCAGGGGCGCTGCACGCACCCCTGACCACGTGAGTGAAACTCCCTTTCCGCATTGCGTCAAATCATCTTTTGCAATGCAACAATCCGGTGACACTCTCGGCGTCCACGGTCCGTTCCGGCATCGGTTTCGCCCCGTCGCGCCGGCTTAACTTCCTGGCAACCGCGAACGGTTACCGTCTTTCTCAACGTTCCCGTCGCGATGGGGGCGGCGTGCCGCGTACGGCTGCGTATCGCCGATAAGGTGTTGCGTCGCCGACGGTCCACAAGGGCCGTCGGCCCTGCATTCCGGTCGATGCCAGACGCTCGTGTCACGAAGGGACAGTGCGCTGACCGGACGCCAGGAGGCCACCCGGTCGAAGTTTGAGTCAGGGGTGGCGTAATGGCGACGATGAACGGCGCCGGGCGGATCGGAACGGCCCGCTCCGGCTGGCAGGTGGCGGCACTGGCCGCGACCGCCCTGGTCACCGCCCTCACCGTGAGCGATGCCGAGGCGCGGCCGCGTCGCTATGCCGGCTATGCACCCGCCTATTCGGCCATCGTGATCGACGCCAAGACCGGCCAGGCCCTGCACGCGGAGAGCGCCGACGCGCACCGCTATCCCGCTTCCGTCACCAAGGTCATGACGCTCTACCTGCTGTTCGAGCAGATCGAGGCAGGCCGCTTCACTCTCCAGTCGCCGCTGCGCGTCTCGGCCGAGGCCGCCAGCCAGCCGCCGTCGAAGGTCGGCGTGCGCGCCGGCTCGACCATCACGGTCGAGGAGGCGATCCGCGCTCTCGTCACCAAGTCGGCGAACGACGTCGCGGTGGTCGTCGCCGAGAACATTTCGGGCGACGAGGAGAGCTTCGGCCAGCTGATGACCCGCCGCGCGCGCGCCATCGGCATGAGCCGCACCACCTTCCGCAATGCCTCCGGCCTGCCGGACGCCGAGCAGGTGACGACCGCCCGCGATCTCGCCACCCTCGGCCGGGCGATCCAGGATCATTTCCCGCGCTACTGGCGCTATTTCCAGACCTATTCCTTCGCCTATCGCGGCGTGAACCACCGCAACCACAACCGCCTGCTTGGCCGCGTCGAAGGCGTCGACGGCATCAAGACCGGCTATACCCGCGCTTCCGGCTTCAACCTCCTGACCTCGGCTCGCCGCGGCGAGCGCCAGATCGTCGCGGTGGTGCTCGGCGGCCGTTCCGGCGGCGCACGCGACGCCCGCATGCGCCAGCTGGTCGAGGGCTTCTTCCCGCGCGCCTATGCCGGTGCCCGCTCCGCACCGATGATCGCCAGGGCATCGGAACCCGCCCCGGCGGCGCGCGTCCAGACGCGCATCGCCGTCGCGGCGCATGTCCCGGTCCCCGGCCGGCGCGAGCCGGTCGCGGCCCCGCTGCCGATCACGCCCATGGCGGCGGCCGTGGTCGCCGCCGGCCAGACCCGCGGCGGTGCCTCGACAGGCGCTTCCGCCGCAGCGCCGGTCGTCGCAAGTGTCCAGCCGCACCGCCAGGTCATCCGCGCCGAAACCCCGCCGGCACCGGTGCCCGCCTCGACGCTCGCCTTCGCGGCGACAAGGTCCGCTCCAGCACCGGCTGCCGCCACGGGCAACCCCAACCCGCGACCCGGCGTGCTCGGCACCATCAACGCCTCTCAATTGACCACCGCCTCGGTGTCACCGCGTCCGGTGCAGATGGCGTCTCCCGGCACCGCCCCCGTCGCCGAGGCGCCGGCCCGCCGCCGCGGCGAATGGTCAATCCAGATCGGCGCCTTCCCGACCGAGGCCGCCGCCCAGGAAACCCTGCGCGAAGCCCGCGAGGCCTCGGGTCGCCAGCTCGGCTCGGCCGATCCCTATACCGAGAAGGTGGAGCGCTCGGGCATGACCCTGGTGCGCGCCCGCTTCGCCGGCTTCGACCGCGCCAGCGCCGACGCCGCCTGCCGGGCGCTGCGCTCCAGCGACTACGACTGCATGCCGGTCCGCAACTGACGTTTGCGGGCCTTTCCCGATCACCGGATTTGTTTGTTCAGGAGTTCCGGCGATGGCGTTCCAAGAGGGTGTCCTTGGCCTGGTTGACGCGGGACGCGAGCCACGTGGAGCCACCCTGGTCGGGATGGAGCTTCTTCATCAGCGCGCGATGCGCGCCGCGGATGGCGTTCTCGTCCGCCCCCGGCTGAAGGCCAAGGATCTGGTGGGCTTCCTCTTCGGTCATGGCGCTCGAAGCCGCAGGGCCGCTCTGCCGCGGACCCGCATTGCCCTGAGCGTGTTCACGCCAGGTGGGGTCCCGGCGGTCAAGATAAGCCTCGAGTAGCTGGGCGCTCTCACCGTCGATCTCGGCGAAGGCCTCGATGAGGCGCGGGATCGCGATCTGCTCCAGCGTCTGTCCGGCCAGCGAGCCTGCAACGAACCGGCCGCTCATGGCGCCCGTATCGATGTCCAGCACCATCTCGACGAAGCGCGAGCGCACGGTCGAGGACTGCCCGGCGGTCTTGCTCCCGGCCTGACCCCAGCCCGACAGCATGCCCTGCCCCGGCACGATACCAAGCAGCGTCGCGCCCGCCAGAAAGGCCGGCAGCGCCAGTTCCCACTGGCCGCGCGTCAGCAGGAACAGGCCGAAGGCCATGACGGCTGCGCCGCCGACCTTCTTGACCTGGCCGGACAGCCATTTGGGATTGGCGCCGAGCACCCGGTTAAGCGTGCCGGAGAAGACGATGAGGGCAATCAGGCCCGCGATGAAATAGGTCATGCGGCGATACTAGCCCATCTGTCCCAGCAGGAGTTGCGCCCCGCGCGAACCTTTCGCCGCATCGGTGAGCGCCAGCCGCCCGCCCGACGCGAAGACCGCGACGGCCCTGAGCAGTTCCGCAAGCTGTGCCGCCGCGCCCGGGTCGAAGCGCGCGAAGGCGCCGCGTGTAATGCGGGCGATCTCGCGATAGGCGTGCTCGGCACCGGGGTCGCCGCCCTCGAGGAACAGGAAGACCGGTACCTTGGCCATGGCGAGGCGGCCGGCTTTCGCGCAGAGGTCGTCGAGGCTCTCCTCCATCGCATCGCCCACATAGACCAGAGCATGGACCCGCCGCTCACCGGCCTCTTCCACCGCATGGGCCAGCACGCGGCCGATCTGCGTCTGGCCGCCGATGCAGGAGACCTTGCGCATCAGCTCATTCAGGCGAGGAGCATCGGCGATCCAGCTGGAGGAGCGGCACTCGCCGATGCCGCGGAAGAACACCAGCTGAATGTCGAGCGTGCCGACCTTCGCGGCCTCGGTGAACATCTGGCCGGTGATCTCCTGCGCCATGCCCCAGGCCGGCTCGCGGCTGGCGGTCGCGTCCAGCGCAAAGACGAGACGGCCGCGCTCGCCCGGCACTTTCGGCGGTCCGACGGCGGCGGCCGTCTTCAGGAAAGCCGAGATGTCGGCTGCGCCGGAGGTCGAAACGCCACCGGGTCGAGCCTGCGCCGGCGGTTGCGCGCCATGCGCCAGGGGATTCTTCTCGCTCATACGCTGAATTTGGCGCGACCGCCGCGGAATGCAAGCCGGATCGCTTGCCGGCACAGCCAGATGGCCTAGACCATGCAATCGGTTGCCGGACGTCGCCACTGCGCTAGCTTCCCGTGCGTGACCCTTCAGCACAGGATGCCGTCATGTCCGTGTCCACGTCCGGCCTTTCCCGCCGCTTCATGCTGTCCGGCGGCCTTGCCGTCGTCTCCGGCTCCGCGTTCGCGCAGAACCCCCATGCCGGCCATGGGCCGCATCACCCGCACCGGCAGGGCCAGTTCGAGCGACTGAATGCGCCGGGCCGCGTCGACCTGCCGGAAATCCACCACAGCCAGGCCGAGACCGCGAGCATCGCGCCCAAGGCCGCGAACCAGGGTCGCTGGCTGCCGAAGGCGCCGCTGCCGATCCCGCGCACGGAGATGGCCTGGGCAGCCGGGCGCGGCAACCAGATGCATATCGTCGGCGGCTATGCCGAGCAGCGCGTCGACCGGCCCTATCACCACATCTACGACGCCGCGAGCGACATCTGGCTCCAGGCCGCCGACGTGCCGCGCGGCGCGAACCATGTCGGTGTCGCGGTCGCCGGCAACCGGCTCTACGCCATCGGCGGCTTCATCGAGCAGAACCGCACGCCCCATGCCGAATGCTTCGTCTTCGGCGCGGACGGTGAGAAATGGACGGCGATCCGGCCGCTGCCCGAGGCCTGCGGCGCCATCGCCTGCGTCACCGTCGGCGAGCGCCTCCACGCCGTCGGCGGCGCCACCGGCAACACGTTCGAAAACCGCCGGTCGATCGACTGGCACCTCGTCTACGACCCGAAAGACGACCGCTGGGAGCGCCTGCGCCCCATGCCGCTGGCCCGCGACCACACGGGCACGCTGACCGTCAACGGCCTGATCCACCTGATCGGCGGGCGCGTCGACAGCTTCCACACCAACTCGGTGCTCCATCACGTCTACGACGCGAAGGAGGACAAGTGGACGGCGCGCAACCACATGCCGACGCCGCGCTCGGGCCATGGCGCCGTGCTCTATCGCGGCCGCATCTTCTGCATGGGCGGCGAGGGCTGGAACCGCGTGTTCGGCCAGAACGAGGCCTATGACCCGGTCGCCGACCGCTGGGAGGCGTATGCGCCGATGCTGACCCCGCGCCACGGCATGGGCGCGGTGGCCGTGGGCGATTCCATCTATGTCGCCGGCGGCGGCCCGCAGATGGGCGGCGGCGTGAAGAGCGCCATCCACGAGGCCTTCACGCTCGCGTAATGATTCAACAAGCGACCGTAACAGATTGTTTTGACATCACTCCGGCGACACAACCTTCAGCCCGACAATGCCGAGGACGATGAGCCCGATACAGGAGAGGCGGAGTGCATTGGCGCTCTCGCCGAGCAGCATGATGCCGAGCGCCACGGTGCCGATCGTGCCAATGCCGGTCCAGATCGCATAGGCCGTGCCGACCGGCAGTGTCTTCAGCGCGAGGCCGAGGAGACCCAGGCTCACCACCATGCTGGCGACCGTCAGCGCGGTCGGCAGCGGACGGGTGAAGCCTTCCGTGTATTTCAGGCCGATCGCCCAGCCGATCTCGAACAGGCCGGCGAGCGCGAGATAGATCCAGGCCATGACGAACCTCCGTCGTGGCAGGGTCGTCCCCGCCTGCAATAAGGGGAAAGCCGGGTCGTCCCGGTCGATGGTGATGTGCGACAGGCGCGGCCTTGCGCAAGGCATGACTGCCCTGCCGCAGCGAACGCCGTGGTCGGCCCCGTCAGAGCTCGTACAGGTAGAAGGCGAATGTCTCGTCCTCGACCGGACCCATGGCCCTGTAGAGCGCGCGCGCCGGGCCATTGTCCGTCTCGGTGCCGACCCAGGCCTCCTCGCAGCCCCTGGCCCGGCCCAGCGTCATGATCGTCTCCACCAGCCGCCGGCCGATGCCCTGCCGCTGGCGCGACGGCGTCACGCCGAGATTGTCGATGTAGAGTTCGGCCGGCAGGTCCGGGTGCCGATGGATCACGGCCGCCGCCTGCCCGACGACTTCGCCGTCCAGCAGGGCAAGCACCATCAGGTGCTCGGGCGAGGCAAGGAAGGCAGCGAGCCGCTCGGGCACGATCGGCCCGTCGAAGACGTCCGGCGCGACGCGTGCGAACAGGCCCGTATCGGCCGGCCCGACAGTCCTGATCTCGATGTCAGCCACCCGTGATCCGCGCGACGATGTCGCCGGCCGCCAGCAGCTCGCGCGCGCCAGTCAACCTCAGCTTCAGCTCGACCTTGCCCTCGGCGAGGCTCCGCGGGCCGATCATGACCTGGTAGGGGATGCCGATCAGGTCGGCGGTGGCGAATTTCGCACCCGGCCGGTCGTCGCGATCGTCGTAGAGCACGTCCACACCCTTGGCAGCAAAGTCGCGGTAGAGCTGCTCGCAGGCCGCGTCGCAGGCGCTGTCGCCCTGCTTGAGGTTCATCAGCGACACGGTGAAGGGCGCCACCGCCTCCGGCCACTTGATGCCGGCCTCGTCGTGGCTCGCCTCGATGATCGCCGCCACCACGCGCGAGGGGCCGATGCCGTAGGAGCCCATATGGACCGGCACCGGCTTGCCATCCGGCCCCTGGACGGTGGCGTTCATCGGGTCGGAATATTTGGTGCCGAAATAGAAGATGTGCCCGACCTCGATGCCCCGCGCCGAGACGCGGGCGGCGTCGGGGATCGCGTTGTAGGCGGCCTCGTCGTGCATCTCGTCGGTCGCCGCGTAGAGCGAGGTCCATTTGGCGACGGTCGCCTTCACGCCGGCGACATCGTCGAAATCAGTGTCGGCCGGCGGCACCGCAAAATCGAGATAATCCTTGTGGCAATAGACCTGGCTCTCGCCGGTATCGGCAAGGATGATGAACTCGTGGGAGAGGTCGCCGCCGATCGGACCGGTATCCGCGCGCATCGGAATGGCTTTCAGTCCGAACCTCTCGAAGGTCCGGAGATAGGCGACGAACATCTTGTTGTAGGCATGGACCGCGCCGGCCTGGTCGAGATCGAAGGAATAGGCGTCCTTCATCAGGAACTCGCGCGAGCGCATGGTGCCGAAGCGCGGGCGCACCTCGTCCCGGAACTTCCACTGGATATGGTAGAGGTTGAGCGGCAGGTCCTTGTAGCTCTTCACATAGGCGCGGAAGATCTCGGTGATCATCTCCTCGTTGGTCGGCCCGAACAGCATCTCGCGCTCGTGCCGGTCGCGGATGCGCAGCATCTCCTTGCCATAGGCCTCGTAACGGCCGCTCTCGCGCCAGAGATCGGCCGACTGGATGGTCGGCATCAGCAGCTCGACGGCGCCCGAGCGGTCCTGCTCCTCGCGCACGATCTTCTGCACCTTGTTGAGCACTCGCAGGCCAAGCGGCAGCCAGGCGTAGATGCCGGCCGATTCCTGCCGCACCATGCCGGCGCGCAGCATCAGGCGGTGGGAGACGATCTCGGCTTCCTTCGGGGTCTCGCGCAGGATCGGCAGGAAATAGCGGGAGAGACGCATCAGGACCTCAGGCAGGGCGGGAGTTGGAACGCGCGTGCGGCGCGGGAGGCGGACTTGACCTTTTTTCTGGCGGAGAGGCAAGCCGGAAGCGCGGCAAAGGCAGGGTCTTGATGAGTTCCGGCGACACGATCACCATCCGCGACTACCGGGCTGACGACGTTGACGCGGTCATCGATCTGTTCACCCGCGCTGTCCGGGAAGTTGCCATCCGCGACTATACCGCCAGTCAGGTCCGGGCATGGGCTCCGGACGTGCCGGACCGCGCGACATGGGCGACACGACGGGCCAGCCGGCCGACCTTCATCGCGGAGATCGGCGGCGCCATGGCGGGCTTCGCCGACCTGGAGCCCGATGGCCACGTCGACATGCTGTTCGTCCACCCGGACCGTCAGGGCCTTGGCGTTGCCTCCGCCCTGCTCGCCCATGTCGAGGAGCGCGCACGCGCGGCGGGCCTCGACCGGCTGACCACCGATGCCAGCCTGACCGGCCGTCCCTTTTTCGCGCGTCGTGGTTTTGCGGTCGTCACCGAACAGCAGGTGCCAAAGCGCGGTGAGATCCTGACCAATTTCCGGATGGTGAAACGGCTTGTCTGAAACAGCCAAAGAAAAAGGCGGGATCTCGCGATCCCGCCTTCTCCAGGCAATGCTTCGAAAATCGATGTCGCGGTAGACGCGCCTGTCGTTTCCGGTTGTTTTGAACCCTCAACCGCCCCCGAACGGGACACGATATCAGGGGTCTTCCTCCCAAGACCTGAGCCACGAGACCTTGCTTCGTCGTTTGAAGGCGGTCTCTTTCTTGCAGCAAAAGGACGCTAGACGACAGAAAATGGTTTGTCACCAAGTTGGGCATCGATTGGCGAAAAAAAGTGCAGGCAGAACCTCCGGGAGAATACGTAACTCCCCTTGCGCGGCACGCAAACCATGAAAACGGCTTGCTGCAGTCAGAGGTTTGGAGCCCGCGGCAGGAACGGGATGTCGTCCAGCGTGATGAATCCGCTGACGTAATTCGCATAGTAGAGCGAGAAGAACACCGCCGCGATCAGCGTGGTCCAGAGCGCCTTGCGCACCATCAGGTGCTGATGCGGCGCGCCATGCTCGGTGCCGGGCGTGACATCGCCGGCCTCGATCTGCGAGCGCACGCCGAAGGGCAGGATGGCGAACAGGACCAGCCACCAGATGATGAAGTAGATCGCGAAGGCGGCACCCCAGCTCATGCCTGCTCGAGCTCCACCAGGGTGCCGTTGAAGTCCTTGGGGTGCAGGAACAGCACCGGCTTGTCATGCGCCCCGATCCTGGGGTTGCCGTCGCCGAGTACGCGGGCTCCTTGTGCCTTCAGCCGGTCGCGGGCGGCGAGGATATCGTCGACCTCGTAGCAGACATGGTGGATGCCGCCGTCCGGGTTCTTGTCGAGGAACTTGGCGATCGGGCTGTCGGCACCGAGCGGCTGCAGGAACTCGATCTTGGTGTTCGGCAGTTCGACGAAGACCACCGTCACCCCATGCGCCGGCTGGTCGACCGGCGGTGTCACCCTGGCGCCGAGCGTGTCGCGATAGAGCGCGCTGGCCTTCTCGATGTCGCGCACGGCAATGGCGACGTGGTTGAGGCGTCCGATCATGGGAAACTCCAGGCGATCCGAGGGGGCTTCGACCCTTATACTGTCAGCACCAGCACGTGGCACATCGGCTTCTTGCCCCACCGCGCGTTGAGCGTGCCGCGGATCGCCCGGGTGACGCTCTCGGCGACCGCGTCGGGATCGCGGCGGCGGGCCTTGGGCAGACCCTCGACGCAATCGAGCACGGTTTCCTCAACCAGTTCGGCGAGATTGTCGCCCATGGCGTCCGTCTCCGGGATGCCCGCCATGTCCATCTCGATATCGCCGACCACGACGCCGCGATCATCCATGGCGATGGCGACCGAGACGATCCCGGCGAAGGACAGTTTGCGCCGATCCGGCACGACCCTGCTTGCCTCCTCGATGAGGAGATAGCCGTCCTTGAACAGGCGCTGCGCCAGCAGCGCGTCGACGATGTCGGGCTCGCCCGGAGCGAGGCGGATCATGTCGCCGTCATTGGCGAGGATGACCTCCTTCACGCCCATGCGCTTCGCCAGGGCCGCGTGTTCGGCCATGTGATAGGGCTCGCCATGGACCGGCACCGCGATCTGCGGGCGCACCCACTGGTACATCTGCTCCATCTCGCCGCGCCTGGGATGGCCGGAGACGTGGACCAGCGCGTCGCGGTCGGTGATGATGTTCACGCCCTGCTTGACGAGACCGTTGACGATGCCGCCGACCGCCTTCTCGTTGCCGGGAATGGTGCGCGAGGAGAAGATCACGGTGTCGCCGGGGGTCAGCGTCACCTCTGGATGGTCGTCGTTGGAGACCCGTGCCAGCGCTGCGCGCGGTTCGCCCTGGCTGCCGGTGAGCACCGCCACGACCTTGTCGCGCGGCAGGTAGCCGTAGGACTCGACCGAGACGAAGGGCGGGATGCCCTCCAGCATGCCCTGCTCGCGGGCAATGGCGATCACCCGCTCCATGGCGCGGCCGACCAGCACCACCTGCCTGTCGCAGCGCATGGCGGCCTGCGCCACGGCACGGATACGGCCGACATTGGAGGCGAAGGTGGTCACCGCCACCCTGCCCTTCGCCGCCGCGATGATCTTTTCCAGCTCCAGCGCGACATTGGCCTCGGAGGGCGAGGAACCCTCGCGGATGGCGTTGGTGGAATCGCCGATCATCGCGAGAACGCCGGCATCGCCCAGCGCCCGGAACCGCGCCTCGTCGGTCTTCTCGCCCAGCACCGGCGTCGGGTCGATCTTCCAGTCGCCGGTATGGATCACCGTGCCGAGCGCGGTGGTGATGGCGAGCGCCGTCGATTCCGGGATCGAATGGGCGACGGAGATCATCTCGAAGGCGAAAGGTCCGAGTTCGATCTTCTGGCCCGGCCGGATGATGTGGATGGGAATCTTCGGCGCGCCGGCTTCCGACAGGCGCTTGGCTTCAAGCATGGCTGCAGCAAAGGGCGTCAGGTAGACGGGACAGCCGAGCCGCGGCCAGAGGTCGGCGACCGCGCCGATATGGTCTTCGTGCGCGTGAGTGATGATCAGCGCCCGCAGGCGCTTCTTCTCGCCCTCGATGAAGGAGGGGTCGGGCATGACGAGGTCGATGCCCGGCAGGTCCGGGCCGGCAAAGGCGACGCCGCAATCGACCGCGATCCAGTCCTTCTTCGCCGGCGTGCCGAGGCCGTAGAGCGACAGGTTCATGCCGATCTCGCCGACGCCGCCAAGCGGTACGAAGACGAACTCCTCGCCCGGGCCGCGCGGGGCCTTCGGCCGCGCCAGCGGCTTCGCCTCCCCAGCCGTCGTCTCGGAGCGCCTCTTGCGGGCCATCAATGTACCATTCCGGCCGAAGCCGGCCCTTGTGCCACAGCCGGCACGACTTCACCGACATTGAGAAACTGCCGGCCGTCCGGCGTATCGAGGATCAGCCGCCCCTGCCCGTCCAGCCCGACGAAAATGCCCTCGACGCGCCTCTCGTCGGCACGGACGACCATCGGGCCGCCGAGACCGTAGGCGCGGGCCAGCCAGCCGGCGCGGATGGGATCGAACCCCTTGCCGCGATTCCAGATGGCCAGCGCCGTCACCATGGAGCGCGAGAGCGCCGCGAACAACGCGTCGCGCCCTATGGCGAAGCCGGAAGCGGCAAGCGACGTCGTCGGATAGACCAAGCCTTCGGGATGATGGGCGACATTGACGCCAATGCCGATGGCGACCTGTGTCGCCGCCCCGCGCGTCGTCGCCTCGACGAGGATGCCGGCGAGCTTGGCGCCATCGAGCATGCCGTCATTCGGCCATTTCAACCGGAACCGGGCATCGAGTTCGGGCGCAAGCGCCAGCAGCGCGTCGTCCAGCGCCAGCGCCGCCACGAAGCAGAGCTCCGCGATGCACGCGGGCGGCGCGGGATCGGCGATCAGCAGCGTGGCGAAGAGATTGCCGGCCTCGGAGGTCCAGGCCCGCCCGCGCCGGCCCCGGCCTGCCGTCTGGCGGTCGGCGACGATCCAGGTCCGCCTTGTCTCGCCGGCTGCTCCGCGCGCCAGCGCCTCGGCATTGGTCGAGCCGGTCTCGGCGAGATGGACGAGGCCGAAGCCGGCCGCCGTAGCGGTGTCGGAAAGCGTCAGCACCAGATCAGAACAATGCGCGGGCGGCCGCGCCCGCCGCGGCCACGAGAGGCGCGGGGTAGATGACAAACAGCGTGTTGAACAGAGCGGAGGCACCGAGGATGACCGTCAGCTCCGTGCGGACCGGCGAGAAGGCCGGTTTCGGCTCGTCGAAATACATCAGCTTGATGATCCGCAGGTAATAGTAGCAGCCGACCACGCTCGCGATCACGCCGATCACGGCGAGCGTATAGAGCTTGGCCTCGATCGCCGCCGAGAACACGTAGAACTTGGCGAAGAAGCCGGCGAGCGGCGGGATGCCGGCGAGCGAGAAGAGCAGCGCAGCGAGCGCCGCCGCCATCATCGGATTGGTGCGCGAGAGACCTGCAAGGTCGTCGATGGTCTCGACTGCCTCGTCGCCGCGCCGCATGGCGATGATGCAGGCGAAGGTGCCGAGCGTCATGATCATGTAGATGGCGATATAGGCGGCGACGCCCTGCACGCCATTGGCGGTGCCGGCGGCAAGGCCGACCAGCGCGAAACCCATATGACCGATGGACGAATAGGCCATCAGGCGCTTGATGTTGGTCTGGCCGATGGCCGCGAAGGCGCCGAGCAGCATGGAGCCGACCGACACGAAGACGACGATCTGCTGCCACTGGTGCGTCGCCGCCGGGAAGCCGGCGACCATGACACGGCAGAACACCGCGATGGCTGCGACCTTCGGCGCCGCCGCGAAGAAGGCGGTGACCGGCGTTGGCGCGCCCTCGTAGACATCGGGCGTCCACATGTGGAACGGCACGGCCGAAACCTTGAAGGCAAGGCCCGCGATCAGGAAGACGAGGCCGAAAACGAGGCCAAGCCCGATCGGGCCGGCCTTGATCGCCGTCGCGATGCCGACGAGCGACACCGTGCCGGTGAAGCCATAGATCAACGAGCAACCGTAGAGCAGCATGCCGGAGGACAGGGCACCGAGAACGAAATATTTCAGTCCCGCCTCGGTCGAGCGCTGGTTGTCGCGGTGGATCGAGGCGATGACATAGAGCGCCAGCGACATGAGTTCGAGGCCCATATAGAGCGCGATCAGGTCGCCGGCCGAGATCAGGATGCCCATACCGGCGGTCGACAGCAGGACGAGGATCGGGAACTCGAACTTCTCGATCCGCTCGCGCCTCAGGAAGTCCTGCGACAGCACCAGCGCGGCCGCCGCGCCGAGGAAGGCGAAGGCCTTCATGAAGCGCGCGAAGGCATCGAAGACGAAGGAGCCGCCGAAGGTCGTGCGCGGCGCGCCGCCGATGACGACGACCGCCACGGCGGCCGCGACCAGCAGGGCGATCGAGGCGACCGTGACGAGGCCCGCCGAGCGCTCGCCCGAGAAGACCCCGTACATGAGCAGCAGCATGGCGCCGCCCGCGAGCATCAGCTCCGGGATGACGGGGACGAGATCGAGCAGCGGGGCGTTCATCGGGTGCGTCCGTCAGCGCGGCGCCGCCGCTGCGGTCCTGCCCGCGGCGGAATTGGCCTGGTTATAGGTTTCGACCAGCGCATTGACCGCGACCTCTGAGGTCGAGAGCACGGGCTTCGGATAGATGCCGAGCAGGATGGTCAGCACCACGAGAGGCACGAGGATGGCGAGCTCGCGCCGGTCGACGTCGGCGATCGATTTCAGCGCCGGCTTGGTCATCTCGCCCCAGATCACCTGCCAGTAGAGCCACAGCGCATAGCAGGCCGACAGGATGACGCCGACGGTGGCGAGGAAGGCGACCTTGGTCGAGGCCTTGAAGGCGCCGATCAGGGTCAGGAACTCGCCGACGAATCCGGACGTGCCGGGCAGGCCGACATTGGCCATGGTGAAGACCATGAAGATCACCGCATAGACCGGCATGCGGTTGACGAGACCGCCATAGGCGGCGATCTCGCGCGTGTGCATGCGGTCGTAGACGACGCCGACGCAGAGGAACAGCGCGCCCGACACGATGCCATGCGAGACCATCTGGAACATCGCGCCCTGGATGCCCTCGGCATTGCCGGCGAAGATGCCCATGGTCACGAAGCCCATATGGGCGACGGAGGAATAGGCGATCAGCTTCTTGATGTCCTCCTGCACCATGGCCACCAGCGAGGTGTAGATGATCGCGATGATGGACAGCGTGAACACGAACGGCGCGAAGAAGCTCGACGCCTCCGGGAACATCGGCAGCGAGAAGCGCAGGAAGCCGTAGCCGCCCATCTTCAGGAGCACGCCGGCAAGGATCACCGAGCCGGCGGTGGGCGCCTCCACATGCGCGTCCGGCAACCATGTATGGACCGGCCACATCGGCATTTTCACCGCGAAGGAGGCGAAGAAGGCGATCCACAGCCAGAACTGCATGTCGCGCGAGAACACTTTCGGGCCGTTCTTGATCAGCTCGGCGATATCGCTGGTGCCCGCCGCCCAGATCATCGCCATGATGGCGAGCAGCATCAGCACCGAGCCAAGCAGCGTGTAGAGGAAGAATTTGAACGAGGCGTAGATGCGCCGCTTGCCGCCCCAGATGCCGATGATCAGGAACATCGGGATGAGGCCAGCCTCGAAGAACAGGTAGAACAGCACGATGTCCAGCGCGCAGAAGACGCCGATCATCAGCGTCTCGAGCACGAGGAAGGCGACCATGTATTCCTTCACGCGCGTGTCGATCGCCTCCCAGGAGGCGAGGATGCAGAACGGCATGAGGAAGGTGGTCAGGATGATCAGCGGCAGCGAGATGCCGTCGATGCCCATCCGGTAGGAGATGACCCCGCCAAGCCAGTTGGCGCGCTCGACGAACTGGAACTCGGCGGTGCCGGGGTTGAACAGCGCCACCGGGATCAGCGACAGGCCGAAGGTCACGGCCGTCGCGAACAGCGCGATCATGCGGATGTTGCGCTTGGCGGCGGCATCGTCGCCGCGGACCATCAGGATGAGCAGCGCGCCCAGCAGCGGCAGGAAGGTGATGATCGAGAGGATCGGGGCGTTGGACATCAGTGGGCTCCCGCCACGCCGCCGGAGAACATGAACCAGGTGGCGAGTGCCGCGACCCCGATCAGCATGGCGAAGGCATAGTGGTAGACGTAGCCGGTCTGCAGGCGCACGACGCCGCGCGTCACGTCGACCACCCGCGCCGCGACGCCGTCAGGCCCGAAGCCATCGATCAGCCAGCCATCGCCCTTCTTCCAGAAGAAGCGGCCGAGCCAGCGTGCGGGACGCACTAAGATGCGGTCGTAGAGCTCGTCGAAATACCACTTGTTGAGCAGGAACTGGTACAGGCCCTGGTGCTGCTTCGCCAGCTGCGCCGGCACGTGCGGCGCCTTGATGTACATGTACCAGGCGAGCGCGAAGCCGAGCGTCATCATCACGAAGGGCGTCCACGGCACCCATCCCGGCACTGCATGGAAGTCGTGGATGATGTGGTTCTCCGGCCGCATGAAGATCGAGTCGCGGAAGAAGCCCTTGATGCCGCTCTCGTCGGTGAACTTCTTGGCGAAGACAAACCCGGCCGCGACCGACCCGACGGCGAGTGCGCCGAGCGGGATCAGCATGGTCAGCGGGCTCTCGTGCGGCTGGTGCGCGTGGTGATGGGCGTGGCCGTGGGCGTCATGCGCGGCATGGGCGCCCGCATGCGGGTCGGCATGGCCGTGGGCGTGGTCCGCGGCGTGGGCGTCGTGGTGCCCGTGTGCGCCGGCCCAGCGCGGCTGGCCGTGGAAGGTCATGAAGATCAGGCGCCAGGAATAGAACGAGGTCATCAGCGCCGCCGCCACCGTCAGGGCGAAGGCGTAGGGGCCCATGGCGCTGTGCGCGGCATAGGCGACCTCGATGATCGCGTCCTTCGAGTGATAGCCGGCAAAGCCGATATGCAGGAACGGGATGCCGAAGCCGGTCAGCGCCAGCGTGCCGATCAGCATCATCGCATAGGTGAACTTGATGTGGGGCGCGAGGCCGCCCATCCGCCGGATATCCTGCTCGTGGTGCATCGCATGGATCACCGAGCCGGCGCCGAGGAACAGCAGCGCCTTGAAGAAGGCATGGGTGAACAGGTGGAAGATGCCGACCGAATAGGCCCCTGCCCCGAGCGCCACGAACATGTAGCCGAGCTGCGAGCAGGTCGAATAGGCGATGACGCGCTTGATGTCGTTCTGCACGAGGCCGACGGTCGCCGCGAAGAAGGCCGTCGTCGCGCCGAAGAACATCACCACCGTCAGCGCGGTCTGTGAGTACTCGAACACGGGCGAGAGGCGCGCCACCATGAACACGCCGGCGGTCACCATGGTCGCGGCATGGATGAGGGCCGAGACCGGTGTCGGGCCTTCCATCGCATCCGGCAACCAGGTGTGCAGCAGGAACTGCGCGGACTTGCCCATGGCGCCCATGAACAGCAGCAGGCAGACCACGGTCAGCGCGTCGAGCTGGTAGCCGAGGAACTCCATCTGCTTGCCGACGAGGCCTTGCGCCGCGCCGAAGACAGCGTCGAAGCTGATTGAGCCGGTCAGCTTGTAGAGGCCGAAAATGCCGAGGGCGAAGCCGAAATCGCCGACGCGGTTGACCACGAAGGCCTTCAGCGCCGCGGCGTTCGCCGAGGGCTTCTGGTACCAGAAGCCGATCAACAGGTAGGAGGCGAGACCCACGCCCTCCCAGCCGAAGAACATCTGCAGCAGGTCGTTGGCCGTCACCAGCATCAGCATGGCGAAGGTGAACAGCGACAGATAGGCGAAGAACCGCGACCGGTGCGGATCCTCGTTCATGTAGCCGATGGAATAGAGGTGGACGAGGAAGGAAACCGAGTTCACCACCACCAGCATGACGGCGGTGAGCGTGTCGATGCGCAGCGTCCAGGAGACGTTGAGCGAGCCGGCATGGATCCACTGCATCAGCTCGATCGTGGTCGACCGGCCGGCGAAGCCGACCTGGTAGAGGGCGAACCAGGACAGCAGCGCCGAAATGCCGAGGAGGCTGGTGGTGACAACCTCGGAGGCCCGCGCGCCGATGGCCCGGCCGAACAGGCCGGCGACCAGGAAGCCGATCAGCGGAAGGAAGACGATCGCTTGATACATGGCGAACCTGTCAGCCCTTCATCATGTTGACGTCTTCCACCGCGATCGAGCCGCGGTTGCGGAAGAAGACCACGAGGATGGCGAGCCCGATGGCCGCCTCTGCCGCCGCCACCGTCAGCACCAGCAGCGCGAAGACCTGGCCGACGAGATCGCCGAGATGGGTGGAGAAGGCGACGAAATTGATGTTCACGGCGAGCAGGATCAGCTCGATCGACATCAGGATGACGATGATGTTCTTCCGGTTGAGGAAGATGCCGAGCACGCCGAGCGTGAACAGGATCGCGGCGACCGAGAGATAGTGCGAGAGGCCGATGGTGAGCATGGTTCAGACCCCCTCGCCCGTCTTGACCTTGACGACCTCGATGGCCGTCTCGGGCGTCCGCGCGGCCTGCGCACCCGGATCCTGCCGCTTGACGCCGGTCCGGTGACTCAGCGTCAGCACGATGGCCCCGATCATCGCGACGAGCAGGACAAGACCGGAAATCTGGAAGAAGAAGACGTATTTCGTGTAGAGCACTTGGCCCAGCGCCTCGGAATTGGTGATCCCGACCGGGATCGGCGCCGTGATGGTCTTGGGCGCCGCGCCGACGACGGTCCAGGCACCGAACACCATGAAGAGCTCGGCCAGAACCACGAGGCCGACCAGCACGCCGACCGGCAGGTATTGCAGGAAGCCCTGGCGCAGCTCGACGAAATCGACGTCCAGCATCATCACGACGAACAGGAACAGCACGGCCACCGCGCCCACATAGACGACCACCAGGATCATCGCGAGGAACTCGGCGCCCATGAGCACGAACAGGCCCGAGGCGTTGACGAAGGCGAGGATGAGGAACAGCACCGAGTGCACGGGATTGCGCGCGGCGATCACCATGAAGGCGGACGCGATCAGCACCGCTGCGAAGAGGTAGAAGAAGAGACCGGCGAGCATCTGCCCCTTTGCCCCGTTCCGTATCCTGAAGGGCGCGTTCACCGGGACTCAAAGGCGCCCCGCGCGCTCCTCTTAAGGTTCAAGTTGGAATGCGTCCAGACGCGCCCGGACGCATCCTTGGTTCGTCAGCGATAAGGCGCGTCCAGCTTCTGGCTCGCCGCGAGCTCGCGCTCCCAGCGGTCGCCATTGGCGAGCAGCTTGTCCTTGTCGTAATAGAGTTCCTCGCGCGTCTCGACGGCGAACTCGAAGTTCGGCCCCTCGACGATGGCGTCCACCGGGCAGGCTTCCTGGCAGAAGCCGCAATAGATGCACTTCACCATGTCGATGTCGTAGCGCGTCGTGCGGCGCGTGCCGTCGTTGCGGCGCGGACCGGCCTCGATGGTGATGGCCTGGGCCGGGCAGATTGCCTCGCACAGTTTGCAGGCGATGCAGCGCTCCTCGCCGTTCGGATAGCGGCGCAGCGCGTGCTCGCCGCGGAAGCGCGGCGATATCTGGCCCTTCTCGAACGGATAGTTGATCGTCGCCTTCGGCTTGAAGAAATAGCGCATCGACAGGAAGAACGCCGAGACGAACTCCGTCAGGAACAGGGCTTTGGCCGCGCGGTCGAGCCGGAACGTCGACGCCATGGACCTCATCTCCTCACAAGGCTCAGCCGAAGAAACCTCGGCCGATCCAGTATCCAAGACCCGTGAACACGGGCAGATTGACCAGCAGGATCAGCCATTTGGCCAGCGTGATCCTGCGTTCGTAGTCGTCTCTCTCGGCCGCCGTCTCCGACCGGTCCATCTCCCTGAGCTTGCGGCCCAGCACCGCGGAGATGATCCAGCTGTCGACGACCCCGACCACCGCTCCGAACAAGCCGCCGATGAGGCCCGGCGAAACGGAAAACCCTTCCACCGCCGGCCCCTCTTAAGGAGCCCAGCCGGTGAACTGCAGCACGCCCGCGACCACCACCACCATGGCCAGCGAGATCGGCAGAAACACCTTCCAGCCGAGCCGCATGAGCTGGTCGTAGCGGTAGCGCGGCACGAAGGCCTTCACCATGGCGAACATGAAGAAGACCATCGAGATCTTGAGCACGAACCAGACGACGCCCGGCACCCAGGTGAAGGGCGCGATCGGGAATGGCGGCAGCCAGCCGCCGAGGAACAGTATCGTCGTCAACGCGCACATCGTGACGATCGCCACGTACTCGGCGAGCATGAACATCATGTACGGGGTCGAGGCATATTCGACCATGAAGCCGGCGACGAGCTCGGATTCGGCCTCCGGCAGGTCGAAGGGCGGCCGGTTGGTCTCGGCCAGCGCCGAGATGAAGAAGATCACGAAGACCGGGAACAGCGGCAGCCAGAACCAGCCGAACATGCCGATGGGCTTGTCCTGCGCCCTGACGATGTCGGTCAGGTTCAGCGAGCCGACGCAGAGCAGCACGCAGATGATCACGAAGCCGATCGAGACCTCGTAGGAGACCATCTGCGCGGCCGAGCGCAGCGCACCGAGGAACGGATATTTCGAGTTCGACGCCCAGCCGCCCATGATCACGCCGTAGACGCCGAGCGACGACACCGCGAAGATGAAGAGGATGCCGACGTTCAGGTTGGCGATGGCCCAGCCTTCCTGCAGCGGGATCACGGCCCAGGCGGCGAGCGCCAGCAGCACCGAGACGAGCGGCGCCAGCAGGAACACGCCCTTGTTGGCGCCCGACGGGATCACCGGCTCCTTCAGCATGAACTTCAGGAGGTCGGCGAAGCTCTGCAGCAGGCCGAAGGGACCGACCACGTTCGGCCCGCGGCGGAGCTGGACCGCCGCCCAGATCTTGCGGTCGGCGAGCAGGATGAAGGCGACGAAGACCAGCAGCGCCACCATGAGCACGAGGCTCTGGATGGCGATCAGCACGATGGGCCAGAGATGGGTCCAGAAGAAATCCATGGCTCTGCCTTACTCCGCCGCCTGCTTGTGGGCCTGCCTTGCGATGGCCGAGCATTCGGCCATGGTCGCCGAGGCCCGGGCGATCGGGTTGGTCATGTAAAAGTCGTCGACCACCTGCCCGAAAGGCGCGGCCTCGACCTTGCCGCCCTTGCCGGCGAGAGCGCTGATATGGCCGGCATCCACCGGTCCCAGCGCGCCGACGCGGAGCGTGTGCGGGAAATCCCGACCCATCGCGGCGCGCAGCTGGCCGAGCGAGTCGAAGGGCAGCTTGACGCCGAGCACGTCGGACAGCGCGCGCAGGATCGCCCAGTCCTCCTTCGCCTCGCCCGGCGCGAAGCCGGCGCGGCTGACCGCCTGGACGCGGCCTTCGGTATTGGCGGTGAGGCCGTTCTTCTCGGTATAGGTCGCGCCCGGCAGGATCACGTCGGCACGGTGCGCGCCGCGGTCGCCATGGGTGCCGACATAGACGACGAACGGCCCCTGGCCGATCTCGATCTCGTCGGCGCCGAGGTTGATCAGCAGGTCGACGCCGCCCGCCGCCATGGCCGTCGCGTCCTGCCCGCCGTCGCCCGGCACCAGTCCGAGGTCGAGCGCGCCCACGCGCGAAGCCGCCGTGTGCAGCACCGCGAAGCCGTTCCAGCCCTCCGCGACGCCGCCGAAGGCGGTTGCCGCATGGGCCGCGAGCGACAGGATGGCCGCGCCATCGGCACGGGCGAGCGCGCCCTGCCCGACGATGACCAGCGGCTTCTTTGCCCCCTTCAGCGCCTCGGCGAAGGAATGCTTGCCGGCGACGACGTCGGTCAGCGTCTCCGGACCGGCGCCGAGATAGTCGTAGGAGTAGGTGAGATCGACGACCTCGCCGATGACGCCAATCTTAACGTTGCCCATCCGCCAGCGCTTGCGGATGCGGGCGTTGACGAGGGGCGCTTCCTTGCGCGGATTGGTGCCGACCAGGAGGATCGCGTCCGCCTCCTCGATGCCCGCGATGCCCGGATTGAAGACGTAGGCGCCGCGGCCAAGCGCCGGGTCGAGCTTCGCGCCGTCCTGCCGGCCGTCGATGTTCTTTGAGCCGAGCGCCGCGACAAGGCTCTTCAGCGCATACATTTCCTCGAGCGTCGCCATGTCGCCGGCGATGGCGCCAATCTTGTCAGGGCTGGTCGCCTTCACCTTCGCTGCAACGACGGCGAAGGCCTCCGGCCAGGTCGCGGCCCGCAGCCGGCCGCTCTCCCGGATATAGGGCCGGTCGAGCCGCTGTGTGCGCAGGCCGTCGGCGACGTGGCGGGTCTTGTCGGAGATCCACTCCTCGTTCACCGCCTCGTTGAGGCGCGGCAGGACGCGCATCACCTCGCGCCCGCGCGCGTCCACGCGGATGGCCGAGCCGACCGCGTCCATCATGTCGGTGGATTCGGTCTTCAGGAGTTCCCACGGCCGGGCGTGGAAGGCGAAGGGTTTGGAGGTGAGCGCGCCGACCGGGCAGAGGTCGACTACATTGCCCTGCAGCTCGGAGGTCATCGCCTGTTCGAGATAGGTGGTGATCTCGGCATCCTCGCCGCGGCCGATCAGGCCGAGTTCCGAAATGCCGGCGACCTCGGTGGTGAAGCGGACGCAGCGCGTGCAGTGGATGCAGCGCGTCATGACGGTCTTCACCAGCGGGCCGATATACTTGTCCTCGACCGCCCGCTTGTTCTCGGCATAGCGCGACTTGTCGACGCCATAGGCCATGGCCTGGTCCTGCAGGTCGCACTCGCCGCCCTGGTCGCAGATCGGGCAATCCAGCGGGTGGTTGATGAGCAGGAACTCCATCACACCCTCGCGCGCCTTCTTCACCAGCGGCGTGCGCGTGTTGATGACCGGCGGCTCGCCGTTCGGGCCGGGCCTGAGGTCGCGGACATTCTGGGCGCAGGAGGCGATCGGCTTCGGCGAGCCCTTCACCTCGACGAGGCACATGCGGCAATTGCCGGCGATCGACAGCCGCTCGTGGTAGCAAAAGCGCGGAATCTCGGCGCCGGCCGCCTCGCACGCCTGCATCAGCGTGAACTCGGCCGGTACCTCGATCTCCTGCCCGTCGACGATCAGCTTCGCCATCGGCTCATTCCATCCGGTCTCATCAGAAGCCGCGCGCCGCGCGACCCCCTTGGGTTCTCGTCACGGGGCGGCAGCTGCGCCCCCTGAACTGTTTCGCCAAAGCCGAAAACCGGCTGCGACGCGCCTATTTCTTGTCCGGCTCGCCGGGCTTGTCCTGCATGGACACTTTCGCCAGCGAAATGCCCTTCGACGTTGCCTTCGCCTCGATCTTCAGGGGCGCTGACTTGTTGGACGCGGCCTTCGCCTTGGCGGGTGCTGCCTTCGCCATCGCTGGCGCGGCCTTCAGCTCGATGACCTCGGGCTTCGCCGACTTCGGCTTGGGCGGAATGCCGCCCGGCTTGGACGGCTTCGGTGGCGCGCCCGAGGGCTTGGCTGGCGCGGGCTTGGCAGCCTCGATGATCGGCATGGGCGCCGGCGGCGCTGCAGCGGTCGGAACCACGGTGGCCGATGCCTTGGGCTTCGGCGGCGAACCACCCGGCTTTGCCGGCTTCGGCGGCGCGCCCGAGGGCTTCGCTGGCACGGGCTTGGCGGCCTTCACGGCCGGCTTCGGGGCTATCTTGGCCTTGATCGCTGCCTGGGCGGGAACCCGCGCGACCGGGGCCGGATTGGACACGACGAGCCGCGGCGCGCTGGGCGCTGGCGGATTGATCGGAACGACGGTCGGCGTCACCGGCCCGGCCGCTGGCTCGTCGCGCGCCGCGCCAGCGAAGGCGCGGGCAGCCCCGAAACTCGCGCCGAGCAGCGCCATCCAGCCGGTCATCATCAGCGTCACCGGCAGCATCATTGCGGCGACCAGCGATCCGGCCATCTCCTCGTGCGCGGGCGGGCGCGCGAAGAGGCTCGATGCAGTAGCATCCTTGGCGGCAAGCGGCATGGCTTTCACTCCGTCCGGTTTGAGGGGATGCACTGAGGCCGTCACGATGCGTTTCCAGGTCCGTTCTTGTCTCGGGTCTTCACCGGCCGGCCATTTGGCTCTCGGCCTGTGCCTTGATTTCGGCCAGCGACCGGTTGCCCGCGCTGACGTCCTCCGGGGTCATCAGCACGCCGCAGCGCGTGCCGTCACCATCGATCAGGAACCGCCGCTCGGTCACAGCCGTGCGGTTGCCAGCCCGTTCCGTCGTGATGACGACGCTAACCCGGCGACCCGGCTTGTGCGGACCACAGACGGCCTGCAATGCGGGCGGCGTCTCCGCCATCTGTCGCTCCAGAACGATCGTCCGGGCGTTGGGCGACGTTCCCGCCGTGCCGCGCGCCGCAGCCCGTTGCAGGATGACCTGGCGCACATAGTCCGGCGTCGCGTTGATGACTACGCGCAACGCTGTCTCGCCGGTGGGACGAGGCGGAGCCGGCGGCGCGGAGGCTGTCACGCAGCCGCCGAGAGCCAGGGCGCCGATGAAAACCAAACCGTGCCGCTTCATGGGCTTCACTCCGCCGCGATGCGCACGGACTCGCCGTGCGGGTTGGCCGAATAGGCGTCGATCTTCTTCTCGATCTCGTGCCGGAAATGCCGGATCAGGCCCTGGACCGGCCAGGCGGCGGCGTCGCCGAGCGCGCAGATCGTATGGCCTTCGACCTGCCCCGCGACTTCGAGGAGCATGTCGATCTCCTTCTTCTGCGCGCGCCCCTCGGACATGCGGGTCAGCACGCGCCACATCCAGCCCGTGCCCTCGCGGCACGGCGTGCACTGGCCACAGCTCTCATGCTTGTAGAAGTAGGAGATGCGGGTGATCGCCTTCACGACATCGGTCGACTTGTCGAGCACGATGACCGCCGCCGTGCCGAGGCCCGACTTCAGGTTGCGGAGCGTGTCGAAATCCATCGCCGCGTCCCAGATCTGCTCGGCCGGCACAAGCGGCACCGACGAACCGCCGGGGATGACCGCGAGAAGATTGTCCTTGCCGCCGCGGATGCCGCCGCAATGCTTCTCGACCAGTTCGGAGAAGGGGACCGACATCGCCTCCTCGAAGGTCGCCGGCTTGTTCACGTGGCCGGAGACGCAGAACAGCTTGGTGCCGACATTGTTCGGCTTGCCGAAACCGGCGAACCAGGCAGCGCCGCGCCTGAGGATCGTCGGCACGACCGCGATGGACTCGACGTTGTTGACGGTGGTCGGGCAGCCGTAGAGGCCCATATTGGCCGGGAACGGGGGCTTGAGCCGCGGCTGGCCCTTCTTGCCCTCGAGGCTCTCCAGCAGCGCGGTCTCCTCGCCGCAGATATAGGCGCCCGCGCCGTGGTGGACGTAGAGGTCGAAATCCCAGCCGAGCTTGTTGCCCTTGCCGAGGAAGCCGGCGTCGTAGCACTCGTCGATCGCCTGCTGCAGCGCCTCGCGCTCCCGAATGAACTCGCCGCGCACGTAGATGTACCCGACAGGCGCGCCCATGGCGCAGCCGGCGATCAGGCAGCCCTCGATCAGCGTATGCGGATCGTTGCGGAGGATCTCGCGGTCCTTGCAGGTGCCCGGCTCGGATTCGTCGGCATTGACGACCAGGTAGTGCGGCCGGCCGTCCGACTGCTTCGGCATGAACGACCATTTGAGGCCGGTCGGGAACCCGGCGCCGCCGCGGCCGCGCAGGCCGGATTCCTTCACCTGGGCGATGATCCAGTCGCGGCCCTGGTCGATGAAGCCCTTGGTCCCATCCCAGTGCCCGCGCGTCATCGCGCCCTTCAGGCTCTTGTCGTGGAAGCCGTAGATATTGGTGAAGATGCGGTCCTTGTCGGCGAGCATGGGGTCAGGCCTTCATCCGTCCGACGATCAGGAACCACGCGAGGACGCCGACGCCCGTCGCGATGGCGGAGATCACAGTCCCCGAGAGCGGCACGCTGACGATCTGGCGCAGCGCCACCGACAAGAGGTTGGCCACGATGATGCAGGCCACCCCGATGGCAATGTTGCGGACGGTGATCGGCATCAGAACCTCCTGGCGAGCGTCTGCATCACGATTCCTTCGCCGACGGGCCACCGGCCGCCAGCGTTTTGGCCTGCACGGTCCATTCCTCGCGGTCGATGCGACCGGGGAACGCAAGATAGGTGCCGACCCAGCGGATCTCCTCGCGCGTCCACGCGCCGATCTGGTCGAAATGGAAGATCCCGAGAGCCTGCAGCTTGCCCTCGTTGACCGGGCCGATGCCCTTGATCCGCTGCAACTTGTCGGCGGTTCCGGAGCGCGCGGAGGCAAGACCTGAGGGCCGGGTGCCCACCGCATCCGCCTTCTGCTCCGGGGTAGCGTCGGCGGCCAGCATTGCGAGCTTCGCCTTGATCTCGGCCTCTTCCCGCGCAGCGAGATCGGCCGCGGCGGAATGCGCCGCTTCGACGGCAGGCGCCGGCTCGGCCTTCGGTGCGACGGCGGGTTTGGCCTTCGGCTTCTCGGCAACGGCGGTCGGACCCGCCGCATCGAAAGGCAGGTCGCGGAGCGTCAGAGCCCCGCCCTCAGGCTCGGCGCCATGGCGGCCGTTCTGCGGACCAGGGGTCGGCTTGTCGCCGCGGGCGAAGGCGTCGAGCACCTTCTCGAGGCTCTCGGGCGTCAGATCCTCGTAGGTGTCCGAGAAGACCTGGATCATCGGCGCATTCACGCAGGCGCCGGCGCATTCGACCTCTTCCCACGAGAAGTCGCCATCGTCGGAGAGATGAAACGGCTCGTGGTGGATGCGGCTCTTGCAGACCTTGATCAGCGCTTCGGCGCCGCGCAGCATGCAGGGCGTCGTTCCGCACACCTGGATATGCGCTTTCTTTCCAACGGGTTGCAGCTGGAACATGGTGTAGAAGGTGGCGACCTCGAACACGCGGATATAGGGCATGTCGAGCATGTCGGCGATATATTCGATCGCCGCCTTCGGCAGCCAGTAGGCGTGCTGTTCCTGCGCCCGCCACAACAGCGGGATGACGGCGGAAGCCTTCCGCGCCAGCGGATATTTGCCGATCGTCTTCTGCGCCCAGGCGAGGTTGTCGGACGTGAAGACGAAGGAGGCCGGCTGGACCTCGTCGGGCGCGAGACGACGGACGCTCACCGGTCAACCTCTCCGAACACGATGTCGATGGAGCCGAGAATGGCGGAAACGTCCGCCAGCATGTGGCCCTTGCAGAGATGGTCCATCGCCTGCAGGTGGGCGAAGCCTGGCGCGCGGATCTTGCAGCGATAGGGCTTGTTGGAGCCGTCGGCGACCAGATAGACGCCGAACTCGCCCTTCGGCGCCTCGACCATCGCATAGACCTCGCCGGCGGGCACGTGGAAGCCCTCGGTGTAGAGCTTGAAGTGGTGGATCAGCGCCTCCATGGAACGCTTCATCTCAGCCCGCTTCGGCGGCACCACCTTCTGGTCCTTGGCCGAGACCGGACCCGGCGTCTCGCGCAGCAGTTTCAGGCACTGCTTCATGATCTTCACGGACTGACGCATCTCTTCCATGCGGATGAGATAGCGGTCGTAGCAGTCGCCGTTCTTGCCGATCGGAATGTCGAAGTCGAGCTCCGCATAGCACTCGTAGGGCTGTGACTTCCTGAGGTCCCAGGGCGCGCCCGAGCCACGCACCATCACGCCCGAGAAGCCCCAGGCCCAGCACTCGTCCAGCGTCACCACGCCGATATCGACGTTGCGCTGCTTGAAGATGCGGTTCGGGGTCAGCAGCGCGTCGAGGTCGCCGACGACCTTCAGGAACGGGTCGCACCAGGCCTCGATATCGTCGATGAGCTTGCCCGGCAGATCCTGATGCACGCCGCCGACGCGGAAATAGGCCGCGTGCATGCGCGAGCCCGAGGCACGCTCGTAGAAGATCATCAGCTTCTCGCGCTCCTCGAAGCCCCACAGCGGCGGGGTGAGCGCGCCGACGTCCATGGCCTGCGTGGTGACGTTGAGCAGGTGCGAGAGTATGCGGCCGATCTCGGAATAGAGCACGCGGATGAGCTGGCCGCGCCTGGGCACCTCGATACCCATGAGGCGCTCGATGGCGAGGCAGAAGGCATGCTCCTGGTTCATTGGCGCGACATAGTCGAGCCGGTCGAAATAGGGCATCGCCTGCAGATAGGTCTTGGTCTCGATCAGCTTCTCGGTGCCGCGATGCAACAGGCCGATATGCGGATCGCAGCGCTCGACGACTTCGCCGTCGAGTTCCATCACCAGCCGCAGCACGCCATGCGCCGCCGGATGCTGCGGACCCCAGTTGAAGGTGAAGTTGCGGATTTCGGCTTCAGCCATGCTCAGTTCGCCTTGGCTTTCTCATCGCCCGGAAGAACGTATTCGGTCCCCTCCCAAGGCGAGAGGAAATCGAACTGCCGGAACTCCTGCGGCAGACGCACCGGCTCGTAGACGACCCGCTTCACCTCGTCGTCGTAGCGGACCTCGACGAAGCCGGTGGTCGGGAAATCCTTGCGCAGCGGATGGCCGTCAAAACCGTAGTCGGTCAGGAGCCGGCGGAGGTCCGGATGGCCGGTGAACAGCACGCCGTAGAGATCGTAGGTCTCGCGCTCGAACCAGAGCGCGCCGGGGAACACGTCCGTGGCGGACGCGACCGGTATCGTCTCGTCGGTCTGCACCTTCACCCGGATGCGCCGGTTAAACTTCGGCGAGAGCAGGTGATAGACGACGTCGAAGCGCTTCGCACGTGCAGGGTAGTCGACCCCGCAGATGTCGATGATGTTGCGGAACAGGCATCCCGCATCGTCGCGCAGATGGGTCAGAACGGCGATGATGGAAGCGGCCTGCGCCTCCAGCGTCAGCTCGCCATAGGCGACCTTCGCCGACGTGACTGCATCAGGCAGCGCCGCCTTGATGGTTTCGCCCAGTTCTTCCAGCGATGCGACGGCTTCAAGCGACATGACGCCCCTCACCGCTCGATCGTGCCGGTGCGGCGGATCTTCTTCTGCAGAAGCAGCACGCCGTAGAGCAGCGCCTCGGCGGTCGGCGGGCAACCCGGCACGTAGATATCGACCGGCACGATACGGTCGCAGCCGCGCACCACCGCGTAGGAATAGTGGTAGTAGCCGCCGCCATTGGCGCAGGAGCCCATCGAGATGACGTAGCGCGGCTCCGGCATCTGGTCGTAGACCTTGCGCAGCGCCGGGGCCATCTTGTTGGTCAGCGTGCCCGCGACGATCATCACGTCGGATTGGCGCGGCGAGGCGCGCGGGGCAAAGCCGAACCGCTCGACGTCGTAGCGCGGCATGGAGAGCTGCATCATTTCGACGGCGCAGCAGGCAAGGCCGAACGTCATCCACATGAGCGAGCCCGTGCGCGCCCAGTTGATCAGGTCGTCGGTCGCCGTGACGATGAAGCCCTTGTCGGCGAGTTCGTTGTTGATGCCGGAAAAGAACGGATCGGCCGCACCGACGGGCTTGCCATCGGGGCCAAGGAGCCCCCTGGGGGCTGGTGCGACGAGGGGATCGCCGCGGTCGAGGGCGGTGGTGGCCATGGTCTAGAACCTCAATCCCACTCCAGCGCGCCCTTCTTCCACTCGTAGACGAAACCGATCGTCAGCACGCCGAGGAAGAGCATCATGGACCAGAAGCCGAACAGGCCGACCTCCTTGAACGCCACCGCCCAGGGGAACAGGAACGCGACTTCGAGGTCGAAGATGATGAACAGGATCGCCACGAGGTAGAAGCGCACGTCGAACTTCATGCGCGCGTCGTCGAAAGCGTTGAAGCCGCATTCGTAGGCCGAAAGCTTCTCGGGATCGGGCCGCGAAAAGGCCACGACGAAGGGCACGACCAGCAGGACGAGGCCGATGACGCCAGCAAGCGCGATGAAGATGACGAGCGGCAGATAGTCATTCACGAGCTGCGTTGCCACACCCGGCATCGAAGGCCTCCCCGAGCGCTCGGAAAAGCGCCTCTGGAAGCGCCCGCCAAGCCTGTTCTTCGTGGCTTACTCTCTCCCCTGTTGCGGTGCAAGCATATGACGGGGAAGGAAAGCCTGCCCTGCCTGGAATCGTTGTGAAATCCGCGCGAGGTGCTTGTGAACTGGCCCGGCGCCCCGGCGAAGCCAGCGAATCACCCCTCTTCGGCCGCTGTTTTGATGCCCCAACGCGAAGCGCCGCCGTCTGGTCGACGGCGGCGCCCGATTGCGATCAATCCCGGCCGGATTACATGCCGCGCATCATGCGCCGGCGGCGCCAGGAACGGCGACCGCCCCAGGAGCGCCGGCGCCAACCCCAGCCACGACGGCGGCGGCGCGAGGGACGGGAGGGCATCTGAGCGGCGTCACCCGCGCCCTGCATCTCGACGGGAGCGCTGTGAAGGGGCGCGGCGCCGGCAGGCGCCGCAGCGGCTCCGGCCGCGAGGGCGAGGCCGGCGGCGGACAGGAAGAAGGAACGACGATGCATGTCTTGTCTCCTTGGAACGATCGGCCAAGCAGCGTCGCCGCCTGGCACGGTTGTTGTTGGCGAAGTCGATGCGAACGAAGTCCTCCCGCCGCGCTGGTCAACGCATCGCCGGCGCAAAGGTTCAGGCGCCCCGAAGAGGCCGCGGATGTTCGTTGTTCGGGGGGGATCGCGGGGTCGGGTGACCTCGGCGCGATCCCGGATGAACTGGCGCGGGCGACGGGACTCGAACCCGCGACCTCCGGCGTGACAGGCCGGCACTCTAACCAACTGAGCTACGCCCGCGCGTTGCTCGGCACTGCAAGGCAGCGCCGGTCGAGGTGGCGGGACTTACGGGAGGCACCCTGCCCTGTCAAGGCAGTTTCCGGGCGGCGCACAGTCTGTAGCCGGTCAAGGGCACCCGTCGATTGCATAACTGCCCGGCACCGCAATTTTGCCGGGCCGAACGCCCCCTTGAGTCTTTGTTAACCGCGATCCCGCGTCATGGCTCGCGGAGGGCGTCGCGGCGCCGGCTGCCATGCGGCCTGCCTTGCGACCTGAACGGACGATCTCGGGGGCTCCGCGCATGGCGATCGGCAATTGGTTCCAGCTGCGCACTATCGGCGCAAAGCTGATGGTGTCAGTGACGGCGACGGCACTGGCCGCCGCAGGCGCTGTCGGCTACGCAGGCTACCGCCAGCAGCAGGCACTTACGGAACTTGCGATCGAGTCCGCGCTGGTCCAGCGCTATGAGACCATCGTCGCGGCCATGGCCGACCAGGGCCAGCGGGCCCTTGCCGTGGCCCATGTCGTCGCCAACGACCCCCGCACCGGCGAGAGCATGGCGCGCGCCGACCGGCCCGGCATCATCGCGGCCTTCCGCGATGTCATGCCCACCCTGCGCGACGGGCTGGATCTCGGTCTCATCTCGTTCCAGGGCACGGACGGCAAGAACCTCGCCCGCGTCCACGCACCCGATGCCTTCGGCGACTCGGTCGTGGGCCGCCGCTTCATGGTCCGCGACGCGCTTCAGTCCGCTCGTACGCTGGTCGGCATCGAACCCGGCCGCGACAATGTCTCGATCTTCGGCACGGTCCCGACCCGCCACGAGGGGCGCGTTGTCGGCATCACCGACATCGGCGCCGTTCTGGGTCCGAAGTTCCTCGCCGACCTGAAGCGCCGCTATCATGTCGATGTCGCCATGCACATCGTCGCCGACGGCAAGGTCAATTCGCTCGGCGCCACCTTCGCCGAGAAGACGCTGCTGGAGCCAGCCGCCCACCAGGCCGCCATGCAGGCGACCACCCGCTGGCGCGAGGCGACGATTGGCGGTAACCCGGTCGCCGTGCTCGCCGGCCCCTTGAGGAACTACTCCGGCCAGCCGATCGGCACGCTTGAGGTCGCGCTCGATTCGAGCGCCTTCGTCGCAGCCCGCAACCAGTCGATGCTGACCCTGATGGCCGTGCTGCTCGCGGTCGCCATCGCGGGCATCGGCATTGCGACCCTGCTCACCCGCCACCTCGGCGCGCCCATCCGTCGCCTCGACGAGCGCATGACGGCGCTGGCCGGTGGCGAGCACAAGACGCCTGTGCCGTTCACCGGTCGCACCGACGAGATCGGCGCCATGGCGCGCTCGGTCGAGGTCTTCCGCGACAATGCGCTGGCCCGCGCGCGGCTCGAAGCCGAGACGGCCTCCGACGCCGAGGCCCGTCTCAGGCGCCAGGCCCGCGTCGACGCGCTGGTCGGCGCGTTCTCAGGCTCGATCGGGGCGATCCTTGGCGGCGTCTCCGACAATGCCGGCCGCATGGAGGAGACCGCCCGCACGTTGACCGGCATCGCGGCCGAAGCCTCCGGCCAGGCCGAGGGCGCGGCCGGAGCCTCGAAGCAGGCCTCCGACAATGTCCAGTCCGTCGCTGCAGCCTCCGAAGAACTCTCCGCCTCGATCAACGAGATCGCCAGCCAGATCGGCCAGACCAATGTCGTCGTCGAACGCGCCAGCGCCGAGGCCGCCGGCGCCAACCAGCGCGTCAAGGCGCTGGCGGATGCCGCCGGCCGCATCGGCGAGGTGCTCCAACTGATCCGCGCCATTGCCGAGCAGACCAACCTGCTCGCCCTCAACGCCACAATCGAGGCGGCGCGCGCCGGCGAGGCCGGTCGCGGATTCGCTGTGGTCGCCAGCGAGGTGAAGTCGCTGGCCGGCCAGACCGCGAAGGCAACCGAAGAGATCGCCGCCCAGATCGGCGCGGTGCAGGAGGAGACCGCCACCGCCGTCGTCTCCATCGAGGCTATCGCCGGCACCATGACCGAGGTGGCGAACTATGCCTCCGCAGTCGCCGCCGCCATCGAGCAGCAGCGCGCCGCGACGGGCGAGATCTCGCAGAACGTCCAGGCGGCGGCCACCGGCACCGCCCATGTCGTCGACAACATCACCTCCGTGACCGCCGCCGCCGGCGAGACCACGGTCTCTGCCTCCGAGGTGCTCTCCGCGGCGCGCAGCCTGTCCGAACAGGCAACGACGCTCGGCCGGTCCGTGGAGAGCTTCCTCGCCGAGGTCAGGGCAGCCTGAGCTGCGCTCAGGCGCCCTTGCCTTTACCAAGCCAGCCGAAGGTCAGCGGCGCCGCGATCATCGTCAGGAACACGCGGATGATGTGGAAGGCCGCGACGAAGGCGACTTCGGCGTTCAGCGCCACGGCGATCAGCGCCATTTCGGTCAGCCCGCCCGGCGAATAGGCCAGGATCAGCGTCACGGTGCTGAACCCGGACAGGCGCGAGACGACCACCGCGAACAACACCATCCAGAAGATGAGGATGGCGGTCGAACCGACCGACAGGGCCAGCACCTTCCAGAGAACCGAACTCGCGGTGCCGGCGAAGCGGCAGCCGATGGCAACGCCGAGCACGAGCTGGGCGGCATTGACGATCTCGTAGGGCGGCTTGAAGTCCGAGATGCCGGAAATGTGGACGGCGGCGCTGACGATCATGCAGCCGAGCAGCGTCTTGGCCGGCAGCCGCAGGATATGGCCGAGGAAGGCGCCGGCGAAGCCGCAGGCGACCAGCCAGAGCTCCGCGACCAGCGGCGTCGCGAACATCGAGGCGCCGCTGCCTCCCGCCCGGTCGAGACTGATGCCCTGGCTCCATTGGATCAGGAAAGGCAACGTCAGAACGACCATCAGGATGCGCGCCGAATGGACGAGCGCGATGACCCTCGCATCGCCGCCGCGCTCCTCGCCGCAGATGACCATCTCGACAAGGCCACCCGGCATGCCCGAGAAGAAGGCGGTCACCCAGTCGTAGCCGCCGACCTTGCGGAAATAGAACACGACCGAGACGCCGCAGCAGAGCATGAACAGCGCGAGGCCGGCCAGCGGCACCAGCCATTGCGGCACCTGCCCGATAATGGCGGGCGAAAACCCCGAGCCGAGCATGACGCCGATGATCGCCGACATGGGCGAGCGGATGACCGGCGAGGCCGCGACCGGCAGCCGGCCGACCGCCGCGATCGTGCAGAAGATCATCGCGCCGAGCATCCAGGGCAGCGGCAGGCGCAGCAGGAAGAAAAGCCAGCCGCCAGCGATGCCGATGACCAGCGCCAGCCCGAAGCCGCGATAGGGAAAGATGGAAGGCGAGAGCTGCGCGAAGCCACTTCTGATCTCGGCCAGCCAGCTCGACACGTCCCGTTCCCCTTGTGCTGACGGCGGAATAGCACGACCTCGCCAGCCCGCATTCCCGATTTGAAGGGATCAGCCGTCCACCGGCGACAGATCAGGCTCTGCCACCGTTCTGGCGACTGCCGCCCGCTGGGAACAAACCCCGGAACAGGCTGTGGAAAAGTGGTGGGCAGTGACGGGCTCGAACCGCCGACATCCTGCGTGTAAAGCAGGCGCTCTACCAACTGAGCTAACCGCCCCGACGGGCCATTGGCCCGAACCCGAACCATGTAGCTGGCCCCTGCCCGGCCCGCAAGGCCTGCCCGAAACGCACAACGCCGCCGGGCGCACCCGACGGCGTTGAAACGGTCGCAACGTCAGATGCTTAGACGTTGACGGCGTCCTTCAGGCCCTTGCCGGCCGAGAACTTCGGCGCCTTCGAGGCCTTGATCTTCACGGGCTTGCCGGTGCGCGGATCGCGGCCCTCGCGGGCGGCACGATTGGTCACCGAGAAAGCACCGAAACCGACGAGCTTCACATCGCCGCCCGACTTCAGCGTAGCGGTGATGGAATCGAACGTGGCATCCACTGCTGCACCCGCCTGCGCCTTCGTGAGGCCCGCCGCTTCGGCGACCGCGGCGATCAGTTCGTTTTTGGTCACGGGCTGTTCTCCTTGAGTTTACGCCGATCCTGGAATCCGTGATTCCGTCGCCGACGGGGCTTCTCGTTTGCCGTGCAACGACCCGAAAAGCAAGGCGGGTGCTGGATTCTTCGCATCCGGGCCGATGATTTTGGCGACTTTCAACAGAAAACCCCGGAGCGTTGGCCCCGAGGCTTTTGAAGCATTCCAGACTGGGCTCAGTGAGCGATGACGCCCGTGGGGTCTTCCTCGCCCGGCTTGCGGGTCGGCAGAGGCTCGGCCTCCTCGTCCCATTCGACCGGAACGGGCTGGCGGATGAGAGCGTGCTTGATCACCTCGTCCATGCGCGAGACCGGGATGATTTCCAGCCCGTTCTTCACATTATCGGGGATTTCGGCCAGATCCTTGGCGTTCTCCTCGGGGATGAGCACCATCTTGAGGCCGCCACGGAGCGCGGCGAGCAGCTTCTCCTTGAGCCCGCCAATGGGCAGAACCCGGCCGCGCAGGGTCACCTCGCCAGTCATGGCGATGTCCTTGCGGATGGGGATGCCCGTCATCACCGAGATGATCGCGGTCGCCATGGCGATGCCGGCCGACGGCCCGTCCTTGGGCGTCGCACCCTCCGGCACGTGGACGTGGACGTCGCGCTTGTCGAAGAGCGGCGGCTTGATGCCGAAGGCGAGCGCGCGCGAGCGGACGTAGGACGCCGCCGCCGAGATCGATTCCTTCATCACGTCGCGCAGGTTGCCGGTCACCGTCATGCGGCCCTTGCCGGGCATCATCACGGCTTCGATCGTCAGCAGTTCCCCGCCGACCTCGGTCCAGGCAAGGCCCGTCACCGCGCCAACCTGGTCCTCTGTCTCCGCCATGCCATAGCGATAGCGCGGCACGCCCAGATATTCCTCGACCACCTTCGGCGTGACCTTGATCGTCTTCTTCTTGGTCAGCGTCAGATCCTTCACGCCCTTGCGGACGAGATTGGAGATTTCGCGCTCGAGGTTACGCACGCCCGCCTCGCGGGTGTAGCGGCGCACGACCGTCATCAGCGCCTCGTCGTTGATCGACCATTCCTTCTCGGTCAGGCCGTGCTTGACGATGGCGTTGGGGATGAGGTGCTTCTTGGCGATCTCGTGTTTTTCATCCTCGGTGTAACCGGCGATGCGGATTGTCTCCATCCGGTCGAGCAGGGCCGGCGGGATGTTCAGCGTGTTCGCGGTCGTCACGAACATGACGCTCGACAGGTCGAAATCGACCTCGAGGTAATGGTCGTTGAACGTTGCATTCTGCTCGGGGTCGAGCACCTCCAGCAGGGCCGCCGAGGGATCGCCCCGGAAGTCCTGGCCCATCTTGTCGATCTCATCGAGCAGGAACAGCGGGTTCGCCGTCTTGGCCTTCTTCATCGACTGGATGATCTTGCCGGGCATGGAGCCGATATAGGTGCGCCGGTGGCCGCGGATCTCGGCCTCGTCACGCACGCCGCCGAGCGAGATGCGCACGAACTCGCGCCCCGTCGCCTTGGCGATCGACTTGCCGAGCGAGGTCTTGCCGACGCCGGGCGGACCGACGAGGCAGAGGATCGGGCCGGTCAGCTTGTTGGCACGCTGCTGGACGGCGAGATACTCGACGATGCGGTCCTTGACCTTGTCGAGGCCGTGATGATCGGCGTCGAGGATCGCCTGCGCGCCCGGGAGGTCCTTCTTGATCTTGCTCTTCTTGCCCCAGGGCAGAGACAGCATCCAGTCGAGATAGTTCCTGACGACGGTGGCTTCGGCCGACATCGGCGACATCTGGCGCAGCTTCTTCAGCTCGTGATTGGCCTTGTCGCGGGCCTCCTTCGAGAGCTTCGTGCGCTTGATCTTCTCCTCGAGCTCGACCAGTTCGTCCCGGCCGTCCTCGTCGCCAAGCTCCTTCTGGATCGCCTTCATCTGCTCGTTGAGGTAGTACTCGCGCTGGGTCTTCTCCATCTGCCGCTTCACGCGGGTGCGGATCTTCTTCTCGACCTGCAGCACGGAGATTTCGCTCTCCATCAGGCCGAGCGCCTTCTCCAGCCGCTTGGCGACGTCGATCGTCTCCAGCACGGACTGCTTGTCGGAAATCTTGACCGCCAGGTGCGAGGCAACGGTGTCGGCGAGCTTCGAGGGATCCTCGATCTGGCCGACCACCGAGACGATCTCGGGCGAGACCTTCTTGTTCAACTTCACATAGCCCTCGAACTCGGTGACCACCGAGCGGGCCAGCGCCTGGACCTGCACCTTGTCCGTGATCTCATCGACGACAATGCCGGCCTCGGCCTCGTAGAAGTCCTCGCGCGGCGAGAAGGCGACGATCTTGGCGCGCGACACGCCCTCGACCAGCACCTTCACCGTGCCATCGGGCAGCTTGAGAAGCTGGAGGACGCTCGCCAGCGTACCGATCTCGTAGATGGCGTCGGGCTCGGGATCGTCGTCCTGCGCCTTCATCTGGGTGGCGAGCAGGATATGCGTCTCCCCGCGCATGACCTCCTCGAGCGCCCGAATCGATTTCTCGCGGCCGACGAAGAGCGGCACGATCATGTGGGGGAACACCACGATGTCGCGCAGCGGCAGGACCGGGAAACTCTTGGTCTCGCCGGCATTGAGGGGCGGACGCTTCTTGGTCTCGCTCATGATTCACTCGTCCTTTCCTCGACACGCCGCGAAACGGCCCGGTTGGGCCCGCCCGACGGCGGCGCTCGGATGATTCCCGGCAAGGATGACGCGAAAATACGCTTTTGTCGCGCGGGGACGGCGGCGGGATTGAGGCCGGGTCGGAAGCTATTTTCGGCTTCCTGAAGAGGTCTCTAGGCGCTGGGCCGACCTCGGGCACAAATCCCTGCCCGGGGGTCTGTCGGTCACCATTAGGTGGCGGTGCCCCCGGCAGGTGTCAAGGAGACGAAGGTCGCCTGTGGACCGCCGCACATGCCAGCCGTGACGACCGGACGCCGGACCGGCGGCTGGACCCGGCCACCATCGGCGAAACCGCGCAGAAACATCCGGGGCCGGACGCCACATGACCCGGCACGGCACGTCTCGCCGCAGAAACAATCGATATTTAACGATTGGCTCGCACCGCAGCGGACGGGACCCAACGGGCGCCAGCGGATCAAAGAGACACCCTCGGGAGCCATTCCATCATGCGTCGCCGCTTCATCCTTGCTTCTCTCGCCGCCCTCGCCCTGTCGGCCACCGCTGGCGAGGCCTTCGCCCAGGCCCAGCAGAACTTCCGTCTGGTCAACCGTACCGGCTACCAGATCAACGAGGTCTATGTGAGCCCGTCGGCCAACGACCGTTGGGGCCGCGACATCCTCGGCGACGGCGTGATGCCGTCCGGCACCAGCCGCAACATCACCTTCCCGCGCGCGACGCGCGCCTGCACGTTCGACCTGCGCGTCGTCTACGCCGACGGCGAGCGTGGCGAAACCCGCGAGATCAATCTCTGCGAGGTCAGCACCGTGACCGTCACCTGGAACGGCCGTTCGCGCTTCAGCGTCGACTGATCGACCGCCTGCTACCCCTTCAGACCTCTTTCCTTCAGGCGGGCCAGGTGCCCGCCTTTTTCTTTGCCCACCACACTTCCCTGGTGCCGAGCGCAACGAAAAAGGCGGGCCCGAAGCCCGCCTTTCCCGAATATGCGATGACCGGCTTGCGGATCAGGCGCTCTGCGCCTTCTCCTTCTCTGAATAGATGTAGAGGGGGCGCGCATTGCCCTGCACCACCTCGTCCGAGATGACCACTTCCTCGACGCCTTCGAGGCCGGGGAGGTCGTACATCGTGTCGAGCAGGATGCTCTCCATGATCGACCTCAGGCCGCGGGCGCCGGTCTTGCGATCGATCGCCTTGCGGGCGACCGCGCCGAGCGCGTCCTCGTGGAACGACAGGTCAACGTTCTCCATCTCGAACAGCCGCTGGTACTGCTTCACCAGGGCGTTCTTGGGCTCGGTGAGGATCTTCTTCAGTGCGGCCTCGTCGAGATCCTCCAGCGTCGCCAGAACGGGCAGGCGGCCGACGAATTCGGGGATGAGGCCATACTTCAGCAGGTCCTCGGGCTCGACGAAGCGGAAGATCTCGCCGGTGCGGCGCTCCTCCGGAGCCCGGACAGACGCGCTGAAGCCGATCGAGGTGCCCTGCCCCTTCTGCGAGATGATTTTCTCCAGACCCGCGAAGGCGCCGCCGCAGATGAACAGGATGTTGGAGGTGTCGACCTGCAGGAACTCCTGTTGAGGGTGCTTGCGGCCGCCCTGCGGAGGCACGGAGGCGACCGTGCCTTCCATGATCTTCAGCAGCGCCTGCTGCACGCCCTCGCCCGACACGTCGCGGGTGATCGACGGATTGTCGGACTTGCGCGAGATCTTGTCGATCTCGTCGATATAGACGATGCCGCGTTGCGCCCGCTCGACATTATAGTCGGAGGCCTGCAGCAGCTTCAGGATGATGTTCTCGACATCCTCGCCGACATAGCCCGCCTCGGTGAGCGTCGTCGCATCGGCCATCGTGAAGGGCACGTCGAGGATGCGGGCGAGGGTCTGCGCGAGCAGCGTCTTGCCGGAGCCGGTCGGTCCGATCAGCAGGATGTTCGACTTAGAAAGCTCGACGTCATTGTGCTTGGTCGCGTGGTTGAGCCGCTTGTAGTGGTTGTGGACCGCAACCGACAGCACGCGCTTGGCATGGAACTGGCCGATCACGTAGTCGTCCAGAACCTTGCAGATCTCCTTCGGGGTCGGGATGCCGTCCTTGGACTTGACCAGCGAGGACTTCGATTCCTCGCGGATGATGTCCATGCACAGCTCGACGCACTCGTCGCAGATGAAGACCGTCGGGCCCGCGATGAGCTTGCGGACCTCATGCTGGCTCTTGCCGCAGAAGGAACAGTAGAGCGTGTTCTTCGCGTCGCTGCCGGCCTTGCTCATCGTCTCTCTCCAATGCGCCCCCGCGGCATGAGGCCGGGGCGACTGACAGGGGCTCCGCCCGAAGGCTCGTCCCCGAGGTCTCGGCTCCCTCCTGGAGACCAGTCGGCCGATTAGCCAAACATGGTGCCCATTGCGGGATCAAGAAAGGATTAACGCTAATCTGTCGCATGGGGCCGCCAAAGCGAGGCGGCCACACGCCATTGTGAAACCAGTCTATGCAAGGCACGGGCCGCCGATGGTGTCCCAAATGCGACACCCCGGCGACATCGGACCGGCTGCGTCGAACCGGCTCAAGTCTTGGTCGCCGCGGTCGCCTCTTCGGTTCGTTCCTCGATCACCTTGTCGATCAGGCCGAACTCTTGGGCCTTCTGCGCGGACATGAAATTGTCGCGCTCGAGGGCCTCCTCGATCTCCTTCAGCGACCGTCCGGTGTGCTTCACATAGACCTCGTTGAGGCGACGCTTCAGCTCCTTGACCTCCTCGGCGTGGATGAGGATGTCGGTGACCTGGCCGCGATAGCCGCCCGAGGGCTGGTGCACCATGATGCGCGAATGCGGCAGGGCGAAGCGCTGGCCCTTGGCGCCAGCAGTCAGCAGCAGCGAACCCATCGACGCGGCCTGGCCCATGCAGAGCGTGGTCACCGCCGGCTTGATGAACTGCATCGTGTCGTAGATCGACATGCCCGCCGTGACGACGCCGCCCGGCGAGTTGATGTACATGTTGATCTCTTTCTTCGGGTTCTCCGCCTCAAGGAACAGGAGCTGGGCGACGATCAGCGTCGCCATGCCGTCCTCGACCGGGCCCGACAGGAAGATGATCCGCTCCTTCAGCAGGCGCGAATAGATGTCGTAGGAGCGCTCGCCGCGGTTGGTCTGTTCGACCACCATCGGGACCAGGTAGTTCATCAGCGTATCGTGCGGGTCTCTCATCGTCTCTGGTCCTTGTCGGCCGTGATTCGGCGCAAGTTTCGGCCGAATCTCTTTGACGCCATCCTAACGGCAATGCGTATGCACGGTGAATCCTGAGGTCGAAACGCCGAAGGGCCGCCCGCGGCGGCCCTTCCCTCGTTCAGGAATCGTCCGTTCGCGACGCCGCTCAGGCGGCCTCCTCGTCCTCGTTGTCCTTGAAGAGCTCGTCCTTGGAGACGGTCTTCTCGGTCACTTCGGCGAGTTCGAGGATGTAGTCCACGACCTTCTCCTCGAAGATCGGGGCACGGAGCGAGGCCAGCGCCTGGGCGTTCTTGCGGTAGTAGTCCCAGACCTGCTGCTCCTGCCCGGGGAACTGGCGCGCCCGCTCGACCACGGCGCGCGACACTTCCTCGTCCGTCACCTTGATTTGGGCCTTCTCGCCGATCTCCGCAAGGACGAGGCCGAGGCGCACGCGCCGCTCGGCGATCTTGCGGTACTCGTCCTTGGCCTTTTCCTCGGTGGTGTCGTCGTCGGCGAAGGTCTTGCCGCGGACCTCGAGGTCCTGGGTGATCTGGCGCCAGACGATCTCGAACTCCTGCTCGACCAGCGACTGCGGCAGGTCGAAGGCATGGCGCTCGTCGAGGGCGTCGAGCAGTTCCCGTTTCACCCGGCGGCGCGTGGCCATGGCGTATTCGCCCTTCAGGCGGTCGGCGATCGCCGCGCGCAATTTGGCGAGGTCCTCGAAGCCCACCATCTTGGCGAACTCCTCGTCGATGGCTCGCTCGCCCGGCTGTTCCATCGACTTCACCGTCACGGCGAACTCGGCATCCTTGCCGGCAAGAGCCTGCGACGCGTAGCTGGTCGGGAACTTGACCTTGACGGTCTTTTCCTCGCCGGCCGCGACGCCGATGAGCTGGTCCTCGAAGCCCGGGATGAACGATTTCGAGCCGAGTTCCAGCTGAATGTCCTCGGCCGTACCGCCGTCGAACTTCTCGCCGTCGATCGTACCAACGAAGGCGATGGTCAGGCGGTCGCCCTCCTCGGCCTTGCCGGAAGCCTTGGGCTCGAACGGCCGGTTCTGCTTGGCCATGGTCTCGAGCATCGCCTGCACGTCCTCGTCGGACGGCTGGACCACGGGCTTCTCGACCTTGATGCCCTTGAAATCGGCGATCTGAATGGTCGGCAGCACTTCGAAGGCGACCGTGTAATCGAGGTCGGCCTCGCCCTCGAACACCGCCTTGGCGTCGGCCTCGGCCTCGGGCAGCTTCACCGCCGGCTCCTGTGCGAGCTTGAAGCCGTTGTCGGAGACGATCTTCTGGTTGGTCTCGCCCACCAGCGTCTCGATGGTCTCGGCGAGCACGGCCTTGCCGTAGAGCTTCTTCAGGTGGTGCATCGGCACCTTGCCGGGACGGAAGCCGTTGATGTTGACGCGGCCCTTCAGGTCGTCGAGCCGCGCATCGGCGCGGGCGGCGAGGTCCGATACGGGCACCACCACGCGGAATTCGCGCTTGAGGCCTTCGGACAGGGTGGCGGTCACCTGCATGGCTTGGTTTCTTTCGTGTTCGTGATCGGCGCGGCCGGGCAGGTTGGTGCGGGCGGAGGGACTTGAACCCCCACGACTTTCGCCACGGGAACCTAAATCCCGCGTGTCTACCAATTCCACCACGCCCGCCGAGGGCCGCTCGAAATAGCTTCTCGACCCGGTAGATGCAAGTCATCCGCCGGGCGCGGCCTCTTAGCACCGCCATTCCCCGCTTGCACCAAGAATTCGCCCAAGGTTCAAGAAAAGACGGGGCGAAGCGGCCGAACGCCGTCAGATGCGGGCGAACAGCCCGACCCAGACCATCACGACCGTGCCGACCGCGGCACTGAGGACGAAGGCCGCCTGTCCGTGCGGCAAGAGCCCGAAATGGGACGCTGCCATCAGTCCGCCGGCGGCGAGAAGCACGAGCCTGATCATGGATGGTCTCCGATCGAGGAACCTGCAGGCTGCCACTCAAGAGCCATGCCATCCCGAAACGGGACGGCCGGCACCAGCCCGTGATATGGCCCGGCTTCGCCACAGGTGCCCATGACCACAAATACCCCGACCGCGAATAGCCCGACCGCAGGCTTCCCGCCTCTGCTGCCCGACCGCCGCCGCGTCCTTGCCGGTCTTGGCCTGTCCGCCGGTGCGATGGTCGCGGGAACGCGGGTCGCGCCGGCCCAGCCGGCGCCGCTCCTGCTGACGGCGCGGCGCCTCACCGCCGCCGGCGGGGCCACCTCCATGGCCTATGACCCGCCCGGCCTCGTCCTGCGGGCGCGCCGCGGCGAGCCTCTGGGCATCCGGCTGGCCAACCAGCTTGGCGAAGCGACGTCGCTGCACTGGCACGGAGTCAGGACGCAGGCCGCCACGCCGCCGCCCCTGTTGCCGCAGGCCGTCCCCGCTGGCGCCTCTACTCCCGTCGCCATGACGCCGCGCGACGCCGGCACCTTTCTCTACCGCCCAGGGCCGACCGGCGAGGGACCGCGCCAGATGGCCGAAGGGCTCGCCGGCATCCTGATCGTCGACGGCCCCTCGCCTCCAGCGGCCGACCGCGAACTCGTCCTGCACCTGTCGGAGACATCACCGGGCACCGAATCGCCCAGGCTGCTGGTCAACGGCGCAGCGGAAATGGTGCTCTCAGGCCGCACGAACGAGAGACTTTGGCTGCGGCTCGCCAATGCGACGCCGCACCGTCTCCTCCAGTTGACCATCCCCGACGACACCGTGACCCTCGTCGCGCTCGACGGCCAGCCCTGCGAACCGTTCCGCCTCGACGGCGGGCGCATCGTGCTCGGACCTGGCCAGCGCGCCGAGGCCCTGTGGGACGTCACGGGCGCCCCTCGCACCACACGCACGCTCATCCTCGCCGCCCTCGGCGGCGCGATGCTCTCCGGCACCCTGACGCTCACCGATGAGGCGCCGGTCAGGGCCGAGCCCATGCCAGCGCCCCAGCCGCTGGCCCCGAACCCGATCGCGCAGACCCTCGACTTCCGCCGTGCCCAGCGCGTCGATCTCGATATCCGCGACGATGCGGCTGGCAACGTTACGTTCGCTGGGCGGGCCGACATGGAACCGGCTCCGGCGCCGGCTTTCCGCGTGCGGCGCGGCACAGTGGTGATGGCCGCGCTGAAAAACGACACCGACCGGTTCCAGGCTGTCCACTGGCACGGCCATGTCGCACGGCTGCTCGACAGCCTCGACGATGGTTGGAAGCCGTTCTTCATCGACACCGCGATCTGCGCGCCGCGCACGACCACCCGCATCGCCTTTCTCGCTGACACGCCCGGCCGCTGGCTCGTCACATGTCAGCCGATCAACGCGACTCCCGGCCCGCGCGTCGTCTGGTTCGAGGTGGGGTAAGCTCCAGGTGTCATCTGCGAGCAGAAGGCAAATTCATGCCCGTCATCGTTAAGCCGCCGCGAACCCACCGGAGCGTTGGGCTGTTGCGTGGGGCGTTCTATCTGGCTGGCGTCGCCGGTTTAGCCGCATTTCTCTACTCGTTGCCCTACGCGCGCTTCGTGCGCGACCTAGCATCGATGTCGACGACGACGACGGAGGCCGAAACCACGTTGTCGTCTCTTCCAATGAGACCGATCGTTGGTGTTAAGCATCGGCTGACATCTCTGACAGACGCGCCGCAGCGGCACATTTTCGTCTCGACGACCGCAGCGACCATAGACTTCCAGACGATGAGTTCCTGGGGTCCAAGGCTTCGGGCGAGCATCTATGCGATCGGCAGCGACCAGATCGCCATTTTGGAATGGGGCGCCGCTGTCCGACTGGTGTCGCTGCGTCCGCTCAGGTTGATCGAAAGACAAGACGCCGCGCTTCCTTCCGACCAATGGACCTACCTGGGCGCCTTCGACCACCACACTCACAGACTGGAGCAGGACGCGCGCGGATCGCGGGTTGTGCGCTTCATCGGCCCAGACGAGCAATCCGAGTGCATTCCAACTTATCAGGACGGAGATTTCAGCCGATTCGATCGGGGCCATTTCGCACGAAGAAGCTGTCCGGAGTTTGGGGAGACCACACCAGGGCCTATCATTGCAGCTCCGCCTCCAACTCCCGCCACACACCCGGCAGCGCCTCGGGCAAATCCTCCGCGATGAGGCCGATGCCGGCCGCGTTCCCCGCCTCACCATGCATCCAGACGGCCGCCGAGGCCGCATCGAAGGCCAGCATTCGCTGAGCCAGCAGGCCGGTCGCGATGCCCGCCAGCACATCGCCCGAGCCGGCGGTTGCCAGCCACGGCGGTGCGTTGGCTGCAATCGAGGCCCGGCCATCCGGCGCCGCCACCACCGTATCCGCGCCCTTCAAGACCACCACCGCGCCGGACAGTTCGGCCGCGCGGCGTGCCCGGTCGAGCTTGGAACCATCGTCCGCCGGGCCGAACAGCCGCGCGAGCTCGCCGGCATGCGGCGTCAGGACGACCGGCCGTTCGGGCCAGAGCCGGATGCCCGTGAACAACTGTTCCGGACAATCGGCAAAGCTCGTCAGGGCATCGGCGTCGAGCACGACGGCCGCACCGCTCGCCAGCGCCTCTGCGACCAGCGCCCGCGTCTCGCCGCCGACGCCGAGCCCCGGCCCGAGGCACACCGCATTGCGGCGATGATCCGCGAGGATCGCCCCGAGACCGGGCGCGCCATCCATTCTGATCAGCATGATGGCGGTCAGGTGCGCGGCATTGACGGCAAGTGCCTCCGGCGGCGAGGCCACCGTCACCAGCCCCGCCCCGGCCCGCAGCGCGCCGCGCGCGGCAAGCCGGGCGGCGCCTGTCGACGCCATGCCGCCTGAGGCGACCACCGCATGGCCGCGCGTATATTTGTGCCCCTCGACGCGCGGCAGCGGCAGATGGGCCAGCCACAGTGCCGGCTCGTTGGCGAAGGCTCGCGCGCCGACAACCGCGGCCGTCTCGCCCGCAATACCGATATCGGCGACCCGCACCGCGCCGCAGCGCAGCCTGCCCGGCAGCAGCAGGTGGCCGGGCTTCCGCCGGAAGAAGGTGATCGTCTCCTGGGCTTGCACGGCGACGCCGCGCACCGCGCCCGTCCCGCCATCGACCCCGGAGGGCGCGTCCACGGCCACGATCCGGCAGCCGGAAACGTTCATGGCGGCGATGACCGCGGCGGTCAGGCCATCAACGTCGCGCACGAGCCCGGTGCCGTAGAGCGCATCGACGAGCGTTCTCGGATCGTCCTTCCGCCAGTCGCCCAGCGGCCCCGCCGCGCCGCCCCATTGCTTCGCCGCCCGCTCGGCATCCGAGCCTGCCCGTGGCGGTGTGTCGGCCGCCACCGTCACCCGGAAACCGCGCCGACGCAGCACCCGCGCGGCCACATAGCCGTCGCCGCCATTGTTGCCGGGGCCGCAGAGCACCGTCACGCGGCTGCCATGGGCCGCGGTCCGCGCGACCGCGTCGGCCACCGCGATGCCGGCGCGCTCCATCAGGACATGGCCGGGCGTGCCCGCCGCGATCGTCAGGCGGTCGGCCTCGGCCATCTGGAGCGGGGTCAGAAGCTCGATCACCACGGCACTCTGGGCGGCCAACGCGCCGCCGGTCAACGCGGCACCAGAGCCGCGGATCGTCAAAACCGCCTAAACATTGTGCGGTAACGGACGATGCGCGCCAATGCCTGGAACCGGACATCGACATGAATGCCTATTTCATGTTCATTTCGCACAGCGATTGGGCATCGCCCTGCCGCACCAGGCGCGGGCGCTGCCGCACCCACCCACTTGCGCGCTGGAATCGCAGCGGAATCCCGGCCATAACCCGCTGGCACACCTCGTGCTAGCCCGCGTAACGGTCTGGGCGGCGGCAGCAAATGCCGATGGTCGGACTACAGGAGCAGGATCGGAATGAAGAAGATCGAGGCGATCATCAAGCCATTCAAGCTCGACGAGGTGAAAGAGGCGCTGCAGGAGGTTGGGCTCCAGGGCATCACGGTCACCGAGGCGAAGGGCTTTGGCCGCCAGAAGGGGCATACCGAGCTCTATCGCGGCGCCGAATACGTGGTCGACTTCCTCCCCAAGGTGAAGATCGAGATCGTCATGCCCGACGACGTCGTGGAGAAGGCGATCGACGCCATCCGCCGCGCCGCCCAAACCGGGCGGATCGGCGACGGCAAGATCTTCGTCTCGACGATCGAGGAAGCCATCCGCATCCGCACCGGCGAATCCGGTCTCGACGCCATCTGAATCTGAATTCGGCGGGCCCGCCCGTCCGACAGGTAAACGTGCAAACCAACGAGGAAGCACAATGACGACTGCCAAGGATGTCCTGAAAATGATCAAGGAGAACGACGTGAAATACGTCGATCTCCGCTTCACCGACCCGCGGGGCAAGTGGCAGCACGTCACCTTCGACATCACCATGATCGACGAGGAGATCTTCGCCGAGGGCACGATGTTCGACGGCTCCTCGATCGCCGGCTGGAAGGCGATCAACGAGTCCGACATGCTGCTCATGCTCGACCCGTCGACGGCCTGTATCGACCCGTTCTTCGCCGAGACGACGCTGTCGATCGTCTGCGACGTGCTCGAGCCGACCACCGGCGAGCCCTATGGCCGCGACCCGCGCGGCATCGCCAAGAAGGCCGAGGCCTATCTGAAGTCGACCAAGATCGGCGACACCATCTTCGTCGGCCCGGAAGCCGAGTTCTTCGTGTTCGACGACGTGAAGTTCTCCGCCGAGCCCTACCACACCGGCTTCAAGGTCGATTCCTCGGAACTGCCGACCAACTCCTACACGGACTACGAAGGCGGCAACCTCGGCCACCGCGTCCGCACCAAGGGCGGCTACTTCCCGGTTCCCCCGATCGACTCGCTGCAGGACATGCGCGGCGAGATGCTCGGCTCCATGGCCAAGATGGGCGTGAAGGTCGAGAAGCATCACCACGAGGTCGCTTCCGCCCAGCACGAACTCGGCATGAAGTTCGACACGCTGACCCACATGGGCGACCAGATGCAGGTCTATAAGTACTGCATCCATCAGGTCGCCAACATCTACGGCAAGTCGGCCACCTTCATGCCGAAGCCGGTGTTCGGCGACAACGGCTCGGGCATGCACGTGCACCAGTCGATCTGGAAGGGCGGCAAGCCGGTTTTCGCCGGCAACAAATATGCCGACCTCAGCCAGGAATGCCTCTGGTACATTGGCGGCATCATCAAGCACGCCAAGTCCCTGAACGCCTTCACCAACCCGTCGACCAACTCCTACAAGCGTCTGGTCCCGGGCTACGAAGCCCCCGTGCTGCTGGCCTATTCAGCGCGCAACCGCTCGGCCTCGTGCCGTATTCCGTGGACGGCCAACCCGAAGGCCAAGCGCGTCGAGGTCCGCTTCCCCGACCCGACCGCCAACCCCTATCTCGCCTTCGCCTCCATGCTGATGGCCGGCCTCGACGGCATCATCAACAAGATCGATCCGGGCGCGGCCATGGACAAGGATCTCTACGATCTCCCGCCGAAGGAGCTCAAGAAGATCCCGACCGTCTGCGGTTCTTTGCGCGAGGCGCTGAACAGCCTCGACAAGGACCGCGCCTACCTGAAGGCTGGCGGCGTGTTCAACGACGACTTCATCGACAGCTACATCGAACTGAAGATGACCGAGGTGATGCGCTTCGAGATGTCGCCGCACCCGATCGAATACGACATGTACTACTCGGTCTGAGGCAGGCCGGGCGGGCCACCGCGGTCCGCCCTGCCCCTCGGACCGCCAGGAATCCAGACTTCCTCCCAACCGCGTGGCAATGCGCGGTCACCTTCGAAACGGGCGCCTCGGCGCCCGTTTTCTTGGGCGGCACACGGCCGGTCCTGCGTCCGGCACATGCCTCACCCGAATTGACAGGTCCGCCGGCCCGGCCCGAGACTTGCCCGCAAAAGCCCGCGCGAGACGGGCCGAACGGGAGGACTACCGGATGCTGGACCGTCGCGTTTTGCTGCGCCTGCCACTTGTGCCGATGCTTGGCGGTCTTTCGCCCGCCGCGCGCGCCCAGACGCCCTACCCCTCGCAGACGGTGAAGATCGTCGTGCCGGCCACCCCCGGCGGCGCCATCGATATCATCGCCCGCAACGTCGCCGACAAGCTGCAGCATTCCCTGCGCCAGTCGGTGGTGGTCGAGAACCGGCCGGGCGCGGCCAACAATCTCGGCACCGATGTCGTCGCCAAGAGCCCGCCTGACGGACACACGCTGGTCATCGTGGCCTCCAGCCACGCCACCAACAAGCACCTCTATCGCCAACTCCCCTACGACCCGGTCGCCGATTTCGAACCGGTGGTCTTCACGCACGTCGTGCCGCTGGTCCTGGCGATCCATCCCTCGGTGCCGGCGAAAACGGTTCCCGAACTCGTCGCCTGGATCAAGGCCAACCCGTCGGCGGCCTTTGCCTCCTCGGGCAAGGGCAGTTCGCTGCACATGGCCGCCGAACTGTTCAAGACGATGACCGGGACCACGATGCTGCACGTCCCCTATCGCGGCAGCACCGCGGCCCACGCCGATCTGCTCACCGGCCGCACGCATATGATCTTCGACACGATCACGGCCATCCTGCCGCACGTTCAGTCGGGCGGCGTGCGGGCGCTTGCGGTCACCACGGCGAGCCGTTCGCCGTCGCTGCCGGACCTGCCGACCATGTCGGAAACGGGCCTCACCGGCTATGACGCCAATACCTGGGGCGGGATTCTCGCGCCGCGCGGCACACCGCGCGCCGTCGTCATGCGCCTCAACGAGGAGATCAATGCGGCGATGCGGATGGAGGACGTGAAGGCCAAGCTGACCGTGCTTGGCATCGAGATCCAGGGCGGCAGTCCGGAACGGTTTCGCGACTACATCCAGACCGAGATCGACAAATGGGGCCGCGTGGTCGCGCAAGCCGGCATCACGCCGGACTGACGGGAGTTCAGAGGACGAGGAAAGCCGTCGCCAGCACACCCGTGATGGTCCAGGCTCCGATGCGGCCGAGCGTCCAGGCCGGGTCCTTCTCGTCGCCGGGCAGGACCAGCCCTGTCTCGTCCGGATCGATGCAGCCGAGCGCGAGACCCGCGCGTTCGGCGGCCCGCATCAGCTTCGCCATGTCAGCTTCGACTGTGACCAGTCCGAGCACTCGGTCCATCACACAACTCCGAACGCCTGCGATCCATGACGGACAGGCTAGGCGTCACCCCGTAAACGTTGCCTTTCACTTTCGATAAATCGGCCGGATGTCGGCGCCGTGCTGCCGATTGGGCGATGGTGTGGCTTTTCGGTTTCACTCCGCCGCCGCTCTCGCCGCATTTCACCGATCTGTCGCGAAGCGCGGGCTAGGGCTAGGCTTCCCCGGCTTGGAGTTCAGTCATGGCCCGCGACACGATGCCACCCGCCTCGCATGAGGCCGTCGTCCTCAACAGTTCACAGGCGGCCGAAGAGGCCGAGAATGCCGGCCTGAGCCCCAAGGACAGCCCGACCTTCGGCGACATCGTCGCCGACCGGTTCAGCCGCCGCGACCTGATGCGCGGCGTACTCGGCGTCGGCGCGATCTCGGCGGCGCTCGGCCCCGCGGCGCTCGCGCAGGGCGTGCCGGCGGCCGGCAATCCGACGCCCTCTTTCGCCTTCACCGAGCTCTCGTCCGTGCCGACCGACCGAGCCGAGGTTGCCGAGGGCTATCGCGCCGAAGTGCTGATCCGCTGGGGCGACGCGGTGCTGCCGGGCGCGCCGGCCTTCGACCCGAGGGCGCAGACCGTCGCCTCGCAGGCGCGCCAGTTCGGCTACAACAACGACTATCTCGGTTATTTCCCGCTGTCGGGCACGGTCGATCCGTCCCGCCACGGCCTGCTCTGCGTCAACCACGAATATACCAACGAGGAACTGATGTTCCCTGGCCTGGGCCGGCAGGATTCCGGCGGCTCGCTTGGCCGCCAGCGCGCCTTTTCCGGCATGACCGCGGAGCTTGCCGCCATCGAGATGATGGCCCATGGCGGCTCGGTGCTGGAGGTGAGGCGCGAGGGCGAGACGTGGTCCGTGGTGCCGAGCTCGCGCTATGCCCGCCGCATTACCGCCGAGACCGAGATGGAGATCACCGGACCCGCCGCCGGCCATCCGCGCATGGTGACCGGTGCCGACCCGACAGGGCGCCGCGTGCTCGGCATGCTCAACAACTGCGCCGGCGGCCGGACGCCCTGGGGCACCTGGCTGACCTGCGAGGAGAACATCAACGGCTATTTCTCCGGCCGGCTGCCGGACGGCCATGCGGAGGCGGTCAACTACCGGCGCATGGGCATTCCCGGCCGGTGGATCAACTGGGGCGATTACACACCGCGCTTCGACGTCTCCAAAGAGCCGAACGAGCCGAACCGCTTCGGCTGGGTGGTGGAGATCGACCCCTTCGACCCCCTGTCGGTGCCGAAGAAGCGCACCGCGCTCGGCCGCTTCAAACACGAGGGCGCGGCCGGAATCACCGCCCGCGACGGCCGCTATGTCCTCTATTCCGGCGACGACGAGCGGTTCGATTACGTCTATCGCTTCGTCACCGAAGGCCGGGTTTCCGGCGACCGCGCGCGCGACATGACGCTCCTCGATTCAGGCACGCTCTCGGTCGCCCGCTACAATGCCGACGGCACCGGCGACTGGCTGCCGTTGGTCTTCGGCGAGGGGCCGCTGACGTCCGCCAACGGCTTCCATAGCCAGGCCGATGTGGTGATCGAGGCGCGCCGGGCCGGCGACCTGCTCGGCGCCACCCGCATGGACCGGCCGGAGGACGTCGAGGCGAACCCGGCGACTGACAAGGTCTATGTCATGCTGACCAATAACAGCCGGCGAACCGCCGAGCAGGTGAACCCGGCGAATCCGCGGGCCGACAACCGCTTCGGCCACATCGTCGAGATGCTGCCGGATGGTCGCGACCACGCCGCACCGCGCTTCACCTGGGACATCCTGGTCCGCTGCGGCGATCCCGCCATCGCCTCTGTCGGCGCGACCTTCAACCGCAACACCTCGAAGGACGGCTGGTTCGGCATGCCGGACATGTGCGCCATCGATGCCGACGGGCGGCTGTGGATCGGCACGGACGGCAATTTCCCCTCGCGGACCGGCCGCAACGACGGCGTCTGGGCACTGGAGACCGAAGGCGCCGCGCGCGGCACCTCGAAACTGTTCTTCAAATGCCCGTTCGGCGCCGAACTGTGCGGGCCGGAGTTCACGCCTGACGGCGAGACCTTCTTCGTGGCGCTCCAGCATCCCGGCGAAAGCGACCCGGAGGACCCGAACGCCGCGCCTGCGACCTTCGAGAACCCGTCGACCCGCTGGCCGGACTTCCAGCCCGACATGCCGCCGCGACCCTCGATCGTTGCGATCACCCGGCGCGGCGGCGGCAAGATCGGGAGCTAACTCAGCCCAGCGCTAGGAATGCGCGGGTCAGCGCGCCGTCGGCGGTGCGCATCGTATCGAGGATCGAGAAGTGGTCGGCGCCGGCCACCGTGATGAGCGGCCCCGGTGCGCCGTCGCGCTGCCGGGCGACATGCATGGCGTTCGAATTGGCGATCAGCGCTGGCAGTTCCTGCGCGCCATAGGTGATGGCGAGCGGCTTCATCACCGGCGGCCGCCTGAGCGGCGAGAGGTCGGCGATTTCGGCTGCGGAGAGCTTCAGCTTCTCGTTAAGATAGGTATCGGCAAGCGGGGCCAGCTCGAAGATGCCGGAAATGGCGAGGCCGGCGGTCACCGCCCCGTGCGACAGCGCCATGGCCGCAAGGTGCCCGCCCGCCGACCAGCCGGCGGCGATCAGCGGCCCGGTGACGCCGTGAGACGCGGCATTCGCCGCGAGCCAGTCCAGCGCCGCGCCGCATTCGCTGACGATATCGCCAAGCGAAGCGTCCGGCGCCAGCGTGTAGCCGGGCATGGCGACCGACCAGCCGTGGGCCGCGACGCCCTCGCCCAGCACCGCGAACATCTCGCGCGAATTCCGCATCCAGTAGCCGCCGTGGAAATAGACGAGGCACGGCGCCCCCGGATCGCGGCCGGAAAAGAGATCGATCTTCTGTCGCTCTCCGGCGCCATAGGGCAGGTCCATGGTCGACCGGTGCGCCTCCCGGATGACGGCGGATTCCTCAGTCCAGCGCGCGAACGTATCCACCCAGCCCGGCACCGCCTGCCCGTTATTGTAGGCGGCGTCGCGGAGATGCTGCGGGACCGGCGAGACATCGATGGGCATGATCGGATCCTGGCTGCTGACATCGCGGTGCGGGCGTGGGCCTAGGCTGCCATCAAGGCGCAATGAAACCCGAACGCAAGACGAGGAACGAGACCATGTCCCATGCTCCGTCGCAGACGGCCCCCTTCGTCGCCAAGGACCATTCGATCGTCTCGCCCTATGTCATGGCCGACGGCGCCGGGGAGCTGATCGCATTCATGGAGCGCATCTTCGGCGCCGAACTGCTGATGAAGCTCGCGCGCGACGACGGGTCCGTCATGCACGCCTCGGTGAAGATCGGCGACAGCGTGGTGATGCTGTCCGACGCCACTCCCGACTTTCCCGGCTTTCCGGTCTGGCTGCACGTTTATGTCGCCGATGTCGACGCGACCTACGCCAGGGCCCTCGCGGCAGGCGCAACCAGCGTCCAGACGGTCTCTGAGAAGGGCGACGGCGACCGCCGCTGCGGCGTCGAGGGTCCGGGCGGCGTCACCTGGTGGATATCGACGCATGTCGGGCGGTGACGCACGGTCCGGCTGGACACCACAGGCGCCGGTCAGGCGCGCTCCAGCCGCTGGATCGAGCCGAGGAAATGCTCCACATCGGTGCGCATGGCGTCGGCGCCGGTGACCAGGGCGCCAGCCAGCCGCCTCACCTCGCCAGCCGTGACGCGCGCATCGTCCGAGAGCGTCTCCAGGTCTCCGACCTCGGCCGCGCTCGCCTGCGTCGCCTCGGAGGCGGTCGAGATGCCGGCCGCGATGTCGCCAACCGCCTGGGTCTGCTGGGAGATGGCCAGCGCGACCTCCCGCGCCATGTTCGCCATGCCGGCGATGGCCTCGCGGACGCCCGCCATCGCGGTCACCGCATCGCTCGCCGAGCCTCTTACACGGTCGATCTTGCCGGTGATCTCCTGCGCGGCGCGGGCTGTTTGGCTCGCCAGCTGCTTTACCTCGGAGGCGACCACGGCGAAACCTTTTCCCGCCTCGCCCGCGCGCGCGGCCTCGATGGTGGCGTTGAGCGCGAGCAGGTTGGTCTGCTCGGCGACGGCCTGAATCAGCGCGACCACCTGGCCGATGCTCTCGGCTTCGGCGGCAAGGCCGATCATGATGTCGCCGGCCCCTGCCGTCGCGGCGGACGCCGTGCCGGCGGCCTGCTGAGCCATGTCCGCCTGCGCGGTGACCGATGCGATGGTCGCCTCCAGTTCCTCGGAGGCCGCGGCGACCGAGGTCATGGTCGAGGCGGTGGTCTCGGCCGACTGGCGCACGACACGCGTGCGCTCGGCCACTTGCGAGGCCTGCGTGCCGATGGCGCTGCCGACATCCTCGAACGTATCGAGGGCGGCGCGCATGTCGGCGAGCTTGGAGGCGACGCGCGTCTCGAAATCCGAGATCTCCTCGGCGACGCGCTCAGTGCGCGTGTCGCGCGCAGAGGCCGCAGCCGCTTCCCGTTCGGCAAGGCCGTCGCGCTCGGTCATCGAGGCGCGGAACACGGCAATGGCGCGGGCCATGGTGCCGATCTCGTCCCGGCGGTCGCTGAACGGCACCTCGCCGGCGGTATCGCCGCGCGCCAGCCCGTCCATGCGCTCGGTCATGGCAACGATCGGCCGCGTCAGGCTGCGCGGGATCATGATGGCCAGGCCGGCGAAGGCCACGAGCGCAACGAGGGACGCGATCGCCATGATCAGGACGGCATCGGCAATCCGCAAATTGGTCTCGGCACGAATCTCCGCCTCGCGCTGGTCGGCGCGCCGGGCGATGCGGTCGCGCACGGCGGTGACGCCCTTCTCCGCATTCTCCAGGAGGCCGCTCAGGGCGACCGAGCGTCCCAGCCGAACCGTCAGAATCTCGCCGACGCCCTTGCCGTAGGCCTCAATGGTCTTCGCCATCTCGCGGCCGAGGCTGACCATCTCCGGATCGGCGGTGGCGGCAGTCAGCGCACCCGCCTTGGCCGCCATCGCGGCGATGATCGCCTGGGCCGCCTCCGCGTCTGCCGCCTCGTTCGATGCGAGCCACTTGCGCAGCGTGTCGACCGAGCGGACGAACATTCCGTCGATCTCCGCAACGCTCGCCCGGTCCGCTACGGCGGCCTGGTAATCCGGGAAGCGCCGCTCGATGTCCTTGAGGCCGAGATAGCCGACGACCGCCGGCACCAGCCCGACAGCAAGCACGAAGACCATACCCGCCACGATGCGGGTCCGAATCGACCAGTTGTTCAGCACCATCGCCCCCAAGCGCAAAGCCAGAAGACGCTTACCAAAAAATGGTAAACGAACTGCTGATACAGCTCGCGAGACAGCCATGCGCCGGTCCGAAAAAAAAGCCGGGCGCGAGGCCCGGCTTTCCGAAATCGTCGAGGTGAAGCGAAATCAGCGCTTCGAGAACTGGAAGGACCGGCGGGCCTTGGCCTTGCCGTACTTCTTGCGCTCGACCACGCGGCTGTCGCGGGTGAGGAAGCCTTCCTTCTTCAGCGCGCCGCGCAGGTCCGGCTCGTAATAGGTCAGAGCCTTGGAAATGCCGTGGCGCACCGCGCCGGCCTGGCCCGAAAGCCCGCCGCCGGCGACCGTGACGTTGATGTCATACTGCGTGTCGCGGCCGACCAGAACCAGCGGCTGGCGCAGGATCATGCGCAGCACCGGACGGGCGAAATACACTTCGAGTGTGCGGTCGTTGACGGTGATATTGCCCGAGCCGGGCTTTACCCAGACGCGGGCGACCGCGTCCTTGCGCTTGCCGGTGGCATAGGCGCGGCCCTGCTTGTCGAGCTTCTGGATGTGCCGGGGCGCTTCCGCGGAGGCCGGCTTCAGGGCGGCGAGCCCCTCGAGGGACGAAACGGTCTCAGCCATCGTCAGGCCCTCACGTTCTTGGTGTTCATGATGCCGACGTCGAGGACAGCCGGCGCCTGGGCCTCGTGCGGATGCTTGTCGCCGCCATAGACGCGCAGGTTCGACATCTGCTGCCGGCCGAGGGGGCCACGCGGGACCATGCGCTCGATGGCCTTCTCGACGATACGCTCGGGGAACTTGCCGTCGCGGATGGTCTTGGCGATCCGCTCCTTGATGCCGCCGGGATAGCCGGTGTGATGATAGTAGGCCTTCTGGTCCCACTTGCGGCCGGTGAAAACCACCTTGTCCGCATTGATGATGATGACATTGTCACCGCAATCGACATGGGGGGTATAGGTGGCCTTGTGCTTGCCGCGCAGGCGCATCGCCACGATCGATGCGAGACGGCCGACAACCAGGCCCTTCGCGTCGATCAGAACCCACTTCTTGTCGACCTCGGCGGGCTTCGCCAGATAGGTCTTCATGGTCGTGTCTTCCGGTTTGGGAAAAATTCGAGCGGCGGGCCGGAGGCCGGCCGCCGCGTCGGGAGGGCTATAGGCGAGGGCATGGCGCGCGTCAATGCAATAGCGCTACAGATTTCTTATGGAAATCATATACTTGCGATTTTGGTACTATGGCACCATCATTTTTGTTGCGGTTTTGCAGTCGCTTAGGAGTGCCCGCGCCTATCGGCGGATCACGGTATCGCTGACGGCCCGCCGCGTTTCCCAATCCTCCCGCTCCAGTTCGGGGACATCCTGCTCACCGGCCGGATAGCCAAGGCAGAGATAGCCGATGAACTGCCAGTGGAGCGGCACTTCAAGTGCCCGTACAACCGCCGAGGGCTCGAGGATGGACACCCATCCGAGCCCTACGCCTTGCATCCGTGCGACCAGCCAGAGGGTATGAACGGCCGCGACCGCCGAATAGGCGACCGTTTCCGGCATGGTGCGGCGGCCGAGGCCGTGCCCCTGCTCGGGCAGCGGCTCGACGAACACGCCGAGATGGCACGGAGCGCCATCGAGGCCTGCCAGCTTCAACCGGGCATAAAGACTCGCCCGCTGCCCGCTCTGGTCGGCCAGTGCTTCGGCATTGCAGGCCTCGAAGCTCGCCCTGACCGCGGCCCGGCGAACCGGATCATCGACGATGACGAATCGCCACGGCTGGCTCAGCCCGACAGAGGGCGAGAGGTGCGCGAGATCCAGCAGCCGCTCCAGCATCCCCTCCGGCAGCGGGCCGGGACGGAAGTGGCGGACGTCGCGCCGGCACCGGAGCAGCGTCGCGAACTGCTCCTGGAAGGCGGCGTCAAAGCGAAGCGGCGTCATGCGGCAGGACCATCGTCGGAATCAGCGCGCCGCCTGCGAAGCGAGGCGCTACTCGCATCTAGCATGGTCCGACCGCCTGCCGTCAGGGCCGCTTGGGGATGTTCAGCCCGCGCTCGACGGCGGGACGCGCCAGGCAACGTTCCAGCCAGGCCGGCACGTTCTTCAGGCTTGCATAGTCGACGAGATCACCGGCGCCATAGAAGGCGACGAGGTTGCGGACCCACCCCAGCAGAGAGATGTCGGCGATGGTGAAATCGTCGCCCATGATCCACTGGCGACCCGCAAGCCGCGTCTCCAGGACGCCGAGCAGGCGCTTCGATTCCGCGACGTAGCGCTGCAGAGGCCGCTTGTCCTCGAACTCACGTCCGGCGAACTTATGGAAGAACCCGACCTGGCCGAACATCGGCCCGACCGAGGCCATCTGGAAGAACACCCATTGGATGGTCTCGATGCGGCCGGCGGGATCGGCGGGAATGAGCTTGCCGGTCTTCTCGGCGAGATAGAGCAGGATCGCGCCGGACTCGAACAGACCCAGCGGCTTTCCGCCCGGGCCGTCGGGATCGATGATGGCGGGTATCTTGCCGTTCGGGTTGAGCGACAGGAATTCCGGACCCCAGGTCTCGTTCTTCCCGATATCGATGGCATGCGGCTCGTAGGGCAATCCCAACTCCTCCAGCATGATCGAAACCTTCACGCCGTTCGGGGTCGGCACCGAATAGAGCTGGATGCGGTCGGGATGGGCGGCTGGCCAGCGGCGCGTGATCGGGAAGGCGGACAGATCGGTCATGAAGTCTCCTGGTCGGCCGGATTGCATCGGCCGCCCGCGTCAGATGGGCGGCGGCGCGCCGGGAGCAAGGTGCGCCTTGCCAGCAGGCGGTCCTGCGTGGATTGCATGCCACACGTCCGCGCTCTCCCCGGAACGGCTGTGTTGAGCCCCTGCCCCCGCTTGCTAGGCTCCCGGTCGACAAGAGGCAGCCTGAACCGCCCGGTCGCCTTCACGAGGACATGCCCGATGCCCATGCCGACCCTTGCGCCCGGCCATGTCGGCCCCTTCGCAGGTCTCGACGTCCCCTGGCTCCTGAAGCTCAGGGCCGAGACACGCCGCGACCATCCGTTCATCGTCTGGGCGCCCTTCGACCAGCAGGCGACGACGCTGACCTACGGCGCCTTCCACGCGCGCGTGGGCGCGCTCGCGGCCGGGCTCGCGAAGCGCGGCGTGAAGCCCGGCGAATTCGTGCTGATCCACCTCGACAACTGCCTGGAGGCGATCCTCGCCTGGTATGCCTGCGCCGAGCTCGGCGCAGTGGCGGTGACCACCAACACGCGCTCGGCGGGTCCCGAGATCGCCTATTTCGCCGAGCATTGCGGCGCGGTCGCCGCCATTACCCAGCCCGCCTATGCGGAGGTCGTCGCAGCCAATTGCCCGGCACTGCGCTGGCTTGCCGTCACCGACACTGATTGCGGCGTCCGGCCGCCGCCCGCGCAGGCCCCTTCCCGGTCCGAGCGATTCGACGCGCTCTTCGCCGATGCGAGCGACCGCCCGCGCCGCCCCCACGACCCGCACTGGCCGTGCAGCGTCCAGTACACGTCCGGCACCACGGCCCGGCCCAAGGCGGTGCTCTGGACCCATGCCAACGCCCTCTGGGGCGCCAAGGTGAACGCCGACCACGAGGATCTCAGGCCCACCGACATCCACCTCGTCCACCTGCCGCTGTTCCACAGCAATGCACTGGCCTATTCGATCCTCGCCTCGCTCTGGGTCGGCGGCACCGCCGTGGTGCAGCCGCGCTTCTCGGCGAGCCGCTTCTGGTCGACGGCGGCAGAGCACCGCTGCACCTGGACCTCGGTCGTGCCCTTCTGCACGCGCGCGCTGATGGAGCGCGAGATTCCAAAGCAGCACACGTTCCGCCTCTGGGGCAGCGCGGTCTCCTCGCCGCCGGCCGATGCCGTCTTCGGCGTTCGCACCATCGGCTGGTGGGGCATGACCGAGACCATCACCCATGGCATCGTCGGGGAACTGCACCAGCCGAATCTGCCGATGTCGATCGGCCGCGCCGCTCCCGAGTACGACATCCGCGTGGTCGAGACCGATGGCTCCCCGACGCCCGTCGGCGGCACCGGCCACCTCCTGATCAAGGGCATTCCCGGGCTCTCGCTGTTCAAGGAATATCTGTTCAACGAGAAAGCCATGCGGGAGAGCTTCGACGAGTACGGCTATTTCATCACTGGCGACCGCGTGATGTTGCTGGAGAACGGCTTCATCCGCTTCGGCGATCGCGACAAGGACATGCTCAAGGTCGGCGGCGAGAACGTCGCGGCCTCCGAGATCGAGCAGGCCATCATGCAGGTCGCGGGCGTGCGCGAGGTTGCCGTCGTCGCGAAGAACCATCCGATGCTCGACGAGGTGCCGGTCGCCTTCGTCATCCCGCAGGCTGGCGTCAACAGTGCACCGCCCGGCTTCGCTGAAGCCGTGACGGCGGCCTGCCGCAAGGCGCTCGCGGACTTCAAGGTGCCGCGCGAAGTCCATCTCGTCGACGACATGCCGCGCTCGACGCTGGAGAAGATCGCCAAGGCGGAGCTGCGCAAGCGCCTGCAGGAGGCGTGATCCCTACCGCTCCGGCGGGATCGAATAGGTGCCGGTCGCGTGCGCCACCAGTTCCTCGGCCTCGCCGTCCGACCAGATCGCGACCTCGCCGACCGCCAGCCGCCTGCCAAGTTTGATCAGCCGGCATTCGGCGATCAGGTCGCGCTGGGCCGGCTTCCTGAGGAAGTTGATGTTGAGATTGGTGGTCACCGCCAGCGCCACCGGCCCGATCGAGGCGAGGATCGCGACATAGAGTCCGGTATCGGCCAGCGTCATCATGGTCGGACCCGAGATGGTCCCGCCCGGCCGCAGCTGCCGCTCGTCATAGCGGCAGCGCATCCGCGCGAAGCGCTGGCCGACCGCCTCGACGAGATAGAGCTTGCCGGCGCCGAAGACCTGCGGAAACTCGCGCTCGAGGAAAGCTTCCATCTCCCCGGCATTCATCTTCGGGGGCAAAGTCTGCGCGTCGGACATGGCGGCCAATCCTGCGGCCGCCGTTCGGCCGCCTTGAAGCGCGGAGGTTAGCGGGCCAAGGTCCGGATCGTCCCTCTTGCGAAAGGCGGATGGAGATGAACGCGCCCGCCCCTAGCCCCTCGATCAGCCAGACGATTCTCGGTCGCCAGGACACGGGTGGCGTCGCGACGCTGACCATGGACGACCCGGCGAGCCGCAACAGCCTGTCGGAGGCCATGCTCGCGGCCCTTGGCGAGACCTTCCGCGCGATCGCATCCGACCGTTCGGTCCGTGCCGTCGTGCTGACGGCGAAGGGCCCCGTCTTCTCCTCCGGCCACAACCTCAAGGAAATGACCGCCCGCCGCGCCGATGCCGACCGCGGCCGCGCCTACTACGCCGAGGTCATGGGCCGCTGCTCCGCCGTCATGCAGCAGCTCGTCAACCTGCCGCAGCCGGTGATCGCCGCCGTGCAGGGCCTCGCCACCGCCGCCGGCTGCCAGCTCGTCGCGTCCTGCGATCTTGCGGTTGCGTCCGACCAGGCGCGCTTCTGCACGCCCGGCGTCAATTTCGGGCTGTTCTGTTCGACGCCGATGGTCGCTCTGTCGCGAAACGTCGTGCCCAAGCACGCCATGGAAATGTTGCTGCTGGGCCAGCCGATCCCGGCGGACGAAGCCTTCCGCATGGGCCTCGTCAACCGCGTGGTGCCCGCCGGCGAGGAGGTGGCGATGGCGCAGGCGCTGGCCGCCGTCATCGCCTCCAAGTCGGCGCTGACGGTGAAGACCGGCAAGAGCGCCTTCCATCGTCAGATCGACATGACCCTGCCCGAGGCTTACGATTATGCCAGCGCGGTGATGGTCGAGAACATGCTCGCGCGCGATGCCGCCGAGGGCATCGAGGCCCTGCTCGCCAAGCGCGAGCCGCAATGGGAAGACCGGTGAATCACGACAGCTATTCCAATGACTTCATCCGCGGGATCCTGTCCTCGGTGAAGTCCATCGCCATGGTCGGGGCCTCGGCGAATGAGGTCCGCCCGAGCTTTTTCGTGCTGAAATACCTGCTCGACCGCGGCTATCACGTCCACCCGATCAATCCGGGGCTCGCGGGCAAGCAGATTCTCGGTCGAAACGTCTACGGCTCCCTGGCCGACGTGCCCGAGCCGATCGACATGGTCGACATCTTCCGCAATTCCGAAGCGGCGGGAGCGATCGTCGACGAGGCGCTTGCCCTCGAGCCGAAGCCTCAGGTCATCTGGATGCAGCTCACCGTCCGCAACGACGCGGCAGCCGTGAAGGCCGAGGCCGCCGGCCTGAAGATCGTCATGGACCGCTGCCCGAAGATCGAGCTCGGACGGCTTTCCTCCGAGATCAGCTGGATGGGCGTCAACTCGCGGACCATCTCGGCGAAGCGCGCGCCGCAGCTCAAGCAGGGCAAGTTCCAGAAGCTGGGCCTCAGGCAGACCTTCGGTTCCCGATCCGGGTCCGAGTAGAAAATCTCATTCGCTTGACGCCCGCCAGCGCGGTTCACTAGAAAATCAGTCCCCGAACCGGGGCGAAACAGGCCGCCTAGCGGCGCTCAGGAGGATATGATGGCCGACCGCGTCCCGGGCTTCTCGACCCTTGCCGTCCATGCCGGCGCCCAGCCTGACCCGACCACAGGCGCGCGCGCGACCCCCATCTACCAGACGACGTCATTCGTCTTCGACGACGTCGACCATGCGGCCGCGCTGTTCGGCCTGCAGGCCTTCGGCAACATCTACACGCGCATCGGCAACCCGACCAACGCGGTGCTGGAGGAGCGCGTCGCATCGCTGGAAGGCGGCACGGCTGCGCTCGGCGTCGCCTCCGGCCATGCCGCGCAGTTCCTGGTCATGCACGCCCTGCTGCAGCCCGGCGACGAGTTCGTGGCCTCCAAGAAGCTCTATGGCGGCTCGATCAACCAGTTCAACCATTCCTACAAGAACTTCGACTGGCACGTCGTCTGGGCCGACCAGGACGATCTCGCGGCCTTCGAGAAGGCCGTGACGCCGAAGACCAAGGCGATCTTCATCGAAAGCATCGCCAATCCTGCCGGCAACATCACCGACATCGCCGCCATCGCGGCCATCGCGAAGAAGGCGGGCGTGCCGCTGATCGTCGACAACACGCTGGCGACGCCCTACCTGATCAAGCCCTTCGAACACGGCGCCGACATCATCGTCCATTCGGCCACCAAATTCCTCGGCGGCCACGGCAATTCGATCGGCGGCGTCATCGTCGACGGCGGTTCGTTCGACTGGGCGAAATCCGGCCGCTACCCCATGCTGACGACGCCCCGCCCGGAATATGGCGGCATCGTCCTCGCCGAGACCTTCGGCAATTTCGCCTTCGCCATTGCCTGCCGCGTGCTCGGTCTGCGTGACCTCGGGCCGGCGCTCTCGCCATTCAACGCCTTCCAGATCCTGACCGGCATCGAGACGCTGCCGCTGCGCATGAGGCAGCATTGCGAGAATGCGGTGAAGGTGGCCGAGTTCCTGTCGAAACACCCCAAGGTCGCCTGGGTCAGCTATCCCGGCCTGCCCGGCGACAAGGGTCATGCTCTCGCGAAGAAATACGCGCCGAAGGGCGCGGGCGCGGTGTTCACCTTCGGCCTCAAGGGCGGCTTCGACGCGGGCGTGAAGCTCGTCTCCGAGGTGCAACTCTTCTCGCATCTCGCCAATGTCGGCGACACCCGCTCCCTCATCATCCATCCGGCCTCGACCACCCACCGCCAGCTCTCCGACGAGCAGAAGAGCGGCGCCGGCGCGGGTCCGGAGGTCGTGCGCTTGTCGGTTGGCATCGAGGATGCCGGCGACATCATTGCCGACCTGGAAAACGCACTTTCGGCGGTGTGAGCGCTACTCCGCCGGCACGGCGCGGGCGACTGGCTCGCGCCCTGCCCGCAGCGCGCGCGTCAGCCCATGGACATGGGCCACCGCGTGACCAAGGACCAGCACCGCGAAGCCCTGGTGCAAGAGCCCCGCCCAGAGCGGCACGACCAGCACCAGCGTGACGATGCCGATGACCGCCTGCGCCGCGATCAGGCCGAACAGCATGACCGCGCCCTTGGCATAGGCGGTTCCGCGCGCGGCGAGCAGGTGCCACAGCGCCAGCGCGATCAGCCCATACGCCACGAGCCGGTGGTTGAGCTGCACCAGCGCCAATGAATCCACGAAGGCCTCGAGCACTGTCGGCCGGTCGAACAGGACGTTGGCCGGCGGAATCAGCACGCCGTCCATCAGCGGCCAGTCGTTAAAGCGCATGCCCGCACGGTTGCCGGCAACCAACGCACCAAGTGCGATCTGCAACACGAGGACCGCAAGGACCGCGATCCCGCCCCATCGCATGCCATCCGAGACCTGCTCGCGCTCACGGTACTTGCCTAGCCCTAGCGCCGCCCAAACCAGCAGCGCAAAGATCAGGCAGGCAAGCGTCAGGTGAAACATCAGCTTCAGCGGGGCAACCGCCACCATGCCCGGCCTGAGGCCCGACGCCACCATGATCCAGCCGACGAAGCCCTGCAGGCCCATCAGGAGGCCGATGCTGAAGGTCGCCACCGCCAGACGGCCCTTCAGCCAGCCCTTCGCCACGAAGACCAGCCAAGGCAGCAGCATGGCCGCGCCGATCAGCCGCCCGAGGAAGCGATGCGCCCATTCCCACCAGAAGATGAACTGGAAATCGCCAAGGCTCATGCCGCGGTTGACCGCCTCATATTGCGGGCTAGCCCGGTACTTCGCGAATTCCTCGGCCCACTGCGCCACCGACAGCGGCGGGATCGCGCCCGTCACTGGCTTCCACTCGGTGATGGATAGCCCCGAATCCGTCAGCCGCGTCGCGCCGCCAACGACAACCATCGCGAAGACGAGGACGGCCACCACCAGCAGCCACAACCGGACGATGCGATCCGTGTCGCGGCGGGCCGAACGGGCTGCAGCGGCCGTCATGCGGCGAACCTTCGGCTTGTGATGGGCATAGCCGGAGAGATATAGACCCGCCCGGTGCCGGGCAAGACGGCATCGCCGAACCGGACCCGACCATGCGCCAGCGCACCCGCAAGCTTCTCGGCACCGTCCTGCTCGTCGCCTGGGTGGCGTTCTATGCCCTCCTGGTGGTGGCGATCATGCACAATGCAGTGCGCCGCTTCGGACCGGTTGGCGAGCCGGCCTTCTATGCGATCGCCGGCATCGCCTGGATTCCGGTGGCCATGCTGGTCATCTGGTGGATGGCGAAACCCGATCCCGACGACGAGACTGCCTGATCCTTCGCAGTCGCAGCATCGGAGCTCCGCCATGACCGACACCGCGCCGGCGATCGTCCGAACCGTCGCCGATCTCCGCGCCCTCGTCGCCGCATGGCGCGCCGCCGGCCAGCGCATCGGCCTCGTGCCGACCATGGGCGCGCTCCACGCCGGTCATGTCTCGCTGGTGGAGATCGCCCGCGGCCATGCCGACCGCGTCGTCGTGTCGATCTTCGTCAACCCGACCCAGTTCGCCCCAACCGAGGACTTCTCCAAATATCCGCGCACCTTCGAGGCGGATGTCGGGAAGCTGCGCGCGGTGGGCGTCGATGCCGTCTACGCCCCAACCGTCGAGGTGATGTATCCGCCGGAGGCCGCCACCACCATCAATCTCAAGGGGCCGGCGACGGCGGGCCTTGAGGACATATCGCGGCCGTTCCATTTCGCGGGCGTCGCCACCATCGTTGCCAAGCTGTTCACCCAGAGTGCGCCCGACGCCGCCGTGTTCGGCGAGAAGGATTTCCAGCAACTGGCGGTGATCCGCCGCATGGCCAATGATCTCGACCTGCCGGTCGAGGTCATCGGCGCACCGACCATCCGCGAGCAGGATGGCCTCGCCATGTCCTCGCGCAACATCTACCTCTCGCCCGAGGAGCGCGGCCGTGCCCCTGAACTCCACTGGATCATACAGGCCGTGACATCCCGCATCCTTGCCGGCGAGAGCCCGCCGGCCGTCCTCGCATGGGGCCGCGACGCGATCGGCCAGGCAGGCTTCGTCCTCGACTATCTGGAACTGCGCGATGCCGGCAACCTCGGCGAGCCCCGTTCCGGCTCACCGCACCGGCTCCTCGCCGCGGCGAAGCTGGGCGCGACACGGCTCATCGACAATATCGCGGTCTAGCTTACCCGCACCCAAGGCAGAGCGCGCGGCTCAACGGCCGGCGAGCGCCTGGTCCAGGCGTTTGCGGCATTCGGACAATTCGTAGATCGCCGCTTGCAATTTGCGCACGTCGTCGGCGGTGAGCGTCGGCGCGGCCTTCACCGGCTCGGCCGCGGCGGCCCGCGAAGGCGCGGCCGGCGGCGGGGCGGTCTCTGCCTGCCGCGCTTGGCCATTGCCGTTAGTGCCGGAATGGCCCGGCGAAGCGCTGGCCGGCATCGCCGGATAGGCGGGCGCGGCGGCGGCGACATCCTCGCGAATACGGTCGGCGATGACCGGCTCGGATCTCGGAGAGTCCAGCAGCGGCTCCTGCCGGGTCGCCGCGAAAGGCCTATGGCCATAGCTGTCGCCGCCAAGCGGCGGCACGGCGGCATCGCTTTCCAGCGCCAGCGGGGGCGAGGGCCGCACGGGGTCGGCGCCGCCGCGGAACAGGCCCTTGAGGCTGGCGCGCAGGCCGGTCGCCGGGGGCGGCGAAGCGCCCTCCCCCTGTTGATCCGACGGCTCGATGATATCCGGCCCCTTGGGCTTCGGCAGGCTCGCCGCACCTTCGCCGCGCCCGATTGCCTGGATCGCCTTGATGCCGCTCTCCTTGATGATCCGCTGGACGCCGCGGATCGTGTAGCCCTCGCCGTAGAGCAGATGGCGAATGCCCTTCAGGAGATCGATGTCCTCAGGACGGTAATAGCGGCGGCCGCCGCCCCGCTTCAGCGGCCTGATCTGGGCGAACCGCGTCTCCCAGAAACGCAGGACGTGCTGGGGCAGATCGAGGTCGTCCGCGACCTCGCTGATCGTTCGATACGCGTCGGGGGCCTTGTCCACCAATCAATCCGGTTTGTCGCATGAATGCCCGAAGGCCTAGCCATATCGGGCGGCGGAACGGTGGCGGATTCGTGTCGGCGCGGCAATCGCGAATGACGTAACGAAAAGCGCAAATTTCGGGCAGGACCGGGCGCCCGAAAAATCAGTCCTTCAGTCCCTCGCCGCTATGGCCATTAATCTGGGCTTTCAGGATATTGGAGGGCTTGAAAACCATCACGCGGCGCGGCGCGATGGGCACTTCCTGGCCGGTCTTGGGGTTGCGCCCGATGCGCTCGCCCTTCGAGCGGACGATGAACGAGCCGAAGGAAGACAGCTTCACCGTCTCGCCATCGGCGAGGCAGTCCGTGATCTCCTTGAGAACGAGTTCGACGAGCTGCGCCGACTCCGTCCGCGACAGTCCGACCTTCTGGTAGACGGCCTCGCAAAGATCAGCGCGCGTGACGGTTTTGCCCGCCATATCGACCCCCCAGGACCCATGCCTCTGTCGCGACGGGATTGTCCGGCCCGCATTGCCGTCATCCGCCTTATCACTCTGATTTCATTATCACTATGGGGTCGGGCGGCGACGGTCAACCCATTCCCACCCGCAGTTGTCACCAGCGGATCAGAGCCGATCCCCAGGTGAACCCGCCGCCCATCGCCTCGAGCATGACGAGATCGCCCTGTTTGATGCGCCCATCCTTCACCGCGACGTCGAGCGCCAGCGGAATCGAGGCCGCCGAGGTGTTGCCGTGGCGGTCGACCGTGATCACCACTTTCTCCGGTGCGATCTTCAGTTTTTCGGCCGAGGCGTCGATGATCCGCTTGTTGGCCTGGTGCGGAACGAACCAGTCGAGGTCGCTGGAGCTCGTGCCGGTCGCCGCATAGGCGTCATTCATCACGTCGGTGATCATGCCGACCGCATGTTTGAAGACTTCGCGACCCTCCATCCGCAGATAGCCGACCGTGCCGGTGAGCGAGGGGCCGCCGTCGACATAGAGCTTCGGCGTATGCCGGCCGTCGGAGCGCAGATGCGTCGTCAGCACGCCGCGGCCGGCGGTGCCGTCCGGCTGGTCCTGCGCCTCCAGGACGATGGCGCCCGCGCCGTCGCCGAACAGCACGCAGGTGGTGCGGTCGGTCCAGTCGAGGATGCGGGAAAAGGTTTCTGCGCCGATGACGAGGGCGCGGCTGTGGCTGCCCGAACGCAGGAACTTGTCGGCGGTCGAGACGCCGAAGACGAAGCCCGAGCAGACCGCCTGCAAATCAAAGGCGACGCCATGGCGGATGCCCAGCCGGTCCTGGATCGCGGTCGCGCTGGCCGGAAAGGTGCGGTCCGGGGTGGAGGTCGCCAGAACGATGAGGTCGATGTCCTGCGCGGTCAGGCCGGCATGGGCGAGCGCCGCCTCAGCCGCTTTGCAGCCGAGATCGGCCGTGGTCTCGCCCTCGGCCGCAATATGCCGCTCGCGGATGCCGGACCGCTGGACGATCCACTCGTCGGACGTGTCGACCATGGTCGACAGTTCGGCATTTGTCAGGACACGGGCGGGCAGATAGCTGCCCACGCCGCGCACCACGGAACGGCGTGTCACGATGCGGCCTCGAGGGGAGCGGCCGGGATCGCCGGCCGGGATGCGTGATAGGCGTCGAGCATGGAGCGGATCTTCGCCTGCAGGTCGTAGCGCGCCATGTCGTAGCCGACATCGATGGCGCTGGCGAAGCCGATCGGATCGGTGCCGCCGTGGCTCTTGATGACGATGCCGTTGAGACCGAGGAACACCGCGCCGTTGCTCTTGCGAGGGTCCATCTTCTCGCGAAGCGTGGAAAAGGCATTGCGGGCCAGAAGGTAGCCGAGGCGCGAACGCCAGGTACGGGCCATGGCCGAGCGCAGATACTCGCCGATCTGCTTGGCCGTGCCCTCGCCGGTCTTCAGCGCGATATTGCCCGTGAAGCCCTCGGTCACGATGACGTCGGTCGCGCCCTTGCCGATGTCGTCGCCCTCGACGAAGCCCCGGTAATCGAGCCCTGGGATCGGCGTTTCGCGCAGGATCTGCCCGGCCTCGCGGATGAATTCGAGGCCCTTGACCTCCTCGACGCCGATATTGAGGAGTCCGACGGACGGGTTTTCGAGATCGAAGACCACGCGCGCCATGGCCGCGCCCATCACCGCCATGTCGACCAGCGCCTTGGCGTCGGCACCGATCGATGCGCCCATGTCGAGCACGATGGATTCGCCCCGGAGTGTTGGCCAGAGCGCGGCGAGCGCCGGGCGCTCGATCCCCTCCATGGTCTTCAGGTTGAAGGCGGCCATGGCCATCAGCGCGCCGGTATTGCCGGCCGAGACGACAGCGGCGGCGCGCCCGAACTTCACTTCGTCCATGGCTTTCCACATGGACGAGACGCGCCGACCGTAGCGCAGGGCCTTGGACGGCTTGTCGTCCATGCGGATGGCGATGTCGGTATGGACGATTTGCGAATGCGCCTTCACGCGCGGATTGGCAGCCAGCAGCGGCGTGATCTGCTTCTCGTCGCCGACCAGCACGAATTCGATGTCGCGATGGCGGGACAGGGCGATCTCGGCGCCGGGAACGACGACGGACGGGCCGAAATCGCCGCCCATCACATCCAGCGCCAGTCTGACCTTTTCCGACATCCTCAAGTCCGTTCGCGCGGCGCGCCGCGCCCAGAATCCGCCCTCGGCGCCGACCGGCGCAGGGAGCCGGGACAATAGCGACTGGCCGCGCCTGCACAAGAGGCGGGCAGCCGGGGAAGGACCGTTCGCCGCGCCATTCAGCGGTCGCGTTTCAGCTTGGCGAGCCCGGCGAAGGCAGAACTCGCGCCAGTCCCGTCGGGCGCCTCGAAAGCGACCCCCGGTTTGCGCGGATGAGGGTCGATGCCGAGCACCAGGAATTCGACTGCGATGGCGGCAGCGTCGATCGCGCCGCCGACAAGCGGATCATCGGAGGCGACGGAGGCGTCGATCGCCAGGCCCTCCTCCTCGTCGTGGACGAGATGCGGCTTCAGCGCCACTTCGGGCCGGAACGTCGCCTCGATCTCCTCGTCGATCTCGTTCTCGACGGGGTCGAGGGTGACGACGCAGGTCTGCCCGATTGTCGCACGGACCCTGCCCTCCACCGCCAACCCGTCGCCGCGATAAGGCTTCACGTGGAGATCGAGGTCGAGCGTCGCCATCGATTCGACACCGACCACGCCGGCAAAGGCGGCAAGGTCCGCCGGCTTCAGGTCGCGCTTCACGACATGGACGCCGCCAGCTGGCACGTCGACCAGGCGCACCGGCCAGCGCGGCAGAGCCTCCGCGGCCTTGGCTTTGTCGGTCATGGCTTTGTCGGTCATGGCTGCGGTCCTTTCGGCACGGTCGGAAAGGCGATCTCTCCGGCGGCGAGCCGCGCATAGGGCATCGCCGCGATCTCCGCCGCCGCGGCCCTCACATAGGAGGCAAGGCCGGCCGTGTCAGCCTCTTCGTCGGCCAGCACGTTGCGCGCCAAAGCCTCCTCCAGCGCCCGCCCCTCACCGGCGGCAAGCGCCTCGTCATAGGCCTTCACCCGCCCGTAGAAGGCCTGGCCCATCTCGCGAATCTTCTTTGGCACCTTGGTGTCGGCGACGCCGAGTTCGCGCAGCGCCCGGTCGAAATCAAGGAACAGCAGGTCGAACAGCTCCTGCCCAAGCTGGCGCTCGCCCTCGCCCTCCTCCTTCAGCCGGTGGAGGACCAGGAACAGGTGCAGCACGATCATCTCGAAGCGCCCGTCGACCGTGTCCGGCACGCCATGATCGCGGTAGAAGAGGGGATTGCGCGACTGCGCCACGATGGCGCCGTAAAGCCTGCCGATGGTCTCTTCGCGCGCGTTTCGCCGGAACAGGCCCAGAATCATTGGTCATCCACCAGCACGGTTTGAGGCGCCTTCGGGTTGAAATGGTCGCGGACGGGGGTTAAGTCATCGCGCCGCCGCGTTCAAGCGCAGTTGCCTTGCCCGACGGGCACGGCCGGAGTTCCGAGGGTTTCGACACCATGATGCGCGTGCCGTCCAGTCTCGCTGGCATCTCCGCCAGGGTCAGTCCGTCTGCCGCCCGGCGGCTGACGCTCGCCGCCGGCGTGGCGCTGACGCTCGCCGCCTGCTCGTCCGGGCCAACGCTCACCTCGCTGACCCCGACCCTGCCCCAGCAGGAGCGGATGGGGTTCGGCGAGACCTTCAACCGCGGCTATGTCATGTCCGAGGAGGCGCTCGCCCAGGTCAAGGAAGGCAACAGCCAGGATCAGGTGATGATCGCGCTCGGCACGCCGACGACGATCTCCACCATCAACGGCGACGTCTTCTACTACATCTCCGAGCGCCAGACGCGTACCTTCACCTTCCAGGCGCCGAGCACCGTCGAGCGCAACGTGCTCGCCATCTATTTCAACCGCGAGCGCCGGGTCGAGCGCACCGCCAATTACGGTCTGCAGGACGGTAAGGTCTTCGACTTCATTTCGCGCCAGACGGTCACGGGCGGCGAAGAAGCGAATCTTCTGCGCCAGATCATCCAGGGTCCGCGCACCTGAGCCGCGACTGACCTGGCGATGATGCAAGCCCCGCTCCGGCGGGGCTTTTTCTTGGGGACATGGCGTTTTTTCCGCCGATCGAATTGCCGACGCCTCCCGGCATTGGCGTGGCAGACCCAGGAACACCGTGGCCCGTGCGACGTTTGCCTAGGAATCTCAGGCAAAGGACGCAACCATGCCCGCCATCACCACACCAGACGGCACCAACCTCTTTTACAACGATTGGGGCTCCGGCCGCCCCGTCGTCCTGATCCACGGCTGGCCGCTCGACGGCGACATGTGGGAATACCAGACGCCCGATCTCGTCGAGGCGGGCTTCCGCGTCATCGCCTACGACCGGCGCGGCTTCGGCCGGTCAGACCAGCCGGCGACCGGCTACAACTACGATACATTGGCCGCCGACCTGAAAGCGCTCATCGACCGGCTCGATCTCAAGGATGTCACGCTGGTCGGCTTCTCCATGGGCGGCGGCGAGGTGGCCCGCTATCTTGCCCGCTACGGTGCTGACCGCATCCGCAGCGCGGTGCTGATCGGCGCGGTGACGCCCTATCTGCTCAAGAGTGACGACAATCCCGATGGCGTCCCGGCGGAGGCCTTCGCAGAGATGATCGACGGGCTGAAGGCCGACCGTCCCGCCTTCCTGTCGGGCTTCGGCAAGACCTTCTACGGCGCGGGCATGCTCAACTTCCAGGTCAGCTCCGAACTGCTCGCCTGGTCCAGCGAGGTCGCCATGCTGGCCTCGCCCATCGCGACGCTCGCCTGCGTGAAGGCCTTCTCGGAAACAGACTTCCGCGCAGACATGAAGGCCTTCACCGTGCCGACCATGATCATCCACGGCAGCGCGGACGCGACAGTGCCGATCGCCGCCTCGGCCGAAAAAGCGGCCGCGATGATCCCGGGCGCCGTCTACAAGATCTACGACGACGCGCCGCACGGGCTGTTCTTCACCGACAAGCACCGGCTGAACCCGGACCTCGTCGCCTTCTTGAAAGGCGGCGCAGATCTTGCGACCAGGCGGACCTTCGAGGGCAAGGTGGTGGTCTGAGCCCGTTGTCCCCCAACGAAAAAGCCCCGCGGGATCGCTCCCGCGGGGCTTTTCTCGTGCGACGCGCGAGGATCAGTGCGCGAGGACCGCGAGCAGCAGCAGCGCGACGATGTTGCAGATCTTGATCGCCGGGTTCACGGCGGGGCCCGCCGTGTCCTTGTAGGGGTCGCCGACGGTGTCGCCGGTGACCGAGGCCTTGTGGGCGTCGGAGCCCTTCAGATGGGTCACGCCGTCCTTGTCGACGAAGCCGTCCTCGAAGCTCTTCTTGGCGTTGTCCCAGGCGCCGCCGCCCGAGGTCATCGAGATGGCGACGAACAGGCCGTTGACGATGACGCCGAGCAGCGAGGCGCCGAGCGCGGCGAAGGCCGAGGCCTTGGAGCCGGACATGGCGAGCACGGCGAAATAGGCCACCAGCGGCGCGAGAACCGGCAGCAGCGAGGGGATGATCATCTCCTTGATCGCCGCCTTGGTCAGCATGTCGACGGCGCGGGCATAGTCGGGCTTGTCGGTGCCGGCCATGATGCCCGGCTTCTCCTTGAACTGCCGGCGAACCTCCTCGACGACCGAGCCGGCGGCGCGGCCGACGGCGGTCATGGCGATGCCGCCGAACAGGTAGGGGATCAGGCCGCCGAAGATCAGGCCGGCGACGACATAAGGGTCGGACAGGTCGAAAGTGACCGGCGACATACCCTTGAAGTAGCCGTAGGTGGTCGATCCGGCCTTGTTGGCCTCAGTGATGAAGTAGTTGAGGTCGTAGCTGTAGGCCGCGAACAGCACCAGCGCGCCAAGGCCGGCCGAACCGATGGCATAGCCCTTGGTGACCGCCTTGGTGGTGTTGCCGACCGCGTCGAGCGCATCCGTCGAGTGACGGACCTCCTTCGGCAGGCCGGCCATTTCGGCAATGCCGCCGGCATTGTCGGTGACCGGCCCGAAGGCGTCGAGCGCGACGATCATGCCGGCAAGGCCGAGCATGGTGGTCACCGCGATGGCCGTGCCGAACAGGCCGGCGAGCTGGAAGGTCGAGATGATGCCGCCGACGATGACGAGGGCGGGCAGCGCAGTGGATTCCAGCGAGACCGCGAGGCCCTGGATGACGTTGGTGCCGTGGCCGGTGACCGAGGCCTGCGCAATCGAGACGACCGGGCGCTTGCCGGTAGCGGTGTAGTATTCGGTGATCCAGACGATCAGGCCGGTCACAACGAGGCCCACGAGGCCGCAAGCGAACAGCGCCGATCCGGTGATGGTCTTGCCGGCCACCGTGCCGATGACGCCCCAGCCGGTGACGAACTGCGTCGCCAGTGCGAGACCGCCGATGGACAGGATGCCGGTGACGATCAGGCCCTTGTAGAGCGCGCCCATGATCGAGTTGTTGGCGCCGAGCTTCACGAAGAAGGTGCCGACGATGGAGGTGACGATGCACACCGCGCAGATGGCGAGCGGGTAGATCAGCGCCGCCTGCAGCGCCGGGGTATTGGCGAAGAAGATGGCCGCGAGCACCATCGTGGCGACCACGGTCACCGCATAGGTCTCGAACAGGTCGGCCGCCATGCCGGCGCAGTCGCCGACATTGTCGCCGACATTGTCGGCGATCGTGGCCGGATTGCGCGGATCATCCTCCGGAATGCCGGCCTCGACCTTGCCGACGAGGTCGGCGCCGACATCGGCGCCCTTGGTGAAGATGCCGCCGCCGAGACGGGCGAAGATCGAGATCAGCGAGGCGCCGAAGCCGAGGGCCACCAGGCCGTCAATGACGGTGCGGCTGTTCGGCGCGAGGCCACCCGGGCCGGTCAGGGCCCAGAAATAGACGGCGACGCCGAGCAGGGCGAGGCCGGCGACCAGCAGGCCGGTGACCGCGCCCGCCTTGAAGGCGATGTCGAGGCCGGCGGCCAGCGACTTGGAGGCCGCCTGCGCCGTCCGCACGTTGGCGCGCACCGAGACGTTCATGCCGATGAACCCGGCGGCGCCCGACAGCACCGCGCCGATCAGGAAGCCGATGGCCACTGTGCCACCGAGCAGGAAGTACAGACCGATGAGAATGACCACACCGACGACCGCGATGGTCATGTACTGGCGCTTCAGATAGGCGGCGGCGCCCTCCGCGATCGCACCGGCAATCTCCTGCATGCGGGCATTACCCGCGTCGGCCGCCAGCAGCGACCTGGTCGCCCACGCTCCATAGACCACGGACAGAAGCCCGCAGCCGATGATGACCCAAAGTGCTGTATTCATTGATGTTTCCTCTGTCGCGGCGCCCCCGGCGGGACGTCCGACCGGCCTGAACGCGCCGGATGTTTCGTGCTCGTCTTGTTGCGGCGTCGACAGGCCACAAGCCCATCCCACCACGAGTCCGACGCGGTTTTGCCAAAATCTCCCGCGCGAAGCAACGGATGGGAGGGGTGCGCGGCTCGGTCTTTAGGCGGTTATGCAGGGATTTCGAGGGATTCCAGGCAAGTCGCGGTCCAACCGGTCCGGAAAGGCTGCATCTGCCGGGCATGGCCGTTTCAGCCGGCCATGCTCAGCGGCTCGATATGGCCAAGCTCATCGGCAATGGCCCCGCCGGTCGTCTCCAGCGCGAAGCGGGTCTGGAGGTTGAGCCAGAACTGCGGTGTCGTGCCAAACAGACGGGCGAGGCGCAGCGCCGTGTCGGGCGTCAGATCGACTTCCTCCTTGACCAGCCGTTCGATGCGGGTGCGCGGCACGCCGACAGCGCGCGCGACCTTTCCGGCTGTCAGCCCCAGGGGGCCGATGAACTCCTCACGCAGGATTTCGCCGGGGTGGACGGGCTTCAGGGCGGTCATGGCGGCCTCTCTCAGTGGTAGTCCACGAAAACGACATCGGCGGGACCAGCGAGTGTCCAACGGAAGCAGATGCGGAACTGGTCGTTGACACGGATGGAATGCTGCCCCTTGCGGTCGCCAGTCAGCGCCTCAAGGCGGTTGGCGGGAGGCGCGCGCAAATCCTCCAGCCGCTGAGCGGCATCGAGCATGACCAGCTTGCGCCGGGTCACAGCCGCTAGATCAGCCGGGAAACACTTTGGGACACGAAAGGCCAGGATGGCTTCAAGGCGCGCATCCTTGAAGCTTTGGATCGCCATCCTGCCTGCTCCAACCCGGCTATCCCACTATGTATCATGCCGAGATACAGTGCACAAGGGATGTGTATCACGCAACGATACATCGTTCTGGCGGTGCGGAGGCGGAAGAATCCGTCCCTCAGGCCGCCACGGCCGCCCGCCGCCGCGAGCCCACCGCCAGCGCCACCGCCGCCGCGACGACGATCGGGAACACCACCCAGTTCACCGCGTCCCAGCCATAGGTCGTGACGATCTGGCCTGACGAGAACGAGCCGATGGCCATGACGCCGAAGACGCAGAAATCGTTGACCGACTGGACATGGGTGCGCTCCTCGGGCCGCGCAGTGGCGGCAACCATGGCGCTCGCGCCGATATAGCCGAAATTCCAGCCGAGCCCGAGCAGGACCAGCGACAGGTAGAAATGCGCGACCGTGATGCCCGTGAGCGCCACCACCGCCGACAGGGCGGTGATCGCAAGGCCGGCCGCAACCACCTTCGGCGCGCCATAGCGGGTGATGAAATGGCCGGTGAAGAAGCTCGGCGCATACATGGCGATGACGTGCCACTGGATGCCGTAGGCCGCATCGTTCACCGAGTGGTTGCAGGCGATCATGGCGAGCGGGGCGGCCGTCATGACGAAGTTCATCAGCATGTAGGTGCCGGCGCCGCAGATCACGGCGGTGACAAAGGCGCGGTCGGAGAAATAGGCGGAGACCGGTCGGCGCACGGTGCCGGCCGGCGCCTCCTTCGGCTTCGGAATGTCGATGAAGGAGAGGATGACGCCGGCCAGAAGGGCCACCACCGCCTGGCCGATAAAGGTACCGGCGAACAGCACCGGCGGCAGCACGTCCTTGGTCCAGACGACGAGTTGCGGGCCGACGACGCCGGCGATGACGCCGCCGGTCATCACCCAGGCAATCGCCTTCGGCCGGAAGGCGTCCGAGGCGGTGTCGGCGGCGGCGAAGCGGTAGCTCTGGGCGGCCGAGGCGTAGAAGCCCGCGCAGAAGGTCGCGAGGCAGAAGATCGGAAAGCTCGACCAGACGACGCCGAGATAGCCGAACAGGCCGGTCAGCACGCCGGCGGCGGTCGCCATCTGATAGGCGGTCCGGCGGCCGTAGCGTCGCACCAGCATGCCCACCGGCAGCGAGGCGGCCGCGAGGCCGACGACGAAGATCGAGATCGGCAGGGTGGCGAGCGAGCGGACCGGCGCGAGTTCCGCCCCGACGATGGCGCCGGTGGCGAACATCACCGTCGTGTTGGCGCCGGCCAGCGCGGTCGCCAGCGCCAGGATGAAGGCGTTGCGCCGGGCAAGGCGGTCGCCGTGGTGGACCTGATCGGAGACAGAGGCGGTCATGGCGGTTCCGCAGGACGGCGCTTTCCCGCCCTGGCCTTGATGGAGAATCCCGCGGCTGCCGGATGGCGCGCTCGGAGAATGGTTGCATCGCTTAGCTGGAATCAGGTGATCCGGCCACCCGCTGTCCGGCAGGGTGGCCTGCGTGACGGACATGAGATCGCCTGCTGTGGTCTGCTGGATGAGACAGGCTAGCTCTGCGCACCGGGCGCTTGCCGCCGGGCGTCAACTCCGCTCACATCCGCCGCAAAACGCGCCGAGACGCGTCCAGGATCGACCAGGGAACCGGCAAACACCCCATGAGCCAACTCTTCTCACCCTTCGCAATCGGGTCTGTGTCCCTCAACAACCGCATCGTCGTGGCGCCGATGTGCCAGTACTCGGCCGACGACGGGTGCATGAACGACTGGCACCTGCAGCACCTGATGGCCATGGCCATGTCGGGCGCGGGCATGGTGGTGGTCGAGGCGACGGCCGTCGAACGGCACGGCCGCATCACCCACGGTTGCGTCGGCCTCTACAACGACAATAACGAAAGGGCGCTCGGCCGGGTGCTGGCTGCGGCGCGCGGCGTCGCCCTGCCCGGCACGAAGTTCGGCATCCAGATCGGCCATGCCGGCCGCAAGGCCTCGTCGGAGCGCCCCTGGGAAGGCGGCGGCCCGCTCAAGGACAATGCCGAGCCCTGGCAGACCGTCGCTGCATCCGCCATCCCGTTCGACGACGGCTGGCACGTGCCGCGCGAGCTCAACGGCCAGGACAAGATGCGGATCGCCACGGCCTTCGTGCAGGCGGCGAAGCGCGCCGTGCGGCTCGGCTTCGACGCGGTGGAGCTGCACATGGCCCACGGCTACCTTCTGCACAATGTCATGAGCCCGGTGTCCAACAAGCGCACCGACGGGTTCGGCGGCTCGCGCGACAACCGCTTCGCCTGGCCGCTCAACATCGCAGCGGCGGTGAAGGCCGCCCTGCCCGCCCATGTCGCGCTCGGCGCGCGCATCACCGGCCAGGACTGGACCGACGACGGCCTGCAGGTCGCCGACGCGGTGGCGCTCGCCAGCGAACTCAGGGCCGTCGGCCTCGACTTCGTCTGCGTTTCCTCGGGCGGCGTGCATCCGAAGATTCGCGTCGGCGTGAAGCCGGGCTACCAGGTGCCCTTCGCCGAAGCGGTTAGGAAAGGCTCCGGCATCGCCACCCGCGCGGTCGGCATGATCGGCGCGCCGAAACAGGCCGAGGAGGTCATCGCCAGCGGCGCCGCCGACATGGTGGCGCTGGCCCGCGGCATGCTCGACGATCCGCGCTGGGGCTGGCATGCGGCCGAGGAGCTGGGCGTCGAGATCCCCTTCCCGCCCCAATATACGCGTGTCGCCAAGAAGCTCTGGCCCGGCGCCGCGCTGGCAAGGCCGCGCTAGAAATCCCGTCCACACCCGTCCCTTTGCTTTGGGGACACTTGCGCCTATAAGGGCGCGCCCGAAGGTACCCCCTGCCGCGCGGGCCACGAGCGATTCCGCCCGCTACCCGAACGAACCCTCTCCAAGAAACCGGCGTATGAGCACCGTCCTCGTCCTGAACGGCCCCAACCTCAACCTGCTCGGCACGCGCGAACCGGCCATCTACGGCTCGACGACGCTGGCCGACGTCGAGGCCCTGTGCCGGGCGGAAGCTGGCAAGCACGGGCTGTCCGTCGATTTCCGGCAGTCGAACCACGAGGGCGTGCTGGTCGACTGGATCCATGAGGCCGGCCGCGCCTTCGCCGCCGGCACGCTCAAGGGCGTCGTCTTCAATGCCGGCGCCTATACCCACACCTCGCTCGCGCTTGCCGACGCCACCAAGGCGACCGGCGTGCCGCTGATCGAGGTCCATATCTCCAATGTGCATGCCCGCGAGCCGGTGCGGCACCATTCGTTCCTGTCACCCGTCGCGCGCGGCATCATCGTGGGGCTCGGCCCCCTCGGTTATGCGCTCGGCATTGCCGCGCTCGCATCCCTGTCCGCCTGACGGCGCTCGCGAACGGCATCAGAAGGCTTCCACGAGGACACCATGCTCAAAGGCAAATCCTCCATCGACACCGCGATGATCCGCGAACTGGCGCAGGTTCTGGCCGATACCGATCTCACCGAGATCGAGATCGAGCATGACGCGCTGAAGATCCGCGTCGCCCGCCAGATCACCGTCCACGCGACGGTCGCCGCCCCCGCGCCGGTTGCCGCAGCGCCCGCCTATGCCGCCCCGGTCGCCGCCGCGCCGGCCGCCGTCGCGGCCCCGGTCGGCGACGACCCGCGCAAGCACCCCGGCGTCGTGCCCTCGCCGATGGTCGGCACCGCCTATCGCCGGCCCTCACCGGACGCCAAGCCGCTCGTCGAACTCGGCCAAAGCGTCAAGGAGGGCGACCGCCTCTGCCTGATCGAGGCGATGAAGACCTTCAACGACATCGTCGCCCCGCGCGCCGGCACCATCACCCGCATCCTGTTCGACGATGGCCGGCCGGTCGAATACGGCGAGCCGCTGATGATCATCGAGTGAGCGGCCGCCCCATGTTCCAGAAGGTGCTGATCGCCAATCGCGGGGAAATCGCGCTCAGGGTCCTGCGTGCCTGCAAGGAGCTGGGCATCGCGACGGTCGCGGTCCATTCCACCGCCGATTCCGACTCCATGCACGTCAAGCTGGCCGACGAGAGCGTCTGCATCGGCCCGCCCGCCGCGCGCGACAGCTACCTGAACATCCCCCAGCTGCTCGCCGCCTGCGAGATCACCGGCGCCGAGGCCGTCCATCCCGGCTACGGCTTCCTCTCCGAGAACGCCCGCTTCGCCGAGATTCTGGAGAGCCACGGCATCACCTTCATCGGCCCCAAGGCCGAGCACATCCGCATCATGGGCGACAAGATCGAGGCGAAACGCACCGCCAAGCGCCTGGGGATTCCGACGGTCCCCGGCTCCGAGGGCGGCATTTCCGACGACGAGGAGGCCCGTGCGGTCGCCAAGGAGATCGGCTTCCCCGTCATCATCAAGGCCGCCGCCGGCGGCGGCGGGCGCGGCATGAAGGTCGCGCGCTCCGCCGACGAACTCGAAATCGCGCTGCAGACCGCCAAGACCGAGGCCAAGGCCGCCTTCGGCGACGACGCCGTCTATATCGAGAAATATCTCGGCCATCCCCGCCACATCGAGATCCAGATCCTCGGTGACGGCCAGGGCAATGCCATCCATCTCGGCGAGCGCGACTGCTCGCTGCAGCGCCGCCACCAGAAGGTCTGGGAGGAAGGTCCCTCCCCGATCATCACGCCCGAGCAGCGCGCCGAGATCGGCGGCGTCTGCGCCAAGGCCATGGCCGATATGGGCTATGTCGGCGCCGGCACCATCGAGTTTCTCTACGAGGACGGCCAGTTCTTCTTCATCGAGATGAACACCCGCATCCAGGTGGAGCATCCGGTAACCGAGATGGTCACCGGGGTAGACCTCGTCAACGAGCAGATCAGGGTCGCCGCCGGGCAGAAGCTGTCGGTGACCCAGGACGACATCGTCATCCAGGGCCACGCCATCGAGTGCCGGGTCAATGCCGAGCATCCCGCGACCTTCCGCCCCTCGCCCGGCAAGCTGAACCTGTTCCACCCACCCGGCGGCATCGGCGTGCGCGTCGACAGTCATGCCTACCAAGGCTACACGATCCCGCCGAACTACGATTCCCTCGTCGGCAAGCTGATCGTCCATGGCCGCACGCGGCCCGAATGCCTCGCCCGCCTGCGCCGTGCCCTCGACGAGTTCGTGGTCGACGGCATCGACACCACGCTGCCGCTGTTCCGCACGCTCGTCCGGAACCCCAGCATCATCGCCGGCGAATATGACATCCACTGGCTGGAGAAGTTCCTGGCCGGGGAAGCCGCGAAGGCGGGGTGACGGCAGCCCTCAAATCTGCGTGTCACGCATCCATTCGCCGTCTTGCGGCGTATGATTGACGTGCTACGGGAGCAGCCGATGCCTCTTGCCCACGCCATCCTCACCCGCCGCGCGCTTCTCGCCGCCGCCTCGCTCGCAGCGAGCCCGGCCTTCGCGCAGGTCTCGACCGCGCCGTCCTATTCGCTCTCCTCCTCGACCGCCTATGCCTTCAGCTTCGAGGGGCTGGATGGCGAGCCGGTCAGGCTCGCCGACCATGCCGGCCGCGTCCTGATGGTGGTCAACACCGCCTCGTCCTGCGGGTTCACGCCGCAATATGCTGACCTGCAGACGGTCTGGGGGCGCTACCGCGACCGCGGCCTTACTGTCGTTGGCGTCCCCTCCGACGATTTCAACCAGGAGCGCGGGACGGCCAAGGAGATCGCCGAACTCTGCCAGGGCGTCTATGGCGTCGCTTTCCCGATGGCCGCCAAGCAGCGGGTCACCGGCCGCGAGGCCCATCCGTTCTACCGCTGGGTGGCGGCGCAGCGCCCCACGGATATCCCGACCTGGAACTTCCACAAATATATCATCGGCCGCTCCGGCCAGGTGGTCGGCGCCTTCCCGGCGCGGGTGCGCCCGACCGACCCGCGCATCGTGTCGCTGATCGAAGCACAGCTGGCTGCCAGCTGAGGTCTTCGCAAAGCTTCAGAATCTCCTGTAGAGAGGACGGTGATGCTCATCACCTCCTCGTCCGATCTTGCCGCCATCTGCGCGCGGCTCGCCACCCACCCCTTCGTCACGGTCGATACCGAGTTCCTCCGGGAGACGACCTTCTGGCCGAAGCTCTGCGTCATCCAGCTCGCCTCGCCCGACGAGGCGGTGGCAATTGACGCGCTTGCCTCCGGCATGGACCTGACGCCCTTCTTCGACCTGATGGTCGACCCGAAGGTGGTCAAGGTGTTCCACGCGGCGCGCCAGGACGTGGAAATCGTCTGGCACCTGTCGAAGCGCATTCCCGAGCCGCTGTTCGACAGCCAGGTGGCGGCCATGGTGCTCGGCTATGGCGACTCGATCTCCTACGACCAGCTCGTCCAGCGCACCAACGGCACGCAGCTCGACAAGACGAGCCGCTTCACCGACTGGTCGAAGCGCCCCCTGAGCGAGGCCCAGATCACCTACGCCATCGCCGACGTCACGCACCTGCGCGACATCTACGTGAAGCTCACCGGCGAACTGGAGAAGCGCGGCCGCACCGAATGGGTGGCCGAGGAAATGCGCGTACTGACCTCGACCGACACCTACCGGCAGGAACCCGAGCGCGCCTGGGAGCGCTTCCGCAACCGCGTCCGCAAGCCGCGCGAGCTTGCCGTTCTGATGGAGGTGGCCGCCTGGCGCGAGCGCGAGGCGCAGGGCCGCGACGTGCCGCGCTCGCGGGTGCTCAAGGACGACAACCTGTTCGACATTGCGCTGACCGGCCCGAAGAGCGCCGAGGCGCTGGGTGCCATGCGCTCGACGCCGAAGGGCTGGGAACGCTCGCGCGACGGCCTCGCCGTGGTCGAAGCGGTGCAGCGGGGTCTTGCCCTCGACCCCAAGACCCTGCCCGCCCTCGACAAGCACCGCCCGCAGAGCCAGGCGCAGTCGGCGACGGTGGAGTTGCTCAAGGTGCTGCTCAAGATGGTCTCGGAGAAACACCACGTCGCCGCCAAGGTCGTCGCGACCTCCGACGATCTCGACCGTATCGCCGAGAACGACGAGGCCGATGTCGGCGCGCTCAAGGGCTGGCGGCGCGAGATGTTCGGCGAGAAGGCCCTGGCGCTGAAGCATGGTCGCCTGGCGCTGGCCATCGACAGGGGGCGCGTGGTGACCGTCGACCGGGTTCCGGCGGTCGTGTTCGCCGAGGAAAAGGCATCCTGACATGACGAAAGCCGACGCGGCGCTGGCGAAGGCGCACGAGCTTCTCGCGCGCTTTCCCCTGTTCGACGGCCATAACGACCTGCCCTTCACGATCCGCCGGCAAGCCGATGGCGACGTGAAGGCCTACGGGCTCGACCGCGTCCATCAGGAGAGCGACACCGACATCCCGCGGCTCAGGCAAGGCCGCGTCGCTGCGCAGGTCTTCGCCGCCTTCGTGCCGACCTCCGTGCCGGACCCGGCCCGCTTCACGCTCGAACAGATCGCCATCGCCCTCGACATCGAGGCGGTACATCCGGACGTCTTCCTTCCCGCCCGCCGTCCCTCCGACGTTGCGAAAGCGCGCCGCGCGGGCAAGATCGCCTCGATCATCTCGGTGGAAAGCGCGGTCGGGCTCGGCGGTTCGCTGTCGCCGCTCCGGGTCTGGCATGCGGCCGGCGTGCGTATCCTCACCCTCTGCCACAACGAGACGCTGGACTGGATCGATTCGGCGACGGACGTTGCCCGTCATGACGGCCTCACCGATTTCGGCCGGGCCGTCATTGCCGAGTGCAACCGTCTCGGCGTGATGATCGACCTCGCCCACGCCTCGCCCCGGGCCCAGCAGTCCGTGCTGGACGTCGCGAAGGCGCCGTTGCTCTGGTCGCATTCCAACGCCTTCGCGCTCTGCGACCACCCGCGCAACGTGCCGGACGACGTGCTGGACCGCGTCAAGGCGAATGGCGGCGTGGTCATGGCGACCTTCGTGCCGAACTTCATCTCGCGGCCGAGCCACCGCTGGATGGCGCCGCTCCAGACCCATGGCAAGACGAAACCCGGCCTCGATATCGATGCCGCCGTCACCGCCAAGGCCAAGGCCGACGGCCCCTGGCCTCGCGGCTCCATCGGCGAGCTCTGCGACCATATCCAGTACATTGTCGGGCGCACCGGTCTCGCCCATATCGGCATCGGCTCGGACTTCTATGGCGGACCGAACCCGCCAGACCTCGCCGATGCCTCGCGCTTCCCTTTCCTGATCGCCGAACTGGTCCGGCGCGGCTGGTCCGATGCCGCCATCGGCAGGATCGCCTCGGGCAATAGCCTGCGTGTCTGGCGAGAGGTCGAGAGCCGCGCGAAGACGCTCGCCGCGACGGAGCCGCCCGGCATCGCGCGGGTCGCGGCCGAGACGCTCGGCCGCCCGCGCAGGAAGCAGCCTGAGGGCTGACGGACGGCCCGGTGCATCGCCGCTGACGGCCGTGATGGTGATGATATTGCTTCGGTCGCGGAATCTTACGCCGGTCGGCCGCCAAGGCGCTCGATCTGCTTCTCGGCAAGCGCGATCTTTTCGACCTGGTCGGCGTCCGGCGTGCCGTCCTTTCGCAGCAGGAACACCGCCTCGACATAGAGGTCACGCGCCTTGCTCTTGCGTCCCTGCTGCTCGGCCAGCTGCGCCTGACGAAAGAGATCCTCGAAGACGAGGGCGTCCTTCTCGGCCCGCAAGACGATCACCGCATGGTCGATCGCGGATGCGTCGTCGAGCAGTCCGGCAAGGTCCTGAAGCTTCGAGATCGCCTTGCCATAGGGCGCGGCCATGGCCTTGGGCGTGGTCGCGTCCCTCGCCCTCTCGCGCGCCTCGAGCCAGTGGTCCCGGATCGCCTGCTCGACGGTCTCCGTCCGGATCGCCTCCAGTTCCGACCGCAGCCTGACGGGCTCGGCACCGTCGATCCTGAGCCCGGCATACCGTTCAAGGGTGCTGCAATGCTCGAACGAACTCTGCAGGGCTTCCAGCTGGGCGGCCGCCGTCCGCGCTTTCGTCCGGGCCGCCGCCGACACCGACACGCCCTGAATGGCCTCGGCGATGACCGGCGCATGCTGCGGTGAGCAGTGGTGGCACAGGCCGAGCGCGTCATAGGTCAGGAACTGGCTGCTCGCCTGGCAATGAATGCACGTCGCCATGCTCTCCTCCCGCGCGGGCATTCTGGTCAGGACGCCCGCGGGAGTCGACCCCGCTCGAAATCCGCCACACTGAGCAGCTGCCGGCCGGTGGCACCGGCGATAGACCTTCTTCTCCCTTATCGCCGGCCCCCGCCTCTGCTAAGGAGCGCGCGCCAGTCGCGGGGGCCCGGGCTAACGAGCGCATGTCCGGATGCACCGAGGCTGAGTCCCCTCTGCCGAGCGCTCCTGAACAGGCCGACAATGTCGAAGATCAAGGTCGCGGGAACCGTCGTCGAAATGGACGGCGACGAGATGACCCGCATCATCTGGGATCTGATCAAGAAGAAGCTGATCCATCCCTATCTGGACGTGAATCTCGAATATTACGACCTCGGCGTCGAGCACCGCGACGCGACCAACGACCAGGTCACGATCGACGCCGCCAACGCCACCAAGAAGCACGGCGTCGCCGTCAAATGCGCGACCATCACGCCGGACGAGGGCCGCGTGAAGGAGTTCGGCCTGAAGGAGATGTGGAAGTCGCCGAACGGCACGATCCGCAACATCCTCGGTGGCGTCATCTTCCGCGAGCCGATCATCTGCAAGAACGTGCCGCGCCTCGTGCCCGGCTGGACCCAGCCGATCGTTGTCGGCCGCCACGCCTTCGGCGACCAGTATCGCGCCACCGACTTCAAGTTCCCGACCGCCGGCACGCTGACCATCAAGTTCGTCGGCGACGACGGCAAGGTGATCGAGCGCGAGGTGTTCAAGGCTCCGGGCTCGGGCGTCGCCATGGCGATGTACAACCTCGACGAGTCGATCAGGGATTTCGCCCGCGCCTCGTTCAACTACGGCCTCGCCCGCGGCTATCCGGTCTATCTTTCAACCAAGAACACCATCCTGAAGCAGTATGACGGCCGCTTCATGGAGATCTTCCAGCAGATCTTCGACGCCGAGTTCAAGGCCGAGTTTGACAAGAAGAAGATCGGCTACGAGCATCGCCTGATCGACGACATGGTCGCCTCGGCGCTCAAGTGGTCGGGCGGCTATGTCTGGGCCTGCAAGAACTACGACGGCGACGTGCAGTCGGACATCGTCGCGCAGGGCTTCGGCTCGCTCGGCCTGATGACCTCGGTGCTGCTCACTCCCGACGGCCGGACCGTCGAGGCCGAGGCCGCCCACGGCACCGTCACCCGCCACTACCGCGAGCACCAGAAGGGCAAGGAGACCTCGACCAACTCGATCGCCTCGATCTTCGCCTGGTCGCGCGGCCTCGCCCATCGCGCCAAGCTCGACGATAACGCCCAGCTGAAGCGCTTCGCCGACGAGATGGAGAAGGTCTGCGTCGACACGGTCGAGAGCGGCTACATGACCAAGGACCTGGCGCTGCTGGTCGGCGCCGACCAGAAGTGGCTGTCCACCACCGGCTTCCTCGACAAGGTGTCGGAGAACCTCTCCGCCGCCATGGGCAAGTGGAACTGACACTTCCGCCGGGCGGCAACGCCCGCTGCTGACGCTCGACGGGGCCGACCGGCACATGCTGGCCGGCCCTTTCCATTGCGGAGACAGGCCATGGCAACCGCAACGCACGTCGCCCTGCTCTATTCGATCGTGCTGACGGCCGAGCGCCGCGTGGTCATGGCCGATCTCCGGGCCATGGCGGCGGACCTCGGTTTTGCCGAACCGCGCACGCTGGTCGCCTCCGGCAATCTGGTCTTCTCAGCGCCGAAGCGCATGGGTGTGCCGGCCATCGAGAGCCGGCTGGAGGCAGCGTTCGCCCCGTGCTTCGGCCGGCACATCGACATCATTGTGACCACAGCGGCCGAATGGCGCGCGCTGGTCACCGCCAATCCGTTCCGGGCCGAGGGCGAGGCTGCGCCGACCTCCGTCCATGTCCGTGTCATGCGGGAGCCCCTGTCAGCCGGAGCGATCGAGGGGCTCCGGCCCTACCTGACCCAGGGCGAGCGCATCGCGGTCGTCGATGGCCATCTGTGGATGCATTTCCGCGGGCCCTCGCACGAATCGAAGCTCGCGGCGCAGCTCACGCCAAAGCGGCTCGGCATCGGCACGGCGCGCAACTGGAACACCGTGCGCCGGCTGGGCGAGATGCTGGACTAGGTTGAAGGATCAGGCGAGGAAATCGAACATCGAGCCCATGCCGTCCTCGGCCAGCGCCGCGGCAGTGCGCTCGTCGGCCTTGGTCGGCGTGTCCCGCGCCCAGGAGGCGCGCGCCATGGCCATGGTCATGGAGGCCTCGAGGCCCTCGTTGGTCGCGGCGAAGAGGCTGTCGGCCGAGCCGGTGTCGATGCCGAACACGGACATCGCGGCATTGGTGGAAGGATCGGAACCGAACAGCTGGCTGGCCAGGGCGGACGAATTCGCAAGGCCCTGCGCCGCGCCGTAGCTGCGGCTCTGGCGGTACGACTGCATCGTGTCCCAGGCGCTTGCGCCGATACTGGCGACCATGTCGGAAATCCTTTCCTCCCCGGACAACAGCACGCTGGCGGTTAATGGGAGGTTTCCTCGCCCGCGCCTGCCATCGCATTCCGTGATCGCCGCGATGACAAGAAGGCTCTGGACGCACAGCTTCGCGCCGCCAGACTGGCGGCCCCGAGGAGACCCGTCATGCCAGCCACCATACGAGAACTGACGCCCGCCGACCGCGCCGAATGGGAGCCGCTCTGGAAGGGCTACCAGACCTTCTACAAGACCGACATTCCCGCAGCGACGACCGACGTTACCTGGGCCCGCTTCCACGATCCAGCCGAGCCGATGTGGGTCTTCGGCGCCTTCGACGGCGACCGCATGGTCGGCATCGTCCACGCCATCGAGCACCGCTCCTCGTGGACGGTCGGCAACTACATCTACCTGCAGGACCTGTTCGTCGATCCCGCCGTGCGCGGCACCGGCGCCGGCCGTGTGCTGATCGAGCGGGTCTATGCGCTGGCCAGGGAGCGCGGCGCCAGCCGGGTCCACTGGCTCACCCACGAGACCAACGACCACGCCATGCTGCTCTACGACCGGATCGCCGACAAATCGGGCTTCATCCAGTACCGCAAGATCATCTGACGGCGACCGGCTCGCCGGCCTGCCGCGCCGCCACGGCCGCGCGCAGGATCGGCTCGACATGCGGCCGCGCATTGATGATCTGGATGAGGTCGTCGGCATCCAGCATCAGCACCTTGACCCATGCGCAGGCGCGCACGGTCTGGTGCCGGTGCGTGCGGTCGAACACCGCCGCCTCGCCGAAGCACTGGCCGACACAGAGCGTCTGGGCGCCCTCGTCCAGATCGACTTCCACCTCACCTTCGGCGACGACGAACAGCGAGCGGGCGCGCTCGCCGGCGCGGCAGATCAGCTCGCCCGGCTCGTAGGTCGCGCTCTTCAGCACGCGCATCAGGTCGGCGACCGAGGCGGCGTCGAGGCCTGCGAACAGCGGCACGTTCGACACCATGGTCCAGGAGATGACGAAGTCGCGGCGCTGGATCTCGCGCGCAAAGGCCGTCGCGATGATGCCGACGGGGAGCGCCAGCATGGCGATGCCGAGCACGGCCGTGAAGCCGGCGATCATCTTGCCCGCGGGGGTGATCGGATAGACGTCGCCATAGCCGACCGTGGTCAGCGTGATCACCGCCCACCAGAGCGCGTCGGGAATGGTGCCGAACTTGTCGGGCTGGGCATCATGCTCGGCGATGCGCATGGCAGCCGCCGCCATGATCATGGCGCCGAGGAAGATCAGCAGCGAGGCGCCGAGCGAGCGCCGCTCGCTCCACACCGCATCGACGAGGCTGGTGAAGCCCGGCGAATAGCGGGCCAGCTTGAAGAAGCGCAGCAGGCGGAACAGCAGGACGAAGCGCAGGTCGATGTCGACGAGGAAGCCCACATAGAACGGCAGGATCGCCATCAGGTCGATCAGCATGGCCGGCGACAGCGCCGATTTCAGCCGCGCCGCGCCCGGCGCCAGGCCCCTCAGCGCCGGATGATCGACCGCGGTCCAGAGGCGCGCACCATACTCGACGGTGAAGACGGCGACCGAGACGATCTCGATCACCTTGAACGCCAGCCGGTAGTCGGCGGCGATCGCGGGCACCGATTCCAGGATGACTGCCGCGACATTGACCAGCACCAGGCCGATCAGCACGCCATGGACGACATCGGCCGCGCCGGTGCCGATCATGCCCTTGTCGAGCATCTCGTGGACGCGGTGGCGCAAGGTTGCAGCTTGCGAAGTCCCGGCTTGTGAACGTCCGGTCTGCATGTCCCCTCCGGCCCCGCCGCGATGGCGGTCCGGAACGGTGCCCGCGGGTATGCCGCCCCGTCAATCCGGCGGCGCTAGAGGTCGCCGCCGGAGGTGGACGCTTCAGGCGGCCGCCAGCGCCGCCTCGATCGCCGCCAGGGCCTCCTCGGCCTTGGTGCCGTCCGGGCCGCCGGCCTGCGCCATGTCGGGTCGCCCGCCGCCACCCTTGCCGCCGAGCGCCTCGGAGCCGAGCTTGACGAGATCGACCGCGTTGAGACGGCCGGTCAGGTCCGGTGTCACGCCGACCACGATACCGGCCTTGCCGTCCTCCGACACGCCGACGATGGCGACCACGCCCGAGCCGACCTGCGCCTTGCCGGCATCGGCGAGGCCCTTGAGGTCGCGCATGTCGACGCCCGTGACGGATTTCGCCAGCAGCCTGACCGAGCCGACGGTTTTCACCGGATCGACCGCGCCCGCGCCACCGCCCATGGCCAGCTTCTTCTTCGCCTCGGAGAGCTCGCGCTCCAGCCTGCGGCGCTCCTCGACCAGCGCCTCGACCCGCGCCTCGACATCGCCGACCGAGGTCTTGACGAGGCCGGCGACGGATTCGAGCCGGCGTGCCTGCGATGCCAGGTGACGGCGCGCGCCATCGGCGGTCATCGCCTCGACGCGCCGCACGCCGGCCGCAACCGCGCCCTCGCCGACGATGGTGACGAGGCCGATATCGCCGGTGCGGGCGACGTGGGTGCCGCCGCACAGCTCGACCGACCAGCCCGAGGCATTCGAGCCGGCCGGCGCCGGCCCCATCGAGACCACGCGCACCTCGTCGCCATATTTCTCGCCGAACAGGGCGCGGGCGCCGGAGGCGACAGCGTCGTCCTGGCCCATCAGGCGGGTCACGACCGGCTGGTTGGTCAGGAGGATCCGGTTGGCGATGTCCTCGACCTCGGCCAGTTCCGCGTCGGTAATGGGCTTCGGATGCGCGAAGTCGAAGCGCAGGCGGTCGGGCGCCACCAGCGAACCCTTCTGTGCAACATGGTCGCCGAGCACCTGGCGCAGCGCCTCGTGCAGCAGATGGGTCGCCGAATGGTTGGCGCGGATCGCCGAGCGCCGGCCATGGTCGACCGCGAGCTGCACGGCGGCGCCGACCTTCAGGCTGCCCTCGCCGACCGTCACGGCGTGGATGAAGAGATCGCCGAGCTTTTTCTGGGTGTCGGTGACGCTGGCGGTGACGCCCTCGCCGGTGAGCCGCCCACGGTCACCCTGCTGTCCTCCGGACTCGCCATAGAACGGCGTCTGGTTGACGACCACGAGGCCGGTTTCGCCCGCGCCAAGACCCTCGACCTCCCGGCCGTCCTTCAGGATGGCCAGCACCTCGCCTTCGGCCGCCTCGGTGTCGTAGCCGAGAAACTCGGTCGCGCCGGTCTTCTCCTTGACGCCGAACCAGACAGTGTCGGTCGCTGCCTCCCCGGACCCGGTCCAGGCGGCGCGCGCCTTCTGCTTCTGCAGCTGCATGGCCGCGTCGAAGGCGGAGGTATCCACGGCGATGCCGCGCGGGCGCAGCGCGTCCTGCGTCAGGTCGAGCGGAAAGCCATAGGTGTCGTAGAGCGTGAAGGCCGTGTCGCCGGAGAAGGTCGTGCCTTCGCCAAGCCCCTGCGACTCGTCGTCGAGAATGGCCAGACCCCGCTCCAGTGTCTTGCGGAAGCGGGTTTCCTCCAGCCGCAGCGTCTCGGCGATGAGCGGCTCGGCGCGTACCAGCTCCGGATAGGCCTGGCCCATCTCGCGCACCAGCGTCGGCACCAGTTTGTGCATCAGCGGCTCCTTGGCGCCGAGCAGCGAGGCGTGGCGCATGGCGCGGCGCATGATGCGGCGGACGACGTAGCCGCGGCCCTCGTTGGACGGCAGCACGCCGTCGGAAACCAGGAACGAGGCCGCGCGCAGGTGATCGGCGATGACCCGGTGCGACACCTTGTGCGGACCGTCCGGTTCGACCCCCGTCGCCACCGCGCTCGCCCCGATCAGCGCACGCATCAGGTCGATCTCGTAGTTGTCGTGCGTTCCCTGGAGCACGGCGGAGATGCGCTCGAGACCCATGCCGGTATCGATCGAGGGTCGCGGCAGGCTGGTGCGGATGCCGCCCGCCTGCTCCTCGTACTGCATGAAGACGAGGTTCCATATCTCGATAAAGCGGTCGCCGTCCTGGTCGGCGGAACCCGGCGGCCCGCCCCATATCTGGTCGCCATGGTCGTAGAAGATTTCCGAACAGGGTCCGCACGGACCGGTATCGCCCATCCGCCAGAAATTGTCCGAGGTCGGGATGCGGATGATCTTGGAGTCCGGCAGGCCGGCGATCGACTTCCACAGGCGGAAGGCGTCCTCGTCCTCCGAATAGACCGTGACCAGCAGCCGCGAGACCGGCAGCTCGTACTCTTTGGTGATCAGGGTCCAGGCCAGCTCGATCGCGCGCTCCTTGAAATAGTCGCCGAACGAGAAATTGCCGAGCATTTCGAAGAAGGTATGGTGGCGCGCGGTATAGCCGACATTGTCCAGGTCGTTATGCTTGCCGCCGGCCCGCACGCATTTCTGCGCGGTGGTGGCGCGGGAATAGGGCCGCTTCTCGACGCCGGTGAAGACGTTCTTGAACTGCACCATGCCGGAATTGGCGAACATCAGCGTCGGATCGTTGCGCGGCACCAGCGGCGAGGATTCGACGACGGCGTGCTCGTTCTTCGCGAAGAAGTCGAGGAAGGTCTTGCGGATCTGGTTGACGCCGGTCATGGGCCCGAACTGATGGGTTGCGGCGGTGGTCCTCCCCGGACGCCCGCCTGATAGCTGGTCGGCCGGTGTTCTAGAGCATTTCCTTGGGTCTAGGGAACCGGATTCGAACAGCGCCCGTCCCACAGGCAGCTCGCTCCGCGCGCCCTGGCCAGACGCGAAAAAGGCCGGGCTGGCCCGGCCTTCGCGTCAGCGCTTCATAGGAGTGGCGCAGGCAGCCCCCGCCCCGGACCTCAATCCGGGCTGTCGGCATCGCCATCCGGTTCGACCTCGCCGAGGATTTTCTCGGCGATCAGACCGGCATTCTGACGGATCGCCGCCTCGATCTTGGCGGCCATGTCGGGGTTTTGCTTCAGGAAGGCTTTCGCGTTCTCGCGGCCCTGGCCGACGCGCTGGCTGTCATAGGAGAACCAGGCGCCCGACTTCTCGACGACCCCTGCCTTGACGCCGAGGTCGATGAGCTCGCCCATCTTGGAAACACCCTCGCCATACATGATGTCGAACTCGACCTGCTTGAACGGCGGCGCCAGCTTGTTCTTGACCACCTTCACGCGGGTCTGGTTGCCGACCACCTCCTCGCGGTCCTTGATGGCGCCGATGCGGCGGATGTCGAGGCGCATGGAGGCGTAGAATTTCAGCGCGTTGCCGCCAGTCGTCACCTCGGGCGAGCCGTACATGACGCCGATCTTCATGCGAATCTGATTGATGAAGATGACCATCGTGTTGGACTTGGAGATCGAGGCGGTCAGCTTGCGCAGCGCCTGGCTCATCAGGCGCGCCTGCATGCCCGGCTGGTTGTCGCCCATCTCGCCTTCGAGCTCGGCGCGCGGCGTCAGCGCCGCAACCGAATCGATGACCACCACGTCGATCGCGCCGGAGCGCACCAGCGTGTCGCAGATTTCCAGCGCCTGTTCGCCGGCATCGGGCTGCGAGATGAGAAGCTCATCCAGATTGACCCCGAGCTTGCGCGCATAGACGGGGTCGAGGGCATGTTCGGCATCGATGAAGGCGCAGGTGCCGCCGCGCTTCTGCGCCTCCGCGATGGTGTGCAGCGCCAGCGTCGTCTTGCCGGAGGATTCCGGCCCGTAGATCTCGACGACGCGACCGCGCGGCAGGCCGCCGATGCCGAGCGCGATGTCGAGGCCCAGCGACCCCGTCGAGATCGATTCGATCTCGATCGACTTGTCGCTCTTGCCGAGGCGCATGATCGAGCCCTTGCCGAACGCCCGCTCGATCTGGGAGAGCGCGGCATCGAGCGCCTTGGTCTTGTCCATGGATGAACCTTCAACGAGTCGCAGTGCGGCCTGAGTCATGCTGTCGCTCCTGAGGGCTGGCAAGGGCTTCGGTTCGAAACCGGGTATAATTTGATCGTACACGGTTTGTTCTTAACGACAAGTTCTATTTTTGTTCCTGCCGGGGTATTGCGACGGGATGCCGCACGAGCCAATTGCGACCAGCGCTTTGAGCAAATTGCTGCGTACCACCTTCTTGTCCGCCTCCACTCGCTTTGAAGGAAGCGATCGACAATCGCGCTGGTTTCTTGAATCGGCTGACCTGCTGATCTAATCCCACAAAACTGGACCGTTTGAGATTGGAGTTTTCCGCGTCAGAATCCCTTGGCTGGGAGGAGCGGAAGACGATGAAGGCGAGCAAGTTCTCGGAGGCGCAGAAGGCGTTCATCCTGAACCAGGGGGCGGACGGGGTCACGGTGGCGGAGATCTGCCGGAAGGCTGGGATCAGCCAGGCGACCTATTTCAACTGGAAGAAGAAGTTTGACGGCACGCCGCGCCCGCGGGTGTTGCTCGTGCCGAGCGCCACAAGGGTTACGGATGCAGCGTATGCAACGCCAGCACTCGCCAAAAACAAGAATGCGACGCTGGCAGCGCCAAGACTGCGACGGCCGAAATACATTATCCCCTAGCCCCTGACCGTTCCCCACTGTGTGATCCGGGCGGACCTTCCCGTAACTAGGTCGGCAGCTTTTTCAGCCAGCATGATGGTTGGCAAGTTGGTGTTGGCCGAGGTGATTTGGGGCATTACCGATGCGTCCACCACGCGCAGGTTGCGCAGGCCGTGAACCCTGAGCGCAGGGTCCACCACCGCATCGCTACCCGACGGCCCCATCCGGCAGGTTCCAATCGGATGCCAAACGCTGCCGCTGGTCGCCCGGATCGCGGCCTCCAGGGCTGCACCGGATGCCGCATGGGCCCCAGGAGACACCTCTTTGTGCAACAGGCCTGCCAGAGGCTCGGACGCTGCGATTTCGCGGGCCATGCGGACACCTTCTATCTGTAGGGCAAGGTCGTCCGGATGGGTAAGGTAACCGGGATCGATGAGCGGCGGGTCTAAAGGGTCCGCCGACCGCAGGCGGACCTGCCCTCTGCTGGATGGGCGGCATGCCTGCGCAGCGATAGCCATGACGGGCGCCACGCCACGCGCAGCTACTGTCAGCGGCAGTTGCGGGAATGCAAAAAACTGCAGGTGAGCCCCGAAACCGTCCTTAGCTTCAGCACGCCTCATGAACAGACCGCCCTCGGCCAAGATGCTGGTCGAAGCTACGGCCATTGGCTGCTTGAGGGCGAAGACGGTGGGTGTTTGTACGTGGTCGCACAAGTTCATACCCACCGCGGGCAAGTCATGCCGAACCGTGATACCATGCGATCGCAACTTGGTCGGGTCGCCAACGCCCGACAGCATCAATAACTTCGGCGTGTCGATCGCGCCAGCACAGAGGATGACTTCCTGGTTCGCGTGGATGCGCCGCAGTTGTGATCCGTCCCAAACGTCAATGGCTGCGGCCCGGTTGTCTTCAAAGTGAACCCGGAGAACCCGTGTTTTCTGAATGACGCGCAAGTTTGGCCGCTCCATGGCGGGGCCGAGGTAAGCCACTGCAGTGCTGCAGCGCTCCCCATCGCGGATTGAGACGTGGTACAGACCTGCGCCCTCCAAGTGCTCGCCGTTGAAGTCATGGTTGGAGCGGTGCCCACTGGCCAAGGCGGCTTCAATGAACGCTTGCGTGATCGGGCTGGGCGAAGACTGCGCAGACACCGTCAATGGCCCGCCCACTCCGTGGAGCGCTGACGCGCCAAGAACATGGTCCTCCAAACGCTTGAAATAGGGAAGCACGTCCGTCCATCCCCAGCCGGGGTTGCCTAGGTCTCGCCAATTGTCAAAGTCCGCCGGATCACCGCGCATGGCGATCATCGCGTTGATGGCGCTGGTGCCGCCGAGCGCCTTGCCCCGGGGAAAAGGAATACCGCGCAGCCCAAGGCCGCTCTGAAGCGTGGTGCCGTACCCCCAGTTCTCGGCATCGTCCCACAGCAACGGCCATTGGTCGGGCTGGCGCACGCGCGTCGACGGCGTGTCGCTGCCGGCCTCGATCAGCACGACCTGTCGGCCCGCGTCTTCCGCCAGTCGCGCGGCCATCACACAACCGGCCGAACCGGCACCGACGATGACGATGTCTGCAGCTTCATCCATAAAGACGTCTCCTGCCCATGATCGAGCGTTTAACAATGATCCAAGGGGTTGCTGAATGGATCGGTTTAGCTATGGCCGAACCTGTGTACGCCAAGAGCGAATTGTGCTGGTCGGGTTGTCGTTAGTAGCCCACTTGAAAGCCAGACCTCCCCACTTTTCGACGCTCAATCCGAGATGCGTTCGATACCACTCACCGAGCGTCAGTGAACCGCGCTGGGTTTGCCGGAGGGCGCGGATTGCTTGAGTCCTACGCAGCCCGCTTGCCGGCGGCTACCTCCGCCTTCTTCACCCACTCGTTCAGGGTCTGCGACGTGCAGCCGAACTTCGCCGCGATCGACGTGATCGCCGCCCAGCGGGACGGATGCTCATGCTCGTGATCGAGAACCAGCCGAATGGCCCGCTCACGCACCTCGGGGGAGAATTTGTTCGCCGTCTTGCTCATGGTGGCTCATCCTTCTCAGGAGTTGAGCCCTCCGGCAAACCCAGCGCGGTTCAATCCGCTAGGTGAGCCGGAGCCACCGAAGAACTGGTGGGACTAGCGAAGTCTCCGAGCCACCGCTGTTCTGGTCATGTTCGGCTCGCTTGAAGGGCGGTCGCAATACCCCTTTTTGTTCCCGCCGCACTTTTCTGTCAGCAGCCCCTCATCGGCCAGCGGCGGTAGCCGAAAAGCGCCGGCCGTCAGCGGAACAGCGGCGATTCCTTGAAGCTCGCGAACAACTCGTCGCCGAAGGCGTCCAGCGTCGGCACCAGGGCGTCGGGCGCGACCAAGTCCGGCCCAAACCAGGGAAAGCGCTCCGCATCGAATGACTTCTTCACCCAGTTCATCGCCTTGCGGACATGCAGCAGTTCGGCCGCGCGGGGATGGTGGACCAGCCACACGTCACGCTTCAGTGCGAAGTCGCGGGCAACGTGGACCAGGCTCCCGCACAGCGCGCGCGCATAGGTCGGCAGGGCCGCGATGCCGGCACCGCCCGTCACCGCCAGCACCTGGGCCGAGCTGGTATTGACCTGGATCCCGACGAACGAGCGCTTGTCGGCCAGGGTGACGACCTCCTCGACGGAGGGAATCTGGTCCGCCACCAGGTCGACATAGGGGTGCTGGGAAATCTCGTCGCGCGTGGCCGGCGCGCCATAGCGCTCGATGTAGCAGCGCGAGGCGAACAGGCAGATGTGCAGCCAGCCCAGCCGCTGCACCACCAGTTCGGGATCGTCCGGCCGCTCCAGCTGGATCGCGAAATCGACCTCGAGGCCGGACACGTCGGGCATCCGCATCGCGCATTTGATGCTGCACCGGATGGACGGCTCGGCGATCGAGAACTCGGTGATTCGGCGGGGCCTCTCGGGCAGCGACATTGCGCTGCCCCCCGAACTCCTTCAGGTTGCCGCAACGTCAGACATGGAGACGGTGATGTCGGGTGTACAATCGGCTGCCACCGATGGCGAGTTCATCCGCCTGGTGCAGTCCTGCATCTCCCAGCTTCACGCGCGCCACCCCGCGCACGACATCAGGGTGGTGATTTCCACCTGCCCGCCGGGCTATCCGAACACTGCAGAACAGCCGGCACGGCCGGTAATGATCGAGCTTCCGGCGAAGCGTGGAATGCGGGTGATCGAAGGCGGGCTGGGCGGCGGAACCTAGTGGCTGCGCGCCGGGCCGAAACGTGAAAACCAGACAAGGATTTCTGGCGATCTGGAGCGACGTCCGTGCCGCGGACGAGACGGACTACCTCCACTGGCTGACCCGCGAGCACACGCAAGAGCGCGTCTCTATTCCCGGCTTCCTGGGCGTCCGGGTGTTCCGCAGCCGGTCGGCCGGCGACCCCCGCTATTTCATTCTCTACACGCTCGAAACTGCCGCGGCCGTGGCGAGCCCGGCCTATCTCGACCGGCTGAACGCCCCCTCGCCCTGGTCCTCGCGCATCATGCCGATCCTCGGCAATTTCCGCCGTGGCGGCGGCTCGGTCACCGCCCGCGAAGGCAACGGGGCCGGGGCGGTCGTCGCGCCGATCCTGCTCGACGGGCCGGACGCGGCCGATGCGAACCGGCTGGCCGGGAACGCCGCCCGCGACCGGATCGTCGCCGCCTCGCTCCTCGCCGTCGATGGGGTCGGAACCAGCATCCAGACCAGCGAGAAGACGCTGCGCTCGGGCGACCGGAGTTTCGAGGCGCTGCTGCTGGTCGAGGCGCTGGATGCGGAGAGCCTCGTCGCTGCGATCGGCGACGGCCACGAGGTCTTCGATCAGGTCTTCGCCCTGGACAAGGCTGCGCTCACGTCCTGACGCCATCCGCGACGAGCACCGGCCCCCTTCACCCGCCGAGGCCGAGCACCTTCATGGCGTTCGTCTTTAGGATGAACTCGTGGATCTCCTCCTTGAAGCCGGCCTCGCGGAACTGGGCGATCCAGCGCTCCGGCTTGATCAGCGGAAAGTCCGAACCGAACAGCATCTTCGTCTTCAGCTGGGTGTTGGCGTACTGGACGATCTGCGGCGGGAAATATTTCGGCATCCACCCGGAGAGGTCGATGTAGACGTTCGGCTTGTGCAGCGCGATTGACAGCGCCTCGTCGGTCCAGGGCCAGGATGGATGGGCGAGTACGATGGTCATGTCGGGGAAGTCGACGGCGACATCGTCCATGTGGATCGGCTGGGAATATTTCAGCCGCATGCCGCCGCCGCCGCGCATGCCGGTGCCGATGCCGGAATGGCCGGTGTGGAAGATCGCCGGCAGCTTGTGATGGGCGATCACCTCGTAGAGCTGATAGGCCATGCGATCGTTGGGATAGAAGCCCTGGCAGGTCGGGTGGAACTTGAAGCCCTTGACGATGCCGGTCTTGATCAACTCCTCGGCCTCGCGCGCGCCGAGCCGGCCCTTGTGCGGGTCGATCGAGGCGAAGGCGATCATCATGTCGGCATTGTCGCGGGCGGCGTCGGCGATTTCCTCGTTCGGAATGCGCCGGTTTCCGATCTGCGCCTCGGTGTCGACCGTGAACATGACCAGGCCGATCTTGTGCTCGCGATAATGCGCGATGGTCTCGGCGATGGTCGGCCGCTTGCCGACCTTGAAATACTTGCCGGCGGCTTCCTCGTAGGGGGTCCAGTAGGCATCAACGTCCTGCCGGCAGGAGACCTCCGCATGGGTGTGGATGTCGATGGCGACGAGTTCGTCGACGTTCATGGCGTGCCCTCCCCGGTCGGCCTGTTCCCAGCCCCGTATCGATAATCGTTATGATCAATAACTATCTGCCGTCAATGCCGAAGCGCAAGCCGCAGCCGCCGCGACCCTTCCACCTTGGAACGGCTTCAATTTGCGCGCGGGGTAGCCTAAACGTCGCTGATCTCTCCCCAAGGCTCCTCCCATGAACGCTCCGCTTGCCGCCGGCTCCTACTCGCTGTTCCCGCTCGCCAAGGACGAAACGCCCTATCGCAAGCTCACCTCCGAAGGCGTCAGGGTCGAGAACGTGCTCGGCAAGGAGGTCGTGGTGGTCGACCGCGAGGCCATTCGCCTCCTGTCCGAGCAGGCCTTCATCGACATCAACCACCTCCTGCGGCCCGGCCATCTCGCCCAGCTCCGGCGCATCTTCGACGACCCGGAATCGACCGCCAACGACAGGTTCGTCGCCTATGACCTCCTGAAAAACGCCAATATCGCCGCCGGCGGCGTGCTGCCCATGTGCCAGGACACCGGCACCGCCATCATCATGGGCAAGAAGGGCCGGCTGGTCTGGACCGACGGCGACGACGACGCGGCACTCGGCCAGGGCGTGCTCGACGCCTACGAGAAGAAGAACCTGCGCTATTCGCAGGTGGCGCCCATCTCCATGTTCGAGGAGCGGAACACCCGCAACAACCTGCCCGCCCAGATCGAGATCTATGCCGAGGGCGAAGACGCCTACAAGTTCCTGTTCATGGCCAAGGGCGGCGGCTCGGCCAACAAGAGCTTCCTGTTCCAGGCGCCGCCCTCCATCCTGACCCACGACAGGATGATCAAGTTCCTGCACGAGAAGATCCTGACCCTCGGCACCGCCGCCTGCCCGCCCTATCACCTCGCCATTGTCATCGGCGGCCTGTCCGCCGAGCACACGATGAAGACCGCCAAGCTCGCCTCCGCCCGCTATCTCGACGGCCTGCCGACGGCGGGTTCCGAATTCGCCCACGCCTTCCGCGACCTCGCCATGGAGGAGGAAGTCCACAAGCTGACCCAGGCCATGGGCGTCGGCGCGCAGTTCGGCGGCAAGTATTTCTGCCACGACGTGCGCGTCATCCGGATGCCGCGCCATGGCGCCTCGCTCCCCATCGCCATCGCCGTCTCCTGCTCGGCCGACCGGCAGGCCATGGGCAAGATCACCCGCGACGGCGTGTTCCTCGAGGAGTTGGAACACCACCCTGCGCAGTACCTGCCGGAGATCGACGAGGCCGCGCTCGGCGGCGATGTCGTGAAGATCGACCTGACGCGCCCGATGCCGGAAATCCTCGAAACGCTGTCGCGCCACCCCATCAAGACGCGCGTCTCGCTGTCCGGCCCGATGATCGTCGCGCGCGACAGTGCTCATGCCAAGATCCGCGAGCGGCTCGACCGCGGCGAACCCATGCCCGACTATTTCAAGAACCACCCGGTCTATTACGCCGGCCCGGCCAAGACGCCGGTGGGTTACGCCTCCGGCTCGTTCGGCCCGACCACGGCCGGCCGGATGGACGGCTTCGTCGACCAGTTCCAGGGCGCCGGCGGCTCCATGGTCATGCTCGCCAAGGGCAACCGCTCGCGCGAGGTGCGCGAGGCCTGCGCCAAGCACGGCGGCTTCTATCTCGGCTCCATCGGCGGTCCCGCCGCGCGCCTCGCCCAGGACTGCATCCGCAAGGTCGAGGTGCTCGAATACCCGGAACTCGGCATGGAGGCGATCTGGCGGATCGAGGTGGAAGATTTCCCGGCCTTCATCGTCGTCGACGACAAGGGCAACGACTTTTTCAAGGAACTCAATCTCGGCTGAGGTGTTCTAGACGGCGAAGGGATCGCGGGGCGCCTGTTACCAAACGGAAACATGGGGACCGGCGGACTGAAATCCCGAGGAAACGGTCAGGGTGCATTCATGGCACCAGACCCAAGGGGCTTCCGCCATGAGCACCGCCAACCCGACCTTCTCCACCGCCAAGGCATCGGCCGCCGACGCCCACACGCTCGCGCTGATCGCCTCCTCGCTGGTTGCCGCAACCGCCATCGCCTTCGTCGCCATGGTCGTCACCGCTTGGCCGGCCAGCGCCTCCGAGCGGATGCAGATGGCCGCGCTCCCCACCGCTTTGATCCAGAGCGAGGCCATGGCGCCGGCGCCCCTGCGCCTGGTCCCCGCCCTGCCGCACACGGAAGCTCCGGCTGCCGCTCCCGGGGCCGCCCCGACCCGCATCGCCGCGCTCGGCTCCCTGCCGATGCCCGGCCAGCCCTGCACCGACGCGCTCGCGGCCGCCGAGACCGAGATGAACGACACGCTCGCCAAGGTCGAGGCCATGTCAGACGCCGATATGGGCGCCCAGTGCTCTGCTTTCCGTATCCACATGACCTCGCTGCAGCGCGCTGCCTCGACCGTCGACCGCTGCGTCGCCGGGCAGGACCGCCGCACCAAGGCCGGCTTCATCCGCCAGTCGCTGTCCGAATGGCGCGGCGTGGTCGCCAACGGCTGCCGCTGATCCGATTTCCCGTTTCCAAGCATGACCTCCAATCTGCTTGCCCTTGCGCTGGCGACCCTGTCGCCAGCGCTTTTTCTTTTGCCCCAGGATGCCGCCGCCTCGTCGCGCCCCGAGGCCGCCTGAACGCGACCCAAAACCGGCCGATGCCGCAGCGCTGCGCGGCGTTCCGCGGCCATGTCCGGGTGAGATAAGCGTAGCGGCGGCGATGTTCGCCCGCTGCACGACTGGCCGGCACCGGCAGGAAAATGTCGGGCAGATAGCCGGCTCGATCGCCGACTGGCGCGAGATCATCCAGCGGAACTGCCGCTAGCTTTCAAACAGGAGATCGCGCACGGTCTCGCCGACATGGGCGAGCGCCGAGAGCGCAGCCTTGAGGCGCGCCTGCTCGGAACGCAACAAGATCGCCGGGTCGACCCAACTGCCCGGCGGAATGCCGGCGGCGAGATCCGCGAGTTGCTGGCGCAGTACGGCGTCGAGCACGACGCCGTGGGCGTCGATCCATTTCTCGATGTCCTCGGACCCGCCGATCGCCCGCTCGCGAATTGCGGAGAGCCTCTCGCGGGTCGAGCGGGCGCGGATATCGTGGCGCAGCGCCAGGCAACGCGCGCCGGCGACCACCGGGAACAGGCCGCTCTTCTTGAGGTCGATGCGGCCATTCTCGGTCCGGAGCCCGCCGAAAAAAGTGAGCGGCGAGGCAAGGTCGCCGATCTGATCAGCGAGCAGCTTGGCGAGCAGCGGCGCCCGCCGCGCCGCGCGGAAGGCCTCGTCCGACAGCGTCGCGGCAAGTCCGTGGTCGCCGTGAACGGCGCGGAAGTCGAAGAAAATGTCGACGGCGAGGAGATCGTCCGGCCGCGTCCGCCCGATCCAGCCGTCGATGCGCCGCCGCCAGTCGTCGAGCGAGCCCCGGAACGCCGGATTGCGCGCCATGACGCCGCCCTTGCAGAAGGCTACTCCGACGGCATCCAGTCCCGACGCCATGACCTCGCCGAACCGCCCGAACCAGCGGTCGGCCGCGGCCGGATCGGGCGCGACCGCCGTCACCACAGCATTGTCCTGGTCGGCGGCGAGCAGGCTCTCGCCCCGGCCGACCGAGCCGAGCACCAGCACGGCGTAGGGAATCGGCGCAGGACCGAGCCCCTCGGCCACCAGGACCGCCTCGGCGTCGCGGGCCGCCCGGGCCGTCAGCGCGGCGATCTCGTCGCTCACGACCGCCGCGACCTGCCGCGCCGGCACTTCCTCCTCAATCAGCCGGCGCGCCACCGCCGGCATTCGCGCGAAGGCGGCGGCAAGTTCGGCTGAGCCGGTTGCCGCCTCCACCGCGTCGCCAAGCGACAGCGCGTCGCTGGCACGCACCTTGAGGAGGTCGCGCGCGGTCAGCGCGCCGACGATGCACCCGGCTGCGTCGGCGACCGCAAGATGGCGGATTTTCAGGCGGTCCATCCGGCCGATCGCCCGGTACAGGAAGTCGTCCTCGCCGATCGCCTGCAGCGGCCGCGAGGCAACCTCCGAGACCGGCCATTCCAGCATGGCCGCGCCCTCGCGCGCGATCGCGCGCATGACGTCACGCTCGGTCAGGATCGCCGCTTCGGCCGTACGCGGCTCCGCCTCCGTCGAGACAAAGACCGAGGAGATGCGCTTCTCCGCCATCAGCCGCGCCGCGGCGATAAGGCTGGTCGCGGGCGTGACCGTCACCGGCGGCCGGCCCATGATGTCGCGCGCACGGTGGCGGAACGGATAGGCGTCGATCCGCCTGAGCGCCTCGTTGTCCGCCGCTGCCGCGACCGCCTTCGGCTCCTCCCACCCGGCGCCCGCCAGCCTGTCCAGCGAACGGGTCAGTCGCGCCGAAGCCTCGCCCGCCTCCGCGACCGTGCGCACGCCCAGAGCCTTGAGGTGCGGCAGCAGCGCGACGAACAGCTCGGCCGCGAGCCGGGCATCGGCCACCGCGTCATGGCGCACGGCCCGGTCGACGGCGATGCCGAGCCGTCCCGCCAGCACCTCCAGCGAAAAGCCTGGCAGCGTGGGGAAGCAGACTTCCCCGAGCAGTCGCGTGTCGAGAGCCGGCGGCGGCGCGAAGGCAAGGCCCGCCAGCCGGCATTCCCGCCGCAGCACCGCAAGGTCGAAGCCGAGGTTGTGGCCGATCAGCGGCCGTCCCGCCCGCCACGCCTCGAAGGCGGCGAAAGCCTCGGCGAAGGCCGCCGCGCCCGCCACGTCGGCGTCGCCGATGCCGTGGATCGCGGTGACTGCCGCCGGGATCGGCACGCCGGGGTCGACCAGGCGCATGAAAGGCGGTCCCGCATCGACGACGCCATGCCGGATGCCCACCGCGCCGATCTGAACGATCCGCGCTTTCAGCGGGTCGAGCCCGGTCGTCTCGGTATCGAGAACGACCGCGTCGACGGCGATCAGGGGGCGCACGGCCTCGGTCGGCATGACCCGAGGCTAGACCGGGCCGGACGGGCCCGCGAGTCAGGCCTTTACCTGTTCCTTGACCGCCTCGATCAGCTGTTTCAGCGAGAAGGGTTTCGCCAGGAACGCGAACGCTTGGCCCTCCGGCAGGTCGTTCTTGAAGGCCTCCTCGGCATAGCCGGAGACGAAGATCACCTTGATGTCCGGATTGGTCTTGCGCAGCTCGCCAAGCAGGGTCGGCCCGTTCATCTCCGGCATCACCACGTCAGAGACGACGAGGTCGACCTGCCCGCCATGCTGGGCCATGACCTCCAGCGCCTCGACCCCGGAGCCCGCCTCCAGCACCGTGTAGCCGCGCGAGGCGAGCGCCCGCGAGGCGAAGGCCCGTACCGCCTCCTCATCCTCGACCAGCAGAATGAGGCCGGCGCCGGTATCGTCGCGCGGCGCGGCGGGCGGCGCGGTCGCAGGTGATGCAACCGCTGCCAGAGCCTCGGACATGGGCTCTGCAGACGCAGCCTCGTCCGCGGCCGACGCTTCTCCGGCAACCAGCATCGCCGCCGGAGCCGCAGGTGTTCCGGTCGACTGTGATGCCGACGCCGACACAGCGGGTCGCGCCTCTTCCTCGACATGGCGCGGCAGGAAGATGCGGAAGGTCGTGCCCTTGCCCATCTGGCTGTCGACGAAGATGTAGCCGCCGGACTGCTTGACGATGCCGTAGACCGTCGAGAGGCCGAGGCCGGTGCCCTTGCCGACCTCCTTGGTCGAGAAGAACGGGTCGAAGATCTTCTGGCGGATGTCCTCGGGGATGCCGGTGCCCGTATCGGTCACCTCGATCATCACGCAATCGCTTGCCGGCATGTCCACCGGGTGGTCTTTCGACTGGTATTTCGCGACATCCTCGGCCGGCACGTTGGCGGTGCGGATCGTCAGCCTGCCGCCTTCCGGCATGGCGTCGCGGGCGTTGACCGCGAGATTCAGGATCACCTGCTCCAGCTGCGTCACGTCGGCACGCACCGGCCAGAGGTCGCGGCCATGGACCATGTCGAGGCCGACGCGCTCGCCCAGCGAGCGGCGCAGCAGCATGGAGGTGTCGGACAGCACGTCGCCGAGCTGCACGACCAGCGGCCGCATGGTCTGCTTGCGCGAGAAGGCCAGCAGTTGGCGCACGATGCTCGCGGCCCGGTTGGCGTTCTGCTTGATCTGCATGATGTCGTTGAATGACGGGTCTGCAGGCTTGTGGTTCATCAAGAGGAGGTCGGCATGGCCGATCACCGCCTGCAGCACGTTGTTGAAATCGTGCGCGACGCCGCCGGCAAGCTGGCCGACCGCGTTCATCTTCTGCGACTGGGCGAACTGCTCCTGCAACTGGCGCAGCTCGGTCGTCTCGACGACATAGACGATGGCCGTCTCGCCGGGCTGTTCGGGATCGTCGACCGGGGCGACGAAGAACCGCGCGAACCGGCTGCCATCGCCGCCGAGCAACGCATCGACCGGGGCCAGATCGCCCTTGCCCTCGGTCGCCTCGCCGATCGCCTGGACCAGTGCCGGCCGGGAGGTTTCCTTGACCACGCCCAGCAGCGAGCGCGGCCCGGTCTCGCCGGCCGGCAGGAGTTCGGCCGACATGCGCGCAAAGATCGGGTTCGAGCGGCCGACATGGCCGTCGCGATTGACGGTCGTGATGCCCAGCGGCGAGGAGTTGAAGAAGCGCGCGAACCGTACTTCCGCGGCCCGCAGGCTGTCGCCGCTGTCGGCCGAGCGGGCCCGGTTGATCACCAGCGTGCGCGACGAGCCGGGCGTGCCGTCCGCTGCGAATGCGACCTTGTGCAGGAGGCGCACCGGCAGCGCCTCGCCGCTGCGCTTCTTCAGGTCGAGGTCGAAGGTCGCGGTGCGGACCTCGCCCGGCGCCGGAGAGATTGTCCGCAGCAACGCTGCCGCGTCGGCGGCGAGGATGTCGGCGAGGGCAAGGCCGCCGGGGCCGACCTCGGCGAGATCGTGGTCGAGCCAGCCCGCCAGCGTCGCGTTCATGTAGGCGATCTCGCCCGACGGCTCCATGGAGAAGAAGCCGGCAGGCGCATGGTCGAGGAAGTCGATGGCCTTCTGCAGCGTCTCGAAGGCGCTCTCGGCGCTCTGCCGGTCGCGGGTGATGTCTTCGACGGTCCAGACCACCGCCCGCGCCGCGCCGCGCGGCTTGACCGCGCCCTCGCCGGCCATCGGCCTGACGCGCAGCCTATACCAGCGCGCGCCCTCCGCCTCGGGCTGGCGCACCTCCTCATGGTGGCGCCGTCCCTCACGGGCGGCCTGCGACAAGCGGTAGATGGCCTCCGAGACCTCCGGCGCCCCGGTGAAGGCGCGCTCGACGCCGCGCACGTCGTCCTCGCCGGTCGCCCCGGTCATCGCGAGGTAGGCAGGGTTTGCGTAGAGGACGCGGCCGGACGGCTCGGTGACCACCGAGGCCTCCTGCGCGCTGTCGACCATCGCCTTGGTGAAATCGTTGCGGCCGTCCTCGGTGGCGAAGCGCAGGATGCCCGCGGCATAGGCGAACAGCGAGAAGACGCCGCAGACGGCGAGCGCCGCCAGAAGAGCGATCACGTAAGGGTAGGCGTTCTCGCGTCCGATCATCAGGAAGAACAGGGCCGCGCCGACCAGCACCACCGCCACCGCCAACACCATGATGGTCGAGCCGGAACTGTCGGACCGGTCGACCGAACGGCGCGCACCGGCGGCCTTGGGCGCGGGGTCGATGCGGGCGTTCTTTTCGGCGAGAGCCATGGCGAGGGGTGCCGTTCCGGATTAGGGGAGAATCCCTCGGGAATCCTCCGGACAGTCGTGCCGTTTCGCGCGCCAAGAGGCAAGGCCGGCGGGCGGCCGCGAGGCCCGCCTGAGCGCTATTTCAGCCCGCCCTTGAGGCGCATGACGTAGCCGATCACCTCGGCCACGGCCTTGTAGTGCTCCTCCTCGATCGGCTGGTCGATCTCCGCCGTGGCATGGAGCGCGCGGGCGAGCGGCACGTTCTCGACGATCGGCACGTCGTTGGCGGTCGCCAGTTCGCGGATCTTGAGGGCGATCAGGTCGGCTCCCTTGGCGACGCAGACCGGCGCCTGCATGCCGGTCTCGTATTTCAGCGCCACCGCGAAGTGGGTCGGGTTGGTGATGACGACGGTCGCCTGGGGCACGGAAGACATCATGCGCTTGCGCGAGCGCTCGCGCCTGATCTGACGGATTTTCCCCTTGATCTCGGGATTGCCGTCCGACTGCTTGAACTCCTCCTTGAGGTCCTGCAGCGACATTTTCTGGCGCTCGTACCAGCGCTGGTACTGGTAGACGTAGTCCGCCAGCGCGACGATCGCCATGATCGCCACCACCGCGATCAGCACGTTCATGACGATGCCGAGCGTGTGCGGCAGCAGCATCTCGACATCCATCCGCACGAGGCTGTCGATGGCCGAGCGCTGCGGCCAGAGCACCGTGAACATCACCGTGCCGACCACCGTGATCTTGGCGAGGCCCTTCAGGAAGTTGACGAAGGCGTCCTTGCCGAAAATGCGCTTGAAGCCGGCCAGCGGCGAGATCTTGGAGAATTTCGGCTTCAGCCCCTCGCCAGACAGGACCAGTTGGTGCTGAACCATGTTGCCCGCGACACCGGCCAGAAACAGGCCGAGGAACGGCAGCCCGATCGCCACGACGATGGCGAGGATCAGCGAGATCAGCAGGCCCATTAGGCCGGCGCGGTCGACCGACACCATGTCGGCATTGGCCATCAGGTTCTTCAGCGGCACGGAGAGGCCGCCGGCCGCCCCCGCCGACATGGTCGCGATGATGAGCGTCGCAACGAAGAGCATGAGCCAGGAAACGAGATCCTGACTCTTGACGACGTCGCCTTTCTTCAGCGCGTCGTCGAGCTTCTTCTGCGTAGGGTCCTGTGTTTTCTGGTCCTTGTCGTCATTACCCTCGGCCACGGCTCACCTCCGGTTCACCGCGATCTCGCCGAGCAGGGCTTCGAGATGGCCCGCGTAATGGGCCATCATCACGCCGATGACGAGGAGAAGGATCAGGAAGCCGACGCCGATGGTCACCGGCATGGCGACGAAGAAGACCTGCATCTGCGGCATCAGCTTCGACAGGATGCCAAGGCCGATGTTGAAGACGAGCGCGAAGACGAGGAACGGCGCCGACAGCTGGATCGCCACCAGGAAGGCGCGGCTCATAACCCCGGTAAGGAACTGGGCGGCATCGCCCGAGGCCGGCAGCGCGCCCGGCCGGATGATCGAGAACGAATCGGAGATCGCCGCGATCACCAGGTGATGCAAGTCGGACGCGAAGATGATGGCGATGCCGGTCAGCGTCAGGAAGGTGCCGATCACGGCGCCTTGCTGGCCCTGGGTCGGGTCGACCTGCATGGCGAAGCCGAGGCCCATGGCGTTAGCGATGACGACGCCGGCGGTCTGCAGCGCCGAGACGGCGATGCGCCCGGCCATGCCGAGCGTGAACCCGACCGCCATCTCCATGAACAGCATCAGAAACACGCCCGTCGGCCGCGCGAGGTCGATGGTGTAGAGTGGCCGGTGCAGCGGAAACAGGATCATGGTGAGCAACAGCGCGATGCCAAGCCTGACACGCATGGGCATGGCGCGTTCCCCGAGGCCGGGCATCAGCGCCATCATCGTGCCGACGCGCGCGAAGACGAGGAGGAAGACCACCATCAGTTCGGGGGTGAGCGGCACCGTCATAGCGAGGCGCTCCCTCCTGGAGCCTTGTCCGGCGCGGCGGATCAGACCTGATTCACCCGCCGAGAACCACCTTGCTCATGATCCGGCCCATGATTCCGGCCATAAGGTCGCCCATGAACGGCAACGCGACCAGCATTGTGGCGAAGATCGCGAGGATCTTCGGCACGAAGACCAGCGTCTGCTCCTGGATCTGCGTCAGTGCTTGGACCAGCGAGACGGCGACGCCGATCACCAGACCGACCACCATCAGCGGGGCCGAGACCAGGATCACGGTGAGAATGCCGTCGCGGGCGACGTCGAGAATGTCGGCGGGGGTCATGGCGGTCCAAAAGCGTTTTCGAGCGAGGTGGCGGCCGGTTCGCGTGAAGAGAAGCGCGCGACAGCGTGCAAAACGCGAAGCAAGGAAAGTCCTAGATCTGCATGCGCATGATTTCCTCGTAGGACTGCACGACCCGGTCGCGCACGGCCACGAGGGATTCGATAGCGACTTCGGTCTCGGCCACCGCCGTCACCACGTCGATCAGGTCGGCGCGGCCGGCGGCCATGGCCGTGGTGCGCTGGTCGGTCGCCCGGGTCGTCCGGTCGAGCGATTGCACGGCGTTCGACAGCATGTCGCCGAAGCCTGTGCCGGAGCCCTGCCCGCCCGCGCGCTGGCCGCCGTTCGGCGTGAACAGCCGCGCCGCGGAGGCATAGGCGTTGGCGGCAATGGATGAGGTCGACATCAGCTCAGACCCTCAGCAGTTCGATGGTGCGCTGGATCATCCGGCGCGTGGAGGTGACGACGTTGAGGTTGGCCTCGTAGCTGCGCTGGGCTTCCCGCATGTCCATGCTCTCGACCAGCGAGTTGACGTTCGGGATCTTGACGTTTCCGCGCGCATCGGCGGCCGGGTGATTGGGCTCGTAACGGGTCTGGAACTCGCCGGGTTGCTGGCGCACCGGCCCGAGATTGACGGTCGTCGCCTGTAGTTCGCGGTCAAAGCTGGTGCGGAACGTCGGCAGCTTGCGGCGGTAGGGATCGCCGCCCGGCGTCTGCGCCGTCGAACTCGCATTGGCGATGTTCTCGGCCGAGATTCGCATGCGCCCGGCCTGGGCGCGCAGGCCCCCCGCGGCGATACGGATCGTCTTGAGGAAGTCCATCGACATCGTTCAGCCTCCTCAGGTGCGCTTGCCGAGCGCGGTGCGGATGAGGCCGAGCGAGCGCTGGTAGAGGCCCGTCACCGCCTGGTAGTCCATCTGGTTCTGGGCAACCTTCAGCATCTCGTCCTCGAGATTGACCCGGTTGCCGTCCGGGGTGGACCTGACGCCGCTATCGCGCCGCACCTCGAAGTTCGATCCCTGCGTGCTGGCCACGCTGATATGGCGCGCATTGGTCACCTGCATCGGGCCCGAGCCCGCTCCGCCGGCAACCCCAGCGCTGGACCCGGCCGTGCCCCCACCCCTGACCATGGATGCGAAGTCCGGCGCCCTGAGGTCGCGCGCCCGATAGCGCGGCGTGTCCGCATTCGCGACATTTTCAGCCAATAGCTTCTGGCGGTCCTGGTGCCAGCGCATCCGGGTGCGGAGCATCGAGAAGAGCGGCACGTCGCTGGTCGTCATGATCCCCCGCCAGGCCCCTGTGAGTAGGCAAACAATGCCGGGATCATGGTTAACGAGCCGTTAAGCGTTAAGGGACTTTCAACCTCTGCCGCGGCAGGTTAACCATCCGGCGAGGTCGCAATCGGCAAGCCTTGCCGGGTCTGTTAACCTCAACATAGATTTAACGCGCGCGATTTTGGGCGAGCGTCCGGCATGCCATGGGATCGGTACCGATGAATTACCTGACGAATCTGCTCGGTCCCAACGCGCCGCTTGCCGCCACCTTCATCGTCGCCTTCGCCGTCGTCCTCGTCCTGATCGGGCTGACAGCCTGGATCTTCCGGCTCATCCGCGGCCGGGGCCTCGGTATCGGTTCGGGTGGCCGTGGCCGCCAGCCGCGCCTCGCCGTGCTCGACTATGCCGATGTCGACCAGCGCCGGAAGCTGGTGCTGATCCGGCGCGACAATGTCGAGCATCTGCTGCTGCTCGGCGGACCGACCGATGTCGTGGTCGAGACCGCCATCGTGCGCGGCGTGCCGGTCCAGGCCAGCGTGTTGCGGGAGGCTGCGCAGGCGCCGGCCGCGCCCGAGCCCGCGCCGGAACCGGCGCCCCGCCTCTCGATGCGCGACAGCGCCCGGCAGGCCGCCGGCGAACCCGCGCCGATGCGGCCGTCCAATCTCGACCTGCACCAGCCCGCTGCGCGGCCGGAACCCGTGCGGTCCCCGCCCCCGCCCGCGCGCGTGGAACCCACCCGCCCGGCCCCGCCGCTGCGCGCCGAGCCGGCCCGTCCCGATGCCGCCCGTCCGGCCGAGGTGCCGAAGATCACGCCGGTAGTGACCCCGTCGGCCCGCCCGGCGTCTCCGCCCCCGCCGCCCCCCGCCCGTCCGGCGCCCACGGGCGGCGCGTCGTCGCAGGACGATGTCGCGGCACGGCTCGAGGCGGCCCTGCGCAAGCCCATTGGGGCCAATCCGGGCGCACCCGCCGCCAAGCCCGCCAATGCCGGCGCCTCGACCATGGCGCCGCTGCGGCCGGCCACAGCATCGGGAGCCTCCCCCGGCACCACGCCCAAAGCCCTGTCCGCCGACGAGAAGTCGGTGTTCGACAGCCTCGAAGAAGAAATGGCCGCGCTGCTCGGCCGCGGGCCGACGCCGCCCAAGGCCTGAGTCTCGCCCGACGGCGCAGCGATCCGTCCCGGAGCCCTGCCCGAAGGGCAACCCCGCCGACCTGCTAGACTGCCGCCAACGATTCGCTCTGCGGGACGATGATGCGGCGACCCCTTTCCCTGACGGCATGGCGCGTGGCGGCGGTCGCCGCGGCGACCATGCTCGCGGGCGCCCCTGCGGGCGCGCAGGACATTGCGATCAATCTCGGCCAGGGCGCCGGCGTCAACGAGCGCGTCATCCAGCTCATCGGCCTGATCACGGTGCTGTCGGTCGCCCCGTCGATCTTGATCATGGTGACGAGCTTCGTGCGCATCTCGGTGGTGCTGTCGCTGCTGCGCACCGCCATCGGTACGCAGACCGCCCCGCCCAACGCCGTCATCGTCGGCCTGTCGCTGTTCCTCACCGGCTTCGTCATGGCGCCGACGCTGCAGCAGAGCTACGAGACCGGCATCCGGCCGCTCATCGACAACCAGATCGATATGCCGCAGGCCTTCGAGCGGGCCTCTGCGCCGTTCCGCGAGTTCATGATCAAGCATGTCAGGGACAAGGATCTCGCCCTGTTTCAGGAGCTTTCCCGCGAACCGGTGCCGCCGACCCCGCAGGAGGTGTCGTTCCGTGTGCTGGTGCCCGCCTTCATGATCTCCGAGCTCCGGCGAGCCTTCGAGATCGCCTTCCTGCTGTTTGTGCCGTTCCTCGTCATCGACCTGGTCGTCGCCTCGGTCCTGATGTCGATGGGCATGATGATGCTGCCGCCGGTGACGGTATCCCTGCCGTTCAAGCTGATCTTCTTCGTGCTCGTTGACGGCTGGAACCTCGTCGCCGGCAGCTTGGTGCGAAGCTTCGGGCCCTGACCCCCCGGATCAGTGCGCCATCAGGATCGGCACCGGCGAATATTGCAGCATGGTCGTCGTCGTGCCGCCCAGCACCATCTGCTTCAGCCGGGAATGGGCGTAAGCGCCCATGACGATCATGCCCGCGCGCACGTTCTGGGCGTGCTCGACGATCGTCTTGCCGACATTGCGGCTGTAGGGAAGGTTCGTCACCGTCACCTTGACCCCGTGATGGGCGAGCATCGGGGCAAGGTCCGCGCCGGCCACGAGGTCGTCGGCGTGGCGGTCGCCGAGTACCGAGACGATCTCGACCTGGCCCGCCTTGTCGATGAACGGCATGGCGCTGCCGACGGCACGCGCCGCGACCGCCGATCCGTCCCAGGCGATCACCACGGCATTGGACGAGCGGGCCGTGTCGAAACCATCCGGCGCGAGAATGGCGGGCCGCCCCGAGGAGAGCAGCAGCGTTTCGGACAGTTCGGTCGCCCAGACGTCGGTCGAGCGCGGCCGCCCGCAGACCGAGATGTCATGCAGGCGGGCGCGCTTGCCGATCCGGCTGAACAGCGGATCGATGGCGTCGGTCACCACCTCGACCGAGGCGGCGACGCCGGCCGTCTGCGCGAGGTTGCGGATCGACTCGCAGAGGTCGTCGGCATTGTGGGTGCGGGTGTCGTTCTCGTCGGTGACGATGGCCTGGACCTCGGCGACGCCCGAATAGACCACCACCGGCACCTTGATGGCGCCGACGATGACGGAAAGATGGGCCCCCTTCTCGGCAGCGAGCGAGATCGCATAGTCGATGGCGCCGCGCGGTTTCTCGCCGTCGCCTGCGATGAGAGCAAGAAGTACCGACTTGATCGACATGGAGACCTCCTGTGCATGACCCGAACGCGCTGCAAAGGTGGCGCGTTCCTGCCGGGGCGTCCTTGAGGGAGATCAGACGCCGCCGCACCGGATCATGGCACCGGAGTCGGTTCCGTCCAAGGGCTCGTTCGCCGGGCCGGTCGGGCGGCTCAGAGCGGGATGTTGTCGTGCTTCTTCCAGGGCGTCTCGCTGGCCTTATGGCGCAGCAGCGCGAGCGCGCGCGCGACGCGCCGGCGCGTGGAGTGCGGCATGATGACCTCGTCGATATAGCCGCGCTCGGCCGCGACGAAGGGCGACAGGAACCGCTCCTCGTACTCTTTCGTGCGCGCGGCGATCTTGTCGGCATCGCCGATATCGGCCCGGAAGATGATCTCGACCGCGCCCTTGGCACCCATCACGGCGATCTGCGCCGAGGGCCAGGCATAGTTGACGTCACCGCCGATATGCTTCGACGCCATGACGTCATAGGCGCCGCCAAAGGCCTTGCGGGTGATGATCGTGACGAGCGGCACGGTGCATTGGGAATAGGCGAAGAGCAGCTTGGCGCCGTGCTTGATCAGGCCGCCATATTCCTGCGCCGTGCCGGGCAGGAAGCCGGGAACGTCGACGAAGGTGACGATCGGGATCGAGAAGGCGTCGCAGAAGCGCACGAAGCGCGCGGCCTTCCGGCTGGCGTCCGAATCGAGCACGCCGGCCAGCACCATCGGCTGGTTGGCGACGATGCCGACCGAGCGGCCCTCGATGCGGGCGAAGCCGGTGACGATATTGCCGGCGAATTTCGGCTGGATCTCGAAGAAATCGCCCTCATCGACCGCCTTCAGGATCAGTTCCTTGATGTCGTAGGGTTTGTTCGGATTGTCCGGCACCAGCGTGTCGAGCGACATGTCGATGCGGTCGGGCTGGTCGAAGGAGGGGATCTCCGGCGCGCCCTCAGTGTTATTCGACGGCAGGAAATCGATCAGCCGGCGCATCTGCAGCAGCGCCTCGAGGTCGTTCTCGTAGGCGCCGTCGGCGACCGAGGACTTGACCGCATGGACCGACGCGCCACCCAGTTCCTCTGATGTGACGACCTCGTTGGTGACCGTTTTCACCACGTCCGGGCCGGTCACGAACATATAGCTCGTGTCCTTCACCATGAAGATGAAATCGGTCATGGCGGGCGAATAGACGTCGCCGCCAGCGCAGGGACCCATGATCAGCGATATCTGCGGGATGACGCCGGACGCGATCACGTTTCGCTTGAAGACTTCGCCATAACCACCTAACGCATCAACACCTTCCTGGATTCGTGCACCGCCCGCATCGAACAGGCCGATGACCGGTGCACGGGCCTTCAGCGCCATGTCCTGGATCTTGGTGATCTTGGCGGCATGGGCGCCCGAGAGCGACCCGCCGAACACCGTGAAGTCCTTCGAGAAGACGAAGACTGTGCGTCCGTTCACCGTGCCCCAGCCGGTAACGACGCCGTCGCCGGGGACATGCGACTTCTCCATGCCGAAATCCGCGCAGCGATGCTGCACGAACATGTCGAACTCCTCGAACGAGCCCCGGTCGAGCAGGAGCTCGACACGCTCGCGCGCCGTCAGCTTGCCGCGCGCGTGCTGGGCGGCGATACGTCGCTCGCCGCCGCCGAGGCGGGCTTCCGCGCGACGGTCTTCGAGCCGTTCGAGCACGTCCTTCATGAAATCGCCGGGGGAAGCCCCCGCCCCTCGTATCGAGCCAAGCCGTGCGAATAGCACGCAAGCCGCGGGCCAACCAATGAGACTGACGGCGGATGGATGGCCGCGAACCGCCTCGCGCCTGCTATCACCGCCTGACCCTGACCCCTCGCCAGCGGAGTTGTCCGATGCCCGCCGTGCCGACACTGACCATTCTGCGCGCCGAGGGCGCCGTCCTGCTCATCGCCGCCGTTACGGCCTATGGCTGGGCCGGGCAGTCCTGGTGGCTGTTCGCGATCCTGTTCCTCGCGCCCGACCTCGGCATCGCCGCCTATCTCGCGGGGCCGAGGCTCGGCGCGCTCGGTTACAATCTCGTCCACACCACGGTCCTGCCGCTGGCACTCGCTATTGCCGGCCTCGCCTGGCAGGCGCCGCTGGCGGTCGCCCTTGCTTGCATCTGGCTGGCGCATATCGGCTTCGACCGGGCGCTGGGCTATGGCCTGAAGGAGCCGACCGGCTTCAAGGACACCCATCTTGGCGGGATCGGCGGATAGGCCCGTCCGTTCACGCGGGAATCGTCTTGCCCTTGCGCCGGCCGAACGCCTCGCCTCGCCGCGATATCACAGGGTGGCCAGCACCTTAGCCGCCGCCATCATCTCGCGCCTGCGGATCGCGCGCCGCGCGACGGCCTCCTCGTCCTCGCCCCATTGGGCAATCTGGAAGTCCTCGTCAACATGGGCAGCCTCCCAGGCCTGTTCGGCCGTCAGCCGGCCGTGGAGCAGGGCGATGGCGAGCAGGGCCGAGCCAGTCAGCGTGGTGACGACGTGGGCTGCCCCGATGCGCCAGCCATCGGCGACCGGCAGAGCCTTGCGCAGCGCGGCGAGCGCCGTCTCCGGCTGGGTCACGTGCATGACCCCCTCGGACAGGATCAGGCGCGCGCCCAGTGTCTCGCGCGCCCAGGCGAGAACCGGGTCCCAAAGCGCCGCCTGACGATCCACCAGCGTCGCGGGCGCGTCGGCGCGGTAGCACAGGAGGTCGGAGCCGGCATATTTGACGATATCGTCGGCGACGGGCGCCGGGTTGGGCGCGACGCCGTCGATGATCGAATTGGCGATCCGCGTGATCGGCATCTCGCGCGGGTCGATGAACTCTGCCTGAGCGTTCCACTCGGCGGCGACGACCTCTCCCAACGTCTGCGTCGGAAAGGCCAGCCCATTGCGCCCCGGCGTCTTCGCGGGACGGCCGTCGAGCAGCAGGCGCCAGCCGCCCTCGCCTTCACCGGTCGTCGCCTCCTTGTAGAAGCGTTTCGGGAAGACCGGCTTCGCCGCGATCCGGGCGGTGGCAACCGGGTCATAGGCGGCGGGATCCTGCTGGCTCTTGGCGAACCAGTCGTCGAACATCGATTTGCTCATGGCCGCGATGTAGAGGCTTGGCGGCAGCTTTTCAAACCGGCGCTGCGGACTTCCATAGGTCCTCGAGCGTGGCCGGCAGGTCGGCATAGCGGTCGATGACCGCGTGTGGCTTCAGCCGCGCGAGGGCGTCCGGCGGATGGTAGCCCCAGGCAACCCCGATGGCGGCGACGCCTGCTGCATGGGCCATGTCGATGTCGTAGGTGGTGTCGCCGATCATCACGGTATCGCGCGGACCGGCGCCAACCGCCGCCATCGCCTGCTCGATCATGGCGGGATGCGGCTTGGATGGCGCGTCATCGGCCGTCTGGACGGTCGAGAAACGGTCGCAGATGCCGTGGTGGCTCAGCACGATCCTGACCCCGCGCTGCGACTTGCCGGTGGCGATGCCCAGCGCGACGTCTTGGGCCGCCAGCCATTCTACCGCCTCGCGGGCGCCCTCATAGAGCGGCTCGGCATTGTCGGGCTTCAGCCGCTGGGCGTGGAAGGCGCTCTTGTAGGCCTCGACGAGCACGGGAATGTCGGGGTCGTCGGGGCTCGTCAGGGTCGCGAAGGCCTCGAACAGCGACAGGCCGACGATGGAGAGCGTCGCCTCGCGCGTCGGAGCTTGCCGGCCGAGGGACGCGAAGGCCTCGCCCATGCAGGCAACGATCAGGTGCTGGCTGTCGACCAGCGTGCCGTCGCAGTCGAAGATGACGAGCTTCACGAACAAGGCGCTCCCAAGAGTCTCGGGAGCGCCTTGTCGTGCATGAGCAGGGCAAACTCAAGCGCCGAATCGGCAGGCCCGGACTGCCATGCGGAATGGCGGCGTGCGCGGCATGAAACCGTTCATGCGGGCGTTCTGCCGGCATTCGACGATGCGAGCGAGGTCCGGCCGGCGGGCGCGCAGGCACTGGAGCACGGCGCCGCGCACGAAGGGCGGGCGATAGCCGCGCGCGAAAGCCTCCTGGCGGCAGGCGAAGCGGTTGGCGCGCAGGTCCGGATTACCGCGGCGGAAGCCCGGGCCGGGACCGGGGCCGTAGTAGCCGGGCGGGCCATAGCCATAGGGCTGGGCGGAGGCCGGAGCGGCGAAGGGCGCGGCGGCGAGCAGCGCTGCGGCACAGGCGAGAGCGAGGCGTTTCATGATGTCCCTCCGGAACGGCGTGTTCGATGGGAGAGAATGCGCGCCGCGGCGCTGAACCGTTGCTGAACCCGGCCTTCAGCCGGGATTGGGGCCGGGGCCATGACCGGCCCTGCGCTCGATCACCTCGACCCGGGATTCGAGCGCCGCAATGCGCTTTTCCGCGAGGTCGTTGGCGCGGCGCAGCTCGCCGACGAGGTCGTTCATGGCGCGCGTATCGACGGCGGAGCCCGGCACGGTGCGGATCACCCGGCGGGTGATCATGACGATCGCCACCAGAATGGCGGCGAGGCCCGCGGCCGTCAGGTAGATCCAGCCGGTCAGCGACATTACTCCTCCGGCGCCTCGACGATCGGATCGTAGCGCGACACGTCCCAGCCCAAGAGGTTGAAGGTCTGCTCCATATGCGGGGGCAGCGGCGCGGAGACGTCGATCGTACCCTTGCCGCGCGGATGCGGCACGACGATACGGCGGGCATGCAGGTGCAGCTTGTGCTGGATGCCGCCGGGAATCTCCCAGTTCTCGACCTTGAAATATTTGGGATCGCCGAGGATCGGGTGGCCGATTTCCGCCGCATGGACGCGCAACTGGTGCGTGCGGCCCGTCACCGGCTTCATCGACAGCCAGGACAGCTTCTGCGCCATCGTGTCGATGACCGCATAATAGCTCACGGCGTGGCTCGCACCCTTCTCGCCGTGCTTGGCGATCCGCATGAAGCTCTCGTCCTCGCGTTCCTCCTTGGCGAGATAGGTCGAGACGCGGCCCTGCCGGGGCTTCGGCACGCCGGCCACCACAGACCAGTAGATCTTGCGCGCGGCGCGGGTGCGGAAGGTCTTGGCCAGCGCTGCCGCCGCGAAGCGCGACTTGGCGACCAGTAGGCAGCCGGACGTGTCCTTGTCGAGCCGGTGGACGAGGCGTGGGCGCTGGCCGTCCTCGTCGGTCAGCACCTCCAGCATGCCGTCGAGATGCTTCTTGGTGCCGGACCCGCCCTGCACGGAGAGCCCCGCGGGCTTCGAGAAGACGATGACGTCGGCATCCTCGTAGAGCGTGATCGAGGCGAGGAAGCCGGCAACATCCTCGCCGACCTTGGCCGACATCGGCCGCTGCTGGTCGAGTTTCAGCGGCGGCACGCGCACCGCCTGCCCCTCCTCGAGCCGGTCCTTGGTCTCGGCACGCTTGCCGTTCACGCGCAGTTCGCCCTTGCGGACGATGCGCTGGATGTAGCTGAAGGACAGCTGCGGAAAGCGGGCCGCGAGGAAGCGGTCGATCCGCATATCGACCTCGTCGGCGGTTACCGTCAGCGTCTGCACGCCGGTCTGGAGCGTGGTGGTGGCGGCTGCCTTCAGTTCGGCCCGGGTCGGCCCCGTGGGCGTCGCCGGCCGGCGGTGGCGGTCGTCGCGCGAGGGACCGGAACCGCGCGGTTCCTCGCGCCGGGGCGGCTCCCGGTCGTCGCTGCGCGGCTCTCGCCGAACGGGTCGGTCGGTTCGCGGGCGCTCCTCGCGTGCCTCGGCCCTGCGGCGGGGCGGGCGGGGCTCCTCGATGGCGGCGATGTCGAGATCGGTCTCCGGCGACCAGCCGGCCTCCTCGACACCCCAGTCGTCGTCTCGCCCACGCTGGGGCGCCCCGTCGAAGGAGTGCACGGCGCCATCGCCCTCCGGACGACGCCCGCGATGGGCCGGGCGGCGCTCGTCGCCAGCGGGCGGGGCAGCCGGCTCGGCATGGAACGGCCGGCCTGCGCGGCTCGGGCGGTCATCGCGAGTGGGCCGGTCATCGGTGCCCGGTTTGCGGTCGCGGCCCGGGCGGCCATCCCCCCTCGGGCGATCGTCACGAGCCGGGCGATCGTCGCGCCGCGGCCTGTCGTCGCGAAAACGGTCGTCGCGCATCGGGCGATCGGCCCGGACACGATCCTCGCGCGGCCTCTCGGCAAAGGGACGGTCGGCGCCCGGCCTGTCGCCGGAACGGCTTCTCGGCGGGCCGCTGCGACCAGCCCCCATGGGGCGCTTGGCAGCGGGACCTTTGCCGGTGGATGGCCTGCCTGGCGGGCGGCTTCCGGTCGGACCCTTGCCCGCTCCCCCGCCGCGGCCCGGCGGCTTACCCTTGCCCTTCATGAAAAGCTCCTCACGACGGCGAGCCCGATCGCAAGGGCTGCGACCGACAAAACCACCGAGGCCACCACATAGAGGGCGGCGAGGCCAAGGTCACCCCGCTCGTAGAGAACCACCGCGTCCAGCGAGAAGGCGGAAAAGGTGGTGAAGCCGCCGAGGATGCCGGTGGTCAGGAACAGCCGGAACTCCTGGTTCCAGGGCAGTTCAGCCCGAAACACCAGCCAGCCGGCAATCAGCCCCATGGCGAGGCCGCCCACCACGTTGACGATGAAGGTACCGGCCGGAAAGTGCGGCCCGAAAGCCTTCAGCGACCAGACATTGACGCCATGGCGCGCCGCCCCGCCGATGCCGGAGCCGAGGAAGACGATGAGGACCTTGGTCATCATCAAAGGGTTAGACGAGTTCGGCGTCCGATTGAACAGCCGATCGCAGCGCAGCTGCCGATTTCGAGGCCCGCGCGGGCGCGTTTTCGGTATCCCACCAGTCGCCGAGCGCGTCGATCAGCGGCAACAGCCCCCGTCCGGCCGGCGTCAGGTCGTAGTCGACGCGCAGCGGATAGCCCTCGAAAGTGGTGCGCCGGACGATGCCGGCCGCCTCCAGCTTGCGCAGTTCGAGCGTCAGGATGCGGTGCGAGACGGTCGGATTGTCGCGCCTGAGCGCGTTGAACCGCTTCGTACCGTCCTTGAGGTAGTAGATCAGCAGCGTCGGCCAGCGTCCGGAGAGGACGCGCATGACCTCCTCGATGGGGCATTGCGAGACGACGTTCTTCACGACGCGCTCCTGGTTACAAATTTGTGCGTCATTTACTTGGGCGCCGCGGTTCCTAAGTTCCAGCCTCGCTGCGCAGCGATCCCTTAAATCATCTGGAACAACATCAATGGAACCGATCCTTGTCTATGGCTTCCCGCTGGGAAGCTCGATGGGACTTGTCGCCGCGCTGGAATGGCTCGGCCAACCCTACCGTCTCTGCCGCGTCGACATGCTCGGCGAGATGAAGACCGACGCCTTCGCGCGTCTCAACGGCCGGCAGGAAACGCCGGCGCTGATCACGCAAGACGGCCGCGTGCTGACCGAAACCATGGCGATCGCCGGCCATCTGGCGGCGCGCGACACGGATCGGCGCATCAGCTTCGCGCCCGGCACGGCGGAGGTCGACCGCATGACCCAACTCATGGCCTATGTGAATACCGGCTTCACCGGTGCCTTCTCGCCGCTCTGGGTCGCCATGGAAAGCGATGCGCTGTCGCCGGACGAACTGAAGGTCCTGCGCCGCTACGGGCTCATGGCGGTCGGCGACCGGCACGCAAGGCTGGAAGCGATGATCGGCGATGGCCCCTGGCTCGTCGGAGACCGGCCGAGCCTCGCCGACGCCGTCTTCGTCGGGGTCGCCCGGTGGGCCGAGTTCCACGAGGCGGTTAACGCCGCGGCCTATCCGAAGCTCGCGGCCTTGAAGGCTCGCATTGCGGCCGATCCCGCGGTCCGCTTCGCCATCGCCATAGAGAATGGCGAGCTACCGGCGGGGTCGGGCGCCTGCATCGGCCATGTCGAATTGGCGGATATCATCGCGCGGTATGGCGCAGAGCCGCTCGCGGCGTGACGCAAGGTGCGCGGCGGGGCTGTGCTGGAAGCCTCAGCCGCCCCGCTCTTTCCGCAGCTTCGCCCACCATTCCATGCGCTTGCCCACCTCGCGCTCGAAGCCGCGCTCGACCGGCCGGTAGAATGTCTGCCGTCCCAGCGCCTCGGGCCAGTAATCCTGGCCAGAAAAGGCGTCGGGCTGGTCGTGGTCATAGGCATAGCCGTCGCCATAGCCCTCGGACTTCATCAGCTTGGTCGGGGCGTTGAGGATGGTCTTGGGTGGGGTCAGGCTGCCGCGCTCCTTGGCCACCGCCAGCGCGGCCTTCCAGGCGGTGTAGGCGGCATTGGATTTCGGCGCGGTGGCGACATAGAGCACGGCATTGGCCAGCGCCAACTCGCCCTCGGGGCTGCCGAGAAAATCATAGGCGTCCTTGGCGGCATTGGCGACGACGAGGGCCTGCGGGTCGGCAAGGCCGATATCCTCCACCGCCATCCGCACCACCCGCCGGGCGATGAACAGCGGGTTCTCGCCGGCGTCCAGCATGCGCGCGAGATAGTAGAGCGCGGCATCGGGGTCCGAGCCGCGTACCGTCTTGTGGAGCGCGGATATGAGATTGTAGTGGCCTTCCTGCGCCTTGTCGTAGATCGGCGCGCGGCGCTGGACGATGTCCGACAAGCCCGCCGTATCGAAGGTCTCGCCCTCGGCGGCCGCGCGCCAGACCTCTTCGGCCAGCGTCAGCACGGCGCGGCCGTCGCCATCGGCCATGCGGATCAGCGCCGCACGCGCATCCGTGTCGAGCGGCAGGGGCTTGTCCTCCATCGCCTCGGCGCGGGCGAGAAGCTTTGCCAGCGCCTCGTCGTCGAGTGCGCGGAAGGTCAGCACGCGGGCGCGGGACAGCAGCGCAGCATTCAGCTCGAAGGACGGGTTCTCGGTGGTCGCGCCGACGAGGGTCACCGTGCCGTCCTCGACGACCGGCAGGAAGGCATCCTGCTGCGAGCGGTTGAAGCGGTGGATCTCGTCGACGAAGAGCAGCGTGCCCCTGCCCTGCACGCGGCGGGAGCGCGCCTGCTCGAACACCTTCTTGAGGTCGGCGACGCCGGTAAAGATGGCCGAGACCTGCTCGAAGGCGAGATCGGTCTCGCCGGCCAGCAGCCGCGCCACCGTCGTCTTGCCGGTTCCCGGCGGCCCCCAGAACACCAGCGATCCCAGCGAGCGGGTACGCAGGAGTCGGGTCAACGCGCCGTCCGGCCCGGTCAGATGCTCCTGTCCCGCAACCTCGTCGAGCGCCTTCGGCCGCAGGCGATCGGCGAGCGGGCGCGGCGCCTTGGGGTCCGGCCCGGCCGCCTCGAACAGGTCCAAATCAATCACCCATTCTCGTCAGCCGCCCATCATCGAGTTGATGATCTGGCCGCCGCGGTCGATCTGGAAGCGCCAGAGCCGTGCGCGCTGGGCGGTCGCCTGCTGGAGGTCGCCCGGCGCCTTGATCTCGCGGCCGTTGACGCCGACCACGACATCGCCGGGCTGGAGGCCCACCTGGCTGGCCGGGGAGCCCGGCTCGACAATGGTGATGACGACGCCCTCGGAGCGGTGGGACACGCGCAATTCGTCCGCGATGCCCGGCGACAGCGTTGCTACCGTCGCGCCCTGGAACGGCGACAGTCCCGTGATCTTCTCGGCGTCCTGCCCGCCGCGCGGGGCTGGCTCCAGCGCCACCGGCACGACGAGGTCGCGGCCGGCACGGGTGACCGCGAGGCTGGTCATGCCGCCGATCGGGCGGACGCCAAAGCGGTAGCCGAAGGCATCGGGGTCATCGATGGGGTGATTGTCCACGGCGGTGATCAGGTCGCCCGCGCGCAGGCCCGCGCGCGCGGCCGGGGAATTGGCCACCACCGACACGACCAGCGCGCCGGAGGGCCGCGCGAGCCGCAGGCTCTCGGCGACATCGGCCGTCACCGCCTGCAGGCGGCCGCCGAACCAGGGGCGCTGCACCGTCTGGCTGCCGGCCCTCGCCGATTCGACGATCAGCCGAACCATGGCGGTGGGAATCGCGAAGCCGATGCCGTGGCTGCCGCCCGAACGCGAGAAGATCGCCGTATTGATGCCGACGAGGCGGCCGCTCATGTCGACCAGCGCGCCGCCGGAATTACCGGGATTGATGGCCGCATCCGTCTGCACGAAGGACTGGTAGTCGGTGACGCCGACCTGTGAGCGGGCCAGCGCGGATACGATGCCCTGCGTCACCGTCTGCCCGACGCCGAACGGGTTGCCGATGGCCAGCACGATGTCGCCGACCTCGAGCGCCTCGGAATCGCCGATCTCGAGCGTCGCGAGATCCGCCGGCGGGCTCTTCAGCTTCAGCACGGCGAGATCGGTGCGCGGGTCGCGCAACACGATCTCGACCTCGAATTCGCGCCGGTCGGCGAAGGCGATCTTCACCTCGGTCATGTTCTGGACGACGTGGTTGTTGGTGACCACCAGGCCGGAGCGATCGACGATGACACCGGAACCGAGCGAGCGGGCGACCTCGGCGCGGCCCGGTCCCTGCCCGCCGCCCCGGTCGCCGAAGAAGCGGCGGAAAATCGGATCGTCGAAGAACGGGTTGTTCTGCACCTGCTCGACGCGCGCGCCATAGACGTTGACGACGGCGGGCGCCGCCCGCCTCACCACGGGCGCGAAGGACAGTTGCACCTCGGCGCGGGTCTGCGGCGCCTGGCGCGGGCCTTGAGCGGAAGCGGGGGCAAGCGCGGCAGTAAGCGCCACGGCGGCGAGGAGGCTGAGTCTGGTCATGACCGGGAATATAGCCACCGCCCGGCGCTCCCGGAAGGGAAAGGCGGCAGCAGAATGGCATCTGCGATCGATCGCCGCGCAGCCGCCCCGTTGCGCGAAAAGCTGCTTCGTGGCATGTAGGCCGCCGGTTCCAACACGCACGAGGGAGGGCTGAATGCATATTCTGATGTTCACCACTCCCGCTGGCCGGTCCCGCCGTTAGGCCAGACCCTGCCGCTGCCGCGGACCGCCCGATGCGGTCCTGAGCCGATTTCCAACCGCCTTCATTCTCGTTCCGGGCTCTGATTCCGCCTCTGCGCGGTCGCGGCCCTCCTGTCGGAGCCGGCTACCTTTCGGGGTCGGATAGCCACCATGTCCTCATTGCCAGACACCGGACGGCGCGAGCCGTTCCGCGCCGTGCTCGCCTTCACCTTCCGCCACTGGATGCGGACGCCGCTGCGCGTCGCGGCCGTCGCCGCCACCTTCATGGCCGCCACCACGGCCGAGTTCCTCGTGCCGATCTATGCTGGCCGACTGGTCGATGCTGTCGCCGGCCAGGGGGGCATGGAGGCGGCCCTCTGGGCGCTCGCCGCCATGCTCGCGCTTGGCGCGACGACCGTGCTGTTCCGCCATGCCTCGTTCATCGGCATCACAACGCTGACGCTGCGCACCATGCGCGAGACCGCCGAGGAGGCCTTCGCGCGCCTCCAGCGCTTCTCGACCGACTGGCACGCCAGCAATTTCGCCGGCTCCACCGTGCGCAAGATCACGCGCGGCATGTGGGCGCTCGACCTGCTGCACGACACGATCCTCGGCGCTCTCTGGCCCTCGGTCGTGGTGCTGGTCGGCACCACCGCGCTGCTCGCCTGGCACTGGCCGGCCATGGGCCTCGTCGTGTTCTCCGGCGCGGTGATCTATGTCGCGGTCACGGTCGCGCTGTCGCTCGGCTATGTCGCGCCGGCGGCACGGCTCGCCAATGCCTGGGACACCAAGGTCGGCGGAGCACTCGCTGACGCCATCTCGTGCAACCCGGTGGTCAAGGCCTATGGCGCCGAGGCGCGCGAGGATGGGCGCCTTTCCGACACCCTGTCGCGCTGGTCGCTGAAGACGCGGCGCACCTGGGTGCGCGGCACGCTGTCGGGCACGGCGCAGCAGCTCGTCCTGCTGGTGCTGCGCGGCGCGGTGGTCGGGCTCGTCATCTGGCTCTGGGCCAACGGCAAGGCCTCGCCGGGTGACGTCGCCTTCGTGCTGACCTCCTATGCGGTGGTCCACGGCTATCTGCGCGACGTCGGCCAGCACGTCCACAACCTCCAGCGCTCGGTCAACGACATGGAGGAACTGGTCGCCATGCACGCCCTGCCTTTCGGCGTTGCCGATCGCGCGGGCGCGCGCGCAATGACGGTGACTGCCGGCGCTATCGCCTTCGACCGTGTCACCTTCCACTATGGCGGCCATGCCGAACCGCTCTACCGCGACTTCTCGCTGAGCATCGCCGCGGGCGAGAAGGTCGGTCTCGTCGGGCGGTCGGGTTCGGGCAAGACGACCTTCGTCAAGCTCATCCAGCGGCTCTATGACGTGAATGCCGGACGGGTGCTGATCGACGGCCAGGACATTGCCGCGGTGACGCAGGCGAGCCTCCGCTCGCAGATGGCCATCGTCCAGCAGGAGCCGGTGCTGTTCCACCGCTCGCTCGCCGAGAACATCGCCTATGGCCGGCCCGGCGCAAGCCGGGCGCAGGTCGAGCAGGCGGCGCGTCTCGCCAATGCTCACGACTTCATCATGCGCCTGCCCCGGGGGTACGAGACCCTGGTCGGGGAGCGCGGCGTGAAGCTCTCGGGCGGCGAGCGGCAACGGGTGGCGCTGGCGCGGGCATTCCTGGCGGATGCGCCGATCCTGATCCTCGACGAGGCGACATCCAGCCTCGATTCGGAATCGGAGGCGCTGATCCAGGAGGCGGTGGAGCGGCTGATGGCCGGGCGGACGACGATCGTCATCGCCCACCGGCTGTCGACCGTCCGCGCGATGGACCGCATCCTCGTCTTCGACCGGGGCGAGGTCGTCGAGGAGGGCCGCCACGAGGCCCTGCTGAAGCGCGAGGCCGGCGCCTACCGCGCCCTTTTCGAGCGGCAGGTCTCGGAGCTCGCCAAGGGCATCGCGGCCGAGGACGGACAGCTGCAGCGGTCCGAGCAGAGCCTGATCGAGGATTGATGGGAGGAGCGCTTCCGGCAACGGGAGCGCTCTTCCTCCACCCGGCCCCCTCAGCCGGGTGAGGGAAGCGGTCGTTCCAATGTGATACGCTCCCACTCCCCACATGAAGGAGCAAGTATGGCTGATATCTTTGAGCGTTTTGCAAAGTGGATCGACAAATATCGACGCGACTCCGCACAGCTCATGTACGATTCCGTCGTGATAAACTCATCAACAATAGACATCACGAGCCAAGGAATAACAGGCCAGCTTATACTATTCAGAACTCCGAGTGGGCCCATATTCCGTATGTTTTGGCTTAAGGGGGATACCATCTATCCGCTTGTTGATATGACGGCCGCCGAATTTGGTCGGTTTTGCGAGGAAATTTCTGCTATCCGCAGTCAGATGTCCTCTGAACTCTCCCCATAGTCTGCTTCGGGCAGCTCCCCCATCCGGCTGATGGGCCGGGGGCACCGGCGCGATGCATTCCTGCCGGTTGACCGTGGACGGGCGAGCCATGACCTTCGCTGGGAGATGAAAATCCTGGAGCGCGCCATGGCGACAATAGACTTCCCAGCCGGCAACTATCGCTACGTGCCGAGCGTCTTCCAGTATTCGGCCGGCGCTGCGGCCCTGCCCGGCTACCACATCGAGCGCGTGATGTTCCGCACTCCCGTGCCGCTGAAGGCCGGCTTCGCGCAGATCGCCAGGATCATCCAGGGCGCCGGCAGGCCGCTGACTTCCTTCTGCGCCTGTGAGCTGCGCTCGCCCGCTCCCTTCGACGATGCCGGGTTCAAGGCCTTCAACGAGGTCTATGTCGGCACGCTCAGCCAGTGGGGCATCTACAAACCGGAGACCAAGGCCAATCCGGTTGCCCGCTCCAATGTCTGCCCGGAGGTATCAGGCCCGCCGGAGCCCTCGTTCCATGCCTTCTCGCTTGTCGTCGAAGGCGATGCCGGCGTGCCGCAATTCGTCATCTCGGGCTCCGGGGAGGCGCGCGAAGGCCCGGGCGCCTATGCCGAGCGCATCGTCCGGCTGAACGACACGAGCCCCGAGGGGTTGCGCGACAAGGGCGTCTTCGTGCTGGAGCAGATGGAAAAGCGCATGGCCGCCTTCGGCCACGGCTGGCCGGACACGACGGCGGCGCAGGTCTATTGCGTACGCGACATCCACCCCTTCATGGCCGACGAGATCGTTCGGCGCGGGGCGGCGCGCTGCGGCCTCACCTGGCACTTCAACCGGCCGCCGGTGATTGGCCTCGACTATGAGATGGACTGCCGCAGCGTCTCGGTCGAACGCGCGGCCTGATGTCGCCGGGCGGGCCAGGCGGTCGACTCGCCGGGTTCTTCGGGCCCGTGCTCGCCGGCTATTGCGGCATGCTGATCGGCGTCGGGATGGGGCGGTTCGGCTATCCGCCTCTGATCCCGGCCATGGTCGAGGCCGGCTGGGCGAGCCCGACCACGCTGCACCTCGCTGGCGCCTTCAATCTCCTCGGCTATATCGCCGGTGCCGGAACGGCTCTCGCCACGGCGCGTCTGATCGGCGTCCGCGCAGCGATCGGCCTTGCCGCCGTGCTGTCGGTCCTGACCTTCGCCCTCTCGGCCATTCCCCTGCCCGCCTCGGCCTTCATCGCGCTGCGGGCGCTGTCGGGCGCCACCGGCGGCGTCCTGATGATCGTGATCCCGCCTGTTATCGCCAATGTCGTGGCGCCCTCCCACAAGGGACGCGCCAATGGCCTCGCCTTCGCGGGCGTCGGCACGGGTTTCGTGCTGTCGGGCACTGCGGTGCCGGCCTTCGCCTCATCGGGGCCGGCTGCTGCCTGGCTGGCTCTCGCCGCGGTGCTCGCCGTCGCAAGCGTCGTGTTGATGGCGCTGCTGCCGCGCTCGGCGCCGCCCGAGGCTCCGATCCGTGGACAGGCAGCCTCGGCATGGCGGCGCGACCCGGCCTTCCTCGGCCTCGCAGCAGCTTATTGCGGGGCGGCGGCAGGCTACGTGCCGCATACGATCTTCTTCGTCGACCATGTCGCGCGAGACCTTGGCTTTGGTCTCGCCGTCGGCGGCTGGATCTGGGTCGCGGCCGGATTGACGGCGGTCGCCGCGCCGATGGTGGCGGGTCTCGCGGCCGACCGCTTTGGCTACGGGCCGGTGCTGCGCGTGATCGTGGCGCTCATGGCGATCGGCGCGGCGCTCCCCGCCGTCACGCACAACCTCGCGCTGCTGACGCTCTCTGCCATGATGGCCGGCGGGCTGATGATCGGATTGGGATCGTCAACCTCGGGCCGCACCCGTGAGATCGTTGGCCCGCAGGCCCATACCGCCGCATGGGCGTTGCAGACCGTCGTCTTTGCCGTGGTTCAGGCCGCAGCAGCCTACGGATTCACGGCGCTGCTCGCGGCCACCGGCAGCCATGCGCTCGTCTTCACGCTGGCCGGTGCTGTCATGGCGGCAGGCCTTGCGACCGAACTCGCCACGGCGCGCCGCTGACCGGCACCCTTCTGCCACTCGGCAAAACGCAAAAGGGCGACCTTGCGGCCGCCCCTGCAAAGCCCGCCCGGAGGCGAGCCCACTTTCCATTCTGCGATCAGGCCGCTTCCGCCGCCTTCGGCTGGACCGGACCGGAGTCCTTGCCCTTGGCCTCGACGTCGCGGTCGACGAACTCGATCACCGCCACCGGAGCATTGTCGCCGTAGCGGAAGCCGGCCTTCAGCACGCGGGTGTAGCCACCCTGGCGCGACTGATAGCGGGGCCCAAGAACCTCGAACAGCTTCTTGACCATGCCGATGTCGCGGATCTGCGACACCGCCTGGCGGCGGGCATGCAGGTCGCCGCGCTTGCCGAGCGTCACCAGCTTCTCGACGATCGGACGCAGGTCCTTCGCCTTCGGCAGGGTGGTGACGATCTGCTCGTGCTTGATCAACGCAGCGCACATGTTGGCGAACATCGCCTGACGATGCTCGGCCGTGCGGTTGAACTTGCGGTGGGCTTTGCCGTGACGCATCGCCTTGTCCTCTCAAGAATGGCCGCGGACCTCACGGTCGGCGGGGAATGGGATCAGTAGTGGTCCTCGAAGCGCTTGGCGAGCTCTTCGATATTTTCCGGCGGCCAACCCGTGACCTCCATGCCGAGGTGCAGACCCATCTGGGCCAGCACTTCCTTGATCTCGTTCAGCGATTTGCGGCCGAAGTTCGGAGTGCGGAGCATCTCCGCCTCGGTCTTCTGGATCAGGTCGCCGATATAGACGATGTTGTCGTTCTTCAGGCAGTTGGCCGAGCGGACCGACAGTTCCAGCTCGTCGACCTTCTTCAGCAGCGCCGGGTTGAAGGCCAGGTCCGGGATCGACTCCTGGACGACTTCCTTGCGCGGCTCCTCGAAGTTCACGAAGATTTCGAGCTGGTCCTGCAGGATGCGCGCCGCATAGGCGATGGCGTCCTCCGGCGTGACCGAACCGTTGGTCTCCACCGACAGCGTCAGCTTGTCGTAGTCAAGCACCTGGCCCTCGCGGGTCGGCGAGACCTGGTAGGAGACCTTCTTGACCGGCGAATAGAGGCTGTCGACCGGGATCAGGCCGATCGGCGCGTCTTCGGCTCGGTTCTTCTCGGCCGGGACATAGCCCTTGCCGGTGTCGACGGTGAACTCCATGCGGATCGAGGCGCCCTCATCGAGGGTGCAGATGACCAGCTCGGGGTTGAGGACCACGACATCGCCGACGGTCTGGATGTCGCCGGCGGTGACGACGCCCGGGCCTTCCTTGCGCACGACCATGCGCTTCGGACCGTCGCCCTGCATCTTGATGGCGATGTCCTTGATGTTGAGGATGATGTCGGTCACGTCCTCGCGCACGCCGGCGATCGAGGAGAACTCATGCAGCACGCCGTCGATCTGGACGGCCGAGACGGCGGCGCCCTGGAGCGAGGAGAGGAGGATGCGCCGAAGCGCGTTGCCGAGCGTCACGCCGAAACCGCGCTCGAGCGGCTCGGCGGTCGCGGTCGCGGTGCGCTTGCCGTCGTCGCCGGCGACGATCTGGAGCTTTTCCGGCTTGATCAGTTCTTGCCAGTTCTTCTGGATCACGGGTCTTCACCTTCGCTTCTGGCCGCTGTCTCGTCCCCTGCAGGACCCTGACGGCCGATTCCCTTGCCTTGCGGAAAGGGCGATGAGCCACCAGCCGCCACAGGCCGGCCGGAGGCTGCGATATGGAATGCTAGATCAGACGCGGCGGCGCTTGCGCGGGCGGCAGCCATTGTGCGGGATCGGCGTCACGTCACGGATCGAGGTGACGGTGAAGCCGGCTGCCTGCAGCGCGCGTAGCGCCGATTCACGGCCCGAACCGGGACCCGACACCTCGACCTCGACCGTACGCATGCCGTGCTCGGAAGCCTTGCGGGCGGCGTCCTCAGCGGCGACCTGGGCGGCGTAGGGCGTCGACTTGCGCGAGCCCTTGAAGCCCATCGTGCCGGACGACGACCAGGCGATCGTGTTGCCCTGCGCGTCGGTGATGGTGATCATCGTGTTGTTGAACGACGCATTCACGTGGCAGACGCCGGAGGCGATGTTCTTGCGTTCGCGACGGCGTACGCGGGTGGCATCCTTGGCCATCAGTCTTGTCCTTGTCCTTCAGGCGCGCCCGTAATGCCAGGCGCTCGGGATTGAAAGGCCAGAGCGGACAAGCCGCTCCGCGCCGAAATCACTTCTTCTTGCCGGCGATCGCCTTGGCCGGACCCTTACGGGTGCGGGCGTTCGTGTGCGTGCGCTGGCCGCGAACGGGAAGGCCCTTGCGATGACGCAGGCCGCGATAGCAGCCGAGGTCCATGAGGCGCTTGATGTTCATCGACACTTCGCGGCGAAGGTCGCCCTCGACCATATAATCGCGGTCGATCGTCTCGCGCATCGCCAGCACTTCCTGGTCGGTGAGCTGGTTGACGCGGCGCTCGGCCGGGATCTTGACCTTGTCGCAGATCTCGGCGGCGAACTTCGCGCCAATGCCGTGAATGTACTGCAGCGCGATAACCACGCGCTTGTTTGTCGGGATATTGACACCCGCGATACGAGCCATGTCTCGTCTCCATGTGAGCCGCGTTGCCGCGGTGGAAAATGAACCCGTGCGCCGGTGGAGGCCGGCCCTTGCTCGGGGTGTCCGTCAAACGAAACATTCCGCCTGCTCAGGCAGACGGAACGGGATTGCCGTCGATCGGACGAGGACGGGCGCATAGCGGTTCCTGCTCCTCCCGTCAACAGGCAAGGACTTCCACCGGCCATTTTGCGAGGGATTCAACAGATGGCGACGGCTCCGGCGACGGCATTGCGGCTCGTTCTCTTCGGCGTTCTCGGACCGCCCGCTGGCCTCATCGCCGGACTGGCGGCGCTCCGCTTGACCGGACCGACAGGCCTCGACCCGTTTCCCGGATTGCTCGTGCTCCTGCCGGTGACCTATTTCCTCGGCCTCGTCCCGGCTCTGGTGACAGGGTTGGTCGATGCCGTCCTCGCCGCGCACGGCACGCGCTACCGCCTGCTTCTGACCACGGTCACGGGCGCTGCCGTCGGCTTCATGCCGATCGCCGCCGCCATCGGCGTGGCCGGCCTGCTGCGTCCCGCCATCCTGCTCTGGGCGATCATCGGGGCGGCTCCGGCCGCCCTCTGCGCGTGGCTCGCCGGCCTGCGCGACCCTTGAACGCGGGCGGTTGCGGGCAGCCCTCCGGCGAATCGCTCAGGCTGCGAGGTGGCCCGCGATCGATTCGGTGACCGAGTCGATCGGTGCCATGCCGTCGACCGTCCGCAGCGCCCCCTTGGAGGCGTAGTAGTCCGACACCGGCGCAGTCTGGGCGCGGTAGGCATCGAGCCGCTTCTTCAGCGATTCGGCATTATCGTCGGCTCGCACCGGCTCGCCGCGCGCGGTCATCTCGGCGACCCGCTTCTCAATACGGCTGACGAGGATGGCCTCATCGACCTTGAGCTCGATGACCGCATCGAGCTTCAGGCCCTGGCGGGCCAGCATGGCGTCGAGCGCCTTGGCCTGCGCCACCGTGCGCGGGAAGCCGTCGAGGATGAAGCCGTTGACGCAATCGGGCTCGGCGATCCGGTCCTGGATGATGCCGACGACGATCTCGTCCGAGACCAGTTCGCCACGCGCCATCACGTCCTTCGCCTTGAGGCCGACCGGCGTGCCCGCCTTGACGGCCGCCCGCAGCATGTCGCCCGTGGAGAGCTGCACGATGCCGTGCTTCTCCATGAGCCGCTGTGCTTGGGTCCCCTTCCCCGCCCCGGGAGGCCCGAGCAATATCAGCTTCATCGGCGTCGTCCCCTCAACTGCGATTTCTTGACCAGCCCCTCGTACTGATGGGCCAGCAAATAGCCTTGCACCTGCGCCACCGTATCCATCGTGACCGTGACCACGATGAGCAGCGACGTGCCCCCAAGGAGATAGAAGCTCTGGCCGAGCTGGCCAATCAGCATTTCGGGCAATAGGCAGACGAGGGTGATGTAGAAGGCGCCGATGACCGTGATGCGGGTCAGCACGTAGTCGATGTACTGCGCGGTCTTTTCGCCCGGACGGATGCCGGGGATGAATCCGCCATACTTGCGGAGGTTGTCGGCGGTCTCGGTCGGATTGAACACGATCGCCGTGTAGAAAAAGCAGAAGAAGATGATCAGCAGCGCATAGAGCGCCATGAACAGCGGCTGGCCGTGGCCGAGCAGCTGGGCGGTCAGGCGCAGCCATTCCGGTGGATTGGTCTGGAACGACAGGGCCGTCGTCGGCAGCAGCAGCAGCGACGACGCGAAGATCGGCGGGATGACGCCGGCCGTGTTCAGCTTCAAGGGCAGGTGCGAGGAATTGCCCTCGAACACCTTGTTGCCCTGCTGGCGCTTGGGATACTGGATCAGCAATCGGCGCTGGGCGCGTTCGCAGAACACGATGACCGCGATGGTCACGCCGACCAGAATCAGGAGCGAGAGCAGCAGCGGCGTCGAGATGACGCCCTGGCGGCCAAGCTCGAAGGCCTGGGCCAGAACGCTCGGAAGCTCGGCGACGATACCGGCGAAGATGATCAGCGAGATGCCGTTGCCGATGCCGCGCTGGGTGATCTGCTCGCCGAGCCACATCATGAACATGGTGCCGCCGGTCAGCGTGATGACCGTGCTCATGACGAAGAACAGGCCGGGGCTGGCGACCACCGAACCGGACGATTGCAGACCGACGGCGATGCCCCAGGACTGGAACAGCGCCAGCACGACCGTCAGGTAGCGGGTGTACTGGTTGATCTGCTTGCGGCCCTGCTCGCCTTCCTTCTTGAGCTTCTCGAGCTCGGGGACAACGGCGGTCAGCAGCTGGATGATGATCGATGCCGAAATATACGGCATGATGTTCAGCGCGAAGATCGCCATGCGGCCCACCGCACCGCCGGCGAACACGTTGAACATGGCCAGAACGCCCTGGTTGGCGTTGAAGATCTGGCGCAGCGCCTCAGGGTCGATTCCGGGCAGCGGGATATAGGTGCCGAGGCGATAGACGAGCAGCGCGCCGAGCGTGAACCACAGGCGCTTCTTCAGATCCTCGGCCTTGCCGAGCGCGCCAAAATTGAGGTTGGCTGCCAGTTGTTCCGCTGCCGATGCCATGGTGGCTCCGATGCATGAAGGCCGGACGGCGGAGCCGTCGGATGAGGTCGCATTCACTTAGCCGCCCGCAGGCCGCTTCGCCAGTCCCCGGCCCGCCACACGCTGTCGCGGGCCGGCACGGATCAGACGAAAGGGGCCGGTCCTTCCCGAACCGGCCCCCTCGCAGTGTCGTTATCGTCGGGGCGTGCTGCCGGTCAGGCCGCAGCCTCAACCTTCTGCTTGGTCAGCGTGACCGAGCCGCCGGCCTTCTCGACCGCGGCAACCGCGGCGGCTGAAGCGCCAGCCACCGTCAGCTCCAGCTTCGCCTTGATCTCGCCGGTGGCGACCAGGCGGATGCCGTCGCGCGAGCGGCGGATGACGCCAGCCTCGACGAGAGCGGCCTCATCGATCTTGCCGGCCTTCAGCTTGCCGGAATCGACCGCCCGCTGGACGCGCTCGAGCGTGAGCGAGACAAATTCCAGGCGGAAGATGTTGGTGAAGCCGCGCTTCGGCAGGCGCCGATGCAACGGCATCTGACCGCCTTCGAAGCCCTTGATGGCAACGCCCGAACGGGACTTCTGCCCCTTCACGCCACGGCCGCCGGTCTTGCCCTTGCCGGAGCCGATGCCGCGGCCGACGCGGATCGGACGGTGAGTCGCGCCGTCATTGTCCTTGATGTCGGTGAGTTTCATATCAGGTCACTCCTCGACCACTTTCACGAGGTGAGACACCTTCGCGATCATGCCGCGCACGGCCGGAGTGTCCTCCAGCGTCGCGCGGCGGTGCAGCTTGTTCAGCTTGAGCCCGATCAGCGTCGCCTGCTGCGATTTCTCGCGGCGGATCGCCGAGCCGATCTGCTCAACCGTTACCGTCGATTTCTTGGCCATGGATCCGATCCTTACGCGTCGCCCTCGCCTTCCTCTTGGCGACGGGCCTGGAGGACCGATACCTTGAGGCCACGGCGAGCCGCGACGGAGCGCGGGCTGTCCTGGTTCTTGAGCGCGTCAAACGTGGCACGCACCATGTTGTAGGGGTTCGACGAACCCATCGACTTGGCGACCACGTCGGCCATGCCCATCGTCTCGAAGACGGCGCGCATCGGGCCGCCGGCAATGATGCCTGTACCGGCCGGAGCCGCGCGCAGATAGACCTTGCCGGCGCCGTGGCGACCAGCAACGTCATGATGCAGCGTGCGGCCCTCGCGCAGCGCCACGCGGATGAAACCGCGCTTCGCCGCTTCGGTCGCTTTGCGGATCGCCTCCGGCACCTCACGGGCTTTGCCGTGGCCGAAGCCGACGCGCCCCTTCTGGTCGCCGACCACCACCAGCGCCGCGAAACCGAAGCGCTTGCCGCCCTTCACCGTCTTGGAAACACGGTTGATGTGGACGAGCTTGTCGGTGAATTCCGAGTCGCGCTCTTCGCGGTTGCGCTCGCGTTCACGTTCCCGAGCCATATTCTGTCCTTTCGGCGGCAGGGCCGCCCGTATCCGTTAGAAGCTCAGGCCGCCCTCACGGGCGCCGTCGGCGAGCGCCTTGACGCGCCCGTGATAGAGATAGGCGCCCCGGTCGAACAGCACGACCGACACCCCGGCCTTCACCGCGCGCTCGGCGATCAGCTTGCCGACGGCTTGAGCCGCGACCTGATCGGCGCCGGTCTTCAGCGAAGACTTCAGGTCCTTCTCCAGTGACGAGGCACTCGCAACCGTCACGCCCTGCTGATCGTCGATGATCTGTGCATAGATATGCTTCGACGACCGGAAGACGGACAGCCGCGGACGCCCATTCGCCGACGAGCGAAGCGCCCGACGGACACGCGCCTTGCGACGCTCCGATGCATCCTTCGTATTGGCCATAGCCAGCTCCTCTTAAGGACGGGCGCCCCTGAACAGGGGCCGCCGCCTTACTTCTTCTTGCCTTCCTTGCGGAAGATGAACTCGCCCGCGTAGCGGACGCCCTTGCCCTTGTAGGGCTCGGGACCACGGAAGTCGCGGATCTCCGCGGCGACCTGGCCCACCTGCTGCTTGTCGATGCCGGAGATGAGAATCTCGGTCGGCTTCGGGGTCGCGATGGTGATGCCGTTCGGCACGGCGTAGTTGACGTCGTGGCTGTAGCCGAGGGCGAGGTTCAGCACCTTGCCCTGGGCGGCCGCGCGGTAGCCGACGCCGGTGATCTCGAGCTTCTTCTCGAAGCCCTTGGTCACGCCGGCGGCCAGATTGGCGACGCGGGTGCGCGCCATGCCCCACATGGAGCGGGCGCGCTTGCCCTGGTCGCGGGGGTCGATCTTGATGACGTTGCCGTCCATCGAGATGATGACATCGTCCGGGCAGGTGAACGCGAGTTCGCCCTTCGGACCCTTGACCTTGACGGTCTGACCGGAAACCTGGGCAGTGACGCCCTGCGGCAGGTCGACCGGCTTCTTACCGATACGAGACATTGGATGTCGTCCTTTGTCGTGTGGGAACTCTGCCAGGTCAGAAGACCGTGCAGAGCACCTCCCCGCCTACGTTCTGTTCGCGTGCCTCATGGTCCGCCATCACGCCCTTGGGGGTCGAGATGATGGTAATGCCGAGGCCATTCGACACCCGCGGCGTGTTGCCGACACCGGCATAGACGCGCCGGCCAGGCTTGGACACGCGGGCGATCGCGCGGATCACCGGCTCGCCGTCGAAGTACTTGAGCTCGATCTCGAACTCCGAACGTCCGTTCGGGTGCGTGACGGTCATGTAGTCGCGGATGTAGCCCTCGGACTTGAGGACTTCGAGGACGCGGGCGCGCAGCTTCGAGCCCGGCGTGATGACGCGGGTCTTGCGGCGCATCTGCGCGTTGCGGATGCGGGTCAGCATATCGCCGAGCGGATCGTTCAGAGCCATGATCTGTCTCCCCTCACCAGCTCGACTTCACGAGGCCCGGAACGAGCCCCTTGTTGCCGAGGTCGCGCAGGGCGACACGGCTCATGCCGAGCTTGCGGTAGAACGCACGCGGACGGCCGGTGACCTCGCAACGGTTCTTGATGCGGACCTTGGCACCGTTGCGCGGCAGGCTCGCAAGCTTCACGGTCGCCGCGAAGCGCTCCTCGATGGAGAGCGACTGGTTCATCACGGTCGCCTTCAGCGCGCCGCGCTTCTTGGCGTCCCGTGCGACCATGACACGGCGGTGGTTGTTCTTTTCGATGGAGCTCTTTTTCGCCATCGGTTTCTCCTGGTTTCCGCGTCTGAGACGGGCTTCTAGTGGGTGCTAGGAACCCGGCTCACTGCCGGAACGGGAAGTTGAAGGCCTTGAGGAGAGCACGAGCTTCCTCGTCGGTCTTCGCGGTGGTGCACACGATGATGTCCATGCCCCACATCTGCTCGACCTTGTCGTAGCTGATCTCGGGGAACACGACGTGCTCCTTCAGGCCAAGGGCGAAGTTGCCGTGGCCATCGAAGCTCTTCGGGTTCAGGCCGCGGAAGTCCCGGACGCGCGGCAGCGCGATCGTGACCAGGCGGTCGATGAACTCATACATGCGCTGCTTGCGCAGGGTGACCTTGGCACCCAGCGGCATGTTCTCGCGAACCTTGAAGTTCGAGATCGCCTGCCGGGCCCGGGTGATGACCGGCCGCTGGCCGGCGATCAGCGCGAGATCGGCCGCGGCGACCGTGGCCTTCTTGGAATCGGCGGTAGATTCGCCAACGCCCATGTTGATGACGATCTTGTCGATCGCCGGAACCTCGAGCGGGTTCTTGTAGCCGAACTGTTCGACCAGCTTCTGCCGGACGACGCTGTCGTAGTGCGCCTTGAGGCGCGGGGTGTTGGCCGCCTCAGCCATCGATCGTCTCCCCGGACTTCTTGGCCACGCGCACCTTCTTGCCGTCGGTGAGAACCTTGAAGCCGATGCGGGTCGGCTTGTTGGTCTTCGGATCGGCATAAGCCAGGTTCGACAGGTGGATCGGGGCCTCTTTCGAGATGATCCCGCCCTCCTGGGTCTGGCTCTGGCGCTGATGGCGCTTCACGATATTGACGCCGCGCACGAGAGCACGGCTCTCGGTCGGCATTACCTGGATGACCTCGCCGGTGCGACCCTTGTCGCGGCCGGTGAGAACGACGACCTTGTCGCCCTTCTTGATCTTGGCGGCCATCACAACACCTCCGGCGCGAGCGAGATGATCTTCATGTGGTTCTTGGCGCGCAGCTCGCGCGGAACCGGTCCGAAGATGCGGGTGCCGATCGGCTCCTTCTGGTTGTTGATCAGGACGGCCGCATTGCGGTCGAACCGGATCACCGAACCGTCGAGACGGCGGATGTCCTTGGCGGTGCGAACGACGACCGCCTTCATGACGTCGCCCTTCTTCACGCGGCCGCGCGGGATCGCTTCCTTCACCGACACCACGATGATGTCGCCGACATGGGCGTAACGGCGCTTGGCGCCACCGAGCACCTTGATGCACATGACGCGGCGTGCGCCCGAATTGTCCGCCACATCGAGATTGGTTTGCATCTGGATCATGACGCAACCTCTTCCTTTCGCGCCCGTCTCGGGAGAACCCGACGGCGGCGCGCTGTTCTAACGATCACCGAAAAGCTTACGCCTTCGGCAGCACGACCCAACGCTTCAGCTTCGAAAGAGGCTTGCCCTCCTCGATGCTCACCACGTCGCCCGCCTTGAAGGCATTGCCTTCGTCGTGGGCGTGATAGTTCTTGGTGCGGCGCACCGTCTTCTTCAGCAGCGGATGGGTGAAGCGACGCTCCACCTTCACCACCACCGTCTTGTCCTGCTTGTCGCTGACGACGATGCCCTCGAGCACACGCTTCGGCATATGCCCTCTCCTTACTTCTTCGCCGCGCGCTTCTGCGCGGCAACGGTCTTCACGCGGGCGATGTCGCGGCGAACCTGACGGACGCGCGCGACGTTCTCCAGCTGACCGGTGGCCTTCTGGAAGCGCAGGTTGAACTGCTCCTTCTTCAGGTCACCCAACTGGCCCTCGAGTTCGTCGAGGGTCTTGGTCCGGATCTCTTCGGCCTTCATGACCTCTTCCTCACTCGGCGATGCGCTGAACGAAGCGCGTCTTGATCGGCAGCTTGGCCGCGGCGAGCTCCAGGGCCTTCTTGGCGACCTCGACCGACACACCGTCGAGCTCGAACATGATGCGGCCAGGAGCCACCTTCGCGGCCCAGTACTCGTTGGCACCCTTGCCGGAGCCCATGCGGACCTCGGCAGGCTTTTTCGACACCGGCACGTCCGGGAAGATGCGGATCCAGACGCGACCGGCACGCTTCATCTCGCGGGTCATCGCGCGGCGGGCCGCCTCGATCTGACGCGCGGTGATGCGCTCCGGCTCCATGGCCTTGAGGCCGAACTGACCGAAGTTCAGGTCCGTGCCGCCTTTCGAGGCGCCGGAAATCCGGCCCTTGAACTGCTTGCGGAACTTCGTCTTCTTGGGCTGAAGCATGGCTCTAGACCTTCATCCTCACGCCGCGTCGCGGTCTTGGCCGCGCGAACGGCGGGTCGAGCCCTCGCCCTCGGCCAGTTTCTTGTCCTGGGCCATCGGGTCGTGCTCCATGATCTCGCCCTTGAAGATCCACACCTTCACGCCGCACGTCCCGTAGGTCGTGTAGGCGGTGCCGACGCCGTAATCGACATCGGCGCGGAGGGTGTGAAGCGGCACGCGACCTTCGCGATACCATTCGAGGCGAGCGATCTCGGCGCCGCCGAGACGGCCCGAGCAGTTGATGCGGATGCCCTCGGCGCCGAGGCGCATGGCCGACTGCACGGCCCGCTTCATGGCGCGGCGGAACGCCACGCGGCGCTCCAGCTGCTGGGCGATGGAATCGGCCACCAGCGTCGCGTCGGTCTCGGGCTTGCGGATCTCGACGATGTTGATGACGACTTCGGCGTCGGTCATCTTCGAGACGGCCTTCTTCAGCTTCTCGATGTCCGAGCCCTTCTTGCCGATCACGATGCCCGGGCGGGCCGAGTGGATCGTGACGCGGCACTTACGGTGCGGACGCTCGATGATGATCTTGGAGACCGCCGCCTGCTTCAACAGCTTCATCAGCTCGCGGCGGATCTTCAGATCCTCGTGCAGCAGCTTGCCGTATTCGCCCTTGTTGGCGAACCAGCGCGAATCCCAGGTCCGGTTGATGCCGAGGCGAAAACCGATCGGATTGATCTTCTGACCCATCGCTCTCTCCTCAGGCCTTGGCTTCTTCGACCTGACGAACGACGATCGTCAGGTGCGAGAACGGCTTTTCGATCCGGGCGCCGCGACCGCGGGCACGGGCGTGGAAGCGCTTCAGCACGAAGGCCTTGCCCACATGGGCCTCGGCGACGACGAGATCGTCGACGTCAAGATCATGATTGTTCTCGGCATTGGCGATGGCGCTTTCGAGGCACTTCTTGACGTCGCCCGAGATGCGCTTGCGCGAGAATTCGAGATCAGCCAGCGCGGTCTCGACCGGCTTGCCGCGGATCAGCGCGGCGACCAGATTGAGCTTGCGCGGCGAGACGCGCAGCATGCGCGCGATCGCCTTGGCCTCGTTGTCCTTCAGCGCACGGGGAGTTGCGGTCTTAGCCATGACTCACCTCACTTCCGCTTCGCTTTTTTATCGGCCGCATGGCCGTAGAACGTGCGGGTCGGCGAGAATTCGCCAAACTTGTGGCCCACCATCTCCTCGGAAACCTGCACCGGGACATGCTTCTGACCGTTGTAGACGCCGAAGGTCAGCCCGACGAAATGCGGGAGGATCGTGGAGCGTCGGCTCCAGATCTTGACCACCTCGTGACGGCTCGACGAGCGAGCTGCCTCGGCCTTCTTCAGGAGGTATCCGTCGACGAACGGACCTTTCCAGACTGAACGTGCCATGACGAGCCTCTGTTACTTCTTCTTCGAATGGCGGCTCGACACGATCATCTTGTCGGTCCGCTTGTTCGAACGAGTCTTCTTGCCCTTGGTCGGGAAGCCCCAGGGCGTGACGGGATGACGGCCACCCGAGGTGCGGCCTTCGCCGCCGCCATGGGGGTGATCGACGGGGTTCATGGCGACGCCACGGTTGTGCGGGCGCCAGCCCAGCCAACGATTGCGGCCAGCCTTGCCGATCGAGACGTTCATGTGGTCCGGGTTCGACACGGCGCCGATCGAGGCGACGCACCGGCCGTGGACCAGGCGCTGTTCGCCCGAGTTGAGCCGAAGGATGACGTAGCCCTCGTCGCGGCCGACGATCTGGGCATACGTGCCGGCGGAACGCGCGATGGCGCCGCCCTTACCGATCTTCAGCTCCACGTTGTGGACGATCGTGCCCACCGGGATATTGGCGATCGGCATGCAATTGCCCGGCTTCACGTCGGCGGTCTCAGCCGCGATGACGCTGTCGCCGACGCCCAGGCGCTGCGGCGCCAGGATGTAGGAGAGATCGCCGTCGGCATATTTGATCAGCGCGATGAAGGCCGAACGGTTCGGATCGTACTCGATCCGCTCGACGGTCGCGGCCACGTCGAGCTTGCGGCGCTTGAAGTCGACCAGCCGGTACGACCTCTTGTGGCCGCCACCGCGGAAGCGCGAGGTCACGCGGCCAAGGTTGTTGCGGCCGCCCGTGGACGACTTGCCCTCGGTGAGCGCCTTGACCGGCTTGCCCTTGTAGAGGTCCGAGCGGTCGACCAGGACGAGCTGGCGAAGGCCCGGCGTGATCGGTTTGAAGGTCTTGAGTGCCATGGTCTAAACCCCTCGCCTCACAGACCGGTCGTGATGTCGATGGAGTGGCCCTCGGCGAGGGTCACAACCGCCTTCTTCACGTCCGAGCGCTGGCCGAGCATGCCTTTGAAACGCTTGGTCTTGCCCTTCTGGACGAGCGTGTTGACGCTCTTGACCTTGACGTCGAACAGCTTCTCCACCGCCGCCTTGATCTGCGGCTTGGTGGCCGTGCTGGCGACCTTGAAGACGACCTGGTTTAGTTCGGCGACCAGCGACCCCTTCTCGGTGATCAGCGGCGCCTTGATGACGTCGTAGTGACGCGGATCGACGGTGCTCATTTGAAGCGCGCCTCCAGCGCATCGACGGCCGCCCGGGTTAGGACCAGGGTGTTCCGCCGCATGATGTCGTAGACGTTGATGCCCTGGACGGGCAGCACGTCGACCAGCGGGATGTTGCGGGCCGCCAGCGCGAAGTTCTTGTCGACCTCGGCGCCGTCGATGATCAGCACGCTCTTGAAGCCGAGCTTCTCGAACTGCGACTTCAGCGACTTGGTCTTCGAGGCGCCGGAGGAGGCGTTCTCGAGCACGATGATGGAGCCAGCCTTCACCTTGGTGGAGAGGGCATGCTTCAGGCCGAGCGCGCGGACCTTCTTCGGCAGCGCATGCTCGTGGCTGCGCGGCGTCGGGCCGAAGGAGCGGCCGCCGCCACGGAAGAGGTTGGCACGCGCGGAGGAGTGACGGGCGCCGCCCGAACCCTTCTGCTTGTACATCTTCTTGCCGGTGCGCCAGATCTCGCCGCGGTTCTTGACGTCGTGCGTACCGGCGCGGCGCTTGGCGAGCTGCCAGCGCACCACGCGGTGCAGGATGTCGGCGCGCGGGTCGAGGCCGAAGATCTCGTCGGAGAGATCGATCGAGCCGGCGTCGGCGCCTTCGAGGGTTTTGACCGTCAGTTTCATCTCAACCCTCCGTCGTCTCGGCGGCGGCAGGAGCAGCCTCCGTGGCGCCCGACAGCTTGAAGCTGCCCGGCTGCGGGGCGTCCTTCGGCAGCGGCTTCTTCACCGCGTCGCGGACGAGGATCCAGCCGCCCTTCGAGCCGGGGACAGCGCCCTCGACCAGGATGATGCCGCGCTCGACGTCGGTGCGGACCACCTTGAGGTTCTGCGTGGTGACGCGCACGACGCCCATGTGGCCGGCCATCTTCTTGTTCTTGAAGACCTTGCCGGGATCCTGGCGGTTACCGGTCGAACCGTGCGAACGGTGCGAGACGGACACGCCGTGGGTGGCGCGCAGGCCACCGAAATTATGGCGCTTCATGGCGCCGGCGAAGCCCTTGCCCTGGCTGGTGCCCGTCACGTCGACGAACTGGCCGGGAACGAAGTGGTCGGCCGACAGGCGGGCGCCGACCGGCAGCACTTCCTGCTCGCCGACACGAAACTCGACGATCTCGTGCTTCGGCTCGACCTTGGCGACGGCGAAGTGACCGCGCTGGGCCTTGGTCGTGTTCTTCACCTTGGCAAGCCCGGCTCCAAGCTGGAGCGCGGTATAGCCGTCCTTCGCCGCCGTGCGGTGAGCAACGACCTGGCAGTCGTCGAGCACCAGCACCGTCACGGGGACGTGCTCGCCGCCATCGGTGAAGATGCGGGTCATCCCCATCTTCTTGGCAATCACACCGGAACGCATCGCGCGCATTCCTCGTTTTGGGGTCGTCCTGTCGCCCTTCGTCAGAAGGACCGGAGAGGACCCGGGTTCAATTCGTGATGCGCCGGAACCGGTGCATCGGGATTTGACGTCGACAGACCGTCATCGGCCTGTCGCAGGACTCACAGCTTGATCTCGACGTCGACGCCGGCAGCGAGATCGAGCTTCATCAGGGCATCGACCGTCTGCGGGGTCGGGTCCACGATGTCGAGAAGCCGCTTGTGGGTGCGGATCTCGAACTGCTCGCGCGACTTCTTGTCGATGTGCGGCGAGCGGTTCACCGTGAACTTCTCGATCCGCGTCGGCAGCGGAATCGGCCCTCGAATCTGGGCACCCGTGCGCTTCGCCGTATTGACGATCTCGCGCGTCGAGCTGTCCAGGACCCGATGGTCGAACGCCTTGAGGCGGATCCGGATGTTCTGGTTCATGGGTTCGCCCCTTTAAGGCAAAGCGAAGAGGACGCTCGGGATATCCCGCGCGTCCTCGGGAAAGCGATCACTCGATGATGGAGGCAACGACGCCGGCGCCGACGGTGCGACCGCCTTCACGGATGGCGAAGCGGAGCTTCTCCTCCATGGCGATCGGCACGATCAGGTTCACCGTCATGGCGATGTTGTCGCCCGGCATCACCATCTCCGTGCCCTCGGGCAGGTGCACGATGCCGGTCACGTCCGTCGTGCGGAAGTAGAACTGCGGACGGTAGTTGGTGAAGAACGGCGTGTGACGGCCACCCTCCTCCTTCGTCAGGATATAGGCCTCGGCCTTGAACTTCGTGTGCGGCTTCACCGAACCCGGCTTGCACAGAACCTGGCCGCGCTCGACTTCCTCGCGCTTCGTGCCGCGCAGCAGCGCGCCGATATTGTCGCCAGCCTGGCCCTGGTCCAGCAGCTTGCGGAACATCTCGACGCCCGTCACGATCGTCTTCTGCGTGTCGCGGATGCCGACGATCTCGATTTCCTCGCCGACCTTCACGATGCCGCGCTCGACGCGGCCGGTCACCACCGTGCCGCGGCCCGAGATCGAGAACACGTCCTCGACCGGCATCAGGAACGGCAGGTCGAGGGGACGCGCCGGCTGCGGGATATAGGCGTCGACCGTCTCCATCAGCGCCAGCACCGCTTCGCGGCCGATCTCCGGCGAGCGGTCCTCAAGCGCGCACAGCGCCGAGCCCTTGGTGATCGGGATGTCGTCGCCCGGGAATTCGTACTTCGACAAGAGCTCGCGGATCTCCAGCTCGACCAGCTCCAGAAGCTCCGCGTCGTCGACCATGTCGACCTTGTTCATGAACACCACCAGCGCGGGAACGCCGACCTGACGGGCCAAGAGGATGTGCTCGCGCGTCTGCGGCATCGGGCCATCCGCCGCCGACACCACCAGGATCGCCCCGTCCATCTGCGCCGCGCCCGTGATCATGTTCTTCACGTAGTCGGCATGGCCCGGGCAATCCACATGCGCATAGTGCCGGTTGGCCGTCTCGTACTCGACGTGAGCCGTCGAGATCGTGATGCCGCGCGCCTTCTCTTCCGGCGCCTTGTCGATCTGGTCGTAGGCCGTGAACGTCGCACCGCCCGTCTCAGCCAGAACCTTCGTGATCGCAGCCGTCAGCGACGTCTTGCCATGGTCAACGTGACCAATCGTCCCGATGTTGCAATGCGGCTTGTTGCGTTCGAACTTTGCTTTGGCCATCGCGGCCTCCTTCGATGTTCGCCCCGCCCAAGGATCTCGTAAAAGACCCGGTCGGGCAGATGGACAGTTTTAGGCGTATTTGGCCTGGACTTCGGCGGCGACGTTGGACGGCGCCTGCTCGTAGTGGCTGAACTGCATGGTGTAGCTGGCGCGGCCCTGGCTGAAGGACCGCAGCTGGTTGACGTAGCCGAACATGTTCATGAGCGGCACCTTGGCGTTCACGACATTCGCGTTGCCGCGCATGTCCTGGCCCTGGATCTGGCCGCGCCGGGAATTGAGGTCGCCGATGACCGAGCCGGTATATTCCTCCGGGGTCACCACCTCGACGCTCATGATCGGCTCGAGCAGAACCGAACCGCACTTCTGGAGCGCCTCGCGCATGGCAGCGCGGGAGGCGATCTCGAAGGCGAGGACCGAGGAGTCGACCTCGTGGTAGGCGCCGTCGATGAGGGTGGTCTTCACGTCGACCACCGGGAAGCCGGCGATGATGCCAGCGCCCATGACCGAGTTGATGCCCTTCTCGACGCCGGGGATGTATTCCTTCGGAACCGAGCCGCCGATGATCTTCGACTCGAACTCGTTGCCCTTGCCGGCCTCGTTCGGCTCGACGATCAGCTTCACCTTGGCGAACTGGCCTGTGCCGCCGGTCTGCTTCTTGTGGGTGTAGTCGATCTCGGCGCGCTTGGAGATCTTCTCGCGGAAGGCCACCTCGGGAGCACCGACCGTCACGTCGACCTTGTGGGTGCGGCGCAGGATGTCGACCTTGATATCGAGATGAAGCTCGCCCATCCCCTTGATGCGGGTCTGGCCGGATTCCTGATCGGTCGAGACGCGGAAGGACGGATCCTCCGAAGCCAGCTTGATCAGCGCCAGCGCCATCTTTTCCTGGTCGGCCTTGGTCTTCGGCTCGATCGCCATCTCGATGACCGGCTCGGGGAATTCCATGCGCTCCAGGATGACGGGCTTGTTCGGGTCGCAGAGCGTGTCGCCGGTGCGGGTGTCCTTGAGACCAACGAGAGCGACGATGTCGCCGGCATAGGCCTCGGCGATTTCCTCGCGGTTGTTGGCGTGCATGAGCACCATGCGACCGACGCGCTCGTTCTTCTCGCGGGTCGAGTTCAGCAAGGCCATGCCCTTCTCGAGCTTGCCCGAATAAATGCGGCAGAAGGTCAGGACGCCGTACTGGTCGTCCATGATCTTGAAGCCGAGGAGCGACAGCGGCTCGGAATCCGAGGATTTGCGCTCGGTCTCGGCCTCGGTGCGCGGGTCGATACCCGTGATCGCCGGAACGTCGACGGGCGAGGGCAGATAATCGACGACGGCGTCGAGCAGCGTCTGCACGCCCTTGTTCTTGAAGGCCGAGCCGGCGAGGACCGGATAGAACGCGCCGATGAGGACGGCCTTGCGGATGAGGCGCTTCAGGGTCGCCTCGTCGGGCTCGTTGCCGTCGAGATAGGCTTCCATCGCGGCGTCATCGAGTTCGACGGCAGCTTCCACGAGCAGGTTGCGATACTCCGCAGCCTTCTCTTTCAGGTCGTCAGGAATTTCGAGATTGGCGTCGAAGTCGGCACCGAGCGACTCACCCGACCAGACGACGGCTTTCATGCGGACGAGATCAACGATGCCCTTGAAACCGGCCTCAGCGCCGATCGGCAGCTGGATCGGAACGGGCTTGGCGCCGAGGCGCTTCTTGATGTCGTCCAGGCACATGTAGAAGTCGGCGCCGGTCTTATCCATCTTGTTGGCGAAGACGATGCGCGGAACTTTGTATTTGTCGCCCTGGCGCCAGACGGTCTCGGTCTGCGGCTCGACGCCCTGGTTGCCGTCGAGCACGACAACCGCGCCGTCAAGCACGCGCAGCGAACGCTCGACCTCGATGGTGAAGTCGACGTGGCCGGGGGTGTCGATGATGTTCAGGCGCTTGCCGGCCCAGTGAGCGGTCGTCGCAGCCGACGTGATCGTGATGCCGCGCTCCTGCTCCTGCTCCATGAAGTCCATCGTGGCGGCGCCGTCATGGACTTCGCCGATCTTGTGGGACTTGCCGGTGTAATAGAGGATCCGCTCAGTCGTCGTCGTCTTGCCCGCATCGATGTGGGCCATGATTCCGAAGTTGCGGTAGTCCTCGATCGCGTGGGTGCGCGGCATGATCTCAGTTCCTTCGGTTCCGGACGAACCGTGAAAGTCGTTACCAGCGGTAATGCGAGAAGGCGCGGTTGGCTTCGGCCATCTTGTGGGTGTCTTCGCGCTTCTTGACCGCGTTGCCGCGGTTGTTGGCGGCGTCCATCAGCTCCGACGAGAGCTTGTCCACCATGGTCTTGTCGTTGCGCGAGCGAGCCGCTTGGATCAGCCAGCGGATCGCCAGAGCCTGGCGGCGCTCGGGACGAACCTCGACCGGAACCTGGTAGGTGGCGCCGCCGACGCGGCGGGACCTGACCTCGATGGCCGGCATGACGTTCTCAAGCGCCGACTGGAAGATGCCCAGCGGATCGGACTTGGCCTTCGACTCGATCTGGTCGAAGGCGCCGTAGACGATCTGCTCGGCAACCGACTTCTTGCCTTCGTACATGACAGAATTCATGAACTTGGCCAGCACGACATTGCCGTACTTCGCGTCCGGAATGACTTCCCGCTTTTCGGCCCGGTGACGACGAGACATCGCTCTCTCCGTTAATCCCTCAGACCACCGACCACTCCAGCCCGGCGCAACGCGCCTCGGCCGGAGCGGCCCGTGGGAAACTCTTACTTCGGCCGCTTGGCGCCGTACTTCGAACGACGCTGCTTGCGGTTCTTGACGCCCTGCGTGTCGAGAACGCCGCGCAGGATGTGATAGCGCACGCCCGGAAGATCCTTGACGCGGCCGCCGCGGATCATGACCACCGAGTGTTCCTGGAGGTTGTGACCCTCGCCCGGAATGTAGCCGATGACCTCGAAACCGTTGGTGAGGCGCACCTTGGCGACCTTACGGAGCGCCGAGTTCGGCTTCTTCGGGGTCGTGGTGTAGACGCGCGTACAGACACCGCGCTTCTGCGGGCAGCCCTCCATATGGCGGGACTTCTCGCGGTAGGTGCGCGGCTGACGCGGTTTGCGGATCAGCTGATTGACTGTCGGCATAGGCGGCCTTGTCCTTGGATCAAGAGGTCCGGCACGCCGGGCCTCGCTAAAGCTTCGCTTTCCCCGTTCCGTTACCGGAACAGCCAACCGGGCGCCCGTTTGCCCGGAAGGCAAACGGCACCCGGCGAAAACAGAGGATCGCCCTGCCTTGCGGCCGCGCGATCATGCCATCGGTTCTGACTGAGCGTCAGGCGGCGCGGTCTCGGTTTGCTTCGGTCGAAGTGGCCTTGGGCCGACTCGTGACCGGGTGTGCAACCGACCTACGCCGGAAAGATGGGGCGGCTATACTCGCTGAGTCGGACGTCGTCAAGCGCCAGGGGCTCCGGGCCGGCGCAACGACTGGAAGTTTCGCCTCGGCGCCGCAATCCGACAGAAACAATGGCGGACGCTCCCGTCATCATCCATCAGCCTCCCCTCTCTACCAGTGCGGACAGGGTCGGCACGACCCGCGGCGCGTCGGATCAGGAAGTTTCCCGATAGGACGGGAATCGGCTTATCCGCATAGTACCGCTCCGTCAGGTCAAGCGTCCGCCCGATTGCCTCGCTGAAGCCCTCACGGAGATCCGACCGAACCGTGGGTCGATCGCGACCGACGGACATTTCCATGAGCCGCAGCCCACCGACCGGCCGGCGGCAAGACTTGAGAAGGGGATAGACCATGGCGTTCAGGAACGTCGTTTTCGCGGCTCTCGCCGCTGTTGCGCTCGCCGGCTCCACCGGCCTTCCGGCACAGGCCCAGACCGATCGCGACGGCCAGCAGCGCTGGGTCAACATCGTGAACCGCACTGGCGTGACGATCCGGGAGTTCTATATGACCGACGTCGACACCCGCGGCTGGGGTGACGACCGCCTCGGCCAGGATGTCGTCGAGCCCGGCGACTCCCTGCGCGTCGTCCCGACGCCTCGCCAGCGCTCGCGCGGCTATTGCCAGTACGACATGAAGATTGTGTTCGCCAACGAGCGCACCGTCGAGCGCCGCGGCGTCAACCTCTGCTCGACCAGCAACCTGGTCTGCACCTCGACCGGCTCCTGCCGCACAAACTGACGAGCGGGCATCTGCGCATAGGCAAAAGGGCCGCCCTGGGGCGGCCCTTTCTTTTGGTCCCAGTGTCGGCCGCGATAGGGGGCACCAAGGCCCCTGCCCCGCCTGCCTCAGCGCTGCTCGATGGCAGCGAGTTCGGCCGGGGCACCGGCGGACATGCCGGCGGCCTTCTGCTTCTCGTCGAGGATCAGGTCGTCGCGCTTGACCGAGATCTCGCGGATGCGGCTGATCATCGCGCCGGTGCCCGCCGGAATGAGGCGGCCGACGATGACGTTCTCCTTCAGGCCCTCGAGCGTGTCCGACTTGCCGTTGACGGCAGCTTCGGTGAGCACGCGTGTGGTTTCCTGGAAGGAGGCCGCCGAGATGAAGGACCGCGTCTGCAGCGAGGCCTTGGTGATGCCGAGGAGCACAGGCACGCCGGTGGCCGGGCGCTTGTTCTTGTCGTCGGCCATCGCCGTGTTGGCTTCTTCCATCTCGGACGCATCGACCTGGTCGCCCTGGATGAGGTCGGTGTCACCGGGATCGGTGATCTCGACCTTCTGGAGCATCTGGCGGACGATGACCTCGATGTGTTTGTCGTTGATGACGACGCCCTGGAGCCGGTAGACCTCCTGGATCTCGTTGACGAGGTAGGCAGCAAGCTCCTCCACGCCCTTGATCGCCAGGATGTCGTGCGGCGCCGGATTGCCGTCGACGATGAAGTCGCCCTTCTGCACCTCGTCGCCGTCCTGAAGGTGGATGTGCTTGCCCTTCGGGATCAGGTACTCCGCGGTCTCGGTGTCGGCCTCGAAAGGCTCGATCGTCAGGCGGCGCTTCTGCTTGTAGTCCTTGCCGAAGCGGACGACGCCGGAGACTTCAGCGATGATCGCGGCATCCTTCGGACGGCGGGCCTCGAACAGTTCGGCGACACGCGGCAGACCGCCGGTGATGTCGCGCGTCTTGGCGCTCTCCAGCGGGATACGCGCGATGACGTCGCCGGCATGGATCCGCCCGCCCGGCTCGAAGCTGATGACCGCTTCGACCGCAAGCGCGTAGCGGGCATCCGTGCCGCGCGGCAGCTTCTGCAGCTTGCCGTTCGAGTCGCGGATGATCAGCGCCGGCTTGAGGTCGGCCGAACGCGTGGAGGTCCGCCAGTCGGTGACGACACGCTTGGTGAAGCCGGTCGCCTCGTCGGTGGTCTCCGCGATCGATTGGCCGTCGACGAGATCCTCGAAGCCCAGCACGCCGTCGATCTCGGAGATGATCGGACGGGTGTAGGGATCCCACTCGGCGATGCGCTGGCCGCGCTTCACCTTGGTGCCCTCGTCGACACGCAGCTTGGCGCCATACTGGATACGGTGCGTGGCGCGCTCGGTGCCGTCGGCATCGGCGATGATGACCGCCATGTTGCGGCCCATCGCGATCAGCTCGCCGTCCGAGTTCTTCACGATCGAGCGGTTGCGGATCTTGATCGTGCCCTCGAAGGTCGCCTCGATGAACGAGGTATCGACCACCTGGGCCGCGCCGCCGATGTGGAAGGTACGCATGGTGAGCTGCGTGCCCGGCTCGCCGATCGACTGCGCGGCGATGACGCCGACAGCTTCGCCGATATTGACCTGGGTACCGCGGGCAAGGTCACGGCCGTAGCACTGGCCGCAGACGCCGACCTTGGTCTCGCAGGTGAGCACCGAGCGGATCTTGACCTCCTGGATACCGGCCGTGGTGATCGCATCCACGTCCTTCTCGAGGATCATCGCGCCGGCCTCGACCAGCACCTTGCCCGAGGACGGGTCGGTGACGGTCACGGCGGCCGAACGGCCGAGGATGCGCTGGCCGAGGGTGGCGACCACCTGGCCGGCGTCCACGATCGCGCGCATGCCGATACCCTTCTCGGTATGGCAGTCGCGTTCGGTGATGATGCAGTCCTGCGCCACATCGACCAGACGGCGGGTCAGATAGCCCGAGTTCGCCGTCTTGAGCGCCGTGTCGGCCAGACCCTTGCGGGCGCCGTGGGTGGAGTTGAAGTACTCCATCACGGACAAGCCTTCCTTGAAGTTCGAGATGATCGGCGTCTCGATGATCTCGCCCGAGGGCTTGGCCATGAGGCCGCGCATCGCGGCGAGCTGGCGCATCTGGGTCGGCGAACCGCGCGCGCCCGAATGCGACATCATGTAGATGGAGTTGATCGGCCGGTCCTGGCCGTTCTCGTCCTTCTTCACCGCCGAGATGCGGCCCATCATTTCCTGGGCCAGACGATCCGAGCACTTGGCCCAGGCGTCGACCACCTTGTTGTACTTCTCGCCGTAGGTGATGAGGCCGTCGAGGTACTGCTGCTCGTAATCCTTCGTCAGCGTCCGCGTCTCCTCGACGATCGGCCACTTGTTGTCGGGGACGACCATGTCGTCCTTGCCGAAGGAAATGCCGGCCTTGTAGGCGTGGTAGAAGCCCAACGCCATGATCCGGTCGCAGAAGATCACCGACTCCTTCTGACCGCAGAAACGGTAGACGGTGTCGATCATCGCCGAGATCTCCTTCTTCGTCATCAGCTTGTTGGCTGCGTCGAAGGGAACCTTGGGCGACTTCGGCAGGAGCTGACCGAGCAGGACGCGACCGGGCGTCGTGTCATACATGCGGCGGACATGCTTGCCCTCCGGATCCAGGCCTTCCCAGCGATACCGGATCTTGGTGTGCAGGGTGACGACCTTGTTGGTCAGCGCATGCTCGAGTTCGCCGACATTGGCGAAGGCCTTGCCCTGGCCAGGCATGCCGTCCGACATCAGCGAGACGTAGTAGAGGCCGAGCACGATGTCCTGGCTCGGCACGATGATCGGCGCGCCGTTGGCCGGATGCAGGATGTTGTTGGTCGACATCATGAGGACGCGCGCTTCCAGCTGCGCTTCCAGCGACAGCGGGACGTGCACGGCCATCTGGTCGCCGTCGAAGTCGGCGTTGAACGCCGAGCAGACGAGGGGGTGCAGCTGGATCGCCTTGCCCTCGATCAGCACCGGCTCGAAGGCCTGGATGCCGAGGCGGTGGAGCGTTGGGGCGCGGTTGAGCAGCACCGGATGCTCGCGGATGACCTCGTCGAGGATATCCCAGACCTCCGGACGCTCCTTCTCGACCAGCTTCTTCGCCTGCTTGACGGTGGCGGAGAGGCCCTTGGCGTCGAGGCGCGCGTAGATGAACGGCTTGAACAGCTCCAGCGCCATCTTCTTCGGCAGGCCGCACTGATGCAGCTTCATTTCCGGACCGACGACGATGACCGAGCGGCCGGAATAGTCGACGCGCTTGCCGAGCAGGTTCTGACGGAAACGGCCCTGCTTGCCCTTCAGCATGTCGGCGAGCGACTTCAGCGGGCGCTTGTTGGCGCCAGTGATGACGCGGCCGCGGCGCCCGTTGTCGAACAGCGCGTCGACCGCTTCCTGAAGCATGCGCTTCTCGTTGCGGATGATGATATCCGGCGCGCGCAGCTCAATCAGGCGTTTCAGGCGGTTGTTGCGGTTGATGACGCGGCGGTAGAGGTCATTGAGGTCCGAGGTCGCGAAGCGGCCGCCGTCCAGCGGGACGAGCGGGCGCAGGTCCGGCGGGATCACCGGCACGACGGTCAGGATCATCCATTCCGGCTTGTTACCCGACTGGATGAAGGCCTCGATGATCTTCAGGCGCTTGGCGAGCTTCTTCGGCTTCAGCTCGGTAGTGGCTTCCGCGATCTCCTTGCGGGTATCGGCGGCGAGCTTCTCCAGGTCGAGGCCGCGCAGCAGCTCGCGGATCGCCTCGGCGCCGATCATGGCGGTGAACGAGTCGTCGCCGAACTCGTCCTGCGCCTTGATATACTCCTCCTCGGACAGGAGCTGACGCTCCTTCAGCGAGGTCAGGCCCGGCTCCAGCACGCAGTAATATTCGAAGTAGAGGATGCGCTCGAGGTCCTTGAGCGGCATGTCGAGCAAGAGGCCGATGCGGCTCGGCAGCGACTTCAGGAACCAGATGTGGGCGACCGGGGCGGCGAGCTCGATATGGCCCATGCGCTCGCGACGCACGCGCGAGAGGGTGACCTCGACGCCGCACTTCTCGCAGATGATGCCCTTGTACTTCATCCGCTTGTACTTGCCGCACAGGCACTCGTAGTCCTTGATGGGACCGAAGATGCGCGCGCAAAACAGGCCGTCACGCTCGGGCTTGAACGTGCGGTAGTTGATCGTCTCGGGCTTCTTGATCTCGCCGAACGACCAGGAAAGAATCTTCTCCGGGCTCGCGATCGAGATCTTGATCTGATCGAAAGTCGCCGGCTGCGTGGTCGGATTGAAGAGATTTGCAATCTCTTGGTTCATCGCCGTCTCCAAAGCCCGGTCGCCCGGGGGAATTCGGGGCCGGAGGACATCCCGGCCGATGAAAAACGTAAGCGGGGGCCGGGCGAACCCGGCCCCGAAAGCGGAGCGATCGTTACTCGGCGGCCTGCTGGCCCATGTCGTCGTTGTCGCCCCGCGTCGGCTTCGTCGCCGTCAGTTCGACGTTGAGGCCAAGCGAGCGCATTTCCTTGACGAGCACGTTGAAGCTCTCGGGAATGCCGGCCTCGAAGGTGTCGTCGCCACGGACGATCGCCTCGTAGACCTTGGTGCGGCCGGCCACGTCGTCCGACTTCACCGTCAGCATCTCCTGCAGCGTGTAGGCGGCGCCATAGGCTTCGAGCGCCCAGACTTCCATCTCGCCGAAGCGCTGGCCGCCGAACTGCGCCTTGCCGCCCAGCGGCTGCTGGGTGACCAGCGAGTACGGGCCGATCGAACGGGCGTGGATCTTGTCGTCCACGAGGTGGTGAAGCTTCAGCATGTAGATGTAACCAACCGTGACCTGACGATCGAACTGCTCGCCGGTTTTGCCGTCGAACAGCGTGACCTGGCCCGAATGGGCCATCCCGGCCATGTCCAGCATCGCCTCGATGTCCGCTTCCTTCGCGCCGTCGAAGACGGGGGTCGCGAAGTGGACGCCCCGGCGCGTGTTGCGCGCCAGTTCCGCGAGATTCGGCTCGTCGAGCGAGGAGATCTGCGGGTCATCGCCATAGATCTTGGCGAAGGCTTCCTTCAGCGGCTTGATGTTCTTGGACTTCATGTAGGCGTCGTAGGCCTGACCGACCATCCGGCCGAGGCCGGCAGCCGCCCAGCCGAGATGGGTCTCGAGGATCTGGCCGACGTTCATGCGACTCGGCACGCCCAGCGGATTGAGCACGATGTCCGCATGCGTGCCATCACTGAGGAACGGCATGTCCTCGATCGGCACGATGCGCGACACGACGCCCTTGTTGCCGTGGCGGCCGGCCATCTTGTCGCCCGGCTGAATCTTGCGCTTCACGGCGATGAAGACCTTGACCATCTTCATCACGCCCGGCGGCAGTTCGTCGCCACGCTGCAGCTTCTCGACCTTGTCCAGGAAGCGCTGCTCGAGGCGGCGCTTGGACTCGTCGTACTGCTTCCGCATGGCCTCGATCTCGGCCATCAGCGCATCGTCGGCGATGCCGAAGGCCCACCACTGGCCACGCGGATACTCGGCGAGCAGCTCGCGGGTCAGCTTGGTGTCCTTCTTGAAGCCCTTCGGACCGGAAATGCCGGTCTTGCCGTCGAGCAGCTCGCTGAGGCGGCCGTAAACGTTGCGGTCGAGGATGGCCTGCTCGTCGTCGCGATCCTTGGCGAGACGCTCGATCTCCTCGCGCTCGATCGCCATGGCACGCTCGTCCTTGTCGACGCCGTGGCGGTTGAACACGCGGACCTCGACGATCGTGCCGGTGACGCCCGGGGGAACGCGCAGCGAGGTGTCGCGAACGTCCGAGGCCTTCTCGCCGAAGATGGCGCGCAGGAGCTTTTCCTCCGGCGTCATCGGGCTCTCGCCCTTCGGCGTGATCTTGCCGACGAGAATATCACCCGCCTGCACTTCCGCGCCGATATAGACGATGCCGGCTTCGTCGAGATTCTTCAGCGCCTCTTCCGACACGTTCGGAATGTCGCGCGTGATTTCCTCCGGACCCAGCTTGGTGTCGCGGGCCGAGACCTCGAACTCCTCGATGTGGATGGACGTGAACACGTCCTCCTTCACGATCCGCTCGGAGAGCAGGATGGAATCCTCGAAGTTGTAGCCATTCCACGGCATGAACGCGACGAGCACGTTGCGGCCAAGCGCGAGGTCGCCGAGGTCGGTCGAGGGGCCATCGGCCAGGATCTCGCCCTTCTTGACGATGTCGCCGACACGCACCAGCGGACGCTGGTTGATACAGGTCGACTGGTTCGAGCGCTGGAACTTCATGAGACGGTAGATGTCGACGCCCGACTTGGTCGGATCGAGATCTTCCGTGGCGCGGATGACGATACGGGTCGCGTCGACCTGGTCGACGACGCCGGTACGGCGGGCGGCGATGGCTGCGCCCGAGTCACGGGCGACGACCGATTCCATGCCGGTGCCGACGAAGGGCGCATCGGCCTTCACCAGCGGCACGGCCTGACGCTGCATGTTGGAACCCATGAGCGCGCGGTTGGCGTCGTCGTTCTCGAGGAACGGGATCAGCGCCGCGGCGACCGAGACGAGCTGCTTCGGCGACACGTCCATGAAGTCGACGCGGTCGACCGGCAGCAGCAGGGTCTCGCCCGACTGGCGGCAGATCACGAGGTCTTCGACGAACTTGCCGTTCTTGTCGATCGGGGCATTGGCCTGGGCGACCGAGTACTTCCCCTCCTCCATGGCGGAGAGATACTGCACCTCGTCCGTGACGCGGCCGTCGCGCACCTTGCGGTAGGGCGTCTCGATGAAGCCGTACTTGTTGACGCGGGCGAAGGTCGCCAGCGAGTTGATCAAGCCGATATTCGGGCCTTCCGGTGTCTCGATCGGGCAGATCCGGCCGTAATGCGTCGGATGCACGTCGCGCACCTCGAAGCCGGCACGCTCGCGCGACAGGCCGCCCGGTCCAAGCGCCGACAGGCGGCGCTTGTGGGTGATCTCCGACAGCGGATTGGTCTGGTCCATGAACTGCGAGAGCTGTGAGGAGCCGAAGAACTCGCGCACGGCGGCGGCCGCCGGCTTCGCGTTGATCAGGTCCTGCGGCATGACCGTGTCGATCTCGACCGAGGACATGCGCTCCTTGATCGCGCGCTCCATGCGCAGGAGGCCGACGCGATACTGGTTCTCCATGAGCTCGCCGACCGATCGGACGCGGCGGTTGCCGAGATGGTCGATGTCGTCGATCTCGCCCTTGCCGTCGCGCAGCTCGACCAGCGTCTTGACCACCGCCAGGATGTCTTCCTTGCGCAGCACGCGCACGGTGTCCTCGGCGGTCAGGTCGAGGCGCATGTTCATCTTGACCCGGCCGACGGCCGAAAGGTCGTAGCGCTCCGAATCGAAGAACAGCGAGTGGAACATCGCCTCGGCGGTCTCGACCGTCGGCGGCTCGCCCGGGCGCATGACCCGGTAGATGTCGAACAGCGCGTCTTCGCGCGTCATGTTCTTGTCGGCCGCCAGCGTGTTGCGGATATAGGCGCCGATGGTGATGTGGTCGATGTCGAGGGTCGGAATCTCCTCGTAGCCTTCGCCCACGAGCATCTTCAGCATCTTCTCGCTGATTTCCTCGCCGGCCTCGGCGTAGATCTCGCCGGTCTTCACGTTGACCATGTCCTCGGCGAGATAGCGGCCGGCCAGTTCCTCGGCCGACAGGCGCAGCGCCTTCAGGCCCTTGTCGGCAAGCTTCTTGGCCTCGCGCACGGCGAGCTTCTTGCCGGCCTCGAGCACGACCTCGCCGTTATCGGCGTTGATCAGGTCGCTGGTCGCCTTGAAGCCGCGCATGCGGTTGGCGTCGTAGGGCACGCGCCAGCCTTCCTTGTTCTTCTTGTCCTTCTTGACGAGGATCTTGTTGTAGAACGTCGAGAGGATGTCCTCGGAGCCCATGCCGAGCGCGTAGAGCAGGCTGGTCACGGGGATCTTGCGGCGGCGGTCGATGCGCGCGTGGACGATGTCCTTGGCGTCGAATTCGATGTCGAGCCAGGAACCGCGATAGGGGATGATGCGGGCGGCGAACAGGAGCTTGCCCGACGAGTGGGTCTTGCCCTTGTCGTGGTCGAAGAACACGCCCGGCGAACGATGCATTTGGCTGACGATGACGCGCTCGGTACCGTTGACGACGAAGGTGCCGTTCGACGTCATGAGCGGGATGTCGCCCATGTAGACGTCCTGCTCCTTGATGTCCTTGACCGACTTGGCGCCGGTATCGGCGTCCACATCGAACACGATGAGGCGCAGCGTCACCTTGAGGGGCGCAGCGAACGTCATGCCGCGCTGGCGGCACTCGTCGACATCATATTTCGGCGGCTCGAACTCATACTTCACGAACTCCAGCATCGCGCTGCCGGAGAAGTCGGTGATCGGGAACACCGACTTGAAAACGGCCTGCAGCCCCTCGTCGGAGCGTCCGCCCTTCGGCTCCTCGACCATCAGGAACTGGTCATAGGACGATTTCTGAACCTCGATGAGGTTCGGCATCGTCGCCACTTCCCTGATTTTGCCGAAGAACTTGCGGAACCTTTTGCGGCCGGTGAAAGTCTGAGCCATATCGCCTCTCGCTTGGACCGCCAGGCGTCGGCGGCGGTCCTGGTTCCAGCGGTGGGCGGGCCTTGGAGCCTCTCCCACCGCAGACGCCTGACCGGACGGTCCAATGCGGGCCGCTTTCGCGTGCCCTGGACCGTCCGGTCAAGCGTGACACCTGTTGCTACACGCAGATCCCCGAAGGTTCCCGCATCTCGTCATGTGCCTTGCGGCTTCCATCCCGGTCGCCCGGTCCGGAGGGTCCGGGCGGGCGATCCGAAGACCGCCCACCCGGAATTGATCACTTCAGTTCGACCTTGGCGCCGGCCTTCTCAAGCTGTTCCTTCAGCTTGGCGGCCTCGTCCTTGGACACGGCTTCCTTGACGGCCTTCGGCGCGCCCTCGACCAGATCCTTGGCCTCCTTCAGGCCGAGGCCGGTGATGGCGCGGACTTCCTTGATCACCTCGATCTTCTTGTCGCCGACGGCGACAAGCATCACGGTGAACTCGGTCTGCTCTTCGACCGGAGCGGCGGCGGCACCGCCCGGCGCGGCGGCAACAGCCACGGCGGCCGCGGCGGAGACGCCCCACTTCTCTTCGAGCAGCTTCGCGAGCTCAGCGGCTTCGAGGACGGTGAGCGAGGACAGTTCGTCGACGATTTTGGCGAGATCAGCCATAGTAGACTTCCTTTTGAACGGTTCGATCCGGTTTGAGTGAGAGAAGCCTCACGCGGCCTTGTCTCGGTTGGCATAGGCGCCGAACACGCGGGCGAGCTTTGCAGCGGGCGCGGTCGAGAGCTGGGCGAGCTTGGTCGCGGGAGCCTGGATAAGGCCCACGAGCTTGGCGCGCAGTTCGTCGAGCGACGGCAGTGCGGCAAGAGCCTTCACGCCGTCCGCATTCAGAGCGGTCGTTCCCATCGCTCCGCCGAGGATCACGAACTTGTCGTGGGCCTTGGCGAAATCCATGGCGACCTTCGGTGCCGCGACCGGATCATGGCTGATGGCCAGGATCGTGGGGCCCTTGAGGAGGGCTCCGATGGACGCGACGTCCGTGCCTTCGAGAGCGATCTTAGCGAGGCGGTTCTTGGTGACCTTCACGGACGCGCCTTGGGCCTTCATCTTGCGACGAAGGTCCTGCATCTGCGCGACAGTGAGGCCGGAATAGTGAGCGACGACGACGACGCCGGAGGTCTTGAAGACCTCGTTGAGCGTGCCGACCAGCTCCTTCTTTTCCGTGCGATCCACTTTTGCTCTCTCTGGTCGGGGCCTCCTTGCGGATTCCCCGGGTTGCACCTGCCAATCGTCGGCGCCGGCGAACCGGCTGACCGAACGATCGACGTTCGGCCCTGTCCCCTCTGGAACACCGCGGAATGGAGACCATTCCTCGGCCGAGGTGCCTAGGATTCGAACCGTTCCTTCGGCCTTGCGGGCCGGTGAAACGATCTTCACCCGTCTGTGCAGGCTTGGCGATTAAGAGGGGGAACCCCTCGCCTGCAGTCTCGGACAGGACATTCCGGCTTCGATGATCCCGGGCCCTTGGGCTTCGGGGACAACTCCACCGGCCTTGCCGCGCGAGGGTTCCCGCGCGGAAGCTTCTCTAAACTCTCGGTCGGACTCCTGATCGAGGTCCCGGATCACTCCGCCGTCAGACCCTCGCACGGTCGCGATTCCGAAAAGCGAATCACGATCCATCCTGCGATTTGTGAATCTTGGCCCAAACGCAATGAGGGCGTGGTCGCCCACACCCCTAGCTGGCGTCGTCTAGCAAAGCCTGTTCCAGTTGCCAAGTGGGAACTGGCAACTTTTTCCGCAAGGCTCGTTCACGCTGCAGCGAGGACCGGAGCGGCGCCCGGCGAACCGGGCACCGTTCCTGGATCATCAGCCGTTGAGCACGCTCGACGGATCGACCTTCACGCCCGGACCCATCGTCGAGGAGATCGCGATCTTCTGGACGTAGGTGCCCTTGGCGCCAGCCGGCTTCGCCTTCTGGACGGCATCGGCGAAGGCTTTGATGTTCTCCACCAGCTTGCCGAGGTCGAAGGACGCCTTGCCGACGGCCGAGTGGATGATGCCGGCCTTTTCGACGCGGAACTCCACCGCGCCGCCCTTGGAGGCGGCCACGGCGGACTTCACGTCCATGGTGACCGTGCCGACCTTCGGGTTCGGCATCAAGCCGCGCGGGCCCAGCACCTTACCGAGGCGGCCGACGAGGCCCATCATGTCCGGCGTGGCGATGCAGCGATCGAAGTCGATCTTGCCGCCCTGGACGATCTCGAGCAGATCCTCGGCACCGACGATGTCGGCACCTGCCGCCTTGGCCTCGTCGGCCTTGGCGCCGCGAGCGAAGACCGCCACGCGCAGGGTCCGGCCGGAGCCATTCGGCAAGTTACAGACGCCGCGGACCATCTGGTCTGCATGGCGCGGATCGACGCCGAGGTTCATGGCGATCTCGACGGTCTCGTCGAACTTCGCCGTGGCGCGCTCTTTCACAAGCTTGACCGCCTCGTCGATCGTATAGGACTTGACGGTGTCGATGCCTTCGGAGGCCTTACGGAAACGTTTGCCGCTCATGGCTTACCCCACGACCTCGAGGCCCATGGAACGGGCCGAACCTTCGATCATCGACGAGGCCGAAACGACCGAGTCGCAGTTCATGTCGACCATCTTCGCCTTGGCGATCTCGGCGATCTGGGCGCGCGTGATCTTGCCGACGAAGCCCTTGCCGGTGGTGCCCGAGCCCTTCTCGAGCTTGGCCGCCTTCTTGATCCAGTAGCTGACCGGCGGCTGCTTCATCTCGAAGGTGAAGGAGCGGTCCTGGTAGGCCGTGATGACGACGGGGATCGGCATCCCCTTCTCCATCTGCTGGGTCTTCGCGTTGAAGGCCTTGCAGAATTCCATGATGTTCAGGCCGCGCTGACCGAGAGCGGGACCGATGGGCGGGGCGGGGTTAGCGGCCCCGGCCGGCACCTGCAGCTTGATGAAGCCGACGATTTTCTTCGCCATAGCTATCCTCCTGACGGGCCCTCAACGGGCCGTCGGTTGGGTTTCGTGGTCGGGTTCGGAGAGATTGGCGGACCGCCTCCCCTCGCCTCCCACGGGTGAACGGAACGGTTTCCCGCTCCGGATCCGGCGCCCGTCTGGCGCCGGCATATCGACGGCATGTGAAACGCATTCGCGTTTCGCCGTCGATGCCTTTCCCGGTCCTTTCGCCCCTCGTGTGGGCGAAAGATCGGGATGGAGACCGGCCGGACGATGCTTTGCATCGTTTTCGGTCGGTCATTCGACGATCAGAGCTTGTCGACCTGACCGAATTCCAGTTCCACCGGCGTCGGCCGGCCGAAGATCGAAACCGCGACCTTGACGCGCGAGCGACCCTCGTCGACCTCCTCGATGAAGCCCTCGAACGAGGCGAACGGGCCGTCGTTGACACGCACCTTCTCGCCGACCTCGAACATGATCGTGGTTTTCGGGCGGTCGACGCCCTCCTGGACCTGCTGGGCGATGCGCATCGCCTCGGCCTCGGGGATCGGCATCGGCTTCTTGTCCGCGCCGAGGAAGCCCGTGACCTTCGGAGTGTTCTTGATCAGGTGATAGGCCTGATCGGTCATGTCCATCTTCACAAGCACGTAGCCGGGGAAGAACTTGCGCTCGGTGTCGATCTTGCGGCCGCGCCGGATCTCCGTCACGCGCTCCTTCGGCACCAGGATGTCATCGAACAGTTCGGACAGGCCGCGCTGGGCCGCGCCCTCGCGGATCGCCTCGGCCACCTTGTTCTCGAAATTCGAGTAGGCGTGAACGACGTACCACTGCTTCGCCACGGCGATCTCTCCTCAGGTGCCGAGCGACAGGAGCGCCTGGACGCCCCAGCGGATGACGGAATCGGCGGCGAAGAAAAAGATCGCCGAGACGATCATGAAGATCGCCACCATCAGCGAGGTGATGCCGACTTCCTTGCGGGTCGGCCAGGTGACCTTGTTGGCCTCCTGACGCACCTGCTGCATGAACTCGAAGGGGCTGGTCTTCGCCATGGCGTTCTGGAATCCGGACAGGACCGATCACCGCTTCCGCCCTGGGGGCGAGAAGCCGGCGCGTCGGCCCGAGGTGGAGGAAGCGCGTCCCGCAGGAAGTCCGTCACCGGGCCTGCAGGGAGTGCGGTCTGCTACCCGAAACCGGACGGCCCGTCAAGGAAAGCGGGACCCAATCGAACGACAAAGGCCCGGCGCTGATCGCACCGGGCCTTTTGAATTGGCAGGGGCTGGGGGATTCGAACCCACGACCTGCGGTTTTGGAGACCGCCGCTCTACCAGCTGAGCTAAACCCCTTCAGATCGCGGTGTTCATTCCACAAACATTCGGCGCATTCAAGACCGACATCAAGATTTTGGAGCTGGTCACTTCCGCGGTCGACGATGGCGCCGAACGATCGTCCAACTAGGTCGAGTCTGTTGTTGCCCAGCGTGTTCGTCGATGAAAAGCTGCCTGTCCGGCTCTTTCGACTCCATCGGGATAGGCGGCCGGCTCCATCGCTTCCGATCATCCCGAAACGCCCAGGCAAGCCAGATGAAGAATACCGGACAGAGAGCCAGAATGACCAGCGGACTCGCCATCAAGATCGCAATGAACATCTCGATCGAGAACGCCACCCGATCGTTCGCCCAGTCGGTGGCACGACAATCGGGCCGACAATACCAGACCTGACGGGCGGAGAAATGAGCCGTCGTCAATCCTTCCCACAACCGGTCGCCGGCGAATCTCCAAAGGACGAGACCGACGACGATCAAGGCTGCCATGCCGACGATCAGCGCAAGGATCGTGGTGGTCACCGGAAACCGGCGTCCCAGGCGATCAAGCCAGTTGAGCGGCGAAGAGCCGGGCGTCGCCGGCTGGAGCCGACTAAAGCCAAAATAGACGAGGATCCAGAAGCAAAGGCCAGATATCACAAGGAAATGCGGATTGACGAGGAAGGACAGCAACAGCGAAGCGGCCAGGATGCCCAAACCGGCTCCCAGCCAGCGATGCGTCCCTCTCGACCGGACTTGCGCCATCATCACCGAAAAATCTGTCCTGCTCCGAGCATTGCAGACGACAATCGATGCTGCAAACAAAAGGCCCGGACGAAGCCGGGCCTTTCGCTATCATCAATGGACAAATCCCATCACTCGATGATGGAGGCAACGACGCCGGCGCCGACGGTGCGACCGCCTTCACGGATGGCGAAGCGGAGCTTCTCCTCCATGGCGATCGGCACGATCAGGTTCACCGTCATGGCGATGTTGTCGCCCGGCATCACCATCTCCGTGCCCTCGGGCAGGTGCACGATGCCGGTCACGTCCGTCGTGCGGAAGTAGAACTGCGGACGGTAGTTGGTGAAGAACGGCGTGTGACGGCCACCCTCCTCCTTCGTCAGGATATAGGCCTCGGCCTTGAACTTCGTGTGCGGCTTCACCGAACCCGGCTTGCACAGAACCTGGCCGCGCTCGACTTCCTCGCGCTTCGTGCCGCGCAGCAGCGCGCCGATATTGTCGCCAGCCTGGCCCTGGTCCAGCAGCTTGCGGAACATCTCGACGCCCGTCACGATCGTCTTCTGCGTGTCGCGGATGCCGACGATCTCGATTTCCTCGCCGACCTTCACGATGCCGCGCTCGACGCGGCCCGTCACCACCGTGCCGCGGCCCGAGATCGAGAACACGTCCTCGACCGGCATCAGGAACGGTAGGTCGAGGGGACGCGCCGGCTGCGGGATATAGGCGTCGACCGTCTCCATCAGCGCCAGCACGGCCTCGCGGCCGATCTCCGGCGAGCGGTCCTCCAGCGCGCACAGCGCCGACCCCTTGGTGATCGGAATGTCGTCGCCGGGGAATTCGTACTTCGACAGCAGCTCGCGGATCTCGAGCTCGACCAGCTCCAGAAGCTCGGCGTCGTCGACCATGTCGACCTTGTTCATGAACACCACCAGCGCGGGAACGCCGACCTGGCGGGCGAGCAGGATGTGCTCGCGCGTCTGCGGCATCGGGCCGTCGGCGGCCGACACAACCAGGATCGCGCCGTCCATCTGCGCCGCGCCCGTGATCATGTTCTTCACGTAGTCGGCATGGCCCGGGCAATCCACGTGCGCATAGTGCCGGTTCGCCGTCTCGTACTCGACGTGAGCCGTCGAGATCGTGATGCCGCGCGCCTTCTCTTCCGGCGCCTTGTCGATCTGGTCGTAGGCCGTGAACGTCGCACCGCCCGTCTCGGCCAGAACCTTCGTGATCGCAGCCGTCAGCGACGTCTTGCCATGGTCAACGTGACCAATCGTCCCGATGTTGCAATGCGGCTTGTTGCGTTCGAACTTTGCTTTGGCCATCGGTCGTGGTCCTTCGGCTGCCAAATGACGGGCGATCCCGCAGTGCGCGGTCGGTTACGGGTTTTCGATCAGTTCTGCAAGAGCCAGCTGCGATAGTTCGCGGCCGCTTGCGCGCTAAGGCGCTCCACCGGGCCGCCCGCCAGCGCCGGGACGAGGAAAGTGCCGACCAGCCCGCCACCGCCGTCGATGAGCACCGTCATGTCCGGATAGACGACGAGGGCTTGTCCACTGATCGCATCGCGCAGGGCAATCGTCGCCTTCATCTGATGGTGCTGGCTGACGAGGATGCGCATGGCCTCGTTGGGAAGGACCATGGCCGTGACTGCGACCTCAAGCCGCGCGGGCCGCTGGCCGAGCAACGCGCGACCCACCTGCTTGTCCATCTCGCCACGCACGACCTCGATGGTGCGCTGCCGGTAGAACGTCTCTGCCTCCGGCGAGCCGATGATTGCGAAGTAGTCCGTGCTTGCCGTCCGCGGCGCAACCGCCGTCGATTCAGGCGTGCCCTCCCGGACCGGAACTACCGCGCCGCGCGATTGCGCAAAGGCCGCCTCGAAGGCGGTGTTGCGCCCTGATACGCCCGGCGCAAGGCTGACGGCGATATCGGCGATGCGGTAGGTGTTGAGTTCCGCAACCGACATGGTGCGGGACGGGGCATTGCAGCCGGCCAATGGCAAGGCTGCGCAGGCGAGAACAAAGCGACGCGATATCATGTAGTTACTCCAAAGCAACGGCCGCCCATAGCAAACCGCGGTTGTGGAGGAAAGATGCGCTCAAGCAGAACTTGTGGGATATCCATGACAGGGGCGACCGGACACCCGCGTCGGCAGCGTTCCGCCGCCCGCCGGCGAGGTCAGTGCTGACTGAAGCGCAGGTTTACGATCATCGCCTGTGCACGCCGGCTCTCGCCAGCGCACGATCCGTCCGCAACTGCTGCTCCAGCCGCGGCGGAGCACCCGGCCGTTCCGCGCTGTGACCACCGGTCGAACCTCGCACGTCCTCAAGCAGCATGGGTCTGGCGAAGTAGAAGCCCTGCGCGACCTGGATTCGCGTCGCCGCCTGCAGGTAGGCGAGTTCCTCGAACGTCTCGACGCCCTCGACGACGACGCTCATCCCGAGCGAGTTGCCCAGCGATTCAATAGCCTTAAGCACGCTCTGGCTGCGCGGCCGGGCGTGAATGTCCGTGATGAAGGAGCGATCGACCTTCACCTCGTCCGCGGTGATGTCGGCAAGCGTCGCAAGCGAGGAATAGCCGACACCGAAATCGTCGATCGACACCTTGGCGCCGACCTCCCGGATCATGGGAAGGATGTGCGTCCGGAACTCGGCCTTCGCGAGAAGAGCCTCCTCGGTCAGCTCGATCATGAACCGGGACGCCTGCCCGGTATCGGCCAGCCTGCCGAGCAGCGACTGCATGAACGGCACGTTGGTCGCCTGCTTGGCCGCAACATTCAGGCTGATCGAGATGTCGTCGCCGAAATGGCCCTGCAGAACCGGGTGGGCGGCGACGGCCTCTTCGACGATCAGGTGCGACAGCTCGTCCATCAGCCCCAGTTCGACCGCCAGCTCGATCATGCCGCCGGGCGCCTGGATCAATCCGTCCTCGTCGCGCCAGCGCATGAGCACCTCGACCCCGGTCACCCGACCAGTGCGGAACTCGACCTTCGGTTGGTAGGCACACCGCATGCGCCGGTCCCGGATCGCGAAGCGCAGCCTTTGTTCAAGACGGCTGTCTTCTACCGCGACATGCTCGATCGAGGCATCGAAGAACTGGACATCGCCCTTCTTGCTCTTCTTGCCGCGGTACATGGCACGATCGGCATTGCTGACGAGGTCGTTGTAGGTCGCCCCATCCGATGGGTAACGGCTGATGCCGAGCGATGCCGACGAGAATATCTCGTAGCCGCCGAGGTAGTAGGGCGCCTGCAGGCGGTGGGACAGGTCGGACAGCCGCCGGTTGAGATCCGCCGCGTCGCCGATCGGCGAAAGGAGCAGCAGGAATTCGTCGCCGCTCAACCGGGCCAGGAGGTCGGACGGGCGAAGCGAACTCGATACGCGCGCTGCAAAGGCTATCAGAAGCTGGTCGCCGATCGCGTGGCCGTAATAGTCGTTGATCTTCTTGAACCCGTCGAGGTCGATGAAGGCCAGCGCAAATGCGCCGCCATCGCCTTCGATGAGCTGACGGATCGCATTCTCGATCAGGCTTCGGTTGGGCAGCCGGGTCAGCTCGTCGAAATAGGCCCGCTCGAAGAGGTCGTTTTCCAGCTTGCGCTGATCAGACGCATCGGTCGTCAAGGCGATCGAATAGGTCCCAGCTCCGACCTGGCTGCTGAAAGTCGTGGTCTTGAGCGCCTCGCCGGATGGCTGCTTGCCCTCGGACCGCAGCCTGCTACCCAGGTCATTGACGAAGGCGAGTTGGCCGTCATCCGTTCGCACCTCGAGGCCGAACGGCGCCGCGTCCAAGATCTGGGCAAGCAGGGACGGAGACAACCCGGGCAGTTGCCTCTCCTGCTGGCAAATCTCCAGCTCGGTCGACATCACGAGGTCAGCGCTTCAGGATCGAGGCGCGAGCCTGATCGAGAAGGGGTGCGCCGGACGCAGGCTGCAATTCGCCCAAGGGGGCCCGCAGGATCGATGGTCGCTCCGCATCGGGAGCGATAGCCGGGCTCTCGTCCTCGCTGACCGCCTGGCTGACCGTGGCCCGCCGCCACCGCTCGATGACGGTCCGGACGAGTTCCGGCCGGTCGAGGCTGGCTGCGTCGGGAAGGTAGGATGTCATCTCGCTGGAGGGCACCCGATCGCGCGGCAGGGTGTCGAAGGCGAGACGGGTCGACAGCGGCATCGCCTCGCCCACCCCGATGACCTCGCCGGTGCCAAGCGCCGGCACGAGATCGAGGAGATGCGTCGCGATATCCGAGGTCGCCGAGCGCAGCAGCGCCTGGTCCTGTTCATTGGTCATGCGCATCGCGAACAGCGTGCTGCACTGGGAAATGATGGTGGGGTCGAGTTCGGCCGGCCGTTGCGAAACCAGGCACAGATGGACGCCGTACTTGCGCCCTTCCTTGGCGATGCGGGACAGGGACCGGCGCGCCGGCGCGAAACCAACCGACGGATCGGCCGAGGCGTAGCGGTGCGCCTCCTCGCAGACGACGAGCAAGGGCAAGGCGCCGTCGCTCCACAGTCCGAACTCGAAGGCAAGGCGAAGCGCCACGCAGACAACCGCGTCGACCGCCTCGCCGGGAAGGCTCGCCAGCCGGAGCACCGTGACCTGCCGGCCGTCGCCCTCAAGCCGGAACAGGCGGGTCAGCACCGCACCCATGGTATCGCCGCCGACATTGGCGTTCTCGAACATGAAGCCGTAGCGCGGGTCGTTCCTGATCGCCTCGATGCGCCCGAGCAGCCGGTGGTAGGTCAGCCGGCTCGTGCGGTTCTCCAGCTTGCCCATGCGCTCGTCGATCAGCGCCATGAGGTCCTGGATGAGGTAGGGCGACGGCGTATCCGCCGTGAAGCCGTTGGAGCGCGCGGCCTTGCGCGCCAGAGTTGGCCTGTCTCCGCCGCTCTTGTAGGACTGGTACATGCCCTTCGCGAGCGGGATGAGCTCGGCGAGGATGTCGATCTCCTCGAGCGCGCCTGGCCGGCCGCCATAGATGACGTCGGTCATCTCCTCGAAATTGAACATCCAGAACGGCAGTTTCAGGTCGCTGGCGCCGGTGACCAACGCCTTGCTGCCGAAGCTGCGCCCATATTCGTTATGGCTGTCCAGCACCAGGACGCGGAGGCTCGGATCGGCGTTCATCATGGCGTTGAGGATGACGGCAACGCCGCTCGACTTGCCGACGCCGGTCGAGCCCACCACGGCGAAATGCTTGGTCAGAAGGTTGTCGAAATCCACCACGGCCGGGACATCCCGGTCCTGCGCGATGTGGCCGATCTTGATCGTGCGGCTGCTCATCGAGCCGTAGATGACCTTGAGGTCGTCGCTCGTCAGCGCCTGCACCACGTCACCGATCGCCGGATGAACCCTTACGCCGCGGCGAAACTTCGTCCGCCCCTCGGCGGAGCGGATGATCTCGCCGGTGAGATCGACATGTGCGCGCGCCTGATGGTTGGGTGCGGCAGCATCCGCCTCGACGGCCGTGATCACGCCGACGAGCGTTGCCTCCTCCGTTTCCATCGCCACGAAGGAGCCGACGGTCGCCCGATACATGCCGAGCGGCGTCGGCGCCGGCAGGCCGACCTGGGCGCGCGAGCCACGCACCGAAACGATGTAGCCGATGCCGGTACCGGAGGTCTGAGCTGACACGTCGAAAACCCGCCACTGCGTTCTGTCCGCGCCGACAGTGCCGGGAATAGCCTTGCCCGAACCTTACTCAAGGGCACGAAACAAGGATCATGATTAATCGCCTGTTCGCTCCAATTCCGCGCGAAATGGCGCGCCGGCACAGGGATCTCGGACAACCAGGCGGGAGCGCTCACTCGCGTCGACGACTGACACCCTCAGGCCGACATAGGCGTGATCAAAGTCATTCAGCTTGGCATGACCGGGCGGACAGCTGGAGCGGGTAGCGGGAATCGAACCCGCGTATTCAGCTTGGAAGGCTGCTGCTCTACCATTGAGCTATACCCGCGCCGGCAGCGCGAGTGACCATATTTGGCCCGGCCGATCAAGCCCTTCACGGGCTGCCCCCTCCTCATCGGGCGCCGGCGGCACCGCTCGTCAGCCGATCCGGTTTGCCGCAGCGTTGACCAGCCCTGCGGCGAGGTGCATTGCGCGGCACGTCCGAGGCGCTTTGATGGGCGCCCCCTGCCCGCGCCGGATCGGCGCACCGATTCCGCCCCCTGCCAAGGCCCATTGCCTGAAATGGCCGACCCTTCCCTTCTGAAACCGGACAGCATCCGCCTAGCGCCATTGGCGGCCCCGCTGGCGGTAACGCAGATCATCGGCTGGGGCACCACCTTCTGGCTGCCGGCGATGCTAGCAGGCCCGCTCGCGCGCGACATCGCCGTCTCCCCGGAAGCGGCCTTCGGTGGCGTCACGGTCATGCTGCTGGTCGCGGCCGTGGTCGCCCCGCGCTTCGGACGCCTGATCGACGCCCACGGCTCGCGCTGGCCGATGGTGGCCGGCTCGCTGCTCTTCGCCCTGGCCCTTCTGGCCATCTCGCAGGCGACGGGCACCGTCAGCTATCTCGCCGGCTGGGTGCTGATCGGCCTCGGCATGCCGCTCGCACTGACCCAGGCGGCGGCCGCCGCCATGGCGCAGCTTGCCGGCTCCAAGGCGCGCCAGGCCATCGGCCTGCTGATGCTGATGGGTGGGCTGTCCTCGACCGTGTTCTGGCCGCTCTCGGCCTTCCTGGAGGCGAGCATCGGCTGGCGGCCTATGTGCATGGTCTTCGCCCTCGCCCATCTCCTCGTCTGCGCGCCGATCCACCTTCTGGCGCTCGGCCGCATCCGCCCGCCTGGCGCGGAGCCGTCCGCGGCACCGGCAGCCGGGCCGGCACCGCCACACCTCTCGCCCGAAGAGCGCCGTTCCGCCTTCGTCCTGATGGCGACGGCCTTCTCGCTCACCGGCTTCGTCTCCTGGGGCCTGCCGCTGCAGCTCGTCGAGATCCTCAAGGCCTATGGCCACCCTGTCGCCTTCGCCGTCTTTGCCGGTACGCTGATGGGACCGGCGCAGGTGGCCGCGCGCTTCGCCGAAATGTCCTTCGGCAAGTCGGTCGGCATCCTGACCGTCGGCGTCGCCTCGGCGGCGCTGATGCCGCTGGCCGTGCTCCTGCCGATCCTTGGCCCGGCCTCACCCGCCATCGCCATCGGCTTCGCACTCGGCTACGGCGTGGCGGCCGGCGCCATGACCATCGTGCGCAACGTCGCCCCCCTCGCCCTGTTCGGCAAGGAAACCTATGCGACCATGAACGGCTGGCTGAGCCTGCCGCAGAACATCGTCTTCGCGCTCTCGCCCCTGGTCTTCGCGGCCATGATGCGCCATTCCGGCCCGGCCGCGACACTCGGCATGGCCTTCGGGGCGGCGCTCGCCGCGCTCGCCGTCATGAGCATGCTCGAACGCCATTTCCGCGGGCGCACCACGGTCTGAAACGCGCCCGTCGTGCTAGGCTCGGCGTCGCTGCCACATTCAACGCGCCGTTGACGATAGTTACAGATGCAACTATATCGGCGCGACGGTAGCCCGGAGGAAGCGCCATGACCCTTCAATACGTGACCGGTTTCGTGCCCACCGACGATCGCGGCGGCGGCACGCTGAAATATATGTCCGGTTTCGGCAATTCGTTCGAGACCGAGGCGCTGGCCGGCGCGCTGCCGATCGGCCGCAACTCGCCGCAGAAGTGCAATTACGGGCTCTACGCCGAGCAGCTGTCCGGCTCGCCCTTCACCGCCCCGCAGGCAACCAACCAGCGCTCCTGGCTTTACCGCATCCGTCCCTCGGTGAAGCATTCCGGCCGCTACCGCAAGCTCGACAGGGGCTTCCTGCGCACCGCGCCCGACGCCCGCAACGAGAGCCAGCTGCCGCTCGACCAGTTGCGCTGGGACCCGACGCCGATCCCTTCCGAGCCTATGACCTTCGTCAACGGCCTGCACACGATCACCACCGCCGGCGACAGCGACACGCAGGTCGGCATGGCCGCCCATGTCCTCCTCGTCACCCGCTCGATGACCAATGAGTACTTCTTCAACGCCGACGGCGAGTTCCTGGTCGTCGCGCAGGAGAACAAGCTGCGCTTCTGCACGGAGTTCGGCGTCATCGAGATCGAGCCGGGCGAGATCTGCGTGATCCCGCGCGGCGTCGTCTTCAAGGTCGAACTGGTCGACGGCCCCGCGCGCGCCTATGTGTGCGAGAACTATGGCGGCGCCTTCACCGTGCCCGACCGGGGGCCCATCGGCGCCAACTGCCTGGCCAATTCCCGCGACTTCCTCACCCCGGTCGCCGCCTACGAGGACCGCGAGGAACCCTCGACCATGATCGTCAAATGGGGCGGGGAACTCCATGCCGCCGCGATCGGCCAGTCGCCGCTCGACGTCGCCGCCTGGCACGGCAACTACTACCCCTACAAATACGATCTGAGGCATTTCTCGCCGGTCGGCCCCATCCTGTTCGACCATGCCGACCCGTCGATCTTCACGGTGATGACCGCGCCATCCGAGACCCCCGGCACGGCCAATGTCGATTTCGTCATCTTCCCCGAGCGCTGGATGGTCGGCGAGAACACGTTCCGCCCGCCGTGGTACCACCGCAACCTGATGAGCGAGTTCATGGGGCTGATCTTCGGCATCTACGATGCCAAGCCCGAAGGCTTCGTGCCCGGCGGCATGAGCCTGCACAACTGCATGCTGCCGCACGGGCCCGACACGACCGCCTTCGAGCACGCCAGCAACATGGAGCTGAAACCCGTCAAGCTGACCGGTACCATGGCTTTCATGTTCGAGACGCGCTTTCCCCAGCGTGTCACGAAATATGCGAGCGAACTGTCGACGCTCCAGCCGAACTACACCGACTGCTGGGCGGACCTGAAGAAGCACTTCGATCCGACGCAGAAGGCGCCGAAGCGCGGCTGACTGGCCTGCCATTCGCAAGCCGCCGCGCCTGTTCCCTCATGCCCGGGCGCGGCCCGGGCATGAAGCGTGAGGGTCGGTTCGCTGATCGCTGCGCTCAGCTCACCACCGGCAAATCCACGATGTCGTAGGCATGGGCGATCGTCCGCTTCAGCACCGGGTCGACAAGCTCCATCTCGAAATGCGCCGCCGGCCTTATCCCGCCGATGGCGCCGAGCGTACCGCCGAACATCAAGGTCGCCGGCGGCAGCGTGTCCTTGCCCGTCCATTTGCCGATCAGGTCGAGCGGCTGGCGCAGCGCCGCGAGCTTGCCCTCCTGGTAGAGTACGCGGTCGCCGCCGATCATCGCATGGGCGCGCAGTTGCAACTCGTCCCAGTGGCCGGCGACCTCCTCGAATTTCCACAGCACGGTGCCGACCGGCTTGGCGCACATCTGTTTCGACAGGGCGATCCCGTAGGTCTCGGCCTTGCGGTCGGTATGGTCGGAGCCGACCGTCACCCACAGCCCGTCGGCGAGCGAAACGATCACCGGCTCGATCTCGCCCGACGAATCCGGTCCCAGCACCTCGACACGGCTCGCCTGCGTCACCAGCGCCGCACCGCCCCGGTAGAACACCGGCACGGAGGACGGCGGCGGTACGCCGATCGCCGCGAGTTCGTGGATATGGTGCTGGATCGCGTCCGCGTCGCGCCCGGCCCAGCCGGCGATGACCAGCGTCTCCAGGTCGAGCGAAACGCGGTCGGTGCGATCGCCGGCATGGCGGGTGAAGGTCAGCATGGCGAGGCCCTTTCAATGGTCGCCGAGCCATAACCCGGCCTTTGCCGCTCCGCCATCCTCGCCGGAGCCGGTCATCCATGATCGGCGGCAGGTGCGGATGGCTGCCGCGCTAAGCTTAATCGGCGACGCCGGTTGCAGGCTGATCGCCGTTCCGCTTTGATCCGCCGACCAAGATCGAGGGAAACCATCATGCAGCCGATGAGCGCGGGCGTGACCAAGGCCGGAACCGGCATGGACGGCATCGTCTGGAACATTCTGGGCCAGACCTATGTGCCGAAGCAGGTCAGCGAGAGCTCGATGTCCTGGCATGCAACCTTCCCACCCGGCACTTTCGTGCCGCCGCACATCCATCCGACCCAGGACGAGTTCATCTACATGCTCGAGGGCCGGTTCGACCTGGTCCTCGAAGGCCGCGAGTTCGTCGCGACCGCGGGCGACGTGATCCGCCTGCCCATGGGCCTCGCCCACGGCATCTTCAACAAGTCCGACCAGACCGTGAAATGCTTCTTCTGGGTCGCGCCGACCCGCCGGCTCTACGACCTGTTCTGGGGCATCCACTCGCTGGCCGAGCAGACGCCCGATGCTGTGGTGGCGCTCTCGGCCAAGCACGAGGTCGTCTTCCTCCCGCCGCCTCCCGGCGCATGAGGCGTCAGCGCGCCGCCAGTCATCTGTCGGCTTTGGCCTGCGACCACGTCACCAGCGCGACACCCGCGACCGCCACCAGCGCACCGGCCCACGTGGCCGGCGGGTAGCGCTCGCCCAGCACCAGCGTTCCGGAGATGAGCCCGACGGCGGCCGCGACATAGCCGATCTGGCTGAGATAGACGGGCCCCCCGACCTGCTGCAGGCGGAAGAACATCGACAGCATGATGGCGGTGGCCACGACCTGCGCGCCGATCAGCGCCGGCACGGAGGCGACCAGCCTGAGGCCATCCCACCCCTCCCCGGCCGCGAAGACCGCTGCGAACAGCATCGCCGCGGCGGCAAGGTTGGTGGCGGCCGCCAGCGCCAGCGGATCGGCGCCAGCAGGCCATTTCAGGCTGCGGTAGATGTTGCCGCAGGCGAGAAAGGCGGGGATCAGGAGGCCGAGCGCCACCCAGCCGAGCGCCGTCGACTGTCCCGGCGCGCCCTCGCCGCGGAAGGCGATGATGACCAGCGCTCCGATAAGCCCGAGGCCCAGTCCCACTGCGCCTGCCGCGTCGGGCAGGCGTCGATTGACGAGGCTGGCCAGCGACAGGGTCACGATCGGCGACAGCGCGAACATGACCGCCGTCAGGCCCGCGCCGATCCGCGGGATGGAAATGAACACCAGCAAGTTCGGGATGACGAAGGAGATCAGCGCCGCGATGCCGTAATAGGCCAGGTGCGCCCGTGTCATCTCCGGCCGCTTGTGCGCGAGGAGCGCCCGGACCAGCAGGAACAGGCTTGCGCCGAAGGTCATGGCGAAGACCCAGGAGGCCGGCGGCACGCCGGCCTGCGCCGCCGTCTTCTGCAAGGGAAAGGTCGCGCCGAGGAAGACGCCGCAGCCGACCAGCAGCAGCGCTGCCTCGCGCATGGTGCCGCGGTTCATCGGACGGCCCGGCGCGCGCACCGCCAGCCAGCGTCAGCCTGCCGCCGGCTTGACCTCCTCGCCGAATGTGACCCGGTTGCGATCGGGGTCGCGAACCGACATTTCCCGCATGCCATAGAAGAAATCCTCCGGCGCCACCTCGATCGGGCAGCCGCGCGCGACCAGGTCCCGATGCAGGCCGTCGACGTCGCGCGCATAGACATAGATGCTCGATAGCCCCAGAGCGGCAGCATCCTGGCTCGCCGGCATCAGGTGCAGCGAAACCGAGCCGTTCTCGATGATGGCATAGCTCGGCGGATCGCCCATCTGGAACTCGACGACGAAGCCGAGACGCTGCTGGTAGAAGGCAAGGCTCGCCGCGACATCTTGGACGGTGAACACGGCGCTGAAGCCACGCAGTCGCTTGCTTGCATCGCTCATGGCCCCCTCCCGCGGCTCACGCCGCCCGCTTGTTGACCTTCTCCTGCGAGAAGCCGGCGGTCGAGGCATAGCCGCGGACGATGGCCTTCCGCTCCTCGAAGGTCAGCACCGTGTCGATGTCGCTGAACCCCTCCGGAGCCCGCTCCTCCACCGCGTCGATGACGCCCTCCGGCCCACCCTTGCGGTTCATCCGCACGATCTGGGCGGTCATCGGCAGTCGCTCCTGCTCATAGGCCCACAGCGCCTGGACCGGGTGATCCGCGCTCGTCAGCAGATCGGCGAGGCAGCGGGCGTCGAGGATCGCCTGGCTCGCGCCGTTCGAGCCGACCGGATACATGGGATGGGCCGCATCCCCCAGCAGGGTCACGCGGCCATGGCTCCAGCGCGGCAGCGCATCGCGGTCGCACATCGGATATTCCCAGAATTCCGGCGTCGCCTCGATCATCCGCTGCGCGTCGACATAGGGAATGGCGAAGCGCCTGAGGTAGGGCATGATGTCCTCGAACCGGCCGGGGCGCGACCAGTCCTCGCGGCGCGGCGGCGTCGCGTTGTTCTCGCCGATCTTGGCAGCAATCGCCCAGTTGGTCAGCTTGCGGCCGGGCGCCAGCCCTTCCGCGATCGGATAGATGACCAGCTTGGCGCTCATGCCGCCGGCGATCACCATCGAGCGACCGGTCAGGAAATCCGGCCAGTCGACCGCGCCGCGCCACAGCATGATACCGTTCCAGGCCGGCGGCCCCTCGTTCGGGAACAGCTTCGCGCGCACGGTCGAATGGATGCCGTCCGCGCCGATCAGCACGTCGCCTCTCGCAGTCCGCACATGCCGGCCCTCGCGGTCGAAGAACCAGGCCGTGACGCCCGCCTCGTCCTCGCGCCAGGAGCCGAGGCGGTGGCCGGTGAAGATGCGGCTCTCGCCGAGGCGGGCGCGCACCGCTTGGTAGATGACGCCCTGCAGGCGGCCGCGATGGATGGAGAATTGCGGCACGTCGAAACCCGCCTCGAGCCCGCGCGGCTCGCGCCAGATCTCCTGCCCGAAGCGGTTGGTGTAGATGAGCTCGTGCGTGCGGATGGCCACGTCGTCGAGCCGCGGCAGCAGCCCGAGCAGGCTCAGTTCCTTGATCGCATGCGGCAGCGTGTTGATGCCGACGCCGAGCTCGCGGACCTCGGAGGCCTGTTCGTAGACCTCGCAATCGATGCCGCGCGCCTGCAGCATGAGGGCCGTGGTCAGCCCTCCGACGCCGCCGCCGACGATGATGGCCTTCATGGAACGCTCCTACGCGAAGGCAAAAAGTTCAGCGATCATCTTGGCTTGGCCGATGGTCGCAGGCAAGGCCGGCGAGTGCGGGAGGCGTCGGATTCCAGCGCCAACGGCCGCGCCATTTGCAACGAGGGTTAAGGCAGGGGCCGGCCAGCCGCGGTGGTATCGCCAGCACGCCCGTCTTCGCCCTCCAGCCAGCGCGCGATGATCCAGTCTTCGGCCGAACGAGGGTCGATCTCCCCGAGGCTGGTGACATAGCCGGTTCGGTAGTCGGGATCGTCCTTGCGGAAAACGTGATAGCCCTCGCCCTGGAAGGCGGCCGCATCATACGGCGAGGCGGCGATGATGCGCTCGCGCTCCGCCTCGCCGAGCGCCGCGATGCGCCGGCGCATCGCCCGGTCGCCCAGCCAGCGGCGAAGGCGGGCGAACATTGCCGGTCAGCCCGCCTTCGGCGCGGCAGGCCGTTCGCCCTCGATCTCGGGGCGACGCCTGCCGATTTCCGCGGCGACGTGGTCCATGAACACCCGGACGCGGGCGGTGCCGCGCAGGTCCGGATGGGTCAGCAGCCACAGCGCCCCGGCAAACTCCTGTTTCGGCTCGGACAGCGGCACGAGGTTCGGGAAGGTGTGGGCAATGAAGCACGGCAGGAGACCGAGCCCCGCGCCTTCTGCCACCGCCTCGGCAAGGCCCAGCACCGTGTTGATCTTCCAGCCGATCCGGTCCTCGCCGACATTCTGCACCAGCCAGCGGCCGGGCTTCAGGCCCGAGAGGTTGTCGCCGAGCCCGATCCAAGAATAGGCGCGGTAGTCGACCGGATCGAGCGTCGTGACGCCAAGGCTCTCGGCCCCGTAGATCGCCCAGGGGATGTCCGCCAGCCGCCGGCCGACAAGCGTTTCCGGCGGGTCGTTGGTCGCGCGGATGGCAACGTCCGCATCGCGCTTCGACAGGTTCAGCGACTGGTTGCCGATCACCACGTCGAGCGTGATCTCCGGGTATTTCTTCCGGAACGCGGCGAAGATCGGGGTCAGCAGGTGAACGACCAGCGTGTCGTTGGTGGTGACGCGCAGGTCGCCCTGCGGCCTGAGGTCATGGCCGGTCAGGCGGCGCTCGAAATCGGTGATCTCCTCGGACATGCGCTCGGCGAGCTTGACCATCTCCTCGCCGGCGGCGGTCAGCGAATAGCCGGTGCGGCTGCGCTCGAACAGGCGAGCGCCGAGCCGCTCCTCCATGGCCCCGAGCCGGCGGAACACAGTCGACTGGTTGACGCCGAGCTGTTCGGCCGCCCCCGCCAGTGACCGGGCGATGGAGACCGCCAGCACCGTGCGGTAGTCGTCCCAGGAAACAAGCGGGGTCACAGCGCGATCGCGGGCATGAGTGATCCATCCTTGATTGCAAACATGCAATCAAACGCCGGCGCCCAAGTCAATTTACTTGCGCGCGCCCGCACCGCGCCTTCCACGCAGACCGCCCGCGCGCGGCCTGAAGCGCAGTCCTCACGCGACGCTGGCCGTGCTCCCGCGCACGACGAGCGTCGGCGGAATGATGATGCGGGTCGGCGGCAGCGCCGGGTTGACCGTGCGCACCAGCACCCGCTCGCAGGCCCGCTGGCCGATATCGGCCTGGTGGTTGTTGACCGTCGTCAGGCCCGGCGCCCAGAGCGCGGCTTCCTTGACGTCGTCGGAACCGACCACCGAGAAATCCCGCCCGGCTTCCCGGCCCTTGTGCTTCAGGCCGAGCATGACGCCGAAGGCGGTGAGATCGTTGATGCAGGTGGCAGCCGAGGGCGGATCGTCGAGATCGAGCAGGTCCTGGATCATGGCGAAGCCGGCATGGCGGGTCGGCGGACAGGCCACCAGTAGCCGCGGGTCGGCCGGCAGTCCCTTGTCCTTCAGCCAGGCGAGATAGGCCTGCCGGCGGTTGAAGCCGGTCGACATCACATCGGTGCCGCCGATGCAGGCGATGCGCCGGTGGCCAAGGTCGTAGAGGTGGTCGAGGGCGAGCCGCTGGGCCAGCGCGTCGTCCGAGCCGACGAAGTCGAGCCCGACACCGGCGATCTCGCGCGTCACCTGGACGATCGGAATGCCGGAGGAGGCGACCGCGATCAAACCCGGCGCCAGCGCCCCGTTGGCCGGGCAGATGATCATGCCGTCCGGCCGGTATTCCTTCAGGAAGCCGAGCACGCGGTCCTGCTTCACGGGATCGTCCGAATAGGTGCCGAGCAGGACGGTATGGCCGGAGCCGGCCAGCGTCTCCTCGATGGCGGCGAGGATCTCGCCGAAATAGGGGTTGATGATGTCGTTGACGCCGACCGCGATCATATGCGTGCGCGCCGTGCGCAGGCTCGCCGCCGAGCGGTTGTAGATGTAGCCGAGCTGGCGTGCGCGCGCCTGCACCTTGTCGCGGGTCGCCTCCGCCACCAGCGGGCTGGCGCGCAGCGCCAGCGAAACGGTCGCGGTGGAAACGCCGAGTTCGCCCGCAATCTGCTGCAGCGTCACCCTGCCCGGCCGGACCAGGTCGTCGACACCATCGTTCATTGCAGCCCCCGCAGTCTTGGGCGGAGACTAAAACTCCATTTCAAATTTTGAAAGCCCAATTCAATCGTTTCACCCCTCGTCCGGTCGGACGGTCCTGGTCTAGACTTCGGCAAAACGGCGCTCAGGGAGGATGACATGGGCAAGGAACGGATCGGCTTCATCGGCGTGGGCCTGATGGGCCACGGCATGGCCGCCAACATCGTCGGCAAGGGCTATCCCCTCACCGTCATGGCCAACCGCAACCGCGAGCCGGTCGAGGACCTGATCAAGCGCGGCGCGAGCGAGGCCACCAGCCCGAAGGCCGTCGCGGAGGCCTCCGACATCGTGTTCCTGTGCGTGACCGGCGCTCCGCAGGTTTCATCGGTGGTCTACGGCCCCGACGGACTTGAAGCGGGCGCACGAGAGGGCCTTTGCATTGTCGACTGTTCGACATCCGAGCCGCAACTGACCCGGCATCTTGCCGCCGAACTCGCTGAGAAAGGCGTCACCTTCCTTGACGCACCGCTGTCGCGCACGCCGAAGGAGGCCTGGGAGGGCAAGCTGGACGTGATGGCCGGCGGCTCGGATGCCGACCTCGCCCGTGTGCGCCCGCTCCTCGACTGTTTCGCCGGCCGTGTCGTCCATGTCGGGCCTACCGGCGCCGGCCACACCATGAAGATCGTCAACAACTTCGTCTCGATGGGCTATGCCGCCCTCTACGCCGAGGCCCTCGCCGTCGCGAAGGCGAACGGGGTGGCTCCGAAGGCCATGAATGCCGTGCTGTCCGGCGGCCGGATGGACTGCGGCTTCTACCAGACCTTCTTTAAATACGTCATAGAACGCGATGAAAACGCTCACAGATTCACACTCGCCAACGCCCACAAGGACATGCGCTATTGCGCGAACATGGCGCAGGCCTCCGGCATCGCCAATCCGATGGGCAATGCGGTGAAGAACTACTTCGCCATGGCCGAGGCGCAGGGCAACGGTGGCAAATACGTGCCCATGCTCTCCGACGAGGTGGCGCGCTGGAACGGCGTCAAGCTCGTGGACTGAGAGAGGACCGGGAAGCAGGCATCCCCGTTGCCGTCAGGATAACCTATGTTCACGGGTGATCGCTGATCTGCCCGCGCCAATCCTTGCGCGGGCACGCGATTTGCTTATGTTCCCGGCAGTTTTTCCCTGCTGATTTTCTGCTTCGCGCAGGCCTTTCCAAGGACTTTGCCCGTGGTCTCCTATGTCGATGCCGGCACGGCGCCGCTGCGCAAGAACGGCCAGATCAAGCTCTATGGGCCCGAAGCCTTCGCCGGCATGCGCAAGGCCGGCCGGCTCGTGGCCGAATGCCTCGATATGCTGGTCGACGAGGTGAAGGAGGGCGTGCCCACCGAGCGCATCGATCGCCTGGTGTTCGAGTTCGCGCTGGATCACGGCGCCCTTCCCGCGACGCTCGGCTATCGCGGCTACGAATTCTCCTGCTGCACCTCGATCAACCATGTCGTCTGCCACGGCATGCCGAACGAGAAGCCGTTCCGCGACGGTGACATCGTCAACATTGACGTCACCTTCATCCTTGACGGCTGGCATGGCGATTCATCGCGCATGTACACGGTCGGCGACATCCCGCGCCGCGCCGAGCGCCTGATCGACGTTACCTACGAATCGCTGATGTTGGGCGTTGCCGCAGTGAAGCCGGGCAACACGGTCGGCGACATCGGCCACGCCATCCAGAGCTTCGTCGAGCCGCAGCACATGAGCGTGGTGCGCGACTTCTGCGGCCACGGGCTCGGACGTATGTTCCATGACGAGCCGAACATCGTCCATCTCGGCCGCCCCGGAGACGGCAGCCTCCTGAAGCCCGGCATGTTCTTCACCATCGAGCCAATGATCAATCTCGGCCGGCCGCACGTGAAGGTGCTGTCGGACGGCTGGACCGCGGTGACCCGCGACCGCTCGCTGTCCGCCCAGTTCGAGCACACGGTGGCGGTCACCGACACGGGCGTCGAGGTCTTCACCCTGTCGCCCAAGGGCCTCGACAAGCCGCCCTACAAGCGGGCCGCCTGACGGCTCTACAGCCGCCGGCTTGGCGGCTGTTCCTGCTCCTCGCGAATGAGGCCGCGCAAGCGCCGCCAGATGCGCTCGGCGAGCGACAGGGCACGGTCGATCTCCGCATCGCTCGGCAGGTTCATGCCCTGGTCGCCGCCCGGCTGGCCGGGACGGGCCAGCGCGGTCGCCCCGCCGCGCTTCAGCGCCTCGTTCTCGGCGCGCAGCCGCTCAATCTCCTGGTCGAGGGCGGCCCGGTCGTCCGCCGCGAGGCGGCAGGTGAAGGCGCCCGACGCCTGCGTGCAGGTCGAAATATGGCCGGTGCGGGTATCCATGCGCAGCAGGCCGCCGGGAATGTCGCGCAGCACGAACCGGCCGCCCTCGCTGTCGCGCGCAGCGGTCGGACCGCCGGGAAATGTGGGTGGCGTGGTCTGGGCTGCCGCAATGCCGGCGGCGAGCGCAAGTCCGAGGGCGGGAACGGCAAGGAAGAGCGGGCGCATGGCGACCTCCGGTGAGGCCGAGGGATCATAGCGCCCTTCATGTCGCGACAATGGCCGGCAGATGAACGGCGGCTGCAAGGCCCGCTAGTGCTTGTGGTTGTCGGCGTGATCCCCGGAATGGTCGTGGCCGTGGCCCATCAGCGCGCCAAGATCATCGCCGCTCCGCCATTCCCTGAACGCCTGGCTCAGGATCAGCGACGCCGAATGCAGGAACAGCCCGGCCATGACGAAGGCGACTGCGAGATCGGGCCATGGGCTGGCCAGCCACCAGACGAGGCCTGCCGCGACCATGACGATGACATTGCCGATGGCGTCGTTGCGGGAGCAGAGCCAGACCGAACGGACATTGGCGTCGCCGTCCTTGTAGCACATCAGCAGCAGCACGCTGGCGACATTGGCGGCCAGCGCCAGGAAGCCGATGGCGCCCATGAACTCGGCCTTCGGCAGGCCGAGCACGAAGACCTGCCAGACCGTGGAGCCAAACACCCAAAGCCCCATCAGGAGCAGGCTGACGCCCTTGGCGAGCGCGGCGGCCGAACGCACCTTCTGGCTCATGCCGATAACCGCGAGGCTGAGCCCGTAGGTCAGTGTGTCGCCGAGGAAGTCGAGCGCGTCGGCCTGCAGCGCCTGCGATCCCGCAAGCTTGCCGGCCACCGTCTCGACGAGGAACATCGCGCCATTGATGGCGATGACCACCCACAGGATCGCGCGATAACGCGGATCGGTGCCGTCGAACCTGGCGGTAGAGGCGGAGCAGCAGCCGGCGACGGGTTGCGCGGCGGGCGGAAGCTGAGGCGACATGGCATGCCCTTTCATTCGATCGTGGCAAGGCCTACATCCTCTAGCGACTAGAGGATCAAGAGGCTTTCCGATGAATTCGCTCCCCATCGGCGCGCTGGCGAAATCTGCCGGGGTCAAGGTGCCGACCATCCGCTACTACGAGCAGATCGGGCTGATGGCGGCCGCACCGCGAACGCAATCCAATCGCCGGACCTATGGCGGCGACGACATCCGGCGGCTGAAGTTCATCCGCCACGCGCGCGATCTCGGCTTCGAGATCGACGAAATTCGGCAGTTGCTGGCGCTTGCAGGCGATCCGGAGAGGCCGTGTGAAGGCGCCGACGCCATCGCGCGCAGACACCTGGCCGCCATCGAGGACCGCATTGCACGGCTGACAGCGCTGCGCACCGAGATCGCCCGCATGGTCGATTGCGGCGGCCACGGCTCGATCGGCCAGTGCCGCGTCATCGAAGTGCTCGCCGACCACGACCTCTGCGACCACCCGCATCATTGAGGCCGCCATGAGCGCGACGACGAAACCCCGCATCGCCATCACCTATTGCACACAGTGCCAGTGGCTGCTGCGCTCCGCATGGATGGCGCAGGAACTGCTCTCCACCTTCGGCACGGAGATCGGAGAGGTCGCGCTGAAGCCGGGCACCGGCGGCATCTTCGAGATCGCCTATGACGGCGAACTCATCTGGGAGCGGAAGCGCGACGGCGGCTTCCCGGATTCCAAGGTGCTGAAGCAGCGCGTGCGCGACCGGCTCGATCCCGGCCGCGACCTCGGCCATGTTGACCGCCAGAACTCCGACAGGCACGGCCCGGCCACCGACTGAGCGACCCTCCCCCGCACGGCCGCGTTGACGCGCTTCGCCCGCCCACGCTCCCCTGTGCCCCGACAGAAGACAGGCGCGAGCGCAGCGAGACATCCCATGACCAACCCCTTCGACCTCACCGGCCGCGTGGCCGTCGTCACTGGCGGCAACGGCGGCATCGGGCTCGGCATGGCCGAGGCACTGGCCTCCGCCGGCTGCGCCGTCTCCGTCTGGGGCCGCAACGCCGGGAAGAACCGCGAGGCGGTCGCAAAGCTCGCCGCTCTTGGCGCACGCGCGGACGCGCAGGCTGTCGACGTCGCCGACCGCCCGGCCGTCGAGGCCGCCTTCGCCGCGACGCTCAAGGCCTTCCGCCGGGTCGACGGCATGATCGCCAATGCCGGCGTGACCGGGCAGAGCAAGGGCCCCTTCATCGAGCGCACCGTGGAAGACTTCCATCGCGTCATGGCCGCCAATGTCGAGGGCGTCATGCACTGCTTCCAGGTGGCCGCGAAGCACATGACCGAGCGCGCCAAGGCCGGCGATCCCTTCGGTCGGCTGGTGGCGACCTCCTCCGTCGCCTCTATCGAGGGCGCGGCCTACAACGAGCACTACGGAGCCTCCAAAGGCGCGGTGAACGCCATGGTGCGCGCGCTGGCGGTGGAGCTTGCCCGCTACGGCGTCACCGCCAACACGATCCTGCCCGGCTGGATCGTCACCGACATGACTGAGAAGACCCTCGCCAACGAGAAGTTCGTCAATGCGGTCGCCCCCCGCATTCCGGCCCGCCGGTTCGGCCAGCCATCCGATTTCGGCGGCATCGCGGTCTATCTGATGAGCGGCGCGTCCAGCTATCACACCGCCCAGACGCTGGTGATCGACGGCGGCTACACGGTGTTCTGAAAGGCGTTGCTCACAGAGCGCTGCCCAGAACTCGTCATGCCCGGCCTTGTGCCGGGCATCCACGACTTCCTGCATCCGTCGTGTTCAAGTCGTGGATGGCCGGCGTAGCCGAGGCGCCGCCTCGGCGTCCAAAATGCAGAAACGGCGGTCGAAGACCGCCTATGCCCGGCCATGACGAAAAGGCACGCCCTTCAGCGGCTCTTCGGAGTGCCGCTTAACGCCTGATGCCCGGCGCCTCGACCGGCAGGCCCTTGGCCCGCGCCGCGAGATAGAGCTCCAGCGCCAGGTATTCCGGCGAACCGTAGGAAAACTGCGTCGCCCGGACCCCGAGCGAACAGGCCCTCAGGCGCCGGTGCAGCGAGCCCATCGCATTCCATTCGAGCCGGTAGGCCGGAAAGCCCGTGCCGACGCCGCTCGAGACCACGTCGCCGCGCAGCCGCCGGCCGACATTGTCGTCGTGGCACTGGCCGCAGGAGAGGTTCAACTGGCCCTGCCGCATCCCGTAGAAGCGCCGGCCCTCGTCGAGGAAGCGTGCCGCCGGCCCGTCGGTCGCAACCGAGACCGGCATGCCGCGGGAGCGCAGCGCTATCGCCGCGGTGAGCGACAGGAGCGCCTCGCTCTCGTAGCCGAAGGCGGCCGCGCCCTGGTTCTCGGTGCGGCAGCGCTCGATCCGGAGGTCGAGGTTGAGCAGCGCCCCATCACCCGCCACCGCCGGGTAGCGCGCCGCGACGCCCCTCATGCCGTCAATGTCGCCATGGCAGCCCTGGCAAGCCGGCTTGCCCGTGGCCGGCGCGCGCCGCCACAAAGCCTCGCCCTCATCGACCCATAGCCAGCCGGGATGGCGCGAGGGATCATCCTGCAGGGCGCGGAGGTCCGGCGACAGGAACTCCCGCGGCGCCCGCACGTCGCCGGCCAGCGCCGGCACCGCCAGCAGAGCGAGGCCCAGCGCAGCAAGACGCCTCATGTCACCGTCAGCGTCTGCCGGCGCTCATAGGTCACGTCGCCGTCTTCCAGCCATTCGAAGGTGATCTCGGCCGTCTCGGCGGCGACCGTCGTGAACGCCACATAGGGGTTGGCGGATATGCCCGGCGACAGCTCCATCCGCATGATTTCCTCGGCGCCGTAGGTCGCCCGGAACGTGTGGATGATCTTGCGCGGCACCGGCCGCAGGCCCGCGGCGTCGACGCCGCGCTCCATGGCGTGGCGGACAAGCACGCGGATCTCGACGATCTCGCCGCGCTTCGCCTCGGCCGGCATGGTGATGCGGGCGGGGATGGTGGCGCTGGCCATGGTTCAGCCCCCGTCCACGCAGGCGCCGAGGATGACGATCACCTCGCGGTCGCCACGATGGACCACGCCGCGGCTGGTCTCGGCCAGCACCACGATGGACTGGGTCTCCGACAGGCGGATGCGGGTCGCGACCTCGGCACGCCCGGCGCGCGGCCCGATATGGAAGGCGGCAACCCTGGGGAACGGGTTCTTCTCGGACAGCACGTAGATCGCCGAGACGTGATCCTCCGGCGTCATCGGACTGTCGATCTTGATGGTCAGGTCGACGGAATTGCCGTTCTCCGACAGCGGCGGCATGTCGACCGAAATGCCCGTCGAGACTGCCGTCCGCCCGGCCAGGATCGCCTGTTCCGCCGCGGCGAAGCTCTCGCCGGAGGCCGATTGCGCGCGGGCGCCGACAGGCACCATGGCGGCGGCAGTTGCTGCGATGGCTGTTCGGCGCGACAGATGCTTCATGGCCTCATTCCTTCAGGCCCGACAGATAGGCGACCACGTCCTCGATCTCCTGCGCCGACAGCACCGGCCGGCCGCGGTGGCGCTCCTCGACATGCACCAGTCCCGCGACCCGATGATAGGCCGGCATGATGGCGCCTGCATTCACCCGCGTCGGATCGATCAGCCGGAGCCTGATCTGGCCGGGCGCCAACCTTAGCGCCACGCCGGCGAGCGGTGGGCCGATCTCGCCCATGAACGGCTCGGTCGGATCGGGGATCGTGTGGCAGATGAGGCAGTTGGCCGTCTCCCTGTTGCGGACGATGCGGGCGCCGCGCGCGGCATCCCCTGCGAGCCCGCCGAGCGGCGCCTCCACGGCGTCGCCCGTCACCGCGAAGGGCGCGACGGCCTGCCCCGCGGCGGGCAGAGCCACGAGACAGAGCACAAAAGCCGCGATCCGCGCCCGCATCACGCCCGGCGCAGATCCTGATCCTTGATCGGCACGGTGCGGATGCGCTTGCCCGTCGCCGCGAAGATGGCGTTCAGCACGGCGGGCGCGGCCACCATGATGGTCGGCTCGCCGACACCGCCCCAGAAGCCGCCGGACGGCATGACGATGGTCTCGACCTTCGGCATCTCGTCCATCCTGAGGACGTTGTAGGTGTCGAAATTGGTCTCGACGATCTGCCCGTCCTTCACCGTGCACTCGCCGTAGAGCAGCGCGGAGAGCCCATAGACGAACGAGCCCTCCACCTGCATCTCGATCTGCCTGGGGTTGACGGCATGGCCGCAATCCGTGGCCGCGACGATCCGGTGCATCTTCAGCTTGCCCTGCGCATCCACCGAGACCTCGGCGGCGGCCGCGACATAGCTGCCGAAGCCCATCTGCTGGGCGATGCCGCGGAACACGCCGGCCGGCGGCGGCGTGCTCCAGCCGATGCGCTCGGCCACCGCGTTGAGCACGCCGAGGTGCTTGGGATGGTTGCCCATCAGCTTGCGCCGGAACGCCAGCGGGTCCTGCCCGGCGGCATGGGCGAGTTCGTCGAGGAAGCACTCGAGGTAGACGGCGTTCTGGTTGTGGTTCACGCCCCGCCAGAAATGCGGCGGCACATGGGTGTTCCGCATGGCGTGGTCGATCAGCAGGTTCGGAAACGCATAGCCGATCTGGCTGTCGTTGCCGCCCGCATTGAGGCCCTGGAACTGCACGGGGTCGCGGCCGTTCTGCAGCGCGGTCGGGAACACGTAGGAAAGGATCGACTGGCCGGATATGCGCATGTGCAGGCCGGTCAGATTGCCCTGCGCATCGAGGCCGCCGGTCAGCTTGCACATGGTCACGGGGTGATAGCGCCCCTGCACCATGTCTTCCTCGCGGGTCCACTGCGTCTTGATCGGCACGCCCGGCACCTGCTTGGCGATGTTCACCGCCTGGATCAGCCAGTCATGCGTCGTGCGCCTGCCGAAGCCGCCGCCGAGATCGACACGATGCACGTCGCAGGCGGTCTGCGGCAGGCCCGCGGCGGTCGCGGTGGCGGCCAGCGCCGCCTCGCCGTTCTGCGTCGGGCACCAGACGTCGCAGCGCGTCGCGGTCCAGACCACCGTCGCGTTCATCGGCTCCATCGGCGCATGGTTCTGGAACGGGTAGGAATAGACCGCCTCGACCTTGCGGGGAGCTGCCGCGATGGCGGCGCGCGCATCGCCGTTGGAATTGCCGACAAAGGCTTCCGAGGCATCGAGACCCTCGCGCAGCCGCGCTGCGATCGTCTCGGAGGAGACGGCCCGGTTCGGCCCGTAATCCCACTCGATCGGCAGGGCGTCGAGCGCGCTCTTGGCCTGCCAGAAGGTCTCCGCGACGACGGCCACCGCCGTATCGCCGACCTTCAGCACGTGTTTCACGCCGGGCATGGAGGTGACCTTGGCGGCGTCGAACGAGGCAACGCGCCCGCCGAAGACCGGGCATTCCTTCGGCACGGCGATGAGCATGCCGGGCATCTTGAGATCGGAGCCATAGACCAGCGCGCCGGTTGTCTTGGCCGCCGTGTCGAGCCGCTTCACCGACTGGCCGATGACCGTCCAGTCCTTCGGCTCCTTGAGTGCGACGTTCTGCGGCGGCGCGACGCGGGCGGCGGCCGCCGCCACCTGTCCGTAGCGCACCGAGCGGCCGGAGGCGGCATGGGTGATGACGCTGTCCTTGGCCGCGCATTGCGCGGCCGGCACGCCCCAGGCTTCGGCTGCGGCCTGGATCAGCATGACCCGGGCGGTGGCACCGCCGCGGCGGATATATTCCTGGCTCTGGCGGATGCCCTGGCTGCCGGCCGTGAGAAAGGCGCCCCAGACGCGGTTGCGGGCCAGAGACTGGCCCGGCGTCACATATTCCGTGACGATCTTCGACCAGTCGCAGTGCAGTTCCTCGGCGATCATCTGGCAGAGGCCGGTGCGCGTGCCTTGCCCCATCTCCGAGCGGGCCATGCGGATGACCACGGTATCGTCCGGGCGGATCACCACCCAGGCGTTGATCTCGGGCGTCGCGCCGGCGGGCGCGGCCTGTGCCAGCACGTCGTTGGCCGGCAGGTAGAAGCCGACGGCAAGGCCGGCTGCGGCCTTCAGCATGGTGCGGCGGGTGGGACGGGCGTTCTCGATCAAGGTCATGGTGCCCTCCTCATCCCTGCCGGTTGCCGGCGGCCTGCTTGATGCCGGCGCGCACGCGATTGTAGGTGCCGCACCGGCAGATATTGGTCATGGCTGCGTCGATATCGGCATCGGTCGGGTTCGGCTTCTCGGCGAGCAGCGCCGCTGCCGCCATGATCATGCCCGACTGGCAGAAGCCGCATTGCGGCACGTCGAGGTCGCGCCAGGCGACCTGGATCGGGTGCATGCCGGTCGGCGACAGACCCTCGATCGTGACGATCTTCTGGCTCTCGGTGAGCGCGCTGATCGGCATGGCGCAGGAGCGCGTCGCCTGCCCGTCGATATGCACCGTGCAGGCCCCACAGGCCGCGACGCCGCAACCGTATTTTGTGCCGGTCAGGCCCGCCTGCTCGCGCAGCGCCCACAGGAGCGGCGTATCGTCCGCCGCGCTGACCTCGACCACCTGGCCATTGATGTTGAGTTTCGCCACACGCCGTCTCCCGCTCTGGATCGGACCCTTGCCGGTCGTTCTTTGGAAACACTCCACAGTGCATCGGCCCGCCGCGCAACCGAATTGACCGTCACGCCGTTTCACTTTGGCGAGAGGACCACGGGAAGCCACATGCAGGGCCGCCCTGCGCCGGATCGGTTGACCGCAATTGCGGCTTCATCCTTCATCGGCGCCCGCGATGAGGACGACGCCTTGACCACCATGACCGCCGACGGCGGACGGCCCGGAGCCGAGACGACCACGTTCGGCATCCTCGCGGCGCTGAGCATCTGCCATTTCTTCAACGACGTGATGCAGTCGCTGATCACCGCGATCTATCCGCTGCTGAAGGACAATTACGCGCTCGATTTCGGCCAGATCGGGCTGATCACCCTGGTGTTCAACGGCACCGCCTCGGTGCTCCAGCCATTGATCGGCCTCTATACCGACAAGCGCCCCCAGCCCTATTCGCTCGTCGCCGGCATGGCCGCCTCGCTCGCCGGCCTCCTGGTTCTGGCCTATGCCCACGACTACGCGCTGCTGCTGCTCGGTGCCGCACTCGTCGGGCTCGGCTCGGCGGTCTTCCACCCGGAATCCTCGCGCATGGCGCGGCTCGCCTCCGGCGGGCGCCATGGCCTCGCGCAATCCCTGTTCCAGGTCGGCGGCAATATCGGCACTGCGGTGGGGCCGCTCTTCGCCGCCTTCATCGTCCTGCCACGCGGACAGGAAAGCCTCGCCTGGTTTGCCGCCCTGGCGCTCACTGGCATGATCGTGCTGATGCGGGTCGGGGCCTGGTATGCGGCCCGACGCGCCGCCGCGGCCAACTCGATGGCCCCTTCGGCCGTTCCGGTCGCCCTGCCGCGCACGCTCGTGCTGCGGACGCTGGCCGTCCTCGCCCTGCTGATCTTCTCGAAATACATCTACATCGCCAGCCTATCGAGCTACTACACGTTCTACGCCATCGAACGCTTCGGCGTGTCGGTCTCGACCTCGCAGGTCCTCCTGTTCCTGTTCCTTGGCGGCCTCGCGATCGGAACGCTGGCCGGCGGCCCGCTGGGCGACCGTTTCGGCCGCAAGCTGGTAATCTGGGGCTCGATCCTCGGCGCCCTGCCCTTCACCCTCGCCCTGCCATACGCCAATCTCGCCGGCACGGCCGTGCTGACCGTCGTCATCGGCCTGATCATGGCCTCGGCCTTCTCGGCCATCCTCGTCTTCGCGCAGGAGCTTGTGCCTGGAAAGGTCGGCATGATCGCCGGCCTGTTCTTCGGCTTCGCCTTCGGCATGGGTGGCATCGGCGCGGCGGTGCTCGGCAAGGTCGCCGATGCCAGGGGTATCGAGTTCGTCTTCATGGCCTGTTCGTTCCTGCCCCTCATTGGCCTCCTGACGATCTTCCTGCCCGACATCGCGGCGGAGCGGCAGAAGGCGGCCGCTTCGTGACGACGCCGGCCATATCCGTGCCTGCAGGCCTCGGCTAGAAGCGGGTCGTGACCGACATCGCGGCAGTGCCACCGGCTTCCGATTCCCCCGATCGCGCCTGGACGGGCCGCGAGAGGCTGGCCGTCGCGGCGGCGATCGCCGGCTTCTGGATGGTGACAGTCGCCGCCTATTCCCTTGAGGCGGTGACGATCCCGTGGGACGCCAAGTCGCAGTTCTACAACTTCTTCCGCTTCGTCGGCCGCGCCCTGTCGCAGGGCGAATGGCCGCTCTGGAACCCCTATCACTTCTCGGGTTTTCCCTCGGTCGCCGACCCGCAATCCCTGCTGTTCTCGCCGACCTTCCTCGTCGCCGCCTGGCTCGCGCCGAACGCCTCCATGGGCGCCTTCGATGCCATCGCGCTGGCCCATCTCGCCGCCGGCGCCGGCGCCACCGCGGCGCTCTGCGTCCGCCGGGGATTTGCGCCGCAGGCGGCCGTGCTCGCCGCCGCCATCGTCTTCTTCGGCGGCCCGGCCATGGGCCGGCTCCAGCATGTCGGCCTCGTCGTCTCCTATGCCTGGTTGCCGGTCTGCCTGCTGCTGCTCGAACGTGCCCTCGACCGGCGCTCCTTCCGCTGGTCCCTCGCCTTCGGTGTCGCCGCGGCGGTCATGGCGCTCGGCCGCGACCAGATCGCCTTTCTCAACTGCCTCGTCCTCGTCGCCTTTGCGGTCACGCATGCCGTTGCGCACCGTCCCTTGACGGGCTGGCTGCGGACGCGCCTGCCACAGATCGCCCTGATGGGCGCGGTCGGCGCGGCCATCCTTGCTGTTCCGCTGCTGCTGACCCTGCAGTTCGCGGCCTTCTCGAACCGGCCGATGGTCGCCTTCCAGACCGCCGCCTACGGCTCGCTCGACCCGTTCAACCTGGTCGGCCTGTTCGCCGCGGATGTCTTCGGCGGCCTGCGGAGGACCGACCTCTATTTTGGCCCTGGCACTGCGCACTGGCCGCATTTCGACTGGACCGACCGCTCGGTGAATTTCCTCCATGTCGGGATGGTCGCGACGCTGCTGGTCGGCGGCATCGGCATCGCGGGTGGTGCGGCGATCAGGCCTGGCCTGCGCTTCTTTGCGGGCCTCGGCCTCGCCAGCCTGGTCTATGCCCTCGGCGCCCATACGCCGGTGTTCCGCCTGGTCTTCGACCTCGTTCCCGGCATCGCTCTCTATCGCCGGCCGGCGGACGCGACCTTCATTCTCGTCTTCGGCATCGCGATGATCGCCGGCGGCAGCCTCGACGCAGCCATGCGCGGCCGGCTCGCCATGAACCGCTGGATCCTGGCAGGCCTTACCGTGCTCGCCGTGGTCGGCATCGGCATCGTGTTGATGCGCGCGCCCTCCACGACGCATCTGATGGTGGCGTTGAGGGCGCTCGCCAGTGCCGCCATCGTCGGAGCCGTCGTGCTCTGGCTTCTGGGCCAGCTCCGCCATGGCCCGAAGGCCCCGGTCTTCGCGGCTGCATTGGCCGGCCTCGCCGCGCTGGAACTCGCCGTCCACAACGTCACAACGCCGATCAATGCCGAACCGAAGAGCGCCTACGCGGTCTTCCAGGATCAGCCTTCGCCGGACCAGGAAGCACTGTCGCTGCTACTTGAGCAGGTGAAGGCCGACCATGCCGCCGGGCGCCGGCCGCGGGTCGAGATCCTCGGCCCGGAGAACGGCTGGCAGAATGCCGGCATGACCTACGGGATCGAGGCAACGCTCGGCTACAATCCGCTACGCTTTGCCCTTTACGAAAGGGCGACCGGCGCGGCCGAGACCGCCCACGAGCCACGGCTCAGGCCCTTCCCGCAGACCTTCCGGGGCTATCGCTCACTGCTCGCGCGCCTGCTCGGCATCGAGCTCGTCATGTTCGACAAGCCGCTGGGCGAGATGCCCTCCAGCCTGCCGCGCCCGCGCCTCGAAACCCTGCGCGACGGGCCGGCCTATTGGATCTACCGCCTCCCGCGCGCGGCCCCGCGCGCGCTGCTCGCCGCCCGCTATCGCCCCATCGATGTCGAGGCGACGCTGTCGGCCGGCGAGATCCCGTCCTTCGACATCGAATCCGAGGTGCTGATCGCCCGCGACGATCCGGTGGAGGCCGTGCCGCCCGCCACCGACGATCCGGGCCGCCCGACGCCGGGGCGGGTCGCCATCGCCGACTACCGGATCAATTCCGTGCGGCTCGTCGCCGAGACCGAGGTCGCCAGCATCCTCGTGCTGCACGACCTTTACTATCCGGGATGGGAGGTCTTCGTGAACGGCCAGCGCCGGCCTCTTCTGCGCGCCAACGTGCTGTTCCGCGGCGTCGAGCTGACGCCCGGCCGCCATGAGGTTGTGTTCCGCTTCCGCCCGTTCAGCCGGAACAATCTCGCCGCAGCGCTGGAGACGGTGCGCGGCGGCCGCTGAGCCTCAGGCCCGAACGTCGATCAGACCGGCACGGGAGCCTGCGAATCCAGCCAGGCGCGCGCCCAGCCGAGCGCCTGCGCGATCTCGTCCTTGCTCATCTCCGCGGCGACTTCCTGCCTCTGGACGGCAGCCTCGCGGTCGCCGCGCAGCGCCGCGATGTTGAACCACATATGCGCCGCCACGAGGTCACGCGTCACCACGCGGCCGGCCGCATAGAGCGTCCCCAGCTCGCGAGCCGGCCGATTTTCCAGCTCGGCTGGCGCGATGGACGGTGCGTCAGCCTCGGCTAAGACCATCACCATGGCAGGGTCTCCGATCGGACGGCCGTGGTTCGGCCGCCGGTTACCTCTTTCGCCGGAGTGTGCTGCCCATAGGTCAACGATCGATTAACGCTACGGCACCCTTAACCGCCGGAGCCGCAAGGCCTCTGGACGGTCCTGCGTCAGATAGGCAAGACTGGCCGCCAAGGCGCGCGCGAACCGACGCGCCAGGAGGAAGCCCCATGAAGACCATTGCCCTTGCCGGCGCGGCTCTCGCCCTTGCCTTCGCCGCCGCTCCCGCCGCCGCCCAGAGCCCGATCGGCACCTTCGTCAGCCAGACCGGCGACACCCGCGTGCGCTTCTCCGATTGCGGCGGCCAGATCTGCGGCACCATCGTCTCGGTGCGCGGCCAGACGACCGACGAGAAGAACGAGAACACCTCGCTGCGATCGCGTGCGCTCGCGGGCGTGAGGATGATCACGATGCGCCCGAACGGCGCCAACGCCTGGCAGGGCTCGCTCTACAACTTCCAGGACGGCAAGACCTATAACGGCCGCATGACCATGCCGTCGGCCAATTCGATGTCGTTGTCGGGATGCGTTCTCGGCGGCATGATCTGCCGCTCGCAGACCTGGACGCGGGTGAACTGAGGCTCGAATGACAGGGCGGCCATTGCGGCCGCCCCTTCTCCATCCGGCCCGGCTGGCCTTCAGCGCGCCCTCTGCCCGAACAGCACCGCCTGCGCCGCCGGATCGTCGCGCAGGGCATTCGGATTGCGGTCTTCCTGTTTGACCGACAGGCCCCTCACCACCGCCGGCCGCGCAAACATGCGCTCCAGCCAGGCCTTCACATTTGGGAACTGGTTGATGTCCTGGCCCTGCCGTTCCCAGGCCTTGGCCCAGCCGATACAGGCCATGTCGGCAATCGTGTAGTCGTCGCAGATATAATCGCGGCCCTCGAGCCGGCGGTTGAGCACGCCGTACAACCGGTTCGCCTCGTTGGTGTAGCGGTTGATGGCGTATTCGACCTTCTCCGGCGCGTAGATGCGGAAATGGTGGGTCTGGCCGAGCATCGGGCCGAAGCCCGACATCTGCCACATCAGCCACTCCTCGATGGCGACGCGCTTGCGCTCGTCCTGCGGGTAGAACTTGCCGGTCTTGCGGCCGAGATACATGAGGATCGCGCCCGACTCGAAAACCGAGATCGGCTCGCCGCCCGGCCCGTCCGGATCGACGATGGCGGGCATCCGGTTGTTCGGCGCGATCTTCAGGAAATCCGGCTTGAACTGGTCGCCCTTGCCGATGTTCACCGTGACGATGTTGTAGGGAAGCCCGCACTCCTCCAGCATGATGGTGATCTTCCAGCCATTGGGCGTCGGCCAGTAGTGGAGGTCGATCGGGCGCTGCGACATGGATGTCTCCGGGAGGCGTTCCTTCGGGCGGTGGCCGGACTTCGTGCCGTCGCACCGCGGGAGCGGCACGCTATCACGCCGGCACTCCCGGCCAAGCCCTCGGCCCCTCCATCCGTGCGATGCCTCATTTGCAGGCGCGCAAGGACAAGACAGACTACAACCCATCGGCGTTCATCGCCCGTTCGGCAACCGGGCGCAACGATGGACGGGATCACGGGAGGATCGAACGATGAAACTGCACTGGCTCGCGGCGGCTGCCGCACTTGTCCTGACCATCGATATCGCCGCTGCGCAGACCCAGACGCGCACGCGGAGCCGCTCTGGCAGCGAGGCCTCGACCGCCACGCCATCCGGCTCGTCGACGACGACCACGCGCCGGCCGCGCTCGGCAGCCCAGCTCCGCAACGACCAGATCATGCGCGACTGCGGCGCCGAATGGCGCACCAACCGCGCGGCGCTGCGGACGCAGGGCAAGACCTGGCGCACCTTCCTGCCGGAGTGTCGCACCCGCCGCGCACGGACTTGAGGCCGTCAGTCCAGCACCATCTTGAAGCCTTCGTGGCTCCGGGCGAAGCCCAGCCGCTCGTAGAAGCGGTGGGCGTCGCTGCGGCTCTTGTTGGACGAGAGTTCAAGCAGGCCGATGCCCAGTGTCCGGGCCTCGGCAATGGCGTGGCGCATCATCGCCGCACCAATGCCGGCGCTGCGCAGTGCCGGATCGACATGAACGCTCTCGATCTTGCCGCGGGTTCGCCCCCGCTCGGCGATGCCTGGTAGCGCGGTGAGCTGGTAGGTGCCGACCACCTCGCCCGCCTGCTCGGCGACGAACAGGCGATTGGCGTCGGACGCGGCGATCCGGGCGAAGGCCGCCGCATAGGCGAGGTGGCGACCCTCCACCTCCGCTGCAACCGCATCCATGGGCGCGGCGGCATTGCCCATGGCGATCAGCGCGGCGATGCGCGGCACGTCGGCCGCGCCCGCGAGACGCACGAAAACGTCAGCTGTCACGCGCGGCTCGCCTGCGGCAGCAGCGAGGTGACCGGCGCAAAGCCCGGCAGCGCCTCGATCCGCTTCATCCAGGCGGAGATGGCCGGATAGCCGTCGAGCCCGAACCCGCCCTGCGGTGCATAGGCGACGACGCCATAGACGTCGATATCGGCTATGGTGGGCTGACTGCCGACGAGCCAGCCGGACCCCGCCAGCGCACCCTCCAGCGTCTTCAGCGCGGCGGTGCCGTCGGCGAAGTACATCTCCATGATGGCCTGGCTGTAGTTGCGGATGCCGAAGCGCTGTGCACGCGAGCGATAGATCGACGGCGCCAGCCGGTCGAAGTCCCAGTACATCCATTCGCGGGCGCGAATGAGGTCGAGCTTGCCGTCGCCCTGGAACTTGCCCAATTCGACCGCGAGATATTCGAGGATCGAGGCGGACTGGCAGAGCGCAAAGCCGGCCTTGGCATCTTCGAGCGCCGGCACTTGCCCGAAGCGGTTCTTCTGAAGATAGGCCTCGGCCTTGTGCTCCATGGCCCGCAGGTTGACGGAGTTGTAGGCGAAATCCTCGCCGCAGAGGCTGAGCATGAGCCCGGCCTTGTAGGTCGGCCCGGAAACCCAGAAACCGTTGAGCGTGAAGCGCTTCGCCATGGTCGTCCTCCCGTGATCGTCATTGTTGCTTTGGCGGGCGCATGGAAGGCGGAGTCTTGTCCGTCGTGCAACGTGAGAAATCGCCGGTGCAGCCATTCAGCCTTCAGGACCGCCGCCTGCCTATTCGATCCCCAGCTTCTGCTTCAGGATCTCGTTGACCGCCGCCGGATTGGCCTTGCCACCCGAGGCCTTCATCACCTGCCCGACGAACCAGCCGAGCATGGTCGGCTTGGCGATGGCCTGCTGCACCTTGTCGGGATTGGCCGCGATCACCTCGTCAATCACCTTTTCGATGGCGCCGGTATCGGTCACCTGTTTCATGCCGCGCGCCTCGACGATGGCAGCGGGGTCGCCGCCCTCGGTGAAGACGATCTCGAACAGGTCCTTGGCGAGCTTGCCGGAAATGGTGCCGGCCTGGATCAGGTCGATGATGCCGCCGATCTGGTCAGGGGAAACCGGCGAGGCCGTCACGTCGCGGCCCTCCTTGTTGAGGCGGCCGAACAGCTCGTTGATGACCCAGTTGGCGGCCGTCTTGCCGTCGCGGCCGGCTGCGACCGCCTCGAAATAGTCGGCGCTTTCCTTCTCCAGCACCAAGATCGAGGCGTCGTAGGGCGTCAGACCATATTGCGCGATCAGTCGCGCCTTCTTGGGGTCGGGCAGTTCGGGCAGGTGTTCGGCGAGTTCGTCGACATAGGCCTGGTCGAATTCCAGCGGCAGCAGGTCCGGGTCGGGGAAGTAGCGGTAGTCATGCGCCTCTTCCTTCGAGCGCATGGAGCGCGTCTCGCCCTTGCCCGCGTCGAACAGACGGGTCTCCTGGCTGATCGTGCCGCCATCCTCGATGATGCCGATCTGGCGGCGCGCCTCGTAGTCGACGGCCTGCCCGATGAAGCGGATCGAGTTGACGTTCTTGATCTCGCAGCGCGTGCCGAAGGCATCGCCCGGCTTGCGCACGGAGACGTTGACGTCGGCGCGCAGGTTGCCCTTCTCCATGTCGCCGTCGCAGGTGCCGAGATAGCGCAGGATCGTGCGCAGCTTGGTGACATAGGCCTTGGCCTCGTCGGCCGAGCGCATGTCGGGTTTGGAGACGATCTCCATCAGCGCGGTGCCCGACCGGTTCAGGTCGATATAGGAGAGCGTCGGGCTCTGGTCGTGGATCGACTTGCCGGCGTCCTGTTCGAGGTGCAGGCGCTCGATGCCCACCGTGAAGCTCTCGGTCGGCGAGAGGTCCACCGTCACCTCGCCCTCGCCGACGATCGGGCTCTTGTACTGGCTGATCTGGTAGCCCTGCGGCAGGTCCGGATAGAAATAGTTCTTCCGGTCGAACACGCTACGGTAGTTGATCTTCGCCTTCAGGCCGAGGCCGGTGCGGATCGCCTGGCGCACGCATTCCTCGTTGATCACCGGCAGCATGCCGGGCATGGCCGCGTCGACGAGGCTGACCTGGCTGTTCTCGGGCGCGCCGAAGCCGACCGCAGCGCCCGAGAAGAGCTTGGCGTTGGAGGCGACCTGCGCGTGGATCTCGAGGCCGATCACGATCTCCCAGTCGCCGGTGGCGCCGGGGATGAGGTTCTTCGGATTGGCGTGGGCGGTCATCGGCGGGCTCGGGCGTGAAGGGGATGGGGCTTGGGTAGCCAATGAGGCGGCGGCGGGCAATAGGCAGTCGCGGCGGAGCCATCCGGAGCGCCGCGATCACCCGCCCCTAGAGGGGGATGCAGCGCCCTGCGCAAACCCTCTCCCGAGGGGAGAGGGTCCACGCGCGTGGTGCGCTGCCGGCGGCTCTCTTACCCCTCCCCCCGCGCGGCGGAGCCGCGTGGTGGGGAGGGTCAGGGTGGGGGGCGGCGACGCCTGCAGGTCGCCCGAGGACGAGAACCGAACGGGACAAGGCATGGCCCGGCGAGGCGTTCGAAATGCCCCCCACCCCCGACCCCTCCCCACCGCAAGCGGGGGGAGGGGAAATCTGCACCGTCCTGCACGCGGCATCTGCACACGCCCTCTCGTTCCCGCGCCTGACAGGCCGGGGCTTGAGCCTTCGGTCCCCGGCCTTCCTTGCGAAAGGCACGAGGGGTGAAGCGCCGTCAGGCGCGGAGACGGAACGCCGCCTCCTGTGGCCCCGCGAGACATGCCCGCGGGACCGGACTTCGGATCGCCGAAGCCCGCCGGCTCGCGTCCAGGCGGTGCCTCCAGTTCCAGCCCGGATGCTTGATCCGGGCCAACTGAAAACGCCTGCACGCGAGCCGGCGCGCCTCACGGCGCTTCACCGCGGCATTTATCGTCATCCGGGTCCGCGCTTCCGGGGCGAGAGGACAAGAGACGGGGTGGCCGGTAAGGACCTTGCCGCGCCTCCCCGGCGGCGGGCTCCGGGGGATTACCGCCCCCGTTGGAAACCGCGGCCGTTGCGGGACACAAGGGCTTATCGCCCCGGTCCCGTCCGGCGAAATGGTTGCCCATCCCGCCGGTTCCTCTCGCCCGCCTGGCGATGCTCCTCGCGCAACGGTCACCCCCGGCGCAGTGGCGCCTCAAGGGCCCGAAGGGGCGGATTTCCCGGCGACGCCCCGGCGGTTCGGCTGGTGAAGCCTCCGCGACGGGGAACCGCCCCTCCGCCCCATCATCCACACCACCGGACGATGCCTCGACAGGGCAGAAGGTCGGACGAGGATGGGGGACATCAGGCGGATGGGGATAAGTTTCCGTGCCGGATTCTGGCAGCAGGGCGGAAAGGCGTTACGAACCAGCGGCTTGGCGGGAGAGCGCCTTCTGAAGGGGCGCGAAGTTATCCCCATCTGAAGGCGCGACGCCAACGCGAACCCTCTCCCCCTCGCGGGAGAGGGTGCCTGCGTCAGCAGGCGGGTGAGGGGGATGGCTCGCGCTGCCCCCTCATCCGGCGCCCATAGCATCGAGCGAACGCGAGATGCGTTCGCATCTCGCTATGCGGCGCCACCTTCTCCCACGAGGGGAGAAGGATCGCAGCGCGACGGTCAGCGCCCTCTCCATGGCCAGAACCGGCCCTACAGCGGAGCACTCCCGCGCCCGACATAGAGGATCGGCCCGGTCGGCCGGCCGGTCGGCGAACCGCCCGCCGGCTCCAGCGTGATCTCGTAGAGCTGCTGGTCGACCGGCCGCGGCATGCCGCTCGTCTGGTAGTCGCTCTGCCGGGCGACCGGCATCAGGCCGACCGAGCGCGGACCGACGCCACGGTCCCACAGGGTCCAGACCTGCAGCACGCGGCCTTCCGGCACGGGAATGGAGCGCAGCGGCACGACGCGGATGCGTCCGTCCGCATAGGCCTCGACGATGGCGCCGGCCTCGCTTGTGTTGGGGGCATTGAGCACCGCGACCACGGTCGGCTGGGCGACCTGGCGGAACGGCTGCGCCACCAGCACGACGGCGAGGATCAGCGCCGCGGCAGCGCCGGCGAGCGAAGCGAAGCGCAGCGCCGAGACATCGGCCCACAGCCGCTGGAACCAGCCCTGCCCGGCCGCCTCGACGACAGGCCGCGCGACACCAACCGCCGCCTCGATCCTGGGCCACAGACCCTCGGATGGCACGACCGGCACGGCCGTCTCGTCGAGCACCAGCAGCCGCGTGCGCCAGTCGGCCACGGCGCGGCGCGCCTCGGCGTCGGCCGCCATCAGCCGCTCGAAGGCCTCCTGCTCCTCAGGGCTCATCAGGCCGGCGACATATTCTCCGGCGGTCGCGATGAGATCATGCGTCATCCCATGCACTCCCTGAGCGACACCAGCGAGCGGCGTATCCACGCCTTCACCGTGCCGAGCGGCACGGCGAGCCGGCCGGCGATCTCGCCATGCGAGAAACCGTCCACATAGGCCATCAGCAGGCTCGTACGCCTACGCGGATCGAGACCCTCCAGGCAGCGCCGGAGCGCGTTGCCGTCCGGCAGCCGCTCGGCCGCGGCATAGGCCTCGACCGCCGAGCCGGAATCCTCCGGCACCTCGTCGACCAGGTCCTCGCGGCGGCCGTCGCGCAGCACGTTGAGCGCCTGGTTGCGGACGATCGCGTACATCCACGCCTTGGGCGGCCCGAGTTCGGGATCGTAGCGGTGGGCGTTCCGCCAGATCTTCACATAGGCCTCCTGCACGACCTCCTCCGCCAGCTCGCGCCGCTTCACGATGCGCAGCGCGACGCCGATCATCGGGGCGCATTCGGATTCGTAGATCACCCTGAGGCCAGCCTTCTCGCCCTTGCCGCAGCGGGCCAGGGCGTCCTTCAAATCAATGGCGACAGATGCCATGGAGCCTCCCGAGACCATGCTGTCATCCGCTGTTACACGAGCGAACGCAGCTTTGGATGCACGCTAGAACGCCCAGCCCCGTCAGGAAACCGGGAAGAGCCAGCCTGCGTGCATCCGAATGGTCGCACCCGCGTGTAGGCGTTGCGGGTGGACGCCCCCTCCGCCCAGGGGCCGGAAGACTGCGCCTCCCGTCGTATGACGGCCCCGGGGGACGGCCTCCGCGCCAATGCGGGGGCCGTTTCCCATCAGCCCTGCTCGATCCGCCGCGCCAGATGGCGGCAGACGAAGCCGCCGCAGAACGCGCCGGCCGCCATCACGGCGAGATAGGTCAGCTTGAAATTCGGGTCGCCCGACCGCCAGCCCATGGCGAGATAGACCAGCAGCAGCGCGGTCAGCACCCAGAGCAGCCACCCGAAGACCGTCAGGCACGCAATGGCGACGGCGCGGGAGACCAGCATCAGACCCTCACGCCCACCAGCGGTCGGTGACCGGGAACCGGCCCTGGCCCTTCTCGATGACGCTCGCCAGCGAGAACAGCGTCTCCTCGTCGAAGGCGCGGCCGATGAGCTGGAGCCCGAGCGGCAGGCCCTGCGGATCGAGCCCCGCCGGCACGGCGATGCCCGGCAGCCCCGCCATGTTGACGGTCACCGTGAACACGTCCTGGAGATACATTTCCACCGGATCGGCCAGGCCCTTCTCGCCGATGCCGAAGGCGGCGGAGGGGGTCGAAGGGGTCAGGATCGCATCGACGCCCGCGGCATAGGCCTGCTCGAAATCCTGCTTGATCAGGGTCCGGATCTGCTGCGCGCGGACGTAATAGGCGTCGTAATAGCCGGCCGAGAGCACGTAGGTGCCGATCATGATGCGCCGCTTGACTTCCTTGCCGAAGCCCTTGGCGCGGGTCTTCTCATAGAGGTCGACCATATCGCGGCCCGGCTCGCGCAGGCCGTAGCGCACGCCGTCATAGCGCGCGAGGTTCGACGAGGCCTCGGCCGGCGCGACGATGTAATAGGCCGGCAGGGCATATTTCGTGTGCGGCAGCGAGATATCGACGATGTTGGCGCCGGCTTCCTTGAGGATGCGCGCGCCGTCGTCCCAGAGCTTCTGGATCTCGGGCGGCACGCCCTCGATCCGGTATTCCCGGGGGATGCCGATGGTCATGTCGCGCACCGACTTGCCGACCGCGGCGACATAGTCCGGCACCGGGCGGTCGGCGCAGGTCGTGTCCTTGGCGTCCGGCCCGGCAAAGGAGCGCAGCAGCATGGCGGCATCCGTGACGTCGCGGGCGATGGGACCGGCCTGATCGAGCGAGGAGGCGAAGGCGACGATGCCCCAGCGCGAGACCCGGCCATAGGTCGGCTTGATGCCGACCGTGCCGGTGAGCGCGGCCGGCTGGCGGATCGAACCACCCGTATCGGTCGCCGTCGCGCCGGCGCAGAGCATGGCCGCGACCGCAGCCGACGAGCCGCCGGAGGAGCCGCCGGGCACGAGATAGCTGCCCTCGACGCCGCCGGCGCCGGCCCCGACATTCGAGCCCTTGCGCCGCCACGGATTGATCGGGCCGGGGAAGCAGCTGGTCTCGTTGGACGAGCCCATGGCGAACTCGTCGTTGTTGAGCTTGCCGAGCATGACGGCGCCGTCACGCCAGAGGTTCGACGTCACCGTCGACTCGTAGGGCGGCACGAAGTTGCCGAGAATGTTCGAGCAGGCCGTCGTGCGCGTGCCCTTGGTGCAGAACAGGTCCTTCACGCCGATCGGAATGCCTTCCAGCGGGCCGACCTCGCCCTTCGCGATGCGGGCATCGGAGGCGGCGGCCATGGCCAGCGCCTTCTCGGGCGTCTCCAGCACGTAGGCGTTGAGCTTGCGGCCCTTCTCCATGGCGGCGAGATAGGCCTTGGCGAGTTCAGTGGCGGAGATCGACTTCTTCGCCAGGCCCTCATGGGCCTCGGCGATGGTCAGCTGGGTCAGGTCGGTGGCCGTCGCGCTGGTCATGGCGGTCACTCCACGACCTTCGGGACGGCGAAGAAATGCCCCTCGCGCTGGGGCGCATTGGCGACGATGGCGTCGGCGATCCCGCCGTCCGTCACGACGTCCTGGCGCTTCCGCATGACCATCGGTGTGACCGAGGTCATCGGCTCGACGCCGGACACATCGACCTCGTTGAGCTGCTCGACAAAGGCGAGGATCGCGTTGAGTTCCCCCTGCAGATGGGGAACCTCTTCCTCGGTCACGGCGATGCGCGCGAGATGCGCGATGCGCCTGACAGTCGCCTGGTCGACGGACATACGGACTTCACCCGGAATTGGAACAGCGGACCGGGCCTCTTAGCACCCGCCGCTTTTGCACCGCAACCGGATCGGTCTCAGGTAAGTCGGTCGGTATCCCGCCCCGGCTGGAGCAGTTTGGGCAGGTCGCTGAGGCGGATGCGCAGGATCGAGGCCCTGGGGACGCTGCCCGGCGCGCCCTTGAAGCGCTGTGCGGCTTCCACCACGACGGCGCGATGTTCGGCGGCCAGCCGCTCGCGCACGCCCCGCGCCGCTGCCGCCCCGCCCTGCGGGATGAGGCGCGGCTGCGCGATGACGACCTCAGGCTCGGCCGGCAGCGCTGCCGCCACCGCCTCGCGCGCCGCGTAGAGCGCGGCATGGGCCTTCAGCTCGGCCTGGTCGGGACGCGCGGATCCGGCGAACAGGTCGCGCTGGCGGCTGTCGGTCGCGTCGCTCATCAGGGCCCTCCGGTGATGCAGTCGCCAGAATATCGCGCCGGCCCGGGGCTGGACGAGCGGAAGGCTTCGTTAACCTTGACGCGGCGGTGGCCGGGCACTGCCGCCCTTTGGCTTCCCCCGCCGGCCAAGGTAGAAGGCTTGACACGCCCGATGCCCAGGACTGACGCCATGTGCGCCGACTGCCCGCCCGCCTTCCCCCCTCCCGGACCCAAGGCGGACCTTGAGGAAGGCGACATCCTGTCGCCGCGATTCGGCGCCGACGGCCTGATCACGGCGGTCACCAGCGATGCGGAGACCGGGGACCTGCTGATGGTTGCCCACATGAATGCCGAAGCCCTGTGGAAAACCATCGAGACCGGCGAGGCGCACTACTGGTCGCGCTCGCGACAGTCCCTCTGGCACAAGGGCGACACGTCCGGCCAGATCCAGACGGTGGTGGAGATGCGCGTCGACTGCGACCAGGACGCCGTCTGGCTGAAGGTCCGGGTCGGCGGCGACGGTGGCTCCTGCCACACGGGCCGGAAGACCTGCTTCTACCGGGCGATCACGACCGGCGGTGCGCCAGGCAGCGTCAGGCTACAGCCGCGCGACGCCGAGCGCCTGCGTCCGGCCTTCGGGTAGAGCATTTTCGAGCGAAGAGGAAACCGGTTGGCGTGAAGAAAATGGGGCAAAACAAGATGGATCGGTTTCGCGGTTTGAAAAAGCGTGAAAGCGATCAAACGCGATGATCCGACTGAGACGCAGGCAGAGGGTCGAGATGGAACCGGCCGAGGGCGCGGCGCCCGCGCCCGCCCCTCCCCCGCGGCCGACCATCGGCCTCGCGCTCGGCGGCGGCGCCGCGCGCGGTCTTGCCCATATCGGCGTGCTCAGGGCGCTGATCCGCGCCGGCTACGAGCCTGACATCATCGCCGGAACGTCGATCGGCGCGCTGGTCGGCGGGCTCTATGCCGCCGGCCGCTTCGAGACGCTGGCCGACTGGGCACTGTCGCTGAAGCGCCGGGACGTCATCTCGCTGGTCGATATCGCGATCTCCGGCGGCGGCCTGATGGGCGGCTCGCGAGTCGCGCAACTGCTGGAGCGAGAGGTCGGCGAGACGCGCATCGAGGACCTGCCCATCGCCTTCGCGGCGGTCGCGACCGAGATCGGCACCGGCCACGAGGTCTGGCTGACCCGGGGCCGGCTGATGACGGCACTGCGCGCTTCCTATGCCCTGCCCGGCATCCTGCCGCCGGTCCGCATCAGCGGCCGCTGGCTGATGGACGGTGCCCTGTCCAATCCGGTGCCGGTCTCGGTCACGCGCGCGCTGGGCGCGCGCCTCGTCATCGCGGTCAGCCTCAACGCCGACGCACTCGGCCGCGCCACGGTCATCCAGGACCACGGCACCAGCCCCGAGGACGAGGAACTGCCACTGATCGAGCGCCGACCGCGGGTTCGCGCAGTGGTCGATCTCGGCAAGGGCATCGGGCGCGGCATCGGCCGGGGGCTTGGCCGCGGCATCGACCGCGCTTTGCGCCGCGCCGCGCCGGAACTCGCCGCGGAGGTGGGCGCCATCGACCCGCGCATCGCCATCGCGCGCTCGCCGGGCATCCCGACGGTCATGGCCAAGGCTTTCAACGCCAGTCAGGAACGCATTGCGCGCACGCGTCTGGCCGGCGATCCGCCCAACGTCCTGATCGGCCCGCGCCTGTCGCGGCTCGGCCTGTTCGAGTTCCATCGCGCGGCCGATGCCATCGCGCTCGGCGAGGAGGCGACCGAACGCCTGCTGCCAGAGATCGCCGAGGCGATGAAGGCCGTCGCCTGACCGATCAGGCGCGCAAAGCGGCCGACAGTCATTGATCATCGCCGCGTCTTCTTGCCATTCTCCAGAAGCTTTCCCTGGAGTGACATGCGCATGGCATCCCCCGGCTCCCTTCCCTGCGATCGGACCGATCGCAGGGCATTCGTTTGTGCGGCACTCATCCTTGCCGCTTCGGCTGGACATGGGCAGGCCCAGCCCGCTGCCGGCACATCACCGCGGGACGTCATCCGATACCGGGGCTTCGCCATCGACGTCTCGGCCATAGCCACCTGGCCCAATCGCGCGGCGATCGTGACGAGCCTCAACCGCCAGATCGACATCTTCCTGTCGGTGGGGCTGTCGGACGATCAACTGGCCTTTTTCCGCGGCGTCGCCGTCACCCTTGTCGCCGGCCTCGGACATGGGCGCTACCGGCGCGCGCAGGGTGTGGAAATCGGAGCGCAGGAGATGAACTCGGGCATGCCCGTCCTGCTGCACGAGTTCGTCCACGCCTTTCACTACGAACGGCTGCCCAATGCCGGCCAGAACGCCGACGTCATCACCTTCTACAACCGCGCCAAGGCCAGCGGCGCCTATCCCGCCCAATCCTACATGCTGTCCAATCCGCAGGAATTCTTCGCCATGACGGCGACCGCCGTTCTCGTCGGCCGTGTCCAGCGCGAGCCCTTCACCCGCGACAAGGTCAAAGAGGCCCAGCCGGTCTATTTCCGTTGGCTGCTCGACCAGTTCCGCCTGACAGAGGCCACGCTGCGCCGGCCTCCTGGCTGACGCACAACAACCCTGCGCGCCCGCATCGGCCGCTGATAAGGGGATTGGCCGGCGTTCGGCAACTGCCCGGCGTTCGGCAGATGCAAAGGCCCCGCCGCCTCAGGAATTCATGATGTAGTCCTTGAGCGCGTTGTGCTCGCTCTCGATCTCGGCCAGCCGCCACTTCACCACGTCGCCGATGGAGATGATGCCGACCAGGCGAGCGCTCTCCACCACCGGCAGGTGGCGGAACTTGCCCTCGGTCATGCGCTCCATCAGCTGGCCGATGGAATCGGCCTCGTTGCAGGTGATCACCTTGGTGGTCATGGTCTCGCCGACGGTGCGGTCCAGTGCCGCTGCGCCGCGCTCGGACACCTGGCGCACGATGTCGCGCTCGGACAGGATACCCGCAACGCTGTAGCCCGCGCCGGTGACCACGATGGCGCCGATCTTCTTGTCGGCCAGCATGTGGGCCGCATCGGCCAGCGAGGCATCGGTCGCGATGGTCGCGACCGATCTGCCCTTGATGTCCAGAATGCTCTTCACGTTCATGGCGCGCGTCTCCAGTCCCTTGGGGAAGGACGCGTCCCGAACCGACACGCCCTCGTCAAGCCTGTCCGGTCTCCCGGACGGAGAGTATTCCCTGCACCGGTCGCAGATGGCAAGGGCTTTGCCGTGCAATGCAGTACGAGCTGTCCTATCGCCCGGCGCTGGAACCGACCGGCACCGGGTCGAACAGGCGGAACAACAGCAGGCCGGCGAGAAAGCCGCCGAGATGGGCCTGCCAGGCGATCTGGCCCTCGAAGCCAGGCATCGGCAGGCTGATCGCACCGAAAGCGACGTTGAGCGCCACCCACACCACGATCATGCCCATGATCGGGCCGTTGCGGACCATGGCGGCAAGGCTGAGCGCCGGCTGGTGCCAGGCCTCGTCCGGATTGGCGCGCATCGCACCCAGCGGCCCGCCCATCTGGAAGACGAAGCGCAGTGCGGCAGCGGTGAAGCCGGAGACCGAAGCCGAAGCTCCAACCATCGGCGCGAAGACTGTCCCGACCGCCGCTAGGTAGGCGAGCGCGCCGGCTGCGGCAGTGACAGCGAAAAAGAGGAGGCTTCGCCATAGGCCGAAACGGCGCGCCACCGCCGAGCCGAAGACCAGGAACCACAAGAGGTTGACGGCGATATGGGTCCAGTCGCCATGCAGCAGGGCGTAGGTGACGAAGGTCCAGAACGGCGACCAGCCACCCGCCGGGAACAATGTCGCCCCGAAGGACTGCTCGAAGCGGGCCGGGATGAAGGCGAAGGTCAGCAGGACCTGCTCGTTGGTCTCCTCGCTGATGAGGTACTCGCGCGCACCGTGAATCAGCAGCATCAGAGCCGACAGCAGGGTGACCACGCCGGGAATGTTGAGGATCGGTTCGCGGTCGGACACGGGGATCAATGCGCTTTCGCCGGCGGGACAGCCTCTCTAGGGCGAAGCGTGCCGTGGAGTCGAGGCGGGCGGCGCTGGGCCGGCGAGACAAAAAAGAGGGGAGAGATCTTGCGATCTCTCCAGCCCCGCGAAGCAAAAAAGAGGGGAGAGATCTTGCGATCTCTCCCCGGCCGGAGCGTTGGGACCGGCAAGCCGGCCCCGAGTGTCACGTCTCCATCTCCTCCTGTCCCCGGAGATAAGGCCCTTGAAGTTGAGCGGACCGGCGGTGGAGTCGACACCGACAGCCCGAATACGTGGAACGCCTCGACCGAACCACAGCCGACCGGCAGCGCGCAATCGAAACCGTTTCTTAACCTTACCCCGTTGACGGACCCTTAACCCTGCTCTCCCCGGACCCTGCTGGCACAGGCTCTGCTGAATCTCAGTCCAAGCCGGCAGGACAGCTTCCTTCTGTCTCGAACCGGCACAGACGAGGCTCGCCATGCAGCACACCGAAAGCCGGACCCTCTTCGCCTACTGGAACGGCCTGCGCGCCGGCCGCCCGGCTCCCGACCGCGCGGAGATCGAGCCGCGCGAGATAGCGCCGGTCCTCGGCGACACGTTCATCCTTGAGGGCGACGCGACCGGCCAGCTCGTCTATCGGCTCGCCGGCTCGCGCATCTGCCAGATCTTCGCCCGCGACATGAAGGGCGCCGACTTCCTCTCCGGCTTCGGGCCCGACGACCAGCGGCGCGTCATGCGCACGCTCGCCGACGCCCATGCCGCGCAAGCCGGCCTCCTGCTGTCATTCACTGCCGCGACCGCCGAGGAGCGCAGCGTCACACTCGAAGCCGCCGTGCTGCCGCTCGTCCATCGCGGCCGTATCGGCGCCCGCATGATCGGCTGCCTGTCGGCCGCCGAGCAGCCCTACTGGATGGGCCGCGACCCGATCGTCGAGATGACGCTCGCCAGCGCGCGCCTCATCTGGCCGACATGGCATCCGGCCGCCGCCAGCGAGACGGTCGCCGCACCGGCAACCGTCGTCCTCGGGGCACGACCGGCCCTGCGCGTGATCCAGGGCGGGAACGCGGCCTGAAAGAGCGATAGATTTTGGTAATGGCAACGGCACGTTAACGCCCGGTCCTTAATCTTCGGCAGGTCGATGCTCGAACACTGCCGAACATGTCAGCGCTAGCGAAAGTCCTATCCGCGCCCTCGTCGGAAGAGAATCGCCGCTTCCAGCGCGTGCGGGTGGACGTGCTCGGCCGTTTCATGCTCTCCGACCGCCGCGAGTTTCCCTGCCAGGTCGTCGACATGTCGCCGGGCGGCGCCGCCATCGTCGCGCCGGTCGTCGGCAAGCTCGGCGAACGCGTCATCGCCTATCTCGACCATGTCGGCCGCATCGAGGGCATGATCGTCCGCGTGCAGGATACCGGCTTCTCGATGACCATCGAGGCCTCGCTGCGCAAGCGCGACAAGCTGGCCGACCAGCTCACCTGGCTCGCCAACCGCCAGATCCTCGGACTGCCCGAGGATCGCCGGCACGAGCGCGTCATCCCGCGCAACCCCTTCACCACCATCACTACGCCGACCGGCGAGAAGGTGCCGGTGCGCATCCTCGACATCTCGCTGTCCGGCGCGGCCATCGGCGGCGCGGATGGCCTGAAGGCCGGCGACATCGTCCAGATCTCGCGCACCATGGCGCGCGTCGTGCGCGTGCTCGAAAAGGGCGTCGCGGTGGAATTCTCGCGCCAGCAGCCGATCGAGACGATCCTTGCACTGGCCCAGGAACTCGGCGCGGACCTCAAAGCCGATGCCGAGCCGGTCCCGTTCCCGAACTGAGACCCGTTCGGACGGCCCATCTCTCCTTCCCCGACGACCTGATTGCGGCCCCTCCAAGGCCATGCCTTGCTGCGTGCTGAAGCGCGGGTAAACCGGCTCACGCAATCCGCCCATCCGCATTAACGGACCAGCACCTGCGGACCCGCAGCCTGCAAGACATTCGACACCATCAGCCGCCCGCCTGAAACGTCTTTGCCACGCATCTTCAGATAGTTGCGTGATTCTCTTGACGCCGCTCACGCGCTCGACGTGGTGAATCCACCTTCCGTCAATCTCAACAAACCCTGACGCAATTCCCTCGCCTTTCACCGATCGGTTTCAGAGCACCGCAAAAGCCGCCTGCCAGTGTCCGGCCATCGACGGAGGGACACGTCAATGCAGGGTGGGGCGACCGGCTGGTCGACAAAAAGACTGTCGGGACTGGGACTGACGAGCGCCCTTGTGCTCGGGCTTCTTGGCGTGATGGCGACGACGAAGGCAGAGGCGCAGCAGCGCCAGACGGCCTTCCTCGGCGAAATGGGCGCGACGACTGCGCCGATCGGCTGGCGGCAGTTCTGCCGCGACTTCCCGGCCGACTGCCGGGCGCGTTCCGAGCGGATCGAACTGGTGCGCGCCGACCGCGCCAACTGGACGGCGCTGACCCGGATCAACGCCCATGTGAATACAGCCATCGTGCCGACGACCGATCTCGACCAGTACGGCGTCGACGAGGTCTGGACCTATCCCGTTTCGGGCAAGGGCGACTGCGAGGACTACGTGCTTCTGAAGAAGCAGATGCTGATCCGTGCCGGCTTCCCGGCCAGCGCCCTGCTGATCACCGTGGTCCGCGATCGCAAGGGCGAGGGCCACGCCATCCTCACCGTCCGCACCGACCGCGGCGACTACATCCTGGACAATGAGACGGACGAGATCCGCCTCTGGAGCCAGACCGGCTACCGCTTCGTCAAGCGCCAGTCCGAGGCCGACCCCGACCGCTGGGTCACCATCGGCCCGGCATCGGCTCCCGCGGCGGTCGCCTCGCAATAAAGGGTTTCACGGTTTCGCGTCCTCGGTCACGTCCCACCCCTCCCCGTCCCCAGACCGGGCTCGCGAATAGACGGCCGGTACCTCAGAAAGAGGGCCGGCCGTCACCTTTTTTGAGAGTTGGAGAGACGCTGACGCCAAATTGCTCGTCAGGCACTTGTCTGCGCGCTAAAATTCTTTGCGATCCTCAGACCTAAAATACAAAACTCCCAAGCAAATAAAAATCGGAATGACAATTATTGACTGCGCAATAAAGAAATTGAACTTTGCAAATTGAAAGCTGAAAGGTGCCAGCGAGTGAATGATAAAAAATAGAATCCAGTTGAAGAAGAACCCAACAAACAATCCGAATATTGCACCTTGAAATAATTTGCTAGGGCTCGAACTAGGCTTCTCACTCATTCTGAGAGCCCTTGATGACTCCCCAACCGAGTCGCCCATGCCACCGCCTGCTCGATCCGGTCATTGCCCCAGAACAGCTCGCCGTCGGCGGTGACGATGCTGGGCGCGCCGAACAGGCCCTTGGCTTTCGCCTCATCGGTGGTCGCCCGCAGCGCCTGCTTCACCGTCTCCGACGCCGCCGCGACGACCAGCGGCGCCGGCTCGACGCCGATCCGCTTGAGAATCGCGCCGAGGACCTCCGGATCAGCGATCGCGAGGCCCTCGCCGAACTCCGCGCGATACACTTCCGTGGAGAAGGCGGCGCGCCTGCCGTCGTCCGGCAAGGCCGTGGCGACCCGGGCAGCCAGCAGGCTGTTCTGCGGGAACGGATCGGGCCGGCGGAACGGCAGGCCCATGGCCGCTGTGGTCCGCTCCAGATCCCGCCACATGTTGCGCCCCTTGGCGGGGATCAGGTTGAACGGCGAGGTCGTCCAGCCTGCTTCGGCGAAGATCGGCCCGAGCAGGAACGGCCGCCACCGGACCGTCACGCCGGCCGCGGCGGCCACCGCCTCGATCCGCATGGCGGCGGGATAGGAATAGGTCGAGGCGAATTCGTAGAAGAAGTCGAGGCAAGCGTTCGCCATCGTCTCACCCGACCGGCGTCAGGCCCTTCCTGAACCGGTAGGCGTTCTGCACGTAGTGCGCCGCCGACAGCTTGAGACGCGCGATGGCCGCCTCGTCCAGCGTCCGCACGGCCCGGGCCGGCGCGCCGACGATCAGCGAATTGTCGGGGAATTCCTTGCCCTCGGTCACCAGCGAATTGGCACCGACGAGGCAGTTGTTGCCGATCTTCGCGTGGTTGAGGATGGTCGAACCCATGCCGATCAGGGTCGATGAGCCGATCCGGCAGCCATGCAGGATCACCTTGTGGCCGATCGTGCAGTCTGCCCCGATCACCATCGGCGCGCCCGGATCGGTGTGCAGCATGCACATTTCCTGGATGTTGGTGCGCTCGCCGATCTCGATCTGCTCGTTGTCGCCGCGGATCACCGCGCCGAACCAGATGCCGACATCCGCGCCGATCCGGACATTGCCGATCACATGGGCGTCGGGGGCGACGAAATAGCGGTCCTCGGCCGGCAGGACCGGCTTGACGCCGTCGATTGCATAGATGGGCATGGACAACCTCCGCCTTGCCAGCGACCTATGCCATGGCCGGCGAGCCCTGAGAAGCCGCCCGAACGGGCGGCTCGGGCCTCAGGCCGCGCGGCGGAAGTCCATGACCCAGTTGACCTCCCAGGTCGCGCCGCCATCGGCCGAGAAGGCCTGTTCCCAGCGCGCCGATTGCGGCGTGATGTCGGACCAGACGAAGCGGACGCGGATCGGCTGGCCGTCGAGGCTATCATCGCCGTAGAAGGTGCCGACATCGTCCTCGAACGCGCCGCGCATGGGCGGTTCGACCTCGGTCTTGCGCGCGTCGAACCACCAGATCGACCAGCAGCGCTGCTCGACGTGATAGGCGCGCATGGTGACGGCGCGATAGGCGCCGTCCGGCAGGTTCAGGAGGTTGTCGTCGAGATTGCCGAGACCCCCGAGGATCGGCAGGGCGGCGCAGGTGCCGTCGAACCGGTCCCAGGCGGTGTCGCCGGCAAGGCGTGTCCGGAGGCGCCTGTGCCGCACCGTCCAGGCACCAAGCAGGAAGTCGAAATCGTGCCGGCCGTCGCGCGTGGCACGGCGGTCCTCGAGATGGGCGGCGCTGGCTGGCATGGGTCCCTCCCCGTCAGTGACGGGAGGAAGTCTGCGCTTGACCGCTGACAAAACGTGTCAGGGGTCTTTCGTCGGCGTCAGAGCATGATCCCGAAAAGTGGAACCCGGTTTTCGGGTAAGATCATGCTGCCGCTCTAAAGCCCGAAGGAGCGGGCCACCATGGTCACCACGCGGCCCGACATCAGGCTCCAGAACAGCGCGATAGTGGTGGCGAGGAAGACGAATTCGAAGCGTCGGTTCTCGATGCGCCGGCCGCGGATCGTGTTGCGCACGATGATCGCCGGAGCTGCGAAGGCGAGGAACGGCACCGCCAGAACCGCCGCAAAGCCACCGATCTGCAGCAGGCGGAAGCTCGCCGGCTTGTCGGCGAGCACGCGGTAGAGCGCGACGAGCAGTCCGGAAACGGCAAAGCCGAGGGCAAGCGAGTGAAAAAGCTGCAGGCTTTGCGCGGACATGACGCGGTACTCGACTGACGGGACAACAAGCCGCAATGGCGGCGTCCCAATCGGTAGCGTGTCGTTAGGGTTCTGTTAAGGGCCGGGCCGGATTTCCTTAAGGAGCGGTTAACGGCCGCCCGGCGCCGGCGAGCCTGTCACTCCTCCTCGAGGTCGATGTCGAGGATGGAAATGGTCACCGTGTAGGAGGTCTCGCCCTCGTCCACGTCCTTGTAGAGCGTGCCGATCTGCTCGTCGCCGATCAGCACCTCGACCATTTCCTTGCGGCGCTGATTTGGCTGCAGCTTGATGGCCTGGTTGCTGAACTTGCGGCGCAGATAATCCTGCAGCTTCGTGATCTCGGTCCTGTCCACGGCCCGTCTCCCAAATCGTCTGTGCGAGCGGGCCGTGTGCCACGGCGGGGGGTTCCAAGTCAAAGGCGGAGCGCGTCACGCGGCACGGCCGGCGGCCGGGCCGACCAGCGCCCCGGCGCCCTGTCCCATGCGCGCGAGAATGTCGGCCGCCTGCTCGACCGCTTTCACCATGCCGATGCCCTCGCCGACGATGACCGCGGCAATGCTTTCGATGCCAAGAGGCGGGTCACATCGCCCGCCTCGGCGCGACGACGGTGGCGGCAAAGACCGCCAGTCCCCATATGCTTTCCATGAACAAACCCTCTTCTTCTGATCGTCAGAGCGTCACGGATCGTGCTTTCCGCGAGATCGTCGACAGCGAGCGAGCCCGGCGCGCCGCCAGCATGGCGCGGCTACGCGCCGAGCGGCTGGGGCAACCCTTGCCGGAACCGGCCAAGCCGAAACACAAGGCCAAGCGCGCTTAGGGATCGACTCTCGGAAAAACTGCTCTGGTCAGACCGGCCCGGCCCTGACTGAGCCGTCCGAAAGCGTCGGTGCCTCTTCGTGCAGGTCGGCTTCCATCGGGTCCGGCTCAGCGGCTACCTGCTCGCCGATGGGCTCATCGACGCGCTCGCCCCGTTCATCAATCTCGCCCGTCCGCGTTTGCTGCTCGGTCGCAGGCGATTGGTCGACCTGCGGGCGCTCCGCGCCCGGCTGGCCGGGACGACGTGCGGAATCCGGGATGGCTTGGCCGGGGTCGCGCGTGACGGTCCCGTCCTTGGCGGCGATGAAGTCGGTCATGGCGCGGTCCTCGCTGTTGCCGAAACGACATGGCGGGCGTGTTGTTCCGATAAGGGTGTTCGCGCCCGCCGTCCTTCACCCGGCCGCCGCACGCCGGCTACGGAACTCGGCCACCGGCAGTCCGCCGACGCCCCAGTCCTCCAGCGCCACCTCGTCGATCACCACGAAGGTGGTCGCCGGTTCCTTGGCCAGCACCTCCACCAGCAGGTCGGTGACGCCCTTGATCAGGCGCGTCTTCTGTTCAGGCGTTGCACCCTCGCGGGTGATCTTGATGTTCACGTAGGGCATTGGGTCCTGTCAGGCCGCGGCCTGCTCCCTCACATCGAAATGGAAGACCTTGGCGATCAGCCGCCATTCGCCGTCGAGCTTCACGAAGGTCAGCAGATCCTGGAACTCCCTGGATCCGATCGCGCATTCGGCCCTGACCAGCGCCGTGACCGCTCCGGCGAAGCTGATCGAGACGATCCGGTCGGTGCGGGCCTCGCCGCGGCTGGCCGGCGACGGGCGGGCGTCGACCACGGCGAAATAGGCCTCCATGCCGAGATGGGTCAGCCTGCCTTCGGTGGCCGTGGCGTAAATGGCCTGCGGGTGGAAAACCCGGCGCAGCCTTTGGGTATCGCTGTGGTGCAGCCCGTCGAAATAGAGCTGCATGACCGCGGCGAGCGCGGCGAAATCGTCGGCCATGACTTGCCTCAAGCCTGCTGCCAGCGCTGCGCGGCTTCCGCCACCCGCCGCCCGAGATGCTCGGCGGTGCGCCGATCCGCTGCCGGCGGCACGAGGTCGGGCCCCTGGTCGGCGTTCGACTGGGCCATCGCGCCGAGGAAACCGGCCAGGCGGTTCAGGTCTTCCGGCGAGCCGGCGCTGGTATGGTTGCCCGGCAGCAGGCCGAGGCCGACCCAGATCATGCCGTGCTGCATGGCAAACAGCGCGAATTGCTGCAGCGTCGCGAGCTTGTCGCCGTTAAGGCCAGCGGAATTGGTGAAGCCGGCGGCCAGCTTGTCCTTCCACTGCTGGCTCGCCCACCGCCCTGACGTGGCGTCCAGAAACGCCTTGAACGGCGCCGAGGCCCCGGCCATGTAGGTTGGCGCGCCGAAGATGATGGCGTCGGCCGCGTCGAGCTGCGGCCAATGGCTCTCGACCTCGTCGACGGCGATCAGGCTCGCCTCGGTTCCGGCGACCGCCGCAGCGCCTCGCTGCACCGCCTCGGCCTGCACCTTCGTGTGCCCGTAGCCGGAATGATAGACCACCGCCACCTTCGCCATCGTCATGCTCCTCGCGCCGCGTTGCGGCATCTGTCTGCGATGGGCATGAGGTAGGCGTCGATGGTCACCTTTGTATAGTCGATATCCTTATGCTACTGAATATTCCGGTATCCGCCCGGTAACTGGGAATAGGGCCATGGCCTTGAAAATGCGGAAGAACAAGTCGGAACCGATGCCGCCGTCCTGCCCGCTCGGCGAGTGCATGGCCATCCTCGGCGGCGCCTGGACGCCGAACATCGTCTGGTACCTGATGGCCGGGCCGCGCCGCTTCGGCGAGTTGCGCGCCGACATCCCGGACATCTCGCCGAAGATGCTGTCGACGCGGCTGAAGGACATGATGGCGAGCGGCGTCGTGCAGCGCCGGCTGGTGCCGACCTCGCCGCCCTCGGCCGAATATGCGCTGACGCCGCTCGGGCGCGAGCTCGTCCCCGCCATCGAGGCGATCGTCGCCATCGGCCATCGCCTGAAGACGGTGCGGGCAACGGGATCGAGGTCCCGCCAGCCCGTCGGGCATCGCGCCCGCGTGCGAGCCGTCTGATCAGCCGCCGGCCGTGCGGGCCGGCACCACGATCTCGGGCGTCTCGCAAAGGTTCTGACGGGAGATGGTGGCGGTCTGGGTATCTTCCGGGTTGAACCCGACCCGGATGTCGTAGAGGCAGCTGGCGGCGCGCGGCACGCGACCGGTATAGCTGTCGCCGTTCTCCATCATCCAGATGCCGAGCAGGTCCGGCTTCGGCTGGCGGGCGCCGGCCGGCGTGACGCGCAGGACCGCAACCGTGGCATTGCTGCTGTTGACCACCCGGAACAGCGCCACCCGGTCGCGCCGGGGCAGCGCCGACGGCTCGGCTTCCGCCGCGGTGACCTCCAGCCGCTCCTGGGCGCAGAAGTCATGGTCCAGCCGAACGAACTCGTTGCCCAACGCGAAGGTGATGCGCACGTCGTAGCGGCACTCGGTGCCGGTCTGGCGCCAGGACATGATGGCGTTCGGGTTGAGCGTCTCCCGGCGGAGGCGGTTCTCGCCCCACTCGCCGGAACCGACCGGCGCGAACTGGATAACCAGCGCCTTGTGCGGCGCCTTGTTGACGAATTCGAGCTTGACGCTCCGGGAGGCGCCGTGCCGGCTGATCAGCGCATCGACCTCGGCGCCGACTGAAGGGCTGCCCGCACGACCGCGCGCGCTACCCGGCACCTGCTGCAGCGCCCGGTCGATTTCCTGCCCGACGGACGGCGGAATGCCCGGCGGGAGGCCCTGCTGGGCCGCGAGCGGCCCGGCGGAGGCGAAAGCGACGGCGGCAAGGGCGGGAACGAGGCAGCGGGCGAGGGTCATTGGGGGCTCCTGATGCGTTGGCGCCGGTCTAGGCCGCAGCCATTGCCCCAGCATGCCGTGGCACGGCATCACCCGTTTCAGTCGCTTCCCCTTCCGTTTCAGGCCCGCCCGAACCGGGCCGCCAGCCGCTCCAGCTTGTCCGGGTTGCGGATCACGTAGATCGCCGCGATCCGGTCGTCCTCGATGGCGAAGGCCGTGACCTGGATGCCGTCCACCTCCTCGGTGACATAGCCCGGCAGCCCGTCGATCAGGCCCATATGCAGAACCGGCGGGCGGCGATAGCCCGCCTTCTCGGCCCAGTGGGCGAAGAACCGCGTCACGACTGCCTCGCCGATCACCGGCTTCTGGGCCGCGACGCGCTTGCCACCGCCGTCCGAATGAACCGCGACATCGGCCGCCAGCAAGCCCCTGAGCGCGCTAATGTCGCCCGATCGCGAGGCGTCGAAGAAGGCGCTGGCGATGGCCAGCCCCTTCTCCTTCTCGACCCGATAGCGCGGGCGTTGGCCGCGAATGTTGCTCCGCGCCCGCGCCGCCAACTGCCGACAGGCCGCAGCCTCCCGGTCGATCGCCCCCGCCACTTCGTCGAAGGACATGCCGAACACGTCGTGGAGCAGGAAGGCGGCGCGTTCGAGCGGTGACAACCGTTCGAGGGCCATCATCAGGGTCAGCGTGACGTCGTCCTCCGGCTCATCCTCGGTGACGAGGATCGGCTCGGGCAGCCAGGGGCCGACATAGGCCTCCCGCCTCACACGCGCGGACTTCAGCACGTCGAGCGACAGCCGCGAGACCGTGCGGGCGAGGAAGGCGGCCGGGTCGCGCACGCCCGCGCGATCCGCCTGGTGCCAGCGCAGCCAGGCGTCCTGCACCACATCCTCGGCCTCGGCGACCGAGCCCAGCATCCGGTAGGCGATGCGGACGAGGCGCGGCCGCTGGGCATTGAAGATCGCAGCCGCGGCATCGTCCCCGGTCATGTCAGGCCGCCGCCTTGGTCGCGGCATGGGGCACCTGGAAGCCGACATTGATCCGGTTCCAGACATTGATCGTGCCGATCACCACGGTCAGCTTCACCTGCTCGTCGGGCGTGAACTGCGCGCGGACCTGCTCATAGACCTCATCCGACACGACCGTACCGGGCAGCCGGGTCAGCGCTTCGGTCCAGGCAAGCGCCGCCCGCTCGCGGTCACTGTAGAGCGGCGACTCGCGCCAGCCATCGAGCAGGAAAATCCGCTCGGCACTCTCGCCCTGCTTCAGCGCGTCGCGCGTGTGCATGTGCAGGCAGAAGCCGCAGCCGTTGATCTGCGAGGCGCGGATCTTCACGAGTTCCTGCAGGCTGTGCTCGATGTCGAGGGCGCTCACGGTGGTCGAGAAATCCATCATCACCTTCATGGCGGCGGGCGAAGCGGAAAAGGTGTTCAGGCGGGCCTTCATCATGGGTCTCCATAGCGATTGTCGAGGTGTCGTTCATTCCTCGATGCGAAGACGAGATAGGCCTCGCCGGATGTGACATGCAGCGCGAAAATTTCTGCATCGCTACGGGATGACCGGGCCGCCTGAATCGGAATCAGAACTTGAGGTCGACGCGCCGGCAGCGGAATCAAACTCTGAAGAACCGCAGGACAAGCGCCACGATTTCAATGCTTTGCGTGAGCCTTCGGAATCAGCCGAGGAAGTCGATGATGGCCGCGGCGAAAACGTCGTTCTTGTCGCCGGCGACCATGTGGCCGGCCCCGCCGACATCGACAAAGCGGGCATGGGGCACGATGTCGAGGAAGGCCCTGGCGGCCGCCGGCGAGACGATATCCGAGGCGCCGCCACGCACCAGCAGGGTCGGCACCGTCAGCCCGCGCGCCGCCGTCTCCATGGTCTCCACCACCGCCCGGCGGTCGGCTCCGGGCGTGCGCATGCCTTCCACGAAGGCCGGATCCCAGTGCCAGTACCAGCGCCCATCGGCCTTCTGACGGAGGTTCTTGCGCAGCCCTTCGACCGAAGGCGGCCGCGTCCGATTGGGCAGGTAGGCGGCGACCGCGCCGGCCGCTTCCTCGATGGTCGCGAAACCTTCCTTGATCCGCGCCCGCATGAACTCGTGGACGTGTCTGACGCCCGATTCCTCCATGCGCGGCACGATGTCGACCAGGATCAGCGCCGAGAAGCACGGCTCGCGGCCAAGCGCCCCGAGCGAGGCCATGCCGCCGAGCGAGGCGCCGATCGCCACCGGCTTCGCGCCGAACCGAGCCTCGATCTGCCGGCCGAGCGTCATCGCATCGTCGGCATAGTCGAGGAAGCCGTAATGGCCGCCCTTGACCCATTCGCTGTCGCCATGGCCGCGCTGGTCGACCGGGATCGCGGTAAAGCCGCGCTCGGCCAGCTTGCGCGCCGCGCCGCGCCAGGCATGGCGGGTCTGGCCGCCACCGTGCAGCAGCAGCGCGACCCGCTCGCCATGACCATAGACGTCGGCCTCGAGGCGATTGCCGGCGGCGCCGGTGAAGGTCGCATGGCGGGGATGGATGGACATGGCGAGCGGGCGATCCCTGTCAGGCGGGGGTTCAGGCCCCTGTTCGGTCGAGGAAGTCGATGACGCCGGCCTTGAACACCTTGTCCCCCACCGCTGGCATATGATCGCGGTCGGGGATGGAAAGCGCCTCCCCCTTTGGGATGATCGCGGCGAGCGGCTCCGGCTCGCCGGCAATGGCGTCCTTCGTGCCGACGGCGATCAGCACCGGACAGCTGATCGTCGCGGCGTCCGCGCGGCTCATCAGGTTGCGCGAGCCGCGGATGCAAGCCGCGAGCGCCCGCCGATCGGACTTGGTTTGCATGGCGAAGGCGCGGAACATGCGCCCCTGCGGGTCGGTGACCTCCCCCAGCGTCTCGGCCTCCAGCGCCTCGGCAATGGTCTCCGGCAGTCCGACGCCGTCGACCAGCTTGATGCCGAGCCCGCCCATGATGGCAGCGCTGACCCGCTCCGGGTGGCGCTGGGCGAGGAACGCCGTGATCCGCGAGCCCATGGAATAGCCAAGCACCACGGTCTTCGCGATGCCGAGATGGTCGAGCAGCGCGCGGGCGTCCTCGGCCATCAGGGTCGTATGATACTGGGCGGGATCGTAGAGCTTTGCCGAGCTGCCGTGGCCCCGGTTGTCGAGCGCGATGACGCGCCGGCCGGCCTTCGTCAGCGTCTCGACCCAGCCCGGATAGGTCCAGTTGATATGGGCTGTCGAGGCAAAGCCATGGATGCAGAGCACCGGATCGCCCTCGCCCGTGTCGAAATAGGCGATTTCGGCGCCGGCCGAGGCGAAGGTTTTCATGGGCAGGGGCGAGGGAAAGGCTGGCATGGCGCCTCCTTAGCGCCGCCTTGAGGCCAACGGAAGCCGGCCGGCGCAATGCCGCATTGCGAATGGCGGCTTCGGACGGCTAGGAAGGGCGCCTTGCCCGTCGATATCTGCCGGGGTGGAGCCGAACGCGCCTTGATGATGATCCTCTCCCGCCGCGTCCTGATCGCCTGCGGCCTCGCGGCGCTGTTCTCCCTCCCCGCCAAGGCCCAGCCCGCCCCCCTTTCGTGGAAGACCGGCGAGGAAGCGCGCCGGATCGAGCGGCGCGTCGACGCGCTGATCGCCCGCATGACGCTGGCCGAGAAGATCGGCCAGCTCAACCTGTGGGGTCGCGGCGACGAGTTCCGCATGGAGTGGCTGGAGGAGGGCCGCACGGGCGCGGTGATGAACTTCACCGAGCCGGCGCAGATCCGCGAGGTCCAGCTGCGCGCGGCGCGCGCGCGCCACCGCATTCCGCCGATCATCGCCCTCGACGCCATCAACGGCTTTGCGACCTATTTCCCGCAGCCGATCGGCCAGGCCTCGACCTTCAACCTGCGCCTCGTCGAGCTTGCCTCCTACTGGTCCGCCCGCGAGGCGCGCGCCGCCGGCGTCAACTGGACCTTCGCGCCGATGATCGACATGACCCGCGACGCCCGCTGGGGCCGCGTCATGGAGGGCGCCGGCGAGGACGTGCATCTGGCGACGCTGATCGCCGCGGCTCGCGTCGCCGGCTATCAGCGGGGCGGCCTTGCCACCTCCGCCAAGCATTTCGTCGGCTATGGCGAGGCAGAGGGCGGGCGTGACTACAACAGTGTCTGGATTCCGGTTTCCAAGCTCTGGGACTACCACATGCCGCCGTTCCGCGCGGCGATCGAGGCCGGCGCCTTCACCATCATGACGTCGCTCAGCGCCATGAACGGCGTTGCCTCGACCGCCGACCGCGGCCTCGTCACCGATATCCTCAAGGGCCGGTTCCGGTTTCGCGGCTTCGTCGTCTCCGACTTCGAGTCCGTGCGTGAGCTCATCGCCCATGGCATGGCGACCGACGGACCCGACGCCGTGCGCCGGGCCTTCATGGCGGGCGTCGACATGGACATGATGTCCGGGCTCTACGACGCCCATCTCGCCGAACTCGTCCAGCGTGGGGTCGTGCCCCGGTCGCGGCTCGACGACGCCGTGCGCCGCGTGCTGCGCGTCAAGATGCATATGGGCCTGTTCGAGGAACCGATCTACGACCCCGCCCTCGCACGGCGCGACATGGCGACGGCGGAGGCACGCGCCGATTCACTCACGGTCGCGCGGGAATCGATCGTGCTCCTGAGGAACCAGGACGACGTCCTCCCCGTGAGGCCGGCGTTGCGATCCATCGCGGTCATCGGCGGCCTCGCAACCCACCAGGAGGACTGGCAGTACAGCGACAATGCCGGCCTGCCGCGCGTGCGCCCGCCGACGCTGCCCGACGAACTGACCCGCCTCCTCGGTCCCGGCGTCTCGATCACGGCCGCGCCCGGCCTTGCCACCCACTGCAACCTCGCTGCCGGCGATACGGCCGGCGCCGTGGCGACTGCCCGTGATGCCGAACTGGTGGTGGTGATGCTGGGCGAGGACTGCGAGCAGATCGGCGAAGGCACCTCGCGCGCCCATCTCGACCTGCCTGCGCCGCAGCAGGCACTGCTCGACGCCGTCATCGCCGCCGGCAAGCCCGTGGTGGTGATCATGCACACGTCACGGCCCTTCGTGCTGACGCGCTTCGTCAACCGGGTCAGCGCCGTCCTGCAGGCCTTTCACCTCGGCACCGAGGGACGCACGGCCCTGGCCGAAGTCATCGCCGGCCGCGTCAACCCGAGCGGCAAGCTGCCGATGACCTTCCCGCGCGCCACCGGCCAGGTGCCGATCTACTACGACCGCCTGCCCACCGGCCGGCCGCGGGTGAAGGATTTCCGCTATGAGACCGGCTATCTCGACGAGAGGCTGGAGCCCCTCTTCCCCTTCGGTTTCGGGCTCTCTTACACGCGGTTCACACTGGACCGCCTGCGCCTTGACGCCACTTCGGTGCCGATCACCGGGACTATTGCCGGCGCAGTGCGCCTCGCCCATTCGGGCGGCCCGGCAGGCCAGGAGGTCGTGCAGTTCTACGTGCGCCAGAAGGTCGCCTCGCGCTCGCGACCACTCCGCCAGCTCCGTCATTTCGAGAAGGTGGCGCTGGAGCCGGGTGCGAATGCGACCGTGCGCTTCGCCCTGCCCGTCCGCTCGCTCGGCTTCCATGATGACCAGGGCCGCTACCATGTCGAGCCGGGCGAGTACGAGATCTTCGCGGGCACGGACGCCAATGCCCAGCTCAGCGCAACCGTCACCGTGACTGGCGCGGCGCAGGTGACAGTACCCTGAAGGGTTTCGATCGGCGGGATCGCAATCAGACGGCGTCGCCAGCGCCACCGAGGCGAAACCCGAGCAAGGGAAATCTGCCGCCTGCCCGCGCCCGGCGCGACTGATCGGAGCCTGCCATGCCTGCCTTCTTGCCCACGCGCTGCGCGACCCTCGCCGCCCTCGTACTTCTCGCTGTCCCTGCCGGGGCGCAGGAGCAGGGCACCTACCGCACGTTCCGCGACTGGATGGCGGCCTGCGACAATACCCGTGCCTGCCGGGCCTATGCGCTCTCCGAGTCGAGCGACTCCGACGGGGTTGCGCTCGGCCTCGACCGGGCAGCCGGAGCGGAGGCGACACCGGAGCTGTTTCTCCATTTCCGGGATGAGGAGCTGGTCACCAACGACCGGAAGGTCACCATCCGCTCGGAAACCGGCGACATAGCAACGCTGACAGTGGGCCAAGGCTTGCGCGCCGAGGACAACATCTACCGAATCACCGATCGGCAGGCTGTGGCGGCCATCCTCGCCGAGATGCGGCGCTCGAAGGAAATGCGCCTGATCCTTGACCCCGCGCCAGACCGCGTCGATGCCGGGGGTATCCGTATCTCGCTCGACGGGGCGTCGGCGGCCTTCCTGTGGATCGACGACCGCCAGAAGCGCGTCGGCACGGTCACGGCGCTTGTCCGGCCCGGTGAGCGGCCCGCTTCAGCCGTGCCGCGGCCGGTCGTGCCCGCCGCACCGGCCGGTCGTCCCGCTACGGGCGGCGCCGCGCCGGCCACGCTGCCGCCTGCCACGCTCGCCGCGGTCATGGCGGCCTACCGGCGCATTCCCGGCGACGACTGCAACCAGGACGACCCTGACCGCGACGAGCCGAGCATCGACCGCCTCGCGCCGCGCCTGCTGCTGGTTGGCATCCGGTGCTGGCGCGGCGCCTATAATTTCAGCCGGGCCTACTATCTCATCGACGAGGGGCCCCGCCCGAACGTGCGGCCGGCCGCCTTTCCCCGTCCCTACCTCCAGCAGGAGCCGCGCGAGGCGCGCACCCCGCCGGTCGACCACATCCTCTGGAACGCCGATTTCTCGACCTCCACCGGCACCATCGCCCATTTTTCCAAGGGCCGCGGCATCGGCGACTGCGGGGAGACCGGCGAATGGGCCTGGAACGGCCGCGCCTTCCAGGCCATGTCGATCCGCCTGATGCCGACCTGCCGCGGGATCAGGGCCGGGGACTGGTTCACGCTCTACCGAACGCGCTGAAGGGCGGGAGCCTTGCCGGCCCCCGCCCCTCGCATCGCGGCTCGGAATAATCAATAGCGGGGCTGCATCGGCACCCAGCCGTTCGGCGTCGCCAAGAAGTACTGGCCCTGGTTGTTCATCACGTAGCGATTGCCCTGGAGGTCCTGCTGGACGACGCCCGGCTGGTTGTAGGGCAGCACGCGCTGCTGGCCGCCGGGGGTGACGTAGGTGCCGCGGGACTGCAGGCCATTGCCCGATTCCTGGCGGATGGCGTGGCCGCCGTCCATGTAGCCGCGCTGGGCGAGACCGCGGGCGGCTTCCGCGCCCTGCACGCCGCGGGCGGCGTTGTATTCGCGCAGGTGGTTCTGACGCTCGCCGTGCTGGAAGGCGGCGACGCCCTCGCGGGAGCCCCAGCGGGTGGCGGCGAGCCAGTAGGCGAACTGCTGCGGCGAGGACTGGCCGCCCTGTGCGCGGTGCTGCTGATACACGGCGCCGAAGCGCGGGTCCTGCATGACCTGCGCGACGAGCTGCTGTTCGTGCTGCTGCATCTGCGCGCGCTGCTGCTGCATGATCTGCTGCTGCTGCTGGATCATGGCGCCATAGTCGGGGCCGAGATTGTAGCCGCCGTAATAGACTTGGGCAGCCGACGGGGCGGTCTGGGCGGTGATGGCGGCGGCGGCGATGGCGATGGCGGCGAACATGGTGCGGATGGTCATGGCAGTTCTCCTCATTCCGTTTCGGCCGCGTCGTGCCGCCGTTGGGGAGATGAGTAGTCCTGAGCCGCCGATCCCGGCATTGCGGCGCGTTGCGGGGCGTTGCGACCGGATGGCGACCGCTTCCGCCAGCCGAGCAGCCCGCGCCTATTTCGCCACGTTCGAGCCGGCATAGGGCGGCGGGGGAATGTCCATATGGGCGCGCCGGAGCGCCGCCGACCAGCGCTCGCGCAGGTCGTGGAAATAGGGCTCGCCAGGCTCGATCCGGTAGTGGGTCTGGAGGAACGCCTCGCCGCGCGGCATGACCGCGAGGTCGATCGGCATGCCGACGCCGAGATTCGAGCGCATGGTCGAATCCATCGAGACGAGGCCAATCTTGAGCGCGTCGTTCAGGTTGGTGTCGAACTTGATCGCCCGGTCGAGGATGGGTTTGCCGTATTTGTGCTCGCCGATCTGCAGATAGGGCGTGTCGACCGTGCATTCGATGTAGTTGCCGGCGGCATAGACCATGAACAGCCGAAGGGCCCGCCCCGCGATCTGGCCGCCGAACAGGAACGAGGCCTCGAACTTGATGCCGTCCTCGTCGAGGCCGGGGCCGTCGATATGGCGCACCTGCCGGATCGCGCGCCCGACCCGCTGCGCCGCCTGGAACATGGACGGCGCGTTCATGATCGTCTCGATCTCGCCGGTCTCCTCATTCGGCAGGCCCTCCTGCAGGAAGCCGAGGACCGACTGGGTGATCGAGAGATTGCCGGCCGAGGCCAGCGCCATGACGCGCTCGCCCGGCCTCTGGAACACCTGCAGCTTGCGGAAGGTCGAGATGTTGTCGAGCCCCGCATTCGTGCGCGTGTCGGCAATCATCACGAGGCCGTCGCGCACGAGGATGCCGCAGCAATAGGTCATCGACGATTCTCCAAGTCGGGATCGGGGATAGCCCCGGCCCGGGCGATGGGCAACGGCCCGAGCCGAGAATGCTGGTGAAAGGCGGCGCGAACGGCACCTCGGAATGCCCTCTTGCAAAAAGAACAAAAGAAGAACACACTACCTGGGATTGCAGAGGAGGCCTTGTACATGCTCATGCTCCTGCCGCTCGTCATCCTGGTCCTGCCCTGGCTTTCGGCCGAGGCGCCCGTCTCAACCCCCATCGCGGTGGACGCGCGGCCGCTCGCCGAGGATGCGCGCTCGCTGTTCCGCGAAGCCGTGCGCCGCCGCCGCGTGCCGTTCCGGCGCTGCGAGCTGGAAGCGACGTGGATTCCGGCGGTCCCGCAGACCGAGACGGTGATCGAGCGCCATCTCGGCCGCGTGGTCGACACCCGATCGCACCGCGAGCCCGACGGCGTCACGGTCTCGCAGGTCATCGAGGCATCCGCAGAGGCATTCTGCGGTGATGCTGACGTCATGGCCACGGCCGCCAATCCACGCCCGATCGCACAGGGGATCTGGACGAGCGGAGCCGCCATAGGCCGGCCGATCCTGCAGCGCCAAGCCTATTCCTTCCCGGTGTTCAGCGTGGACCGCCGGCGCGCAGTGGTCCCGTTCCTGGAGAGCTCCTACTCCTGGTGGGTCGCGCCCGGCAGCGGGACGGACAGCGGGCCGGAATGGCAGCCGCGGCTCTTTGTGAGCCATGCCGACCTCTACGAGCGGCAGGGCGATAATTGGATATTCCTCCGGCGCGAGGCGGTGCTGCACATGACCTATGTGCCGGACGAGCGGCGGCGATAGCGACGGTTGTGTCGGGGCGGTGGCTCAGTAGTGCGGCGGCGGCGGTTCCGGCTGTTGCGGCCCGCCCGCGCCGGCCTCCGCCTCGCGCACCTGGTCCTCCAGCCTCAGCACCTGCCGCTTCAGGCGCTCGATCTCGCGCCATTGGGCGGTGATCGTGGCGTTGAGGTCCTCGATGGTCTGGTCCTGATAGGCGGCGCGCACCTCCAGCGCCTCCATCCGGATGGCAAGATCGGCGATCGCGGTCATGGCAGCCTGATCCCCCTCGCCGTCTCCGGCACTTCGGCAAGCCCGTGGCCGAGCGCCACCCGCTCGTCAAAGACGAAGCAGCCGCCGCGCCAGCGGCTGTCCTGCTCGGGCACCTCGGCGAGATAGTTGAGGATACCGCCCTTCAGATGGAAGACCTCGGCGAACCCGCGGTCGAGCAGATAGGCGCTGGCCTTCTCGCAGCGGATGCCGCCGGTGCAGAACATGGCGATCCGTCTGTCGCGCCCCGGGTCCAGCTCGCGCGCGACATAGTCGCGGAGTTGGCCGAAGGTCGTCGTGCCGGGATCCCTTGCCCCCGCAAAGGTCCCGATCGCCACCTCGAAGGCATTGCGTGTGTCGATGACGAGCACGTCGGGATCGTCGACCAGCCCGTTCCAGTCCTTTGGTTCCACGTAGGTCCCAACGCTGGCCGAGGGATTGGTCACGCCGTTGTCGAAGGCGACGATCTCGCGCTTCGCCTTCGCCTTCAGCCGCCGGAACGGCATGGCCTCTGCGGTCGAGAGCTTGACGTCGAGGCCGGCGAGCCTTCCGCCGAACAGCGGCCCCTCGCGCAGCACGGCAATGAGGGCGTCGACGGCTGCCGCCGTTCCCGCGACCGTGCCGTTGATGCCCTCGGGCGCCAGCAGCAGCGTGCCCCTGATGCCGAGCTCCTCGCAAAGGCCAAGCAGACCCGGCCGCAGGTCGCGGCAATCCGGCAGCGGCACGAACCGATAGAGGGCGGCGACGCGGATGGTCGGTGTGACAACGTCCATGCCCGGTCCTCTACCAGTAGCGGAAGCGCTGGCAAACCGCCGCGGCGGAAACCTGTTATCCCGCACCTGCGAAAGGCCCCTTCCCTAGCGGCGTATTTTGCCGCTAGCTTGTTGGCGAAGCGTCAGGATCGCTCCGCAGAGAGAGGCCTCGTTTCGTCGTCCAGAGGGGACTTGAGCCGATAATGGCAGGCGCTGCACCGATCTTCGATGAAATGACGCTCGCGGACGGTGCGGTCCGCCCCGCCTACGAGACTCTCGCCCGCTGGCTGATGACCATCCCGACCGACCTGCTCGCGACCCGTTCGCGCGAGGCGGAGGCGCTGTTCCGTCGCATCGGCATCACCTTCGCGGTCTATGGCGATGCCGCCTCCACCGAGAGGCTCATCCCCTTCGACGTCATTCCGCGCGTGCTGACCAACGACGAGTGGGTGCGCCTGTCTAAGGGCCTGACCCAGCGGGTGAAGGCGATCAACGCCTTCCTCAACGATGTCTATTCCAAGCGCGAGATTCTGCGCGCCGGCCTTGTGCCGGAGGATCTGGTCTACCGGAACCCGGCCTTCCGCCCGGAAATGAACCAGCAGCCGGTGCCGCACGGCATTTATGTAATGATCGCCGGCATCGACATCGTGCGCATCGATGCCGAGACCTTCTACGTGCTGGAGGACAATGCCCGCACGCCCTCCGGCGTCTCCTACATGCTGGAGAACCGGGAGGTGATGATCCGCCTGTTTCCGGAACTGTTCTCCCAGCATCGCGTGGCGCCGGTCGAGAACTACCCGGACGACCTGCTGGCCACAATGAAGTCGGTGGCGCCGAAATCGGCTTCGTCCGACCCGACCTGCGTGCTGCTGACGCCCGGCCTGTTCAACGCGGCCTATTACGAGCACACGTTCCTGGCCGACAAGCTGGGCGTCGAGCTGGTCGAGGGCCGCGACCTCTTCGTCAAGGCCGACACCGTCTACATGCGCACGACCGAGGGCCCGAAACGGGTCGACGTCATCTACCGCCGCCTCGACGACGACTTCCTCGACCCCCTCGCCTTCCGGCCGGATTCGGCGCTCGGCGTGCCCGGCATCATGTCGGCCTACCATGCCGGCAACGTCACGCTGGCCAATGCGGTCGGCACCGGCGTCTCCGACGACAAGGCCGTCTACAGCTACATGCCGGAGATCGTGAGGTTCTACCTCGGCGAGGAGCCGATCCTGAAGAATGTGCCGACCTACCGGTGCCGCGAGCAGGACCAGCTCAAATACGTGCTCGAGCATCTGCACGAACTCGTCGTCAAGGAGGTGCATGGCTCGGGCGGCTACGGCATGCTGATCGGCCCGAAAGCGACGAAGGCCGAGATCGAGGCCTTCCGCGACAAGCTGATCAAGGACCCGGCCGGCTTCATCGCCCAGCCGACGCTGGCGCTGTCCACCTGCCCGACGCTCGTCGAGGAGGGCGTCGCGCCGCGCCATGTCGACCTGCGCCCCTTCGTGCTGACCGGCCGCGACAAGGTCCGGATCGTGCCCGGTGGTCTCACTCGCGTGGCGCTGAAGGACGGCTCGCTGGTGGTCAATTCCAGCCAGGGCGGCGGCACCAAGGACACCTGGGTGCTGGACTCGTGAGGATCGGCTGAACCATGCTCTCCCGCACCGCCGACAACCTGTTCTGGCTCGCCCGCTACGTCGAGCGCGCCGAATATCTCGCCCGGATCATCGAGGCCTCGACGCGCCTCGCCAACCTCCCCTCCGCCTATGCCGGCACCTCGAACGAATGGGAATCGGCGGTCGCCACCGCCGGCTGCGCCAACCTGTTCTTCCAGTCGCACGACAAGGCGACGCGCGAGGCGGTGATCGATTTCCTGGCCTTCTCGCCCGACAACCCCTCGTCGATCCGCTCCTGTTTCGAGGTGGCGCGCACCAATGCGCGCTCGGTGCGGACCGCGCTCACCACCGAAATGTGGGACGCCATCAACTCGGCCTGGCTGGAACTCGGCAAGTACCGCGCGAGCGGCCTCAACCAGGACGAGCACCTCGCGAGCTTCCTGTCCTTCGTCAAGGAGACGGGGCTGCGGTTCGACGGCTCGGCCTACCGGACCATGCTGCGCTCGGACGGATACTGGTTCTCGCGCCTCGGCGTGATGGTCGAGCGGGCCGACAACACCGCCCGCATTCTCGACGTGAAATACCACGTGCTGCTGCCCGACGCCGAGCATGTCGGCGGCTCGCTCGACTATTTCCAGTGGTCGGCGATCCTGCGGGCCGTGTCGGCGCTGACCGCCTATCACTGGGTCTACAAGGAGAGCCTGAAACCCTGGCTGGTCGCCGACCTCCTGATCCTCAACGACCAGATGCCGCGCTCGCTCGCCGCATGCTACGAGAGCATCGTGCGCAATCTCGATAGCCTCTCGCTCGCCTATGGCCGCCAGGGCCCGGCCCAGCGCAGCGCCCGCGCCATCCGCACGCGGCTGGAGAACGCCCGCATCGACGACGTCTTCCAGTCCGGCCTGCACGAATTCGTTGCGGAGTTCATTTCCGAGAACAACCGGCTCGGCGCGGCCATCACGCAGCAATACCTGACCTGAGGCCCCCGTGCGCATCCGCATCGCCCACGAGACGGTCTATTCCTACGCGGTTCCCGCCAATGCGGTGATCCAGACCCTGCGCCTGACGCCGCGCAGCTATTCCGGCCAGCACGTGTCCAACTGGCGCATCGACGTCGACCAGGATTGCCGGCTCGACGCCCACGAGGACGCCTTCGGCAATATCACGCACACCTTCTCCGCGAACGGCCCGATCCAGGCCATGACGGTGCGTGTCGACGGCCTCGTCGAGACCTCCGATACGGCGGGCGTGGTGCGCGGCGCGATCGAGCGGTTCCCGCCCGGCCTCTACCTGCGCGAGACCGACCTGACGAAGGCCGATCCCGCGATCCGCGACTATGCCGAGGCGAAACGCGCCAAGTCCGGCAGCGATGCGCTCGCCGTGCTCCATGCCCTGCTGGACGACCTGCCGGCCGACCTGACCTTCGACAAGGACCCGACCCAGTCCTCGACCACGGCCGCGGAGGCCTTCGCGCTGAAGCGCGGGGTGTGCCAGGACTTCGCCCATATCTTCATCGCCGCAGCGCGCCATCTTGGCACTCCCGCGCGCTATGTCGGCGGCTATTTCCTCCATGCCGACGGTACGATCGACCAGGAGGCTGGCCACGCCTGGGCCGAGGCTTTCGTCGACGGCCTCGGCTGGGTCGGCTTCGACCCGGCCAATGCCATCTGCCCGGCCGAGCAGCACATCCGCATCGCCTGCGGCCTCGACTACCTCAACGCCGCCCCCGTGCGCGGCTCGCGCCACGGCGGCGACGGCGAGTTCCTCACCGTGAAGGTCAGGGTCGACCAGGCCGCGCGCCAGGTGCAGGTGCAATAGGCAGGACTTAGCCTTCCGCCGCCTTTTCCAGCGTGGCGATGTCGAGCTTGGTCATCTGCATCATCGCCTGCATGACCCGGTCGATCTTCTTCTGATCGCCGCTGCGGAAGATCTCCGGCATCATGGCCGGCACGATCTGCCAGGACAGGCCGTATCGGTCCCTCAGCCAGCTGCACACGCTGGTCTCGCCGCCCTCCGACAGCGTGTCCCAGTAATAGTCGACCTCTGCCTGGTCCTTGCAGAAGACCTGGAACGACACCGCCTCGGTGAACTTGAACTGGGGGCCGCCGTTCAGCGCCAGGATCGGCATGCCGTCGAGCTTGAACTCCACCGTCAGGACCGTGCCTGCCGGGGCGTGCCCGCCCTCGCCCCAGCGCATGATGCTGGTGATCTCCGAGTTGGGGAACACCGACGTGTAGAACTTGGCCGCGGCCTCGCCGTCTCCGTCGAACCAGAGGCAGGGCATGATGCGGTTGGAAACGATTTGGGCCATGGGCTTTCCTCCATCACTTAACTATTTGGTTAAGTAACGTCATTGCTCCCTCCCGTCAACCCGAACCTTGCACCGCTGACGTCCGCGCCAGGCAGGCCGATTCCGTATCAATACTACCGACGGTTGCATTTGTGCCCGACGCGCGCGAGCATCGCGACCTCGGGGGATACGACAATGTCAGACAATCAGACCGGACCACTCGGCTGGATCGCTTTCCTGGTCGCACTCGCGGCCGTCGCGGCCGTCGTCTATGCGCTGGTAACGCAGAGCAGCAGCTTCGGGACCGTTGCGACGCTCGTGCTCGTCGGGATCGTCGCTTTCGCCGGCTTTGCCAGCGCTCTTAGCGTGACGGCGAGCAGATTGGGCATTCTGGACGCGAGGCAGCCCTTCGGCCTGCCGGAGGGCACGGTTCGCGCCATGCTCACCTTCGCGTTCATCGTGCTGGTCGGCGTTTTCGCCAGCTACCTGCTGGTGCAATCCTCACGCAGCGTCTTCTCGCCGACGTCGCTATTCGACATCCCGAAGGTGCGGCTGTCCGACGCCACCGCGATGCAGACGCGGCTGCAGCCGGACGGCGTTGTCGTCCTGACCGATCGTGCCGGCACGGGCGAGCAGGAGACGGTGACGGTCCGGTTCTTCCCGCGCACTGACCATCGGCTCGCTGACGACGTCGCCAAGCAGATCCTGACCATGCTCTCGACCATGCTGGCGGCGATGATCGGCTTCTATTTCGGCTCCCGCCCGAACGAGACGGCGGTCGATCCCGACGCCACCGAGAGGCTGCGCGCCGTGGCCGAGCTCGACGGATTGCGCCTGCGCGCCCCGACCTTCGATCAGGTCAAGAAAGCGGCCGACGAGACCTCCGACACGAACCTGACCGACGAGCAGAAGAAGACGCTGAAGGCGATCCGCGACAGGATCGCGGCGGTCGGGCAGAAATTCGATGTGGCGCGCACTGCTGCGGCCGATCGGGCGACGCCCATCGCCAGGGTTCGCACGGCCAAGACCGCAGCCGAGGAGGCCCACGCCACGCTCGCTGCCGAGCTGAAGGCGCTCGAGGCGATCAAACCGGGTTGATCGCGTGGCAGCAGGGACTGGCCGCGGCGACCTTGCCGCGCCCGGCCTGTCCGACTACGACTCCGGCGTCCCCGGAGCCCCGTCATGACCGACACCGTCACCGCCGCCATCCTCGTCATCGGCGACGAGATTCTGTCCGGCCGGACGAAGGACAAGAATATCGGCTACATCGCCGAGTACTGCACGGCCATCGGCATCGACGTGAAGGAAGTGCGCGTCGTCCCCGACGAGGAGGACGAGATCGTCACCGCGCTCAACACGCTGCGCGCGCGCTATTCCTACGTCTTCACCACCGGCGGCATCGGCCCGACCCATGACGACATCACCGCCGACAGCATCGCCAAGGCCTTCGGGGTGTCGATCGACGTCGACCCGCGCGCCCGCGACATGTTGCTGGAGCGCATCGCCGAGAAGGACCTGAACGAGGCCCGGCTGCGCATGGCGCGCATTCCAGCCGGGGCCGAGCTGATCGAGAATCCGGTCTCCAAGGCGCCCGGATTCATGATCGGCAATGTCATCACCATGGCCGGCGTGCCGGTGGTCATGCAGGCCATGCTCGACGTGGTCGCCCCGCGCCTGAAGACCGGCACCAAGATGCTGCAGGTCTCCATCGAGGCGCCGGGCATGAAGGAGGGCGACATCGGCACGCCCTATGCGGCCCTCGCCAAGGCCCATCCGGACGTCATCATGGGCTCCTATCCGATGATGCAGGACGGCCGGTTCTGGACCCGCCTGGTGCTGCGCTCCAAGGATGCCGCCCTGCTGGCGGCTGCCGAGACCGACGTTGCCGCCATGGCGGAGCTGCACAAGGCGGCAGGTTCCGCCGTCTCCGTCACGCGCGGCGGCTGAGCGGTTCAGATTCCTGCGGACAAGCGAGATGTTCGGCTTTTCCCCCCGGGCCGCGCCCCGCTAGTGTCGCCGCCCGATCCGGAGATTTCCATGGCAACCCCGAACCCCGACAAAGCCTTTCCCGTCTCGTGGGACCAGTTCCACCGCGACGCCCGGGCGCTCGCCTGGCGCATCAGCGGCGCGGGGCCGTTCCGCGCCATCGTCTGCATTACGCGCGGCGGCCTCGTGCCGGCGGCCATCGTCACCCGCGAACTCGGCATCCGGCTGATCGAGACGGTCTGCGTTGCGAGTTACCACGACTACCAGGCGCAGGGGCAGTTGCAGGTGATCAAGAAGGTCTCCGAGGACCTGACCGCCAACGGCGGCGAAGGCATCCTCGTGGTCGACGACCTCGTCGACACCGGCAAGACCGCCAAGGTCGTGCGCGACATGCTGCCCAAGGCGCATTTCGCCACCGTCTATGCCAAGCCGCAGGGCCGGCCGCTGGTCGACACCTTCGTCACCGAAGTGTCGCAGGACACCTGGATCTATTTCCCCTGGGACATGGGCTACACGTTTCAGCCGCCGATCCGCGAGGGCGGCTGAACATTCGCCGCATGATCCTGTCCGAAAACCGGTTCCGACTTTTCGGGATCATGCTCTAGCGCCGGCCAAACAGCGCGATGCGCATGGTGTGCGTGCCGAGGCCGTCCTCGATGACGGTGCCCATGCGCCGGCCCTCGGGGCCGAGCAGGCCCAGCACCATCGGCGGGTTCAGGAGCACGAGGATCACCCCGAAGAACAGGACGATCTTGGCAGGCGTCAGCTTCACGGCGGGTTCTCCTGTCCGTCGAACCTGCCCCACCCGTCTTCCCCGATTTCACAGATAGCAGACGCGGTTCAACGCGAGGTTCACCGGACCGGTGCAAAGCGCCGGCGAAGTGAGCCGCCTCCGTCAGGGAATGGTTAAGACCTGAGGCTGACCGAGGGAAAGTGCCGATCCTGACGGCCCCTTGGCCGCCCTCCAGGCGGGCGGCGCGCTAGCCGAACCACCCGGCATCGGGCAGCCGCACGCAATTGCCGAGCAGGCGCAGGTAGATGCGTCGATCGGCTCGCTCGGCATCGAACCGGAGCGTGCTGCCGCCGGGCACGGCTGCGATCGTCACGACGACCATCGGCCGGTCGCGGAGATCGCGCACCACGATCTCGGCGCCCTCGCGCCACGAGCGCCGGCGGACAAGAGGAATCTGGCTGTCGAAGACGTGCGCGACACAGGCCGCCAGCTGTTCCGGGCGCATCGGCGACGACACCATCAGCGTCTCGCGCATGCCCCCTGTCGCCACGCAGCCGGATAGACCGGCCGCCAGCGCGACGGCAGCCAGCGGGGAGAGGCGCGTGGTCCGGTGATCCATGGGCCGTCAACGCGCCGCGGCGCGCTCCGTTCCTGAACCCCCAAGCCCCATGCACTGGACTGGTGCCCCCTGCCGGACTCGAACCGGCATGCCCGAAAGCGAGGGATTTTAAGTCCCTTGTGGCTACCAGTTTCACCAAGGGGGCCCATGCGGCATCTAGCGGTTCAAGGCCTCCATTGGCAAGGAACGGCCGAGGCGAGGCCCCGGCCGCCCTATCAATCACGGCCGCTTACGGAACCACGCGCGCAGGTTCGGCCGTGCGGATGCCCGCGGGCGATGCCGGGAAGGTCAGCCGCGCGATCTCGCGCAGCCGCCCGCCGGTGAACTCGAAGGCCTGGATGTCGTTGGCGACCATGTTTTGGACCAGCAGCCGACGGCTGTTGGCCGACCAGACGACGCCCTGCGACCACTGGCCGATGGGCGCTTCCGCGACCTTGACGAGCTCACGCCCGCGCAGGCGGTAGACGACCACCTTGCCCCGCTCAGCGAAGAAGGGCGACGAGCGCGGCTTGTTGGAGCCTTCCATCACCACGACAGCCACGTGCCGGCCGTCCGGCGACATCTTGATGCCCTCAGGCGTCTGGCCCACCGAGACCGTGTTGACCACGCGCGGCGGCGTCGCCCTGACGTCGATGACGCTGATCGTGTCGGAATCGCCACCGCCGACGCCGATATTGGCGACCACCGCGAAATCGCCCCGCGTCGAGACGTCGATGCCGTAGGGGCGCAGTCCCGCATTGAGGTCGCGGCGGGTGTAGGTGACGTTGGTCCCCTCGACCGCCAGAACCGAAATCTTGTGGTCGCCGTCGCGCGTCACCAGCGCGGTGCGGCCGTCCGGGGTGAAGACAACGTGGCTCGGGCCGGAATTGGGTTCGCCGAGCGCGATCTTCGGGCCGACGGTCACCATCCGTCCGGAAATCGTCAGCACCGACACGGTGCCCTCCGAGCGATTGGCGACGATGGCAAGGTTGCCGGACGGGTGGATCGAGATGCCGGCCGGCCCATTGCCGAGCTCCAGCGTCTGGATCACGACCGGCGGGTTGGCCTTGAGGTCGATGACCGATACGCGGTTGTCCGGGATCGTCCGGCGCGGATTGGCAGGGTCCAGTTTCGTCGCGGATGTCACCAGCGCCAGGCTTTCGTCGGCCGTGACCGCGACCGAAACCGGCGGACCGACCACACTCGCGGGCGCGGCAATCGTCGCACGCACGCGCGGCGCGCCGGTCGCGAAATCGATGATCGAGACGGAATCGGGGACCGGATTCTCGACGATGGTCACCACGCCATCGATCAGGCGCGCCTTGCCGTCATTGGCCGAAACGGCGATCTGCGCGCCCGCCGCGCCTGCGCTCAACAGGAGGCCGGCTGCTGCAGCCGACCAGGTCCTCAGTCTATCCATCGTCTCTCTCCCGCCTGCGGCCCTCGTGCCGGGACCGCTGTGTTGCGGCGAGACGCTAGCATCGATCCAAACGCCCACACATCCGCGACGCAACGGACGGCGGCTTCCCGAACGGCGGCGCGGCCCCTATGGTCGCGCCGGGGGCTGATCATCGAGGTTCATCATGCGCGCTGCATTCCTGTCCGCCGTCCTGGCCCTGATCGTCTCCCCCGCCCTTGCCCAGTCGCCCTCCGTGGAACTGCCCAGCCGCCGCGCCGGCCACTGGGAGATCAAGATGTTGATGGAGGGTCGCGAAGGCGGCCCCGAAATGGTCGTGCAGGCCTGCACGGACGCCGCCACCGAGCGCCAGATGATGCAGTTCGGCGCGGGCCAGATGGGCCAGACCTGCCAGCGCTACGACATCCGCCGGGTCGGGCAGGAGTTCCACATCGACGCCGACTGCCAGATGGGGCCGATGCGCTCGATCTCGCGCACGGTCATGTCCGGCGACTTCCAGTCCGGCTACACGGTGCGCGTCGAGGGCACCGCGACCATGGGCGGCCAGGCGCAGCCGCAGCAGACCCTGATGGTGCAGACCGCCCGCTGGGTCGGCGCCACCTGCACCGGCGGCCTCGTACCCGGCGACATCCAGATGCCGACCGGCCAGAAGGTCAACATCCGGAACATGCCCGGCGCCGCCGGCGGCGGCGTGCAGCCGCGCCGGCCTTGAGACGGGGTCAGGTCCCAAACCGGTAGATCCAGTCCTGCCGGGCGACGAGCCGTTCGCCGCCCATCAGCCGCATGGCGGCGTCGCGCGCAAACGCCATCGGCCCGGACAGGTGGTAGATCGCGCCGTTGCGGGTCGCCATCTGCTGGACGGCGGCGGCGCGCGCCGTCCGGGCCTGTTCGTAGCGGCGGAAGGCGCCGGCAAGGTCGTCGGGCGTCGCCGCGCATGAGCGCGCCAGCACGGCGGCGTCCTCGATGGCCATAGCACCGCCCTGGGCGGCGAAGGGTAGCATGGCATGGGCGGCATCGCCGAGGAGCGTCACCGGCCCCCTGCCCGGCCCGAACCAGACCGGACGGTCGGTCAGCGACCAGCAGGTCCATGACGGCGCGGCGGCGAGCAGGTCCCGCAGGAGGGAGGCCCAGCCGGCGAAGCGGCCAAGCAGCTCGCCGGTCTCGCCCGGCCCGCTCCAGCCATCGAGGGGGGCCTCGTCCTCGACGAAGGCGACGATGTTGAGGGCCGTGCCACCGCGCAGCGGATAGTGGACGACATGGGCGTCGGGGCCGAGCCAGAGGCCGAGCCGGGCCCCGCGCAGCGCCTTCGGAGCGCTTGCCATGGGCAGGGTCGCCCGCCAGGCGGACCGGCGGCGGAAAACGGGTTCGGTCGTGTCGCCCAGCGCCCGCCGGACGGCCGAGCGGATGCCGTCAGCACCGATGACCGCGTCGAACAGGCCGCTGACGGAATCGGAGCCGATCTCGACGCCGCCGGGGCCGTCCGTGACGGACGACACCGCGACGCCCGTCCGCAGCCGGATCAAGGGCTCCCTGGCGACCGCATCGGCGAGCGCCGCCTGCAGATCGGCCCGGTGGATCACCCACCACGGCGCGCCATAGCGGGCGGCGACGGCATCCCCTAAAGGCGCGGAGAGCATCGTCGCGCCGCTGCGCCCGGAGCGTACGTCCATGCCCTCCGGCACGACGACTGAGGCGGCAAGCCTGGCGCCCAGTCCCAGGCGAATGAGGATACGGCTGGCATTGGGGGAGAGTTGGATTCCCGCGCCGATCTCGTCCAGCGCCGGCGCGCGTTCCCGAATCTCGACGGAAAACCCTTCGCGCGCGAGCGCGCGCGCTGCGGTCAGCCCGCCGATCCCCGCTCCGACGATTGCGACGCGGCGCATCGGGCGCCCGTCAGGCCTCGGCGAGCGTCTTCACATAGGCGCCCGCCGGTAGCGTCTCGTCGGCATGCAGCGCTGCGTCGTGCTTGTAGAGGGTCGAGCAATAGGGGCAGACGATCTCGTTTTCGCTGCCCATATCGAGGAAGACGTGCGGATGGTCATAGGGCGCGCGCGCGCCCATGCACTGGAATTCCTTGACGCCGATACGGATGACCGCGACGCCGTCATCATTGGCGAAATGGGGCACGACATGATCGGCCATGGCACGTCCTCGTCAGATGTCGGCGGACCATAGAGCGGGCGGCCGGGAAACGAAAGCTGGCCGCGTCAGATCGCCAGCCAGCCAAAACTGACAAGCGCCGCGGCGACCAGCGCCGCGACCAGCGCCAGCACCAGCAGCGTTGCGACGATGCCGATGGCGTGGCCCGCGGCAACCAGCATGCCATCCTCCTCGAGGAAGCCGACCGACAGCACCACCAGCGCGACGCCCGGCGGGAAATTGCCGATCCAGGACAACGGCAAAGCGAGGATAGCGCCGAGCAGCACGAACATGGCGCCGAGGACGAAATGCATGGCGCCGCGGGTCATGAAGATCCAGCGCGGCTTCGCCACCGCCTCCAGCTTCAACACCCAGGACACGGTGCGGTCCACCATCGAGGCGAGCTGCGCGCGCGGCAACGTCCGGGCGGCGAGCGAGGCCGGCAGCCACGGCTCGTGCCGCCCGATGAGCATCTGCAGGCCGACAATGGCGATGACGATGCCCGAGACCGTCGAAACACCGGGGATCATCGGAATGATGTTCGGCAGGGCGAAGATCAGCACCAGGAGGCCAAAAGCGCGGTCGCCGAGCGCCGCGGTCAGCGCACCCAGCGAAATGCGCTCGCCTTCACCGAGGGTCTTCAGCCCGAGGAACACCTCGGACGTGGAATGGGAATCCGGCAGGGAATCGACGGTCAAGGGCTGCCTCCGCGCGGCGCTTCTAGCGCATCGGCCGGTGCCGCGCATGCCGATTCGGGAGGTACCCGGCATTTCAGAAGATGAAGGACAGGAGGCTGGCGATGACGGTGTAGCCGATGCCGGCGCCGATGGCGGTCGCGATCGCGGCGAGCAGGAAGCCGGCCGTCACCAGAACGCCGTCCCGTTCGGTCAGGCCGAGGCCGAAGACGCAGAGCGCCAGCCCCTGCGGCATGGAACCGATCCAAGGGATGGGCACGACGATCAGGAGGATCGCCAGAATCAGCACGGCAAGTCCCACCGCCCGGCGCGCGGTCGGCCCGGCGGCCAGACCGAAACGGGGCTTCGTGACCTTCTCGATGGAGGCGAGCAGCGGCAGGGTGCGGTCCATCACAGCCGTCAGCTTGGCGCGCGGCAGGGTGGCGCGGGCGATGCGGTCCGGCAGCCAGGGCACGTCCCGGCCGACCACGATCTGCAGCGCCAGAACCACCAGAACGATGCCGGTCAGGATGGGAAGTCCGGGAATCGGCAGCAGGTTGGGCAGGCCGAACAGGATCAGCGACAGGCCGAAGGCACGGTTGCGCAACGCCGCCATAAGATCGCCGACCGTGACGGTGGCGAGAATTTCGGAATGGGTCGAGGACTGCGCCGACATCAGCGAAGCGAGGATCTGCGACGTCTTTTCTGGACTGGCCACGCTTGGTCCCGGCACTCGACTGGACGAGGACCATAGAATGTCCGCCGCGGCTTTTCCATGATGCCGGCCGACCCGGTATCAGGGTGCGACAATTGGCGCGTCAGTGCAGCAGCGCGAGCGAGCGAGCGACCGCCAGTTCGCAGGGACGGATCAGCTTCGAGGAGGCGACGCGCACCGTATGGAGGCGGCCATCCAGCGATCGCTGCCAGAAGGTCAGGAAGCGTTGCAGCACGGGAAAGTGCGGCGCCTGGTCGTAGTCCTGCCAGATATAGCTCTGCAGCAGCAGCGGATGATCCGGCATGCGGTAAAGGATCTCGGCGGTGGTCAGGGAGTAGCCCTCGATCTGGCGCAGGAAGTCCGCATCGATGGCGGGGCCTGCGAGCGCGTCGGGGCGGGGCTTGGCGGTGTTCAGCATGGCGATCTCCAACGAAGGTCGGGATGCACTGCCGGTCGAAGCCCCCTGATGGGTGGTCTCTTTGCCGACTCTGGTTCGACAATTGAGGAGCCGGTACGGTTAGCAGCAGGTTAACGCCGCGCCCGGAGCGGCACATGCAGCGGCCCGCTACCTCCATCCGGTTCCATCCCGATTTTGCCTGCACAATCTCCGTGCATTGATGCGCCATGCGGTTGTGGATGGCGTTCTGTTACGTCATTTTTGTTCTGCTCTCGCCTGCCTCCGCGGTGGCCGGGCCCGTCGGCCCGCGCCTGACCAGCTTCCTCGGCTTCGAAGGCGCCTTCGACGGCCTGCACATCTCCGCCGGCGTGGACGCAACGCTCGGCTCGCATGTCGACGGGCGCGGCATTGCCCTGCGCGCGACAGGTGGCACGGGCCTGTCGAAGTTCCGGGCCGACCCGCTGCTGCCCGACCGGATCGTCGAGATCACCCAGTCCGCACGGCTGCTGGTCGGCTGGCGCGAGACCGGCCCGTGGGGTGTCGCGACCCTGTTCATCGGCGGCGCCATGGAGGGGCGGCGGCTGGTTCCCGCCCTCCCCGACGCTAATACCGGCCTCCGCTACGGCCCCGCCATCGTATTCGACGCCTGGCTGAAGCCGATGGACCGGGTCGCGGTTCAGGTCTTCGCCGACGCGACCACGGCCTATCGGGCCGCGACGCTGCGCGTGGCTCCCGGTTACGACATCCACGACGGCATTTTCGTCGGGCCGGAGGCGACGCTGAGCTTCCACCACGGCACGCTGCGCACGCGTTTCGGCCTGCATGTCACCGGGCTGCGCCTCGGCCCGGTCCGCCTCAGGCTCTCCGGCGGCTGGGCCATGGATCGGGGTGGCCGGGCCGGCCCCTATGGGGGGCTGTCGGCCTGGTGCAACTACTGAGCGCCGAGATCGGGAAACCCGTCCCGGATCGGTTCGCTGACAAGGAAGAGCGCGAGCGTGTCGACATAGCTCGTTCGCCAGAGCCGCGGCACCCAGTGACGCTCCACCGAGCCGGCCCGCTGCACCGAACGGAAGGTCCGCTGCAGGGCCGCCAGCGCCTCCGCCTCGCGTCGGTTCTCCGCGACGACGAGGATCGGGCGTGTCCGCATCAGGTTCAGGTCGGGCGCAGGCTCCATCGCGTAGCGCAGGCGCTCGCCAAGCTGGACGACCGGTGGCCGGCCCGACCCGTAGAAGCGCAGATGCGCTGTCGTCGTGTAGCTGACGGTGCCGATCGTCGCGACACCGCGCCGAACCGCCTCCTTCTCGATGGCCTCGGCCGTTGCGCGCCAGCCGTGGAGCTGGCCGGTCGGGTCGACCGACAGCGGCACGAGACGGAACGCGGCATGGCCGACCACGACGACGCCCAGGACGACGCCGAGCACCAGACCCCAGCGCATCGCGCCGCGCAGCACGGCGCGCAGCCAGCCCGTTTCCGGCCAGGCCTTGCTGCCAACCATCGCAGCGGCGATCGAGGCCGGCAGCAGGCAGGCGGTCCAGTTGCCCTGCACGCGGTCGAACAGGCCATACCAGACGAGATAGGCGACCAGCGGCAGGATCGTCGCCGCGAGCAGGGTCTCGGCCGGAGATCGCCCGGCCAGCGCACGGCGCGCGGCGACGAACAGGCCCCAGAGCACGAGGAGGCCGATCAGCGGCGTCAGCAGCGCCGCCTGCCCCGCCAGGAACTCCGGCACGAAGCGCGGGTCAAGGGCCTGCGGCACGGCGCGTCCGAACTGCTTGGCAAGCGAAGCCCCGCCCTGCGCGACATTCCAGGCGATCACCGGCGCCATCACGGCAAGGCACAGCGCCCCGCCGGCATAGGGCCATGGCGAGGCGAACCATCGCCGGAGCTCCGGCACCCAGAGCAGCCAGAGCACGATGCCAAGCCCGAGGAAGACGGCCGTGTATTTGGAGACGAAGGCGAGGCCGACGCAGAGCCCGGCCGCCAGCCACCACTCGCCCCTGCCCGTCCGCCAGACCTCGGCGAGGGCGAGCAGCGCCAGCGTCCAGAACAGCACCAGCGGCGTGTCGGGCGTGACCAGCATGGCGCCCGCGCCGAGAAACAGCGTGCCCTGGACGAGGCCCGCAGCGGCGATGGCGGCGGCGCGGTCGTCGGTCAACCGCCAGACGAGACGCCAGACCCCGAGGCTTGCCGCCGCGCCAAGCAGCACCGATAACCAGCGGATGCCGAATTCCGTGTCACCGAAGACGGCGATGGAGGCACGGATGAGCACGGCCACCATCGGGGGATGGTCGAGATAGCCCCAAGCGAGGTTCTTCGCCCACAGCCAGTAATAGGCCTCGTCCGCCGCGAGGCCGATCGATCCGGCCGCCCACAGCCGGACCGTTGTCAGGATAGCGACGAGCACGACGACGGCCCCGGCCGATCCCGCCCAGAGCGGGCGTGGATCGAGGGGCACGTCAGCGGCGCCAGACGAAGGCGGAGGATGCGGCATAGTTGAACACCGCGCCCATCAGCGCTCCGGCGATGCCGGCGATCCACCACTGGGCGTGGCCGGCATAGAGCCAGCTGGCGACGCCGACATTGCCGAACGCGCCGATGCTGCAGACGAAATAGAACAGCGCGAGACCCACGAAGAATTTCGCGCCACGCAGCCGGCCGTCGCGATAGGTGACCTCGTTGTTGATGACGAAATTCGAGGTCATGGCGACGATGGTGGCGAGGGTCTGCGCCCACTCGAACCGCAGACCAAGGCGAAGGGCGACATAGAGCGCCACAAGATGCACCACGAGGCCGCTCGCTCCGACCAGCACGAAGAAGATGAAGCGCAGCGGGATCAGCCCACCCGACAGCTTGTTGAGGACGAAGCCGAGATAGTCGAGCGCCACCTTCGCATCGAGCTTGCTCTCGCCGTGGACGCGCTCGCGGAACACGAAGGGCACCTCAGCAACGCTTGGCGCGCGCGGCACCGAGGCCACGATATCGGCGAGGATCTTGAAGCCGGCCGTCGAGAGCTTCGGCGCGACCTCCTCGACCAGCTCACGCTTCAGCATGAAGAAGCCGGACATGGGATCGGAGATCGGCGCCTTCAGGATCATCGCCGACAGGCGGCGGCCGAGGTCGGAAATGGCCTGGCGGACCGGCGAGAGCCCCTCGGTCTTCGATCCACCCTCGATATTGCGACTGGCGACGACGAGATCGCGGCCCTCGCGGATATGGGCGAGCATGGCCGGCAGGATGGTCTCGTCATGCTGGAGGTCGGCATCCATCACCGCCACCACCGGAGCGGAGGAGGCCAGCATCCCCTCGATGCAGGCCCCGGCGAGGCCGCGCCGGCCGACGCGGCGGATGCAGCGCACCCGCGGATCCGTGCGCGCCAGCGCCTTGACCACCGCCGAAGTGCCGTCCGGGCTGTCGTCGTCGACCACGATCATCTCCCAGGCGATGCCGGAGAGGACATGGTCGAGCCGCCGGGCAAGCTCCGGCACATTGTCGCGTTCATTGTAGCTGGGCACCACCACCGTCAGTTCGGGCGCGGCGGCTGAGGTCTGGGTCGGGGTCATCTGGCGCGGGTGATAGCCGCCGCACATCGGAAGGGTCAAGGCGAGCGCCTGATGCGGCCGCTCACGGCTGCGTCAGCATCATACTCGATTCCGCCAAGTCTCTGAAAAATCGAACGGATATGCATACTCGCCATTAGGGTCAACGGGTAGGGTAAAGATGCGGTCTTCATTGTGCCGGGGCGGAACCCGGGGCACTCTCGCCTCAACACTCCGCGTCCACGGAGAGCCCCATCGCCCCGGATCGACCCCGATCCGGGGCTTTTTTTGTCTCCTGCCCCGTTCACCATTGCCCCTGCGACCGTTTACGTGGCCGGTGTGCCGCCGGCCGCCGCCAGCGCCTCGGGCGTGTCGAGGTCGAGATGAACGAACGACTCCTCGACCGGCACCTCGAAGACCGCTTCGGGATAATCCAGAAGCACGGCGCGGCCGCCCTGGTCGCCGGTGACGCGGGCGAGCTCGGCGAAGAACCGCCGGCCCCACAAGACCGGATTGCCGCGCCGGCCATCGGCGACCGGCACGACCACGTGACGGCCGGCGGCCGGATCGAACGCGGCGGCGAGCCTCGCGACAACGTCAGCCGTCACGCGCGGCATGTCGCCGAGCAGGATGATGGCGGCATCGATATCGTCGTCTGGCAGCGTGGCAAGGCCCGCCTTCAGCGACGTGGACAGCCCTTCGGCGAAGTCCGGGTTCTCGATGAAGCCGAGATCGAGACCGTCGAGCACGGCCCGCACCTGCTCGCCTTGATGGCCGGTGACCACGACAACCCGCTCGAGCCCGGCACCGAGTGCCGCTTCGGCCGCGTGACGCACCATCGGTTTGCCCTCGAGCGTCGCGAGCAGCTTGTTCGGTCCGCCCATGCGGGTCGAACGGCCGGCGGCCAGCACCAAAGCGGCGATCCGCGGGCGCGCCGGGGCCGTGACCTCGCCCTCGCGCGGCTGGGGCCGCGAGACGATCTCCATGAGCAGCCCCCCGACCCCCATGCCGGTAATGTCGGCCTTCGAGACGGGCAGTTCCGCGAGCAGGCGCATCAGCACCCAGTCGAAGCCGTTCTCCTTCGGCGAACGGGCGCAGCCCGGCGCACCCAGTACGGGAATGCCGCCGAGTTCGCCGATGAGCAGCAGGTTGCCGGGGTCGACCGGCATGCCGAAATGCTCGATCCGCCCACCCGCCGCCTCCAGCGCTGCAGGGATCACGTCGCGCCGGTCGGCGATGGCGGAAGCGCCGAACACGAGGATGAGATCGGCGTTCGACGCCTGCGCCGTCGCGATGGCTGCGCGCAGCGCCTCCGTCTCGTGCGCCACGCGAACCTCGGAAATGACCGCCGCGCCCGCCGGCCTCAGCCGGTCCGCGGTCACCCGCAGCGTCTTCTCGATCACCTTGGGAGCAAGGCCCGGCAGCAGCGTCGAGATGACCGCGATGCGCTTGCGGATGAACGGAGCGACACGGACCAATGGGCCGAGGCCGGCGGCTGTGTCGACAGCTTCGGCCGGGGCGGCGTAGGGGATGATCTTGACGGTAGCCACCATCTCGCCGGGCTCGACCGCCACGAAAGCCGGCAGGGTGGCGAGTGTCACCGCCTCGTCGATGCGGTTCAGGGCGTCTATGCCCTCGCGCTGCACCACCAGCACGCCTGCGAGGTCAGCAAACAGGTTGGCGCGACCAGTGAAGGCAGCATCGACCCTGATGCCCGGCCCGGCCACGGCGCCTGCGATGCGAGCCGCCGCCGCGTCTTCCCCGACATCCCCGGGTTCGACGAGGGCAACTGTCACCGTCCCGACACCGGCGGCCTGAAGCGCCGCGACCTCGGCCGCGCCGATCAGCGTGCCCTTCTTCAGCACGAGCCCGCCGGACCGCACGGCATGGGCGACGACGCCGCCAAGGGCCTCCACGACGGGAACGGGACCGAATTTCATGGCTTCGCGTCGACAGGCATCACGCGATGCCCTGCCGCCAGGCCTGGGTCACCTCGGCGAGGACCGACACGGCGATCTCGGCCGGCGAGATGGCCCCGATCGCGAGCCCGACGGGGGCCTTGATCCGCGCCACGGCCTCGTCGCTGGCACCCGCAGCAGTCAGCCGCTCGACCCGTTTTGCATGGGTGCGCCGCGAGCCGAGCGCGCCGATGTAGAAGCAGTCCTTCTCGAAGGCGTGCAGCAGCGCGGGGTCGTCGATCTTCGGATCGTGGGTCAGCGCGATGAAGGCGGTGTAGCGGTCGACCCCGAGGGGCGGCAGGGCGACGTCCGGCCATTCGGCCTTCAGCACCACGTCGGGAAATCGCTCCGGCGTCGCGAAGGCCGTGCGTGGATCGACGATCACAGGGTCGTAGCCGACCATCCGCGCCATCGGCACCAGCGCCTGACTGATATGGACCGCGCCGATGATGACCATCCGGGCCGGCGGAACCTGGACCGCGAGGAAGGTCCGCGTCTCCGCGACGACACCGCTCCGGCCCGAGCGCAGGGCCGCGCGGATAGGCTCCTCCAGCACATCGCCAGCGAGCGTCGCCTCGGTGACAAGCCGCGCGGGCGCCATGCCATCGAGGTCGGTGACCAGCACGGCGGCCCTGCGGTCGGCCCGCGCCGCATTGAGCGCGGAGAGCAGCGAGAGGTCCATCAGCCGACCTTCTCGACATAGACGGCGATGCGCCCGCCGCAGGATAGGCCCGCCCGCCACGCCGTCTCGTCGGCGATGCCGAATTCGAGCAGCTTGGCCTTGCCAGAGCCGATGACGTCGAGCGCCTCGGTGACGACTTCGCCCTCCACGCAGCCGCCCGAGACCGAGCCGAGGAAGGTGCCGTCCTCGTCGATGACGAGGTGCGAGCCGACCGGCCGGGGCGCCGAGCCCCAGGTCTCGACGACGGTGGCAACCGCCACGCCCTTGCCGGCCTTCGCCCAGGCTTCCGCCTGGCCGAGGATGTCCTGTTCGGTCGACAGCATGGGCGCCTCCCCCGTTCTTTCGCGATGATACCGAAGATAGTCAGCCCGACGCCCTCGCGCGAGGGCTTACGCCGCCTTCAGCCACTGTCGCGGATCATGGGAGCGGTCCGTCCGGCGCGCATCGAGCGCCTGGACCAGATCGGCCACCGCCGCGATGTTGTGGATGGTGCGGAACTCGTCGACATGCGGCAGCAGCGTGCGGATGCCCGAGGCCTTCGCCTCGAAGGCCTCGTAGCGCAGCAGCGGGTTGAGCCAGACGAGCCTGCGGCAGGAGCGGTGCAGGCGATCAGCCTCGCGGGCGAGGTCGCCGGCGCTGTCGCGCTCCAGCCCGTCGGTGACCAGCAGCACGACGGCGCCGCCGGTCAGCACGCGGCGCGACCAGAGCTTGTTGAAAGCGTGCAAAGAGGGCGCGATGCGCGTGCCGCCCGACCAGTCCTGCACGGCGGCCGTGCAGGCGGCAAGCGCCTCGTCAGGGTCCTTCGCCTTCAACATGCGTGTGATGTTGGTCAGCCGCGTGCCGAACACGAAAGCGTGGACCTGGCCGCGCTTCTCCATCAGCGCGTGGATGAAATGCAGCATGACCCGCGTGTACTGGCTCATCGAACCGGAAATGTCGCAGAGCACCACCACCGGCGGATGCTTCTCCTTCCGGCCTCTCCGGGCGAGATCGATGATGCCGCCGCCCTCCCCGATCGACCGGCGGAGCGTACGGCGGATGTCGATGCGGTGGCCGCGCGGGTCGGGCGCGAGCCGACGCGTCGGCACAGCGTCGTCGGGCAGCACCAGCGCCGCGACGCGCCGTTTCGCCTCGGCGATCTCGGCGGCGCTCATCTGGGCGAAGTCCTTCTGCTGGAGAACCTCGACGTCGGACAGGGTGAACCGGGCGTCGACCTCGATCTCCGGCCGCTCCACCGGCACGCTCTCGACATCCTTGAAGAAGGCTTCCTGCAGACGCAGCGACACCGGATCGGGCTTGCCCTGCGGCGCATGGGCGACCGGCATCAGGATGGAGAGCAGCTTCTCCATCAGGTGCCGGCGCTTCCAGAAAATCTCGAAACCCGTGCGGAAGATGATGGAATGCTCGTGCTTCGTGACGAAGACGGCGTGCAGCGTCCAGTAGAAGTCATCGCGCGAGCCGATGCCGGCGGTCTCGACCGCCGCGATGGCGTCGAGCACCGTTCCCGGCCCCACCGGCAGGCCGGCGACCCGCAGCGCGCGGGCGAAATGGGCAATGTTCTCGGCGAGGGCGTGGGCCATGTCAGCGCCCGGCCCTCACCTCGTCAAGAATGGCCTTGGCTTCGCCGCCCTGCATCTTCTGGATATCGTCCTGGTATTTCAGCAGCACGCCCAGCGTGTCCGTCACGCCCTGCGGATCGAGGCCAACGGCATCCAGTTCGGTGAGCGCCGTCGCCCAGTCGATGGTCTCGGCGACGCCCGGCACCTTGAACAGGTCGGACTTCCTGAGGCGCTGGACGAAGGCGACGATCTCCTTCGTCAGCTTCTCCGGCGCGTTCGGCGCCTTGGCCTTGAGGATCGCCAGCTCGCGCGCCGCATCGGGATAGTCGACCCAGTGGTACAGGCAACGCCGCTTCAGGGCGTCGTGGATCTCGCGCGTGCGGTTCGAGGTGACGATGACGATCGGTGCGGCGGGCGCCCTGATCGTACCGAGTTCGGGCACGGTCACCTGAAAATCGGAGAGAACCTCTAGCAGGAAGGCCTCGAAAGCCTCGTCGGTGCGGTCCAGTTCGTCGATGAGCAGGACCGGCGGGCCGCGCGGGTCCGGCTCCAGCGCCTGCAGCAGAGGCCGCTTCACCAGGTAGCGCTCGGAAAAAATGCCGGCGGAGAGCTGCTCGCGGTCGACCGAACCCTCGGCCTCCGCGAGACGGATGGCGATCATCTGCGCGGCATAGTTCCACTCGTAGACGGCCGCGGAGACATCCAGCCCCTCGTAGCACTGCAGGCGGATGAGGTTGCGCCCCAGCGTCGCCGCCAGAACCTTTGCGATCTCGGTCTTGCCGACGCCCGCCTCCCCCTCGAGCAGGATCGGCCGGCCCATCTTGAGGGCGAGGAACAGCACGGTCGCCAGCGACCGGTCGGCCAGGTACTGGCCGCGCTTCAGCAGCGCCAGCGTGTCGTCGATGGAGGCGGGAAGCGGCGAAGAGGAAGACGATGTCACGAAGGCACTCCGGCTGCGCCCCTCAACATAGCGCAGCCAGCCAGCTTCGCGAGAGGCTCAATCCGCAGAGGCGCGCCGCGCCGCGGGCTGGCCGGGATTGAGCGCGAGGCGCGTCGCCTGCGCGATCCCCGTGCCATAGCCGGTGACAAGGGTGATCTTGGCCGGGATCAGCGTGCGCGTGCCGGCAACCGGCACGAGAATGACCTCGGCGGAACGACGCCGTGCCGCGGCGATGTCGGAACGGTCATTGCGATAACCGGCGATCGGCTCGAAGCGGACGCGACAGACCGCCGCCTCGCCCTTGTAGCCGCCGATATCGACCTGGCGGCTCTCGGCGAAGGAATAGATCAGATCGAAGCGCACGACGCCGTTGTAGATGCGCGAGCGCCGCTCGCAGGCCGCCGCACCCGTCACCGGACCCGTGCCGCCGGCAACGAAAATGCCGGCTGACAGGGGGTCCACCACGCCGCGCAGATGCTCGGGCAGGACCGGGGTGGCACGCGTGTGCGGCGGCTTGTCGGGATTGCGGACAACCGAGGACACATTGCCGCCGGCCATGCCTATCTCGGTCGTCTCGACCTTGCCCGAGGAGCGCACCTCGACTGCGTAGCTGGCCGGCACGGCATTCGCACCCGCAATCTGACCCGAGGCGGTTGCCGTGCCGGTGCCACCCGCGAACATCGCGGCCATGCCGGTGACCCGGGCGTTCAAGGTCGTGCGATAGCTGCGCCCGTCCGTGGTCGACACCATCGTGCCGGTGCCGATGGAGATGCCGAGGAATGTCACCGCATAGTCGGCGGAGACCTGCCCGGCCTGCTGGGCGGAGGCCGCCGATGGCGCAGCGATCGCGAGGCCGATGGCGAGAAGCCTTGCATTCATGCCTTGGACCCTGAATCAGGCGGGCGCGGCCCGCGAGCGACAGTCATGATGCGGCGCGCGATCAGGCGATTTTGCGGCGCGGGGCCGGCGATTGCCGAGCCCTCCCATGAACGCCCGACAACGGCGAAAGGATCACTTGGGCCTCAGCGCATCAGTTCGCGGAGCAGCAGCCGGCCGCCGAACACGACGAACAGCGCCCCGACCGTGCCTTCCAGCACGCGCCGGAAGCGCTGGTAGAAGGTCCTCACCGCCTGCCGCTGGAACAGCCAGGCCAGCAGGCCGAGATAGGCCGCGTTGCAGGAGATCATGATGACGATGGCGACGACCCCGGTCGGGATGCTAGCCTGCAGCACGCCCGAGACGGCGAAGATGGAGGTGATGAAGATGATCGCCTGCGCGTTCGAGAGCGCCGTGACGAGGCCGAGCGCTGCCATCCGGCGCGGTCCGCGTGCCCCCTCGTCGCCCGCGCCTCCGTTGCCGGAGGCAGGCGGATTGAGGCTGCGCCTCAGCAGCCGCGCACCAAACCAGACAAGGTAGAGCGCGCCGAAGATCGTCACGGCCAGCCGCAGCCAGGGGAACAGTTCCAGCAGCGCCGCCCAGCCGAACAGCGCGAGCAGCGCCAGGGCGGCAACGCCAGCGAGATTGCCGGCCAGCGCGAAGGCGACGTCGCGGGCCGGGCGCGTCACCGCCAGATGGGTGATCATGAGGGAATTCGCGCCCGGCGTCGGCACGATGACCAGCCACATCAGGGTCAGCGTCAGCAGCACCGCAGCGTCGAGGGTCATGATCGCAGGCTCGCAGCAAGGTGAGATGCAACGAGGGCCGGCGGTTGCCCGTCCGGCCCTAGGCAGATCATCCAGATAGCAGGTCTCAGGCCGCAGCGGCCACCGCGCGCTTGGCCATCACACCGACGAGATGCGCGCGATACTCGGCGGAGGCGTGGATGTCGCCGTTGAGGTCGCCGGCCGGCGTCGCGATCCCGTCGAGCGATTTCGGATTGAAGCGCTTCGCCAGCGCCTCCTCCATCGCCGCATGACGGAACACACCGCCGGAGCCCGCGCCCGTCACCGCGACGCGCACCGAGCGGCCCTTCTTGGCGACGAAGACGCCGACGATGGCATAGCGCGAGGCGGGATTGGGGAACTTCACGTAGCCAGCCTTGCCCGGCACCGGGAAGACCACCTTGGTGACGATCTCGTCCTCGTCCAGCGCGGTCGAGAACATCCCGGCGAAGAATTCCTCGGCCGCCAGCTTGCGCTTGTTGGTGTGGACCGTCGCGCCGAGCGCCATCAGCGCGGCGGGATAGTCGGCCGCCGGGTCGTTGTTGGCGATCGAGCCGCCGATCGTGCCGCGATGGCGCACCTGCGGGTCGCCGATATGGCTGGCGAGCGCGGCGAGCGCCGGGATCGCGGCCTGCACCACCGGCGAGCCTGCCACCTCCGCATGTGTGGTCATCGCGCCGATGACGACCGTCCGCCCCTTCTGCTCGATACCGGAAATCCCGGCGCCGGCGAGGTCGATAAGGCTCTTTGGGCTGGCGAGCCGCTGCTTCATGGTCGGGATCAGCGTCTGGCCACCGGCAAGCAGCTTCGGCTCCTCGGCCTTCTTCAGGAGCGAGACGGCACCGCGGACAGTGGCGGCCTTGTGGTACTTGAAGGGATACATGGTTGCTCTCCCGAACCTTACTCGGCCGCCTTGGCCAGTTTCGACTGCCGCTGGATGACGTTCCACAGCGCCTGGGGCGTTGCCGGCATCGGAATGTCCTCCGTGCCAAGGGCGTCGGTCAGCGCGTTGATCACCGCCGGCGGCGACGCGATGGCCCCCGCCTCGCCGCAGCCCTTGATGCCGAGCGGATTGGACGGGCACGGCGTCACCGTCACGCCGACGTCGAAGGATGGCAGGTCGTGGGCGCGCGGCATGGCGTAGTCCATGAACGAGGCGGTCACGAGCTGGCCGTCCTTGTTGTAGATCGCGCTTTCCAGCAGTGCCTGGCCGACGCCCTGGGCGATGCCGCCATGGACCTGGCCCTCGACGATCATCGGGTTGATGATGTTGCCGAAATCATCGACCGCCGTCCATTTGGCGATGGTCGCGACGCCGGTCTCCTGGTCCACCTCGATCTCGCAGATGTGACAGCCGGCCGGAAAGGTGAAGTTGGTCGGGTCGTAGAACGATCCCTCCTTAAGGCCCGGCTCCAGTTCCTGCGGGTTGAACTTGTGGGCGATGTAGGCATTGAGCGCCACCGTGCCGAAATCGACCTCCTTGTCGGTCCCCTTCACGGTGAACTTGCCGTCCTTGAAGTCGATGTCCGCCTCGGCCGCCTCGAGCACGTGGGCGGCGACCTTCTTGGCCTTGGCCTCGATCTTGTCGAGCGCCTTGGAGATGGCCGACATGCCGACCGCGCCGGAGCGCGAGCCGTAGGTGCCCATGCCGAACTGCACCTTGTCGGTGTCGCCATGGACAATGGAGACATTGTCGATGGATATGCCGAGCCGCGAGGAGACGAGCTGGGCGAAGGTCGTCTCGTGGCCCTGCCCGTGGCTGTGAGAGCCGGTGAGAACCTCGACCGTACCCACTGGATTGACTCGCACTTCCGCCGATTCCCACAGGCCCACGCCGGCACCCAGCGAACCGACCGCCTGTGACGGCGCAATGCCGCAGGCCTCGATATAGGTGGAATAGCCGAGGCCGCGCAGCTTGCCGCGCCGGGCCGCCTCGCGCTTGCGCTTGCCGAAGCCCTTCACGTCAGCCATCTCCATGGCCTTGACCAGCGAGGCTTTGTAGTCGCCGGCGTCGTAGGTCATGATGACGGGCGTCTGGTGCGGGAACTTCGAGATGAAGTTGCGCTTGCGGAACGCCGCCGGGTCCATGCCGAGCTCGCGCGCAGTGACCTCCACCAGCCGCTCGACCACGAAGGTGGCTTCCGGCCGCCCTGCCCCGCGATAGGCATCGACCGGCGCCGTGTTGGTGTAGACCGCGTCGACCTCGGCATAGATGTTCGGGATCGCATACTGGCCCGACAGCAGCGTCGCATAGAGATAGGTCGGCACCGAGGACGCGAAGGTCGACAGATAGGCGCCCATATTGGCGATGGTCTTGACCCTGAGGCCCGTAATCTTTCCCTCGGCGTCGGTCGCGAGCTCCGCGTGGGTCACGTGGTCGCGGCCATGGGCCACGCACAGGAACTCCTCGGTCCGGTCGGCGGTCCATTTCACCGGACGCCCGCACTTCCGCGCGGCCCAGACGCAGACCGTTTCCTCGGCATAGACGAAGATCTTCGAGCCGAAGCCGCCGCCGACATCGGGGGCGATCACGCGGAGCTTATGCTCGGGCGCAATCCCGAGGAAGGCCGACATGATCAGCCGCGCCACATGCGGGTTCTGGCTGGTCGTGTAGAGCGTCAGCGAGTCGTTGCCGGAATCGTATTCGCCGACGGCCGCGCGCGGCTCCATGGCGTTCGGCACGAGACGGTTGTTGACGATATCGAGCCTGGTGACGTGCTTGGCGGCCTTGAAGGCGGCCTCCGTCGCCGCCTTGTCGCCGATATGCCAGTCATAGACCGTGTTCTTCGGAATGTCGGAATGGACCTCCGCGCTGCTCTGGGCCTTGGCCGTGTCGGCATTGGCCGGCAACACGCCGTAATCGACGGCAATGGCCTCGGCGGCGTCCTTCGCCTCGCTCAGCGTCTCGGCGATGACGACGGCGACATGGTCGCCGACATAGCGGACCTTGCCCTGGGCAAGGATCGGATGGGGACCCGCCTTCATCGGCGTGCCGTCCTTGGAGTGGATCATCCAGCCGCAGATGAGGCCGCCGATCTTGTCGGCCGCGACATCGCCGCCGGTGTAGATCGCGACGACCCCCGGCATGCCCTTCGCCTTGGCGATGTCGATCTTCTTGAGCGTGGCGTGGGCATGCGGCGAGCGCAGGAAAAAGGCATGGGTCTGGCCGGGGCGGTTGATGTCGTCGGTGTACTGGCCCTTGCCGGTGATGAACCGGTGATCTTCCTTGCGACGAACGGCTGAGCCGATGGCGGTGACGGTCATGGCGGTCCTCCCTGGAGCACGCTAGACGGAATGGGAACGGGCTGCGGATACGGCTTGTTGCGCCGCTTACTCCGCCGCCTGCCGGACGGGGGCCTTGCCGGTCATCGCCATGGCGCCGGCTTCCACCGCGCGGACGATGTTGTGGTAGCCCGTGCAGCGACAGATATTGCCCTCGAGCTCCGCGCGGATCGTCGCCTCGTCCACCACGCCCTTGCGGTTCACGATGTCGATCGCCGACATGATCATGCCCGGCGTGCAGAAACCGCACTGCAGGCCGTGATGCTCGCGGAAGGCCTCCTGCATCGGGTGCAACTTGCCGTCCTTGGCCAGCCCCTCGATGGTCACGACGTCAGCGCCCTCGCACTGGACCGCGAAAGTCGTGCAGCTCTTCACCGCCTTGCCGTCGATGTGAACGACGCAGGCGCCGCACTGCGAGGTGTCGCAGCCGACATGCGTGCCGGTGAGGCGCAGGTTTTCGCGCAGCATCTGGACCAGCAGGGTGCGCGCGTCGACGTCGGCCGAGACCGATCGTCCGTTGACCGTCAGGGTCACCGTCGGCATGGGCATTCCTCCTCAAGATGCGGTCGATTCCGTGCAGTTAAGCTGCCTATTCTGGTGATCGACCGACCGATTAGCCAGAAACAGCGAGTTTTCGGCGGGGTTTTCAGTTTGGACCCGTTCTGAACGGGGCGTCAAGCTGGAACCATGCCAATGCGGGAGACTACGAAGCTGTCCGAAAGTCGGTCCCCGTTGCATTGGCAGCCGGGCAACCTAGTCTGCGCGGCCTAGAGATTCCGGGAGAGACCCATGCCGCGCTTCACCACGTCCGACGGGCTCTCGCTGCGCTACGAAGATACCGGCGGCGACAAGCCCGTCCTCCTCCTGTCCAACTCGCTCGGCACGCGGCTTGAAATGTGGGACCCGCAGATGCTGGCCTTCTCGAGCGCGTTCCGCGTCGTGCGCTACGACAAGCGCGGCCATGGCGAGAGCGAGGTCAAGGTCGGCCCGACCAGTTTCGCGCGCCTGACCCTCGACGCCGTCGAGCTTCTGGATCACCTGAAGGTCGGACAAGCCGACTGGTGCGGCCTGTCCATGGGCGGCATGAGCGGCATGTGGGCCGGCACGCACCATCGCGACCGCTTCGACCGCATCGCGCTGTGCAATACCGGCGCCTGCATGCCGACAGCCGATATGTGGAACCAGCGGATCGCGCTGGTGAAGACGCAGGGGCTCGCGCAACTGATCCCGACCATTGTCGACCGCTGGTTCACAAAACGCTTCCAGGAAGCGGACAAGGCGGCGGTCGCCGGTGTCGTCAACATGTTGAACACTACCCCGCCCGAGGGCTATGCCGCCTGCTCTGCCGCCATCCGCGACATGGACCAGCGCGAGGCGATCCGCACGATCACCAGCCCGGTACTGGTCATCGCCGGCACGCATGACGGCTCGACACCGCCCGAGAAAGGGCGCGAGATCGCCGCGGCCATTCCGAAAGCCAAATATGTTGAACTGGACGCCGCTCATCTCTCCAATATCGAGCAGGAACAGGCCTTCACTGCGGCGGTAATGGATTTCCTGCGGCGTTGATGATGCACGTCATGAACGCCAGCCATCGCACAGGAAAAGACAAGTAGGATTCCCGATGGACGAGAAGGAACGCTTCGAGAAGGGCCTGGCGGTCCGCCGGGCCGTGCTGGGCGATGCCCATGTCGACCGGTCGCTGGCCGCCCGCGACGGGTTCACGACCGAGTTCCAGGACCTCATCACCCGTTACGCCTGGGGCGAGATCTGGACCCGCCCCGCGATCGACCACAAGACGCGCCGCTACCTTGTCCTCGCAATGACCGCCGCCATGGGCCGCTGGGAGGAATACCGGCTGCATTGCCGCGCCGCGCTGGACGGAGGCGTGACCACCGACGAGATCAAGGAGCTGATCTTGCAGATCGCCATCTATGCCGGCGTGCCGGCTGCCAATACGGCGGTGAAGGAGGCGAAGGAGGTCTTCGCCGAACTCGGCATCAAGACCTGATCAACCAAGCCTTGATCAGCCAAGACCTGATCAGCGCCTGCGAAACGGCCCGAGCGGCTCGGCTGGCTGCGGCGCGGGCTGCCAGGCTGGCTGGGTCTCCGCCGCCAACCGCTCGGCGATGACCGCGATCAGCGAGGCGAGCAGCAGCCCCGTCGGCCACCACAGTGCCCCCAGCACCGGACCGGCGTCACGGGCAACGACGGCGGCAACCATGATGATCGCGACGGTCGTCACCGCCATGGACAGGCCGAGGATCAGCATGGCTGAACCCGGCACGAGGTCGTCGCTGTCATGGGTCATCTGCTCGTAGAGCGCGCAGAGCAGGAACATGGCGATGGCGATTTCCCAGGCCGCGGCGAAGGGCACGATCATGCGCACCTTGCCCAGCGGCCAGCCGATGCCGGCGAAGATGCGGGCCGTCTGCGGCACGATGTCGGTGCCCAGCGCCTGAACGAGCCAGTGCTCGTCGGTCACCAGCAGGCGCAGAACGCCATCGCAGATGAAGACCAGCGCCCAGAAGGCGGCGATCGCCACAGACGCGCCGCTGGCCGGCCGCGCAAAGAGCCCATGCATGCTTGCCTCCACCGCCTATCCCGGCGTGAGGCTCCATGTTTCGCCATTCGATCCGGCACACAACCGAAACCGTTTGTTTACCTTAAAGCGCTGGTTTCAGCGGGGTATGGGGCGGTAGGCGCGGTCGAAATAGGCGAGCGCGGCTCCTGCCGGGCCGATGCGCACCGCCTCGACCCGGCCGATGACGATGGCGTGGGTCGCCATCGGCTTCAGTTCGACCAGCCGGCAGTCGAAGCTGACTAGCGCACCCTCGAGCACCGGAGAGCCCGTCACCAGCTGCGTCCAGGTGCCGGCGCCGAAGCGCGCCGCGCCGGCAAGCCCGCGCCGGCCGGCGAAGGTCTCGGCCAGCACCTCGGCCCCGGCCGGCAGCGCATTGACCGCGAAGACGCCGTTCGCCTCGATCAGCCCGCCATTGGCGGATTTCCGGTTGAGGCAGACGAGCATGGTCGGCGGGTCGTCCGAGACCGAGGCGACCGCAATGGCCGTGAAGCCGCTGGTCCCTGCCGCGCCGGCGGTCGTCACGACGTGGACATGACCGGCCACATGCGCCATTCCGTCGCGATAGGCCTGGGGCGACGCATTCAGCGCCCCCGGCGTCATCGGGCTGTTCATACCACCATCCATCGCGATCCCTTGGCTTCGCAGCGGATATAGGCGCTCGAAGGCGCCTTTTCCAAACCCTGACCTTAGGCACAGGCCGGTTAAGGCTTAGCCTTCGCCGATACCACCGACGCATGTGAATTTCGCCCGTCCGGCATTGTGGCGCGCCATGGCGCTTGCTACCCATTCCCTGACGGCCCCGCCGGGCCGGACCGTGAAGACACGGCCGCCGGCAGCTGATCGTCGCGGCGCGCTTCGCGCGTCGAGGGGACATGAAGGGAAGGCGGCGGCATGGAAGTCTTCTTCCAGCAGCTCATCAATGGGCTGACGCTCGGCTCGATCTACGGGCTCATCGCCATCGGCTACACGATGGTGTTCGGCATCATCGGCATGGTGAACTTCGCCCATGGCGACGTCTTCATGGTGTCGACCTTCATTGCGCTGATCGCGCTGATGATCCTGACCACCTGGCTGGGCGTCTCCTCGATCCTGCTGGCCCTGTTCATCGTCCTGATCGTCGCGATGGTGTTCACCGCGATCCTGAGTTGGGCCATCGAGCGGGTCGCCTACCGGCCCCTGCGAGGCTCGTTCCGCCTGGCGCCGCTGATTTCGGCCATCGGCATGTCCATCGTGCTGATGAACTACGTCCAGGTGTCGCAGGGCCCGCGCAACAAGGCCATCGACCCCATCCTCAACAATGTCATCACGCTCTACAGCGGCGGCAGCTACGCGGTGACCCTGTCCTACAAGCAGATCGTCATCATGGTGGTCACCGCGATCCTGCTGACGATCTTCTGGTGGGTGGTGGCCCATACCGCTCTCGGCCGCGCCCAGCGCGCCTGCGAGCAGGATCGCAAGATGGCGGCGCTGCTCGGCGTCGACGTCGACCGCACCATCTCCATCACCTTCATCATCGGCGCGGCGCTCGCCGCCGTCGCCGGCACGCTCTACCTGACCTATTACGGGGTGGTGAACTTCGCCGACGGCTTCACGCCGGGTGTGAAGGCTTTCACCGCGGCCGTGCTCGGCGGCATCGGATCGCTGCCCGGCGCGGTGCTGGGCGGACTGCTGATCGGCCTCATCGAGGTCTTCTGGTCGGCCTATTTCTCGGTCGAGTACAAGGATGTCGCGGCCTTCTCCATCCTCGCCATCGTGCTGATCTTCATGCCGCAGGGCATCCTCGGCCGCCCCGACGTCGAGAAGGTGTGACCGGTGACGACCGCTCCCGTGACTGCTCGCGCCGACGATCCGCCGACCCTCGCCGAAGCCTTTCCGGCTGCCATGAAGGACGCGCTGCTGTCCGCCCTCGTGGCGCTCGGGGTGTTCGGCCCGCTGATTGGCTTCAAGACCACCCAGGACATGCAGAACCGGCTCATCATCGAGACCCGGCTGGGCCTGCTCGCCTCCATCGTCCTCGCAGTCTGGGCCGGCCGCTTGCTGATCTCGCTCTGGCTCGGAACGCGGTCGCGGGACACGGCGCCCGCGAAATTCTCCTGGAAGCCGCCGCAGGTGCTGACCACCGCCCTGCCCCCGGCGGCACTGGTCGCCATCATCGTCTATCCGCTGATGATCTATTCGCTGGTCGGCGGCTCGGGCGCGCTGAAATGGATCGACAATTTCGGCATCCAGATCCTCATCTACGTGATGCTCGCCTGGGGCCTGAACATCGTCGTTGGGCTCGCCGGCCTGCTCGACCTCGGCTATGTCGCCTTCTACGCGGTCGGCGCCTATGCCTATGCTCTGCTCGCCACGCAGGTGATCCCGGCCACCTTCCCGACCCTCGGCGTCTGGGCGTTCTGGATCTGCCTGCCGCTCGCCGGCATCCTCGCCGCCTTCTGGGGCGTGCTGCTCGGCTTCCCGGTCTTGCGATTGCGCGGCGACTATCTCGCCATCGTGACCCTCGCTTTCGGCGAGATCATCCGCCTCGTGCTGATCAACTGGAAGGAATTCTCCAACGGCTACGAGGGCATCTCGTCGATCCCGCGGCCGTCCTTCTTCGGCACGCCGTTCACCGCCGGCCCGAACGGCTTCGCGGCGCAATGGGATCTGCCCTTTACGCCGGTCTACCGCACCATCTTCCTGTTCTACGTGATCGTGGCACTCGCCCTGCTCACCGCCTGGGTGTCGAACCGGCTGCGCAAGCTGCCCGTGGGACGCGCCTGGGAGGCGCTCCGCGAGGACGAGATCGCCTGCCGTTCGCTCGGCATCAACACGGTGAACACCAAGCTCACCGCCTTCGCCATCGGCGCCATGTTCGGCGGCTTCGCCGGCTCGTTCTTCGCCGCGCGCCAGGGTTTCATCTCGCCGGAAAGCTTCACCTTCATGGAATCGGCGACGATCCTCGCCATCGTCGTGCTCGGCGGCATGGGCTCGCTGGTCGGCACCGCCATCGCGGCGGTCGCGATGATCGGCGGCACCGAGCTCCTGCGCGAACTCGACTGGATGAAGGCGATCTTCGGCAATGATTTCGACCCCGTTCAGTACCGCATGCTGATCTTCGGCCTCGCCATGGTCGTCATCATGATCTGGAAGCCGCGCGGCTTCGTCTCCACGCGCATGCCGACCGCCTTCCTGAAGTCGCGCCGCGCGGTCTCCGGCAGTCTCGTCAAGGAAGGCCACGGATGAGCGACATCATCCTGTCGGTCGAACACCTGACCATGCGCTTCGGCGGGCTGGTCGCCGTCAACGACCTGTCGTTCGCGGCACGCCGGGGCGAGATCACCGCCGTCATCGGGCCGAACGGCGCCGGCAAGACCACGGTGTTCAACTGCATCACCGGCTTCTACAAGCCGACGCAGGGGCGCATCGTGCTGAACGGCGCGCACGGCGGGCTGCACCTCCTGGAGCGCCTGCCCGACTTCCGCATCGCGCGGGAGGCGAAGGTCGCCCGCACGTTCCAGAACATCCGCCTGTTCTCGGGCATGACGCTGCTGGAGAACCTGCTCATCGCCCAGCACAACCCGCTGATGAAGGCCTCCGGCTGGTCGATCGGCGGCATTCTCGGCCTGCCCGCCTATGTGCGCGCCGAGAAGGCGGCGGTCGAGAAGGCCTCCTACTGGCTCGACAAGTGCGGCCTCACCGACCGCGCCGACGACCCGGCCGGCGACCTGCCCTATGGCCCGCAGCGGGCGCTGGAGATCGCCCGCGCCATGTGCACCGAGCCGGAGCTGCTCTGCCTCGACGAGCCGGCGGCGGGTCTCAACCCCCGGGAATCGCTCGTCTTGAACAACCTGCTGCGCTTCATCCGCAAGGAGCACGGCACCTCGCTCCTGCTGATCGAGCACGACATGAGCGTGGTCATGGAAATTTCCGACCATGTCGTCGTCCTCGACTACGGCATCAAGATCTCCGACGGGACGCCGTCTGAGGTGCGCGAGGACCCGAAGGTGATCGCGGCCTATCTCGGCGTCGACGATTCGGAAGTCGAGAAGATCGAGGCGGAGGTGGGGCTGTGACCGCGCTCCTCACCGTCCGTGGCGTCGAGACCTTCTACGGCTCGATCCAGGCACTGAAGGGCATCGACATCGACGTCGCGAGCGGCGAGATCGTGACCCTGATCGGCGCCAATGGCGCCGGCAAGTCGACCCTGATGATGACCATCTGCGGCAGCCCGCAGGCGCGCCGCGGCTCGATCGTCTACGACGGCGCCGACATCACCCGCACGCCGACCCACGAGATCATGCGGCGCGGCATCGCCCAGTCGCCCGAGGGCCGGCGCATCTTCCCGCGCATGTCGGTCCACGAAAACCTCCAGATGGGCGCCTCGCTCATCGATCCGGCGCATTTCGCCGACGATCTCGACAAGGTCTTCGCTTTGTTCCCCCGCCTCAAGGAGCGGCGTGACCAGCGCGGCGGCACGCTCTCGGGGGGCGAGCAGCAGATGCTCGCCATCGCCCGGGCCCTGATGAGCCGGCCGAAGCTATTGCTGCTCGACGAGCCCTCGCTCGGCCTCGCCCCGCTGATCGTCGCCGGCATCTTCAACGCCATCCGCGAGCTGAACCGGCAGGAGAACCTCACCGTCTTCCTGGTCGAGCAGAACGCCTACCACGCGTTGAAGCTCGCCCATCGCGGCTACGTGCTGGTCAATGGCACGGTGACCCTGTCCGGCACCGGGGCGGAACTGCTCGCCCGTGAGGAAGTCAAGGCGGCCTACCTTGAAGGTGGGAGGCACTGATGCAGGGCATTCTCTACGAAGAACCGTCGATCTGGCTGTTCCTGCTGGTCACCCTCGTGCTCGGCGGCTGGCTTGCCTTCATGACCGGCAGGGTCTGCGCCGAGACCTGGCGTGGCGTGCCCGAAACCGTCGTCTATCTCCTGATCGTCGGCCTTGCCGTCCGCTTCGCCCATTTCGCGCTGTTCCATGGCACGCTGTTCTCCTTGCGCTATTACGCGGTCGACACGCTGGTGACCGGCGCCATCGGCCTGATGGCCTGGCGGATCACGCGGGCGCGACAAATGGCCACGCAGTACTGGTGGCTCTACGAGCGCGACGGCCTGTTTTCGTGGAAGGAACGAGCCGATCCGCCGGCCGCGCCTACGGGAAATCCCTGATCGACCGCGAAGATGCAACCGATGGGCTGACAAGCGGCGTGAAAGGGTGTTCGATCCCCGCCAAGGACGGCTCAGGCCATCCTCGACGGGGGCTCTTCGAGCCGCCTCGTGAACTCTCTTGGGAAGGATGAGAGATGAAGACCAAACTCCTCGCCGGGCTCGCGCTCGGCATGGGCCTCGCCATGGCGGGCCCCGCCGATGCCCAGATCCGCGTCGGTGTCGGCGGGCCGATTACCGGTCCCAACGCCTCCTTCGGCGCCCAGCTGCGCAACGGCGCTGAGCAGGCAGTGGAAGACATCAACGCCGCCGGCGGCGTCCTCGGCCAGCGGCTGACCCTGTCGGTCGGCGACGACGTGTCCGATCCCCGCCAAGGCGTCAGCGTCGCCAACAAGTTCGTCGGCGACGGCGTCAAATGGGTCGTCGGCCACTTCAATTCCGGCGTTTCGATCCCCGCCTCCGAAGTCTATGCCGAGAACGGCGTGATCGCCATCACTCCGGCCTCCACCAACCCCCGCCTGACCGAGCGCAACCTCTGGAACGTGTTCCGCACCTGCGGCCGCGACGACCAGCAGGGTGCCGTGGCCGGCGCGTTCCTTGCCCGCCAGTTCGCCGGCAAGCGCGTCGCCATCGTCCACGACAAGACCACCTACGGGAAGGGCTTGGCCGACGAGACGCAGAAGGCGATGAATGCCGCCGGCCTCAGGGAAGTGCTCTACGAAGCGGTCAACACGGGCGAGAAGGATTTCTCGGCGCTGATCTCCAAGCTGAAGGCGGCCAATGTGGACGTCGTCTACTGGGGCGGCCTGCATACGGAGGGCGGCCTGATCGTCCGCCAGATGCGTGACCAGGGCGTCCAGGCTCCGCTCATGTCGGGCGACGGCATCGCCGACGACGAGTTCGCCGCCATCGCCGGTCCCGGCGCCGTCGGCACGCTCATGACCTTCCCGCCGGACCCGCGCAACCGCCCGGAAGCGCGCACCATCGTCGAGAAGTTCCGCACCGCCCGTCGCTTCGAGCCGCAGGCCTATACGCTCTACAGCTACGCGGCCGTGCAGATCCTCGCGCAGGCGGCTGTCGGCGCCAATTCGCTGGACCCGCAGAAGATGGCGGAGTTCATGCGGACCGGCCATGTCTTCAAGACGGTGATCGGCGACATCTCCTACGACAAGAAGGGTGACATCACCCGCGCCGACTACGTGACCTACACTTGGCGTCGCGCCGCCGACGGCAAGATCACCTATGTCGAGGACCGCGCGTCCAACTGAGCTGTCCCGCGACGGATCGGACCGCTAGACTTACCCCGCCCGGGCCGCCCGGGCGGGGTTTGTATGTCGGACCCGGCCACAAGCGCTCAAATGGGAGGACGGACATGAGATTGCTGTTCCAGGCGCTTGGGCTGGTGCTGGCGCTCGGCGGGGCGGCAGCCGCGCAGGAGGCCTACCCGAGCCGGCCGATCACCATGATCGTCCCCTTCGCAGCCGGCGGCGCGTCCGACGTCATCGCCCGCATCGTCGCGGAGGAGATGGGCAAGCATCTCGGCCAGCGCATCGTCCACGAGAATGTCGGCGGAGCCGGCGGCACCACCGCGCTCACCCGTGCATCCCGGGCCGCGCCAGACGGCTACACGATCTTCATCGGCAATTCCGGCACCAACGCCGCCGCCTATTCCATCTACCCGGACCTGCGCTACACGCCCCAGTCCTTCGCGCCGGTCGGTCTGGTCGCCAGGACCTTCTCCATCATCGCGGTCAAGAAGGACTTTCCGGCGGCCAATCTGGCTGAGCTGATCGCCCATGCGCGCGCCAATCCCGGCAAGGTGCGTCTCGGCCATGCCGGCGTCGGCTCGCAGAACTACCTGATCTGCCGCGCCTTCCTCGCCGAGGCGAAGGTCGACATCACGCTGGTCAGCTACCGCGGCGCGGGTCCTGCCCTCAACGACCTGATCGGCGGCCATGTCGAGGGCGTCTGCGACTCGGCCACCTCGGTCAGCGCTGCCATCCTCGCCGGCCAGGCGCGCGGCCTTGCCGTGGCCTCCCAGGAGCGGATCGCGACCCTGCCGGATGTGCCGACTTCCGCCGAGGCCGGGTTGCCCGGCTTCCAGATGCAGAGCTGGAACGCCATCTTCGTGCCCGCCGGCACGCCCGCTTCCGTCGTGGCGCGCCTCAACGCGGCGATCCGCGCGGCCGTTGTCAGCGACTTCGTCCGCGGGCGCTTCGGCGAGATGGTGGCCGAAGCGCCGGCCGCGGCCGATCTTGCACCGGACGACGTGACGCCCCTGGTCGAGCGCGACATCGTGCGCTTCCGCGAGCTCATGAAGGACCGCTGATCCCGGCCCTCAGCCGAAGGCGGCAAGGCCCGGAAAAGTCTCGAGGATCCAGAAGGCGACCGAGGACATCTTGCCGGTCAGGAAGGCGACGCCCGTCACCACCAGCAAGAGGCCCATCGCCATTTCGACGAGGCGCAGGCGGTGCTTCACCGCCGCGGCGAACCTGAGGAACGGCTTGATCGCGAAAGCCGCGAGCAGGAACGGAATGCCGAGCCCGGCCGAATAGACCGCCAGCAGCCCCGCCCCCTTGTGGACGGTCATCTCCGAGGCCGCCACCGCCAGGATCGCCGCCAGGACCGGCCCGATGCACGGCGTCCAGCCAAAGGCGAAGGCGAGCCCCATCACATAGGCGCCGAGCGGCCCGGCCTTGGGCGGCGCCATGTCGACCTTGGCCTGCCGGTAGAGCAGCGGGATACGAAACAGGCCGAGGAAATGCAGCCCCATCACGATGATCGCGACGCCGGCCACCATCGCGAGCGTCGTCGAATGGACCCGCACCAGATGCCCGACCATCGAGGCCGAGGCGCCGAGCAGCACGAACACGGTGGAGAAGCCGGCGACGAAGACCAGTGCCAGCAGCACGGCGCGCCTGACGAGGCCAGGCCGGTCCTGCGCCTCGGCGAGATCGTCGAGCGTCGCACCGGTCAGATAGACGAGATAGGGCGGCACCAGCGGCAGGACGCACGGCGACAGGAAGCTGACGAGGCCCGCGAAGAAGGCCGCCGTGATGGTCACATCGGGCATTCGGGGTCCGCCAACGGATGCCGCGGCACACGAAACCCGTGCCGTCCCATCGATCTAGCCGTCCCCATCGCGGAGCGGAAGCGCTCAGGGACGCATATCGCACAGGCGTGATCGAACGTGATGGGTCCGATTCCCCGTCAACGTTCCTTCATCCCTTACTAACCACGTTCGCCACAGCCGCTGCCGCCGGCGAAACAAGCCGGGCTATCCTCGCGTAGGGACGGGAGGCATCGAAGAGAGCGGTCGCGCCATGATCGAGATGGTCAACGGCTATCCCTGCACCAATTGCACGGAGGTTTCGCTCGCGCGCCGCGGCCTCAACCCCGAAAATCCGACCAACGACCCGGTCAAGGCCGAGGAACTCGCCAATCGTCCGGGCCGCGCCGTCATGCCGGCCGTGGTTTTCGACGGCGTGCTGGCGCCCTACGAGGCTGATCGCGTCGCCTCCTCCGCGAAGGCCGGTCCCGCCGCAGCAGCAGCCTGGCGGCTGATCGACATCACCGCTTGAGCGCGTCCGCGGCCCGCTGCGACACGTCTCGACGCAGCGCGAGGAACGGCTCGAGCGCCGTCTTCACCGCCTGAACCGTCTCCGTCGGTGCGGTCGAGGGCGTGCCGCCGGCGAAAGGGGGAGCTGGATCATATTCCATGCCGAGCTGGGCCTGCCGCGCCCGTTCCTCGCCGAACAGCATGGCGACAAGCGTCAGGGCGAAATCGATGCCCGAGGTCACGCCCGCCCCGGTCACGCGGTTGCGGTCGACCACCACGCGCTCAGGCACCGGCTCGACGCCGAACAGCGCGAGTTGATCGATCGATGACCAGTGGCAGGTCGCCCGGTAGCCGGTCAGCAGGCCCGCCGCCGCCAGCACCAGCGAACCCGTGCAGACCGAGGTGATCCAGGTCGCGCCCGCCGCCTGCTTCCGCAGGAAATCCAGCGTCTCGCCGTCCTCCATCAGGCCCATCTGGCCCGGCCCGCCGGGCACGAACAGGATGTCGGCCTGCGGGCAGTCTGCGAAGGTCTTCGAGGGCAGCAGCCTCAGCCCGGACGCGTCAACGACCGGCTCCATGGTCTTCCAGACGAGGTCGACCTTCAGCTCCTTAAACCGGGTGAACACCTCGAACGGCCCGGTCAGGTCGAGCTGCGTCATCTTCGGGAAGGCGAGCATCACGACCTGCATGAGATCAGCTCCAGCGATCGACGCGATAGGGCGAAAGGTCGATATGGGCCGGCTCGCCCGCCATGGCGCTCGCCAGCGCCTTGCCGGTCGCCGGACCCAGCGTGAAGCCCCAGTGGCCATGGCCGAAGGCGAACCACATCCCCTCGTGGCGCGGGGCTGCGCCGATCACGGGACGCGAATCCGGCGTCGCCGGCCGCCGCCCCATCCAGGGCTCGGCCTCCACCGGCTCGCCGAGGTCGAACAGGTCGGCCGCTGCCCTGAACGCGCGGTCGACCTGCACCGGCGTCTTCGGCGCGTCGCGCAGCGCAATCTCGACGCCGGTGGTCAGCCGGATCCCCTGCTCCATCGGGCAGAGCACGTAGCCGACATCCTCGTCGCAGATCTGCCGACTGAGGACGGCATTGCCCTTCGGGGCATAATGCCGGTGGTAACCGCGCTTGACGCCGAGCGGTACGCGGTAGCCGAACTTCGCGACGAGTTCGCCGGACCACGCGCCGAGCGCCACCACCACCTGGCGGGCTTTGATCGTGCCCTCGGCGGTCTCGACCTCATAGCCGCCGGTCACCTTCTTCAGCGTCATGGCGTCGCCGATGACGATACGCCCGCCGGCTTTGGAAAAGGCCTCGGCATAGGCTTTGGTGACACCGCCCGGGCTCGACACCGTATCGGCATCCCGGCACCAGATCGCGCCCGCGAACGCCGGTTTGAGGTGCGGCTCGAGGTCGATCGTCTCGTCCCGCGTCAGCTTGACGTTGCGGATGCCGAACTCCTTCGACAGCGCCAGCCGCCGGTCCTGCGCGGCGAGGCTCTGCGGCAGGCGGTAGAGCTCCAGCCAGCCGTCCTGCCGGAAATAGCGCTCGGCGCCGGCGAGCTTCATCAGTTCGCGGTGCGCGGACACGGCATCGGCGAAGAAGGGCCGCATGATCCGTGCGGTCTCTTCCAGCTTGTCGGGAGCTGACCAGCGCCAGTAGTCGAACATCCAGCCGGCGACTTTCGGCAGTGCCGCCGGATGGTAGTGCGAGGCCGTCTGCCGGTTCAGCGCATGGCGGAACAGCGTCGGCACGTCGCGCGGCATGGCCACGGGATAGAGATTGCCGCCGTCGATCACGCCGGAATTGCCGTAGCTGGTCTCCTCGCCCGGTCCCCGCCGGTCGACCAGCACAACATGAAGCCCGCGCATCCGCGCATGCAGCGCCGTCGAGACGCCGACCATGCCGGCGCCAAGCACGATGATGTCCTGAATGTCTGTCATAGCCTGCCAATCCGTGAGCGCGGACAATGCCGCCGGGTCGATGCACCCGCAAGCGATGGCGGGTATGCAGCCTCTGACGATCCTTGACCATCGGCGATCGTCATTGCCCGTTCTCCCCTGCCCGTGCTACCCGCCGGCCAACGGAGCCCGTCATGACCCGCCCCATTCTGATCGCCCCATCGATCCTCGCTGCAGACTTCGCCCGGCTCGGCGAGGAGGTGCGCGCCGTCGACGCGGCCGGCGCCGACTGGCTCCATCTCGACGTGATGGACGGCCATTTCGTGCCGAATATCACCTTCGGTCCCGACGTGGTGAAGGCGCTGCGGCCGCATAGCAGGAAGGTCTTTGACGTCCACCTGATGATCGCGCCGGCCGATCCCTATCTCGAGGCCTTCGCGAAGGCCGGCTCCGACATCATCACCGTCCATGCCGAGGCCGGTCCCCATCTGCACCGCTCGTTGCAGGCGATTCGGGCGCTCGGCAAGAAGGCCGGCGTCTCGCTCAACCCGTCGACCCCCGAGAGCGCCATCGAATATGTGCTCGACCTCGTCGATCTCGTCCTGGTCATGACCGTTAATCCCGGCTTCGGCGGGCAGGCCTTCATCGAGAGCCAGGTCGAGAAGATCGCCCGCATCCGCCAGATGACGGCAGGGCGCGACATCGTCATCGAAGTCGATGGCGGGGTGACGCCCCAGACCGCGCCGCTGGTGGCCGCGGCCGGCGCCGACGTGCTGGTGGCCGGTTCGGCTGTGTTCAAGGGCGGCGCGGCCGGCTACGCCGACCGCATCACCGCCATTCGCGAGGCCGCCGAGACCGCCCGCGGCACGATGATCTGAGCACCCCATCGCTTACGTCCTTCCGAGGATGCGAGCGGCCACCGATGCAAGCGGAAAGGCCGGCCCCGGATCGATCTTGCGGCGCGGTGCGATGTGCTCGTGCCCCAGCACGTCGTGGAAACCGTAGGCGGCATGCAGGGCGGCGCCGATCTCGGCGACAGCTGCGATCTGTTCCGGCGTGTAAGCATGCCAGCCGGCTTTGCACGGCTCATCGCGGTGACGTGCGACGACCACCTCGCGGTCGGGAATGGTCTCGCCGGTCCAGCTCCGCCAGCCCCCGTCCGATCCTCGCACCAGCTTGCCGGCATTGACCACCTCGATCCCGATCGAATAGCCGTTGAGGCCGTCCAGCCCCTTCCAGGCGCTCTTCCCTGCGTGCCAGCAGGTACGGTCGAAAGCCATCAGCTGCGTCGCGACGCCCTGCCGGTCGATGACCAGATGCGCCGAGGCCTCCGCCCGAGGATCGAGGAACCAGTCCACCGCGGAGCGCGCCGACAGGCCCGCCGTGTAGTGGATCACGAGGAAGAGCGGTGTCATTGGCGCGCCGCCATGCGGGGACTGCCGGAACGGCGCCGGCTGGCCGTCCACCAGCAACCGGTGCGCCTTCACCGCAAAGGCCTGCCCCACCTCGACGAATGCATCCGTCCCGATCGTCATGCGCATCTCCCGTGCCACCTGCGGCCCGGATGGCCGGCAGAAGGCGACAGGATGAGGCCGTTCAAACCACTGGGGATAAGTTTTCGGTGGATTCAGCCATCGTCAACGGCCCGCGGCTAAACTTATCCCCATGGCGACACGCGGCGCAGAACTGGACCGGAGGCAAGCGGGCTCGCCCGCCGACAAGCCGCGCCGCGCGGCCGCGAAGGCACCGGCCAGGCGCCGGCAGGGCAAGGCGCCCGAACCCGCCGGCGGCGCCTGGGGTCGCTCGCTACGCGCCGGCATGATCGCGATGCTGCTGGGCGGGCTCGCGGCGGCGGTCGGCGCCCATCTGGCCGGCCATGCGCCGTCCTGGCGCAGCCTGACGGTCGTACTCCTGCAATCCGTGCCGCTGCTGCCGGGCATGGCGTTGTTCTGGCGCGTGCTGGAATGGCTGAAGGGTCGCTACACCGGCCTGCCCATGACCCTGTGGCTCGCCGTCGTCCTTCTCGGCGCGACCCTGACCATGCTGGTCTCGTCAGGCATCGTCTTTGCCATCCACAACCGTGTTCTGGCCTTCGGCGAAGACACCGGCGGCCAGATGCGCGTGATCCACCACCTGATCGGCATCGGCGGAGCCCTCTACCTCTACGCGACGACCGCCTTCCGGCTCTGGTGGCCCTTCGGCGCCGCCGTGCCCGCGGCCATGGCCCTCCTGTTCTGGCGGACCCACCGGCGCTGAGCCATCGTTCGGCCATGTGACGCCGCGAGACTTGAGCATTCCCCAAGGGAAATCCGCGATGCGTATTCCCTCGCCTTCCTCGCGCTGATCCTGTCGCCGGTCGTGATGGCCGCCGACAGCGCCAGCCTCGCTATCATCGGATTCAGCGCGGACGGGCGGCGTTTCGCCTTCGAGGAATATGGCCAGGCCGATGGCTCGGGCCATCCCTACGCATCGATCTATCTGGTCGACACTGAGAAGGACCAATGGGCCGCCCCACCGATCCATGTCCGCCTTGAGAACGAGGGGGCGACCATCGGCGACGCCCGCCGCAGCGCAGCCGCCCGGGCCCGTACCCTGCTCGCGCCGATCCGGGAGCCCGGCGAGATGGTCGCCGGCCAGTCGATTGCGCAGGTCGCGGCCGAGCCGAACCGTCTACTGTTCCGCATCGGCACCCACCTGCCGAACAGCGAGCAGCCGAGTTCGCTGCTGCTGGAGGAATTCAAGGTCGCCGAGGATGCCTACTATCCGATCATGGGTTTTCGTCTCACTTTCGATTCCGGCGACGGGCCGCAGGTGATCCACGAGGACCGTTCCGTGCCGGCGCGGCGGAACACGGCGCGCGGCTATCGCCTCGGCCAGGTTATCGGCTATCGCGCCCCGCGGGGCCGGACGCCCATCGGCGTCGACGCCATGGTGGTAATGGTCATGGTGCTGAAACAGGGGTTCGAGGGCAGCGACGTCCGCTACATGGCCGTCACCACGTCGCTGCAGGGCCGCTGACCGCCCGGGCCGTGCGATTGTCCTGAAACCCCATCCCTGCTAAGCCGCGCGCGTTCCACATCCGCCGAGGCCCCCACGATGATCCCGCGCTATTCCCGCGCCGAAATGACTGCCATCTGGGACCCGCAGACCAAGTTCCGCATCTGGTTCGAGATCGAGGCCCATGCCTGCGACGCGCTCGCCGAACTCGGCGTGATCCCCCGGGAATCGGCGGCCAACATCTGGGCGAAGGCGAAGGACGTGACCTTTGACGTTGCGCGCATCGATACCATCGAGCGCGAGGTGAAGCACGACGTGATCGCCTTCCTGACCCATCTCGCCGAGTTCATCGGCCCGGATTCCCGCTTCGTCCACCAGGGCATGACCTCCTCGGACGTGCTGGACACCTGCTTCAACGTCCAGCTCGTGCGCGCTGCCGATCTCCTCATCGCCGACACCAAGGCGCTGCTGGCCGCGCTCAAGCGCCGCGCCTTCGAGCACAAGATGACGCCGACCATCGGCCGCTCGCATGGCATCCACGCCGAGCCGACCACTTTCGGCGTCAAGCTCGCGCAGGCCTATGCCGAGTTCGACCGCAACCTTGCCCGCCTGGAAGCCGCGCGCGAGGAGGTGCGGACCTGCGCGATTTCCGGCGCCGTCGGCACCTTCGCGCAGATCGATCCCCGCGTTGAGGAGCATGTCGCCAAGGCCATGGGCCTGAAGGTCGAGCCGGTCTCGACCCAGGTCATCCCGCGCGACCGCCACGCCATGTATTTTGCGACCCTCGGCGTCGTCGCTTCGTCGATCGAGCGTCTTGCCACTGAAATCCGCCACCTGCAGCGCACCGAGGTTCTGGAGGCCGAGGAATTCTTCTCCGAGGGCCAGAAGGGCTCCTCGGCCATGCCGCACAAGCGCAATCCGGTCCTGACCGAGAATCTGACCGGCCTTGCCCGCCTCGTCCGTGGCATGGCGCTTCCCGCCATGGAGAACGTCGCGCTCTGGCACGAACGCGACATCTCGCATTCCTCGGTCGAGCGCATGATCGGCCCGGACGCCACCGTCACCCTCGACTTCGCGCTGGTCCGGCTTACCGGCGTCATCGACAAGCTGCTGATCTACCCTGCCAACATGCAGAAGAACCTCGACCGGCTCGGCGGCCTCGTCCATTCGCAGCGCGTGCTGCTGGCGCTGACCCAAAAGGGCGTCTCCCGCGAGGATTCCTACCGGCTCGTCCAGCGCAACGCCATGCCTGTCTGGCGCGGCGAAGGCGACTTTCTCGCCCTGCTCAAGGCCGATCCGGAGGTGCGCGCTGCGCTATCCGAGTCCGAGATCGAGGAGAAGTTCGACCTTGGCTACCACCTGAAGCACGTCGACACGATCTTCCAGCGGGTGTTCGGGGAGGCGTGACGGAAGCCGTCGCGCCTGATACTATCCAACTATTCTGGATAGGATTATCCCTTGACCGTCGTCGGAACCTTTGAAGCCAAACAGCGGCTGTCCGAACTTCTCGATCTCGTCGAACGTGGCGAAGAGGTTCAGATCACGCGCAACGGCAAGCGGGTCGCAAGATTGGTTCCCGACCGTGACGTTGCGTCGAACCCGGGCGTCGCTGCTTTCGAGCGTATTCGCGCTAGGCTGCGGGAGCCCGGCGTTCTCAAGGGCGACAAAGTGACCATCGACGAGGTTCTGGCCTGGCGCGATGAAGGCCGTCGATAGCATGCAGATCGTCCTCGATGCTTCATGTGCGTTGGCCGCGCTCTTGCCGGATGAAGCTGTCGAACACGCGGCAAGGCTGGTTGAAGATGCATTGCGCGCCGGCGCGGTCGTTCCCACGATCTGGCGTCTGGAAGTGATCAATGGAACGCTTCAGGCCCATCGACGCGGTCGCTTTGATCGTGAAACACAGGACCTCATTCTGAGCGAGTTCGCAAAAGTGGAAGTGGCGGTCGACAACGAGGGCGCGGCGGTGCCTTGGCGCGCGGTGACCCAATTGGCGGCGCGACATCGACTGTCGGCCTATGACGCCTGCTATCTCGAACTTGCGTTACGCCGAACGCTGCCACTAGCCACACTCGATTTGCGGCTGCGAAGCGCCGCCGAGGCGGAGGCAATCGAGGTTCTTTAGACCATGCGAACAGCCGACGCCGACATCCTGATCGTGCCGGGCCTCAATGACCCCAGCGAGGACCATTGGCAGTCGCGCTGGGTTGCCAAGCTTCCGACCGCCAGGCGCGTCGACCTCGGCGACTGGCAGTTGCCGAAAAAGGATCGCTGGATCGACAATCTAGCGACCGCGGTCGCGTCCTGCACGCGCCCCGTCGTGCTGGTCGGCCATTCGCTGGGGGTGGTGACCATCGCTCATGCCGCGCCGTTGTTCCCCAGGGGGCTAGTCTCGGGCGCCTTCCTCGTCAGCCCGCACGACGTCGAGAAGGGCGAGGACATCCCCGAGAGCGAAAAGGCCTTTGCGCCGATCCCCAGGGATCCCCTGCCCTTCCCCTCGGTAGTCGTCGCCAGCCGATCCGACCCGCACTGCGCCTACGAGCGCGCGGAAGACCTCAGCTACGCCTGGGGCTCGGCCCTGTCCGATGCCGGCGATGCCGGCCGCATCAACCAGTCCTCCGGCCACGGTCCCTGGCCGGAGGGGCTGATGCGCTTCGCAGGGTTCCTGAAGGCGCTTGGCTGATCTCAGCCGCGCACGACCTTCAGCGCGCTCTGCGCACCGCCGCGCACCATCAGGCTGTCGTTGATCAGCGTGATGAAGCCCCAGCCATCGGCGGCCAATTCCTTGGCCCGTTCCGGGCTCGGCGCGTAGCAACCGGTGAGTTTCCCGGCCTTCTTGGCCGCGGTCATGATCTTGGCGAAGGCGTCCTTCACCACCGGGTTGTTCGGATCGAGCTTCTCGCCCTTCAGGAGCGTGATCGACAGGTCCGAGGGCCCGGCGAAGACACCGTCGATGCCCGGCACGGCGAGAATGTCGTCGACCGCCGCCAGCGCCGCCGTCGTCTCGATCATGGCCAGCGTCACGGTTAGTTCGTTGGCCTGCCGGAGATAGTCCTGCGGGTTCATGCCCGTCAGCTGCTGGAAGCGGTTGCCGCCCCAGGAGCGGTCGCCAAGCGGTGGGTACTTGGTCGCCGAGGCGAACTTCCTGGCGTCCGCTACCGAATTGATCATCGGCGCGATGATGATCTCCGCGCCCACGTCGAGCAGCCGCGCGCCGTCGCCGAAGGCATCAAGCGCGAGGCGCACACCGGCCGGCTTGCCGGCATGGTTCACCGCCGAGATGCCGCGCATGGCCGACAGGAGGTCGATCGAGGAATGCTGCATGTCGAATGTGACGGCATCGAAACCTTCGCGCGCGACATGGTCGGCGATCAGCGGCTCCGGCATGCTCATCCAGGCGGTGAACAGGCTCTCGCCCGCGCGCAGGCGTCTGGCGAGTTCATACGGCTTCGGCGTCTGGTACATGCTGGTCCTCCCCAAATTTGAACGATTAAGTGCCCGTCAATACCGCCGACCGTCAACGGCGCATCGGCGCGTGGCAGCTTTGTCGCGCAAGGCTTTGGAGAGACTCGCGAAACCTTAACGCTTTGCCGCCAGAATTCCGCCGTTTGTTGCGTGAAGGTGCGTGATGCTCGTCGCATTCGACCCCCTGGCCGGCATGAAACACCCGATCGTCCCGCGTACCGACCGCGCGTACCGCCCCCCGACCATCCTCGTCTTCGATTCCGGCCTCGGCGGTCTCACCGTCCACCGCGAACTGGTCCGGGCCCGGCCCGACGCCCGCTTCGTCTATTGCGCCGACGATGCGGCCTTTCCCTATGGCGACCTGACCGAGGACCATCTCGTCGCCCGCGTCGTCGCGGTCATGGAGCGGCTGATCGGCGCCTGGCGGCCCGACTGCATCGTGATCGCCTGCAACACCGCCTCCACGCTGGTCATGCCGCATCTGCGCGCGCGTTTTGCTGTGCCTTTCATCGGCACGGTGCCGGCCATCAAGCCGGCTTGCGAGCAGTCCGAGAGCCGGATGGTCAGCGTGCTCGCCACCCCCGGCACGGTGGCGCGAGACTATACCCGCGCCCTGATCGCCGAATTCGGATCGGGCTGCGACGTGACGCTCGTCGGCTCGGAACGGCTCGCCAGCCTCGCCGAGGCGGCGATGCGCGGCGAACCGTACGAGGAGGCTTTGCTCACGGCCGAGATCGCGCCCTGTTTCGTCAGTTCGGTCGCTGGTCGCACCGACACCGTGGTTCTGGCCTGCACGCACTATCCGCTGCTGCTCGACGCCTTCCGGCACCTGGCGCCCTGGCCGGTCCGGTGGATCGACCCGGCGCCGGCAATCGCCCGCCGCCTCGTGCAGATCCTCGGCGAAGCTCCCGCGACCGCGGCAGCGGCATCCGACAACCCCGGGCCGGGCACCGCCGTCCTGACCGGCGGCGCGAGCCTTCCCAGCCTTTCCGGCGTCTTTTCAAGCTTCGGCCTTGCCGAAACGCGGGTCGAACCGCTGCCGCTTCATTGACATCGCGCCCTCGCGTCGGTAAGGACGCCGCTTCCTGACGGATCGCTTCATGGCGATGCGAAGGGATTTCACGCACCCGCGATCGGTCCTTGTGGTCGATCTGTCGTGCTCTCAGGCCAAAGGCAGGGAAATGCGCATGCATTTCGCCTTTGGCTCGACTCTCGAATTTTCGCGCCTCGAGAGGCGAAAATTCGAGATGGGAATCGGCCGGGAAATGCCTTGGCATTTCTTCCAGCCGACCGGGTAAGAGGAGGGCGCGTCTCCTGTCGATAAGCAAACGAACAAGGGACACGCGATGTCGAAGCGTCACGCTGCCAAATACAAAATCGATCGCCGCATGGGCGAGAATATCTGGGGTCGCCCGAAGAGCCCGGTCAACAAGCGCGAATACGGCCCCGGCCAGCATGGCCAGCGGCGCAAGAACAAGGTCTCGGACTTCGGTACCCAGCTGAAGGCCAAGCAGAAGCTCAAGGGCTACTACGGCAACATTTCCGAGAAACAGTTCCGCGCGACCTACACCGAGGCCGTCCGCGTGAAGGGCGACACCGGCGAGAACCTGGTGGGCCTGCTCGAGCGTCGCCTCGACGCGGTGGTCTACCGCGCGAAGTTCGTGCCGACCGTCTTCGCCGCGCGCCAGTTCGTCAACCACGGCCACGTCAAGGTCAATGGGCGCCGGGTCAACATCCCGTCCTACAAGGTCAAGGTCGGCGACGTGGTCGAGGTGAAGGAATCCTCGCGCCAGATGATCCTCTACATGGAGGCCATCCAGCTGGCCGAGCGCGACGTGCCGGACTACATCAGCGCCGACCATCACAAGGGCACCGCGACCCTTGCCCGCGTCCCGACGCTCTCCGAGGTCCCCTACGCGACCCAGATGGAACCCTCGCTGGTCGTCGAGTTCTATTCGCGCTGATCCCGATCGCGCCGCAAATCAGAAAAGGCCGCCCATTGGGCGGCCTTTTTCGTTGTCGGGACCGATACCCAGAACCTCAGGGGCTTTCACGGTCGATCGGCCAGTTCCGGAACGCATCGGTCTCCTCGCAACGCGCTGCGTGGGCGGCAAGCGCCGGAAAGGCGTCGGCCGGCACGGCGTCGGGGATCGTGAAACGGATGAAGCCCCAGGCGACCGCCCCCCCGATGGCCCCATGCGTCCAGGTCTCGGGCAGCTTCTTCCAGCGATCGCAGGCGACCATGTCGAGCGCCGCCAGCGCTTCCTGCAGCTGGTCGCCGACCCGGTCGAGCCAGGGCTGGTAGCGGATCGCATCAGGGCGCTTGCGCTCGTATTCGATGGCGATCGCCTTCTCGCAGGTGACGACGGCGAGCCCCGTCGTCCTAAGGTCGTGCAGCCGCTCGGCCGGGTTTGCGGGCCTCAGGCTTCGCCCCGCGACGTCCTCGATGTGCTGGATGATCAGCTGCGATTCCATCAGCACGGTGCCGTCGTCTGCAACCATGGACGGCGCCTTGATCAGCGGGTTGATGGTCCGGAACCGGTCCATATGGCGGAACACCGAAACGGACTGGTGTTCGAAACTCACCCCGAGAACCGTGCCCGCGATGGCCGCGCGGCGCACATAGGGGCTGTCGAGCATTCCGACGAGCAACATCTCTCTCTCCTGCCGTGGCGCGGCAAGGTGGCCGAGAACAATGCCTGGGACAAATTCAGGGAACTGATGGATCGATCAGCCGGGTTGATCGATCAGGCTCGCGTTGGTTAGCCTACCAGCTCCGGCGCGGCCCGTTGTCGATGTGGAAGAGGCCGTTGCGGTAACGCTTGACGCCGCCGAGTTCATGACGCGCGCGCAGGAAGGCGAGCACCGCCGAGGGATTGCCGGAGACGCGGAAATCGGCGGCGCGGCAGTCCCGATGATAGGAGCCGCGCCAGGCATCGGTTCGCACGAAGGAACTGCTGCCGCGATGAGTCGAGCGCACAAGCACCGGCCCGAAACGCAGGGCGACATCATTGAGCGCGCGCCGCACCGGCGCCGGCAGGCAGGTCAGCGGCACGCCGGGATCGGGCATCACGCGCTCGCCGGCAATGCCGAGATTGCGGTCGGTCCCGCGCGCGCCGGGCACGTAGCGCGGCCAGTCGCGCGCACCGCCATCCGGGGGCAGCGCGGCGAGGACCGGTCCGCGCGCCGGCGGCGGCGTGGTGGTGATCGCCTGCTGGGCGCCGGGGAAGCTGCCGGGCGGTGGCGCCGCCATGGTCGTCGTGGTCGCCGAGCCCTGCATCGACAGCACGACCGGCGTCGAGGACGCGGAGGCGAGGACGGGCGCGGCGACGGCCGGCGTGCCGACGGCCATGGCGACGACCGTCGTGCCGCCCGGGCGCGCCGCCGGAAGCGGAGCGACGAAGGCGACCGCGCGGGTCGGCAGTTCGGCGGCTGGCTGCTGCTGGGGCGCAGCCATCGCGATGGCCTCGGCGGCCGACGCAGCCTGCGTGCGGACATAGGCGCCGGCAATGATCACCCGGCTGGGATCGTCGTCCTGCGGCCATTCGGTCATGCTGGGCCGGAGGAGTGGCGGCTGAGGGGGCTCGGCAGGTGCGGATTGGAACGGCGCCGGCTGAGCCTGCGCCACGACACCGGCAGCGACCGGGGCCGGCGCGTTCTGCGCGGCGATGACGGCGCGCGGCGCCCCGTCGGGACGCGGCAGCGGCAGGGGTGCAGCCATGATCGGCGCGGCCATCGCCGATGGGGACGCCGCCGGGGCAGACTGGATGCCCGGCGCAGGGGCTGCTCCACCGCGCGAAATGGCGGCACGCGGCGCCGGCGCAATGAAGGTAGGCGAAAGGAGGTTGAGCGGGCCGCTCGCGCTGCTGCCACCACGCCCGCCACCCGAACCCGCCTGGAAGGCCGATGCTGGCAGGCTCATGCCGACCGCCCCTGCCCCGAGGATAACCCCGAGGGTGGCGATCACGGCTCGCGTGTGGCTGGCAGGTCTGGGCATGCGGAGCGATGCGGTCCCGGGCTTGCGACCGCGCATAACGCGGTCATGGGCTGGCCAATTCTGACCTTGGCTGCGCCGCCCTTCTGGCCGCGCGACGGAATGGGAGCATCGCCCCCGCTTGGAAAAGTCCTCTCGCAGCGGAGTGTGGCAACTTCCGGGCAGGGATGGCAAGCCTGCGGCACTTTCGTTACGCGGCAGGTCAGCCGCGCACGCGTGCCGCCACCGTCAGCCTGCGGCGACCTCGCGCACCGGGATGCCGTTGGTCTTCATCAGCTCGGCCAGCTCGCCCGACTGGAACATCTCGCGGGTGATGTCGCAGCCGCCGACAAACTCGCCCTTCACGTAGAGCTGCGGAATGGTCGGCCAGTTGGAATATTCCTTGATGCCCTGGCGGATGTCGTCGGCGTCGAGGACGTTGACGCCTTTGAACGGCACGCCGAGATAGTCGAGGATCTGGACCACCTGGCCAGAAAAGCCGCACATCGGGAACTGCGCGGTGCCCTTCATGAAGAGCACGACGTCACTGCTCTTCACCTCGGCGTCGATCTTGTCGTGAACTGCGGTGCTCATCGGGGTTCTCTCGTTCGGCGGGGCCCAAATCTATCTAAATCGGCGGTCCGCCCCAATGCGGTCAGGTGGGTGCGCCGGTGGTCAGCGCAAGGGCATGCAGTACGCCACCCATCTTGCCCTTGAGGGCGGCATAGACCAATTGATGTTGTTGCACGCGCGACTTGCCGCGAAAAGTCTCCGAAATGACTGTCGCGGCATAGTGATCGCCGTCGCCGGCCAGATCCTTGATCTCCACGCGCGCATCCGGCAGCGCTTCCTTGATCATCCGCTCGATATCGGCGGCCGCCATCGGCATGGGATCAGCTCCAGCTTCAAGCCGCCCGCGCCATATAGGCCGGCAGCCACGACTCGAACGCGGCGTTCAAGTCCTTCACCAATATGGGTTCCTCGCCCGGTACGGTCAACGAATCCCCGCCCGTCGTCCCGAGCCGCGTCAACGCGACGCCGGCGCCGGCAGCATGGGTCACCAGCCGGTCGCGGTCGGCGGCCTGGATCGTGACCACGTAGCGGCCCTGATCCTCGCCGAACCAGAAGGCGGGCGCGGGCACCTCGTGATCGAGCGGCTCGACGGTCAGGCCGCGGCCCGAGGCGATCGCCATTTCGCCAAGAGCCACCAGCAGGCCGCCGTCCGACACGTCATGGCAGGCGGAAACCAGTCCTTCGGCGATCATGGCCCGGACAAACTCGCCGTGCAGGCGCTCCTGGGTCAGGTCGACCGGGGGCGGTGCCCCCTCCTCCCGCCCGCAGATGTCGCGCAGGTACAGCGACTGGCCGAGCCAACCCCGCGTTTCCCCGACGACGAAGATTTCCTCGCCGTCCACCTTCGGCGCGATGGCGACGCTTGTGGAGAAGTCGTCGAGAACGCCGACGCCGCCGATGGTCGGGGTCGGCAGGATCGCCCGGCCGTTGGTCTCGTTGTAGAGCGACACATTGCCGGAGACGACCGGGAAGTCGAGCGCCCGGCAGGCCTCGCCGATGCCGCGGATGCAGCCGACGAGCTGGCCCATGATCTCGGGACGCTCGGGATTGCCGAAATTGAGGTTGTCTGTAATGGCGAGCGGCGTAGCGCCCACCGCCGACAGGTTGCGATAGACCTCGGCCACCGCCTGCTTGCCGCCCTCGACCGGGTCCGCTTCGCAATAGCGGGGCGTCACGTCGCAGGTCATGGCGAGGCCCTTCGGGCCGTGCTCGACGCGAATGACGGCGGCGTCGCCGCCGGGGCGCTGCACCGTGTTGCCGAGGATGATCGAGTCGTACTGCTCGTAGACCCAGCGCTTGGACCCGATGTCGGGCATCGCCATCAGCTTCATGAGCGCGTCACGATTGGACAGCGGCGCCTTGACGGTCTCGGCCTCGATCACCGGCAATTTGGGGCTCGGCACGTGCGGCCGGTCATAGAGGGGCGCCTCGTCGCCGAGCTCCTTGATCGGCAGGTCGGCCTTCACCTCGCCGTTGTGCTTGATGACGAAGCGCAGCGTGTCCGTGGTGTGGCCGATCACCGCGAAATCGAGGCCCCACTTGCGGAAGATGGCCTTGGCCTCCTCTTCCTTCTCGGGCTTGAGCACCATGAGCATGCGCTCCTGGCTCTCCGACAGCATCATCTCGTAGGCGGTCATGCCGGCCTCGCGGGTCGGCACGTTCTCGAGGTGCAGTTCGACGCCGAGATCGCCCTTGGCGCCCATCTCGACCGCGGAGCAGGTGAGGCCCGCAGCGCCCATGTCCTGGATCGCGTTGACGCAGTCCCGGGCCATGATCTCGAGGCAGGCTTCCAGCAGGAGCTTCTCGGCGAAGGGATCGCCGACCTGCACGGTCGGCCGCTTCTCCTCGGCACCCTCGCCGAACTCGGCCGAGGCCATGGTGGCGCCATGGATACCGTCGCGGCCGGTCTTGGAGCCGAGATAGACGATCGGCATGCCGACCCCGGTCGCCTTGGCGTAGAAGATGCCGTCGGTGCGCGCGAGCCCGACCGCCATGGCGTTGACGAGGCAGTTGCCGTCGTAGCGCGTGTGAAAGCCGACGAGGCCGCCCACCGTCGGCACGCCAAAGGAATTGCCATAGCCGCCGACGCCGGCGACGACACCCGAGACGAGGTGGCGGGTCTTCGGATGGTCAGGATCACCGAAGCGCAGTGCGTTCAGCGCCGCGATCGGCCGCGCACCCATGGTGAAGACGTCGCGCAGGATGCCGCCGACCCCGGTCGCCGCCCCCTGATAGGGCTCGATATAGGAGGGGTGGTTGTGGCTCTCCATCTTGAACACGGCGGCGAGCCCGTCGCCGATGTCGATCACGCCAGCATTCTCGCCCGGTCCCTGGATCACCCAGGGCGCCTTGGTCGGCAGGGTCTTCAGGTGAAGGCGGCTCGACTTGTAGGAGCAGTGCTCGTTCCACATGGCCGAGAAGATGCCGAGCTCGGTGAAGGTCGGCACGCGACCGATCAGCGACAGGATGCGCTGGTATTCGTCCGGCTTCAGGCCGTGGCTCGCGACGAGGTCCGGTGTGATTTTCGGTTCGTTGGCGCTCATGCCGCGGTCGCTTCCCAGGCCGTCGTGATCGAAGCGTTGGACTTAGACGCGACGTCCCCGTTTCGCAACGGCGAAGGCCGCGATTCCTTGGCCGGAATGCCGGCAAGGCATGGCTTTTGAACAGATGCGACCAGGACATCGCCCGGACGGGGCCGGCGTCCCGGAGCGACACAGATGCAGGCTTTTCTGTCCCGATTCCACCGCGAGACCCGTGCCAATGTGGCCGTGATCTTCGCGCTCGCGCTGGTCCCGCTGTTCGGCATGGTCGGCGCCGCCGTCGACTATTCCCGCGCCACCAAGGTGCAGGCACGGCTGCAGGCGGCACTTGATGCCGCCTCGCTGGCGGTCGCCAAGGATTCGCGGCGGCTTGGCGCCGCCGATCTGCAGGCCGCCGCAAACCGCGCCTTCGCCGGCAATTTCTCCCCCGATGGTGACACGCTGCTGAATGCGCTGCGCCTGACCAAGGACGGCAACACCATCCGCTTGGAAATCGACGGCCGAGTGCAGACCTCGGTCGCCACCGCCGTCGGCATCGACTCGATCCCGTTGCGTGTCGTCTCCCAAACCAGCTGGAACGAGCCGCGCATCGAGATCGCCCTTGTCCTCGACAATACCGGCTCCATGGCCTGGAGCGGCAAGATGCAGGCTCTGAAGACGGCCGCTCTCGACCTGATCCACGAACTGGAGGCGACCCGCGTCTCCACCGATCAGGTGAAAATCGCGATCGTGCCGTTTGATACGCAGGTGAACATCGGCACCGCCTATCGCAACGAGACCTGGATGCGCTTCGACGGCACCGGCCTCAACGCTTCGATGGTGACGACCCGTGCCAACTGGCAGGGCTGCCTCACCGACCGCGACCAGCCGGCCGACACTAACGATGCGGCACCGACCAGCGATCCGACGCGCTACCGCGGCGTGAAATGCGCCACCGGCTCGCTTGTCCCCGTCCAGCCTTTGACCATCAACTTCGCGCCGCTGCGCACGACGATCAATGCCATGCAGCCCTCGGGCAACACCAACCTCACCATCGGCGTCCAGATGGGCCTCGCGGTCATGTCGTCGGGCGTGCCGTTCTCGCAGACCGGGACCGAGCCGGACGTCCTCCGCTACATGATCGTACTGACCGACGGCGACAATACCCAGAGCCGCTACGGTTCGACAGCGGCGCAGATCGACCCGCGGGCGCAGATGGCCTGCAACGCTGTGAAGGCGGCGGGCATCACGCTGTTCACGGTGCGCGTCATCGAGGGCAACCAGACGCTGCTGCGCAACTGCGCGACCAGTTCGTCCATGTATTTCAACGTGACGAGTTCCGGCGGCATCGGCGACGCCTTCAAAGCGATCACCAGCATGATCAAGCGGATGCGACTGTCGGTGTAAGCCGGCTCAGGCGGTTTCGAGGGCCTCGGCGAGGCTCTCGAACAGCGCACGCCCGTCGGTCGAGCCGATCGCCGGATCAACGTGGTTCTCAGGATGCGGCATCATGCCAAGCACGCGGCCATTGTCGGAGACGATGCCGGCGATGGCGTTGAGCGCGCCGTTGACGTTGGCCGCGGCCGTCACCGTGCCGGCGGCGTCGCAATAGCGGAACAGCACCCGCCCCTCGCCTTCGAGCCGCTTCAGCGTGTCCTCGTCGGCCACGTAGTTGCCCTCGCCATGGGCGACCGGCACCTCGATGACCGCGCCGGCATTGTAGCGGCGCGTGAACGGCGAGTTGGAGCTCTCCACCCGCAGGTGGACGTTCCGGGCGATGAATTTCAGCTGCGAATTGCGCATCAGCACGCCTGGCAGCAGCCCGGCCTCGCAGAGGATCTGGAAGCCGTTGCAGACGCCCAGCACCAGGCCACCGCGCTCGGCATGGCGGCGCACAGGGTCCATGATCGCGGCGCGGGCGGCGATCGCCCCGCAACGCAGGTAGTCGCCGTAGGAGAAGCCGCCGGGCAGAACGACGAGATCGGTACCATCAGGCAGTTCGGTGTCGGCGTGCCAGACCAGCGCCGGCTTCACGCCGGAGGTCAGTTCCAGCGCATAGGCGATGTCGCGCTCGCGGTTTGAGCCCGGAAAGACGAGGACAGCGGCCTTCATGGCGTCTCTCCCGGTGTCAGATGAGTTCGATGCGGTAGTTCTCGACGACCGTGTTCGCCAGCAGCTTCTCGCAAGCTGCCTTGATCGCCGCCTCGGCTGCCGCCGCGTCGGTGCTGGTCAGGTCGAGGTCGAACACCTTGCCCTGCCGCACCGCGCCGATGCCCTCGACACCGAGGCTCTTCAGCGCTCCCTCGATGGCCTTGCCCTGAGGATCGAGAACGCCGTTCTTCAGCGTGACCGTGACGCGGGCCTTCATGCTTGGGGCTCTCCAGGCGGGTTCGGCGGGATGGCGACCCTCTAGACCGCCAGCGCCTGCCGATCAATGGAGGATCGTCCGCGCAGCCGCGATTCAACGCGTCGGGGCAGGCGTTTGCCCGAGGTGGCCGGAGAGCATGATCATCGGCAGGAAGGCCTGCATGTTGGTCCGGGCGACGTCATCGGTCGGCGCGGTCGACACGATGGAGAAATGGCGCGTGCCGTCCGAGACGATGCCGGTGGCCATGGCCTCGCGCCGTCCATCGGTGAATTCGATCACCTTGACAATGGTTTGCGTGCGCGCGCCGGCCATCTCGCCGTCGCTGGCGTCGAGCGTCTCGATGCGGGCGATGCGGCCCTGGCTTGCGCCGATCATCCGCTGGTTGACCGTCTCGTGATGGGCGCGAAAGGCCGCGATCGGGGCGAACTGGACGGTCTGCTGCAGCCGGTAGCTCACCGTCGCGCCCGCCGCGCAGGTCGCGGCCCGGCAGCGGTAGTAGATCGTGCCGGTCGACGCGGTGGAACGCTCCCAGCCGCTGACCTCGATGGCGCTGCCCTGGGCGCGCACCGATTCGGGGGCGGCGGACAACACGACGGCCAGGGACAGGGCGAAAGCGGACAGAAGGCGGGTCATAGGCGGCTCCCGTTGGTTCCGTCGCCGGACTAGCCAGAGCTTGTGTCGGTTTGGCGGCGCACGGCCGACGGCAGCGTTGTCGGATCGGCTAGAGGTTGGCGTCGGCTGCGGACCGCGCTGCGCTCTCGACCTGCGGCCAGCGCGCGCCGACCACGACGACGATGCGCAGCGTGCCGCCCCGCTGGCGGCCGAACACGACCGAATGCGCGGTGCGCGAGGCATCGCCCTGGCGGCGGATCGTCATGGCGAAGCCGGAGAACGCGCGGTGGCGCAGGGTGCGGGCCGAAGCGACGGTCCGATGCGGCATTCGCCGCGCGGCGATGGCCGCCGGAACGGTCCGGTTGGCCGCGGCCACCAGAGCCCGCCGGTGGCGATTGCCGTTCTGGACCCGCGAAACGAGCCCGGACGGAGCGGCCAGCGAGCGGGCCAGTGCCCTCGCCTCGGTGCCGCGCACATCAACGACCGCGACCGCAATTTGCGAGGTGCAGGCGCCGCCCGGGCACATGCCGACAGCGACCGGCGTAACGGCGTTGCGGGTGATCCACGCGCCAACGGGCACGAAGACCCAGGGATTCTCGGCGCCGTTCGAGCCGAACTCGGCCTGGCTGCGCACGCCATCGACCTGCACCGGCAGATAGGCGCAGGAGGCGAGGATCACGGTCGCAAAAACGGCGAGGAAGCCCGCCCGCAGCAGCCGGAACACCTCGCCGGCGCGGCCAATCTCGCGCCCCGCCGCATTGGCTCCCACGTCCTGCACGGCGGCCGCGCTGCGCCGGCGCTTACTGGACGAGGACAGGCCCGGTCGGGCGCTCGTTCTCGCCCATCACGCCGAGCCGGCGCGCGACCTCGGTATAGGCCTCGATCAACCCGCCCATATCCTTGCGGAACCGGTCCTTGTCCATCTTGTCGTTCGACTTGATGTCCCAGAGCCGGCACGAATCCGGGGAGATCTCGTCGGCGACCACGATGCGCATGACATCGTTCTCCCAGAGCCGGCCGCATTCCATCTTGAAATCGACAAGGCGGATGCCGGCGCCGAGAAACAGACCGGACAGGAAGTCGTTGACGCGGATCGCCAGCGCGATGATGTCGTCGATCTCCTGCGGCGTCGCCCAGCCGAAGGCGGTGACGTGCTCCTCGGACACCAGCGGATCGTTCAGCGCGTCGTTCTTGTAATAGAACTCGATGATCGAGCGCGGCAGCTGCGTACCCTCCTCGATGCCGAGGCGGGTCGATAGCGAGCCGGCTGCGACGTTGCGCACCACGACTTCGAGCGGAATGATCTCGACCTCGCGGATGAGTTGCTCGCGCATGTTCATCCGGCGAATGAAGTGCGTGGGAACGCCGATGTCGTTCAGCTTCAGGAAGATGTACTCGGAAATGCGGTTGTTGAGCACGCCCTTGCCGTCGATCACCTCGTGCTTTTTGGCGTTGAAGGCGGTCGCATCGTCCTTGAAGTGCTGAATCAGGGTCCCTGGCTCCGGCCCCTCATAGAGGACCTTGGCCTTGCCTTCGTAGATGCGGCGTCGGCGGCTCATGGGAATATACCGTGTCTTGAGGAAATCCATCTCTCACCAGGGTTCCGGGTTGCCGGTCTCCGGCGACGGGGCTGACGGGCGTTCATCGCACGCTGAATCCGCCAGAATTGAGGGAATCGCGCGCGCGAACGCCTTTGCCCGCATCTGCCTTCCTATCCGATCGTTCGCGATTGCACAACGAAGCCGGATCGGACGGCATCCGTCCAGTGCGACGCCTTTGCTCTCGCCAAAGTGGGGGTGGCCCGCCTATATGCAAGCCTGCCGGGGCACCCCGAACAGGCTTCACGGCTCCTCACCGGGCCAGCAAGGACAGGATGAGACGCGGATGAGCACCTTCGACAAGCGCGAGGAAGGGTTCGAGAAGAAGTTCGCCCATGACGAGGAGCTGCGCTTCAAGGCGACCGCCCGCCGCAACAAGCTGCTGGGTCTCTGGGCCGCCGAGAAACTCGGCAAGACCGGTGCCGACGCCGACGCCTATGCCAAGGATGTCGTCATGTCCGACTTCGAGGAGGCCGGCGACCATGACGTGCTGAAAAAGGTGCTGGCGGATTTCCAGGCGGCCGGCGTCGCCCAGTCCGAGCACCAGATCCGCCGAACCATGGACGAATTGATGGCGACCGCTATCGACCAGATCAAGGCGAACTGAGCCTCGTCATGTCGGCCCGGCGGGGCGAGGCCCCGCCATGCGGCGCTCCGCTTCACGCCGCCCGTTGCGGCAGCGGGCCGATATAACGCGACTGCGGCCGGATCAGCCGCCCCGTCCGCTCCTGCTCCATCACATGAGCGGCCCAGCCCGCGACGCGCCCTGCCGCAAACACCGCCGTGAAGGCCTCGCGCGGCAGTTCGAGCGCCTCCAGCACCAGCGCCGTGTAGAATTCGACATTGGTCTGCAACGGCTTGGCCTGCTTGCGCGTGGCGAGCAGATCGAGGGCGGCCGCCTCGATCCCTTCCGCCAGCCGCACGCGGTTGCCGACGCCCTTGAGGCTCGATGCGACCGTCTTCAGCACGTCGGCGCGCGGGTCGCGCACCTTGTAGACGCGGTGGCCGAAGCCCATCAGCCGCTCGCCCCGGTCGAGCGCATCGGCAAGCCAGGCGCCGGCCGCGCCTTCGGTGCCGATGGCGTCGAACATGTCGAGCACCGGCCCCGGGGCACCGCCATGCAGCGGCCCCTTCAGGGCGCAGAGCCCGGCGACCACCGAGGAGACCATGCCCGCACGGGTAGCCGCCACGACGCGCGCCGCGAAAGTCGAGGCATTGAGCCCATGGTCGATGACCGTGACCATGTAGGTGTCGAGCGCGCGGACATGGGCGGCCGGCGCAGGCTTGCCGCGCACCATCCTGAGGAAATCCGCGGCCTGGCCGAGGGCGGCGTCCGGCGGCACCGGATCGAGCCCCTGCTTCCGCCGGACGATCGCTGCTGCGAACACCGGCACGGCCGCCGTCACCAGGAGATGGGCCGGGATATTGGAAGCATCGGGCAAAGCCGCGAGCATGAGGCGAAGACCCTCCACCGGCGTCAGGCCGCTCGCCTGCGGCAACAGGGCAAGCGCGGTGCCGAACGCCGCGACACGCGCGCGGCCAAGACCCAACCGCACCGCCGTCTCTCCGTTCTCCTCCGCAAAACCGACCCAGAGCAGGCCGGCAACCGCCTCGTAGCTCACCCGGCCCGCCAGTTCCTGCAGGTCATGGCCGCGGATGATCAGGCGGCCCGCCTCGCCATCGACATGGCTCAGCACGGTTTCCGCGGCGACGACGTCATCGAGACCCAGGGCATTGGTCGCTGGCGACATGGCTTCACTCCTTCATTGTCGCATTGATCTTGATGTGCAATGATTGATCGTCAATCTTGATTCATATAATCAATATGCGAGATCGCCCTTGGCCTCCCCGCCCCACCTCGATGCCGCCGAAGCCGCCAGCCGCCTCGGCATCAGCCGCGCCACGCTCTACGCCTATGTCAGCCGCGGCCTCGTCCATGCCGTCGCCGACGATGGCGACCCGCGCCGCAGCCTCTACAGTGCGAGCGATATCGAAGCCCTGCGCACCAAGAAGGCGCGCGGCCGCAAGCCGGAGACCATCGCCAATGGAACGCTCGATTTTGGCCTGCCGGTCCTGACCTCACGGATCACCCGCATCGCCGATGGCCGCCTCGCCTATCGCGGCCGGGATGCGACCGAGGTCGCAGCGACCGCCAGCCTGGAGGAGGCCGCGTGCCTCCTGTGGGACTGCGGCGAGGAAAATCCCTTCGACGCCCCGTCGCCCGGGATCGATCCGGCGTGGCCCCAGCTGGCCCGCGCGCTTGCCCATCTGTCCTTCTTCGAGCGGGCGGCGGCGCTGCTGCCGCTGGTGCGCGGCGCAACCCAGATCACCTGGCAGCGCGAGACGCGGCTGCTGTGGCCGAGCGGCGCCGCGCTGGTGCGCGCCATGGCCGCGGCCGCCGCGGGACGCGCCCCATCGGCCACGCCGGCCCACCGCCAACTCGCCGACGCCTGGGGCACGGACGGGGCCGGTGCCGAGCTTCTGCGCGCCGCTCTGGTCCTGCTGGCGGACCACGAACTCAATGCCTCGACCTTCACGGTCCGGGTCGTCGCGTCGACCGGCGCCTCGCTCGCCTCGGCGGTGTCGGCGGGCCTCGGCGCGCTCAGCGGCCCTTTGCATGGCGGCCAGACGAGCCTCGTCGAGGCGTTGTTCGAGGAGGCCGAGCGCGGCGGCGACGCCGCGGCTCTGGTCGAGCGGCGCCTCTGGCGCGGCGACCGGCTGCCGGGGTTCGGCCATCCGCTCTATCCGGACGGCGACCCGCGTGCGAGCGCCCTGCTCGCGCTGTTGCCGGACGATCCCCTGCGGACCGATCTCCTCGCCGCGCTCGACCGGCTGGGCAAGCGGCCGAACATCGATTTCGCGACGGTGTCGATGCGGCGCGCGCTGCGCTTGCCGCAGGGCGCGGCGCTCAGCCTGTTCGCGGTGGGTCGCACGGCCGGCTGGATCGCGCACGCGCTGGAGCAGCGCGCCGAGGGCAAGCTCATTCGCCCGCGCGCGCGTTACGAGGCCGGCGCGGAGTAACCCGCTCAGCGATAGACGAAGGCGGGATCGTCGAGGTCGATTGCCGGGAAGACGTCCTTGTCGGCCCAGTAGTCCTGGCTGTGCTGCCAGTCGGGCGCAGGCCCGGCCTTCGGCATGAGGTGCATGCCGCGCAGCAGGTAGCCGGGATTGAAGTTCTCCTCGTCGACCCAGGGCGAGAGGTTGGCGCCGGCCTCGTGCGGCCGGAGTGCCGGCGCCACGGCCGCGGCGCCCTTCGCCGTCATGTGCGGCAGCAGGCGACAGACGAAATCCGCGACGAGGTCGGTTCGCAGTGTCCAGCTGGCGCGGAAATAGCCGAAGACCCAGACGAGGTTCGGCACGCCGGTGAACATCATGCCGCGATAGGTGACGGTCTCGGCGAAATCGACCCGCTTGCCGTCGACGGTGAAAGGAATGTCGCCCATCACGCTGAGATGGAAGCCGGTAGCGGTGACGATGATATCGGCTTCGAGCTCCTCGCCCGAGCCGAGAAGGATGCCCTTCGGCGTGAACCGCTCGATCGTGTCGGTGACGACCGATGCCTTGCCACCCTTGATCGCCTCGAACAGGTCGGCATCCGGCACGAAGGCGATGCGCTGCCGCCAGGGCCTGTAGGTCGGCGTGAAATGCGTGTCGACGTCGTAATCCGGCCCCATAATGCCCCGGATGACGCCGATCAGCTCTTCCTTGACGCGCTCGGGCTTGGCGAAGGTCTGGCGGGTGAAGGCGTCCTGGTCGAACAGGATCTTCCGGCGGACGATCTCGTGGACCCAGGTCTCGTCGACCTGGAGCTGGCGCAGCGTCTCGGCGAGGTCGATGGCGTTGCGGCCGGTGCGAAAATAGGTCGGCGAGCGCTGCAGCATGGTGACATGGGCGCATTGGCCGGCGATGGACGGCAGGAGCGTCGCGGCGGTCGCCCCCGAGCCGATCACCACGACCCGTTTGCCCGTGACATCAAGGTGCTCAGGCCAGGTCTGCGGATGGACAATCTGCCCGGCGAAGTCCGCCATACCTGGCCATTCCGGCGTGTAGCCCTCGTCGTGCCGGTAATAGCCCTGGCACATCCACAGGAAACCGGCGTTGAAGCGCTCGGTCTCGCCGGTATCGCGGCGTTCGGCAACGACCGACCAGCGTGCTTCTGACGCCGACCAATCGGCCGAAACCACGCGATGGCCATAGCGGACATGCCGGTCGATGCCCGCCTCGGCGATGATCTCGCCCATATAGGCCTTGATCTCGGCGGCCGTGGCGATCGGCGGCCCCGTCCACGGCTTGAAGCTGTAGCCGTAGGTGTGCAGGTCGCTGTCGGAGCGGATACCGGGATAGCGATGCGTGACCCAAGTGCCGCCGAAGGTCTCCAGCGCCTCCAGGATGACGAAGCGGGCACCCGGCAGCCGCTGGAGGAGTTGCCAGGCGCTGCCGATGCCGGAGACCCCCGCCCCAACAATCAGCACGTCAATATCGAGAACATCAACATGCTCGCCGGCCGGCGCGGTGGTAGAGGATCGGCTTTCCGCTGTCGTCATGCCCTCGCGCCTGTCTGCCTTCGGGATGGTCCGGACCCCGCGTGCATCCCGGCCCGGGAGCGTATCGGCCGCCGGCAGGGGGTCAACATCGGCAGAACGGCCATCAGGGATTGCCCACCCCTGCCCGTCGCTGCATGCGCCACATCGCAGCCTGCTGACAGGAGCCGTCGCCATCGCCGCTATTGATCTGCCTCTACGCCGTCAGGAGATCGTGACCATGGCTTCACAAGCCGAGAAGGCCGCCCGCTTCGCCGCGCTCCACGAATCCGGATGCTTCGTCCTGCCCAATGCCTGGGATTTCGCCAGCGCCGCCCTGACGCTGGAGGAGGGCTACGATGCGATCGCCACGACCTCCGCCGGCGTCGCCTTTGCCCAGGGCTTTGCCGATGGCGAGGCGATCGGCCGCGACCGAATGGTCGACTTTGCCGGTGGCCTCGCCGCGCGCTTCGACGTTCCCGTCACCGCCGATCTCGAGGCTGGCTATGGCGAGGCGCCGGAGGCCGTCGCCGCAACTGTCACGGCGGCTGTCGCCGCAGGCCTTGTCGGCTGCAACATCGAGGATGGTGTGCCGGGCTCGTCGGCGCTTTACGGCGTGGACCTTGCCACCGCCCGGGTCGGCGCCGGAGCCACAGCTGCGCGTGCGGCAGGCTTGCCGGACTTTTCGCTGAACGCCCGGGTCGACAGCTTTCTGCGCAAGATGGGACCGCCGGACGCCTGCTTGCGCGACGCCATCGATCGCGGCCGGCGCTATCTCGCCGCCGGCGCCCGGTCGGTCTTCGTGCCCGGCGTCATCGACCAGCCGACGATCCGGACGCTGGCGTCGCAGATCGGCGGCCCGCTCAATGTCATGGCGATCGGCAGTACGGCGATGCCGTCGCGGGACACACTGGCGGAGATCGGGGTTCGCCGCATCAGCCTCGGGGGCGCCTGGATGCTGGCGAGCTACGGGGCGGGCCGCGACATGCTCAGGTCGGTCAAGGCAACCGGCTCCTTCGCGCTTCCCGCACCGGTCGCCTATGGCGATTTCATGCGGATGATGAGCAAGGCCTGAGGCCAGTCGAACCGGGCCGGCCTCCCCGGCCGGTCAGCCGTGCAGCGGCGCGCCTTGCGCAGCCGGGTGGTCCGCGGGCAAATGCGCGCCCCTCGGCGCTCCGCGCAGGCGCGCCGTCAGGAAAGCCCGCTTGTCCCAATTCAGCAGTACCCAGGACCACGCCGATCGGCCGGCCCGATCCTTCGCGCAGAGCCAGTGGTTCGGTTTCGCCTGCGGCGCCGGCGCGGCGCTGATCTGGGGCGTGCAGGCCGTGATCTCCCGCCAGTCGGTCGGCGACGGGCTGACCGCGGCTGATGTCACCATCCTGCGGTTCCTGACCGCCTCAGTGGCCTTGCTGCCGCTCGCCCTGATGCGCCTGAAGCCGTTCCCGGTCGGCCGGCTCGGCTGGCCCAAGGCGCTGGTGCTGACCCTGTTCGCAGGCGCGCCGTTCAGCCTGGTCCTGGTCGGCGGCTCGACCTTCGCCCCCGCCCTGCACACGGCGGTGATCGCGCCAGGGCTGATCCCGGTTCTGGCGGCCCTCCTCGCCTATCTGGTGCTCGGCGAGAAGCCGCCGGCCATGCGCCTCGTCGGTCTCGCGCTGATCCTCACCGGCATCGGCCTGTTCTTCTGGACCTCGGTCTCGGGGCCGGCCGCGGAAGGCGTCTGGCGCGGCGATCTCATGTTCGCTCTCGCCGCGCTGATGTGGTCGCTGTTCGGCCTGCTGGCCCGCAAGTGGCAGGCCGATGCCCTCGACCTGACAATCACGCTATCGATGCTGTCAGTGGTGCTGATGCCGCTGCTGGCGCTCGTCGTGCCGATCCGCATGGGCAGCGCGGCTCTCGGCGCGGTTGCCCTGCAGGCAATCTACCAGGGCCTCCTGGTCGGCGTCGCCTCGGTGTTCTTCTACGCCAAGGCCAATGCCGTGCTGGGTTCGGCCAGAGCGGCACTGTTCCTGCCGCTGGTGCCGGCCGTGACGCTGGCTACCGGCGCGATCCTGCTCGGCGAGCGGCCGTCCTGGCCCGAGATCGCCGGCATGGCGATCGTCATGACCGGGATGACGGTCGCGCTTCGGGCCGACCGGCCGACCTGATCGGCCACAGCACTACCCGGCCACCAGCATGGCTTCCAGCCGGTCGAGCGCGGCCGGCGGATCGGCCTCCACCTCCCGCGCCTCCATGACGATGATCCGGTAGCCGCGCTCGGCCAGCCAGCGGCGCTTCTCGGTACGCCGCTCGGCGGCATCGTCGCCTTGCGTATGCGGCTCGAAGTCGACCACGACGCGCAGCGGGAACGAGACGAGGTCGGCGACATGCGGGCCGATCGGCACGGCCCGCTTGAAGCCGCGCCCGGCGAAGCGCCGATCCTTGGTGAGGATGTCCCACAGCGCCCGCTCGGCCTCGGTCGGATTGCGGCGGATCAGGCGCGAAATGCCGCGGATCGGCGCGGTGCCGCCCGTCAGCCCCTTGGTGGAATCGGACAGGAAATTGCGCAGCGCCTCGGCGCCCTCGGCGGTGAACGTGCCGCCGCGCGCTGGTCCCTTGGCCCCCTCGGAGATCGAGGTGATGACGCCGTGCAGGGTCGCGACATCTTGCCGGGTCGGGTCCATGCGCTGGAAGATGTTGCGCAGGTTGATCACCATGCCCTCCCGCTTCTCGGGCGGGCGGAAGAACTCAACGCGGTCGAGTTCGCGCTCCAGCGATTCGAAGAGGGCCAGCATCTGCGCCTTGGTCGCCGGCTCCGACCGTTCCTCGGCCTGATGTGGCAGCGCCGCGCCGTGCGCCTGGCTGAACCACTCGTAGCCGAGCACCAGCACGGCCTGCGCGAGGTTCAGCGAGGAAAAGGCCGGATTGACCGGATAGGTCAGGATGGCGTTGGCGAGCGCCACCTCGCCGGCCAGGAGCCCGTTACGCTCGCGGCCGAACACGACGCCGACCGCCTCGCCCGCCGCAACGCGCGGCACAAGGGAAGCGACCGCCTCGCGCGGGCCGAACACGGGTTTGACCTGGTCATGGGGCCGGGCGGTTGCGGCATAGGTGAAGGTCAGGTCGGCAATGGCCGCGTCGAGCGTGTCGAACAGCTCGGCCTCGTCGAGGATGCGATTGGCGCCAGAGGCGGCCGGATAGGCGCGCGCGTTGGGCCAGCCGTCGCGTGGAGCGACCAGCCGCATGCGGGTCAGCCCGAAATTTGCCATGGCGCGCGCCGTCGTGCCGATATTCTCGGCCATCTGCGGCTCGACGAGGATGACGATGGGGCTGCCCTTGGCCTGGGCGGGAGCGGTGATGTCGAGAGGCATGAAGGCGATGGCTTGAGGGATGAGGCGCGAGCCTATAGCCGGGAATGACCTTTCAGGGAATTGGCGCCGGGCCGCCGGCCCTCCATGATGGGTCCGAGCGACGCAGTCAGACGCCGCAGCCCGGGGAAATGTCCATGCGCCTGCCCTTCTTCTATGGCTGGGTCATCGTCGCGGTGACCTTCGTGACCATGGGCATCGGCGTCAACGCCCGCACATCGTTCTCCTTGTTCTTCGCGCCGATCATCGACGAGTTCGGCTGGGACCGCGGGGTCACGGCCGGCGCCTTCTCATTCGGCTTCCTCGTCTCGGCGGTGCTCTCGCCCCTCATGGGCAAGCTGATGGACCACACCGGCCCGCGCACGGTGATGGAGCTTGGCGTCGTGTTGATGGGCGTCGGCCTGCTGCTGGCGCCGCTCACGACGCAGCCCTGGCACCTCTACACGACGATCGGCGTGCTGGTCGGCTCGGGGTCCGTCTGCCTCGGCTATTCCGGCCAGTCGCTGTTCCTGCCCAACTGGTTCGTCCGCAAGCGCGGCCTTGCGGTAGGCCTCGCCTTCGCCGGTGTCGGCATCGGCTCGATCACGCTCCTGCCCTGGGTGCAGACGATGATCGACGGCGCCGGCTGGCGGCAGGCGAGCCTCGCCATGGGCATCCTGATCCTCGTCGTTCTCGCGCCGCTCAACCTGCTCCTGCGCAAGCGGCCGGAGGATATCGGCCTGAGACCCGATGGCGACGCGGCACCCCTTGCTGGCGCGGCGGCAGCGCCCTCCAACGTGGTCGATCCGGTCTGGGCATCGACCGACTGGACGCTGTCGCGGGCGCTGCGCACCGCCCGCTTCTGGTGGCTGGCGCTCGGCTATTTCTGCGGGCTGTACGTCTGGTACGCGGTGCAGGTCCATCAGACCAAATATCTCGTCGAGATCGGCTTCGGCTCGACGACCGCCGCCTGGGCGCTGGGCCTTGTCAGCCTGCTCGGCATTCCAGGCCAGATCTGGCTTGGCGCTCTCTCCGACCGGATTGGGCGTGAGTGGATCTGGACGATGTCCTGCCTCGGCTTCGCCATCTGCTTCGCCGCGCTGATCGCGCTGGAGGCCGCCCCGACCGTGCTCCTGGTCTATCTCATGGTCGCCGTGCAGGGCTTTCTCGGCTACGGCCTGACCTCGGTCATGGGCGCCGTGGTGGCGGAAATCTTCCAGGGCAAGCATTTCGGCACGATCTTCGGCACGGTCATGTTCGTCGCGCTCGCCGGCGGCGCGGCCGGCCCCTTCGTCACCGGCGTCCTGCACGACATCCTCGGCAATTACCGGCTGGCCTTCGCGATCGGCATCGCGCTCAGCGGCCTCTCGGCAGCCGCCATCTGGATGGCCGGACCGCGCCAGATCCGGGCGGTGGCGGGCCGGCTCAAGCCCGCCTGACCCGGCTCAGGCGCCCGGCTTCTCGCGCGGCGGCTGCTGCGGGGTCAGCGCATAGATGAGCGCGCTGACCAGTAGCGCCACAGCCAGCGCGCCATGCATCCTGGCGAAGGCGCCGGCTGCGTCGAGCCCCTGCGCCTTGCCGTGATCGATCAGCCAGCCGGACCCGGTCTGCACGGCGGCGGCCCCGCCGATGAAGATGAAATTCATCAGCGTGATCCCGCGTCCGACCAGGTCATCGGGAAAGAACGGGCGGATATGCGCCATCAGGATCGTGTAGCTGAATCCGCAGAGGCCGATGGCGACGAAGGCGAGCGCGGCCAGTGTCGCCGATTGCACGCCGCTCAGGGCCAGGGCGCCGAGGATGGCCGCTATGGCGAGATTGCCGACGATTGTCAGCGTCTTGGCGAGGCCCCATCGGCTCTCCACCCAGCCGAACAGGAAGGCGCTCGCGGCCATGCCGAGCGCCATGGCGAGCGCCACCTGCCCCTGCTCCCATGAATTGAGACCGATCACCTGTTCCAGATAGGGCGCGACCCACAGCCCCCTGAGCACGACCATGATCGCGTAGCTGAAGAACACGATCGGCACGAACAACCAGAAGACCGGCGTCCGCACGATCCGGCCAAGGCCTGAGAACACGCCGCCCTCGCCGCGCTTTGCCACGCGCGGCGGATCCCGGAGAAAAGCCGCCGCCAGCGCCAGCGCAACGACATAGAGACCGGCCAGCATCATCATGGTCTCGCGCCAGCCGAACCGCTCGGCCGAGAGTGCCAGCGGCGTCGTGCCGATCAGGTTGCCGATCGAGCCGAAGCCGATCAGCAGCGAGGCGAGCAGGCCGAAGCGGCGCGGCGGGTGGTTGCGCGCGAAGACATAGAGCGCACCCATATACATGGGCGAGCAGCCGACCCCGATCAGGCCCATGGCGATGGCCCCCACCACGGCGTTCGGCGCGAAGGGGAACAGGCAAACGCCGATGGCGCCGACACCCATCAGCGGCAGCACGGTGCGGCGCGGCCCGTAGAAGTCGAGCGCCCAGCCGACCGGAAACTGCATCAGCGCGAAGACGATGAACCAGACCGAGCTCATGGCGGCGAGCTCGGTCGCGCCGATATTCATGTCGGCCATGATCCGCGTCGCCAGCACGCTGAGGAACGAGCGGAAGAAGATCGAGATGATATAGGCGAGGAGAAGGGCGGCGAAGGTTTGCATCGGCTCGGGTTCGGCGCGCGCCGGCGGGAAACGGCTGCGCGAAGGGCCAATCGGGAATAGCGGATCGGGCCGGCCTCAGGCAGGTCGCGGACGGGTGGCTGCGTCCCGCTCAGGTTCCGCGACGCCGATCAGCCCGGCCGCCCCGCCGGCGGCATCGACGAGGTGGTGCCCGCCGGGGCCGCACCCGGCGTCTCGGTCGGATAGCGCTCCCGATAGTTCTTCAGGAAGGCGTCCAGCGTGTCGCGGTCGGCGATCGAACGGGCGATCTCGCGGTATTCGACGCCGCGCGCCTCGATCGGCGCGGTCACCACGTCGAAGGCGCGCTGGTCGGGCGTCCCTTTCATCGGCTCGCGCCAGCGGTTGCGCAGCCGGTCGAGGCCGAGATTGTCGTCGCTGAGCGCATAGCCGATGGCGGCGCGCAGGAGGTGCCGGCGCTCCATGTCGGTCAGCGGCGTCGTTCCGCGCCGCGACGTAACCCAGCGTTCGCTCTGCTCGGCGGATTCGCGGTGGCGCTGGGCGCTCCACATGATGTCGGCGCGCAGCATCTCGGCTTCCGGCGTGCGGACCTCGCTGACCAGCTCCAGCGCCTGGTCGGCGCGGCCGGAATCGGCATGCGCTCGCGCCTCCAGGAGGTAGCGCTGGATGCGCAGCTCCTCGGGCAGGTCGGCGAGCCGGGTCTGGCGCAGCACGGTGAGCGCGGCGGCGGGCTTGCGGTTCATGATGTGGACGAGCGCGAGGCGCGCGGCGACCTGGCTGCGGGCGGCGCCCGATAGGCGGCGGTCGATCTGGTGCTGGAGCAGCGAGGCCGCCTGGTCGAGCAGGTCCATCGAGGCCAGCCGTTCGGCGAGGCGGCGGATGATCTCGTCGCCGCGCCGCCCCTGCGGGGTCATGTCGCGGAAGTCGTAATAGAGCGCCAGCGCGTCCACCGGCTTCATCTTGTCGGCATTGCCCTCGAGGAACAGCGATTCGAAGTGCCGGGCGACGTCGTCTTGCATGCCGCGCACCGCTTCCGAGCGCGGGTGGACGCGCATCGCGGTGCGCATGGTCGTGAAGGCATCGCGGAAGCGGCCCTGCTCGCCGTAGAGCTTGGACAGCAGAGCCAGCGTGCGTGCCTCGATCTCGTCGCCGCGCCAGGCATAGCTCTGGGCTTCGAGTTCCTCGGTCGCGACCTTGCGGTCGAGCTCGCCGAGGCGGTAGCGCACGGCAAGGTGGCGCTGCTCGGCATCGGCCCTGACCGGCAGGTCGTTGCCGTTGGCAGCGCGGGCATAGGCGATCAGCGCGTCGCGGTCCTGGCCCTGCGCCTCCAGCACGCGCCCGCGCAGGAGCGCGAACTGCGGCTCGGCTTCGGGCGGGACGCCGCTCTCCTGCAATTCCGCCAGATACTGGCTGGCCTTGTCGATCGCGCCGGCGTCGAGCGCCGACTGCACGGCATGAACGAGGACAGCGCGTGCGAGCGGCCCCGGCAGGGTCGAAATGGCGGTCTCGGAGGCCTCGAAAGCCTCGTGCGCCTCGCGCGTGCGCCCATCGAGCGACAGCGCCGCGGCCCGCCACAGGCCGACGTCGGGAGCGGTCGCCATAGAGGGGTGGGCGAACTCGCGCAGCGCGTCGTCGGCCCGGTGCATCATGATCGAGACGACGCCGCGCAAGCCCTGGATCGTGCCGTCCTCGGCAATGCGCCGATCTTGCCGCGTGATCGTGTCGAGCACCGACTTCGCCTCCGGCCAGCGCTGCTGGGCCATGTAGAAGCGGACGAGTTCAAGGCGCTTGGCGGTGCGCTGGGTCTCGTGGACGGCAGCAGCAGTCGCGGCGAGGTCGCTCTCGCGCTCGCGGAACGGCGCATTCTCGTCGGCGGCCCAGAGCTCGAGGTCGAAGGCGATGGTGCGCGGGCGGCGGACGAGGCGTTGCACGGAGGGCGGGCGCGCGCCGCTGGCGCTGAGCTGCAGCCCGCGTGGCCGGCCGACATGGACGTTCTCGCCGGCAATGGTGACCTGGATGTCGTCGGCCAGCGGCTGGAACACCAGGCCATGGCTGCCGGCAAGCGCGGCAAATTCCACCATCTCCCGGGTCTGCAGGAAGGCGCGGGCGTGGCCGGCCCCGGTCACGACGACCAGCTCGTCGCCGGCCAGCGGGTCGGCCAGCCGGTGGACCGCGCCGGCATGGGGGAACTCGGCGGTGGCGATCAGGCGGTCGCCCTCGCCCGTCGCGCGCATCAGGTGGACCGGCCGCGGCGGCTCCAGCACGGTATCGGCGAGCGTCACGATCCAGGCTGCGCCATCGCGCCCGGTGGAGGCAAGGCTCTGCTTCTCGAGACCGATGCGGATCGCCGTGCCCTCGCGCGAGCGCGTCGCGTCAACGGAAGTGAACACGCCGGCGGCGTCGCCCTGCAGGCCTGTGAGATCGATCTGCTCGCGCGTGTCGAAGACCAGCCAGAGCGTATCGCCGCGCTGGAACACCGCGCCCGGCACCTCCTTGGAGAACGGCAGCAGGATGCGGATCGTGTCGCCCGCACGCCGCGCCTGGACGGCGACGGGCCCATCGGCCGGTCGGACCGGGGCCGGCACTGGCGGCGCTGTCTCGACCCGCGGCGGTGGAGCAGGTTCTGCTGCCGGCGAAGCGGCGGGGGCTGGTGCCGGGGCCGTCATCCGTGCGGCAAGCTGGGGTGCCGGCGGGCGAGCCGCCTGTGCAGCCGGCTGGGCCGGGGCCGCTGCGGCCTGCCGCGGGGCTGGAGCGGGCGCCGGCTGGGGCAGGACCGGCGTCGGTACGTTGCCCGGCAGGCTGGTGACTGCTGGCGGCATGGTCGAGGCGCGCGGGGCGGTCGCCTGCGGCGCGACGAGAGCCGGCCGCGGCTGGCCGCGCATGGTCAGGTCGACCACATAGGTGCCGTCCTCGCGGAAGGCGCGCACGTCGGCCTGCGGCGAGACGGCGAGGCGCACGACCAACTCGTCCGCGCCGGTATCGGCCTCGATCTCGTTGACGAAGGGCGGCAGCGCATCGCGTACATGGCGCAGATCCGCCGTGAACGGCTTGGCGATCCGGACGATCAGGCGGTCCTGCGCCCGGTCGATCGCCACTCCGACCGGCTCCGGCAGGGTGAAGACGAAGCGGCTGAAGGTCGGATGGTTGCCGACGCGGACAGTGACCGGCGGCAGCGTGCGGGCGACACGCTGAGCCTCAGCGGCGCGGGCGCGGCGCTCGGCATCGCGCGCCCGGCGGGTCAGTTCCTCGACGACCTCCATGGGCAGGCCCGGCGGGGCGCCGTTCCAGCTGTCCGGCATCATGTCGATGAACAGCCGCTCGCCGGCCTCCATCGAATTGACCGTCACGCGCTGCGACAGCGCAAACCGCAGCGACTTGCCGTCGGGATCGCGCCGGACGGCCGAGACGTAGCTGCCGAGTTGAGCCATCAGCTGGCCGACCTGCATGTCGACGGCCTGCGAGAAGGTGATCACCAGCACGCCGCCTGATATCTTCACGTCGGTCGGCAGCGGCTGATCGAAATTGAAGACGACGCGGGCATAGCCGCCGGTGGTGGCGGCCGTCACCTCCGCTTTGGCCCTGGCCGACCGAATGTCGCCGGTGCCGGTGGGCGGAGACTGGCCGAAGGCCGGCGGCAGGGCCATGGCGGCATGACCGACCAGGGCGGCGACTACGCCTCCCCTCGCCCATCGCCAGACACCCGTCGCGTTCCCGTCCATGGGTTCGCTATCCGCAACGCTTCACCCGACGAGAGCCGTCGGCGTCCGGCCGCTTCGTGCCGCCGGTCAGGCGCCATTGTGGGCAAACGTCATTAACACAGCGTTTCGCCGGCGGCCGCGGATTACCGCGTCGGGCGCCCTTCGATCTTGGGCAGCGTATCGGGCGAAACCTGGCGCGGATCGGCCGCTGCGGTCTGGCTTGGCCGGCGGGCCAGCTCGGTTGTCAGGCGCTTGGCCTGGTCCGGCTGCATCTGCGCGATGATGTCGGCCAGCTTCGGTGGCCGCATGGCGCGCGCCACTTCCAGCAGCACGGCCATGTCGAGGCTATCGAAGATGCGCGCGGCATCTTTCGGCCGCATGGATTCGTACATGGAGACCACCCCGCGGAAACGGGTCTGCTCGGCCTCGTCGCGGCGTTGCTCGAGGCTCGCGATGCGGCCTTCGAGTTCGCGCAGTTCGTTGGCGCGCTGTTCGAGCCGGCGCTCAGTGGCGCGCAGAAGGCTCTCGCGCATGTCGAGCTCGCGCTGGCGTGTGTCAAGCTCCTGCCGGCGCTCCTGCAGGCGCTCGAGGATCGCGCGCTCGGAGGCGGAGATCGTCGGGGTCTGGGGCGCCCCCGGCAGCGGCGTCGGAGCAGCCGCCTGGCGCTGCTGTGCCGGCGGAGACGCGGCAGGGCTCGCGGCTGGAGTCGCGCCGGTGACGAGCGCGGCGTCGGCGGGCGACTCGATGCCGGGAATGGTGGTGTCCTGCGCCAGCACCCGGCGCGGGCCAGGCTGGGCGAGGTCGCCGCTCAGCAGGCCGACCGCCTTCAGGAACAGGAGGCCGCCGGCAGCGACGGTGACGATCGGGATCAGCCGGAGCTCGCGCATGTCGGCCTCACGCCGCCCGCGTCTGCAGGCGCGCCGCGAAGGCCTTGGCGGCTGCAAGCGTCGAGGCCGCCGTGGCCGGGCTCTCGGCGCTGTCGCGCAGGGTTACCGGCACGATCGGGCCGGCGGCCGGGATCGGCAGCGAACCAGCCGGCGGCTTCGGCTTGGCCGCCTCGGTGATCCGCGCGACGCGATCGACCACGATCTGGCCCGCCTTCACCCCGCGGTCGATCTCGGCGAGGAAGCGTTCGGCGGTCCGCAGCCGTTCGCCGAGCGTGCCGTCGCATTCGCGCACCGTGACCTTCAGACCCTGGATCGCCCGCTCGGCGATCTCGGTCGCGGTGATCAGCTCGGCAATGGTCGCCTTCAGTGCCTGCTCGTCGGATTTCAAGAGCAGCAGCCGCCGGTTCAGCCGGACGCAATAGGTGATGGTGGCGGCCAGCAGCCCTGCCACGAGGAGTTCCACGATCATCGACACGGTAAAGCTCGACATCACGCCTCCTGCCCCCCGGACGAGATCTGTTCAAACTGGGTGAGCGTGGTGCGCCCACGCCGCAGCGGCTTCTGGATGCGCACCGCGACCTTGTCGCCGACCCGGCCCATGCGGCCTTCGGTCAGCATCTCCTCGCCGCAGCGTACCTTGACCAGCGCATCCGGCTTCATGTCGAGGACCAGTGTGTCGCCGACCTTGAGGTTCATCAGCCGGCGCAGCGGCAGCTCGTTCTCGTAGAGGACGGCTTCGACATGCGTGCGGGCCTGGAAGATTTCGGTCGCCAGATGCCCCTCCCAGACCGGATCGCGGCCGAGTTTCTCGCCGACGAAGGTCTGCATCAGGCGATCGCGGATCGGCTCCAGCGTCGCATAGGGCAGCAGCATTTCGATCGAGCCGCCGCGCTCCTCCATGTCGATGCGGAAGCGCACCAGGATGGCGGCATTGTTTGGACGCGAGATGGCGGCGAAACGCGGATTGGTCTCCAGCCGGTCGATCTTGAAATTGACCGGCGAGATCGGCCGGAAGGCCGCCTCGGCATCGGCAAGGATGACCTCGATCATCCGCTTCACGAGACCCATCTCGATGGTCGTGTAGGGGCGGCCCTCGACGCGGATGGCGGTGACGCCGCGGCGGCCGCCGAGCAGCACGTCGATGATCGAGTAGATCAGGCTGGAATCGACGGTGGCAATGCCGAAGTTGTCCCATTCCTCGGCCTTGAAGATGGAGAGGATGGCCGGCAGCGGGATCGAGTTCAGGTAGTCGGCGAAGCGCACCGCGTGGATGCGGTCGAGCGAGACCTCGACATTGTCGGAGGTGAAGTTGCGCAAGGACGTCGTGAGCAACCGGACGAGGCGGTCGAACACGATGTCCAGCATCGGCAGGCGCTCGTAGGCGACCATCGCGGAATCGATGATCGCGCGGATGCCGCCATTGTCGGTAAGTGCCAAGTCCTCGATGGAGAACCCGAGCAGATTGTCGATCTCTTCCTGGTTGAGGATGCGCTCGGCACCGCCCTTGCCCGCGTGGGCATGGGCCATGCCGTCTTCGCCGACCGTTTCCCAGCCCTCGGTGGCGTCGGTGCCGGCCGAACCCTGCTCCTCAAGGGCCATGCCCCATTCGGCGGCCAATGCGTCCTGGTCGATGTCCCCCGCCATGCGCGCCGCCCTCTACTGAACGACGATTTCGCGGAACAGCACGGCATTGACCCGCGCTGGATGGACGGCCGTGTTGACGCGCCTGGTCAGTTCATCACGCAGGCGGAAGATGCCCGCCGAGCCCTCGATGTCGGAGGGGCGCATCTCGCGCAGGTAGAGCTGGAAGGCATCGACCACCCGCGGCATGATCGGCTTGATCTGGTCGGCGACCTTGGCGTCGGTGACCTCGAGCGCCACCTTCACCCGCAGATATTGCGGGCGGTCGGCACCGACCGACAGGTTGACGGTCATGTCCGGCAGGTCGACGAAGGCGACTGGCTTGGCGACCTCGACCGGCTGCGCCATCTGCGCATCGGGCTTCTTGCGCAGGAAGAAGAGCCAGCCGCCTCCGCCGAGCAGCACGACCGCAAGGCCTGCGCCGACCATCATGAACAGCTTCTTCTTGCCGCTGCCCTGGGGCGCTTCGCCCTCCTCGGCTTCCTCGCCGTCGGCTTCGGGCTTTTTCGGTTTCTTCGCCATGACTTAGGGCCCACTGAGTCTCTCGATGGGACGTTGCGGCCCGAATGGTTAACGGGTCGTTTATTTTCGTAAACAGCCGGCAAGATTTGCCGGGGCGAATGCGCCGCCTGGTCCATTCCTGCCGGGAGGATGGTGAACGGTTTCCTTACCTAAGTAGTTGATATTTCTTGAACAGGTGACTTGGCACGCCCGATGCGAGTGACGATGCGGGTCCCGGGAGCCGTTTGGGAGAACGGTGGATCGGGGTCCGAACTGGGGAGCACCGGCGAACGACCGTCTTGGGAGAGACGGGCCAAGTCGGGCAATCGGGGACCGGTCCAATGGAGAACATTGGTCTTGTCGGCCTTTCGCGGCAGGTCGCCCTGCAGCGCGAGCTCGACGTCATCGCCAACAACATCGCCAACTTGAACACCACGGGGTTCAAGCAGGACGATGTCGTTTTCCAGGAATACCTGATGCCGGTCGCGCGGGACGATACGTTCCAGCGCGGCGCCGACCGTCGCCTGTCCTTCGTCTGGGACCGCGCCACGTCCAGCAATATGGGCCAGGGCGCCATGGAGTCGACCGGCAACACGCTCGACGTCGGCATTTCCGGCCGTGGCCTCTTCGTCGTCCAGACCCCCGCGGGCGAGCGCTACACGCGCAACGGCTCCTTCGAGATCAACGCCCAGAACCAGCTCGTCACCAAGCAGGGCCAGCTGGTTCTCGGTGACGGCGGCCCGATCAGCTTCGAGACCACCGACGTCGGCATCATGATCAGCCGCGACGGCACGATCAGCGCCCGCGACGGCACCACCAACGGCCCGGCCCAGGGCCGTGGTCGCCTGCGGGTGGTCGAAACCGGCACACGGGGCGGCTTCCAGAAGGCCGGCGACAACCTCTTCACCCTGACCGCCGGCGCGCAGGTCCAGCCGGTCACCGAGCGCGACCTGCGCCAGGGCTTCGTCGAGAAGTCCAATGTGACGCCGGTGCTCGCCCTGTCCCGCATGATCGAGGTGACGCGCGCCTACCAGTCGCTCGCCTCCAGCCTCGAACGCCACGACCAGCTCCGCCGCGACGCGATCCGCTCGCTCGGCAGCCTCAGCTAAAGGAGCCTGAACCATGCGCGCCCTCCACACCGCCGCCACCGGCATGAAGGCCCAGGAGCTCACTGTCGAAGTGATTTCCAACAACATCGCGAACATGCGGACCACCGGCTTCAAGCGCCAGCGGGCCGAGTTCCAGGACATGCTGTACGACCACCAGCGCCGCGCCGGCACGCAGAATTCGCAGCAGGGCAACCTGCTGCCGGTCGGCATCTCCATCGGCTCCGGCGTCAAGCCGGCCGCCACCTCGCGTATCATGAGCCAGGGCAACGTGCTGCCGACCGAGAAGGACTACGACGTCGCCATCCGCGGCGAGGGCTTCTTCCGCATCACCATGCCGGACGGCCGCACCGCCTACACCCGCGACGGCTCGTTCGAGCGCAATGCCGAGGGCCAGATCGTCACCGTCGACGGCTATGCGCTGGAGCCGGGCATCACGGTCCCGAACAATGCCACCGCGGTGACCATCTCGGCGGCCGGCGTCGTGCAGGCGACGCTGCCCAACCAGACCGCGGCGCAGACGATCGGGCAGATCCAGCTGGCCCGCTTCGTCAACAAGGCGGGCCTGGAATCCATCGGCGACAACCTGTTCATGGAGACCGCTGCCTCCGGCCAGGCGACCTCGACCACACCCGGTGTGGAAGGCGCCGGCTCGCTGCTCCAGAAGAACCTCGAACAGTCGAACGTGACGGCGGTGTCGGAAATCTCCGACCTGATCGCCGCCCAGCGCGCCTACGAGATGAATGCCCGCATCGTCTCCGCCGCCGACCAGATGCTGCAGTCCACCTCACAGATGATGCGCTGAGGCTGGTGATGAACCGCATCGCCCCTCTTCTCTCGGTCCTCGCCGCGCTCGCCGCGCCAGCTGCGGCCGTCGCGCAGGCCCCGGCCGCGGCACTGCGGGCCGAAGTGACCGTCTCCGCCGAGGTCGTCCGCCTCGGCGACCTCTTCGACAATGCCGGCGCCCATGCCGAGACCGCCGTGTTCCGCGCGCCGGACCCCGGTCATACCGGTCGCGTGCCCGCCTCTATCGTCGTCGAGGCGGCCCGCCGCGCGGGCCTTGCCCAGATCACGGCCGGCGATATCCGCGAGATCGCCATCAGCCGCGCCGCACGCATCGTGCCGCTCGTCGAGATGGAGGAGCGCATCGCGGGCGCACTCGCCCGTGCGCTGGGTCTCGCCGATTCCGGCCGGATCCAGGTCGCCTTCGACCGCGGCACCCGCCCGATCGCCGTCGAGCCGGACCTGCGCGGCGAGATCGACGTCCAGCGGCTCGACCACGATGTCCGCTCGGGCCGGTTCGAGGCCCTGCTCGCCATCCGCGGCGCTGACCGCATCCGCCCGATCCGGATCACTGGCAGCGCCAACGAGATGGTCGAGTACGTCGTCCCCGCCCGCGCGATCAACCGCGGCGAGGTGGTCCGTGCCGGCGACGTTTCCGTCGAGCGCCGCCCGCGCAGCGAAGTCGCGATGCTGACCTCGGACTCCGTGATGACGCTCTCGCAGGCGGTCGGCATGGCCGCCCGCCGGCCTCTCCTGCCCGAGCGGGCCTTCCGCACCGCCGACCTGATGCGGCCGGAGATCGTCGAGCGCAACGGCAGCGTGCTGATCCTGCTCGACGTGCCTGGCCTGATGCTCACCGTCCGCGGCAAGGCGCTCGAGGCCGGCGCCCAGGGCGACACGATCCAGGTCCAGAACCTTCTGTCGCGCAAGACGCTCCAGGGCGTCGTCACCGGCCCGGGCCGGGTGACCGTGCAGCTGCGCGCCCAACCCATCGTCGCAGCAAGCACCACGCCATGACCGACTGCCTCCGCCCCTTCATGACCCGTTCCGCGTCAGGATCTGCCATGCGCACCTCTCGTGTCTTCCTCATCGCCGCCGCCGCACTCTCCACCGCCGCCTGCGGCGCACCCGACCGGCTGCGCAATATCGGCCGGGCGCCGGCGCTGTCCCCCATGGAGAACCCGCAGACCCAGCGCGGTTACCGCCCGGTCTCGATGCCCATGCCAGACCCCGTGCCGATCTCGCACAATCCCAATTCGCTCTGGCGCAACGGCTCGCGCGCCTTCTTCCGCGACCAGCGCGCCCAGCGGGTCGGCGACATCTTCACGGTGAAGGTGAAGATCACCGACCAGGCGACCGTCCAGAACTCGACGACACGATCACGGAACAACACCGAGAATATGGGCATGACCAACCTGTTCGGGCTGGAGAACGCCGCGCGCGTGCGCGGCATGGACCCGTCCAACCTCGTGACCCTCAATGGCCAGACCGGCAACGAGGGACGCGGCGCGATCAACCGTTCCGAACAGCTCGTCACCAATGTCGCGGCGGTGGTCGTTCAGATCCTCCCGAACGGCAATCTCGTGCTCGAGGGCAAGCAGGAGATCCGCGTCAATTTCGAGGTTCGCGAACTGATCGTCGCCGGCATCGTCCGCCCCGAGGACATCGAGAGCGACAACACCATCGACAGCGCCAAGATCGCCCAGGCCCGCATCGGTTACGGCGGCCGCGGTCAGATCACCGATGTCCAGCAGCCGCGCTACGGCCAGCAGGTGATGGACGTCATCCTGCCCTGGTAAGGCGCCTCATCCGAGCTCCAAGCCGTCCCCGCTCCCCAGGCGTAACGGCGAACCGACGCCGCTCGTGCTCCCACACGGGCGGCGTTCGGCGTTTGGCGGAGTTGGTGGCCGAAAGCAAACGGCCGCCCGAGGGCGGCCGCATTGGATGAACTGTCGGGCGCGGGCCCCGCTATTCGTCGCGGTAGACCCGCTCGCGCCGCTCGTGGCGCTCCTGCGCCTCCAGCGACAGGGTCGCGATGGGGCGCGCTTCCAGCCGCTTCAGCGAGATCGGCTCGCCGGTCTCCTCGCAATAGCCGTAAGAGCCGTCGTCAATGCGCGCGATCGCCGCCTCGATCTTGGCGATCAGCTTGCGCTGCCGGTCGCGGGCACGCAGCTCGATAGCCCGGTCGGTCTCCGAGGAGGCCCGGTCGGCGATGTCAGGATGGTTCTGGTTCTCGTCCTGCAGGTTCTGCAGGGTCTCCTTGGCCTCGCGGAGGATGTCATCCTTCCAGGCCTGCAGCTTCTTGCGGAAATATTCCCGCTGCCGCTCGTTCATGAACGGCTCCGAGTCTTTCGGGCGGTAGTCCGCTTCCAACTCCAACGTCATTCAACGAACCCCTCGATGAATCATGAGCAGCAGGGCTCACGTTTCGGCGCGCTCATAGCACCCGTCCCAAAACCAGACAATGGCAAAGCCCGTCACGGAAGCGTCACTCTTGGGGACAGTGCATGCCGCGGCGAGCATGAACCGTGCCACAAGGCAGGTTCCGTCTGCATTTCATGGACTTGGCGTCAGCCGGCCTTGGCCGACGCCTCGCGCTTGGCGAGTTCGACCTGGGCCCTTAGATCGATCTCGGCGAGCACGCCGTCGAGACCATCGTCACCCGTGCCTTCGAGATGCAGGGCGGTGAGGCTGCGCAGCTTCAGGAGCACCGAGGGCATCGGCTCGCCCGCCAGCATGGCGAGCTTGAGGTCGTCGAGAAGGTCAAGCGACTGGCGCCCGCGTCCCATAGCCCGGCGGCGGCGCTCGCGCCGGTCGTCCGGCTGCATCCCCTGCACCGCGAGGAGCGTCTCCAGGCCGGTCGCCGCCATGGCGGAGCGGGTCGTCGTCGTCGCCTGGGGGTCGGCCCGCGTCGCGCCGGGAAGTTCAAAGGCCGTGCGGGTGCGATCGGGCCGCTGCGGCTGCTGGGCGGTCTGGACCGCGCCGATCGGCGGCGGCGTGGTGATCCGCATCGGGCTCCTCCTGATCCGGTCCATTTCCGAGACGGGCGCTTCATGAAGGTGCAACCCATCTTACTCGAAGGTTAAGAAAGCCCGATCATGGTTAAGGGGCGGTTAATGATGGGATAGCCGGGCAGGATGATGCAGGCTCCGATTCCACACGGAGGCGACAGCCGATGGCGACGGAGCGCGAAGGCCCGACCGACACTGCCGAGCCTCGCCTTTGCTTGATCTGCCGGCGCCAGCTCGACGTGGAGGGTGAGCCCTTGTCGGCAGACACGGGCGGCGATTGCTGGGGGTGCATCAGCGAGATCGAGGTGGGCATGCTCGACGCCCCACTGGATGAATATCGGCTGGACCCGCTCAAATGGACGGGTAACGACGCAGTCCGATCCAAGCCAAGCGAGTGATCAAACGCATGACGCCGCAGCTCGGCAAAAGCTGCCGGACGGCAGAAATCGGCACCGGTGGCGCCGGTAATCGCAGAAATTTTGTAGCGCTACTTCAAAGGCTTGGCTGAGCGACCCGCTTGGCACGTCTCGTGCTTGACGTGAGGCCGAATGAAGTGAGGCCCAAGATGTTCCGCCGTCTCGCCGCCGTCCTGACGATCCTCGCCCTCGCCGCTCCCGGCCCGGCAGTCGCCAATACGTCGCGCATCAAGGACTTGGTCGACATCGAGGGCATCCGCGAGAACCAGCTGATCGGCTACGGCCTGGTCGTCGGCCTCAACGGCACCGGCGACACGCTGAACAACTCGCCCTTCACCCGCCAGTCAATCCAGTCGATGATGGAACGGCTGGGCGTCAACACCCGCGGCATGAACCTGCGCACCGCCAATGTCGCAGCCGTCATGGTCACCGCCAACCTGCCGCCCTTCGCCACCCAGGGCACACGGATCGACGTCAAGGTCTCGGCCATGGGCGATTCCCGCTCGCTGCAGGGCGGCGAATTGCTCGTCACCCCCCTCGTCGGCGCCGATGGCGAGGTCTATGCGGTCGGCCAGGGCGCCGTTGCCATTGCCGGCTTCCAGGCCCAGGGCGCGGCTGCGAGCATCACCCGCGGCGTACCGACCGTCGGCCGCGTCTCCAACGGCGGCATCGTCGAGCGCGAGGTTGCCTTCTCGATCAACCGCATGGCCTCCATCAAGCTGGCGCTGCGCAATCCCGATCTGACCACCGCCCGGCGCATTGCCGCCGCCATCAACGATTTCATCGGCGCGCCGACCGCCGAGCCGACCGATCCGGGCACGATCCACCTCAAGGTGCCGCAGCGCTTCGAGGGCAACATCGTCAACCTGCTGACCGAGATCGAGCAGTTGCGCGTGCAGCCCGACCAGGTCGCCAAGGTCGTTATCGACGAAGCCTCCGGCATCATCGTCATGGGCAAAGACGTGCGCGTCTCGACCGTGGCGGTGGCGCAGGGCAACCTCACCGTTACCATCTCGGAACGCCCGCAGGTGAGCCAGCCGGGTCCCTTCTCGCAGGGCCAGACGGTGGTCACCCCGCGGACCCAGATCCAGGCCACCGAGGATGGCAAGCGTCTCGCCCTCGTGCGCGAGGGCATCTCGCTGCAGGAACTGGTCGACGGCCTCAACGCCCTCGGTATCGGCCCGCGCGACATGATCGCCATTCTTCAGGCGATCAAGGCGGCCGGCGCGCTTCAGGCCGAGATCGAGGTGCTGTGATGCGGAGTCAGACCCCCGAACGCGCGATCCTCAATACCTATACCCCCGCTGCCGCCAAAGTGGCCGGCTCGAAGGAGCAGCGCGCCTGGGGCCAGGCGCAGAACTTCGAGCAGGTGTTCCTCAACACCATGTTCGGCCAGATGTTCACCGGCATCGGCACCGAGTCTCCGCTCGGCGGCAAGAACAGCGAGGCCTGGCGCGGCATGCTGGTCGACGAATATGCCAAGTCGGTCAGCGCCCAGGGCGGCGTCGGCCTCGCCAACCACATCTACCGCGAACTGGTGAGCGCGCAGGAGGCCGGCACCCGCCGCCTGCCGTCCCTGCCGACGACGCCGGCCCTGCCTGCCGCCGCGCTGCCGAGGTCGCAATGACCGAGCCGTTCGACCTGCAGGCCCCTGCCGCCATCGGGACGCCTGCCGAGGCGGCCGCTTTCATCCAGTCCCTCCGTCGCACCATGGGCGAACTCGCCGCAGCCCTCGCCAAGGAGACCGCCTTCGTGCGCAGCGCACAGATGCGCGCGGCATCCCCGATCGAGGCGAAGAAGGCCGAACTGTCTCGTCGCTACATGGCGGAACTCGCGGTGCTGAAGGCTAATGCAGCCTTCTTGAAGCGCATCGCCGGCCCGGCCCTCGCCGTGGTGCGGACCGAGAACGAGGCGCTCCAGCGCGCCCTTGAGGTGAACCTAGCCGTCCTCGCCACGGCCCACGCGGTCGCCGAGGGCATCATCCGCCACGTTTCGGCGGCGGTACAGGCGAAACGCGCCCCCGCCGGCTATGGCGCGACCGGCCGGGCCACCGCCCCGCCACCGCGGGCGAGCGCGCCGGTCGCCATCGTCAAAAGCCTTTAAGACGCTACGTCAGCACTGAATTCGTTAAGAATGCGCGGAAATCTTTCCGTGCGGATTCACCATATGTCCTAACGTCACCTTAGGACATGCCGCCTATTGTCCGGCACTCGGGAGAAGAGGGATCACGAGGTCCCACCCCCGCAGGGAGTACCGGTCATGGACATCGCGTCCAATCGACCGGCCGTCGGATCGAATTCAACCGGGCGGCCGGACGCCGTGCAGTACCGCGAGGCGGTACGGACGGAATTGCCCCGCGAGCAGCGGGTGTCTCAACCTGTCGGTGGCGGTGCCACCACGGGCACAGACGACCGACGCGCGGGGGATGCCGCCGTGCGCGACGCGCGCATCCTCGCCGACCGCCGCGCGCGGATGGAGCGGATCGCCGACACGGTGCGCGAGTCGCTGCAGCGCCGGATCGAGAAGGACGACGCCGCGGGCGTCCTGGTCTACCGCACGGTGGACAAGGTGACCGGCGAGGTCGTCCGCCAGTTCCCCGACGAGATGATCCTCAAGCTCAAGGCCTATGCGCGCGAAATGGCACGCCAGGAGCAAGTCGAGGCAGAAGGCCCGCGCGTCGAACGCGTGGCATAAACACAGTTTCCCCTGTGCGAAACAGCCGCCGCCAGGCGGCTTTCGGCGTTTCAGGCGGATCGTCTCGGCGCGAGCAGGATCAGAGCGACGCCGATCAGCACCACCGCCGTGCCGAGGATCATGCGCAGGTCGAACCGGTCGCCGGTGACGACCACGCCGAGGCCGATGGCCATGAGCGGGCACATGAGAGTCAGCGTCGAGATCAGGTTAGCCTCGTATTTCTGAACCAGCTTGAAGAACAGGCTATGGCCGAACAGCGAGACGGCCAGCGCGGTATAGATAAGCGCGACGAGGAACGGCCAGCCGGCCGCAATCACCCGCTCGGCCTGGTTGGTCTCCAGCGCCATGGAGCCGAGCGCCAGCGGCAGGCATGAGGCAAATCCGACCCAAGCCTGGAACTGCATCGGCTCAACATTGGTGGTCTTTTTCATCATCACCATGCCGAACGACGATGCGATGGCGCTCGCCAGCACGAACAGCAGGCCGATCGACACGGCGAAGCCCTGCGGGTCGTACATCACCGTGATCGCGCCAACGAACGCGAACGCGATGCCAAGGCCACGCCGCCAGCCGATCCGCTCGCCAAGCATGGCGACCGACAGCAGCGCCGTGATCGGCACGCCAAGCTGGATCACGACCGCCGCCCCCGACGGGGTAGCGTTCATCAGACCGACGGAGACCAGCCCGAAGCCGCCCGCCCCCATCAGGACGCCGACGAGGACGATGCGCCAGCGCGGTCGCGGCCACGGCAGAAGCCATGGCGCGGCCACAAGGAACACGAGCAGGAAGCGCAGAGCCGAGAAGGCGAACGGGGGCACGTCCAGTTGCACCAGCACCAGCTTGGTGACGACGAAATTGGTGGCCCAGACGAAGCAGACCAGCATCAGGACGGCGAAATCACGCGCGAGCATGACCACGCCTAGCGACCCGGCCCGCTCCCATGCAACCGGTCCGGCCGCGCGGCTGTCATGCCCGCTGGCGCCGGAACCAGCCGCAAGCGGCCCTCAGCCTGGCGCGATCATCTTCCGGGGGTCGACCAGCTCGACGTACTCGGCCTCCGTGACGAGGCCGGTCTTCAGCGCCTCCTCCTTCAGCGTGGTCCCGTTCTTGTGCGCGGTCTTGGCGATCTTCGCCGCATTGTCGTAGCCGATTTTCGGCGCCAGCGCCGTGACCAGCATCAGCGAGCGCTCGACGCCGGCGCGGATATTGTCCTCGCGCGGTTCAATGCCGACGACGCAGTTCTCGGTGAAGGACACCGCCGCATCGGCCATCAGCCTGACTGACTGAAGGAAATTGTAGGCCATGACCGGGTTGAACACGTTCAACTCGAAATGGCCCTGGCTCCCCGCGAAGGTGATCGCGGCATTGTTGCCGAAGATCTGCACGCAGACCTGCGTCAGCGCCTCGCACTGGGTCGGATTGACCTTGCCCGGCATGATCGAGGAGCCCGGCTCGTTCTCCGGGAGGCTCAGCTCGCCGAGGCCGGCGCGCGGACCGCTCCCGAGGAAGCGGATGTCGTTGGCGATCTTGAATAGCGAGGCCGCCACCGTGTTGATCGCCCCGTGCGAGAACACCATGGCGTCATGGGCGGCCAACGCCTCGAACTTGTTCGGCGCCGAGGTGAACTTCAGGCCGGTGATGGCAGCGATCCGGTCGGCCACCATCTCGGCAAAGCCGACCGGCGCGTTGAGGCCGGTGCCGACAGCCGTTCCGCCCTGGGCGAGCTGCATGAGGGCCGGCAGCGTCTGTTCGATGCGGGCAATGCCGTTCTCGACCTGCTGGGTGTAGCCGGAGAACTCCTGCCCGAGGGTCAGCGGCGTCGCGTCCTGGGTATGGGTGCGGCCGATCTTGACGATCCCCGCCCAGGCCTTTGCCTTGTCGTTCAGCGCGTTGCGCAACTGCTGCAGCGCCGGGAGAAGGCGATGGACGATCTCCTCGGCGCAGGCGATGTGCATGGCCGTCGGATAGGTATCGTTCGACGACTGGCTCATGTTGACGTGGTCATTGGGATGGACCGGCTTCTTCGAGCCCATCTCGCCGCCCAGCATCTCGATGGCACGGTTCGAGATCACCTCGTTGGCGTTCATGTTGGACTGGGTCCCGGACCCCGTCTGCCACACGACCAGCGGGAAATGCGCGTCGAGCTTGCCCTCGATCACCTCCTGCGCTGCCTTCACGACGGTCTCGCCGACGTGCCCGTCGAGCCGGCCGAGCGCCATGTTGGTCTCGGCCGCGGCGCGCTTGACGATGCCGAGCGCCCGCACGATCGGCGCCGGCTGCTTCTCCCAGCCAATCCTGAAATTGCCGAGCGAGCGCTCGGCCTGCGCGCCCCAGTAGCGATCGCCTGCGACCTCGATGGGGCCGAACGTGTCGGTTTCGGTGCGGGTCCTGGTCATGGCGGGTCTCCTCGAGACGGCAGATGATGGCGGGGTCATCGACGTCGCGGACGCCTTCCGCGCGGTCTCGATCGGGGCCTGAGATAGGCCGCCGCGACGGCGCGCGCAAATCGCCGTCGAGCGATGGAATCGGCATTTCTGCCGCCCGGCAAAACCTGCCCGGTTAACATTTGCCGTGTCTGCACGGCCACACTCCCCTACCCTAAGCCATTAAAATCGCGCGCGAAAACGTCCATGAGACGGAAATTAACCTTTGATTAGGGTTAACGGGCCAGATTGCAGCGACGAACTAGGCCCCGCGAGAATCGTCGGGGATCGGCCGAGGACATCAGAATGAGCGATATCGTCCTTTCGAAAGGCATTCGCGGCAACCTGCTTTCGTTGATGAACACCGCGGATCTGCGCGACCGCACGCAGTACCGCCTGTCCACCGGCAAGAAGGTCAACACGGCCCTCGACAATCCCGGCAACTTCTTCTCGGCCGCGATGCTCAACTCGCGCGCCACCGACATCACCAACCTGCTGGACGGCATCGGCACTGCCATCAAAACGCTGGAAGCGGCTGACAACGGCATCCGCTCCATCGTCCGCGTCGTCGAGAACGCCCAGGCCCTCGCCCGCCAGGCCCAGGGCTCGGCCGCGACCACCGCCCGCCTCTCCGGCATCCTGCCCATGGTCAGCGGCCTGCAGGGCGCGCTGACCACCACGACGAACCTGTCGACCGTTGGCTTCGCGGTCGGCGAGACCATCACCATCAACACCGGCACCGGCCGCCAGACCACGCTGACGATCGCCGCCGGCTCGACGGTCGGCGACCTGGTCGATGCCATCAACAACAACACCGGCGCGGCGGTCGCCACGGGCACCGGCGTCACCATCGGCGGCACGGCCGGCGCGGATGCCCGCGCCCTGCTCTCCCCCGACGGCCGCCTTGTGGTCGAGACCATCGGCACCCAGCCGATCGCGATCACCTCGACCAATGCCGGCACGGCGCTCACCAATATGGGCTTTCCGAACGCCAACGACCGGACCAAGGTCGCGGGCGAACTGAACGTCACGCGCTCCAACATCGCCGCCCAGTTCTCCGAACTGCGCCGCCAGATCGACCAGCTTTCCAAGGATTCCGGCTTCAACGGCGTCAACCTGCTAGCGGCCGACACGCTGCAGGCCATGTTCAACGAGCGCCAGACTTCGTCCCTGACGATCACCGGCGTGCGTTTCTCGGTCGAGGAGGATCTGTCGATCCGCGACCAGATGAACAATTTCCAGACCGACAAGGACATCAACACGGCGATGGCCGACCTGTCGGCCGCCATGGCGAAGCTGCGCTCGCAGTCGAGCGCCTTCGGCTCCAACCTCGCCCTCGTCCAGATCCGTCAGAAGTTCACCCAGGAAATGGCGAGCACGCTGAAGACCGGCGCCGACAACCTGGTCCTCGCGGACATGAACGAGGAAGGCGCCAACATGCTGGCCCTCCAGACCCGCCAGCAGTTGTCGACGCAAGCGCTGTCGCTCGCCAACCAGGCCGACCAGAGCGTGCTCAGCCTGTTCGGCTAAGCCGTCGCTCCACAGTCATGAATGATCGAACGGCGGGTTCAGGGCCCGCCGTTTTCCATCTTGGACCGACCCTGTAGTGCGCCGCCCTGCCGGCCATCGCTTGTGCTAACCTGACGCGGCTGTCGAATCGCGGAGAGGCTTGCATGGCGCTGAAAGTCGAATTGAAGCCCGGCGAGAAATTCATCCTCGGCGACAGCGTCATCGTCAACGACGACCAGCGCACGCGGCTCACCATCGAGGGCGAGGCGCCGATCCTGCGCGAGAAGGACGTGATGACCGTCGAGGCGGCCGACACGCCCTGCAAGAAGATCTACCTCATCGTCCAGCTCATGTACCTGTCGCGGGAGCCGGCGCTGCACCACAAGATGTATTTCGACCTGGTCAACGATGTGGTGAAGGCCGCGCCCTCGACACTTCGCTTCGTCGACGAGATCAACAATTACATATTAACCGGTACGCTCTACAAAGCATTGAAGGCCACCAAGGGCCTCATCGAGTACGAAGGGACGCTGTTGGGTCATGCATCACGGAGCAGCAGCGTACGCGTCGACGGCTAAGGTCACCGCAACGGCCAGCCCGCGCGAACTCGAAGCCAGTCTGTTGCTCAAGGCGGCCGCGAAAATCCAGTCGGTCAAGGACCAGTGGCCGCAGAAGGCCGGCGAGCTCGGCGCTGCCCTCGCCTACAACCGCAAGCTCTGGACCATCCTGTCGACCTCGGCGACAAGGCCGGAAAACCCGCTGCCGCTGCCGATCAAGAACAATATCGCCAATCTCGGCCTGTTCATTTTCCAGCGCACGGTCGACATCGAGATCGAGCCGGCCCCCGAAAAGCTCGGCATCCTCGTCTCGATCAATTCGAACATCGCCGCGGGCCTCGCCGGCCGCGGCTGAGGACCACCCGCCACGCACCTGGCGCCGCGCTTCGTTTCCGAACGATCAGAGGTACTTGAGCAGCGACAGCTGCGACAGCATCGATGTCGTCTGGTAGCTCGCCTGCAGATTGGTCTGCAGTGCCAGGATCTGGACCGCCACCTCGTTGTCGTCGACGCCCTCGATGTCGGTCAGGAGACCGCCGAGCATCGACCGGCTGTCGGTATGGCGCGTCTTGGCGGAGTTGGCGCCCGTATTGGCAGCGGCGATCTCGACGCGGATCGATTCCACCGTCTGCGTCGCATTCTCCATGCTCAGGCCGGAGACGATACGCGGGGTGAGCGCCTGATAGCGGTCGAGCGCGTTCGTATCGGTCGTGCTGAAGCGCAGCGAACTGGCGACCGCGAGATACTGGACCGTCGTCCGCAGCGCCGCCTCGTCGGCCCGCACGCCGTAGGAGACGGCCTGGGCGCTGTCGATCTCGGCCGAGGCCGTCGAGCGCGGATTAGTGGAGACGCGGTCGCCTTGATACCAGCGGACCGTATTGGTCTCGGCATTCTGCGGCGTGTCGTAGGCGACGGCATCGGCCATGGTGCCGGAAACGCCCGGCACGAGGCGCTTCGGCACGCCCGGCTCGATGCCCGGAGGTCCCGCCAGCGCGACAGGGTTGGTCTCGCCATGGAAGAAATCGTCGCCGGCCTTCACCGCCGAAGCTGCCGCAAGCTTGCTGCCGACCAGCTTGCCGAGCTGGACGCCGAGCGTTGCGCGCAAGTTATCGAGCGTTGCCGCAGAGGTCGCACCGACCTTGAATTCGTTGGAGGCGACCACCTCGGCATCGGGATCGACGGCGTTCAGCGCAATCCGCTCGATGGTGCCGTCCGGCAGGGTGAAGCTGAGTGTCAGCGACTGTCCCGGCGAGGTATTGCCCGCACCCGCCGCGATCGACAGCGAAGCCGGCGGCCCGGCCGTCGGGGTCGCGGTGATGCCGTCCAGTGCCCCGGATGTCGTGCCGATCTTGAGGCCGAACGTGTGGACGCCGTCCTCCGCGATCGTCACGGGCTGGACGCCCGCGGCCGAGACGGTCAGGCGGCCGGTCGCCGCCGGATCGCGCTCGGGGCTAGCCGAGGCAACGCCGAGATCGGCCTGCATGCGTTCCAGCAGCGTCGTCTTGAAACCGTCCTTCGAGCCATCGCCGTTCATGAACACCGAACTGTCGAGCACCGGCGGTGTGGCGCTCTTGCGGCCGGAGAAGACGAAGCGGCTGCCGTCGCTGGCGTTCAGCATGGAGATGATGGCGTCCAGCCCGTCGCCGGCCGCCACCTGGCCGATCGTGCGGCCCGAGGACAAAGTGAACTCGTTCGGCTGCATCGAGGTCTTGGTCGAGGCGATGGTCTTCTGCACGCCCTGGAGCGAGGTCTCGATGATGGTGACACGCGTCGAAACGAGCGAAATGTTCTGCTGCCAGGCGTCGATCTGGCTCAGCGAGGCGCGGAAGGCCAGCGCGAAGCCACGATCGGAGCCGAGCCCGCCATAGGTCTCGGACTTCTTGCCGGAACCGAGCTGGCGCTGCAGGTCCGCCACCTTGTCCTTCATGCGGACGAAGTCGCTGGGTCCCATGCCCGTCAGGATGCCGGAGGTGCGGATGGCCATAGCCTGTGCCTCACATCTGCCGGAGGATGTCGAACATTTCGCGCACCGCGCTCATGACCCGCGCATTGGCGCCATAGGAAGTCTGGAGCGTGATCAGCATGGTCATTTCCTGGTCGATGTTGACCGCAGCAACACTGTCGAATCGGGCCTGGAGCTGGGTGACGACCGCTTCCTGGCCTTCCGCGAGCTGCTCGGCGGTTGCCGCCGCATTGGTCTGGTTGGTGATCACCGCCCGCGCGTAGGATAGGACCGAACCCTGGAACGGGTTCGCAGTGGTGCCGAGCCCACCCGCCGGGGCGTAGTAGCGCCCGGCATTGGCCAGTGCCGAGGCGAGGAACGACGGCCGTGTCGCATCGGATTCGAGCGTGGTCGGCGTGATCTTCACGAGCGCACTCGGATCAGCCTTCAGCGCGGCGTTGACGTCGATCCGCGACGCGAGGCCGACGAACTGCGAACCCGACGTTGTCATGCGGTTCGAATAGATGCCGCCGACCGCCGACGTGTCGACGAAGAAGGGCAACGAAGAGCCACCACCAGTCAGCGACTGCGCCGTCACATAGGCGGCCCCGTTGTTGACCGTCGCGCCGCCGGTGACGGTCGGGTCGGCGAGCAGGCGCAGGTTGCCGCCGGAGAGCGATACGCCGAAGGCCCCGGCTGGCGCGCCCGCTCCGGCCGCCCAGGTGTCGATCGCCGCCTGCATCTGGCTTGCATGGCCGGCAGCCGAAGAGCCGGTCAGGCGGAAGACGATGTCGTCGGGATCGGACGTCATGTTGTCCGACATCGGAAGGGTCGTATCGTCGACCCGCTTGAAGGTGATCTTCTGCGTCACGCCATTGGCGGTGAGTTGGACCGTCACGGTATCGCCGTCGGCGAGCCCCGCCCCCAGCGCCATGTCGTAGCCGGTGGTGGGGCCGGGCCCGGCGACCGACGCCGGCGTCGTGGTCGAGCCGGTTCCGAGCGCCTGGGCAAGGCCCGCCGCGATCTGGTCGAGCTGAGCCTGGGCGGCCGGCAGGGCATTGTCGCGCAGGTCGATCAGCGCGGCGATGGAGCCCGACTTGAAGACGCCGGCGGCGATCAGGTCGACATTGCCGGAGGGCGTATCAGCCATGATCGTGCCGACCGTGCGCTTTGTCGGGTCCGCGCTATAGGCATTGGTCGGGCCGATGATGTCGCGCGCGTCGAAGCTCAGTTCCGGCTTGGTGGTCGACAGCAGCACGAAGCCGCTGCCGCCGTAGAGCTGCACCGCACCGCGATCGTCGTAGACGGTGCGGACATCGACATAGGTGCTGATTTCGGAGACCAAATGGTCGCGCTGGTCGAGCAGCCCGACGCGCGCCTCGTCGTCGAACGAGACCTTCAGGCGCCCATTGACCTTGGAGAGGTCGGACAGGAGGCTGTTAAGCCGCACGGTGGCATCGGAGAGGCCTTTCTCGGCGTCGAGCCGCATGGCCTGCGTCGAGGTCGAGAGGCTGCGCAGGGTCTGCGCCACCACCGTCGCGGAATTGATCACGCCCGAGCGGGCCGTCTGGCTCTCCGGCGAGGTCAGCAGCGTCTGGAACGAGGACGAGAAATCGTTGAGGACGGTATCGAGCGCGCGCGCCGAGCCCGGCTCGCCGAACATCTGGTCGAGCCGCGACAGGAACTGCGACCGCGTCGTGGCATAGCCCGAATTCGCCTTCTCGGTGACCAGCTGGCGTTGAACGAAAGCGTCGTATTCGCGCCGGATTGACCCGACCGCAATGCCGGAGATCTGGTCGCCGGCGAGCAGCTGGACCGGATCGATGGTCTTGCGGGTATAGGACGGATTGCCCGCGTTCGAGATGTTCGCCGAGGTCAGCGACGTCGCGATCGAGGTGAAGCGCAGTCCCGAGAGCGCGTTGTTGAGGGCGCCGGTGAGCATGATCCGTCACTCCTTGACGAGGCTCATGATCCGCCTCAGCGGATCATGTTGATCGTTTCCTGCAACATCGAGTTGGAGGTGGTGACGATGCGGGTATTGGCCGCATAGGCCTGCTGCGTGATGATCAGCTTCGTGAACTCCTCGGAGATGTCGACGTTCGACCCTTCCAGGCTCTGCGAGATGATGCGGCCCGGTGCGCCCATGATCGGCGGGCCGGAGCCCGAGGTCTCGGCGAAGGCGCCGCCGTCGAGGCGCTTCAGCATGTTGTCGCCGTTGAAGCCGGCAAGCGGGATCGAGTACAGGTCCACCGACTGGCCGTTGGAGTAGTTGCCGCGCACGCGGCCGGCATCGGTGATCGTGACGTTCATCAGCTCGCCGACGGCGTAGCCGTTCTGGCCGATATCGGTGACCTGCACGGTGCCGTCGGTCCGGGCATATTGCGACAGGCCGCTGGTGCCGAGGTCGAGCGTGACATTGCCGACGCTGGTGCCGTTGACGGTGAGGCCGGTAATGGTCGGGTTGCTGGTCGGCGACGTGAGCTGGCCGGTCGCGCCGAAGGTGAAGTCGCCGCCGATGCGCGTCCAGGTCTCCGAACCCGCCGTCGTGTTCGACTGGTAGTAGGCGCTCCAGGTGTCGGAGACGGCGGGCGGGCCGGCCGCGGCATTGGCGGTCTTGCCCCAGCGGACCTGCACGTTCACCTCGTTGCCGAGGGCGTCGTAGACCGTCACGGAGCCGCCAGCGACCGAGGTGGACACGAATGTCCCGGAATCGGCGGGCGGGATGGTGGCGTCGCCGATCAGTCCGGGGTCCATCAGTTCGCTGCCCGGGACCGTGGCCGAAGCGCTGGAGGTGGCGGGGACTGTCGGCAGGCTGGCGCGATAGTTGATCTGCGAAGTGGCGCGCGCCGGGATGACGTCGTTGGTCACCTGGATCGGCACCGGCGACGAGCCGACCGGGTTGCCGGTGGTGCGGTCGAGGCGCAGGCCGCGCAGGTAATAGCCGGCGCCGTTGACCATGTAACCGTTGGCGTCGATCGTGAAGTCGCCGCGCCGGGAATAGTTGTTGGAGGCGCCGAAGATCGGCTGGCCGTCGACGAATCCGGCCGGCTGCTGGACGATGAAGTAGCCGTCGCCGTTGATCGCGAGATTGGTGGTGATTGAGGTCGCGGCGATCTGCCCCTGGATGGTGTTGGTGGCGCGCGACTGGCCGGTGACCGAGCCGGACAGCTCCCGCTTCGGGCCGGAATCCGGAATGAGATCGATGAAGCTCGTCTCGATCCGCTTGAAGGCGGTGGTCTGCGAGTTGGCGATGTTGCCGGAGATGTTCTCCAGCGCATAAGCCTGCGCCGAGAGGCCGCTGACCGCGGTGGTCATTGCGCCGAAGATACCCATGAACCCCTCCGCCGGCGTCACGCCGGAACCCGACAAGCGATGGACAGCCACCGCACTCGGCCCATTGCGTAGCAGCGGCCGTGCCACCGGCCTTGCGGGGATGATTTCCATATTTTTCAGCGGCTTAGATGGTAAACAGAACCTTTCCGGCCAAGGCGCCGGCAGTTTCGCCTGTGCCGATCGGCAGATTCTGCCGGGTGTTGCAGGCGCACCAAGCGACCCCTACCCTGCCGCGCGACCGTCGGGCGATCCGTCCGCGAACCGATTCAAACGAGGAAATTCCATGGCGTCCGGGCGTTTCGAGGGGACACAGGCCTATGTCGCGACCGACGACCTGAAGGTTGCGGTCAATGCCGCCATCACGCTGGAACGGCCTCTCCTCGTGAAGGGCGAGCCCGGTACCGGCAAGACGGTGCTGGCCATCGAGATCGCCAAGGCCATCGGCGCGCCGCTGATCGAGTGGCATGTGAAATCGACCACCAAGGCGCAGCAGGGCCTTTACGAATACGACGCGGTCTCGCGCCTGCGCGACAGCCAACTCGGCGACGAGCGGGTGAAGTCCATCGGCAACTACATCAAGCGCGGCAAGCTCTGGGAGGGCTTTACCGCCCCCCAGCGGCCCGTCCTGTTGATCGACGAGATCGACAAGGCCGACATCGAGTTCCCGAACGACCTCCTGCAGGAGCTCGATCGCATGGAGTTCTTCGTCTACGAGACCGGCGAGACCGTGAAGGCGGTCCAGCGCCCGATCGTGGTCATCACCTCGAACAACGAGAAGGAGCTGCCGGACGCCTTCCTGCGTCGCTGCTTCTTCCACTACATCAAGTTCCCGGACGCCGCGACGATGCAGGCGATCGTCGACGTCCATTTCCCCGGCATCAAGCAGAAGCTGGTCGCCGAGGCACTGCGCATCTTCTACGAAGTGCGCGAGGTGCCGGGCCTGAAGAAGAAGCCATCCACCTCCGAACTCCTCGACTGGCTGAAGCTGCTGATGGTCGAGGACATGAGCCCGGAAACGCTGCGCGAGAAGGATCCGCGCAAGGCGATTCCGCCGCTCCACGGCGCCTTGCTGAAGAACGAGCAGGACGTCCATCTGTTCGAACGCCTGGCCTTCCTCGCCCGGCGCGGTTGAGCTGCCTGGCCGGCGCGCTATCGTGACGGCCGTCGAGTCGCCCAGCCGGGCCGACAAGGCCCACGCATGACGGCCGCACGCATGACCCGCGCGATCACCGGACCGCTCCGCCGCGCCGCCCTTCTCGGCGGAGGGGTCCTGCTTGCCGGTTGCGCGGCCGGGCTCGACGCCTCTCCGCCCCTGCCGATATCGGGATCGGGCTGGGCCATCGAGCGGCAGGTGGCCCGCTGCCGGGCGACGCAGTCCGGAGGCACGCGAGCTGGCATGGCAGGTGGTGGCGGCGTCTTCCTCTTCGGCGGCGTGACCGCGGTCTCGCGCAACGATTCCCCGAACGGCTGCGGGCCCATCCTCGCACTCACGGACGAGGATGTCGGCGAGATCCGCACCCTGACGCAGGCGATTGGCGCGGGCGCGCGCGGGCTAGAAACTAACTGGCAGAGTCGCGCCGGCGCACGCCGGGAGATCGTGCTGTCGGTCTATCCCGCCGCTGCCAGCGCCGGCCGGCCCTGCCGCATGGTGTCCGCGACGCTGACAGTGTTCGGTGACGCCGCCGGCGCGCTCCTCGGCGCACCGCCCGTCACCGCGCTCGACGAGCAGCGCGTCTGTCGGACCCAGAGCGGCGCCTGGGAGCCGGGCTAGAAGGCTCCGTCCGATACATCAGCATGCGCCGGACGGGATGATGCGGAAATACAGGGCCGCTTCACTGGCCCCCATGACAACGACCCTCGCCATTCTCCTCGCCGTCGCGCCTCTCGGCCTCGTCGGCCTCGCGATCCGCCGAGATCTCACGCTGGCCCCGGCGGCGGCGCCAGCAACGGCTGCCGGAAGGGACTTGCAGAACACGCCGGAATCCTGGACCAATTGACGTATCTTACGTTGGGTAAGGGCTGAACGATGAGCACGACACTCGCGGTTCTCCTGGCCATTGGCGGCGCCGGTATCGCCCTGCTCGCCGTGCTGTTCGGCGGCGGCGGCTCGTCCGACAGCGATTCCTCCTCGAGCGATTCCTCCGACAGCACCGCGTCTTCCAGCAGCGACGGTGGCGGGGGTGGTGATGGCGGCGGCGGGGGTGGCGACTGAGCCGACGCCGGGCCGGTAGCCAATTGTCGGCCTGACACGCGCGTCAGGCTGTCCCCTTCACGCGATCGACGATCCAGCGGACCAGCCGCAGCCCGCCGTAGATGATCGCGATGACCGATGCGAGGCCCAGCGCACCGGACCCGAGATCGGCAAGGGCATTTGGCCCCGCTGCACTGGCAAGGATGGCGTGGAGGAAGCCGGCCAGCATGAGCAGCCCGAGGAACAGCGCGAAGCCCAGCCCCCAGACCCGTCCGGATGTCGGCTCCGCGACATCGGCACCGCCCTGCCGACGTCGCGCCAACCACCGTCCGAGCCGCCGCGCAAGGCGCAGCGAGATGAACACCGCGCTGTAGAGCGGCGGTATCGCGCCGACCCCGATGAACGAGGCGATCAGGGTGACGGCCACGCTCTGTCGCATCGCGTCGGCAAGCCCGCCGGCCAATCCCGGCGGACAGGGCGGAAAACGCAGTCCCAGTGCCGCCGGGCAGCCCGCCCAGCGCGACATCGTATCGAGCAGGATCATGCTCGCGATGACCCAGAGCCCCGGCAGGGTCAGCAGCCAGCCGAGCATGAGCACCCAGTGGCGGCGCGGCCGGACGGCGGGAGCGGGCGGAAGCGACGCGGTATCGATTGCCATGGGCGGCAGAGTTGGTCGCCCCTGTTTCCGGTCGATGCCGCGCGGCCCCGCCTCGTGCCCGCGACATCGCCCTGATTCATCGAATTCCGGCGTCCGGGTTCGCCCATTCTCAACACCTCCGGCGGCATGATCCGCACATGGACATGCTGGTCCTCGCCGCTTTCGCAGTCCTCGTGGCGCTCATCGCCGCTCAGGCCTGGTACCACCGCTGGTGCGATCGCAACGGCGTCGCGCGTGCGGCCGGCTCGACGTCGATGGACGGCGTCTCCTCGTCCGACGACGACGGGGGCGACTGATCGCTATGCCCCGCAGGCCGGCAGCTTCGCCTGCCAGTCCGACTGCGGGATGATCTGCCTGAGGTCGAGCCCGTCCACCAGCGTGATGTAGGGCTCGCCGCGGGCCGGCTTCAGGAAGCTCGACATCAGCACCGGCCCGGCGGGAATGGGCGCGGTCTTGCAGCCGCCCGACACCTTGATCTCCAGGCTGCCGCGCACGCGGGGCCCGCGTTCGACCGAAGCCCGCACGCGCTGCTGGATGGCGGCGACGCGCGGCACGTCGGCTGTTGCGACCCGCCAGACGCTGAGCGCAAAGCCGGCCCGTCCCTCGCCGGCAAGCCCCGCTCGCTCGCGATCTTCGGTCACCTCCTCCAGAACGAATACGTCCTCGGTCGGTTGCCCACCCTCGACACGCGTCCGGATCGTCATGGTCGCGTCGCCGGGCCTGACGCGCAACATGCCGGGCAGCCTCAGGCCGGCCCGCACGTCGCCCATGTCCAGGGTCGCGAAATCCAGGCGCATCAGCCTTGGCAGGCTGGTGATGGGCGTCGACAGACAGCCTCCCAGTGCGAAGGACGTTGCCAGGACAGCAGCGAAGCGCAGGAGACAATGGGGAGAACGCATGACGTGATCCTGATTGACGATGATGATTTATTGTTTTACAGCAATTTCTTATCAACGCAAGCCGAGGCTCACCGTGACCCACATCATCGACCGCCGGACCGCCGACGACACCCGCCAGTCCCGCCTCGCAGGCTGGATGTCCGGCGTGACACTGGCCGGCATTGTCGTCGCGGTGGCCGGAACATTCTGGATCTGGACCGACCGGAAACTGGTCGAGACGCTGCTCGCGCCCCATCTCGGCCTCGCCGGCCACCCGGTCACAGTCACGCCGTCGGTGCAGTTGATCGGCCTGGCTTTGTCCGCTCCGGCCCTTGGCCTGTTAATCTATCTGCTGCTGCAGGCGCGAGCCGTCTTCCGCGGCTTTGCCACCGGCATGCGCTTCACCGACCTGGTCGCCATCCGTGTCTCGCGCATCGGCTGGATTCTTGTCGCCAAGGGTCTGCTCATGCCGTTCTGGCGGGCGGTCGCGAGCGTCGTGCTGACCTATTCCAACCCGTCCGGCCAGAAGGCCCTCGCTCTGGTCTTCAGCATGGACGATATCCTCTGGGCGATCGTCGGCGCCCTGCTCGTCGCCATCGGCTGGACGTTGCGCGAAGCGGCTCGAATCGCCGAGGAACATGCGAGCTTCGTGTGATGGCGATCCTCGTGAACCTCGATGTGATGCTGGCGCGCCGGAAAATGCGTTCCAAGGAGCTCGCCGCCATCGTCGGCATCACCGAGGCGAACCTGTCGCTGCTGAAATCCGGCAAGGTGAAGGGCGTGCGGTTCGACACGCTCGACGCCATCTGCCGGGCGCTTGGCTGCCAGCCCGGCGACATCCTCGAACATGTCGGCGACGACGATCCGCGCCTCGCCTCATACCCGAAGGACTGATCTGTAAGTCGGTCTCAGGCGACAAAGCAATTGCTGGCGACGATCTCCGCCGCCGCGGCGACCTGCGCGACGGCAACGCTTCATTCTTGTCTTTTCCAGTCAAAAGGCGCACGATTGCCACATGAGGAACGCGCTGGCCTTGCTCGGTTTTGTGGCAATCATTCTCGCACTGCCCCTTTCCTGGTGGCTGGTCGAACGCGCGCGACGGGATCCGCAGGCCCGCCTCGGTGAGGACAATCGGGCCAAAGTGGACCGTCTGTCCGCAGGAACGGGCGTCGGTGGTGGCGGGGGCTTTTCCGCCTGATCCGTCGAAGGGCGGGATGACGACGGGGCGCCGAGCCCCTAAACTCCCAGCATGTTCATCACGTTCTTCCACGACCTGAAGAAGGCCGGCGTGCCGGTCACGGTGCGCGAGTATCTCACCCTCATGGAGGCGCTTGACGCCGACATCATCGAGCGCTCGCCGACCGACTTCTACTACCTCTCGCGCGCCGCCCTGGTGAAGGACGAGCGCAACATCGACAAGTTCGACAAGGTTTTCGGCGCCACCTTCAAGGGGCTGGAAAGCCTCGCCGAGGGGCTCGACGTCAACATCCCCGAGGAATGGCTGAGGAAGCTGACCGAAAAATTCCTCACCGAGGAGGAAAAAGCCCAGATCGAGGCGCTCGGCGGCTGGGACAAGCTGATGGAGACGCTGAAGGAGCGCCTCGCCGAGCAGAAGGGCCGTCATCAGGGTGGCAACAAGTGGATCGGCACCGGCGGCACCTCGCCCTTCGGCGCCCACGGCTACAATCCCGAAGGCATCCGCATCGGCCAGGACTCGAACCGCAACTTCCGCGCCGTGAAGGTCTGGGACAAGCGCGAGTTCAAGGACTACGACGACACGGTCGAGCTCGGCACCCGCAACATCAAGATCGCGCTGCGCCGTCTGCGCAAGTTCGCCCGCACCGGCTCGCCCGACGAACTCGACCTCGACGGCACCATTCGCGAGACCGCGCGCCACGGCTTCCTCGACGTCCAGATGCGGCCCGAGCGGCGCAACTCCATCAAGACGCTGATCTTCTTTGATGTCGGCGGCTCGATGGACTGGCACATCCAGCTCTGTGAGGAGCTGTTCTCGGCAGCCAAGGCCGAGTTCAAGCACATGGAATATTTCTACTTCCACAACTGCCTTTACGAGAAGGTGTGGAAGAAGAACGTCCGCCGGTTCGACGAGGTGACGCCGACCTGGGATGTGCTGCACAAATACGGCAACGACTACAAGGTGATCTTCGTCGGCGACGCCTCCATGAGCCCTTATGAGATCGCCCAGCCGGGCGGCTCGGTGGAGCACTTCAACGAGGAGGCCGGCGTGGTCTGGATGCGCCGGCTCGCGAACATCTATCCCTCCATGGTCTGGCTCAACCCGGTGAAGGAGAAGCACTGGGACTACACCCATTCCATCGGCATGGTGCGCGACATCATGGAGCAGCGCATGTTCCCGCTGACGCTGACCGGGCTCGACAAGGCGATGAAGGAACTGGTGCGGTAGGGCGCGAACGGCTAAGTCCCGATCCATGAGCCTCCCCGCCCCCACCGACGCCCTCTGGCGCGACCATGACGGTCGCCCAACCTTCCGCCACCGCCCGAAGCTGGTCGGCCCGGAGATCGTCTTCACGCTGGAGGACCGCGATCTCGCCTGGTCGGACGGCCGCTCGTCGGGCCGCGTGCCGCTGCACCAGATCGACTATGTCCGCCTCGTCTTCCGGCCGGCCAACCTCTACCTGAAGCGCTACCGCTTCGAGGTGCGCCAGCGGCTCGGCCGCAGGATCTGGTTCTCCAACGTCTCCTGGCGCGGCATGGTCGAGATCGAGGCCCATGACGCACCATTCTCGGCCTTCGTGCGCGAGGTGCTGAAGGCCGCCGCCAAGGCCTCGCCCAAGGCGCGCTATCTCGGCGGCGAACCGGCCTGGCGCTATGTCGTCGTCGCCGCGACCACGGCGGGCCTTGCCTTCTCGCTCGCCTATCTCGCCCTGCAGGGCATCCGCACGGTCAACTGGGGCCTGCTCGGCCTCGTCGCCTTCGTTGGCGGCTACACGGTCTGGCAGATGTCGCTGTGGCTGACCAAGAACCGGCCGGTGGAGTTCGACCCGGAGCATCCGCCGACGGCGCTCCTGCCGGATGGCGGCTGACCTCAGGCTTTCCCGCCCTTGCCGCCGAGGCTGAGGGCGTCGCCGACGAGATCGCGCACGTCCGGCCGCGGCGCACCGATATAGGGCAGCGGCCGCGTCACGGCGATGGCGGTGATGCCGAGACGGGCGGTGAGCAGCCCGTTCAGCACGCCCTCCCCGAGTTTCGCCGAGAGTTTCGCGGCGAGCCCATGGCCCACGAGCTGGTCGAGGATCGTGTCGCCGGCCGCCATGCCGCCGGTCAGCGCCATATGGGCGAGGACATGGCGCACCAGCTTGACCATGCCGAGCGTGCCCGGGCGCCCGCCATAGAGCTCTGCGATGCGGCGGATGAGCTGAACCGCCGTGCCGAAGACGACGGCAAGGTCGACCGCCGCGCGCGGTGAAATGGCAGTCACCACCGACACCCGGCGCGCCGCCTCGGCGACCAGCCGCGTCGCCTCGCGGTCGAGCGGCTCGAGGAGCTCGCGCTCGACGATGCGCAGGCGCTGCGCGCCATCGATCACCCCATCGGCGAAGGCGGTCGCCACAGCCGCCCTGCCCCGAGCCGTTCGGGCATTGCCGCCCATGGCAATCACGAGGTCGGCGGCGACACCGGCCGCCGCCCGGTCGTCCTTGTCGAGGAGCGCCTTCTCGGCGCGCAGGCGCAGCTCGTCGAGCCGGCGCAGGCGCTTGAGCGCCAGCACCTCGCGCCCGAACAGAACGAGGCCGGCCAGCAGGAACAGCGCGACCGCCGCGACGCCGACCCAGCCGAGCCAATGCGCGCGCGCGAACAGGTCGTCGACGAGCCGCGACACCGCGACACCGAAGGCGAGCGAGATGATGCCGCCGAGCCCGCTCCAGAACAGTTTCACCCAGGCACTGGTGCGCGGCGGCGGACCAGGCGGCGCGAGGCCCGCTTCGACCGGCGGGCCGGCGCGGACAGGCACCGGCGCATCGCTTGGCGGAGCGATCTCGACATCCGCGGCATCAAGACGAAAGGCCTGCGGCTTCTGCGGCGTTGTTCCGGTCATGCGAGGCGGTCCCCGATCAGGAACTCCACCGCGCGGTCGAGGCGGATATGGGGCAAGGGCTGCGCCGGGTCGGCCTTAGGCGGCAGGAAGCGGACGAACCGGTAGTCCTCGCCGCGAAAGGCCTCCGGTCCTGCGAACAGCCCGGTCGGATCGGCCGGCAGTTCACCGGGAAACACGGCCATCTCGGACGAACCGTCGAAGGTCTCGCCGCCGGCCTGTTCACCGGGCATGGGTGTGCCGACGATGCAGGGCAGCGGCCGGCCGAGCCGGGTCACCGTGGTCTCACGGGTCGCGCGCAGCGAGGCGAGCGCCACCGCATCGACCCGCGCTCCCGCGAACTCCGCGCGTCGTATAGCGCGGTCGGTGAGGCGCTTCAGCAGTTCCTCCAGCCGGTCGTGGCTCGTCTGGTGCAGGTGGTCCGCCTTGGTGGCGGCGAACAGGATGCGGTCGATCCGGCGCGCCAGCATGGCCGAGAGGATCGAGTTCGCCCCCGGCCGGAACGAGGTCAGGACGTCGGCGAGCGCGATTTCGAGGTCGGCGAGCGCCGGCGGGCCGGCATTCAGCGCCGCCAGCGCGTCGACCAGCACGATCTGCCGGTCGAGTGTCGCGAAATGGTTGGCGTAGAATGGCATGATGACGAGCCGCTTGTAGCTCTCGAACCGCTTCTCCATCAGGGCCGCGAGGCTGTCGCCGGCCGGCTCGCGGCCCTCGAGGTCGAGCGGCGCAAACGTCAGCGCAGGTGAGCCCTCCATCTCGCCCGGCAGCAGGAAGCGGCCCGGCGGCAGGGTCGACAGCGACACCCGCTCGTCGCGGCAGGACTTCAGGTAAGTCGTGAAAAGATCGGCCAGCCGCCGCGCATCCGCTTCGGATGCCCGGTCGAAGGGCTGGACCGCCGCCGTCGCGGCCAGCCAGGAGCCTGCGAGACCGACGCGCGGCGGCCGGCCAGCCGCCTCAAGGCTCTTGCGTGACCATTCGGCATAGGACTGCGCCAGCAGCGGCAGGTCGAGCAGCCATTCGCCCGGATAGTCGACGATATCCAGCGTCAGCGTCTTCTCGGTGCCGCGCATGAAGCCGGTATTGGAGGCGAAATCGATCGCGAGGCGGATTTCGCTGATCCGCTTCGTCCCTTCCGGCCAGGCCCGTCCGGCGGCGAGCGTCGCCAGATGGTCCTCATAGGGGAAGCGCGGCACGCCGTCGTCGGGCTGGGGCTCCAGGCGAACCCTGGCGATGCGGCCCTGCGCCTGTGCCTCGAAGACCGGCCAGCGCGAGGCCGTCAGCAGTCCGTGCACGAGCGAGGTGATGAACACGGTCTTGCCCGAACGCGACAGGCCCGTGACGCCGAGCCGCAGTGTCGGGCTCGCCCAGTCGGTGGCATAGGCCGCGATCGACTGAGCGGCCAGCCGGGTCTCGTTCCACCAGCCGGTCCAGACCATCTATTCGGCTTCCGGATCGAGGTCGCGCGGCACGACGAAGGCGGCGAGCGCGCCGCAGCCGGAATGCAGATCCGCCCAGCGGCCGATCGCGCAGTCGATCACCGCGAGGCCGCCGGTCGGATATTTGCGCGACAGCCTCTGGCGCTGATCCCCGGGCCCTTCGGCGATCAGGTCGTCGGCCAGCGCCTCGATACCCGGATTGTGCGCGACCAGCAGCAAGGTCTGCACGTCATCCGCCGTCTCCTGGATGACATTGGCGAGGACATGCGGCGCGGCCTCGTAGATGCGCGGATCGAGCGTCGCCGGCGGAAACTGGATCAGCCCGGCGCTCGCCAGCGCCCAGGTCTCGATGGTCCGTTGAGCCGTCGATACCAGCACCTTGTCGGGCACGAAGCCCCGGTCGATCAGCACGCGCCCCAGCAGCGGCGCGGCGCGGCGGCCGCGTTTGGCCAGCGGCCGGTCGTGGTCGACCATGCCGTTCGGCCAATCCGACTTGGTGTGGCGCAGCAGGATAAGCCGGCGCATGGAGCCTCCCGTTCCGTCCTCATGTGAGCGATGGGCCGGCGCGAAGCAAGGCCGCGTGCTCCGACCGGTTCAGGCCGCCCGGCGTTCCGACAGGATGAGGTAGAGTCCGCTGGCGACGATGATCGCGGCCCCCGCGACCACATGCGGGCCCGGCATGACCGAAAAGACGAACCAGCCGGCCGCCACCGACCAGAGCAGCTGCGAATATTGCACCGGCGCCACCACCGAGGCCGAGGCGAAGCGAAACGCCGTCATCATGAAGAACTGGGCGATGAGCTGGATGACGGCGACCAGCGCGATCGTCGCAATGAGATGGTTCGGCACGGGCTGCCAGCCCGGACAGGCGAAAGCCCCAGCAATCACACAGATGAACAGGTTGAAGTAGAACAGCACCGAGAGCGTGCCCTCGGTCCGGCCGAGATTGCGCATGGCGACCATGGCCGCGCCCCAGGTGGCGGCCGACAGCAGCGCCAGCAGCGCCGCGACGGAAACGCCCGCCGGCCCCGGCCGGATGATGATGACCGCCCCGACGAAGCCGATGACGACGGCGATCCAGCGGTTGGCGGTCACCGGCTCGCGCAGCACGATTCCCGACAGGGCAACGACGAAGAACGGCGTCACGAACAGGATGGCGGTCGCGACCGGCAAGTCGAGTTCACGCAGCGCTTCGAAATAGCAGACGATGGAGACGGCCGAGAGGCAGGCGCGCATCAGATGGGCGAGCGGCCGGCGCGTGACGATGGTGCCCGAGCCACGCACCGTCTGCACGACCACGAAGGGCAGCAGCATCAGGATGCCGAAGCCCGAGCGGATCGCCATGATCTGCCAGCTCGGCAGGTCCGCGACGATGATCTTGAGGATCACGTCGTTGGCCGAGATGAAGGTGAAGCAGACGAACTGGCAGGCAATGGCGGCGAGCGGACGCTCGGCCGTCTGAGGGGGCATGGCGCTGGTCTCCGCGCGTTGCCGCCGGGTTTAGGGCATCTTCAGCGGAAGCAAAGGGGCGTCAGGGCATGGGCGCCGTGCGCGGACCCGATTCGCCGCCGCCCTGCATCAGACGAGTGCGTCCTTCGAGGCTCGCCCGATCGGGCTCGCACCTCAGGATGAGGAGGGTTGGCAATCTGCATCAACGGCGGATGAAGCTCGACCGCGCCGCGGGAATTGGAACGCGGTGCAATCCACTACCTTCCTCATCCTGAGGTGCGAGCGAAGCGAGCCTCGAAGGACGCACTTCCGTTGTGCAAGCCGCCCACCTTTTCGAGCCCAGAGCCAACTACCGTTAGCTACGCCACGCCGAGCTTCTTCTGCAGGCTGGTCGACGAGGTCGTGTACTGGAAGGTCAGGCGCTTGTCCGGATAGACGTAGCGATGCGCCTTCTGCGCGAACAGGGCGGCCTCGTGGAAGCCGGACAGGATCAGCTTCAGCTTGCCCGGATACCAGTTGATGTCGCCGATGGCGAAGATGCCGGGCGCGGAGGTCTCGAATTTCTCGGTATCCACCGCGATCAGGTTCTCGTGGAGGTTCAGGCCCCAGTTGGCCACCGGCCCGAGCTTCATGGTCAGCCCGAAGAACGGCAGCATGCGGTCGCAAGCGACCGTGAAGGCTTGGTTGTCCGCGCCGCGGCAGACAGCGGCGCTCAGCGCGCCGCCCTCGCCCTCAACGCCCGTCACCTGGCCGAAGGCGAGGTTCATCTTGCCCGCCGCCACCAGCGCCCGCATCTGCTCGACCGAATGGGGCGCGGCGCGGAATTCGTCGCGCCGGTGCATCAGGGTCAGCGAGCGGGCGATGGGCTGGAGGCTCAGCGTCCAGTCGAGCGCGGAATCGCCGCCGCCGACGATCAGCACGTCGCGGTCCCGGAACTGGTCCATCTTGCGCACGGAATAGAACACCGAAGCGCCCTCATAGGCCTCGATCCCCGGCACCGGCGGCCGTTTCGGCTGGAACGAGCCGCCGCCGGCCGCGATCGCCACGGTCTTCGCGTGAAACACCGTGCCGGCATCGGTCACGATCTTGAACAGGGGCTTCTCGGCCGTGCCCAGCACAGTGACCTCATCCACCTGCTGTCCCAGATGGTACTGCGCGCCGAACGGCTCGATCTGTCGGAGGAGGTTGTCGACCAGCCCCTGCCCCGATACCTGCGGGAAGCCGGGAATGTCGTAGATCGGCTTCTCCGGATAGAGTTCGGCGCACTGGCCGCCGACCTTCGGCAGGATGTCGACGAGATGGGCCTTGATGTCGAGCAGGCCGAGCTCGAACACCGCGAACAGGCCGACCGGCCCTGCTCCGACGATCAGGCAGTCGGTCTCGATGCTGGGATTATCGGTGATCGCGTCTGACATCGGCTTGACCGGCCCGGGCTAGGAGAGGTTCAGGCTAGCCCGCGCCGCGGGCGGAAGCGACGGGCAGCCCTCAGCCCTGCCGCTCGGGCGTTGTCACCGACAACCCGTCCATGGCGTCGGTGAGCTTGATCTGGCAGGACAGCCGCGAGGTCGGCCGCACGTCGAAGGCGAAGTCGAGCATGTCCTCCTCCATGTGGGAGGGCTCGCCGACCACCGCCATCCAGCCCTCGTCGACATAGACGTGGCAGGTCGCACAGGCGCAGGCGCCGCCGCATTCGGCGACGATACCCGGCACGCCGTTCTTGATGGCGGCTTCCATGACGGTCGCGCCAGCTTCGCCCGGAACGGTGCGCTTCTCGCCGGTATGGTCGACAAATGTAATCTGGGGCATCGGTCTAGGGCCTTGCGCGGTTCTGCCGGCTGCGACCCGGAGGTCGGATCCGACAAAGCGAAACCGCCGCTCGGCTTGCTCGCGGCGGTTCCGGACGAGAAGGTTCACATAGCGAAAGCCGTGCCGACGCGCCAGAGCCGCGCCCGAATGCGAGCTGTTTCGGCCCGGATGCGCGGGTCAGGCAGCCTTGAGGATATCCGCGATGAAGGCGTTGGCCTGGCGCACCGCATCCTCGAGGCGGGCGAGATCGGCCCAGGCCCTGGAGGAGAGGTGGTCGACCTGGTCGCACTCGACCGCCTCGGCGGCCGAGGCCACCTGGAAGGCACCGATGCCGAGCGCCGATCCCTTCAGCGTATGGGCCGCCTCGGCCCAGGTCTTCGCGGTGGTCGCGCCGCGCAGCCGCTCGATCATCGCCTCGGACTGGCGCTCGAACAGCGTCAGCACTTCGCGCTCCAGATCGTGGTCGCCGAAGGTCTGGCGGGAGAGATGGGTCAGGTCGACCGGCTTGCCGTTGCCGCCGCCTGGAAAATCGTCGCTCATCATGCGTGCCATGGTCATCGTGTCCCCGTTTGTCGCGGCCGTTCTGGCCTTGAAGAGAGGTTGGTCCTCTCTCATTCCCCGATACGGCGGATCATCGGCGGCATCCCGGCAAGGGCGGGTTAAAGTCGTGGCTGAAACCGCCGAAAACGCCCGGCGCGGTTGACCGAGGGTAAACGTCAGGGACCGGCGGGCGTCCGGCCGACGATGCGGTATCCCTCTGCCGTCAGCTTGCAGACGAGCCAGTCGGGTTTCACCGGATTGGCGAACCAGGGCTCGGCCCAGCCGGCCTCGATGCAGGCCTTGATCGTCGCCTTCGGGACCTCCCTGCCCTGCCGGTCGAACAGGGGCAGTTTTCCACCGGGCTGGTCCGCCCCGCGCACGAGCCAGCGGCGCTGGGGTTCGGTCGGCGGGGAATGAGGTGACGCAGCGGCCTTGCCGGTTTCGCCGTTTCCAGAGTCAGGCTTGCGGCTGGACATGGTTACTCATCCGTTAACGATGATTCGCAAACTGCGGCGACTGCTGGTTTCTTTCCTAAGGACCGGCCGGTAGATTACACATTGCGGCGGACCGTTGTCTGCCATCCGTGGTGTTTGCGTCCAAGAGGCACTTGGGGCGCGCGCTATCCCGGGTGGGTGATGCCTGTCTGCAAGAGTTAAGGATGCGGGCGACACCATGGCGAACACCCCCAAGAAGGCTCAGGACCCGGCCGAGGCGGCGCTTGCCGCCATCCAGGATGCCCTGAATCTCGCCAACGAGGACCAGGCCAAGGCCGGGCGGACCACCGCACAGGCTCCAGCGACGCCCGACGTCAGGGTCGACGACGACCTCTTTTCCGACACGCGCCGCGCCGACCAGGTGGTCGCGCCGAGCCAGCCGGCCGCCAACGATGATCGCCGCGACATCGCCCAGCTGCTCGAGAGTCTGTCGCGCAAGCCCTCCACGACGCCGCTCTGGATCGCCCTGTTCCTGTCCATCGGCTGGGTCGGCGCCGGCCTGTTCGTCGGCTCGCGCATGTTCGCCGGCCAGATGCCGGATCTGCTCGCCCCCTCCACCCTCACCTTCGCCGCCGTCGTTTTCCTGCCCGTGCTGTTCTTCTTCGTCATGGGCGCGCTCATCCGCCGCTCGCAGGAAATGCGGATCGTCGCGCAGGGCATGAGCCAGGTGGCCATCCGCCTCGCCGAACCCGAGGCGATGGCGCGCGAATCGGTCGTGTCCGTCGGCCAGGCCATCCGCCGCGAGGTCGCGGCCATGGGTGACGGCGTCGAACGCGCGCTCGCCCGCGCAGGCGAACTGGAATCGCTGGTTCACAACGAGGTCGCCTCGCTGGAGCGCGCCTACAGCGACAACGAACTGCGCGTGCGCGCGCTGATCGAGGAACTGGTCACCCAGCGCGAGGCGATCGTCTCGAACGCCGACCGCGTGCGCGGCGCCATCACCGGCGTCCACGAGCAGCTTGCCGGCCAGATCGCCGATGCCGGCGACCAACTGACCCGTCGCATCGACGAATCCGGCCTGCGCGTTACCGGGTCGCTCGGCGAGAAGGCCGAGGCGATCACCATGGCGCTCGGCCGCGCCGGCGACACGATGATCGACCAGATCCAGCATCGCGGCGCCGAGATCGTCGACCGCCTCGCCGCGACCAGCGACGAGGTGACCCGCGCGCTATCCACCACCGGCGACCGCGTCACCTCGGTGCTGACCGACACCGGCAACATCGTGACCGTCACGATGGCCGACACCGGCACGACCATGGCCGCCAAGCTGTCCGAGACCGGCACCGCCATGACCAACCATCTCGCCGCCACCAGCGCCGAGATCACCCATGCCATCGCCAGCCGCTCCGACGACGTCTCCGCACGCCTGAAGGAGACCGGCGAGAATCTGGTCGCCGAACTCTCGCTGCGCTCCGGCGAGGTCTCCTCCACCCTGCGCGAGACCGGCGAGGCGCTGATCGGCGAGCTTGCGGCGCGCGGCAGCGAAGTCTCATCGACCCTCAAGGTCACCGGCGAGGCGCTGATCGGCGAGCTCTCCGAGCGCGGCGACTATGTGTCTGCAACGCTGAAGGAAACCGGCGACAACCTTATCGCGGAACTGACCTCGCGCGGCGGCGATGTCACCTCAACCCTGCGCGAGACCGGCGAAGCTTTCGTTACCGAGCTGTCGAGCCGCGGCAATGAGGTCACCAGCCGCCTGAAGGACACCGGCGAGAGTCTCGTCTACGAACTCTCGTCGCGCGGCGGCGAGGTCAATTCGGTGCTGAAATCGACCGCCGAGACGCTGGTCTACGAACTCGCCACCCGCGGCGGCGAGGTCACCACCACCTTGCGCGAGACCGGCGAGGCCTTCGTCTCCGAACTGTCGCTGCGCGGCAACGAGGTCACCTCGCGCCTGCGCGACACCGGCGAGCGCCTGGTCACCGAACTGACCGAGCGCGGCTCGGAAGTCGCCAACAAGCTGGATTCCACCGGCAGCTACGTCGCCGAGACCATCACCGTGCGCGGCGGCGCGCTCGCCGACCGCATCGCCGAGACCGGCGACAAGCTGCACCTGACCGTCACCACCCACGGCGACGAGCTCGACAAGCGCCTCGCCGTCACCGGCCAGCTGATCGCCGAGGCGATCACCCAGCGCACGGCGGAAGCCAAGGGCGCCATCGGCGATGTCGGCATCCAGGTGGTCGAAAGCCTCACCGAGAAGGCCCAGGACGTCCAGCTTGCCCTGCACCGCGCCTCGGAGACGGTCACCACCGCCATTTCCGAGCGCACGGCGAACCTCCGCCAGGAGATCGAGCTTGCCGGCACCGGCGTGCTCGCCAGCTTCGCCTCACAGGGCGCCGACCTCACCCAGCGCATCGGCCATATCGGCGCCGAGGTCACCAGCGCGCTCGGCGCGCGCGGCGATTTCGTCACCCAGCGCATGGAGGAGACGGCCGCCCAGATCTCCGGCGCCGTCGCCGAGCACGGCGAATCCATCGTCACCCGGATCGCACAGAACGTCGTCCAGCTCGACGACGCCATCAATCGTCACACCTCGGGCTTTGAGGCGCGGGTCGCCCAGCACACTGGTTCCCTGGAAGACGCCTTCAACCGCTATGCCTCCGGCTTCGACACGAGTGCCGCGCACCACTCGGCCCATATCGAGGACGTGTTCACGCGCCACACCGCCGATTTCGTCACCCGTGTCGGCAACCACACCGCGCGGATCGAGGAGACGCTCGGCCGCCATACCGGCGAGCTCGACGGCCGTATCGGCGGTCACGCGACGACCATCGAGGAAACGCTCGGCCGTCACATCGGCGAGATCGAAACGCGCATTGGCGGACATGCCGGCGCCATCGAGGAGAGCTTGTCGCGCCATGCCGCGACTTTCGAGGAATCCTTCTCGCGCAACACCACGGGCTTCGAGGGTCGCGTCGCCCACTACGCGACCAACATGGAGGACGCTGTCTCCCGCCACGCCCTGAACCTCGAGGACGCCGTCGGTCGACTGTCGGCCGATTTCGAGGCCCGCGTCGGCGGTCATGCGACCACGATGACCGAGTCGGTCGCCAGCCAGACCGCCCTGCTCGACCACAAGCTGACCGGCCATATCCAGGCGCTCGACCAGACCATCGCCGGCAAGGGCACGGCGCTTGCCGACCGGATCGCCGGCGATGCCCGCGAGTTCGCCGACAAGGTGGCCCAGCAGTCGTCGGAGATCACCGAGGCCCTCGATGGGCGTCTCGCCCGCATCGACCAGGCGCTCGACACCCGGGCGCAGGCCTTCAACACCACGCTCGCCAACCGCACGCTCGAACTCGCCCAGGTGCTCGGCGAGGGCGGCAAGGCGGTGACCGAGGCGCTCGAGAACAAGTCCGCCGAGATCACCTACAATCTGACCTCCAAGTCGGACGAGATCACCTCGACGCTGACCTCGAAGTCCGACGAGATTACCAACACGCTCGCGACCAAGTCCGACGAGATCGCCTCGAACCTGACCACCAAGTCGGACGAATTGGCGCGCCTGCTCAACGACAAGTCGGACCAGATCGTCTTCAACCTGACCTCGCGCTCCGAGGAAATGGCCCAGAATCTGGCGACCACCTCCGAGAACATCGCGCAGAACCTGGCCGCGAAATCCGAGGACATCACCCGCATCCTGTCCGACAAGTCGGCCGACGTGACCTATACGCTCGCCGCCAAGTCCGGCGAGATCACCCGCCTCCTGACCGACAAGTCGGACGAGGTCGCCTATTCGCTGACCACCAAATCCGACGAGATCACCCGCCTCCTCTCCGACAAGTCGGACGAGGTGACCTACACCCTCACCTCCAAGGCCGACACGATCACCACGACGCTGTCGGAGAAGGCGGACGAGATCAACCGGACGCTCGGCGGCCGGGCGATCGAGGTTGCCGAGACGCTCGACAGCCGAGTCGCGCGCTTCGAGGAGGTCGTGGTCGGCCGCCTTGAAACCGTCTCGCAGACGCTCGATGCCCGCGGCACGCATATCGCCGAGACCCTGACCGACCGGGTCGAGGCGGTCACCGCGACGCTCCGCGCCAATGCCGACGAGGTCGAACGCACCCTCTCGACCATCTCGCTCGACATCACCCAGGGGCTGTCGACCCGCGTCAATGAGATCAACGCCGTGCTCGGCGCCCGTTCGGCGGAGCTTGCCTCGCTGCTCGACGACCGCGGCGGCAATCTGGTGGAGCGCCTCTCGGCGAACGGCCTGCAGATCACCGACGAGGTCAGCCGCGTCGGCGACCTCGTGGTCCGCACGATGGAGAACCGCGGCAACGCGATCTCCGAGATCATCGGCCAGAAGGGCGCGGAGATCACCCGCACCCTGTCGCAGACCGGCGTCGACGTGACGCGCGGCATCGCCGACTCCTCCGAGCAGGCCGCCCGCCTGCTGTCGGACTCCTCGGAGAGCTTCCGCGCCAATATCGAGACCGGGGCCCGCGAATCCGTGCTCGCCCTCACCTCGACCAACGAGCAGCTGCGCGGCGAGATCAATTCGGTCATCGCCCGCCTCGGCGAGACCAACGGGTCGCTGCGCGACCTCGCCGGCCAGACCGAGACCAACCTTGCCACCATCAACGACCAGCTCGGCGAGCGGATCGGCCAGTTTGCCTCCTCGGTGGAGACGGCATCCTCGGCCGCCGAGACCTCGACGCGCATGCTCAACGGGCAGGTCGGCCAGCTCTCGACGGTGGCAACTGCCGTGCTGCGCGACATCGGCTCGCTGGCCGAGCGCTTCGACAACCAGGCACGCCTGCTCAGCACCGCCGCCGAACAGGTCGAGGATATGCAGGGCCGGCTCGACGCCTCGCTCGACTCGCGCCGCGAGATCATTGAGGCCCTCGTCGGCCATCTCGCCTCCAAGACCGAGGACATGGACAACCTGGTCCGCTCGTTCACCGCGCTGCTCGACGACAATCTCGGCTCGGCCGAGAGCCGCGCCCGCGAGATCGGCCGCGTGCTGGTCGAATCAACCAACCAGACCACGCAGGCCATCGGCGAGCAGGCCGAGACCCTGCGCCTTGCCACCGGCAAGGAGCGCGAGCGCACCACCCACGCCATGCGCTCGGCCTACGAGCAGGCGACCGGCGAGATGAACTCGCTGTTCCGCGAGGCCGCGGAGCGGTTCGAGACCCTCACCGCCGGCATGAAGGCGATGACCTCGGAAATCCAGCGGGAACTCGCCGATACGCGCAGCGAGCTGACGCGAGGCATGGTCGAGATCCCGAAGGAGACGCAGGAGAACGCCGCCGCCATGCGCCGCGTCGTCGCCGACCAGATCAAGGCCCTGGCCGAGCTGAACGACATCGTCGCCAAGTCCGGCCGCGCCTACGACGTCACGGACGCCTCTGCCTCGACGCCGCGCCGCGTCGTGCGCGAGGAGCCGACCGTGCCGCTGCGCGGTGCCGTCGCCGAACTGCCGCGTGCTGAGGTACCGCGTGCCGAACTGCCGCGCGCCGAGGCGCCGCGGGTGGAACCGGTCCGTGAGACCCCGCGCCAGCGCGCGCCGGAGCCCCGCCGTGAGCCCGAACCGCGCCGCGAGGCCGCCCGGACCGATGCACCGAAAGGCACCGACCGGGGCACCGGCTGGCTGTCCGACCTGCTGGCGCGTGCCTCCACCGAGGAGGCTGGTGGCCAGCCGATGCGGACTGCCCCGCGCCGCCCCCCTGCCCCGGCCGCGCTCGACAATCTCGACGCGCTGTCCTCCGACATCGCCCGCATGGTCGATCACGAGGCGGTCGTGGAACTTTGGGATCGCTGGCGTCGCGGCGAGCGGAACGTCTTCTCGCGCCGCCTCTACACCGCCCAGGGCCAGCAGACCTTCGACGAGCTGCGCCGCCGGTACCGCCGCGACACCGACTTCCGCGACACGGTGGACCGCTATATCGACGAGTTCCAGCGCCTGCTCGCCGATGTCGACCGCAACGACCGCGACGGCTCGCTGGCGAGGTCCTACCTGACCTCGGAGACTGGCAAGGTGTTCACCCTGCTCGCCCATTCGAGCGGCCGCTTCGACTGAGCCGAACGGGCGAATGGCGTTTGCCTGATGGCTGCGCGAGGCTCTCGCGCAGCCCGGACACGACCCGGGCCAACCGAGCCCGGAGCGTGACATGACCCTCGAAGGCGGATGCTATTGCGGCGGCCTGCGCTATCGGGCCGAGGGCAAGCCTGCCCTCAAGGCTCAGTGCCACTGCCGCGAGTGCCAGTACATTTCCGGCGGCGGACCCAACATGTTCATGCTGATGCCGCCGGACGGGTTCAGCTACACCGCCGGCACGCCCACGACCTTCAGCCGCAGCGACATCGAGAACGCCGTCACGCGCGAGTTCTGCGCCACCTGCGGCACCCATATCGCGACGCGCCGGCCGGGCCTGCCGATGGTGATCCTGAAGGCCGGGACGCTCGACGACCCGGCTGCCTATGGCGCCCCGCAGATGGCGATCTTCACGGTCGACAGCCAGCCGTTCCACTGCATTCCCGAAGGATTGCCGCAGCACGAGCGCCTGCCCGCCCGCTAAGGGACGGCCTCGAGGCAGCTCAGATCTGGCCGGTGGTCCAGAGCACGATCTCGCGCATGATGGTCTGGACCGCGCCGTTGAAGGCGGTCGAGACATTGGCGGCATCAGTGCCCGCGGCCGGCGCGCGGGCAGAGAACACCCGGCCGGCCAGGATGCGGCCCGAGCGGTCATTGACCAGCTTCACCGACATCTCGATCACGACCTCGGTCGACCCTTGAGCCACCACCTCGAAGGACCGGATGTCGGCGAGCAGCTGCCAGTCTGAGGCTAGGCGGTCGCCCGGCCGGCCGACCGAGCGCAGCCGGTTGGCGTTCTCGAACGCCTGGATGATCCGCGCCTGCAGCAGTTTCGGAAGCCGGTCGGCCCAGGCGCCATCGGACAGGTAGGAATAGGCCCCGCCCGGTCCGCGCACGGCGATCCGCTCGGTATCAAGGCTGGCAATGGCCTTCGGCTCGACGACGAGCAGCTGGCCGCGCACGGCCCCTGCCCGCGTCGGGAAGGTCGTCGGTGCGAGGATGTCGTAGGCGCGCGGCGCACTGGTCGACGAGCAGCCGGCGAGCGCCAGACCCGCGACCGCCATCGCTCCAACCATCAGCCTGCGCCGCGTCGTCCTCAACCCCAACCCCGCATTCCCGTCCCGCATGCCGGATGTGCCCGTTTCGCCCTATCGGCGATTGAATTCCGGCACACCCGAACCACCGAATATGAACCTCTGCGGGTTGCGTTCCAGTGAACGCAGGGTCCGTTCGAGCTCCGACAGTGTGCGACGACCGTCGGAGGAGAGGGACTGGATATCGCGGATCGTGCGATCCGTGAAGCCGGAGATCGAGGTCGTCAGCGCCGCAGTCCGGGTATCGAGCCGCTCCGCCAGCGTCCGGATCGACCGGGCCGTCGCAGTGAACTCGGCGAACATGTTGTTGTTCCCGTCGCCCGAGAAGCTCTTCAACAGGTTGTCCACCCGGTCGGCCATGACATTCAGCTTGGCAGACACCTCGCCGGCATTCTTCAGGAGTTGGTCGACATTGGCCGAATTGTCGCCCAGCGCCTGGGTGAACCGGTCGATATTGGCCATGGCGCGGCCGATCCGCTCGCTGTCGAGGGCCGAGATCACGCGGTCCGCATTGGTCAGCGTGCGGTTGAGCGCGCGCACGTCGAAGGTCGTCACCGCCTCGTTGACGGTGCCGAGCGTCTGGGTCAGTGCGCCCGAGGCCCGCCGCGCATCGCGGATAAGGTCGGCGAAATTCTCGCGCTGGGCGTTCAGGCCGCCGGTCAGCTCGTCAATATTGCGCAGGATCGAGCCGATGCGCCCCGGCTGCGCCCCTTCCATCATGCTCTCGACCTGGGTCGTCACGCGGTCCAGCCGCTGCGCCAGCGCCGCGATCTGGCGGGCGGCATCGCCGGTCTGGCTCAGGAAGTTGCGGATGTTGTCGGTGTTGTCGTTGAGCGCCGCGGTAAAGTTCTCGACGTTCTGCAGGCTGCGCTGGAACGAGCCCTGTCCTGTCGCGATAGTCTCGTCGAGCCGTCGCACGAGGCCGTTCAGCGTGCTCATCGTCTCCTGCGCGCCTGCCAGCAGGTCCTGGCCACCCGGCACGTCCGGCCCGATCTGCGGCGGCGAGCCGTCCGCCGGCCGCTGGATCGGCTGGGCCGGACCCGGGCCGTTGGCGAGCCCGATGGAGGCGATGCCGGACAGGAGCTGGACGTTGAGGTTCGCCCGCGTGGTCGAGGCAATCGGCGTGCCCTGCTGGATCGCGACAATGGCGACGACCTTGCGCGGGTCGTTCGCATCGATGTCGATCTTGCGGACCTCGCCCTTGCGGATGCCGTTGAAGAAGACGTTGGCGCCGGTCCTCAGACCGCCGACGGGACCGGAGAAGACGATGCGGTAATCCTCGCGGTTGGAGCTGTCTCCGGCGCGCAGGAACCACCACAGGAACAGGCCGAACATCGCCAGGACCCCCAGCGTGAACAGCCCGATCAGTGTCGTATTGGCCTTGGTTTCCATCGTGTCGGGGGCGGTCCCTAACCCTTGATGCCGGCGGAGCGTGCGCGGTCTCCACCGAAATAACTCTTCAGCCAGGGGTGCGGGTGGCGGACCATATCCGCCATCGTCCCCGTGGCGATCACCTTGCCGTCTGCGAGCGCTGCGATCCGGTCGCAGATTCGCGCCAGGCTATCGAGATCGTGGGTGACCATATACACGGTCAGGCCCAAAGTGTCCCGTAACGTCCTGATCAGCGTGTCGAACTCACCGGCGCCGATCGGATCGAGGCCGGAGGTCGGCTCGTCGAGGAAGACGATCTCCGGGTCGAGCGCCAGCGCCCTTGCGAGTGCCGCGCGCTTGATCATACCGCCTGACAATTCCGACGGATATTTGTCCGCCGCGTCCGGTTTCAGCCCCACCATGGCGATCTTGAGGCGGGCGATCTCGTCCATCAGCGGCTCGGAGAGCTTCAGATACTCCCGGAGCGGCACCTGGATATTCTGCTTCACGGTGAGCGAGGAGAACAGCGCCCCGTGCTGGAACAGGACGCCCCAGCGCCTCTCGATCTCGCGGTGGCCGGCATCGTCGGCATCGTCCAGATCCTGGTCGAAGACGTGGATCTTGCCCGCCCGCTTCGGCACGAGGCCGATGATGCAGCGCGTCAGCACCGACTTGCCGGTGCCCGATCCGCCGACGACACCGAGAACCTCGCCGCGATAGACGTCGAGATCGAGCCCGTTGATGATCACGCGGTCGCCGAAGCCGATGACCACGTCGCGCGCCGAGATGATGACATCCTTGGTCATGTCAGTAGCCGAGGCTCGCGAAGAACATCGCGAAGGCCGCGTCGACGACGATCACCAGGAAGATCGATTTGACCACCGAGGCCGTGGTCTGCATGCCCAGACTCTCGGCCGAGCCCTGCACGCGCAGGCCCTCGACGCAGGCGACCAGGCCGATGATCAGCGCCATGAACGGCGCCTTCGCGAGCCCGATCCAGACGTGCCGGTGGCCGACCTCCTCCTGCATGCGCTGCAGGAAGATGTCGACGGGGATATTGCCATAGACCTGCGCCACCACGGCCCCGCCGGCGAGCGCCGACAGGTCGCCGATGATGGTGAGCAGCGGCAGGCCGATGACCAGGGCGATGAGGCGCGGCAGCACCAGCACCTCGACCGGATTGAGCCCCATCACGCTGAGGGCGTCAATTTCCTCGCGCATCTTCATCGAGCCGAGTTCGGCGGTGAAGGCCGACCCGGTGCGTCCCGCGACCATGATCGACACGATCAGCACGCCGATTTCGCGCAGCGTCAGGATGGCGACAAGGTCAACCACATAGGTGTCGGCGCCGAAACTGCGGAAGAAGAAGATGCCCTGCTGGGCGATGATGGCGCCGATCACGAAGGTGATCAGGAACATGATCGGCACGGCGCGGAAGGCGACGCGGTCGAGCTGCGTAATCACCGCGGCGAGGCGAAAGCGGCCGCTGCCGCGGAACATGGAGCCGAAGGCGAGGACGACCTGCCCGAAAAAGGCCACCAGGGCGACCAGGTCGCCCTTGGCGTCGAGCATCTGGTCGCCGACCTTGTCGAGCGCCTGGACCACCGCCGGCCTGGGCTTCGGCGGCACCGGCGCGGGCTCCGCGAGGCCACCCATCACCTCGGCGTAGATGGTCTGCGCGGCTCCGGAGAGCCCGGTCCGCTCCACCGGCACGCCCCGCGCCGCGAACCCTTCCTCGATCATCCGGACGAGCGTTCCGCCGAGCGTGTCGAGGCGCGTCACCTGCGAGAAGTCCAGCGTGACCGAGCCCGGCGAGCCGCCTTCGGCCACGAGCGTGCTGACCTTCGCCTCCACCGCCCCTGCGGTTTCCGAGTTCCACACGCCGGCAAGCGCGATCGTCAGCCGGCTGCCATCCACGCGGCTCGACAGGTGCGCCTGCTGCTGGGCTTGGTGCGCGTGGCTCGTCTCGGTCACGGCTCGATTTTCGATAAGTCGCATGCGCGCGCCCGGCTTGGCATGCGCCCTGCTCCTCTCCATAAAGGAGCCGCCCGGCGCCGTCGAGGCTGCCTGCCCCATCCCTTTTCGCTGCGGACACGTCCTATGGAAATCGCCAAGCCCTATCTCCTGTTCCTGGGAGATGTTCACGATCAGCTCGCTGCCAAGACCGCGCAGGGCATCGTCGACTGGCGCCGCGACTGGTGCGTCGGCCAGCTCCGCCTCGAAGGTTGCAAGGCCGATACCGGCCTGAAAGACGTGACCATCGCGCAGGGCGTCAAGGCGGGCGCGAAGACGCTCGTCGTCGGCGTGGTCAATGCCGGTGGCGTGCTGCCTCAGCACTGGATCGATTCCATCATCCAGGCCATCGAGGCCGGCATGGATGTCGCCACCGGCCTCCATGCGAAACTGTCGGACATTCCGAAGATCGCCGCCGCCGCCAGGAAGCACGGCGCCAAGCTCCACGACGTGCGCCATCCGACCCAGACCTTCCCGACCGGCAAAGGCGCCATGCGCTCCGGCAAGCGCCTGCTGATGGTCGGCACCGACTGCTCGGTCGGCAAGAAGTACACCGCGCTCGCCATGGAAAAGGGCATGCGCGACCGCGGTTACGACGCTGATTTCCGCGCCACCGGCCAGACCGGCATCTTCATTTCCGGCCGCGGCGTCGCGGTTGACGCTGTCGTGGCCGATTTCATCGCGGGCGCCGCCGAATGGCTCACCCCGGACGCCGATCCGTTCCACTGGGACGTGGTCGAGGGCCAGGGCTCGCTGTTCCATCCCTCCTTTGCCGGCGTCACGCTGGGGCTGCTGCATGGCGCCCAGCCCGATGCCTTCATCGTCTGCCACGAGCCGACCCGGCGGACCATGCGCGGCGTCCAGACCGCGCTCCCGTCCATCGGCGATGTCATCGACCAGACCATCGCGCTCGGCCGCCTGACCAATCCGGCGATCACCTGCATCGGCCTGTCGGTCAACACCGAGCACCTCTCCGAGGAGGCTGCCTTCACCTGCCTCGACCGCCTCTCGCGCGAATACGAACTGCCGGCGACCGATCCGGTCCGCTTCGGCGTGGAGCCGCTGGTCGACGCCATCTCCGACCTCTACGGCGAACCCGAGCCGAAGCCGAAAAAGGCGACGAAGGCCGCCAAGAAGCCCAACTGATCAATCAAGGCCAATTGAACATGACCTCCCGCGAACTGACGGTCGGCACCGAGCGCTGGCCGATCGCCGGCACCTTCACCATCTCGCGCGGGTCGCGCACAGAAGCGGTGGTCGTCGTCTGCGAGATCCGCGACGGCGCGGCGGTCGGACGCGCCGAATGCGTGCCCTATCCCCGCTATGGCGAGACGGTGGACGGGGTCGCGGCCGATATCGAGGCCATGGCGGAGGCGATTGCCGGCGGCCTCGACCGGCAGGAACTCCTGAAGGCCATGAAGGCGGGCGCCGCGCGCAACGCCGTCGACTGCGCGCTCTGGGACCTCGAATCGAAGCGCGCGGGCAAGCGCGCGTGGGAGATTGCCGGCATCCCCGCGCCGAAGCCGTTGACGACCGTCTATACGATCTCGCTCGGCGCGCCGGCCGATATGGCGGAGCAGGCCAAGGCCTGCGGCCGGCCGCATCTCAAAATCAAGCTCGGCGGCGAGGGTGACGCCGACAGGCTGGCGGCGATCCGCCAGGCGGTGCCGAACGCGACCCTCGTCATCGATGCCAACGAGGCCTGGACGGAGGCCAATCTGGCGGCGAACCTCGCCGTCTGCGAGCGGTTCCGCATCGCTTTGGTCGAGCAGCCCCTGCCGGCGGCCGACGACGGTGCGCTGAAGGGTCTGAAGCGGCCGATCCCGATCTGCGCCGACGAAAGCGTCCACGACCGTCTCTCGCTGGACAAGCTCGCCGGCAAATACGACGCCATCAACATCAAGCTCGACAAGACCGGCGGCCTGACCGAGGCCTTCATGCTGGCGGCCGATGCCGAGGCGCGCGGCCTGAAGATCATGACCGGCTGCATGGTCGGCACCTCGCTGTCCATGGCGCCGGCGACGCTGGTGGCCCAGCGCGCCTTCCTGGTCGATCTCGACGGCCCGCTGCTGCTCCGCGAGGACCGGCCGGAGGGCCTGCGCTACGACGGTTCGACGGTCTATCCGCCGGCTTCGTCCCTCTGGGGCTGAGCCCGCTTCAGCCGCCAGATGCCGGGACCGCGGGCCGCTCGATCGGCATGGACCGGGCGATGGCGGTCACCACCATCCCGGCGAGGCAGAGCGCCGCCATGGCGAGATACGCGCGCGCGTCCACCCGCGCGTAGAGATAGCCAGCGAGCAGGGTCGAGATCGCCATGGTCGAGCCGATAGCCACCGCCACCGTGCCCTGCCCGCTCGCGCGCATGTGCGGGGGCACGCGCGCGGCGAGATAGGACATCGTCCCAAGGTGGACGAGGCCGAATCCGGCGCCGTGCAGCACCTGCAAGGGCGCGGCGAACCAGAGCGGCGGGTCGAAAGCCATGATCGCCCAGCGGATGGCCCCGCCGGCGCCTCCGATCAGCAGGAAAGTGGTTGGCCGCCAGTCGCGGGTGAAACGCGTGCCCCACCAGAACAGCGCGATCTCCGCGAACACCGCGACGGCCCAGAGCGTGCCGACGGTTGCCGGCGAATAACCCAGCGATTTCCAGTGGATGGAGGCGAATCCGTAATAGACCGCGTGGCTCGCCTGCAGGAAGGCAGCGGCCGCCATGACCAGCACGAAGCGCCTGTTGAAATAGCCTTGTCCCGTCGGCGCGATCGAGCGGTCGCGCTGGTCCGGCACCAGCATGACGCCGGCGATCACCAGCGGGATCAGCGTCAGCGCGATCATCCAGACAATCTCGGTCGGCGCGACGAAGGTCAGCAGGACGCCCCCGGCAACGTTCGCAGCCATGAAGGCGACCGAGCCCCAGACCCGGATACGGCCATAGTCCAGCGCCCGGCGCGCGACGCCGGCAAGCCCGTAGGCGTCGGTCAACGGCACCAGCGGCCCCCAGACGAAGCCGGTGACGACCACGCCGAGGAGGATCATCGCATAGCCCTCGGCGAGCCCGACGCCGATGAAGGCGACGGCGGTCGCCGAACAGCACATGGCGATGGCGATGGAGAGCTTGCCGCCGCGGTCGGCAAGCGTCGTGACGATCGGGTTGGCGATGATGCGGATCAGCATGCCGCCGGCCAGCACCGTGCCGATCTGGGCGTCCTCCAGGCCCTTGGCCTTCAGCCAGATCGGAAAGAACGGCTGATGCAGGCCGAAGCCGACAAACATCGCCGCGTAGAACAGCGCCAGGCGCGTCGCGAACAGCTTGGCATCGTCGGATTTGGCGGGCGGGCCGGGGAGCATTATGATTTCACGAAGAGATTCGCGTGTTCCGCTGCGTTCCAGCTTGCCCCGGCCCCTCCCGCGAGAGCAACCCACCCGATGTCAGACGAGACCCGGCTTCCTGCGAGGCTTGAGCCCTCCCCGCTGACATCCGCCGACTATGACACCATCGCCGACGCGGTGATGGAAACCGCCCGCGGCCGCTGGTTCCTCGCGGAGTTCGGCCGCCGCAACCGCGCCGCCGACACGCTCTCCGTGCTGGATGCCATCGGCAAGCTGGAGAACGCGGTCGCCGCCCCGCGCGCCGCCCCCGAGATCGACCGCATCCGCATGGATCTCCGAGAGATGGCCCATGCCATCGCTCGCACCAAGTCCGAGATCGCCTCGATCAAGCCGGAAGGCTCGGACGGCGGCCGTTTCGAGGAGGCCTCGGTCGAACTCGACGCCATCGTGCAGGCGACCGCGACCGCCACCGGCGACATCCTGAGCGCCGCCGAGACGATACAGGAAATCGCCTGGACTTTGCGCGAGATGGGCGCCGAGGGCGAGGTCTGCGACCTGATCGACACCAAGGCGACCGACATCTACACGGCTTGCTCGTTCCAGGACATTACAGGACAGCGCACCCGCAAGGTCATCGGCGTGCTGCGGTTCCTGGAGGAGCGCATCGATTCCATGATGGCGATCTGGGGCGAGGCCGGGGTGGCCGCTGCACCGCCACCGCCTGCCAAGTCGGACGAGCCCTCGCTTCTGAACGGCCCGGCAAGGCCCGGCGAGGGCCTCGGCCAGACCGACGTCGACATGATGATGGATGACGGCCTGTTCGCTGACGCGGCGGCAAAGGCTTCGGAGGCGCAGCCCACGGTGGACGAACCGACGGCAGCCGATTTGCCGGTGGCTTCCGCGCCGCCTGTCGAGCATGTCCCGGTCATGGCCCGCGCAACGGCGGCCGCGGCGCTCTCGACCGGCGACCTGCCAATGGCTCCGACGCCGCGCCCCGCGCGTCAGGAGCCGGTGCCGGCCCGGCCTGGCGCGCCGACCATCGAGGACATCGAGAAGCTGAGCTTCATTGAGAAGGTCGCCCTGACAAGCTGACCGATCAGCTTACGCCACCAGCGTCGCGAACAGGCCCGGATCGACATTGCCGCCGGAGACGACGGCCGCCACCACCTGGCCCTGCACGTCGAGGCGCCCGGCAAGCAGCGCGGCCAGCGGCACCGCACCGGACGGCTCCACCACCAGCTTCAGCTCACGGAAGGCGAAGCCGATGGCGCGCTTCACCTCGTCCTCTGTGACCACCACGCCTCCCGCGACATGCGGCTGATTGACCGCGAAGGTCAGTTCGCCGGGCATCTGGGCCAGCAGGCCGTCGCAGAGCGAACCCGCCAGCTTGACGTTCGAAACGCGCTTGCCGGCGGCGAAGGAGCGGGCATGGTCGTCGAAGCCCTCGGGCTCGACGGAATAGATTTTCGCGTCTGGCGCCTTCTCGTGGACGGCGAGTGCGACGCCCGCGAGCAGGCCGCCGCCCGAGCAGCAGACCAGCACCGTGTCGGGGCTCAGACCCTGCGCGATGAGGTCGTCGACGATCTCGCGGCCGACCGTCCCCTGCCCCGCCATGATGTAGAAATCGTCATAGGGCGGCACCAGCGTCGCCCCGCGTTCGCCGGCGATCCGGTTGGCGATGGCGACGCGATCATCCTTCTCGCGGTCGAACAGGACGATCTCTGCCCCGGCCGCGGCGGTGCGCTCGCGCTTCAGCACCGGCGAATCCTTGGGCATGACGATCAGCGCCGGGATGCCGAGGAGTTGGGCCGCGGTCGCGACGCCCTGCGCATGGTTGCCCGAGGACATGGCCACGACGCCAGCCTTGCGCTCGGTCTCGTTCAGCCGGGCGAGCCGGTTGTAGGCACCGCGGAACTTGAACGATCCCGTCCGCTGCAGCGGCTCGGCCTTGAGGAACACCCGCGCGCCGGTGATGGCGTCGAGTTCCTGCGAGGTGATCAGTGGCGTGTGGCGGGCGACCGGCGCGATCAGGCGGGCGGCGTCGGCGACATCGGCGGCGGTCGGCAGCACGGGCATCGGGGGCTCCTCGGCGATCTCTGGGATTGGTCGCCATATGAGGCCTGCGGGGTGCTTCGGACAAGCCAAGCTTTGTGCCGCGATCATCGCGGATATCGATCGGTCTGCCGCGACACCGCCCGCCCTCGCCTTTGCCGCCCCGTCAGTCTAGACACAGCCCCGGGAGACGCTCTTGGACCAGGCCGTGCCGACCGCAGCCGAAAAAACACGCGTGCCGGCGGCAGCGCCGCTTCGCGTCCTGATCCTGATGAGCCGCACGGGCGGCGGGCATCTGGCAAGCGCACGCGCGCTGCAGGCGGAGTTCCAGGCCCAGCGGCCGGGCACCGAGGTGATGATCGTCGATCTCCTGACCGATCACATCAGCTTCCCCTTCTCCAGCCTGCCGAAGACCTACGACACGGTCGTCAACCGTACTCCGCGCCTCTGGCACGCCATGTGGCGCATGACCGCGTTCAAGACGGTGGGGCGCTCCTCGACGGCCATCGTGCGGCGCATGTCGCGGGCCAAGCTCGAGCGCCTGCTCGCCGCGGCACGGCCGGATCTCGTCGTCTCGGTCCACCCCCTGGTCAACCACCTGATGATCCCGGTGCTCCACCGCGTCGCGCCGGCGGCGCGCTACGTCACGGTGGTGACCGATCTCGGCGGCATCCACCCCCTGTGGCTGCACCCGAAGAACGCGGCGATCTACCTGCCGACCGACCGGGCCGTGGCGGTTGCCGCCGCGCGCGGCCTGCCGAAGGACCGCCTGCACGCCCACGGCCTGCCGACCCGCGCGGACTTCGCCCAGACGCCCGCCGACCGCGCCGAGACGCGCCGCACCTTCGGCCTCGACCCGGACCTGCCGGTGGTCCTGGTGGTCGGCGGCGGCGGCGGTATCGGCCCGATCGAGGCGATCGTGGCGGCCACTGCGAAGCGGATCGCGGAAGCCGATCGCAGGGCCGCGCAGATCGCGGTCGTCTGCGCCAAGAATACGCGGCTGAAGGCCGATATCGAGGCTCGCGACTGGCCGGTGCAGGTCACCGCGCTGGGTTATGTCGACCGGATGTCAGACCTCATGCATGCGAGTGACCTGATCGTCACCAAGGCAGGACCCGGCACCATCGCCGAGGCGAGCATCCGCGGCCTGCCCATGGCGCTCTACGGCTACATTCCCGGCCAGGAAGCGGCCAATGTCGACCATGTCGTCGATGCCGGCGCCGGCTTCTTCGAGCCGCGCGCCGACAGGCTCGCCGCAGCGGTCGCCCGGCTGATGACGGCCGATCGGGAGCAACTCGCGGTGATGGCGGAGAGCGCTCGCGCGCTCGGGCGCGCGCAAGCGACGCACGACATCGTCGCCTCGATCCTGGCCGCACACTGAGCCGCGCGGCGGGGCCTCGATTGACGACGGGCGACCATGCATGGCGCGCCCTTGCGAAACGGTTGAATGCACCGTCATGATCGTCCCCAACGACGCTTCAAAGCAGGGGAGAAACGGTCGTGAAACTGGTTCGCTATGGCGCCAAGGGAAAAGAGAAGCCCGGCCTCGTCGATCCCGAGGGCAAGATTCGCGACCTGTCGGGCGTTGTCCCCGACATTGCGGGTGAAGCCCTGACGAAGAAGGGCCTCGCCAAGATCGCCAAGACGAACTGGGAGAAGCTGCCGCTGGTCAAGGGCAAGCCGCGTCTCGGCCCCTGCGTCGGCAATGTCGGCAACTTCATCGCGGTCGGCCTCAACTATGCCGACCATGCGGCCGAGACGGGTGCGGCCATCCCGACCGAGCCGATCCTGTTCAACAAGGCGCGCTCCTGCATCGTCGGTCCGGATGATGACGTGATGCTGCCGAAGAAGTCGGTCAAGACTGACTGGGAAATCGAGCTCGCCATCGTCATCGGCGAGCGCGCCCGCTACGTCTCCAAGAAGGATGCATTGTCGGTGGTCGCCGGTTTCTGCATCTGCAACGACGTCTCCGAGCGCGAGTACCAGATCGAGCGCGGTGGACAGTGGATGAAGGGCAAGGGCTGCGAGACCTTCGGGCCGCTTGGCCCCTGGCTCGTCACCGCCGATGAGATCAAGGACGTCCAGAAGCTCGGCATGTGGCTCGACGTCAACGGTGAGCGGGCGCAGACCGGCTCGACCAAGACCATGATCTTCGACGTGAAGACCGTCGTCTCCTACATCTCGGAGTTCATGCTGCTGGAGCCCGGAGACGTCATCACCACGGGCACGCCTCCTGGCGTCGGCCTCGGCATGAAACCGCCAAAGTTCCTGAAGGCCGGCGACGTGATGACGCTCGGCATCGACGGCCTGGGCACGCAGAAGCAGAACGTCGTCGCCTGGAAGTGAGGCGCGCCGGCTGAATCAGAATCGGAACATGAAAACCCCGGCCAAAGCCGGGGTTTTTCAATGACATGGGGATATTGGCGGAATCGGGCCGGGAGCGAGGAGGCGAGCCCTCACTCCATCACGGCGGCCTTCAGGATGCAGACCATCACGGCATGGGCGGTCTCGGTGCCGCTGTTGCGGATGACATGGCGGCCGTCGCAGCGATAGCGCGCGCTCTCGCCCGGCCCGACCGTCTCGACCCGGTCGCCGACTTCTATCTTCAATTCACCTGACAGCACCGACAGGCTCTCGATAGAGCCGCGCTGGTGGCCCTCGCTCTCCAGCACGCCTCCGGGGTCGCACTGGAAATCGTACCATTGCAGCCACTCGACCGTCTTGATCCAGCCGATGATCGACAGCCGGCACTTGCCGTCGTCGGAGACCAGCAGCGGCGTGTCGGCTCGCGACAGTTTCTCGAGGAAGGGCTCCTCGCTGGCGGTCGCCAGCACCCGCTCGATCGACACGTCGAGCGCCTGGCTGAGCCGCCAGATGGTGGCGAGCGTCGGGTTGGTCTCGTTGCGCTCGATCTGGCTAATGATCGACTTGGCGACGCCCGACTGCTCGGACAGTTCCGACAGCGACAGGTTGTAGGCCTTGCGCAGTCGCTGCACGGTCTTGCCGAGATTGCCGGAGAGCACATGCGCGCCGGCGTCCAGTTCCTGCTTTTTCGGGTCGCGGTCGGCCATCGGGAGAGTGCAGGTCCGGTCGTTGAGACGAACGATCGTTCGTTCAAACGATCATACGGACCGGCCCGCTGCGGTGCAAGGCGAGCGGGCGGCGCTACCGCCCGGCCTGATTGAGGCGTTCCAGTTCGTCGCGCCGGTCGCGATCCTGGAAGCCGAGCCGCGTGCGCTCGCGCAGCGTCATTCGCGTGCCATCCGGGCGGCAGAACGAGCGCCTCATCTGGTCGACGATCCATCCCTCGGGATCGGGCAGCGGCGCATGCGGGCGCAGCCGCTCGCGCATCCCCGCGCAGCCGGCGGGGTCACGACGATCTGTCGTCCTGGTGGTCGTCGTGGTCGCGACCGTGCCGCCGTCGCTGACATAGGCGCGCGCCCGGGCCCGCTGGGTTGGATTGAGACGGGCAAGGTAGGCGTTGAGCCGAGCCGGATCGCGCCGCAGGGCGTCGAGGCGTCGCCGCGTGCCGCTATCGAGGCCTTGGGTGTTGCCCCCGCCGGACCGCTGGCCCGCCGTCCCACCCGAGCCGGTTTCCGAGATCGGCCGGTTGCCCATGAAGATGTTGGTGAGCGGCGGCGTGGTCGGGCGGGTCTGGTTCCGTGGCACATTAGTGGTGTCGGTGATGTCGAAAGTGCCAGGCAAGAGGCTGCTGCCGGAGCGGTTCGCCGTCGCGCTGCGTCCGGCCGAGGCGACCTGCGTGCGCGCCGAGGCTCCCGCCTGCTGGCAGGTCGCGGTATTGATCGCGAGGTCGCGCGACACGCCCGCGAGCAGGGATGCATTCGACGAGTTCGCATTGAGCGAACCGGCGGAATAGCCCGACCTCGACTGGAGGTTGGTGCAGACCGAGTTCATCCGCCGCTCGAGCGGCAGGGACGCCTGCAGGATGCGAACACGCCAGCGCAGGATATCCAGCGTCTGGCGGCACTCTTGCGGCAGGTTGAGCGTGCCCGAGCTCGGGTCGCGGCCGAAAAGCTGCCGGAAACGCTGCACATAGGCGGCATTGTTGCGGTTGGCGGTCGCGTTGTACTGGTCGATCACCACCTGGCAGGCGGCCGACCATGTACTCGTCGTGGAGCCGCCGCCCCCGCCGCCGAAGCCGAACCCGGTGATGGTCGATCGCGACGAGGAGCGCGTCACCGTGCGGGTGGTCACGACGGTTCGCCGGATGACCACCCGTCGCTGCATCTCGATCACGATAGGCGGTGTCTCCAGCGCCGCGGCGCCCTGGACGAGATGAACAGCAAGCACAAAAGCCAGTTCGGACATCGATCCCCCCCGGTTCGCTGCCACCTGACGTTAGGTTAGCACGATGCCGGAACCCCGTCGCCCCTACTGCGATACGGCCCTACACCTCCCGTGCGCCGAGCGCCGCGTGAACCGATATGCGCGTCCACGGCGCGATGCGCGCCTGGAACGCGCCATAGCTCCCGGTGACCTTCGCTGCCATCGGGCTGCGCGTGCCGAGATCCCTCAGGAGGTCGCTCGCGTGGCGGCGGGCGATCCGCACGAGATCAGCCGGAAAGCCGCGCAGCTGCACGCCCTGCGCGCCAACGAGCTGCGCCAGCGCATCCATGTTGAGCTTCTCGATCTCGGCCAGCGCCACCGCCTGTTCCGCGTCGGAGGCTGCCTGAATGACGCTCTTCAGGTCAGCCGGCAGGCCGTCCCACAGGGCCTTGCCGATGAGCAGCTCGCTCGACCCGTTCGGCTTGTTGAAGCCCGGCGCGTAGTAGAACGGCGCGATCCGGGCCAGGCCGAGCTGGATGTCCGACCCCGGCGCGGTGAATTCGGCCGCGTCGATCGCGCCGCGCTCGAGAGCGGGATAAATGTCGCCCGGCGGCACGGCGAGCGCGGTCGCGCCCATGCGCTGGAACAGTTCCGCGCCGAGGCCGACCATGCGGATCTTGAGGCCCTTGATGTCCTCCGCCGAGCCGATCTCCTTGCGGAACCAGCCGCCCATGGAGACGCCGGTATTGCCGCCGAGCAGCGGCTTGAGGCCGAAGCGGGCCGAGGTCTCGTCCCACAGCGCCTGGCCGCCGCCGTTCATGATCCAGGCATTGTGCTCCGGCGGCGTGAAGCCGAAGGGCACGGAGGTGAAATAGGCAAGCGCCGGCTCGCGGCCGATGGCGAAGAACGAGGCGGTGTGACCGAGCTCGACCGTGCCGTTGCCGACGGCCTCATGGACGGCGAAGGCAGGCACCACCTCGCCGGCGGCGAAGACCTGCACCTCGATACGGCCGCCGGAAAGCAGCTTGATCCTGTCGGCGATACGCTGGGCGGAGAAGGCAGGTCCCGGCAGGGCCTTCGGCCAGGATGTGACCATGCGCCAGCGGAGCGCACCCTGGGCGCGGGCAATGCCCGGTGCGGCGAGGACACCGGCGGCGGCGAGCAGGGTCGAACGGCGATCGAAGGAGGTCATGTCACCACCAGGCGTGGAAATGATGGGTGGGCCCGTGGCCCTTGCCGACCGACAGCCGGTCGGCGGCGGCGATGGCGGCCGAGACATAGTCCTTGGCCTCCGCGACCGCCTGTCCGAGCGAAAAGCCCTTGGCGAGGCCCGCGGCGACGCCTGAGGACAGCGTGCAGCCGGTGCCATGGGTATTGCGCGTCGCGACGCGCGGCGCGTCGAGCCTGACGACACCCTCCGGCATGACCAGCAGGTCCGTGCTGCGGTCACCAAACCCGTGGCCGCCCTTCATGAGGACCGCCTTCGCGCCACGCGCGATCAGCGCCTGCCCCTGGGCCAGCATGTCGTCTTCGGTCATCGCCACCGGCTGGTCGAGCAACGCGGCAGCCTCCAGGAGATTGGGGGTCACGAGAGCCACGCGCGGGATCAGCACGTTGCGCAGCGCCGAGACGGCGTCGGGGTTGAGCAGCCGGTCGCCGGAGGTCGCCACCATGACCGGGTCGAGCACGATGTTCACTGCCCCATGACGGTCGAGACCGGCGGCGACCGTCTCGATGACGGCGCGCTGCGACAGCATGCCGATCTTCACCGCCTTCACGCCAAGATCGGAGAAGACCGAATCCATCTGCGCCGCGATGAAGCCGGCCGGCACGTCGTGGATTGCCTGCACGCCGAGCGTGTTCTGCGCCGTCAGCGCAGTGATCACGCTCGCGCCATAGACGCCGAGCGCCGAGAAGGTCTTGAGGTCGGCCTGGATGCCGGCGCCGCCGCCGGAATCCGAACCCGCAATGGTGACGGCGATGGCGGTCATGATCCCTCCCCGGCGAGGTCGACGATGCGCGCGCGGGCCGCAAGGTCGGCCGCGTCCAGCCTATGGAGAGCGTCGAGATAGGCGCTCGCGAAGGTGCCCGGCCCCTGCGCCGCCTCCGCCGCGATCTCACCGGCGACACCGAGCACAAGCAGGGCAGCGGCGGTGGCCGTGAAGGCATCGTCGCCGGCTGCCAGGAAGGCTGCGGTCACTGCGGCGCCCGCGCAGCCCATGCCGGTGACCGAGGCCATGAATGGGTGGCCGTTGGCGATGCCGACGGCGCGCCGGCCATCGGTGATCAGGTCCGTGCCGCCGGTGGCCGCGACGACCGTGCCGAGGCGGCGTGCGAGCGCCTGCGCATCTGCTCCTTCGCCCAGCACGCCGATCTCGCCGGCATTGCCGCGCACCAGCGCGGGGCCCTGTGCCGCGATCTCGCGCGCATAGGCCGCACGGACCGGCGAGCGATCGATGAACACGGGGTCGAGAACCCAGGGCACGCTTTTGTCGCGGGCCGTGGCGATGGCCAGCGCGATCACCGCGCGATGGGCCGGCTCTAGCGTGCCCAGATTGATCAGCAGCGCGTCGGCGCTGGCGACGAAGGCGGCGATCTCGTCGAGGGAAATCGTGACCGACGGCACCGCGCCGGCAGCCAGCACGGCATTGGCGGTGATCTCCTGCGCCACCGTATTGGTGATGCAGTGGACACGCGGCCGGCGCGTGCGGACGCGCTCCAGCAGAGCGGCGGCGGTCGTGGGCAGGGTATGCGACAGGGGCGCGCTGCCCCCGATGGACGGGGCGTGCATCTCGGTTTCCTCCGCCGGCATGATCCGGATCAGGTACGCGGGTTGGCGGCAAGCCTCTCAGCCTGCAAGCCTCTCAGCCCGGAAAGGGCACCCCGACGAGAACGAGGCAAGAGTTAAGGGAAGGCGGCGCAGGGCGCAAGGGCGCGGGGAACGCATCGCCGCATGGTCCCGGTGCGGGGGATGACGCGGCCGCCCTTTGATGGCATGTCAGGATCATCAGCGACATCAGAGCCGCCGCGCGAGGCCCGCCATGATCCCGTTCTTCGTCCAGATCAAATGCCAGCTCGGCAAGTCCTACCAGGTGGCCTCGCAGCTTGCCGACCGCGAGATCGCCTCGGAAATCTACTCGACCGCCGGGGAGTTCGACCTGCTGGTGAAATTTTATGTCGAAGCCGGCACCGACATCGGCCATTTCGTCAACGAGAAGGTGCAGGTCGTCCCCGGCATCCAGGACACGCGGACGATCATCACGTTCAAGGCGTTTTGAAGCGCGCGGTCGCCCACCACCACCCCGTTCCTGCACCAACCGCATCGTCATGGCCGGGCTTGGCCCGGCATGACGGGAGGGGTCAGGCACTTACCCCTGCGGGGTCGAAACCTTGCGCTGCCGCGCGCGCTCCAGCCCGAGCTTCTGCTCGCGCCAGATGACGAAGATGCCGGAGGCGACGACGATCGCGCCGCCGGCCAGCACATAGGCGCTCGGCAGGTCGGAGAAGACCAGGTAGCCCATGGTGATCGCCCAGATCATCGAGAAATACTCGAACGGGGCGATGAGCGACGTATCGGCGTGGCGGTAGCTGATGGTCAGGAATATCTGCCCGAGCCCGCCGAAGACGCCGACCATGACCAGCAGGAACGCCTGCCAGGGCGTCGGCACGATCCACTGGCCGATCAGGGGGACGACCTTGCCGAGCGGCCAGGTGGCGAGCGCGAGCACGGCGCAGAGCACCATGAAGGTGAAGACGATGGAGGCGGTGGTCTCGACATTGACCAGCTTGCGCACCTGGATCGTGGCGAAGGCCGCACAGACCGCCCCGCCCAGTGCGAACAGCGCGCCGGTCGACTGCTGGTCGCGGCCGGCGAAGGCCGCGATGTCGAGATGCGGCCAGAGGATCACCACCACCCCGACGAAGCCGATGGCGACCGCCGACCAGCGATAGATGCGCACCTGCTCGCCGAGCAGAAAGTAGGCGAGCGGCACGACCATCAGCGGCGCCGCGTAGCCGATCGCGGTGGAATCGGCGAGCGGCAGCATGGTCAGGCCGACGAAGCCGGAGAACATGCCGGTGGCGCCGATGGCGCCGCGCTTCATGTGGGATGCGAAGCTGGTGTAGCGGAACGCGTCCATGATCTCGCGCCGCCAGGCCAGCATCAGGAACAGCGGGATCAGCGCGAAGAACGAGCGGCAGAACACCACCTCGCCGACCGGCACGTCGCGGCCGACCACGCGCACCAGCGTCGACATGCAGGTGAAGGCCATGGTCGACAGGAGTTTGAGGAGGATTCCCGTGACGGCGCGGGAGAGGACAGGCATGAACGGGGAAAGCCGGGCGGTGGGCGGGCTTCTTTCAAGCACGTCCATGCAGAATTGAGGAGGCTCGTTGCTGCACGTTTGGCCTGCGAGGCTTCCGCCCGCGGCCCGGCTGGTGCCGCTGGCGCCCGGTTGCGCGCTTCCCCACCGTCGATATGGTCGGCTTCACCGCCCTGAAAGAGGCGGTGAGAGAGTCAACTTCATTCACGGACGGGACCCATCATGGACAGCCTCAACCCCACCCTCAACGCTTGGCAACCGCGCATGTTGTCGGTGCTGCGGATCATGTTCGCGCTGGTCATTCTCCAGCACCCCTTCGTCAAGCTGCTGAGCTTCCCGATCAGCGTGAACTTCGCCCCGGTCGGCTCCCTGCCATGGATCGCCGGCGTCATCGAGATCGTCACCGGACTGCTGATTCTCGTGGGATTCTTCACCCGTCCGGCGGCTTTCCTGCTCGCGGGCACCATGGCAGCCGCCTATTTCATCGGCCATGCGCCGCGCGGTTTCTACCCGATCACGAACCAGGGTAGCCTCGCCATCATGTACTGCTTCACGGCGCTCTATCTGGTCTTCGCCGGCCCGGGTCCGTGGAGCGTCGACGCGCAGCGCTCGAACAACCCCTGAGCCGCAGATCAACCTTCTCAGGCTGACCAAAGCCGCGAGCCGCCCCGTGCGACTCGCGGTTTTTCTTGGGCGGGCATCACCGGGTTACCCACGCGATACCGGCGCTTCCAGCGCGTCCCGCGCGCGAATTCCGGACACGAAGCGGCCGTTCGGGATCACACATGCGTGACGATGCGATGCAGCAGGTAGGCTGCTGCACCCGCTCTCACGCCGCCTTGGCCGCCTTCGCATCCTGGATCGTCTGCCAGACCAGCGCCGGCGTCGCCGGCATGTCGATCTCCCTGACGCCATAGGCGCGCCACAGCGCATCGACCATCGCGTTCATCACCGAGGGACAGGCGCCGATCGTGCCGGCCTCGCCCGCGCCCTTGATGCCCAGCAGATTGGTCACGCAAGGCACGTTGCGCGTCTCGAAGTGGAAGTTCGGGATGTGGTCGGCGCGCGGCATGGCGTAGTCCATGAACGAGGCGGTGAGCAGCTGGCCGCTCTCCTTGTCGTAGACGGTGCGCTCGAGCAGCGCCTGCCCGATGCCCTGCACGATGCCGCCATGAACCTGTCCGGCGAGCAGCGTCGGATTGATGGTGACGCCGAAATCGTCGACCACCGTATAGGCGACGATCTCGGTCGCACCGGTGTCGGGGTCGATCTCCACCTCGCAGATATGCGTGCCATTGGGGAAGGTCGGCTCCGGCGGACGCCAGGTGCCGTGGCTCTTCAGCTTTTCCTCGGCGCCGGGCAGGCTCGCGATCTTCTCGTAGGAGATCGCCTTGTCGGTGCCGACGACGCGTACCGTGCCGTCGCGGATCTCGACGTCGCCGATGCCGACCTCCATTTCGGAGGCCGCCATATCCCGGATGACATCCGCCAGCGCCCGCGCGCCGACATCCACCGCCGCACCGCCGACGGGCAGCGAGCGTGAGCCACCAGTGCCGGTGCCGGACGGGATCACCGCCGTGTCGCCCTGGATGACGTTGATCCGCCCGATCGGGATGTCGAGGTGCTGCGAGGCGAGCTGCGCATAGGCCGTCTTGTGGCCCTGCCCGTTCGACTGGGTGCCGATCCTGATCGTCACCGTGCCGTCCTTCTCGAGGCTCATCCAGGCGTTCTCGGGCGCGCCGCCACCGCAGGCCTCGATATAGGTGGCCATGCCGATGCCGCGGATTTTGCCGGCCTTCTTCGCCACCTTCAGCCGGTCCTTGAAAGTGTCCCAGCCGGCGACCGCGATGGCGCGGGTCATGTGGCCGTCGAACTCGCCGGAATCGTAGGTGCGACCAACCGGCGTCTTCCACGGGAACTGATCGGGCTGGATGAAGTTGCGCCGGCGCACTTCGGCCGGCGTCAGGCCGGTCTCGAGCGCAATGCGGTCCATCAGGCGCTCGATGAGATAGGCCGCCTCGGGGCGTCCCGCGCCGCGATAGGCGTCGACCGGAACGGTGTTCGTATAGGCATATTTCAGATGCACATACATGGACGGGAAGGCATAGACGCCGGCCAGCATCAACGCGCCGACATAGGGGATGAAGGTCGCGTATTGCGAGAGATAGGCGCCCATGTCGGCGACCGTCTCGACCTTCACAGCCAGCACCTTGCCGCGCCGGTCGAGGGCGGCGGTGGCGGTCGAGACATTGTCGCGGCCTTGGCTGCAATTGACGAAATGGTCGCCGCGATCCTGGATCCAGGCGACCTTTTTCTTCAGCTGGCGCGCCGCGAACAGGCACAGCGGATATTCGCGGAACATGAAGGTCTTGGTGCCGAAGCCGCCGCCGACATCGGGCGTGATGACGCGGATCTTCTCCTTCGGCATGTTGAAGATCTTCGAGGCGAGGATCTGCTGCACGCCATGCGCGCCCTGGCTGCCGAGGGTGAGCGTGAAGCTCTTCTCCTTGGAATCGAATTCAGCGAGGCAGCCGCGCGTCTCCATGTAGTTGGTGATCAGGCGGTTGTTGACGATGGTCAGGCTTACCGTCCGGTGCGCCTTGGCGAAGGCTTTTGCCGTCGCCGCCTCGTCGCCGAGCTCGACTTCCCCGCAGAGATTGCCGGCAACTTCGGGCCAGAGCTGGATCGCGCCGGGCTTCAGCGCATCGACCGCGTCGATGATCGGATCGCGCGAGGTCCAGTCGATCTCGATGGCCTCGGCCGCATCGCGCGCCCGTTCGATCGTGTCGGCGACCACGAAGGCGACGCCGTCGCCGACATGGCGCACGGTCTTCGAGCAGAGCACTTCCCAGGGCGGATTGAAGATCGGCTTGTTGCCCTTGGTGGGCACCTGGGAAAGGCATGGCAGGTCGCCGACGCCTGCGAGGTCGGCATGGACATAGACCGCCTTGACGCCCTTCATGGCGCGCGCGGCGGACACGTCGCTGATAACGAAGTCGGCGAAGGCAAAGGGCGAGCGCAGGACATAGCCGACCAGCGTTCCCTCGGGCACAAGGTCCGAGACAAAGCGGCCCTGCCCTTGGATCAGCGGGTCGTCCTCGATGCGGGTCAATGCCTGACCCATTCCGAACTTCATCGGCGTCATGTCGCGGGCTCCGGGGGGTGCGAGGCCCAAGCATGGAGCCATTCCAGCCTGCCGCGCAAGCCTTGCGCGATGCAGCGCCGCAATGCGGAAAACTGGCCTTGCGCGCCGATCCGCGCAAAAATGAGGACCCTCGGGCGCCGACCCGACGACACCACGCGCGGCATGACCATGAATGAGCCGGATGAGAAGCTGTCGACACCACTCGCCACCAAGCTCGGCTTCGGCCTGTGGGCGATCGCGATCATCTGGTGGTTCTTCTACTACGCCCAGTATGGCGGCGCGTTCGGGCTGATCAGCCTGAAGCTCGCCTGCATTTCCTGGCCGACGTCCGAATGCCTGTTCTTCCAGCAGCAGATCCGCGGGCCGGTGCCGCGCTACGTGCCGGCCTTCTGGTATGCGGGCATGATCGCCTTTGCGGTCGGGCTCTACCAGACCTGGCAGCAGCGGAAGAAGTGAACCGCCGGCGCGCCCCTCGCATTGTATCGGGCCAGACACCATCTCCGGCGAAACGCCCTCCGGAGTTCCTCCCATGCTGGACCTCAGCCCCCGTTTCGTCCGCGATGACGACGCGGCCGCCACGCCGTCGACCGCCCCTGCCCTGCCCGTCGACGACGGCCCGCTGCTCGATGCCTATTCCAACGCCGTGACGCGGGTGGTCGAAGCGGTCGGTCCGGCCGTCGTCCGTCTTACCGTGTCCGGAGCCGACGCCCGGCGCGCCGGCACCGGCTCAGGCGTCATCATCTCGCCGGACGGGCTGCTGCTCACCAACAGCCACGTGGCCGGCGGCCGCAAGGGCGAGAAGACGACCATCCGGGTCGCCACCCAGGACGGGCGCGACCTCTCGGCCCGCCTCGTGGGTGATGATCCCGACACCGATCTAGCCCTTGTCAGGGTCGACGACCCCGCTTTGCTGCCGGCCGCCCGGCTCGGCGATTCCAGGGCGCTGCGGCGCGGCCAGTTGGTCGTCGCCATCGGCAATCCGCTCGGCTTCGAATCGACCGTCACGGCGGGCGTCATCTCGGCGCTTGGCCGTTCGCTGCGCTCGCAGACCGGCCGGCTGATCGACGACGTCATCCAGACCGACGCGGCGCTCAACCCCGGCAATTCCGGCGGTCCGCTGGTGGCGTCCACCGGCGAGGTCGTCGGCATCAACACGGCGGTGATCATGGGCGCGCAGGGCATCTGCTTCGCGGTCGCCTCCAACACCGCTTCGGTCGTTCTGTCGGAGCTGATCCGCCACGGCCGGGTCAGGCGGGCCTATCTCGGCATCGGCGCGCATCAGGTGGCGGTGCCGCGCCGGGCGGCGCTGGCGCTCGGCCTCACCGGCGATTCCGCCGCCATGATCGCCTCGGTCGAGGCTGGCAGCCCGTCCGACCGCGCCGGCCTGCGCGAGGGCGACATCCTCCTCTACATCGACGGCCAGCCGGTCACCGGCGCCGACGACGTCGTGCGGCTGATGGTCGGCGCGCGGATCGGCCTGCCCGTCGAGGTCAGCTATGTCAGGCGAGGCAGGCTGGAAAAGGCGAGCGTGACGCCCGTCGATCGCGAGCGTCGCTAGCCGGCGACGCCCCGCCGCAGCCGCTTCAGGTCGGCGAGGAAGTCCTTGCCGAACAGCGCGACCAGCGCCCCGCCATAGGCAAGGCCGCCGGCGCCCATCAGCGCGACGAGCAGGAGCTTTTCGTTGAGCCCGGGCGCAACCGCCTTCAGCGCGAGGCCGACCGCGACCAAAACGGTGCAGAGAATGCCGAATGACAGGAACAGGCGCGGCAACACGCGCTTGGCCCGGTCGTCGAGGCCGATCAGGCCCTGCCGGCGCGCGAACCAGGCCAGCAGCATGACATTGATCCAGACGCCGACACTGGTCGCCAGCGCCAGCCCGACATGGCCGAGCGGGCCCATCAGCGCGATCTTCAGCGCGACGTTGACGGTGAGCGCGACGACCACCGCGATCACCGGCGTCGTCGTGTCGCCGCGCGAATGAAAGCTGATGGTGAACGGGCGCACCAGAACCAGCGCGGTCAGGCCCAGCCCGTAGGCCGCGAGCGCGCTGGCCGAGTGCAGCGCATCCTGCTCGGTGAAAGCGCCGCGCATGAACAGCGCCTTCATGATCACGTCCGGCACCAGCACGAAAGCGGCGACCGCCGGCAGCGAGAAGACCAGCGTCAGCTCGATGGCGCGCAGCTGTGCGTGGCGCGCGCCGGTCTCGTCGCCCGCGGCGATGCGGCGGCTCATCTCCGACAGGAGCACCGTGCCGACCGCCACCGCGATGACCCCGGTCGGCAACTGGTTGAGCCGGTCGGCATAGTAGAGCCAGGAGACCGCGCCGCTGACGAGGTAGCTGGCGATGATCGTGTCGGCGAGTACTGCCACCTGGCTGCCGGCGGAGCCGAGCGTCGCCGGCACGAAGGTCTTCCAGAACTGCTTCACCTCGGGCGTGATCTTCGGCAGGCGCAGCTCCAGCATGACATTGGCACGCAAGGCATCGCCGGTGACGAGCAGGAACTGGAGCAGGCCGGCGACGACGACGCCCCAGGCCGCAGCATGGGCTGGCGTTGGGAACAGGTTGGAGACCAGCAGCGCCCCGATGATTCCGAGATTGAACACGACCTGCGTCGCAGCCGCCGCCACGAAGCGGCCAACCGCGTTGAGCACGCTGTTCATAAGAATGACCAGCGAGATCAGCGCGAGATAGGGAAAGGTGATGCGCGTCAGTTCGACTGTCGCCGGGAAGCGCACGGGATCGTCGGCAAAGCCCGGGGCCATGGCCGACACGACCCAGGGCATGAACACGAAGGCGAGCGACAGCAGCACGACCTGCGCAAGCAGCAGGTAGGCGAAGATGCGGTCGGCGAAGACCAGCGCCGCGTCCTGCCCGCGCTGGGCGGCGACGCGCGCGAAGCCCGGCACGAAGGCGGCGCTGACCGCGCCCTCACCGAAAATGGCGCGGAACTGGTTGGGGATGCGGAAGGCGATGAAGAAGGCGTCGGCGAGGCCGCCAGCCCCGAGGATGGCCGCGAACATCAGGTCGCGGACGAAGCCGAAGACGCGACTGACCAGCGTGATCGCCGAGACCGAGAAGATGTTCTTGATCACGGCGGAAAGGGTCCTCGCGGTCGACAGGCGCGGGCCGAAGCGCTCCCGGCCGGCCCGGTCGGCAGCCCTAGCGGCGTTTTCCGACAAAACCAAGGTCTAGCCGAGGCGGAGCGATTCGGCGCGGGCCAGAGGGACGCAGTGTAGCGGGTCAGGACGCCGGAACGGGCTCCGGACCGCCCGGCAGGCGCGTCGGGGCCGCATCCGGCGAGAACACACGGAAAACCGCCGAGACCGTGGCAACCAGATTGTCGCCGGCAAAGACCTCGCCCTCGATGAAGGCCATGGAGCCCGTGATCTTCTGCACCTTCACCCGGCCAAGGACCCAGTCGCCAACCCGGCCGCCCGACAGGAACTTGGTGTCGAGCGCGATGGTGGCACAGCGCCGCCCGGTGACGCGGATCACCTCGTAGCCGAGCACCGTGTCCATGAAGGTGGTGAGCGAACCGCCGTGCAGGACGCCGTTCGGATTGCCGTGGCGTGCATCGGCACGGAATCCATAGTCGACCACGCCCGCGCCGTCGTCGCGCCAGTAGTAGGGCCCGGTCAGGCCGATGAAGCCCGCAAAATCCTCGAACGGCCGGAAGCCGGCCGGCGGCGCGGCGACGTGCTGAATTTCCATATCCATGATGCCGCAAATGTCGCATCCGCCCGCGACATCGCTCAAGCCCCGCCGTTCGGCAGGCTGCCCTGCGGCTCAGGCGTCGAGCGTCAGCCCGGCCGCCTTCGCATCCGCCACGAAACCCTTCACCGTGTCGAGCGAGATGTCCTCCGGCGCGCGGCCGAGGCCCTCGAGCTTCTTCAGGATGTCGGCCGGCGCGGTGATGATGTGGCAGCCGATGCGGTCCGCCTCGATGACGTTCCAGACCTCGCGGGTCGAGGCCCAGATGACCTCCACCGTGTCGGTGCCGCGGGCAAGGCCGACGGCATATTTCATCACCGGCATCGGGTCGTGGCCGGCATCGCCCAGGCGCCCGGCGAAAACCGAGACGATGGAGGGAGCGCCGCCGCGCAGGGCGTCGACCGAAGCCTGCACCTGTCCCTCGGTGTAGAGCGCGGTGAAGTTGATCTTCACGCCCTCGCGGGAGAGCTTGTGGATGAGATCGTAGAGCGGCGTGCCCTGCGAATTGGTCACCGGCAGCTTGACGTAGACGTTCCGGCCCCAGGTCGCGATGACGCGCGCCTGCGCCTCCATCTCGGGAAGATCGTCGGAGAAGACCTCGAAGGAAATGTGATGGTCCGGCACGGCCGCCACCAGGTCCTTCGCATAGGCCGCATAATCCGAAACGCCGGCCTTCTTCAACAGCGATGGATTGGTCGTAAAGCCCTGAATCCAGGGCTTCTTCGCCATTTCGACGATGGAGGCCTTCTCGGCACCATCGGTGTAGAGCTTGACCTTGAGGTCGGCGAGGACCGGCATGCGCTGTCTCCGGAAACGCGTTCGGCAAGTGTTTAGGACGCGGCGACGCGGGTGTCCAATCGGCTCATCGTTACCGTCGAGGCGTCAGGAAAACGGAGAAATCCGCGCCGAGGAGGAGATTGACCGCCTGCTCGTCGCCTTCACGCATAACGAACTGAAGCAGAGTGCATCGGCCGCAATTGTCGGGAAGGTGGTCAAGAATCCGCATCTGAGGGCCCGCGAAAAAGACAGCGACCGGCCTTCCAACAGCGCGCTGGTACACCAGCGTCAGGTGTCTGCCATCGGATCGAATGTCTTCTGCCTGTAGGACGAGAAGCGAGCCTGCCTGCATGCGGCGCCAGATCGCGCTGCCGGCGGCGGAGAAGCCTGTCGACGATGTGAGAACGTCTCGGTTGGCTTGGACACTCTGCTCGCTCGACGCATGATCGACAGGGACACTGAAGGAAGCAGCCCTGGCGAGGTCGGAGACGGCGATGCACGTCATGGTCGCGGCGAACACCCGGGCGGCGGACCGTCTGAAGCAGCGCAAACTCATGGAATGTCCTCAACCTGCAATCGATCATGTTGCGAGCCACGCGCGAACACCGAACATGAATGGGGCATGAACAAGGCGCCTGCTGGGTTTGCGTGCCCAATCGCGCGATCCGTGACGGCCGTCACATCGGCCCCAAAGGTCCTGCGGCAAGGTCTCCCCATCAGGAAGCAAACACGCTTCCGCTCAACCCTCGAAGGAGACTTCCCATGACCAGCATGACCACGAAAGTGCTCGCCGTCGCCGCCCTCGCGCTCGCCGGCTCCGCCATGATCGGCACCACCGAGGCCGAGGCCCGCCGGTTCGGCGGCGGCGGCTTCCACGGCGGCGGCTTCCGCGGTGGCTTCCACGGCGGCGGGTTCCGTCACGGCATCCGCCCGGCCTGGGGTGGCCATCACCACTTCCATGGCCACGGACACTGGGGCTGGCGCCGCCACGTCGCGGTCGGCGTGATCGGGATCGGCGCGGTGGCCCCGGCCTGCACGGTGATCCGCCGCTTCGACCCGGTCTACGGCATCTATCGCCGCGTGACCGTCTGCGACTGATCGCCAGAGCCTGAACAGCGACGGGCGGCCCGCAAGGGTCGCCCCTTCCGCGTTTCGCACCGGTCACGCCCCGTCACGCATCGTGAACGCCGCCGATTTGCCCTTTCCCCTCCTGAAATCGTATAGGTCGCGGCTCCGGTCGGCGGCTTCGCGCCGCAGACCCCGTTGATCAAGGCATTGCGATGAGCACTTCCCAGCCCGTGGCGACCCCCCTGCGCGTCGGCGTCGTCGGCCTCGGCGTGATGGGCAAGAACCACGCCCGCGTGCTGGCCGAGCTGTCGGGCGTGACGCTCGCCGGCGTCGCCGATCCCGATGGCGAGCAGGTCGAATTCGTCACCTCGCGGCTGGGCTGCCCGGGCTTTTCATCGGTCGAGGCGCTGATGGATGCCGGCATCGATGCGCTGACCATCGCCGCCCCAACCCAACTCCACACGCCGATCGCGCTCGCAGCCATCGCCCGCGGCATCCACGTGCTGGTGGAGAAGCCGATCGCCCAGTCGGTCGAGGAAGGCCGCCGCATTATCGACGCCGCCGCCAAGGCCGGCGTCACGCTGATGGTCGGCCATGTCGAGCGGTTCAACCCGGCGGTGCAGTCGATCCGCCAGGCGATCGCCGACGACGACATCCTGTCGATCCAGATCACCCGCGTCGGCCCCTTCCCGCCGCGCATGTCGGATATCGGCGTGGTCATCGACCTCGCGGTCCACGACATCGACCTGATCCGCTGGTTCACCGGCTCGGAGATCGCCGAAATCCAGCCGCAGACCAATTCGATCCATGCCGAGCGCGAGGACATCGCGCTGCTGCAGTTCCGCACCCAGTCCGGCGTGCTCGCCCACATCAACACGAACTGGCTGACGCCGTTCAAGGCACGCACGGTCCATGTCGCCACGCGCAACAAGTACATTTCCGGTGACCTGATCACGCGCCAGGTCACCGAGTGCTTCGACTACAAGCCCGACGGCTCCTACTCGATGCGCCATCTGTCGGTGGCCTATGCCGAGCCGCTGCGCGCCGAGCTCGTCGCCTTCGTTGAAGCCGTGACGACCGGGACACCCCCGGTCACTGGCGGCGCCGACGGGCTCGCCAGCCTCGACATCGCCATGCGCTGCCTCGGAGACCGCCAGGCGCCGCTGCTGGCCCCGCCGAAGCTGGCGGCAGTCGGGCGGGGATAAGGCCGCGCACCGGAGGCCGCCCGCCTTCGGCAAGGGGCTCTCGCCCGATTCACCGCATAACTCCCGCGCCCCCCGCAGGCTTGCCCTGCTCCCGCCGCCGGTCGAAGACTTAGGCCCCTCACCGACGACCGCAGGAACGGGGAACGACCATGGAATACCGCACGCTCGGGGGCTCCGGCCTCAGGATTCCCGCCCTCATGCTGGGCACGGCCACCTTCGGCGGCGGCAGCGACTTCCTGCGCAAATGGGGCGCCACCGACATCGCAGAGGCAAACTCGCTGGTCGACGTCGCGCTCGATCTCGGCTGCACCATGTTCGATACCGCCGACGGCTATTCCACCGGCCTGTCGGAGGAAATTCTCGGGCAGGCGATCAAGGGACGGCGCGACAAGGTGCTGATCGCCACCAAGACCGGCATGCCCATGGGCCCCGGCCCCAACGACATCGGCACGTCCCGCTCGAAGATCATCGCCTCCTGCGAGGCCAGCCTGAAGCGGCTCGGCACCGACCATGTCGACCTCTACCAGTTGCACGCGTTCGATGGCCTGACGCCGATCGAGGAGATGCTCCAGGCACTCGACGCCCTCATCCGCGCCGGCAAGATCCGCTACTACGGCGTCTCCAACTATTCCGGCTGGCACCTGATGAAGATGCTGGCGCTGGCGGACCGCCACGGCCTGCCGCGCCCCGTCACCCATCAGGCCTATTACACGCTGGTCGCCCGCGACTTCGAATGGGAACTGATGCCGCTCGGCCTCGACCAGAATGTCGGCACCCTCGTCTGGTCGCCGCTGTCCGGCGCCAAGCTCTCCGGCAAGATCGGCCGCACCAGGCGCCCGCCCGCCGACAGCCGCCTCGCCACCGACGCCAGCTGGCCGGTGCCCGAGGAGCAGCTCCACCGGGTCACCGACGCGCTGGAGGCGGTCTCGGCCGAGGTCGGTCGCTCGATCCCGCAGGTGGCGCTCGCCTGGCTGCTGTCGCGGCCGACCATCTCCTCCATCGTCATCGGCGCCCGCAACGAGGCCCAGCTGCGCGACAATCTCGCCGCGACCGAACTCAAGCTCAGCGCCGACCAGATCGCGACACTCGACAAGGCCAGCGCGGTCACGCCCGCCTATCCCTACTGGCATCAGCGCCGCACCATGATGACCCGCAACCCGCCGCCGGTGCTCTGACCGGCCGCTGTCGTTTCCCTGTCATCGTCGGGTGCTTTGCCTGACGCATGACGCCCCAGAGCAGCGCACCGGTTCGAATCGTCATCGTCGGCGCCGGCTATGTCGGCCTCGTCACCGGCGCCTGCCTTGCGGCCATCGGCCATGACGTCACGGTCGTCGACCGCGATGCGGCCCGCATCGCCAGCCTCGATTCTGGCATCATGCCCATTTACGAGCCTGGGCTCGACACCCTGGTTGCCGAGCAGGTGGCGGCCGGCCGCCTCGCCTTCACGACCGATCTCGCCGCCTGCGTTCCCGCAGCCGAGGCCGTCTTCATCTGCGTCGGTACGCCGCCGCGCCCTGCCGACGGCCACGCCGACATGGCCAATGTCATGGCCGTCGCCGAGGCCGTCGCCGGCGCGCTCGATGGCTTCACCGCCATCGTCATGAAGTCGACGGTGCCGGTCGGCACCGGCGACGAGGTCGAGGCACTGATACGCGCGATCAGGCCCGAGGCAGACTTCGCCGTCGTCTCCAACCCGGAATTCCTGCGCGAGGGCGTCGCGATCGGCGATTTCCTCCGCCCGGACCGGATCGTCGTCGGAACCGGAGACGAACCGGCCGCGGCCCTCATGGCCCGCATCTATCAGCCGTTGACGGACGCCGGGACAGCGTTGCTGACGACCAACCGCCGGGCGTCGGAACTGATCAAATATGCGGCCAATTCGTTCCTGGCACTGAAGATCACCTACATCAACGAGATCGCCAGCCTGTGCGAGGAGATCGGCGCCGATGTCGAGCATGTCGCCCGCGGCATCGGGCTCGACAGCCGCATCGGCGAGAAATTCCTGAAAGCCGGGCCGGGCTTCGGCGGCTCGTGCTTTCCAAAGGACATGCTGGCCCTGATGAAGACCGCACAGGACCACGGCGTCCCGATGCGCACGGTCGAGACGGCGGTCGCGGTCAACGACGCGCGCAAGGGCGAGATGGTCCGCAAGATCGTGCGCGCGGCAGGCGGCTCCGTCGCGGATAAAACCATCGCGGTGCTCGGCCTCGCCTTCAAGGCGGGGACCGACGACATGCGTTCGGCGGTCTCGCTGGTCATCCTGCCGCGGCTGCAGCGGCTAGGCGCGCGCATCGTCGCCCACGATCCGGCCGCCATGACCAACGCCGCGCCCCTGCTCCCGGGCGTCGCGATGGCGCCGAGCGCCATGGACGCCCTGGCCGGGGCGGACCTTGCCGTGATCCTCACGGAATGGCCGGATTTCGCAACGCTGGATCTGCCCGAAGTGCGACGCCGGATGCGGACGCCGCTGCTGGTCGACCTGCGCAACCTGCTGGACCCTGCAACCGTCGAAGCCGCAGGCATCGCCTACAGGTCCGTCGGCCGCGCCGCTCGGGCCGCTCCTGAAGGCACAGCGGCCTTCGCCCTCGCGGCCGAATAGCAGGATGCCGCGGACTGGCCTCCCTTTTGCCCTTTCTTGACGTCTTTGGACTAGGTCTCCTTGTAAGGGACCAAGTCTGCGTGTTCGCGGGGATATCCGACATGACTGTGCTCGTGACCGGCGGCGCCGGCTATATCGGCAGCCACATGGTGCTCGAACTGCTCGATGCCGGCGAGAAGGTGGTCGTGCTCGACAACCTGTCGACCGGCTTCGTCTGGGCCGTCGATCCGCGCGCCACCCTGATCGTCGGCGACATGGGCGACCAGCCGCTGGTCGAGGCCGTCATGCGGCTTCACCGCATCGGCGCCGTCATCCACTTCGCCGCCAAGATCGTGGTGCCGGAATCGGTCTCCGACCCGCTCGGCTACTACCTGTCGAACACCGTGAAGACCCGCGCCGTCATGGCCGCAGCTGTCGCGACCGGCGTGAAGCACTTCATCTTCTCCTCCACCGCCGCGGTCTATGGCACCCCCGAGGTCATGCCCGTCGCCGAGGATGCTCCGACGCGGCCGGAGAGCCCCTACGGCACATCCAAGCTGATCACCGAATGGATGCTGCGCGACGCGGCCGCCGCCCATGACCTCACCTATGTCGTGCTGCGCTACTTCAACGTCGCCGGCGCCGACCCCAGGGGCCGCACCGGCCAGTCGACGCCGAACGCAACCCATCTCATCAAGGTCGCGGTGCAGACCGCGCTCGGCCTGCGTGCCAAGATGGACGTGTTCGGGACCGACTACCCGACACCGGACGGCACCTGCGTGCGCGACTACATCCACGTCACCGATCTCGTGCGGGCGCATCTCGCCGCCCTTGCCCATCTGCGCGCCGGCGGCGTCAGCATGGTGGCGAACTGCGGCTATGGCCGCGGCTATTCCGTGCAGGAGGTCATCGACACGGTGCGCGCCGTGACCGAGGTCCAGTTCCGCGCGGATTATGCGCCGCGCCGGCCCGGCGACGCCGCTGCCGTGGTGGCCGACCCGACCCGCGCCAAGACGACGCTTGGCTGGCAGCCGAGGCACGACGACCTCCGGGAAATCGTCGAGGCCGCCTATGGCTGGGAGCGGCGGCTTGCCAACGGGCCAGGCGGCGCCGCTAGCTGAGGTTCGCCTCCGCCAGATCGACGACCAGGCGGTTCTCCGTCTTCGCTGCCCGCTCGGCGAGGTGCTGGCTCTTGTGCATGCTCACGAACTCGCCGGGCGTTGATCTCCGGCGGATCGTCACCCAGCGAAACCCCTTCCGGAGCAGCAGGTCGCGATAGCCCTGGTCGAGCGGTTCGAGGGGAAATTCATCTGCCTGTATGCTCATCACAGATCTCGCTTAACTGACAAGGCCATGTGCGATCGCTGCATAATGAGGCAGTTGAATAGATCCGTGACAGTTCAACGTATTCTGGATGAAATTGCGGACGACGCGGTGATTATCAGGTCTTTCGCACTAGGGAATATGGTATTCGAGTATTGCAACCGAGTGAAACGACTGTTGATCGCCGCCGCGTGCGGATCGCCTCTGCGATCCCGCGCCCAAGGTCGCCGGCAGGCGGACGTCACGCCGCCGCGGCGATGACCGGTTCGAGGACAGCTTCCCCGCCACAGGCGCAACAGCGCAGCCTCAATGGCTTTTCGAGCCCCCGACGGTGAAGCGCGAAGAATCCGGGGATCTTGCCCTTGAGACGCACCGCAGGGGCAGCGTCAGGCAATCCGGACGTCTCGACGTAGCCGGCCGCCTGCAGGTGGCACGATTCGCACACAGCGATCATTCGCCGGGTTGCGCCGCATCTATTCATGGAGACACTATCAGAGCGGATCATTCCTCTAGGTTACAGTCGCTCGATGACGGAACCAAGACGTGCGGCGCGCACGATTGCGAGGGTGCTGAATCGCTGCCCGGCCGCCAAGGCGCCCGGGCACCGCCGGCGCTCGCGACACTGATGACGGGTCGGTCCCGCAAGACCGCGACTAACCACCTCACCGGTTACTTACTTGATTGACGCTCGCCAGACCCGTCCCTATCCTCTGCAGCGATGTGCACGTATGGCCTCGACGCCGTGCGGCGCGACCCAACAAGGCGCTCGACGCCGATCAACCAGGAGGTTTCCTTGATCACCAAGCGGCTGGCGCTCGGCGCCGTTTTCGTCGCCCTCGCGGCCGTTCCCTCGACCGCCCAGACCTTCCCGTCGCGGCCGATCACGATGGTGGTGCCCTTTGCGGCAGGGGGCCCGACCGACATCGTCGCGCGCCTCGTCGCCGAGCGCATGTCGGCCACCCTTGGCCAGCAGGTGGTCGTCGAGAATGTCGCGGGCGCGGCCGGCACCACCGGCGCGGCGCGCGTCGCCCGCGCCGATCCGGACGGGTACATGATCCTGATGGGCCCGATGAGCACGATGAGCTTCTCGCCCGCGCTCTATCCGAACGTTACCTTCAACGTGCTGACCGATTTCGAGCCGGTCGGCATCGCTGCCTCCGCGCCGATCATCGTCGTCGCCTCCAAGAACCTGCCGGGCCAGACGCTCGCCGAGTTTTCGGCCCACCTGAAGGCCAATGCGGCAACCGTCAACAACGGCAATGCCGGCGTCGGGTCGACGTCGCATCTGGCCTGCGTTCTGCTCAACAACCGCATCGGCGCCGCCCCCACCATGGTTCCCTATCGCGGCACCGGACCGGCCATTCAGGATCTCGTCGCCGGCAATGTCGGCTACATCTGCGACCAGGTCACCAGCCTGATGGGCCAGGTGCAGGCCGGCGCCGTGACGCCACTGGCCGTGCTCGCCCCGACCCGCTCGCCGGTGCTGCCCAACGTACCGACCGCAGCGGAAGCGGGAATGCAGGGCGTCGACATGGTCGTCTGGAACGCCGTCTTCGCGCCGAAGGGGACGCCCGCGCCGGTCATCGCCGCGCTGAACGCGGCTCTCCGCAAGGCGATCGACGACCCGACCGCCAAGGCGCGCTTCCTGTCGCTCGGCGCCGAGGCCCCGGCCGAGGCCCAGCGCTCGCCGGAAGCACTGCGCGCGATCCATGCGGCGGATGTCCAGAAGTGGGGCGACGTGATCCGCGCCGCCAATATCCGCGTGCAGTGATCCGCTGGCGCGGCCGACATGCCTCGCGGCGGCGGCCGCGTTCCGGGAAAGCCCGACACGATGCGTCTTTCCCTCTGCAACGAGGTGCTCCAGCCCTGGGATCTGGCCCGCCAGTGCGCCTTCGCTAAGGCAGTGGGCTATGACGGACTGGAGATCGCCCCTTTCACGCTGTCCGACGAACCGCACCGGCTGCGCGCGGTCGCCCTTGTCGCCATGCGCCGGACAGTCGAGGACCACGGCCTCGCCGTCACCGGCCTGCACTGGCTCCTGATGGCGCCGAAAGGGCTGTCGATCACCTCGCCGGACGACGCTCAGCGCGCCCGCACGCGCGACGTGATCCTCGGCCTCCTCGACCTTGCGGGTGGACTCGGCGCGCGCGTGCTGGTCCACGGTTCGCCGGCCCAGCGTCAGCCGGCCGAAGGGCAGTCCTACGAGGATGCCTGGGCACGCGCGCGCGACCTCTTCGCGTCCCTCGCGCCCGAAGCGGCGGCACGCGGCCTGACCTATTGCCTCGAGCCCCTCGCCCGTCCGGACAATGCCTTCGTCACGACTGTCGCCGAAGCCGCGCGCATGGTCGGCGAGGTCGGCCATCCCGCCTTCCGCACCATGATCGACACCTCGGCGGCCGGCGTGGAAGAGGCCGAACCCGTCGCCGACCTCATCCGCCGCTGGCTGCCCACCGGCCTGATCGGCCATGTCCAGCTCAACGACCGCAACCGGCGCGGCCCCGGCGAAGGCGCCGACCGCTTCGCGCCCGTGCTCCGCGCGCTGGCCGATACCGGCTATGCCGGCGACATCGCCATCGAGCCCTTCATCTACGAGCCCGACGGCGCCGCCTGCGCCGCGCGCGCCGCCGGCTATGTCCGCGGCCTGATGGAAGCCGTGACCGAAAGCGCGGCGCCATGACGCGCGCCAGAGCCCGTGCGACATTCGGCCGATGCGCGAATCGCGGGAAGGATGCCGATGCCTGACGGCGAGGCGATGAACGAGGCGGCACCGGCCAGGGTCGTGCGCAAGCGCGACAGCGCGGGTACGCGCGCGCGGATTCTCAACGTCGCCACCCGCGAATTCGCCAACAAGGGCTACGAGGGCGCCAAGACCGACGACATCGCGGACCGCGCGCGCATCAACAAGCGCATGATCTATCACTACTTTTCGTCCAAGGAGCAGCTCTACCTCGCCGTGCTGGAGGCGGCCTACGACCGCGCCCGCTCGGCCGAACAGAAGCTCGACCTCGACCGGCTGGAGCCGCTGGAATCCCTCACCCGCTTCATCGAGTTCACCTTCGACTCGTTCGTCCGCGACCGCACCTTCATCAACCTCTTGGCCACCGAGAACCGCCAGCGCGCCAAGGTGCTGAAGAAGTCGGCGCGGGTGAACACGATGAATTCGCCGGTCATCGATGCGATCGGCCGGATCATCGCCCGCGGCAACGCCAATGGCACGATCCGGGCGGGGCTCGACGCCCGCCACCTGTGGATCACCATCGTCGGCGTCTGCTACTTTTTCTTCTCGAACATCTTCACCCTGTCGGTGATCTTCAACACGGACATGGAGCAGCCCGCCTCGATCGCCGATCGGCGCGCCCATGTGGTGGATTTCGTGCTCAGGGGCGTGCGGGCCTGAGGCCCGTCACACCACGCTTTTGTGCCGCTCGATACAGGTCCTGAGCACCTCGTCCATCGGCCGCTTCCACCAGTCGAGCTCGGAAAAGATCTCCACCTCCGAGAACCCGGCGAAGCCCTCGGCCTCCACGGCCGCCCTGATCTTCTTCAGCTCGATCACGCCGTCGCCCATCATGCCGCGATCGGTCAAAAGGTCGCGCGTCGGCACCAGCCAGTCACAGACATGGAAAGCCAGCAGCCGCTCCCGCCCTGCCCTGGCGATGTCGCGGTAGAGGTTCGGGTCCCACCAGACGTGATAGACGTCGCAGGCGACGCCCAATGCGCCGGTCTTGTCCGGATCGAGGCGATCGCAGATGTCGAGCGCCTGTTCCAGCGTGTTCACGCAGGCGCGGTCGGCCGCATACATCGGGTGCAGCGGCTCGATGGCCAGCGGCATGCCGGCCGGCTTCGCGTAGTCGAGCAGTTCGGCGATGCCATCCTCGACCTGCTGCCGTGCGCCGGCGAGATCATGCGAGACCGCCGATCCCGGCCGCGAGGTGTGCGGCAGGCCGCCGACCACCAGAACGAGACAGACCGCGCCAAGCGCCTTCGCCTCGTCCACGGCGCGGCGGTTGTCGTCGCGGGCTTCCTGTCGATGTGCTGCATCGGCGGGGAACATGCCGCCCCGGCAATAGCCGGAGAGCTGCAGCCCATGCGTCTTCACCGCCTTCACCGCGGCATCGAGCCCGACGGTCGCGACCTGGTCGCGCCACGGCGCGATGGCCCGGATGCCGTGGCGCGCCGAAGCCTCGATGATCTCGATGAGGTTTCCCTGCTTCCGCACCGTGGCGGTGTTCAGGGAGAGCAGGGAATGGTCGGTGGAGAAATCGCGCATGAGGTGGACCGGAGGTCAGGCCGCCGCACTTGTCGCGTCATGGCCGGGCTTGGCCCGGCCATCCACGACTTGAGAACACGGCCGTTGAAGGGAAGTCGTGGATGCCCGGCACAAGGCCGGGCATGACGATTGGGTCGAGCCCGTCGAAAGACGGGGCGTCGCCTCGAGTTCAGACGCCGATACCCCGTGTCGCCATCACCGCCGCCATCCGCGCCGCGGCCCGCTCCGGATCGCGCAGGATGCCGGCCTTGTCGGCAAGCCTGAACAGCTCGGCAAGATGCTGCGTGGAACGCGTGCTCTCCTGGCCGCCCACCATGGTAAAATGATCCTGGTGGCCGTTGAGATAGGCCACGAACACCACGCCCGTCTTGTAGAAGCGCGTCGGCGCCTTGAAGATGTGCCGCGACAGCGGCACGGTCGGTGCGAAGATGTCGTGGAATGTCTCGATGTCGTCGTCGGCCAGCGCCGAGAGCGCACCCGCCGCCGCCGGCGCGATGGCGTCGAAAATGCCGAGCAGCGCGTGCGAATAGCCCTGTTCGTCGCCGGCGATCAGCTCGGCATAGTTGAAGTCGTCGCCGGTATACATCTTCACCGCCTTGTTGAGGCTGCGGCGCATGGCGATCTCCTTGTCCTTGTCGAGGAGCGAGATCTTCACGCCATCCACCTTGGCGGCATTGCGGTTGATGGCATCGACCGCCGTATCCATGGCGGCACCGACATTGGCCGAGCCCCAGTAGCCCGCCAGCGCCGGGTCGAACATGTCGCCGAGCCAGTGGATGATCACCGGCTGCGCCGACTGCGACAGGATCCGGTCATAGACGCGGCCGTAGTCGTCGGGGCTCTTCGCGACCTTCGCCAGCGCCCGCGAGGCCATCAGGATGATCCGTCCGCCGACCGCCTCGATCGCCTCGAACTGCGCCTCGTAGGCCCGGATCACGTCGTCGACCGACGTCGCCTGCGCGGGCTCGAGATGGTCGGTGCCGGCGCCCGAGAACACCACCGCGCCGGGCGTCGCCTTTGCCTGGCTCACCGAGCGCTTGATCAGTTCCAGCGCCATCGGCCAGTCCAGCCCCATGCCGCGCTGGGCCGTGTCCATCGCCTCCGCGACGCCGAGGCCAAGGCCCCAGAGATAGTCGCGATAGGCCATGGTCCGGTCCCAGTCGATGGCATTGGTCAGCCAGGGATCGTTCTCCGCGAAGGGATCGGTGACCATGTGGGCAGCCGCCAGCGCCACACGGTTCAGCGGCCGGGTGATCTTGTCGGGGAAGTTCTTCGGCACCGAGAGCTGGTAGCGCTCCAGCGTGCGGTCTGCGGTCGGCAGCAGGACGGTGGCGGCGGTGCGGGGTTTGTCGAGCATGGCCGTGGCTCCTTGGATAGGGATCAATCGAACCATTCGTCAGCAGGGTCGAAGGCCGGAATGGGGACGATCAGGCACTGGAGATTGCCGATGGCGCGGTGTCGGCAGCCCGGCTTGATAAAGATGGAACTGCGCGGCTTCACGGCGATGCGCTCGCCGTCCAGCTCCATGAAGCCCTCGCCATCGAGGATGACGTAAATCTCCGTCATGCTCTTGTGATAGTGCGTCTGCGCGTCCGCGCTGATGGTCGTCATGTGCACCGTGGCGAGCCCTTCGCCGAATTCGGCGAAAGCACGGCGCGCCATGCCGCAGGGACATGGAACGCCGGGGATCTCATCAAGCTGGGCGGTCTGGTAGTTTGCCACGTCTGCCCTCACACGGTCAGCTTGGGAACGTCGACCCAGCGGCGCTCCTTCCAGCTCTGCAAGGCGCATTCGACGAGCTGCACGCCCTTGGCGCCCTCGATCAGCCCGTAGTGGTAGGGGGCGTCTTCCACCACGTGGCGGATGAACATCTCCCACTGGGTCTTGAAGCCGTTGTCGTAGACCGCATTGTCCGGCATTTTCTGCCAGGTCGAGCGGAAGTCGATGGTCTGCTTCTGGTCGGGGTTCCAGACCGGGCGCGGCGTCGCGTTGCGCGGCTGGATCATGCAGTCGTGCAGGCCGGCGACTGCCGAACCCAGCGTGCCGTCGACGTTGAAGGTGACGAGGTCGTCGCGATAGACGCGCGTCGCCCAGCTCATGTTCATGTGGGCGATGACGCCGCCCTCCAGTTCGAAGGTGGCATAGGCCGCATCGTCGGCGGTCGCCTTGTAGGGCTTGCCGTTCTCGTCCCAGCGCTCCGGAATATGGGTTGCGCCGAGGCAGGAGACGGATTTGACCTCGCCGAACAGGTTGTCCAGCACGTAGCGCCAGTGGCAGACCATATCGAGGATCATGCCGCCGCCATCCTCGTTGCGGTAGTTCCACGAGGGCCGCTGCGCCTCCTGCCAGTCGCCCTCGAACACCCAGTAGCCGAACTCGCCGCGCACCGAGAGCATCTTGCCGAAGAAGCCGGAATCCCGCAGCGATTTCAGCTTCATCAGGCCGGGAAGGAACAGCTTGTCCTGAACCGTGCCGTTCTTCACGCCCTTGTCCCGGGCAAGCTTCACGATCCGCAGCGCCTCGGGCAGATTGGTCGAGATCGGCTTCTCGCAATAGATGTGCTTGCCGGCGTTGATCGCCTTTTCGAGCAGGGTCGGGCGCATCTGCGTCGTCGCGGCGTCGAAGAAGATCTGGTTCTTCGGGTCGGCGATGGCGGCATCGAGGTCGGTGCCCCAGCGCTCGACGCCGTTGTCCCTGGCGAGCGCCGCCACCTTGTCGGCATTGCGACCGATCAGGATCGGATCGAGCTGCACGCGCGTGCCGTCGGAGAGCTTCACGCCGCCCTGGGCGCGGATGGCGGCGACCGAACGCACCAGATGCTGGTTCGTGCCCATGCGGCCGGTCACACCGTTCATCACGACACCAAGTGATTTGGTCATGCGGGTAGTCCTTCGGAGACAGAGAGAGAAAGGGGATCGAGCAAGGCCCAGTCGGGCTCGGCTCCGGAGGCGAAGCCGTTCCCATAGAGCGACTTAATGGCGAGATCGCCGGATGCGACATCCAGGCGGACAGGGCCGCTGCCGCTCGTGTAAAGCGTCGGATGGGCATTGCGGAAAGCAAAGGCCTCGTCGGCCGAGGCGAGGCCGAAGCCATCGACGTAGTGATGTCCGTTGCGCTCGACATGGGTCAGGCCGAGAGCCGCCACGAGCGCCGTGTCCTGCTGCACGGCAAGGCCCGGCTGGCAGGTCAGGTCCTCCGCCGAAATGATGAAATCGGGACCGCCGGGGTTCTGCTCGTTCCACAGCCACACGCGAGAGGCGTTAAGCAGCGACTTGTAAAGGCCCTTGCAGCATTTCGAGGAGACGCCGCGATAGCCGAGCGCCCGAGCGCGCGGGAATGCGTCATAGCCATCGTCGGCCTCGTCGATGATGACGCCGCGCATCGCGATGCGTGGGTCGAGTTCGCGTTCGAAGGTCACGCGCCGGTCGAGCGGCTGCTCGATGAACAGGATGCGCGACAGGAAATTCGCCAGCGATGCATCACCCTCGGCAAGCGCGAACAGCGTCAGCAGGGCCTCAGGCGCATACTGCTCATTGGCATCAAGCGTCGCGTGATAGTCGATACCGCGCCCATCGAGGACGCGCGAGATCTGTTCGAGCCTGATGCAGTCCGCCGCCGGGTCGCCGCCGACCTTGATCTTGAAATAGCGCAGTGCCGCGGCATCGAGTTCACTGGCGAGGCTGTCCTCGCCGTCGATCCGGTCGTTGAGCCCGACCGTGTGGCGGATAGCGATGGATGAAGCCGGCCTGACGAAGTCCAGGCACGCCTCGATAAGCGGATTTTCCAGATCCGGCGTCAGCCTGTTATCGAGCCCGACGGCATTGCCGGCCAGCACCTGCACGAAGCTCGCCCCAAGCGCCTTCGAGAGCCCGTCCAGCACCGCCTTGTCGATCTCGGCGACACCGAAACTGGCGGATAGCGGCGTGATGTCCTGCCGGTGCGCCCAGGCGAGCTGTCGGCCGTGCAACTCGGCATGCAGGCCGAAGGCGGTGTCCGACCGGCCGAGTTCATTGGCCTGCTTCACCGCGTGAGCGAGGCTGGCCTTGAGATCGCGCACCGTGTCGTCGGCCGAGCGCTCGGGCCGCTTGTCGAACCATTTCGGCGGCATCAGCTCGGCGGCCATGCCGGTGGCGCGGCCATGGCCCTCCACCTCCACGACCACGCGCACGAAGGCCTGAAAGGCACCCTCCACGGTGACCGCGCCGAAGCGGAACGGCCTGACGAAGGGCGTCCAGCGCTCAAAGGCTTCGATGTCGTGCAGACGAACGAGCGGGGCTGACATCAGTCGATGCCTCCCTGCGCGTAGAAATGCGCGCGAACTTTCCGGGCAAGCTCGGCGAATTCGGGCGTGCCCATCATGTCAAGCGTGCGCGGGCGCGGCAGAGGCACCTCGTAGATCGCCTCGACCGTGCCGGGGCGGTCGCTCATCACCACGACGCGGTCAGCGAGGAACACCGATTCCGGGATCGAATGGGTGATCAGCAGGATGGTCTTCTTCGTTTCCGAATGGATGCGCTGCAGTTCGAGGTTCATCCGCTCGCGGGTCAGCGCGTCAAGCGCGCCGAACGGCTCGTCCATCAGCACGATCCGGGGATCGTGGACGAGCGCCCGGCAGATGGCGGCGCGCTGCTGCATGCCGCCGGAGAGCTGGAAGGGATATTTGGTCTCGAAGCCTTCGAGGCGCGCCGTCTTGATCAGCGCTTTCGCCCGTTCGAGATGGGCGGCATAGTCGAGGCGCCTCACCTCCACTGGCATCATGATATTGCCGAGCACCGAGCGCCACGCCAGCAGCACCGGGTTCTGGAACACGATACCGACGTCATCCGGTGGCTCCACCACGGTCTTGCCCGCAACCTCGATCGAGCCGGAGGTCGGCTCGATGAGACCGGCAATCAGCTTCAGCAAGGTCGACTTGCCGCAGCCCGACGGCCCGACCACCGCGACGAACTCGCCATCGCCGATGTCGAGGTCGATCGGGCGGAGGGTCGGCACGTCGCCATCGCGGGTGCGATAGGTCTTGGTCAGCGCCTTGATGCCGATGGCCGGCACGCCCGCGACGGCGGGATCGCGCGCAGCGGGGCTTTCGACAAGGCGGAGGTTGGGTCTGGTCATCCGATTCACTTGGGTCATGGCGGCGATGAGAGCGGCCGCCCATGCCGGAGCACGGGCGGCCAGACGGCTCAGTTCGTCGCCCGTCCGGGCAGGAAGTCGGTGGTGAAGAAGGTCGCGAGCTTCTCCTTGGCTGCCGGATCGACGCCGCCATACTCCACCAGCAGGTCCACCGTCTCCTTCACGGCGGCCGCATTCGTATGGAACGGCCGCTGCTCCGCGGTGACGCGGTAGAGCTTCGTCGAAATCTCGAAGCCCTCGGTCAGCGTGTCCTTCTTGCCGGCCTTGGAATCTGCCTCCAGCATGGCGTCCGCCGCTGCTCCAGCGTTCTTCTCGGCGGCCTCCGCCGACGCCGTCGCGGCGCGCATGAAGCGGCGGACGAGGTCGGGGCTGCCGGTCAGCGTGTCGCGATGGGCGATGATGCCGGTCGCCACCGCGTTCAGCCCGTAATCCGAGAACATGATCGGGAACACCGTCTTGCCGGTGGCGTCCTTCAGCTTCATCGACTGGTCGTGCGAGAAGCCGAGCAGCACGTCGGCCTGGCCGGAGATTACCGCGTTGAGCTTGGTCTGGGCATCGCCCTGGACGAGGCGCACGTCGCTGTCGCGCAGGTTCGCCTTCTTGAGGAAGGCCGGCCAGACCTGCGAGAGCGCGTCGCCCGGCGTAGTCGCCACCGTCTTGCCCTTGAGGTCGTTGGCGGTGCGGATGTTCTTCTCGGCAAAGCCCATGGCGGCGGCCGGGTTCTTCTGCAGCAGCACGCCGGTCGAGACCACCGGAGCCCCACGGATGCCGGCGCGGATGACCGCGGACATGTCGGCATAGCCGAACTGGGCGGACTTGGCGCCAACCGCCTGCAGCGTCACGCCGGAGCCGCGGCCTTCCATGATCTGGAGGTCGATGCCCTCCTTCTCGAACAGGCCGAGCTTCTTGCCGTAGAAGAATGGCGCGTGCTCGCCGTAGAGATACCAGTTGAGCAGCAGCTGCACCTTGTCGGCCGCGTGGGCCGAGCGGATGAGCGCGGGCGCGGCGAGAAGGCCAGCTCCGGTGGCGATGACGAACTGACGGCGATCCATGAGAAGTCCTCCCGGTGGTGTGCTTGGGGTCGCCCGTTGGCTCGGGCGGATTGTTTTCAGGTTGTAGCGACGAATTCGTGCCGGCGGCTGGTGTGCCACGGCAAAGCGAGCCGCTCGACGAGATCGACGATCCAGAACAGGACGACGCCGATCACGGCGAGCAGAACGAGGGCCGCGAACATGGTCGGCAGCTCGAAATTGCCGATCGAGCGCTGCAGCACGAAGCCGATGCCGGAATTGGAGCCGACAAACTCGCCGACCACCGCGCCGACCACGGCCAGCGTCACCGACACCTTGAGCCCGGAGAAGATCGCCGGCAACGCGTTAGGCAGGCTGACCATCGTGAACATCTGCCAGCGCGAGCATTTCATCGAGCGGGCGAGGTCGCGCATCTCGGTATCCAGCGCCTTGAAGCCCTGCACGCCGGCAACGACCACGGGGAAGAAGCCGAGCAGGAAGGCCGTGATGATCTTCGGCGCGATGCCGAAGCCGAACCAGACCACGAACAGCGGCGCGATGGCGACCTTGGGGATCGACTGCGAGAAGACCAGCAGCGGATAGACATAGGATTCCACCGTCCGCGATCCCGCGATCAGCATGGCGGTGGGAATGCCGAACAGCGCGGAGAAGGCAAAGCCGGCCAGCGTCGCGGCGGTGGTCGGCACCGCCTCGCGCAGCAGCAGCGGCCCGTCGGTGCCGAAGGCCTTCACGACGTCCCAGGGGCGCGGGATGAGATAGGCCGGCACCTGGAACAGCCAGATCGCGACGTCCCAGAGGACGATCAGTAGGGCCAGCATGGCGAAGGGCTTGAGCCAAGGCGCGTCGAGCCATCGGGCGAGGGTCGACCAGCCGCTGGGTGCGCGCTCCGCCATCCTGTCCACTCCCTCAAGGCCGGCCTCTGCGGGCTGGCTCTATATAACTCACCAGTTACTTACATAAGCGGCCGGCGAGGTGTCAATATCCTTAGTTGCTGCGGGGCCCTTCAGATCGCGAGGACCAGCAAGATCAGGCCCGCGACCAGCGCCCAGCCAAGCCCGATCGCATGGCGATAGAGCCGGAGCGCCGCGCGGATGTCGGCGGCATTCGCCTCGGCCCGGCCATGGCCCATCCAGCGGTCCTCGACTACCGCGTCGCCATAGACGCGCGGGCCGGCGAGCCTGAGCCCCAGCGCGCCGGCCATGGCCGCCTCCGGCCAGCCGGCATTGGGCGAGCGGTGGTGGCGGGCATAGCGCCGGACGGCGTCGAAGCTCGCCCGCGCCGTCGATAGTCCGTCGAAGGCGGCCGCGCCGATGATCAGCCCGGCGGTCAGCCGCGAGGCCGGCAGGTTGACGAGATCGTCCAGTCTTGCCGCCGCCCAGCCGAAGGATTCATGGCGCGGATTGCGGTGGCCGATCATCGAGTCGGCAGTATTGATCGCCTTGTAGAGCGCGATGCCGGGCAGCCCTCCGACCCCGAGCCAGAAGGCCGGCGCAGTCACCCCGTCGGAGAAGTTTTCGGCGAGGCTCTCGATGGCGGCACGGGCGACGCCCGCCTCGTCGAGGCTGTCGGGATTGCGCCCGACGATCATCGCGACCGCCGCGCGCCCGCCGGAAAGTCCGCCTTCCTCCAGACCCGCCGCAACCTCCGCGACGTGCTCGTGGAGGCTGCGCTGGGCAATGAAGGTGGAAGCGGCGAAGGCCAGCGGCACGAGACCGAGAACGCCAAGGCCTTCGCACAGCGCCGAGACGACCATCGCAATACCGCCCGTGACGGCCAGAACCGCCAGCAACGCCAGGATGCCGGCGCGGCGGCGGTCCTGATGGCTGTGCTCCTCCCTGTTCATGAGCCGGTCGAGTGTGCCAATAAACGCGCCGATCCAGGTCACCGGATGGCCGATCGCGCGGAACAGCCAGGGCGGATAGCCGGCCAGCGCCTCGACAATGAGCGCGGCGGCCAGGATCACCAGGGGCGAGAAGGGGGACATGCGTGGGCGAGACCCTGGGAGGCGACGGATCGGGAGCGGCCAGACTGGAGCATGGCGGCGACCTCGGCGAGGCCCGCCACCGCTTTCCTGCCGCGCCTGAACCGTGGATCGACCTCTCGACCGGAATCAACCCCGTTCCCTATCCCCTGCCCGTTCTTCCTGCCGAGGCGTGGCAGCGGCTGCCGGCTCCGGACGACGAGGCGGCCCTCATCGCTGCCGCACGCCGGGCCTATCGCGTCCCGGACGACGCGGGCATCGCCGCCGCGCCCGGCACCCAGATTCTGATCGAGCTGCTGCCGCTCCTCGCCCGTCCGCCGCGCGACGTCGCCGTGGTCGGCCCGACCTATGGCGAACATGCCCATGCCTGGCGCAAGGCGGGCTTCCCCGTCCGCGAGGTTTCCGGGCTCGCGGAGACGAACAGCGCGGCCATCGTCGTGGTGGTGAACCCCAACAATCCCGACGGCCGGATCGTGCCGCCTGACGCTCTTGCCGCGCTCGCCATGCGGCTGACAGCAAGCGGCGGGTTGCTGGTGGTCGACGAGGCCTTCGCCGACTTCACGCCTGAGGCCAGCATCGTCCCTCAGCTGCCGCCGGCGACCATCGTCCTGCGCTCCTTCGGCAAGACCTATGGGCTGGCCGGGCTCAGGCTCGGCTTCGCCATCGGCGCGCCGGACCTCGCGGGTCGGCTCGCCGACCGGCTCGGCCCCTGGGCGGTTCCGGGCCCGGCGATCCATATCGGCAGGGTGGCGCTGTCGCACCCGGCTTGGCTCGCGGCTGCGCGGGCAGACCGGGAGCGGGATGCGACGCGGCTGGACACCCTGTTGTCGCCGTTCGGAACAGTGGCCGGCGACACCGCTCTGTTCCGCCTTCTGGAAACGCCGCAGGCCGCCGGGATCTTCGACCGTCTCGGGCGGCATGGCATCCATGTCCGGCGCTTCGCGGCCCGGCCCGACCGGCTGCGCTTCGGCCTGCCGGCGGACGAAGCGTCGTGGGACCGGCTCACTTCGGCCCTCGCCGCCAGCTGACGCGCGCGCTGGCGCGTTCGACGGACCGATCACGCGCCGCTCACCCGATCGCACAAGCCCGCCATCCACCGAAAGACGTGGGATCGCCATGCATCTGCCCATCTTGCTGCAGTGCGGCGTCCGCCCCAATTGACCTGAGCGATCTGACCCGGCGCTGTCGCCGCGCCCTCCCCTTGACGGAGCCATTGATGAGCGAAGATGCAAGCCCGCTGTTTCAGCCCTTCACGCTGGGCGATCTCGTCCTGCCCAACCGCATCGCCATGGCGCCGCTGACGCGCAACCGCGCGACGCCGGAAACGGATGCCCCGCACGCGCTGAACGCCACCTACTACGCACAGCGCGCCAGCGCCGGCCTGCTCATCTCCGAGGGCACGCAGGTCTCGGCCCAGGGCCAGGGCTATGCATGGACCCCTGGCATTTACAGCGAGGCGCAGATCGCCGGCTGGAAGACCGTGACCAATGCCGTTCATGCCGCGAAGGGCCGCATCTTCGCGCAAATCTGGCATGTCGGCCGCGTCTCGCACGTCTCGCTGCTGAAGAACGGCGCCGCGCCGGTCGCCCCCTCGGCGATCCAGGCCAAGACCAAGACCTATGTCGAGACCGGCTTCGCCGACGTCTCCATGCCACGCGCGCTCGAAACGGTCGAGATCCCGGCCGTGGTGGCCGAATATGCCGAGGCCGCGCAGAACTCCCTGAAGGCCGGCTTCGACGGCATCGAGATCCATGGCGCCAACGGCTATCTGGTCGACCAGTTCCTGAAGGACGGCACTAACCGGCGCGGCGACGCCTATGGCGGCTCGGTGGAGAACCGCGCACGCTTCGGCCTCGAAGTGGTCGACGCGATTCTGAAGGTCTTCCCGAAGACCCGTCTCGGCATCCGTTTGTCGCCGGTCAGCCCGGCCAATGACGCGGTGACCAGCGATCCGGCCGAGGTCTTCGGCTATTTCGCGAGCGAACTGTCGAAGCGCGGCATCGCCTTCATCCACGTCATCGAAGGCGCGACCGGCGGCCCGCGCGACAACGCGCCCTTCGACTACGGTGCGCTGCGCAAGGCCTTCTCGGGCGCCTATATCGCCAACAACGGCTACACCCGCGACCTCGCCATCGACGCCGTCCGGGACGGCAAGGCCGACCTGGTCGCCTTCGGCAAGGCGTTCATCGCCAATCCGGACCTGGTCGAGCGCCTGCGCCTCGGCGCACCGCTGAACGAGCCCGACCGCAAGACCTTCTACGGCGGCGGCGAGGAAGGCTACACCGACTATCCGACGCTGGCGCAGGCAGCGGAGTAGGGCCGCATCGCCGCGCCTCCCGGGCCGCCGGTTGCATGACGCGACCGGCGGCCTTGCTCTGTCCGCCCTTGCTCCGCGCGCCGCCCCGCTTCAAACAGGAGCCGAAGGGCCACGCGCGAGACCGGCCCGCTGCCGGGAGACGACGCATGGATGGCGAGACTTTCGCACTGCCGGAGATGTTCCGCGCGGGGCTTCCGGCTCCCGCCCCGCGCTTCACCGGCCATCCCCCCTACAATTTCGTCGGAGGCCACAACGACCCCTCGCAGGTGCCCGCGGCGGCACTGGCCGAGGCCGCTGCCAAGGTGCTGCGCGAGCATGGCCACCTCCTCGGCATCTATTCGCTTGGCGGGTCGCCGCTCGGCCACGAGCCGCTGAGAGCCTTCGTCGCGAACAAGCTGGCGAAGCGCAGCGGCATCGCCTGCACGGCAGACGACGTGATGCTGACCTCCGGCTCGCTCCAGGGCATGGACCTCGTCAACAACCTGATGATCGCGCCCGGCGACACGGTCATCCTCGAGGAGTTCACCTATGGCGGCGCCATCACCAAGGTGCAGAAGCTCGGCGCCAAAGTCGTTGGCGCGCCGCTCGATGCCGGTGGCATCCGCATTGACGCGCTGCGCGCCATCCTCGAGCGCCTGAAGGCCGAGGGCACGAAGCCCAAATATATCTACACGATCCCGACCGTGCAGAACCCGACCGGCAGCATCATGAGCCTGGAGCGTCGGCATGAGCTGCTGGCGCTGGCGCGCGAGTTCGGCGTGCCGATCTTCGAGGACGAGTGCTATGCCGACCTCGTCTGGTCCGGCACGCGGCCGCCGGCGCTCTATGCGCTCGATCCCTCCCGCGTCATCCACGTCGGCTCATTCTCCAAGTCCCTCGCCCCGGCCCTGCGCATCGGCTACATCGTCGCTCACTGGGACGTGCTCTCGCGCATCGTCGCAACCAAGAGCGATGCCGGTTCCGGCGCGCTGGAGCAGATGGTTGTCGCCGAGTATGTCGAGCAGCATTTCGACGCCCATGTCCCGGCGCTGACCGAAGCCCTGAAACTGAAGCTCGACGCCATGATCGCTGCGCTGCACGAGGAGTTCGGCACGTCCGCCGAGCTCTACGTGCCGGATGGTGGCATCTTCCTGTGGCTGAAGCTGCCCGATCACGTGGACGTCCGGAGTTTCGCGCAGGCGGCCCTTGCACAGGGCCTTGCCTTCAACCCCGGCCCGGAATGGTCCTGCGATCCGGAAGCGGCGAAGAGCCACATGCGGCTCTGTTTCGCGCTGCCCGATGTCGAAACCATCCAGAAGGGCGTCGCCGAACTCGCGCGCATCACCTTCGAGCACACCGGCATTCCCGAGCACGGTGCCAACCGCAGGCGCACCTGACGACGCCGGCCAGCCAGTCCGGACTATCGCGTCATGGACTTCGCGGGGCGGCGGCCGCACCCTGCCTGACGACTGCCGGATTCGCCCATCGCGGCCGGCTCTCGCCAGGGAGGATCGCCTTGACCGCGCCGCGCCCGTCCAAGACCCATATCGGCAACCACCCGCTGCATCCCGAAACGCAGATGCTGAGCTACGGCTTCGACCCGCAGCTCTCCGAGGGCGCGGTGAAGCCGCCGGTGTTCCTGACCTCCACCTTCGTCTTCAAGTCGGCCGAGGAAGGTCGCGACTTCTTCGATTTCGTCTCCGGCCGCAAGGAGCCGCCCAAAGGCACCGGCGCGGGGCTGGTCTATTCGCGCTTCAACCACCCCAACAGCGAGATCGTCGAAGACCGGCTCGCGGTCTACGAGCGCACCGAGGCCTGCATCCTGTTCTCTTCCGGAATGTCGGCGATCGCAACCACACTCCTTGCCTTCGCCCGGCCCGGCGACGTGATCCTGCACTCCCAGCCGCTCTATGGTGGCACCGAGACGCTGCTGACCCGCACCTTCGCGACACTCCAGATCGGCGCGGTCGGCTTTGCCGACGGCGTCGACGAGGCGACCGTGCGTGCCGCCGCGAACGATGCCATGGCCAAGGGCCGGGTCTCGGTCATCCTGACCGAAACGCCGTCCAATCCGATCAACACGCTGAGCGACATCGCGCTGATGAAGAAGCTGGCCGACGAGATCGGCGCCAGGCAGGGCCACCGCCCCGTCATCGTCTGCGACAACACGCTGCTTGGCCCGGTCTTCCAGCGCCCGATCGAGCACGGCGCCGATGTCTCGGTCTATTCGCTGACCAAGTATGTCGGCGGCCATTCCGACCTGATCGCCGGCGCAGCGATGGGGACGGTCGCCGTCACCAAGCCGATCAAGGCGCTGCGCGGCGCCATCGGCACGCAGCTCGACCCGCATTCCTGCTGGATGCTCGGGCGCTCCCTTGAGACGCTCAGCCTCCGGATGGAACGGGGCAACGACAATGCCCGGATCGTCGCCGAGTTCCTGCGCGACCACCCGAAGGTCGCCAAGGTCCATTACCTGCCGTTCCTGGGGCCCGAGACGCCCGAGGGCCGCGTCTTCCGCGCGCAGAGCGAGGGTGCCGGCTCCACCTTCTCCTTCGACATCAGGGGCGGCGAGGCCGCGGCCTTTTCCTTCCTGAACGCGCTGCAGATCTTCAAGCTGGCGGTCAGCCTCGGCGGCACCGAATCACTCGCCAGCCATCCGGCCGCGATGACCCATTCCGGCGTGCCGAGGGACGTGCGCCAGCGGATCGGCGTACTGGACACGACCATCCGTCTGTCGATCGGGGTCGAGCATCCCGACGATCTCGTGGCGGACGTTGCCCAGGCGCTGGCGGCGAGCTGAAAGCCACAGCACCGCTGCGTCATGCCGGACGCGGCTACCTCAGCTCGAGATAGCCCAACAGTTTCAGAACCATAGCCGGGCGGTATAGGTGCTTGACCGCCATGGCCCGGCATGGTCTGTCATAACAATTGTTGGCTATGCGAGTTAGCGTCCACCGGCGTCCCCCGCAATCCGGCCCCGACGGACTGAACTATGGAACTTGACCGCGCTCGCCGTGACCTGTGGGGGTCCCTGACGATCCAGACGGCATCGGCCCATCTGAAGCGGGGGCTGGTCGTCCTCCACGATTTCGCGGTGACGGTCGGCGCGCTTCTCCTGGCCATCTTCCTGCGCGGCGAGCCGCGCCTGGCGACCGGCGTCGATCCGGTGCTGCTGGTGCTCGCCTTCTCGCTGTTCGCCCTGTTCGTCTATCACTCCTGCTCGCTCTACGCCTCGCGCTGGCGCTTCGCCTCGCTCTTCGACCTGTTCGGCATCGTCAAGGCGGTGACCGTGCTGACGGCGGTCCTGCTGCTCGCCGACTACGCGATTTCGCCGCGCCTCCAGGAAGGCACCAAACTGGTCGGCGGGCGCACGCTCGCCATCTACTGGAGCCTGCAGATCATCCTGCTCGGCGGCCCGCGCGTCGCTTATCGCGCCTACCGGAGCTGGCGGCGCACCGGCGCCGTCAGGCGCGACCCGCTGGCGGCGGTGGTGATCGGTCGCGCCTCCGATGCCGAATCCGTCATCCGCGCGGCCGAGGCGGGGCTTGCCGGCCCTGTCCGCATCTACGGCATCGTCTCCCCGGTCATCCAGGAGGCCAACCAGGCCGTGCGCGGCGTGCCGGTCTGGGGCACGACCGACGACGTCGAGGCGGTCGTCCGAGACGCCGTCGAGCGCGGCATCACCATCCAGCGCGCCATCATCGCGCCCGAAGCCCTGCGCGAGGCGCCGCTAATGGAGGACCTGATCGGCTCCTTCCGTCGCCTCGGCATACCCACGATCCGCCTCGATACGACGGAAGCGACCGGCGCCCAGCGCGAGGCGCGCCTTCACGCTGTGATCGACGACGACCTGCTCATCCGGCCGCTGGTCGAGGTGGACGATGCGCCGCTGCGTGCCTTCGTGCATGGCAAGCGCGTCATCGTCACCGGCGGCGGCGGCTCGATCGGCGCCGAGCTTGCCCTGCGCAGCGCCCAGTTCGGCGCCGAGCGGGTGCTGGTGCTCGACCATTCGGAAGTCGCCCTGCATGCCCTGCTCCAGCGCGCGGAACTGCAGCGGCTCGAGGGCGAGACCGTCATCGAGGGAAGGCTCTGCGACGTGCGCGACCGCGCCCGGATCATGGAGATCACCCGCTCCTTCGCGCCCGACGTCGTGTTTCATGCGGCCGCCCTCAAGCACCTGCCCCATCTCGAGCGGGAAGTGGCCGACGCGGTCAGGACCAATATCGCCGGCACGATGAACGCCGCCGACGCGGCGATTGCCGCCGGCGCCGCGGTCTTCGTGCTGGTCTCCACCGACAAGGCGACCAAGCCGGCCTCGATCCTCGGCGCCACCAAGCGGATCGCCGAGCTCTACACCCAGTCGGTCGGCCCGCAGCCGCAGATCGCCGACCCGGCCATGCGCCGCCGCACGCGGCTGGTCGCCGTCCGGTTCGGCAATGTGCTGGGCACCGCCGGCTCGGTCGTGCCCCGGTTCCGCGCCCAGATCGAGGCGGGCGGTCCGGTTACGGTCACCCACAGGGACATGGTCCGCTACTTCATGACCAAGCGGGAGGCCACCGACCTGCTGCTGACCGCCGCGCGCGTCACGGTCGACCAGCCGTCCGGCGCGCAATCCGCCATCCTGGTGCTCAACATGGGCCAGCCCGTCCGGATCGACGACCTTGCCCGCCGGATGATCCGCCTCGCCGGCTTCGAGCCCGACAAGGGCATCCGCGTGGACTATGTCGGCACCCGGCCGGGCGAGCGCCTGTCGGAATTCCTGTTCGAGGACCGCGAGCCGCAATTCGACATCGGCATCCGCGGCATCGTCGCGGCGGAAGCGCAGACCCTGCCCCTGCCGCGGCTCCAGCCGCTGCTGGCCGACCTCGTCCAGGCCGCCGAAGCCGGCGACGATGCCCGCGCGCGCGCCATGATCGCCGAGCTGGTGCCCGACATCGGCGGCCGCGACAATGTCGTGCCGATCGCCACCGCGCGGCAGCGCCCCGCTTGAGCCTCAGGGCTCCGGAGCCCCGCGCGCCACGATCCGGCCCGCAGCCATCGTGATCACCTCGCTGGCCAAGGCCCTGATGGTCTGCTCGCTGTGGGAGGCGAAGACCAGGATCTTCGCCTTGTCGACGAAGGCCCGCAGCCGCTGCTCCGCCTTGATCGCGAAGCTGCGGTCGGCCACCGACAGCCACTCGTCCAGCAGCACGATATCCGCCTCGACCGAGGTCGCCACCGCGAACAGCAGCCTGAGCCGCATGCCGGTGGAGAAGCTGCGCAGCGGCAGCCGCCGGAAGCGGTCGTCGATCTCGGTGAAGGCCCAGATCTCGTCGACCAGCGCGGCGGTCGGCTCGACGCCGTCGATCCTCAGCAGCGTGCGGATATTGGTCTCCGCCGACGTTTCCGGGTTGATGCCGGCGTCCAGCCCGAGCAGCGCCGAGACGCGGCCGGACCGCTCGTAGGACCCGCTCGCCAGCGGATAGATGCCGGCGAGCACGCGCAGCAGCGTCGACTTGCCGGCACCGTTGGGCCCCTGGAGCCCGATCCGCATGCCCGGCGTCAGGTCGAGGCTGATCCCGTCGATCACCCGGATGGTGGGCATGGGCTGGCCGCCGCCCCGCCCGGCCAGGCCAAGCAGGGCGAGCTTCAGCGAATAGGCGCCCGGCTCGACGGCCGGAACGTCGACGACCGCGTCGGTGAGGCGGAGATGAGCCATCCCCCGCCCCTCAGATCCAGAACGCCGCCTGCCGCAGCCAGCGCGAGGCGCGGGCGGCGGCGAAGGCGACAAGCGCGAGAACAACCAGCGAGACCATCAGGCTGTCGACCGGCAACCGGCCGTTCAGCAGCGGCTCGCGCCACACCGCGAACAGATGGGCGAAGGGATTGAAGGTCAGCACATAGCTGCCCGAGGTGCGCAGCACCCCCGGCTCCCAGAGGATCGGCGTCGCCAGGAAGCTCAGCATCATCACCGTCTCGACGATGCGCTTGATGTCGCGATAGCGGATCGCGAGGCTGGAAACGCAGATCACCAGCAGCGTCACGACGGCGACGAAGATGACCATGCCGGGCACTGCCATGACGGCGCCGCCCGGCGAGCCCGCCCCGAAGACGATCATCGCGACCAGCGGAACCACCAGGCAGTGCGAGGCGATGATCAGGTTGCGGATCACCGCCTGCAGGATCGGAACGATCGGATGCACGCCGCGATCCTTGATCAGCCCCGCGCCCTCGCGCAGCGCCTCCATCCCCTCCGACACCGACGCGCTGAGGAAGGTCCAGAACAGCAGGCTCACCGCGAAGAACGGGATGAAGCCGCGCAGCGGCGTGCCATGGACCTCGGAGAGGATGATGCCGAGAACGATCACGAACAGCGCCATCTGGAGCGTGATCCAGAGCGGGCCGATGAACGACCGGGCATAGCGGAACTGGATGTCGCTGAGGGCGAGGTGCCAGGCGAGCGTGAGCTGTTTCATCGGGCCTTGCGGAGGATCATGCGGCGGTCGCGACCATCCGCGAAACGGCGGCGGGGTTCAACCCGCGTGGCGCGTCGCGCTCAGGCCCCGCTGTCACGGAAGCCGGCGCGAGCGGCATCCGGCAGAAGCGCAGCGGCCTTAGTATCGGCACCGGCTAGCAGGCGGCATGGATCGTCCCGCCACCGATCGGACAGCAGGGGAGAGCCCCATGAAAGTCATCGCCCTGCTCGCCGTCATCGGCGTCCTGCTGCTTTTCGCGACGGATTCGATCCCGCTCGCAAGCGTCGGCGGGTCGCTGGTCATCGGCTTTGCCTTCGTCACAGCCGCGCTGGCGGCCGGCATCCACGAGGCCTGGACGAAGCGGCGCGGCGTGGTCGGCTGGGTGGTGAACCTCGTCGTCTCGTTCATCGGCGCCCTTCTGGGCGCCCAGATCGGCGGCATGGTGATGGTCATCCTGCTCTATTTCGGCGGCTACCTCCTGGGCGTGCCGATGGAGCGCTCGCTGGCCGCCACGGGCGGCGTGGTGATGGCCGTCGCGCTTGTCGGCGGGATGCTCGCCACGCTGCTGGGCGCCTGGGGCGCGCTGCAGGTCGTCAATAGGTGGCGGTGAACTGGCGGGCGGCACGCATTAGAAGGTCACGACTGCGCGCTCTAATGCGATGAGTCTTCTCCATGTCACGCTAGACGATAGCTGCCGATCGCCAATCTCGGACGCGCTGGGATGCTCGCTCCTACGCTGCGGTTGGGGCACAAGCACACGTAAGGCTAGGCGGCTTCGTCCCTGCGGTTTTGCGAATATGCGGCCCAGCCACCCGTCGCTGTAACGCCTTGGACTACTATCTTTTCAACTATGACCCACCGGACTACCAATAGTCTCACGAAAACGGCTCTGCGCTTCCAGAAGGCCGTACACGCCGCCGACCGACTCTAACAGAGACTTGTCTTCGCTCCGAAGATCGCCAGCTTCATCATAGACGCTGCTGTTGACCACACTTTCGTGCTTCCCATGAAGGTCGAAAAGCATAGCGAAGCCATTCGGAACACTATTTCTACTGGCGATAGGCGCAACAAAACGATGAATTTTGCCATCTTCATCAAGAATAACAACTGATACCCGGTATTTTCGGCCGCTTTTGCCCGTAAACTCTTCGTTTTCTCGAAGCCGCTTGCCAACAATTTCCCTCAGCGCATCCGCGACAAGCGAGCGGAAGTCGGCCTCGACGTGTTTGCGAATTTCCATTGCGTAGTCAGCAACAGCACGCGATGCATTCGCAACCATAGCAATCGCATATTCGATACCTTCTGAATCTGCGCGCGCAGAGACGCGACTACCTTCGAAGGTACAATTGAAGCGCTTTGCATAGTCAGCGAGGCGGGCGGCGACGTGGCGGCCGATGACCACACCTTGCTGATTCAAGCGCATCGCGGCAAGGCCGCCATCGTGCACTACGACTTCGCCGCCAGTGTCGTCGACAATTACGTTGATGAGATCGCCGCCTGGGTAAGCTACCAACGTGGAAACTTCCAATCCCACGTTCAGGCGCTCCGCCACGATCAGCGACCGCACGGCCATCTGAACTTTGTCGGCGTTGACGCCTACCATTTCCGGAACTCCAACTGCATCCCGAACGGCGGTGATGAGACAGGATGTTTGCACTTGATTTTGGCCTTACAAAGGAATTTGGCCAGCCATTCAGAAAAATTGATCTGACGCTCATCGACCTCCGCATCCATCAGCGGCCATCGTTGCCAATGGGTGGAAGACACGCTCACCTTCGTGAGAATGTTTCGATGTGAGCGGCCGGGGTTAACATCAAGGGCCAATACCCTTTCTCCCCCAAACAGCACAAAGAAGCTGTATTTTGGCGGAGAAATTAGGCGGTGCGCAGTCACAACAAATTTCCCGCTAGTACGCTGCCTGGTTCCCGCCAGAACAATCCTCGCAGAAGCCTCTGCAAAATCCTGCCTGCCGCGGCTCTTCCAACGAATCCGAGTAAGAACCTCCTTCTCGGACGAGAGGAAGTCGTCAACCCGTTCTTCAAATGACCTTGTCGATAGTGCCATGTTGCAGCGTAATCCGCGCGTACAAAAGCACTGTTCTTCGCTATTTGCTACCCTTTCAATAGGACGCGCTTGGCGTCCTTACTAATTGCCACCACACAAGAGTGGTTACCGCCATTCCGTTCAAAAAAGCCATTGCTCTCGGCTGGTCCTCGATTCCAAGTGGTGAGCTTGTCGCTCTCGGAAAGTGCCGAAGTCGCAACCCGTATGCCGAGCGTCTAGCACCGCGTAGAACTCGGCGGTTCGCGGCCGATGATCGGGGTCCGGTTTCGAACCGCTCCCCTCACCTCTCCCGGAACGCCCGGTTGATCTGGTCCGAAATCGGCTTCATCAGATAGGCGAGCGCAGTCCTGTCGCCCGTCCGAACAAACACCTCGGCCGGCATGCCCGGCACGATCCGGTTGGCGCCGAGCTTGGCGAGTTCCCCTTCGCCCACCGCGACGCGCGCGGTGAAATAGATGGAATTGGTCTGCTGCTCGCGGACGACATCGGCCGAGACCCTGGTGATGCTGCCCGCCAGTTCCGGCGTCGTGCCCTGCGGGAAGGACGTGAAGCGGATGAAGGCCGCCTGCCCCACCGCCACCTTGTCGATGTCCTGCGGCGCGACGCGGATCTCGATGACCAGCACGTCGTCGCCCGGCACGATCTGCATGATCGGCTGTCCCGTCGGGATGACGCCTCCGACCGTGTGATAGGACAGTTGGTGGACGGTGCCGGTCTGTGGTGCGCGGATGTCGATGCGCTTCAGTACGTCCTCGGCCGCCACCCGGCGCTCGACCAACTCGCCGAACTTGGTCTGGACCTCGCGCAATTCGGTCGAGACCTCGCGGCGAAGCTCCTGATCGATCTGCAGGATCTGCAATTCGCTCTCGGTGATGCGGCCCTCGGCGCGCGCCCGCTCCGAGACGAACTGGCCGACATCGCCGGCAAGGCGCGCGGCCTCCCGCTCCAGTTCGACGAGGCGCGTGCGCGGCACCAGGTTGCGCGCGAACAGGTCGCGTATATCGACCAGCTCGCGCTCGATCAGCGCGACCTGGCGCCGGCGCGCCGTCTCCTGCGCGGTGAGCCCGACGATTTCCTCGCGGACCTGATCGATCCGCTGTTTCAGCTGCAGGCGCTGGCCCTCGCGCGCGGTCCGGCGGGCCTGAAACAGGGTGCGTTCGCCCTCCAGCGAGCGGCGCACCTCCGGGTCCTCGGCGCGCGCCGCCAGCTCGGCGGGAATGCTCAACTCCGCCGCCCCGTCGCGCTCGGCCTCGAGGCGCGACTGGCGGGACAGCAGCTCGTTCAGCTGCTTGACGACAACCTGCAGGTTGGCGCGCGTCACCGTCTCGTCGAGGCGGATCAGCAGGTCGCCCTCGCGGACACGGGCGCCGTCGCGCACCCGGATCTCGCCGATGACCCCGCCGGTCGGGTGCTGGACCGTCTTCACATTGGTGTCGACCACCACGAAGCCCGACGAGACCACGGCGCCGGCCAGCGGCACCGTCGCCGCCCAGACGCCGAGGCCGCCGACGAACAGCCCGGCGACAGCCAGGCCGGCGACGATCAGCCGGCGCTGGGAGCCCCGCTGCTCCTCGAGGTCGCGGGCGATGGCGCGCGGCAGGCCGGAATCACTGGTCGTGGCATCCTGCGTCATTGGGCCGGCCCTCCCCTTTGCGGCGCCAGCATGCGCTTCAAGACGTCGTCCTTGGGGCCAAGGGCCTGGATGCGCCCGTCGCGCACCACCGCGACCATATCGACCGCCGCGATGGCGCTGGGGCGATGGGCGATGACCACGGCAATGCCGCCGCGCTCGCGGACATGGCGGATCGCCTGCGTCACCGCCGCCTCGCCCTCGGCGTCGAGATTGGCATTGGGCTCGTCGAGGACGACGAGGAAAGGGTCGCCGTAGAGCGCGCGGGCGAGCGCGACGCGCTGGCGCTGGCCGCCGGACAGCGTGACGCCGCCCTCGCCGATGCGCGTCTCGTAGCCGGACGGCAGGCCGCGGATCATGGCGTCGGCGCCGGCGGCTTCCGCCGCAGCCACGACGGCATCGGCCGAGGCGTCGGCGCGGAACCGGGCGATGTTTTCGGCCACCGTCCCGTCGAACAGGCCGATATCCTGCGGCAGGTAGCCGATGAACCGGCCGCGCGCCTCGTCGCTCCACTGGCTGAACTCCGCGCCGTCGAGCCGGACGGAGCCGCGCAAGGGGTGCCAGGCGCCGGCCATGACACGCGCCAGCGTCGACTTGCCCGATGCCGAGGGTCCGATGACGCCCAGCGCCTGCCCTGCCAGCAGCGACAGCGAGACGCCGTGGAGGATCAGGGCCTGCGAGCCGGGCGCGGCCGCCACGACCTGGTCGAGGGTGAGCATGCGGCGCGGCGCCGGCAGGGCCAGGACCTCGGGCGGCGCGGGCAGCAGGCGCGTGACCTCGCGCAGCCGCCGCCAGGCCTGCCGGGCCGCGACGAAGGCCTTCCAGTGGCCCACCGCCTGCTCGATCGGCGCCAGCGCCCGGCCCATCAGGATGGAGCTGGCGATCATCACGCCGGGCGTCGCCTGCTCCATCAGCACGAGCAGCGCACCGAGGCCGAGAACGGCCGATTGCAGCGCCATGCGCAGGACGCGCGAGGCCGTGCCATAGGTGCCGATGGCGTCGCTCGCCGTCTCGCTGGCCCTCAGGAACCGCGAATTGACGTCGCCGTAGCGTTCGGCGAGCGCCTGCCGCATGCCCATGGCGGCGATCGCCTCGGCATTGCGCCGGGAGGTCTCGGCAATGGTGGCGCGGCCGGCGGCCTCGCGCGAGACCTCCCGCATCGGGCCGCCGGTGGCCCGCTCGGTCATCAGCGCGATGGCCGCGAGGATGAGACAGCCGGCCAGCACCATGAACCCGATCCAGGGGTGCAGAAGGAAGCACAGGCCGATGAAAAGCGGCATCCAGGGCAGGTCGAAGAAGGCCGTGGGGCCAAGCCCGGACATGAAGCCGCGCACGGAATCGAGGTCCCGGCTCGGCTGCTGCGCGTCCGCGCGCGCGCCCACCCGCACCGGGATCGTCACCAGCAATGAATAGACTTCACTGGCGAGGCGCCGGTCGATCGAGGCCCCGATCCGCGTCAGAAGCCGCTGGCGGATGATGTCGAGCACGGCCTGGACCAGAAACACGCCGCCGAGCGCCAGCGACAGGCCGACGAGGGTCGGCACGCTGCGGCTGGTCAGCACCCGGTCGTAGACCTGCAGCATGTAGATGGCGCCGGCCAGCGCCAGCACGTTGAGGACGCCCGAGAAGGCCGCCGTCGCCGTCAGCGCGCCCCGGCACTCCGCGAGGGCCGCGGCCACCGGATCGAGAGGCTTGCCCGGCTTGTGGGTTGCACGCATGCAGGCTCAGATCCCGTTGCGCGGCGCGCCTGCCCTCCGGCAGGGGCCTGTCCCGCGTGGTCGCTGCAGCAAATACCCGTCGGCCGGGTGGTTGCAAGCAGCCTCCCGCTCTTGGCGCAGATATGCTTCTGATCGATGTCAGCGCGACGCCAGTTGCCGATACAGGCCGCAGACGCGGGCCGCGATGGCGGCGATGTCCGAAGAGGCCTCGACCGCTGCCCGCGCGGCGGCCCCCATCGCACCGATATCCGCCCCCGCCGCGGATTCGATGGCGGCGGCAAGGCTTGCGACATCCTCCGGCCGCACGATCCAGCCGGTTTCGCCGTCATGGACGGCATCGCGGCAGCCCGGCACGTCGGTGACGATGGCAGGGCGGCCGGCGGCGGCGGCCTCGAGCAGCGACTTCGGCAGCCCCTCGCCTCCGCGCGAGGGCAGGATGAAGACGTGATGGCCGGCGAGCAGGGCCGCGACGTCCCCGCGCGCGCCCAGAACCGAGACGCCAGGCGATGCCGCAAATGCCGCCAGTTCGGCCGGCAAACAGGCGCCGGGATTGCCCGGATCGGGAGCGCCCGCGAGGGTCAGGGTTGCATCGACGCCGCGCTCGCGGGCCGCGGCGAGCGCCGCGACGGCGAGATCCACGCCCTTGGAGCGGATCATCCGCGCCACCAGGATCAGACGCAGCGGCGGGCGGGCGGGCATCGGCGTCGCCGGGAAGGCGGTCAGGTCGACGCCGGCGCCGGCGAGACGGATCAGGCGGTTGTCGCGTCCGGCGCGCGCAAGGCCGAGGGCAGTCGCGTCCTCGGCGTTCTCGGTCAACCAGTGGGTCGAGGGACCGTCCAGGGCGATGGCGAGGCCGCGCGCGAGCAGCGTGCCCGCCAGCCTCGCGCGCGCACCCCCGCCCGCGAGGAAGCCGCGTCCCGTCACGCTGACCAAAGTGCCCGCCGGACGCCTCATCCGGCGCGCCAGCGCCGCGATCGCCATGCCGTGCAGGCCGAAAGCGTGGACGATGGTCGGCCGGTCCGGATCGACCAGCGCGGCGACCTGGCGCGCCGCCGACCAGATCCCGCGCGGGCGCACGCCCCCGCGCGCGGCGGCGCTCGCGAAGAAGCCGATGCCCGCCGCCTCGATCTCCGCGGCGGCATCCCCGCGCGCCGCAACGACCACGACCTCGAACCCGTCGGCGACGGCGGCCTGCGCCCACGCCAGGAAATGCGAGCGGAAGAACCAGTCCTCGTTGATGACGCAGATCACCAGCGGCCGCATGATCTCTCCCCGTCCGCTGGCCGCCGCCCGTTCATCCGATTCTTGCCTTTGACCGCGCGTGGTGAGACAACAGCGCCTCTCTCGCCGGCCGGGGCGGAATCGGACCCGGCGGGATCAGCGACGTCAATAGCGGAACCTCATGCGATCGGTCGCGGAAGAAGTCGAACGCTGCCTGCCCTTTTTCGTCCGCCTCTGCGTCAACAGCGTCGTCGTCACCGGCGCGCGGCTCGACGAATCGGCGGTTGAAGTGGCGCGGGAACTGCACGCCCGCCTCCCCGCCTCCGTGAAAGCCGAGCTGAAGGACCATTTCGAGGCGACCCTGTCGGACCTCGTGGACCTCGTCTCGGCATTGGCTCCGCGCCTGCCACCCCAACTCCTGCATGATTTTGCCGAGAAGGCCTCGCAGGCCCAGGTCGCCGCCACGCTCGAACGCTCGCTCAGGAGCGCGCTCAGGCCGGAAACGGTCTGACGCTGGGTCACGGTTTCCTTTTCGGCGAGGCCGTGCGAGAAGCTGTTTTCGATTTGTATGGCACCTGAATTGACGCTGTCGCGGCGTCCTACGGGCAGGCGCGACCACGTTTCTATCGAATTGGGCGATGGATCTGCACACCCACGCAACGGAGACGGATCCGGCGCCGGAACGGGCTCGTGCCGATACCGGGCTGCTCCCGATCGTCGTCGATCTCGACGAAACGCTGATCCTCACCGATACGCTCGACGAACAGGTCGTGCGCGCCCTGTTCTGCAACCCCTTGATGCTGCTGCGCGCCCTGCCGAGCCTGTTGCGCGGCCGTGCTGCGCTCAAGGCTGCCCTGGCTGGCGCCATCGACCTCGGCGATGCGACGCTCCCCATTCGCGAGGATCTCGTCGCCTGGCTGCGTCGCCAGGCAGCGGCAGGCCGCGAAATTCACCTCTGTTCGGCCGCCAACCAGCGCATCGTCGAGACGATGGCCGCGCGGCTTGGCATCTTCGCGTCAGCGACCGGGTCGGACCGCGAGAACCTCAAGGGTCGGGCCAAGGCTGCCTTCCTGGCCGCGCGCTTTCCCGATGGCTTCGTCTATGCGGGCGATTCCGCCGCCGACCTCCATGTCTGGCGCGTGGCCCGTGGCATCGTGCTGGCCGGCGCCAGTGCGTCGGTCGCGCGGCAGGCCAGGGCGCTGGGAAAGCCCGTCGAGGCCGAGTTCTCCAACACGCCTCTCGGCCTGAGGGACTGCCTGAAGGCGTTCCGCGTCCATCACTGGTCGAAGAACGCCCTGATCTTCGTGCCGCTCGTGCTCGGCCATGCGTGGAGCGGCGACGCGGTCCTTCGGACGCTTCTCGGGCTCGCCTGCCTGCTGATGCTGACCTCGGCGACCTATCTGATCAACGACCTCGCCGATCTCGATGCCGACCGCCAGCACTGGTCGAAGCGCAACCGGGCCATCGCCAGCGGCCGGCTGCCGATCCGCTCGGCACTGATCCTTGCGGGCTCCTGGCTCGTCTTCGCGTTGCTCGGTGCCTACGCCCTGTCGACCGGGTTCATGCTTGCCCTGATGGCCTATCTCGCCCTGACGCTGGCCTATTCGTTCGGCCTGAAACGGGTGCCGCTCCTCGACACACTGATCATCGGCATCCTGTTCACCACCCGGCTCGTGATGGGCATCGCTCTGCTGGACCAGCGCTATTCCGAATGGCTGCTGACCTTCTCGATGTTCTTCTTCTTCTCGCTGGCGGTCGCCAAGCGCCACACCGAGATCGTCCGCGCCGGCAATGCGCCGAGCCACAGCCTCGAAAGCCGCGGATACCGTGTCGAGGACGGCGGGCTGACCCTCGTGCTCGGCGCCTCCACCGCTGTCGCCTCGCTCCTCATCATGGTGCTGTTCATCGTCGAGGAGGTGCTCCGGCGCGGCGTCTACCAGAACCCGAAAATGCTCTGGGGCGTGCCAGTCGCCCTGGCGATCTGGGTCGGCCGCATCTGGCTCCTCGCCCATCGCGGCCGGATGCACGACGACCCCGTCAGCTTCGCCCTCCGCGACGCGGTGAGCATCGCGCTGGGGCTGATGGTCGCCGCTCTGTTCTTGGCCGCGTTGTGACCGGCTTTTCCGCCAGCACCGACTGGACCTCGTGGGGCCGGGTCATCCGCCAGCCGCACCGGATCGCACGACCGGTCTGGCGCGATGAGATCCGCCCCCTGATCGCCGCGGCCGAGACTGACGATCGGTCGGTCCTGCCCGTCGGGCTCGGCCGCTCCTACGGCGAAACCTGCCTGAACCCCGAGGGCGGCCTGATCGACATGACCGGCGTCGATCGCCTGATGGCGCTCGATGTCAACCACCGCACCCTGCGGGCCGATGCCGGCGCCTCGCTCGACGACATCCTGACGGTCATCGTTCCCCGGGGCCTGTTCCTGCCGGTCACGCCCGGCACGCGCTTCGTGACGCTGGGCGGCGCGGTCGCCAATGATATCCACGGCAAGAACCACCATGGCGCCGGCACCTTCGGGCGCTGGGTCAGGCGGCTCGGCCTCCTGCGGTCGGATGGTTCCATGCTGGAACTCGGGCCGGACGACGCCACGGGGCTGTTCGCGGCGACCATCGGTGGTCTCGGCCTGACCGGGCTGATCACCTGGGTCGAGATCGAGCTGATCCCCATCACCAGCGCCATGATGGATGTCGAGACGGTGCCGTTCGGCGGGCTCGACGGGTTCTTTTCGCTGGCGACCGAGAACGAAAACGCGTTCGACTATACGGTCGCCTGGGTCGACTGCCTTGCGCGCGGGACCGATTTCGGGCGGGGCATCTTCACCCGGGCAAGGCACGCCCCGACGGGCCTGCTGACGGCCGGACGCGGCGGCGGGCCCGCCCTGCCCTTCGACCTGCCATCCTTCGCGTTGAATTCGACCAGCATCCGGGCCTTCAACGCCCTCTACGCCTGGAACGGCCGACGCAAGGCCGGCACGGCGCGCACCCACTACCAGCCCTATTTCTATCCGCTCGACGCCATCCAGGGCTGGAACCGAATGTACGGGAACCGGGGCCTCTACCAATACCAGTCGGTGGTCCCGGCGGGAGCAGCGCGGGATGCCACGCGCGCCATGCTGGAGGCCATTTCCGCCGCTGGCCAGGGCTCCTTCCTCGCCGTGCTCAAGACCTTCGGCGACCTGCCATCGCCCGGATTGCTGTCGTTTCCGCTGCCGGGCACGACGCTGGCGCTTGATTTCCCGAACCGCGGGGCCGAGACGCTGGCGCTGATGGGCCGCCTCGACGCCATCGTCCGGGAGGCCGGCGGGCGGCTCTATCCGGCCAAGGACGGGCGCATTCCACGCGACATGTTCATGGCGTCCTATCCGGCGCTGGACCAGTTCAAACCCCACATCGATCCGCGGTTCTCGTCGCTGTTCTGGCGGCGTGTCGCACCCTGATCGGAAAGGAGCATCCTTTGCGCGTCATCATCCTCGGAGCCACCTCCGCCATCGCGGAGGCGACCGCAAGGCTCTACGCCGCGGAGAAGGCCAGCCTCATGCTGGTCGGCCGGCAGGAGGCGCGCCTCAAGGCCATCGCCGACGACCTGACGGCGCGCGGCGCGGCACAGGTCGAGACCGCGGTTCTGGACCTCGAAGAGGCCAGCGCGGCCGCCTCGACCCTCGGCGGGCTCGCCGAACGGCTGGGCAGCGTCGACCATATCCTGATCGCCTATGGCATCCTCGGCGAACAGTCGAAGGCAGCCGGAGACCCCGCGGAAGCCGAGCGCATCCTGCGCGTGAACTTCAATTCGGCGGCGCTCTGGTGCCTCGCCGCGGCCAACCTCCTCGAAGCCCAGCGGCGCGGATCGCTCGTTGTGCTCGGCTCGGTCGCCGGCGACCGCGGGCGCCGCGCCAATTTCGTCTATGGCGCCGCCAAGGCCGGCCTTTCCGCGCTCGTCGAGGGCATTGCCCATCGCTTCGCGGCCACCGGCCCGCGCGCGGTCATCGTGAAGCCCGGCCCGACCATCACGCCGATGACCGATGGCATGGTCCGCAAGGGCCTGCTCTGGGCGACGCCGGAGGCCGTCGCGACGGTCGTCCGCCGCGCCGCCGACCGTGGCGGGCCGGTCCAGTATGCGCCGTGGTTCTGGCGCTTCATCATGCTGATCATCCGCTTCCTGCCAGCTCCCATCTTCAACAGGCTCGACATCTGACCCATGAGGATCGTCGTCACCGGGGCCGCGGGGCTCGTCGGCCAGAACCTGATCGCCCGGCTGAAGCAACGGCCCGGCATCTCGATCGTCGGCATCGACAAGCACAAGGCGAACACCGCCCTGCTGCGCCGCATGCACCCCGAGATCGAGGTGATCGAAGCTGATCTCTCGCGGGAAGGCGAATGGATGGCGGCGCTCGCCGGCGCCGACGCGCTGGTGCTCAACCAGGCGCAGATCGGCGGGCTGGACGAGGCCGAGTTCGTGGCGAACAACGTCGCGGCCACCCGGCAGATCGTCTCGGCGATGGAGCAGCATCGCACGCCCTACTTCGTCCACATCTCCTCGTCGGTGGTGAACTCCCGCGCGGACGATTTCTACACGCGCAGCAAGACGGCGCAGGAGAAGCTGATCGACGCGGTCGCGATCCCCCACGTCGTGCTGCGCCCGACGCTGATGTTCGGCTGGTTCGACCGCAAGCATCTCGGCTGGCTGCGCCGCTTCATGGACCGCACGCCGGTCTTCCCGATCCCCGGCGACGGCCGGTTCCGCCGCCAGCCGCTCTATGTCGGCGACTTCGCCGCGATCATCGCCGCCTGCATCGACGGGCGCCGGACCGGCACCTACGACATTTCCGGCCAGGAAGAGATCGACTACGGCGACCTGATCCGCATGGTCCATGACGTCGTGAAGCCGCGCGCGCGGCTGGTCCATATCCCCTACCGCCTGTTCTGGCTGCTGCTCTGGGCCTATGCGCTGGTCGACCGCAATCCGCCCTTCACCACCCGGCAGCTGGAGGCGCTGGTCATCCCGGAAACCTTCCCGGTGATCGACTGGCCCGGCATCTTCGGCGTCGACGCGACGCCGCTGCGCCAGGCGATCACGGAAACCTATTGCGATCCCCGCTATTCCGGGATCGTTCTCGACTTCTGACGGAGGCTCGCCGCTTGTCCCGCATCGTCGTCATCGGAGCCGGCCCCATGGGCCTTGCGGCCGCCCACCGGGCGGCCTCGCTCGGCCATCAGGTCGACCTCGTCGAGGCCGATACCAAGGCCGGCGGCATGGCGGCCCATTTCGACTTCGGCGGCCTGTCGATCGAGCGCTTCTACCATTTCGTCTGCAAGGCCGACGCGCCGACCTTCGCCATGATGGAGGAACTCGGCATCGGCGACCGGATGCGCTGGGTGCCGACCTCCATGGGCTACTACATGAAGGGCAAGGTGCATCCGTGGGGCGATCCGGTCTCGCTGCTGACCTTTCCCCATCTCGATCTGATCTCGAAGTTCCGCACGGGGCTGCAGATGTTCCTGACGACGAAGCGCAGCAGCTTCGCCGGGATCGAGCACCTCACCGCGAAGCAGTGGATCGAGGGCGGATCGGGCCGACGCGTCTACGAGACCCTGTGGAAGCGGTTGATGGAGCTGAAATTCTACGAGATGGCGGGCGACGTCTCGGCCTCGTGGATCGCGACCCGCGTGAGGCGCATCGGCACCTCGCGGCGGTCGATGTTCCAGGAGGAGCTCGGCTATATCGATGGCGGCTCGGAGACGCTCGTCGAGGCGCTGGTCGAGGCCTTCACGGCGAAGGGCGGTCGGCTGCACCTCGGCACGCCGGCGCGCCGCGTGACGACGTCAGAGGGCCGGGTCACCGGCGTCGAGGCAGGTGACGGTCACTTTGCCGCCGATGCCGTGATCTCCACCGTGCCGACGCCGCTGATCGCCCGGCTGGTGCCGGACCTGCCGGCCGACTGGCAGGCGAAATATGCCGCCATTCGCAACATCGGCGTGGTCTGCCTGCTGTTCAAGCTGAAGCGGCCGGTGAGCAAGCATTTCTGGATCAACATCGTCGATCCCGCCATCGACATTCCCGGCCTGATCGAGTTCTCGAACCTGAGGCCGGTCGGCGAGACCATCGTCTACGTGCCCTACTACATGCCGGTGACCCAGCCGAAATGGGCCTGGTCCGACCAGCAGTTCATCGACGAGGCCTTCGGCTATATCCGGCGCGTCAATCCCGCCATCGGCGCTGACGACCTGGTCGAAGCCAGGGTCGGGCGGCTGACCCACGCGCAGCCGGTCTGCGAGCCCAACTTCCGCGACAAGCTGCCTGCCATCCAGACGCCCATCGCGGGGCTGCAGATCGCCGATACCGCGTTCTACTACCCCGAGGACCGGGGCGTTGCCGAAAGCATCCGCTACGGGCGGATGATGGCGGAGACGGTGGCGTGAGGGACCGGGCTAGAGCCCTCCTGCCCTCGGCCTTCCTGCGCTTCGTCGTCTCGGGCGGCATCGCGGCCGGCGCCAACATCGCCGCGCGCATCGGCTTGTCGCAGATTATGGCCTACGAATGGGCCGTGGTGCTCGCCTATCTCGTCGGCATGGCCACCGCCTATGCGCTGATGCGGGCCTTCGTCTTCGAGCGCTCCGGCAGGTCGGCGGCGGGCGAGGCCGGCCGCTTCGTCCTCGTCAACCTGGTGGCGCTCGCGCAGGTCTGGATCGTCAGCGTCGGCCTCGCGCGCTGGCTGTTCCCGGCCGTCGGCTTTGCCTGGCACGCCGACACGGTGGCCCATGTCATCGGCGTGCTCAGCCCGATCGGCACCAGCTATCTCGGCCACAAGCTGTTCACGTTCGGGCGGCGCCACCAGCCCTGAAGGCGCGAACCCGGCACTTGTGTATCGGCTTATTTTCCTCTATCATGATTTTTTTCATGACGGAGCCTTGCATGGTCGCCACACCCCACCTCGCCCTTCCCCTGCTCGCCGCGGCGCAGGCCCAGAAGCACGTCACCCACAACGAGGCGCTGGTCGCGCTCGACGCGCTGGTCATGCTGGCGGTCGGGACGGCCGGCGCCACGTCTCCTCCCGGCGCGCCGGTTGCCGGCGACCGCCACATCGTCGGCACGGGTGCGACCGGCGCCTGGGCCGGCCACGACGGCGAGATCGCGGCCTGGGCCGGCACCTGGTGGGATTTTCATGCGCCGCAGGCCGGCTGGCGCGCCTACGATGCCGGCACGGCGGCCATGCTGGTCCACGACGGCACCGGCTGGCGGCGCCTGGTGGCCTCCGCGCCGGATTTCGGAGTCAACGCCACGCCCGACGGAACCAACCGGCTGGCGGTTGCCGCCGATGGCACGCTGTTCGGCCATGACGGGGCCGGTCACCGGGTCACCGTCAACAAGGCGGCGCCGGCCGAGACGGCCAGCCTCGTCTTCCAGACCGGCGCGTCGGGCCGGGCCGAGATCGGCCTTGCCGGCTCGGATGCGCTGTCGGTCAAGGTCTCCGCCGACGGCGCGGCCTGGACGGAGGCGCTGCATGTCGCCGCCGACGGGCGGATCGGCGCCGGGACGGCGAGCCCGACGGCCCGGCTCACCGTCGTCGGCAGCGACCTGACGGGCACGACCGGCGACCTCGCCGTGGTCAAGCAGGATTACTGGAGCCTCAGCTTCTTCGACACCTATTCGGCCACCGCCGCGCATTCGCCATTCGCCATCCTACGGCGCGCGCGTGGCACGGCGGGAGCCCCGGAGGCAGTCGTCTCGGGCGACCAGATCGGCGGGTTCAGCTTTCGGGCCTACACGCCCATGGGCGCCTTCGCACAGACGGCGCGGGTCGCGGCGATCGTATCGGGCACGCCTTCGGGTGGCTCGGTGCCGACCGACCTCATCCTATCCTGTGGGCCGACCACGGCCACCGAGCGCATGCGCATACTCTCCTCGGGTGAGGTCGGCATCGCGACGGCGAACCCGACAACCACGTTGCATGTTGCTGGCCCGGTCCGGGTGGGCAGCGCAACGGTCGCCGGCCTACCCTCGGCCTCAACCGTTGGCGTCGGCTCCATCGTGTACGTTAGCGACGAGAGTGGCGGGGCAGTACTGGCTTTCTCAGACGGCGCAAACTGGCGGCGCTCCACCGACCGCGTTGTCGTCTCGTAGGTGCGTTGGCGGTGGGCTGGCGAAGAAGAGCCCGAGCGCCTCCGCCCCCCACTCACGCCGCCGCGGCGGGCCTGTCGATCCAGCGTTCGTGCCAGAACACCGCGTTCATCAGGGTCCACATGTGGAAGCCCCAGTTGACCCGGCCTTCCACCTGCCCGCGCAGGAGGTCGCGGGCATAGGCGGCGTCGATGAAGCCTTCGGTGACGATGGGTGAGCGCTCGAAGGCGTCGAGGCAGGCCTTGCCGAACGAGGGCTCCATGAACCACTTGTCCATCGGCGCGCCGAAGCCCTGCTTGCGGCGATAGAGCAGGTCGTGGTCGACATAGGGCTCGGCCACCCGTTTCAGGATCTTCTTCCCGATGCCTTCGGAGAGCTTGTAGGCGGGCGGCAGGCGGCGGGCGAACTCGATGACCTCGTGGTCGAGGAAGGGCACGCGCGCCTCCACCGAATGCGCCATGGTCATCTTGTCGACGCGCATGAGCAGATGCTCGGGAATGCGCTGTTTCATCTCCATATAGGTGATCTTCTGGAGGATTTCGGGCTCGGTCAGCGTGCCGGCGAGCGGGCCAAGGTACTCGTTGATCACGGCGTGGCTGTCGAGCAGCCGCACGCCCGGCGGCATCAGCCCCTCGATCGGGCAGTGGACCTCGTCCTGGAACGGGCCGGTATCGGGGGTCAGCTGGTCGCGCAGCGCCCCCCACCAGCACACCGCGCCGCCCCAGAACAGCTCCTGCCCGCCGCGCGCGCGGCGGGTGATGTCGCGGTCTTCCTGGCCGTCGAACAGGCCGAAGCGGCGGCCGCGCCGGGCCGGCGCATAGACCTTGTTGTATTTGTCGAGATAGTGCTGGCACCACCAGTAGCCGAGGAAATTCTCGTCAGCCCCCTCGCCCACCTGCACCACCGTCGTGCCCGACTGCCGCACCAGGCGGGAGAGGAAATACAGGGGTATGCAGACATTGTCGGCGATCGGCTCGTCCTGCAGTTCCACGAGGGTCGGCAGAAACTTCAGCGCCTCGTTGGAATCGATGCGCGTCTCGTGGTGGTCGGTGCCATAGCGCTCGGACAGCTTCTTCGCGAAGTGGAACTCGTTGAACTCCTCGTGGGTGTCGTAGCCGACAGTGAAGGTGGTCACCGGCCGGTCCATGAGCTCGCTCATGAGAGCGACGTTGAGGCTTGAATCGACGCCACCCGAGAGCAACACGCCGAACGGCACGTCGGAGACCATGCGGCGGGCGATGGACCGCTTCATCTGGCCGAGCAGAGCGTCGCAGGCCTCGTCGTAGCTGAGGTCCTTCTCGCTCCAGGTGTCGCTCGCGCGCGGGAAGCAGTCCCAGTAGCGGCTCGCCTTCGCCTGGCCCTGATGGTCGATGGTCACCATGGTGCCGGCCGGCAGCTTGAAAATGCCCTTGAACAGGGTCAGCGGCGCGGGCGCGACGATAAAGGTCAGATAGTGCCAGAAGGCGACCCGGTCCATCTCGCGCGGCACGTCGGGATGGGCAAGCAGCGCGCGGATCTCGGAGGCGAACATCCACTCCCCGCGCTGGGTGCGGGTGACGTAGAGCGGCTTGACGCCGGCGCGGTCGCGGATGAGGTGCAGCGCCGGCTGGTCGGGGTTGCGGGCGTCGTAGAGGGCGATGGCGAAATCGCCGTTCAGCTTGTGGACGAAGTCGAGACCCCATTGCTGATAGGCGTTGAGGATCACCTCGGTGTCGGAATGGTCGGTCTTCCAGACATGGCCGCCGATGGCCTCCAGCTCGCGGCGGATGTCGGCGTGGTTGTAGATCTCGCCGTTGAAGACCAGCGCCACCGTGCCGGCCGGGTTAAGCATGGGCTGGTTGGCGGCGGTCGACAGGTCGATGATCGACAGGCGCCGGTGGCCGAAGGCACAGCGCCCGCGCGGGTCGCGCCAGAGGTCGGCGCCATCAGGGCCGCGATGCGCCATGCGGTCGCGCATGGCCGCCACGATACGGTCATCGGAGACCGGGGCACCGGTCGGCTTGTAGGTTCCCACCAAACCGCACATCGTCTCTTCGCCTCGTGCTCGTTCCGTCCAGACCGGCCGCCGGTCAGCCCTGGCCCGCCGGCTTGCGCGCGGCGGCGATGATCAGTTCCCGCCGGTCGGGATCGGCCGCCATGGCCTCGAACCGCGCCAGATGCTCGCCGGCCAGCGTCGTCATGCCATAGAGCGAATAGGAGAACGTCTCCAGGGCAATGTCTTCGTAGCCGATCCGCTCCATCAGCCAGCGCACCTCACCCGGCGTGTATTCGCGATGGTGGCCGGCGAACGGGATTTCCGTCTCGTATTGCTCGGCGAGCGGGGGAAACACCGTGCGCCCGGCGGCAAGGTCGAGCCGCTTGTACTCATAGCCAAGATTCGGCGTGTCGAGCACCAGCGCGCCGCCCGGTTTCAAGACGCGGTCGATGGCCTCCAGCAGCAGCCGGGGCGTGTGCGGCACGTGCTCGATCACGCCCATGCAGCAGACCGCGTCGAACCGTGCCGGCTTGAGGCCGGTGAGGTCGTAACCGATCTGGTCGAAATCGACGACCTCGACCCCCTCCGCCCGCATCAGGGCAACGTGCCGGTCGAGGGCCGGGCTGTATTCGGCGTAGGAATCGATCGCCGTCACCTGCCAGCCGGCACGCGCGAGCAGAAGCGACTGGTTGCCGAAATAGGAGCCGAGGTCCAGCACCCGTCTGCCTTTGCCACCAAGACGCGCCAGCAGCGCGGCGGCGCGCACGAAGCGCAGTTCGCTGAGCCGGATATAGCCCGACCAGTCGAAGCCCCGGAGCGAGGGCGAGCGGCGCGCGAGGCCGTCAAGCTGGCTTGCCGCATTGAGCGCGACGATCTCCTCGCTGGTGCGCTCGGCAAGACCCGCAAGCGCCGGGTCGATGGCGCGGGTTTCGGCGCGGAAGTCGAGGACGATGCTCCGGTCCGCGGCCGGAGCGACGGGGCGGCGAACCTCCCACAGCGAAGTCCGCTGGTTGCACGAGGGGAACGAGCCCTTCGCGCCGATGGCCGGCAGGATGCAGACCTCGTGGCGCACCACCTCGAGCCCCGCAGCCGCCATGGCGGCGAGGATGGAATCGACGTCGGCCTTCCAGTGGTGGCTGGCATTGCGATAGTCGGGCCCGAGATAGTCGAGCGGCAGGACGAGGAAGCCCCGGCCGCCGGGCCTCAGCACGCGATGCATCTCGGCCAGCGCCCCGACCGGATCGGTGGCGTGCTCGATCACATTGTCGGCGATCACCGTGTCGAACCGCAGGTCGGGCAGCGGCAGGACATGGATGTCGCCGATCAGCGGCAGCCCGCCGAGGCCCCGGACGGCCTCGCCCTGGGCCGGTGTCAGGTCGATGCCGACATAACGGCTGGCACGCCCGATGAAGCCCTCGGCAAGCACGCCGTAGCCGCTACCGAGCTCCAGCGTCTCGCCCAGCGTCTCGGGCAGCCATGACGCCAGGCGAAGGGAGTCCGCAGAGGGTTCGGGCCGCTGCTCGGCGAGGTAGCGGTGCTCCTCGACCTGCAGGTCGATATTGGCGCGGCCGTCGACCGTCGGGCGGCGCAGGCCGGCGACGGCAAGGGGATCGGCCGGCGCGGCGTTCAGGAGCCCGGCGACCGTCTCCGCCCGTCCAAGCGACGACGTGACATCGCCGAGATCGAGTTCGGCGTCGAAGACCACCGCCTGAGCAAAGCGGTCGGACACCGGCCGCCAGTTGTAGATGTGGTGCAGTTCCCATTGGCCGGCGGCGAGGCTCGGCTCGGCCGCGACGGCCTGCGCGAAACGGTCGGTGACGTCGCGCCTGAGCACCCGCCGCAGCCGCGCGGCGAGCCGCTGGGCATGGCCGGAATAGGGGTCCTCGGTGCCGCCGGCCGCCACGTCCCGCCGCGCGAGGCAGACGAGGCCGCCGGCCGCCGGCGACGGCAGGCGCAGGTCGAAGCCCATCGGACGATAGGCGGCCCGGTCGTCATAGGCGGCGAAGGCGGCACCCGACATGTCGCGGGTCGTCGCCGTCAGGTCGATGGCGACGCCGAGCCGGGCAGCGAGCGCGATCACCTCCGCCGAGCGGGCGACGGGGATGGGGTCGCGGACCCACTGGATCAGCGGGCCCGAGGCGCCCGCGCCGAGGGCCAACCGGAGCGCCGCCAGCCAGGGGTCGAGGCAGGCGGGGTCGCCAAGCGCCGACAGCGGCACGGTCACGCCATGGACGCGCGCGGCGCCGGTCTCGAACCGCTCCATCACCAGCGCGGCCCGCTTGGCCCAGACCGGGGGATCGCCAGTGGCGGCCTGCCCCGGCAGGTCGAAGACCGGTACGAGGCAGCGGCGGACCTCGTCCGTCAGGGCATCCATCGGCAGGTCGCCACCGGCGGCAAGCGCGAGCGCCTGCGCCGACCAGCGCAGCAGCGGCAGGATCTCCTCCGGCCGCCGCGACCCGGCGACCAGCAGCATGGCGCGGCCGCCGATGGTGGTCCGGACCATGGTCTCGGTGCGGCCGAGCAGGCCGAATATCTGCTCGGCCTCCGGGTCCGCAATGTCCTCGTCGGCCGAGACCGGCACGATCCAGAGCAGCCGCTCCTCGGCTGCGAGCCGCGCCCGGTCGGCGAGAAAGTCGGCCAGCGCTGCATTGGCGGCCACCAGCGGCGAGGCTGCGTCGAGATCGTAGCGGATGCGGATCGGGCCGATCTCGGCCCAGTGCATCAGGCCGGCTTCGGCAACGATGGCGCGCAGCGGGCGGGTCTTGGCGGTGGACCTCGCCGTGACGTCGAGGTCGACCCATTCGGTGCCACGATCCGGCAGGGGCGCGGCCGGCGCCGTCCCGCCCCGCGCGACAAGCCGCTCCATCCGGCCGAGGGCGGCCAGCATGTCGGCGCGCGCGGCCATCAGCGCCTCGAAGCGCCGGCCGGCATCGGCCTCGACGCGCGCCAGCGCGTCGCGATCGGCTCCCGCCAGAGCCTCCAGCCGCTGCAGCACGGCGTCGACGCCGTCCATGCGCTGCGCCTGCCCGGCCTCGATCCGCGTGAGCCGCTCGGCGAAGGCGTTGGCATTGGCCTGCAGCGCGGCGTAGCGCTGGCCCTCGTCCTGCTCGATGCGGGCGGCCGTGTCGCGGATCTCGGCGAGCGGCGCCAGTGCCCCGTCCACCGCGGTGGCGGCCGTCGGGTCTCGCTCGGCTTCGGAGCGCATCGGGTCCGATGCGCTGTCCGTGGGGTCAACCATCGGCGAATCCATCATTCGGCGCGGCCCGGCGGGTCGGGCCGGGCGTCCACCCTGAAGATTGTGGCCCGGCGGAGCGCCGCCACAATGAACGTGGTGGCCGATTCTCTAGACGCTTCACCGGGGCGGGTCCAGTTGCCGGTGCGGCAGGCCGAGCGCCCGGTCGATGGCGGCGAGAAGGTCTGCGGCGCGCGCCTCGTGGCCGTGCCGGCTCACCGCCTCGGCGCGGGCGGCAGTGCCGAGCCGCGCGCGCAAGGCGGCATCGCCGGCAAGGCGGGCGAGCGCCTGGGCCAGCGCATCGGCATCGCCCGGCGGCACCAGCAGTCCGGTCTCGCCGTCCGTCACGATGCCGGTCACCTGGCCGATGGCCGAGGCGACGATCGGCCGGCCCATGGCGAGATATTCGAACAGCTTGGTGGGCGAGCCGAAGAAGGCGCTGCCGTCGGGATTGGCGACGGTCGGGGCGACGGCGATGTCGAAACAGGCGAGATGCGCCGGCCCCGCATCCTGCGGCACCAGCCCGGTGGTGACGACCGCGTCCTCGAGGCCGTGGCGGGCGACCGCCGCGCGGACGGCTGCCATGCGCGCGCCGTCGCCTACCAGCAGCAGAACAAGGCGGTCGCGCGAGGCGGCATCGGCGGCGAGGAGGCGCGCGAAGGCCTCGACCAGCAGCTCGACGCCGTGCCACGGGCCGAACGTGCCGATGAAGCCGATGACCAGCCGGTCACCGAGACCGAGCTGGGCGTGGAGTTCCGCCGATGCGATGTCCGGACGATAGACGGCGGTGTCGACCGCATTAGGCACCACCGCGATGCGCGCCGGATCGAGGCCGGTGGCGACGAGATCGTCCCGCAGCGCGTCGCTGACCACCGCGACGAGGTCGGCGCCGGCGAGCGAAGCGCGCTCCGCCGCCTCGGCGAGGCCGCGCTCGGCCAGCGGACGGCCCCAGTGCTCGGCGACCCAGACCTCCGGACCGTTATATTCGAGCACCAGCGGCACGCCCCAGTGCCGGGCGAGCATCAGGCCCGCGAAGGAATAGAGCGCGTGGCGGTGGTAGACGAAGCGCGGCGGCGGCCCCTGCCAGGCGGCGAGGACCTGATCGCGGCAGTCGAGGTTGAACTCGAGGAGCTGCCAGTCGGAGACCGGCCAGGCGCGCTCACGCGGCTGCACGCGCATCAGGGTGATGTCGTCAGGCACGGTCGGCACCCGCTCGGGCGCGGCGAGCACCGGGGCGAGGCCCTGCGCGGCCAGTCCCTTGATCACACCGGCCGTATGCCCGACCGAGCCGCCGGCGAGCAGGCCGTACCAGAGATCAGTGCGCAGATAGAGCGGCGGCCCGGCGCCGACGACCGGCGGCGGCTCCGGAGCGGCGGCGGCATCGAGCGCCGCCTTTAACCGCCGGCGCACCGATGGCCACAGGAGCCGGTCGCGCAGGGCGGTGAAGAGGATGGCCGCGACGCGCGGCCAGGTCAGGGCCTGGCGCGCGCCGTCCCGGTCGACGATCGCGCAGTCGCCGCGCGCCATCAGGCGCGCGGCAAGCATCGGCTTCGGCGACAGCAGGGCGCGGCGATCCTCCACGGCCAGTTCGACCCGGTCGTAGCGGCGGAACGTCGCCCGGATTTGCCCACGGCCGAAGGCCTGCCTGACCGCCTCGGCGTCGAGCACATCCCAGCCGGGCGGGGCGTCGACGGAGCCGTGCCGCAGATTGACGATGGCGTGCGCCACGGCGCCCCTGTTCGTTGCCAGAGAGGACGGGTTCGTATACCCCACGGTCTCCCATTGGCAACCGAGGGCCGTTTCCGCCGCGGGACGGTCGAGGCATTCGACCGACGATGTGCGGACTGGCCGGCATTCTCGCCCATTCCGATCGCCCGCTCGCCGAGGCGGCGCTCCAGGCGATGACTCGTGCCGTGGCCCATCGCGGCCCCGACGGCGAGGGCCTGTGGGTCTCGGCCGACGGCACGGTTGGCCTCGGCCACCGGCGTCTTGCCATCGTCGATCTCGACGCCGCGGCCGCCCAGCCCATGGCCAACGAGGACGGCGCGGTGCGCATCGTCTTCAACGGCGAGATCTACAACCATGCCGGCCTGCGCCGCGAACTCCTGGCGGCCGGCCACCGCTTCTCAACCGCCTCCAGCGACACCGAAGTGCTGCTGCACGGCTACGAGCAATGGGGCATCGACGGCCTCTGCGCGCGGCTGGAGGGCATCTATGCCTTCGCGCTTCACGACGGACGTTCCGGCCGCACGCTGCTGGTCCGCGACCCCGTCGGCATCAAGCCGCTCTATGTCGCCTGGCTCGGCGAGGATCTGCTGTTCGCCTCCGAGATCCGCGCCATTCTCGCCCATCCCGGCTTTGCCGGCCGGCCGGCACTCGCCCACCTGGCCGACTACCTGACCTTCATGGCCGTGCCGGCGCCGAACACGCTGGTCGAGGGCGTGTTCAAGATCCCCGCCGGCCACCGGCTGGAGGTCGGCGCCGACCGCCGCGGCGACCTTGTCCCGTACTGGCGGCCGACCGCGCGCCTGCCGCAGGTGCCGGCGGAGCGACCCGCTATCGTGCAGGCGCTCAGGACCGAGCTGGAGCGGGTCGTCACCGACCAGATGATCGCCGACGTTCCGGTCGGCGTGATGCTGTCGGGTGGCATCGATTCCTCGACCATCCTGGCGCTGGCGACCCGAGCGCGCGGCGCCGGGATCAATGCCTATTCGGTCGGGTTCACCGACGATTCCGATCTCGACGAGACCGCCGAGGCGGCGACGGTGGCGGCGACCTTCGGCGCGCGTCACCACATTCTCCGGCTGTCCCCCGAGGCGGCCATCAGCGCCATCGACGGCATGGTCGATGCGCTCGACGAGCCGCTGGCGGACTGGGTCTGCCTGCCGCTCCATGCCCTTGCCGCCTCGGTTCAGGCGGATGGCACCAAGGTCGTGCTGGTCGGCGAAGGCGCGGACGAGCTGTTCGCCGGCTACGAGCACTGGCTGACCTATCTCGGCCCGGTAGCGCGCCGCTTCCGCCTGGCGCAGGCGCTCGCGCCGCTGGCGCGCGGCCTCGCCGCCGTGCTGCCCGGCGACGACCTCAGGCTTGCGACGCGCGCCGACTTCCTGCGGCGCGCCGGCAGCGGCGGCGAGCCATTCTGGGGCGGCGCCATCCTGTGCTGGCCGCTCGTGCGCGAGCGCCTTCTCGTCGACGGCGCAGGCGTGGCGCCCCTGCCCCGCTGGCGGACCGGCGGCCGCGCGCTGCCTGACACCAGCGCGCCGCCCGCGCCGGATACGCTGGTTGCCGGCTGGTATGCCGGCATCGACGCCGATCTCGGCCCGTCCCATCCGCTCACCCGCATGGCCGCGCTGGAGTTCCGCCACCGCCTGCCGGAACTTTTGCTGATGCGGGTCGACAAGATGACCATGGCGTATGGGGTGGAGGCCCGTGTGCCCTTTCTCGATACCGGCCTGATCGAATTCGCCATGGCCGTGCCGGCCGAGGAGAAGCTCGCGGGAGCGCGGACCAAGGGGCTGATGCGCGAGGCCGTGGCCGGGCTGATCCCCGAAAGCATCCGCCTCGCGCCCAAGAAGGGCTTCGGCGCGCCGGTGGACCGCTGGCTGCGCGGCGCCTTCGCTGACCGCGTGCGCGAGCAGATCGCCTATGGGCCGCTCGCTGCTTCGCTGAACGCGCCGCTCGTCGACCGGCTTTTCGCCGAGCATCGGGCCGGCCGAACCAATCATGCGGGCGTCATCTGGGCGCTCTACGTGGCCTCCCGATGGCTGGAGCGCACCTTTGCCGTGGACGGACCCGCATTCGGCAGCGCGCCGGGGAGGCGGCAAGCCGCTACCGGCGGTTCAGAGGCCCTCCTGCCCGGCGCTCCCGCGCTTGCGGCTGGCGGAATGCGCGGCGGGGGCAGCCCCACGCAACCGGCCCCTTGATGCGCCGGCTGCCCTCCCATAAGAGGCTTTTTCACCAGACGAGATTTCATCGATGAATGTTCTGTCGATTTTCGGGACACGTCCGGAGGCCATCAAGATGGCGCCGGTCATTCACGCGCTGCAGCGAGACGAACGATTCGTCTCCCGCGTCTGCGTGACCGGACAACATCGCCAGATGTTGAATGATGTCATGAACGTCTTCTCGCTGAGCGCCGACTATGATCTTGATCTGATGAAGAAAGATCAGACACTTGCGAATATTGTCGCCGGAACGATTTCTGGCCTCGATCCCATTCTGGTCGACTTCAAGCCGGACATCGTGCTGGTGCAAGGCGACACGGCCTCGGCCATGGCTGCTTCGCTGGCGGCCTTCTTCCGTAACGTCGAGGTCGGCCACGTCGAGGCCGGCCTGAGGACCGGCAATCTCCGGAGCCCCTGGCCGGAAGAGGCGAACCGCCGTCTCACCGCCGTGGTCGCCTCGCGGCATTACGCGCCGACTCAGCGGGCCGTGGATGCGCTGCTGGCCGAGAAAGTGCCGGCCAAGGCCATCAAGCTCACCGGCAATACGGTCATCGATGCACTCGGCTACATGGTGGCGCGGGTGTCCACGCCCGGTCCCGATCGCGACGCGCTCGACGCCGAATTCGCATGGCTCAAGCCCGAGCGTCGCCTGATCCTGGTGACCGGCCATCGCCGCGAGAGCTTCGGCGAGGGCTTCCGCAACATCTGTCTGGCGCTGAAGGACATCGCCGCGCGCAGCGACGTGGAGGTGGTCTATCCCGTCCATCTCAACCCCAACGTCCAGGCGCCGGTGCGCGAAATCCTGAGCGACGTGGACAATGTCCACCTGATCGAGCCGCTCGACTATCGCCGCTTCGTCTATCTGATGAACCGCTGCCATTTCGCGCTGACCGATTCCGGCGGCATCCAGGAGGAGGCCCCGGCGATCCGCAAGCCCGTTCTGGTCATGCGTGACACCTCCGAGCGTATGGAGGCAGTGGATGCCGGCGTCGCCCGCCTGGTGACGACCGACCGGACCTCCATCGTCTCCAGCGTCAACGAGCTACTGGACGATTCCGCCGTCTTCGCCACCATGTCGAGCGGCGCCTCGCCGTTCGGCGATGGCCGGGCGGCCGAGCGCATCATCGAGGACCTTGCCGCATGAATGCCGGCTTCAAGCGCGTCTCCGTCATCGGCCTCGGCTATGTCGGCCTGCCGACCGCCGCGACCCTTGCCTCGCGCGGGCTGGAGGTGATCGGCGTCGACATCAAGCAGGAGGCGGTGGACCGCATCAACGAGGGCCGCGCCCATTTCGTCGAGCCGGACCTCGACATCGTGCTGCAGGCGGTGGTGAAGGCCGGCAACCTGCGCGCGGTGATCCAGCCCGAACCGGCCGACGCCTTCATGATCGCCGTGCCGACACCGACCGATGCGGAGCACCGGCCGGACATGCACGCGGTCGAATCGGCACTCAGGCAGATCGCGCCTGTGCTGCGGCCCGGCGACCTGGTGGTGGTCGAGTCCACCTCTCCCGTAGGCACGACCGAATGGGCGGCCGGCGTGCTCAAGGCAGCACGGCCGGACCTGACCAATCCGCTGGAGGCACCGGAGGCATCCGATCTCCTGCTCGCCTATTGCCCCGAGCGCATTCTGCCCGGCCAGACCCTGCGCGAGTTGATCGACAATGCCCGCATCGTCGGCGGCCTCGACAAGCGCAGCGCCGAGCGCGCCCGCGCGCTTTACGGCACCTTCGCCAAGGGCGAGATCGTCATGGCGACGGCCCGCGAGGCAGAGCTGTCGAAGCTCACCGAGAACGCCTATCGCGACGTCAACGTCGCCTTCGCCAACGAGATGTCGCTGGTATGCGAGCATCTCGGCATCAATGTCTGGAACGTCATCCGGATGGCCAACAAGCACCCGCGCGTGAACATCCTGTCGCCGGGGCCGGGCGTCGGCGGCCACTGCATCCCGATCGACCCGTGGTTCATCCACCACGCCGCCCCCGACCGCACGCCGCTGATCCGCACCGCGCGCGAGGTCAACATGGGCAAGGCGCGGCACGTGGCCAACCGCATCGCGGCGCGGGCCGAGCGCTTCCGCGAGCCGACCATCGCCCTGCTCGGCCTCGCCTACAAGCCGGACGTGGACGACCTGCGCGAGAGCCCTGCGGTGGAGATCGCTCTCGACCTCGCCGGGCGGTCCTCGTTCCAGGTGCTGGTGGTGGAGCCGCATGTGCGTGCCCTGCCCGGCGCCATGGCCGGACGGCCCAATCTCGAACTGACCAGCCTCGACGACGCCATCGCGCGTGCCGACATCGTCGGCGTGCTGGTCAGCCATTCGGCATTCAAGGCGCTCGACCCGGCGCTCCTGGTGGAGAAATCGGTCATCGACGCGGTCGGCCTGTTCGGCCGTCCCCCGGCGGACAACTGACGGCGGCACCATGCGACAGATCCTCTTCTCCGGCGGACAGGCGACGGTGGCACGGGTGCCCCGGCCGACGGTCGCGCCCGGCCATGTCCTCGTGCGCGTGCGCTATTCGCTGGTCTCGACTGGTACCGAGACCGCCTCGCTGCGGCCGCTGCAGGCCGGCACGGCCGGCACGACCACGGCCGAGCGCGTCTCCGACATCTCGGCCCGCGCGCAGGTCTATCTCGCCAAGGCTGTGCGCGACCCGCGCAAGGCGGCGGCAAAGCTCAAGGAGATGGTCTCGGTCGCCATCCGCCGGCGGATGCCGGACGCGCCGCGCACGCCGGCAGGCCCGGTGGTCGAGGTCGGCGCTATCGACTGGCGCGCGGACGGCATGGGCAAGGTCACGCGCGAGGGCGCGGTGACCACCATCGTCACCGACGATTCGGACTCCTCCTACCAGGCCTCCGCTGCCCCGATCGCGGTGGAGCCGGGCTATGCGCTCGTCCTCAACCTCAAGGGCCGGATCGACCGGGGCGCGGTCATCGTCGGGATGCTCAACCACGACCGCTCGTCCTGGCTCGGCAACTACCGGCTGGAGGCCGGCGACCTCGACGAGACGCTGCATTTCGATCCGGCGGGCTCGCCGGAGGTGACGCTGATGGTCACCAATGCCGGCTCGAAGGCGGTCAACGTGCTGAAGATCGCGGCATCGACGGTGACGCTGGTGCCACCGGACGGCTCGGGCCTGCCGATCTCGGAGATGACGCAGGTCGGCTGGAACGTCGGCTATTCCGTCGCCGGCGAGGTGGTGTCGGTCGGCGCGGGCGTCGACGGCTTCGCAGTGGGCGACGCCGTCTCCTGCTGCGGTGCCGGCATCGCCAACCACGCCGACTATGTGATGGCGCCGCGCAACCTGGTCTGCCGCCTGCCGGCCGACTGCCCGATGGACCTCGCCTCGACCGCGACCGTCGGCGCCATCGCGCTGCAGGGCGTGCGCCGCGCCCAGCCGCAGCTCGGCGAGGTGGTCGCCGTGGTCGGCCTCGGCCTGCTCGGCATGATCACGGTGCAGCTCCTGAAAGCCAGCGGCGTGCGCGTCATCGGCATCGACCTCGATCCGCACCGGGCCGAGCGCGCGGTCGGCGTCGGCGCCCATGCGACCACCACCGACCCGCAGGAATTCCTCAAACTGGTGCGCAATGCCACCGGCGGCCACGGTGCCGACCAGACCATCATCACGGCGGCGTCCAAGTCGAATGCGCTGGTCAACATGGCCATGGAGGCGACGCGCCGGAAGGGCCGCGTGGTGATCGTCGGCGACATCGGCCTGAAGGCTGAGCGCGCCGCCTTCTACCAGAAGGAGATCGACCTTCTGATGAGCACCTCCTACGGCCCCGGCCGCTACGACCCCGACTACGAATTGCGCGGGCACGACTATCCCATCGGCTATGTCCGCTGGACCATGAACCGCAACATGCAGGCCTATCTGGAGGCCATCGCCGGCAAGGCCATCGACATCCGCGCCCTGATCGACCGGGTGGCGACCATCGACCAGGCGGGCGAGCTCTACCGGGAACTGGTCGACAGCAAGCAGGCCCCGCTCGCCGTGCTGTTCGCCTATCCGGACGATGCCCGCGAACTGCCGGACCCGCCGGATTCGCCGATCGTCCAGCTGCGCGGCCACCGCAAGCCGCAGGCCGACCGGATCAATTTCGCCCTCGTCGGCGCCGGCGGCTTCGGCACGGCGATGCTCGTGCCGCAGATGGAGAAGCGCAAGGACCGCTACTTCCTCAAGGCCGTGGTCAGCCGCGACGCCGTGCGCGGCGGCAATTTCGCCCGCTCGAAAAATGTCGAGCTGGTCGCCTCCGACCTCGAAAGCGTGCTGGCGCGCGACGACATCCACCTCGTCGTGCTCGCCACCCGCCACAACGAGCACGCCGCCCAGGCGATCCGCGCGCTGGAGGCCGGCAAGCACGTCTTCGTCGAGAAGCCGCTGGCGCTGACCTTCGACGAGCTCGACAAGGTCAAGGCGGCCTACGAAGCCAATGGCGCGAAGAACCTGCTGATGGTCGGCTTCAACCGCCGCTTCTCGCCGGCCGTGCAGGCGGTGGTGAAGGAGCTGGAGGGCCGCAGCGCGCCGGTCATCGTCAACTACCGCCTGAACGCCGGTTACCTGCCGATGACGCACTGGACGCAAGGGCCGGAGGGCGGCGGCCGCAATATCGGCGAGGCCTGCCACATGTACGACGTGTTCCGCGCCATGGCCGGCGCGCCGCCGGTCGAGATCGCCGCAACCGCCGTCGATACCGCCGACACCGCCTATTTCCGCAACGACAATTTCGTCGCCACCATCCGCTACGGCGACGGCAGCGTCGGCACACTGGTCTACACGGCCATGGGCCCGAAGGAGGGCATGCCGAAGGAGCGCATCGAGATCATCTGCAACGGCGAAGCCTATATCGTCGACGACTTCAAGTCGGCGGTGCGCTGCTCGGACGGCCATGTGCTCTGGCAGGGCGCGGTGGACAAGGGCCATTTCGAGCAGCTGTCGCGGCTCGGCGATGCCATCGCCACCGGCGGGCCGGCGCCGATCCCGTTCGAGGAGCTGATCGAGACCTCGGCGGTGGCGATCCACGTCGAGGACCTGATCTTCGGGAGGCTGCATTGAGCACGGCAGGCGGCGACTATCTCGTCGTCAACGAGAGCCTGACGGCCGCCGGACGCATCGACGGCCCCGAACTGGCGGGGATGACCGAGCGGCACCACTACGCCCTGCCGAATGTCAGCTACCGGCCGAACCCCGCGCTCGCAGCGGAGCCCCCGCCGGCCGACGCGCGCGGCGTGCTGATCGTGCTCGGCCACGGCATGCCGACCCGCGCCCAGATGCGGCTCGCCGCGCGCTCGGTGAGGGCGGGCCGGCGGACCTTCTTCTACTGGCCCGCCGAGCAGGCGGTCGAGGTGATCGATTCCGAACGCCTGTCGTCGCTCAACCGCCACAAGCTGGCCCTTGCCCTCGGCTTCCGCCTCAAGGCCTGGATGGACCGCCGGCGCGCCCGGGCGGTCACTGCCGCGGCGGGCAGCGCGATCGCTCAGGTCGCCATAGCCCCGGCCTATGCCGATACCGCCGTCCTCGCGGAGGCGGCAGTTCATATCGGGCGCGAGGCGGACAGCTTCGAGACGCATCTGAGGGGCGGCATCGGCGAGTTGCGCCGGATCACCGCGGCCTATGCCGACCAGATCGAGGCGCAGGCCGCCGGCGCCGACGCCCAGATCACCGCGCTCAAACAGGCCCTCAGCCCCGACGCCAAGCCCTCCGCGCTAGCCGCCGCGACGGCCGCGGCCGAGGCCCTCCAGGCGGCGCGCGCCGGCATCCGCGACCTCCGCCAGTCGGGCGGCGGCGTCGCCGACTATATCGAGGGCGGCCTGCCCATCCTTGAGCGCGTTCGCCAGCAGTCCGCCGCGATCCGCGCTGGCATCGGACAGATCAGTGCTCCCGCCGCCATCGTCACCGTGGCCCCCGCGGTCCCCGCAGCGCCCGCGGCCCCCGCTTCCGGCGGCCCCTATCGCGCCGACGAATTGCCGGCCGCGACCGCCTTCCTGCGATCGATCGCCGAGGACCCGCGGCCGGTGCCTTTGCCGCTGACCGACCTGCCCACCCCCGAGGCGCCGCTGCCTGGAACCGGCGTCTATCTCCGGCTCGACTTCTGGGCGCCCCTCACCTCCGGCGGCAGCTATGGCCATACCTGCTATCAGGCCAAGGCGCTGGCGCGCACCACCCAGGATTTCGTGGCGGTCATGGCCAACCGCTTCGGCACGCTGGACGAACTCGGCGTCAGGCAGGCGGTCGTCCCGGCCATCGACCTGACCGGCATCGAGACCAATATCCTCGGCATGAACCGCCACTATGCCGACCGGCTCGGTCTGATGTTCGAGACCATGCGCCCGGCCTATATCGTCGAGCGCGCGGTGCTGGGCAATGCGGTCGGCGCCTGGGCCAGCCGCCGCTTCAACATCCCCTATATCGTCGAATACAACGGCTCGGAAATCTCGATGAAGCGCAGCTTCGCGGGCGCCGGCTACGACCACGAGGACCTGCTGCTGCTCGCCGAGGACGCAGCCTTCCGGCAGGCGAGCCTGATCTCGGTCGTGTCCGACCACGTCGCGGCGGACGTCGCCCGCCGCGGCATTCCGGAAAGCCGCATCCTGGTCAATCCCAATGCCGTCGACATGGCCGCCTACAGCCCCGCGGCTCCGCAGGAGCGCGAGGCGCTGCGCGAAGGCCTCAGCTTTGCGCCCGACCACCGTGTCGTCGGCTTCATCGGCACCTTCGGAGGCTGGCACGGCATCGACGTGCTGGCCGCCTCGCTGCAGCCGATCCTCGCCGGCGACCCGTCGATCCGTGTTCTGCTGATCGGTGACGGCAATCTCAAGGGCCTGGTCAACGAGGCCATCGCCAGGCACGGCCTCGCCGACCGCATCGTCGATGTCGGCCGCGTGCCGCAGGCGCGTGGCGCCGAACTCCTGAAGGCCTGCGACATTCTCGTCTCGCCGCATTCCAGCAACATGATCGACAGCCCGTTCTTCGGTTCGCCGACCAAGCTCTTCGAGTACATGGCGATGGGCGCGGGGATTGTCGCGAGCGATCTCGAACAGATCGCCCATGTGCTGTCGCCGGCCATCCGCCCGGCGGACCTGGAGGCGGGCCCCGTACGGGTCGCCGACCAGCGCGCGGTGCTTTCAAGGCCCGGCGATGTCGACGATTTCGTCCGTGGCGTGCTCGGCCTTGTCCGCGACCCGGCCGCATCGGCCGCGCTCGGCCGCAACGCGCGGCTCGCCGCCGAACGGCACTACACCTGGGACCAGCATGTCCGGAACCTCTGGCTCCGGCTGGCCAACCGCCCCGAGGAGGGCTATGCCGTCGACCGGACCAATGCCGGCGGCGGACCAGCCTGATTCCGCGAAGCGAAAGGCGACCCGACATGGCGACTGCTCTCGCGACCGGTGACTACTACAAGGACGAGGTCCAGCGTCAGTGGGACCGCGACGCCTGCGGCTCCCACTATGTGAAGGATGCCGAGCCGGGCACGCTGGAATGGTATCTGGAGGCCGAGCGCTATCGCTACGGCCATTACGGCCCCTGGATGCCCGAACTCATGGAGTTCGCCGGCCATCGCGGCGAGAAGGTGCTCGAGATCGGCGGCGGCATGGGCACCGACCATGCCCAATTCGCCAAGAACGGCGCCATCACCACCGATCTGGATCTGTCGTCGGGCCATCTGGAACATGCGAAGCGCAATTTTACCCTGCGCGGCCTCGCCGGCGAGTTCGTCCATGGCGACGCCGAGAACATGCCGTTCGAGGACGGCACCTTCGACGTGGTCTATTCCAACGGCGTGATCCACCACACGCCGGATACCGCCCGCGTCGTCGACCAGATGTACCGGGTGCTGAAACCCGGCGGCAAGGCGATCATCATGGTCTATGCCGAGAACTCGCTGCACTACTGGCGCAACCTGTTCTACGCGATCGGCGTGGAGCAGGGTCGCCTGGAGCGCTCCTCGATGGGCGACATCATGTCGGAGAGCGTCGAGCTGTCCGAACACGGCAGCAAGCCGCTGGTGAAGGTCTATACGCCGAAGCGGCTGCACAACCTGTTCCACCGCTTCGAGAACCGGACAATCTGGCAGCGCCAGATGGTGCCTGAGGAGCGCCCGGCTCTGCTCCGGCGCGTGCCTGTGTCGATCCTCGAGCGAATCATGGGCTGGAACCTGATCATCAAGGCCCATAAGCCGCGCTGACAGCGGCCACCCTCCCGACATTCCCGGAGACCCTCTTGCCGAGCTTCGCCGAAAGGCTGCGGACCGTCCTCTTCCTCGGCTTCAAGCGCGCCCAGCGCCAGGTGCGCAATCGCCTGTTCGTGCCGACCGAGGACTTCCGTCAGGACGCGGGCAAGGCCGGCCTGACACCGGCCGCCTTCCTTGCCGCCCGGCGCAAGGCGCCGCGCCTCTACGTGGAAGCGGCGGTGCCCGACGTCGCGGCGCTGGCTGCCCGCTGCCCGGACCAGGCCCGCCAGACGCTGATCGATGCCGAGCGCATCCTCCGCCACGAGTTCAACCTGCTCGGAAGCGGCCCCTTCCTGCCGGTCGATCCGGACCGGCCGGCAAGGCCGTCCGGCTACCGGCCCATCGATTGGTATCTCGATCCCGTCCGCGACCTCCGCTTCCCCGTCCGCGTGCCCTACAAGGACTGGAAGCTCTATGAGATGCGGCCGCCTGACGCCGACGTGAAATATCCCTGGGAACTGGCGCGCTCGCAGCACTTCCTGACCCTGGCGCAGACGTTCAGGCTTGGCGGCGATCCGCGTTTCGCCCGGGAGATCTTCGACGAGATCGCCGACTTCATGGAGGCCAATCCGGTCGGTTTCGGCATCAACTGGACCTGTACCATGGACGTCGCTATCCGTGCGGCGAACTGGGCCATCGGCCTTGCCTTGACCCTCGATGCCCAGGACACCGGCAAGCAGGGGACCGACGAGCAAGAGCGGCTCGACGCCTATGCCGGCCTGTTCGACCACGGCCGCTTCATCTACGAGAACCTCGAGAACACCTACGAGGTGACCTCGAACCATTTCCTCAGCAACGTCATTGGCCTGCATTTCATCGCGGCCGAGTTCGGGGGCCTGCCGCAGGCGCGGCTCTGGGACGAATTCTGCCGCAAGGCGCTGGAGCGTGAGATCGTCGTGCAGATCCACGACGAGGGCGCCGATTTCGAATCGGCCGTGCCCTATCACCGCCTCGTCACCGAGCTGTTCCTGGCCTCGGGGCGCCTCGCGCAGTTCCAGGGCCGGCCGCTGTCGGCGGACTATCAAGCGCGCCTCGCGCGGATGGTCGAGTTCCTCGCCGGCTTGCAGCGGCCGGACGGGCTGATGCCGGTGATCGGCGATGCCGATGACGGCCGCTTCCACATCGCCGCGCGCTATGGCGACTGGAACCGCCAGGACGCCCGCCACATCTATGCGCCGGCGGCGCTGACCCTGAACCGGCCGGACTGGCTGCCGCTGGCCGGCCCGGACGCCGCCTGGGAAGCGGCTTGGTGGGGCTTCGACACGGCCGCCGTCACGCCGGGCCTCTCGCCCGCCCCCGACGGCCGGCATCTCTATCCGGATGTCGGCATCGCGGTGACGCGCACCGGCGGCAACTACCTCGCGATCACCAACGGCGCGGTCGGCACCAAGGGCTTCGGCAACCACAAGCACAACGAATTGCTGGGTTTCGAGTACCACCTCGGCGGCGCGCCGCTGATCGTCGACCCCGGCAGCTACGTCTATACGTCCGACTTCGCCGCCAGGAACCTGTTCCGCGCGACCGCCTATCACAACACGGTCGGCATCGACGGCGCCGAGCAGAACGAGACGAACCCTGAATGGATTTTCCGCCTGTTCGAGACCGCCAACCCGGTCCATGAGAGTTTCGACGAGGCCGATGGCACCGTCACCTATGTCGGCAGCCATACCGGCTACCAACGGACCGACGCCAAGGCGACGCACCGGCGCCGCTTCGCCTACCGGCGCACCGAAGGGCATCTCGTCATCGAGGACACCATCGCCGGCGAGGGCGAGCACCGCGTCGTCTGGCATTTCCACGCGGCGCCGGGCGTGACCATCGCGCCGGACGGCGACGGCTTCGTGCTCGCGGGACCAGGCGCGCGCGCGCGGCTCGCCGTGCCGGCCGGGCTGGAGGCGGTGATCAGCGATGCCTGGTACTCGCCCTCCTATGGCGTGAAGGTGCCGTGCCGGGCGCTGGACCTTGCCGCCTCCGTGCCGCTGGACGGGCGCACATGGCGCTTCGAGATCGTTCCGGATCAGGCCGGAGGCAGCGCCTGATGCAGCGCTTCGCCTCGCTCGACCTCCTCTCCACCATGGTCGCCCACCAGCGCGTGCTGCGCGCCATGACGCGGCTGGAACTGCAAAAGAAATATGCGGGCTCCCTGCTCGGCTACGCCTGGATCATCCTCCAGCCGCTGCTCTTCCTCGGCGCCTATGTGGTGGTTTTCCTCGTCATCTTCCGCATTCGCCTGCCGGGCATGTCGGATGTCGGCTATGTCGCCTATGTCTTCTCGGGCCTGATCCCGTTCCTGACGCTGATGGAGGTGGCGACCACGGCGCCGGTGGTGATCCGCCAGAACATGCACCTCATCAAGAACGTCATCGTGCCGGTCGAACTCATCCCGCTGCGCATGGTGGCGGGGGCCATGGTCGTGCAGTTCGTCGGCCTCGCTTTGCTCGCCGTGTTCCTGGCGGCCGACCTCGACTACAGCTGGAAGCTGCTGCTGCTGCCGGTGGTGATCCTGCTCACCGCGCTGTTCATGGCCGGCCTCGCCCTGATGCTGGCGCCGATCGGCATGATCATCCCCGATCTCGGCCACGGCATCGGCATCGGCATGCACCTGTTGATGTTCATCTCGCCGATCGCCTTCCGCGTCGAGATGGTGCCGCCGCTGGTGCGCTTCCTGGTCGACTGGAACCCGATCACCTACCTGGTCGAGGCCTATCGCGGCGTGCTGATCGCCAACTACGATCCGAGCCCCGTCCGGCTCGCCATCTTCGTCGCGCTGGCCGTGCTGTTCTTCCTCGCCGGCTGCAGCATCATCCGTCGCTTCAAGGCCTCGATCGTCGACTATGAATGACCTTGCCATCAGCGCGCGGCGGCTGTCCAAGAGCTACACGCTCTACGACGCCCCGAAATACCGCCTGCTCGACATGCTCGGGCTGTCGGGCCGGGCCGCCGCGGGGCGGCGCGAACACCGGGCGCTGAGCGACATCAGCTTCGACATCGCGCGCGGCGAGAAGGTCGCGATCATCGGCCGCAACGGCGCCGGCAAGAGCACGCTCCTCAAGCTGGTCACCAAGGTCATCGTGCCGACGGCCGGCGAGCTGGACATCCGCGGCGCGACGCAGGCGCTGCTGTCGATCGGCACCGGCTTCCATCCGGAATTCACCGGCCGGCAGAACGCCGCCGCCTACCTGACCAGCCTCGGCTTCTCCGGCGCCGAGCTGGAACGCATGGTCGGCGAGGCCATCGCCTTCGCCGAGCTGGACGATTTCGCCGACCAGCCGATCAAGACCTATTCCACCGGCATGGGCATGCGGCTGATGTTCGCCGCCGCGACCATGATCCGGCCCGACCTGCTCGTCATCGACGAGGTGCTGGGCGTCGGCGACGCCTATTTTCAGCAGAAGAGCTTCCAGCACATCCGCGACATCTGCTCGGCCAGACAGACGACGCTGCTGCTGGTCACGCACGACATCTACAATGCCGCCCAGCTCTGCGATCGCATGATGTGGATCGACCGCGGCCGGCTTCTCATCGACGCGGACCCGGCGACGGTGATGCGGGCCTACGAGGATTCCATCCGCGAGCAGGAAGAGCGGCGCCTGCGCGCCAAAGCGCTCGGCCAGGGCGCGCGCGGTGCCGGCCCGGTCCGCCGGCTGCTGGTCGACATCCAGTCGGCCAGGAACCAGGCGCCGAAATCCCCGCTCTATCTCGCGAGGCTCTCGATCCTCGTCGGCGGCGTGCAGGTGGCCTCCGCCCCCCTCGGCGAACAGGCGTTCGAGGCCACGGACGGCGCGGCCCTCGTGCGCGAGGGCAGCAACTGGGGCGATCCAGAGCAGTGGGAGGGGCGCCTCGCGCGCCCCTTACGCGCCTATGGCTCGCCGTTCCACAAGGTGACCGCCGCCTTCGACCTGCCACTCAAGGCGGGCGATGCCGACCGCCTCGGCGTGCGCATCGAAGGCTGGAGCGCCGAGCCCGGCGACCTCCATGTCCGCATCCATGGCGAGGCCGTGGAGCGGCATCTGGGACGGCTGGAGCTGACGCCCGGCACCTGGAACGACGTGACGCTGACGGGCGGCGACGCGCCGGCCACGGAAGCGCCGCCTCCGCTGGTGATTCCGGAAGCCCTCATCGACACGGCGGAGGCCGAGCTGAAGGCCCTCGTCCGCGAGGTCGAGGGCGATCCTGCGGCCGCAGTGGAGGCCGCGCTTCCGCCCAACGATCCGCCGCCGCACGACGATGCGCCCGCGGCCACCGAGCCGGAGCCTGTCGAGGCAACTGTGGAACCGGAAGCCCCGGTCACCGAGCTGGCCGGCATCCGCATGATCAGCCCGAGCCTCAACGTGGCCGGTGTCTACGGCACCGGCGATGTCGAGCTCCTCGGCCTGACGCTGACCGGCGCCGACGGACGCGAGCGCCATATCGTCCCCGTCGGCAGCGCCGTGACTTTCTCGGTCCGCTACCGGCTGAAGCGGCCGGACCTGAAGGAGAAGCTGAACGTCGTCATCCTGTTCCGCCGCGACGGCATCACCGACGTGGCGCGGATCTTCCTGAACAGCATCGTCTTCGACGCCGTGGCCAGACCCGAGGGCCAGCTCAACGCGCATTTCGACCGTCTTCCGCTCGCCCCGGCGGCGTACATGATCACGGTTCTGGTCGCCAAGGAGGGCTATTACGACACCTTCCAGACCCAGTTCTTCACCGTGAATCCGGGCGTCTACTGCGCCCACAAGGTGCTGGCCGAATTCGTCGTCGAGGGGCCGAGCCAGCTCTATGCAGGCACCGGTGCGGTCATCGATACCCGATGGTCACTTGGCTGAGGGCCGCCGCCAGCCTCAGATCCCGAACCGCCGCCCGATCGCCGCTCCGAGCCGCCCCAGTCCGCCGAGCGGATGACGCTTGAAGCCGCGGAACACGACGAACTGCAGGACCACCCAGCCGAGATAGTAGCCGGCATAGCCGATATAGCGGGTGTACCGGCGGTTCAGGAACTCGCGCGAGAAGAACTGCGCCCGGAACTGGCCCATCGTGTGAACGGGATCGAGCAACGGCCCCTGATAGGCGTGGCTCATCGGGCAGCGCTCGCAGGGCGGCAGGGGCTGGTCGCTGTTGACCGTGCGGCGGAATTCCTTCGCCCGATCGCCGTTCCAGATCGCGTGGAACGGCTGGTTCATGAGGTTGCCGAGCTGGTAATATTCCTGGCTCGGTCCGGTGGCGATGCAGCATACGTCGACGCGGCCGTCGACGGTGAAATTGTGCATGTCCGTCCAGGGCTTGTGGCAGTATATCCGGTCGCGGCCCATGACGAGGTCACGCAGGCGCCGCTTGAACGTCCGCTTCTGCACGGGCTTCGGCATGATCGTCCGGCGGATGGGGGCGCGGGCGACGGCAGCTTCCGCGGGCGCCGCCTCCCCGGCCGCCGGTTCGGCCTCCTCCGTGTCCGCTTCGGCCAGGACGACCACCGTCTTCTGCGGTGAGGCCGTCGCCGCCACAGGTTCGGCAGTCCAGTCGGGATCCGGCTCCGTCTCGGCCTCGCCGAAGGTCAGGACGCCGGCCGTGCCGCCCGGCACGAGGCCATAGAGCGCGATGGAGACCGTATCGTTGGCCCCGGTGCGGAAGACCAGGGTCTGCTCGTCCGTGCCCACGCTGAGATCGGCTGTCGCGAGGAACTGCGTGCCATCGGCACTGAGGACACCGACGCCCGCGCTGCCGCGGGTGAAATTGCCCCTCAGCGGCAAGCGGATGACGCGCCCCTGCGCGCTGGGTACCGCGAAGCTGCGGAGGAGGTAACGGCCGGGGGCCGCCGCCGATTCCAGCGTCACGGAGCGCGCTTCCCAGGCGAAGCCGACATCGGGCATGCCGCGTTCCCAGCGCGACGGCCCGGGAAAGACGAAGGCATCGCCGACGAAGGGCGCGGGACGACGCACGCGGCCGAAATCGATGTCGGCCATCACCCCGGACGGAGCGTCGAGGCGGATGACGACGGCGCGGGTATCGCCGGTCTCGATCGTCAGGGCCAGCGGCTGCGGTCCGCCTGTCTCCTCGGCGGAGGCGGAGGCCAGGACAGCCCCCGTATCGGCATCGGCGACGACGAGCTTCATCGCGCCGCTGATCACATGGACATCAGCCTCGAACCGCAGCGAAGAGCGCGGCGCCACCGGGATCGGCTGCGAGACCATGGCCTTGCCGTCGCCGGAGCCGCGGGGCAGCGACAGGCGCAGCTTCGACAGCGTCCACGCGGTCCGCGCAGCGGTGACATAGGTCCAGCCGGTCCGCCTCGGGGCGAGCAGGCGGTCCTCGTAGCCGAGCGGCATGACGACGCCGCCGACCGGGTCCGGCCGGGTGGAGCGGAATGTCGTCGCATCGAAGCGAATGTCGAGCGTCTTGCGCCGGTCGCTTCCATAGTCCGCAACAGCCTCCAGCATGTCGTCGATGTCGGAATCGAACGGCACGATGCGGCGCATGTCCTCGACGACGCCGAGATCGTTGCCGAGCTGCGACAGCGGGCGGATGTAGACGACGTCAACGCCGAGATCGTATTCGGCGAAGGCAAGGAAATCCTGAACTTCGTGGACGTTGTCGTGGGTGACCACGAAGGAAACGGATACGCGCGGCGCCGCATTCCAGCCGTCCGGTCGCTTGCCGCGCATCCGGACGAGCTGCCGGATGGCAGAGGTCGCGGCCTCGAAATCCTTGAGCTTCATCACCCGGCGATGCGTTTCGGCCGTCGCCGCATTGAGCGAGACATTGACGGATTCGAGCAGCGACAGATGTTTGAGCGTGTCGCGGTCGAGGCGCGAGGCATTGGTGATCAGATAGGCGTCCGTGCCGCCGGAGGTCACCTCGGTGACCAGCGGCAGGAACTCGCGGTAGAGCGTCGGCTCGCCATTGCCCTCGAGACCGAAGACGCGGACGGTCTTGCGGACCGGGGCGAGGAAGCGGCTGAGCACGTCGTGCTTGAGCTGCCGCTTGACGATGCCGGTCCGGTTGATGGTCACCGAGCAGAAGTCGCACAGCGCGTTGCACTGGCCGGTCGGGCAGATGGCCATGTATTGCGGCAGGCTGAGCAGTTCCTCCCGTCCCAGCCGGACTTCCAGCGCCTGCACGACGCCGTTGAAGGTCATCGAGGTCTTGCAGCGCCTGTGGATGGCCCTCTGCCAGCGGCTCCAGTGCGGAAGCTCCGTCTCGACCTCCTCGAAGCCGGAGGTCCAGCGCGGCAACTCGCGGAAGCCGATGCGCGGCGCGCGCAGGATGCAGAGATCCGCTGCGCTGCGATTGGCGAGGGAGACGACGATCTGCACGGACCCCGACGTGCCGCTCTGGCAAGGACAGGCGAACAGCCAGTCGCCCGTGGCATCCAGCACGCGTTCGCCGAAGTGCTTGCCGGCGCTGTCCTGCAGCCAGACCCGCGCCTCCGCTCCGCCCTGGACCAGGGCTTCGCCGTCGATGAGGTAGCGGGTGCCCTCCTCCGCCTTGAGTGGCGGCGAGGCGAGGGTCACCTGTCCGCCGGGCGGCAGGACGATGTCCGCTCCGATCCGGTCGGCGCCGGTCAATGTCCAGTGGTCGAGGGCTTGCGGGTCGTCGAGATCGTCGACGGAGAAGCGGATGTCGCGCAGCTGAACCGGTTCTGCCCCGGCCACCCTGAGCCAGGCCAGGTGCTCGGTTCCCGGCGGCTGCGCCGGCAGGTCGACGGCGATCCGGACATGGCCGGATCCCGCGCGGCGGGCCTCGGCGGCGACGCTCCCGTCGGCACGGCACAGGTCGAGCGCGATAGTCGCGGGCCTGGCCAGTTGGCAGGCGGCCACGACCCGCACAGCTCCGCCCTTGCCTGTAACAACCTTGCCGACAAGCACGCGCGCACGCGCCGCGTCGAGGCTGGCGGCGCGTGGCGTCGAGCGGAAGTCGACTGCTGCGTTCATCGGAGGCTCCGATCCGTCAGGCTGTCGTGCTGCGAGTCCCTGGGAACTCGAGGATTCGGCCCTGTCTGACGGCGAACGCCGCCCGGGTCAACCGACGGACCCCATTGCGCGGTGTCGTTTCCGGCGATGCCCACCGCTAACAACTAGTCCGGCAGCCCCAGGGCGCCAAGCAGGCCGTCAACCCGCGCCTGCCACGAAGCGCCTCGCGCGAAATCCCGCGCCGCCGCGGGCCGGGGCTCGGCCAGCGCTGCGCGAAGAGCGGCGGCGAAGGCCGGCGCACCCTCGGCGAGCGTCACCGGGCCGCCGATTCGCTGCAGCTCCGGCCAGGGTGTCGCCACCACAGGCAACCCGGCGGCTGCATAATCGTAGAGCTTGAGCGGATTGACGGTGTCGACAAGGGCAGCATGCCCGGCTCGGTCGAAAGGGATGAGGCCGACGTCGCAATGGACGAGACAGGCGGGCAAGGCCTCGTAGGGCTTCGGGCCGAGCCGATGGACGTTTGGCGCATCCGGATCGGGTGGCGCGCTGCGCTGGGGGCCGATCCAGACGAAGGAAATGTCGGGGCAGAGCCGCGCCACAGTATCGACGAGCCGCTGGTCGACCCAGGGTTCGATCGCGCCGGCATAGACGGCGCGCGGGCGCGGGATACCGGTAAGATCGGCCGGCTCCGGCAGAGGCCCCTCGAAGGCCGCGGGATCGACGCCATTCTCGAACAGGTGGATACGGCGCGCGCCAGCCGCCTCCGCGACCGGCGCCAGCCCTGGCGCGGTGACCGCCACGAGGTCCGCACGGGCGATCAGCACCCTTTCCCGCTGCCTGAGCGCTTCGGGAAGACCGGCGCGGCCCTCCGGGTGGTCAAACATCCGCACCACCAGGTGCCGGGGCGCGAGGCTCTCTGCCAGCCCTGCCTGGACTGCGCCGTCGAGCACCAGCAGGTCCGGCGACCCGAAACCACGACGCCGCAGGCGGCTGGCCAGTGGCGGTAGCGTCAGGCGCGGCCAGAGGTCGAGCATCGCCGGGCTGCCCGCGCCGAGGCGGCCGGCAAGCGGCACAAGCGTCAGGGGCGTCCATGTGGCGAGGCGGGGCGCGACCTCGCGCCAGCCCGCCAGTGCCGACCGCATACGATCGCGCGCAGCGGCGCTGACCGCCGCCGCCGCCGCATGGGCGAGCGATGCCGGATCCGACAGGAGCAGAACCTGCCAGCCGCGCCGCGCCAGTTCGCGGGCGAGATGGTGCGAACCGACGGCGAGGCCCATGCCGTAAGGGTGGACCGTGGTGACGACGGCGCGCCGGCTCATCGCGCCGGGTTCCGGCACGCAATCCCTCCAGCAGGGCGATGCGGCAGGCGGCCGCCACCAAATCCGCTGGTCGCTGGCTTGTGGCGTGCGGGCATGGACCTTCCCCAGAGACCCGGCGGAGACCGCCGACGCCCCTTGATGCGGGACCTCGGCCGTTGCATCAAGGGCCCTTCGCCACGCGCGGGCATCTCATGGCCGAACCGACTGCCAACTCTCCTGCCCGGTCCGGGAGCGGCACTGGTTCGCTGCCGTCAAGGGTGATGGTCTGGTATTGGGGAACCAGCGGCGCCGGGATTCGGCTGTCCGAGCGCATGGCTACGGCGCTCGCGGACCTGCTGGGCGCCGATCACGTCGCCGTCTCCTGCCACGCCGATCACCCCGGCCTCCAGCGCCTGATGGAACGCGGCCACCCGGTATCGACCATAGCCGGCCCTGCCGGGCACCAGCGGCGCGCCGACCTCGCGCTCCACGCCGCTCCGCGCCTGCTGCAGTTCTGGCGGCACCTGCGACGCCATCGGCCGCAGATGGTGATCGTCCCGATGAACTTTGCCCTGGCCTGGCCCTTCGCGCGGCTGGCGCGGGCTCTGGGCACGCGTCTCGTCTACATGGTCCACGACGCCGAGCCGCATTCCGGCGACTTCGCCCCACGCTGGCAACGGCTGACGCAGCGCCGGCTTGTCGCCAATGCCGATGCGCTGATCGCCCCATCCACGCATACCGCCGCCGAGATCGCCCGGCTCTACCCGCAAGCGCCCCCGGTCACGGTGCTGCCGCTGTCCGCGCTTGTCGCGCCGCGCCGCGATCAGCCGCGGCAACCTCCCGCGGGGCCGGTGCGACTGCTCTTTCTTGGCAGACTGATCACCTACAAGGGTCTCGACCGGCTGGCAGAGGCGCTGGCGCCACTCGCCGACCGCCGCGACTGGACGCTGACCATCGCCGGCGCCGGCCCCGAGGAAGCGGCCGTCCGCGCTGCCTTCGGCGGGATGGCTCAGGTCGACCTGTCGATGCTGCGCCACCTTGCCGAGGCCGAGATCGAGGTCCTGATCGACCGCCATGACGTGCTGGTCAGCCCCTATCGCGACGCCAGCCAGTCCGGCGCCATTCCCGAGGCCCTGGCCGCCGGCATGCCGTGCCTGGTGACGCCGGTCGGCGGTCTTCCCGAGCAGATCGGCGGCGGCGCGGCGGGCTGGCTGGCCCGCGAGAACTCCGGTCCGGCCCTGCGCGCAGCCATCGAGCAGATGCTCACCGACCGCGCGGGTTACCCGGAACGATCCGCCGCTGCATTGCAGCTGGCCGGCCACGATCCCGGGACAAGGCTGTCTGACGCATTGACTTGCCGGGAGCAGCCACGCGAAAAGCAGAATCGCGATATTTGACGCGTGATCGCAACGCTTTTGGATTGCTTTGACCGCAGTGATGCATAGCGACGACACATTGGCTTTACGAGAGCCACATCTGCCGCGCTTCTTGTCGCGCGGATGGACCAACGCTGCAGTGCACAAGGCTGAGGCGCGAAGTATCGTGCTCGGGGTCTGCCTGTTGCTCGTTGCCTTGCTCGGCCTCGTGCAACCGGCCCGCGCCGTCACCGACGGGCTGCGGAGGTGGGAGGGCGCTTCGCTCACCATGGTGGGCGCGGCAACCCAGGTCACGGTCGCGGACCGCTCCGGCGGTGTCCTGTATAGACGCGACATCAATCCGGGGCGCCAGTACCAGCTCGTCATCAACGGTAGCGGCGACAAGTTTTCGCTCCGCCTCAGCCGGCAGGGATCGACGGGCGAATACACTTATCTTCATGCACCGCAGGGCGAGATTTCGCTGGCCGTTTCGGGGGCTGATCACGTCGAAGTCCTGATTTACTCTGACACACCCGGGATCTACACCGTTGATAGCGTGGCCTTGCGCGAATGCTCGAGTTGCGGAATGGAGATGCAAAACTGGCAGTTCGCCAGATTGATCCGGTCGAGCAGCGGCGCGCTGTACGTTTCGGTGAAAGATGCTCCGGGCGGTGTCCTGTTCACGCAGAAGCTCGACCGTGACAGGCGCTACCGGCTGCGGATTGCAGGCCGCGGCAACAATTTTACGGTTCGTGTCACGACCCGCGGTGATCGCGGGAGCATGGAGTACTTGCCTGCTCCCAACGGCGAGAAGATACTTAACTTTTCCGACATAACGTCCATCGATGTCCTCGTATACTCGGACGTTCCAGCCGAATACATATTGCGCGAGATGCGCATCGACGACTGCGAGGACTGCCGTCTTTCTGAGGATCTTGTACGTGTCGTCAGAGATGCGATCCCTGACCTTGACCAACTCGGAGCCTACGAGAAGGCCGTAGCGATCATGCGATGGGCCTCTACGGCAGCCCACTACACACTGGATGCTCGACAGATCCCCAGCGATTTCGAGTCCTGGCCGGTATACCGACAGTATTTCGACTTCTTCCTGCCTTCGGCCGGCGGCGCATCTTGCGGTGGGATCGCAGTGTTTACTGTCAACGTGATGAAGCTCTTCGACATCGACGCGATGACTATCAACTATGGCGTACCGAGAAGCCAAGGCGAGTTTGCCACGCACGTATCGGTCGTCGTGAAGATTGCGGACCAGTTCTACCTTTTGGATCCAACATTTGCCGCAACGGTTGCGACCGACAACGGACCTCTGCCACTCGATCAGGCGCTGCTCGCGGTGCAGCAGGGGGCCGGCAAGATAAGGATTGCCGATTTCGATCTCAGCGGTCGCTCCAACGTCGGCCCGAGGACGATCACGGCCCTGTCGCTGTGCGCCACACGTTCCGTGAATGCAAATGGCGTTGAGACCTGCCGGATCGATCCAGGTCTTCGTTTCCTGGATATCTTCACTGAGAGCGAGCGAGATCAATGGCTGTCGGAGGGCGTGCGGCTCGATCGCGAGTCGCTCGTTTCGCTGATCTGGCAGGGCGTCTTCACCATCGGCGATGGCACCCAGTCTGAATCCGACGAGCAACTCGCTGCGCGGCTGAAGAATATCGGCGTGCCGTTCCATCAATAGGCCCCGGCCACCCCGCGCCGCCGACAGTGGCGCCGCGGGCCTTTGAACAGGGATGCCGCTCAGTCCGGCGTATAGACCGTGTTGATCAGAACGCCGCTCGTATTGAAATACTGCGTGTACGAGCTCCACGCGTAGGCGCCGCCCGCATCATAGGTCGTCGAATAGCTCGACCCATCGTCATAGTGCCCGGTCCGATTGACCAGTTGCCCGCTGGTGTTGAACAGGTCGGTGTAGTCGAGCCATGACTGGCCGCTCACATCGTAGAAGGTCGTGTAACCCGACCCGTCATCGTAATGGGCGGAGCGATTGTACAGAAGGTTGGAGGCGTTCCTGTAGTCGGTGTAGTCGGCCCAGCTCTGTCCTGTGACGTCGTAGAACGTCGCGTAGCTCGAACCGTCGTCGTAGACCGCCGTCCGGTTGTAGAGGGCGCCGACCGCGTTGAAGTAGTCCGTATACTGCAACCAGGACTGCCCCTGCGTGTCGTAGGTCGTCGCATAGCTCGACCCGTCGTCATAGGACGCCGATCGGTAATAGAGCTGGTTGGAGGCGTTGTAGTTGTCGAGATAGTCGGTCCAGGACTGGCCGGTCGCATCAAAGACCCGTTCATACCGGCTGCCATTGTCGAAATTCACATTGTAGTTCGTGGTGGTCCCGCTGGCGTTGCGGGTCTCCGACGAATAGGACCAGGCATTGGCATTGGTCGGGTCCCATGTCTCGATGACGTCGCGGCCGTCATCCATGTCGGTCACGCGCGACATCAACTGCCAACTGGCATTGTAGGTGTCCGTGATCAGCGAGAAGAGGCTGCCGCCGGAATCGGTGGTCTCGACAATGGCGGTCTCGAACCCGTGACCGGTGAGCGAGAAGCTGGTCGGCGCGGCGCCGGCGCTCGAGCCCGCGAGCCGGACGAGCAGGGTGTCGAGGCCATTGCCGCCGAGGACATTGGCGAGGTTGTCGGAGGCATCGAACAGGATCGTGTCGTTGCCTTCGCCGCCGAACAGCTGGTCGACGCCGCTGCCGCCGTCGAGATAGTCGTTGCCCTCGCCGCCATTGAGAACATCGGCGCCGTTATTGCCGTAGAGCGAATTGTTGGCGCTGTTGCCGGTGATCGTGTCCGCTCCCGATCCGCCGCGGGCATTTTCGACCGTCACCCCCAGGGCAATGCCGATATTGTTGCTGAGCCCACCGATGCTGGACAGGCTGCCGGCCGTCAGGTTGATGGTCTGGGCCGAGGAATAACCGGAGGCGTCGAGCGTATCGGTGCCGCCGGAATCCCAGATCGTGAAGCTCGGCGCCTGCGAATAGGCGGCGAAGCTGTAGGTCGAGCCGGCCGTGGAATTATGCCCGTAGACGGTATCGGTCGCGCGGACGGTCCGGGCGCCGTAGTGGGTCTGGGCCGCATAGATGTCGGCCATCATCGGCGTCATGGTGAAACGATAGGACGCCAAATCCGGGCTCGGGTCCGCGCCGTCGAAATAGGACATCAACGTGTACTGCCAGATGTCGTTGGCGTAGGAATTGTCGGTGCCCCAGGTCGCCGAGCCGTTATAGGGGCCGCCATGGCCGAAGCCGAGCGTGTGGCCGATCTCGTGCAGATAGGTCTGGTAGGTATAGCTGTCGAGCGTGTCGATGCCGCCGTACCATGCTTTCGCAATGTTGATGCTCGCCGAAACGATGAACCCGCCCGACGTCGAGAAGTTGGCGTAGGCCCCGTCCGGATCCTCATCGTCGAGGACGATCGCGCCGCCCGAGGTCACTTCGGTGAACGTCAGGTTGCAGACATCCGCCCAGGCGGCGAAAGCTGCACGAGCCAGAATCGCCCGCTCAGGCTCCAGCGCCGAGACGTTGAAGCTGATGTTGCTGATGTTCCAACGTACGGCGGTGCCGCCATTCGCTTCCCAGTAGGTATGGGTCAACTGGTCGGAAATCTGCGGGATGGTCAGTGCCGGGTAGTAGACGGTGGAGCCGGCATTGGCGGTGAGCATGTACTGGCCGGTGCCCGAGCCAAAACCGCTGGCGCCGACGTAGTAGGTTCCGGACGTCGTTGCCGTGAAGGACAGGCGGGCATAGCCGAGCGGCCCGCTATCGTCGTCGTAGGCAACCTGGGCACCGGACGCATCGTAGATGGTGATTTCCGGGTCCCGCACCGAACCGCGCCCGAAGCCGAACGCGGCGAACGTATAGGTCTGCCCGGCCGTCAGCGTGATGCTGAACCAGTCGGAATCGGTGGCCGTGTTGGCGTAACCAGTGACTGCCTGCCCGGTCGCGATGGTCGCCGTGGTGGCCGTGGAGCCGGCGATGGTGTCGCCGCCCGAGCCTGACGATTGCCCGACCGTTCCCGGCGGCAAGGCTGTGCCATCGGCTTCCGCAACGATCACCTCGCCCGCGACAAGATCGGCGAGCGACCCGGCCGACATCGACACCGCCTCGTCCACGTTCACGGCCAGGAACGACGCGGTCGGGCCGTCGATTGCGCTGTCGCCCAGCGCGATCGGTATCGACCCGCCCATGCCGTTGCCGCCGCCGAGGCCCACCCATTCGTCGACGTTGACGAGCGCGCCAGGTGCGATCGTGCCTGAGCCGGCGTTCCAGCCGAACGGCGTCGCAGGCGTCGTGAAGGCGCCCCCTGCGCCGCCCCGCGCCTCATCGACGCCGATGGCGCCATAGATGACGCTGCCGCCATCCGCGTCCGGCTCGTGCAGAAAGCTGGACTTCTTGGAGATGCTGGATGCGCCGAAACAGACGAAGCACATGGTTTGTCTCCACCAAGAGGCCGCGCGCCGGGCGCACGCCGTCACTGACGTTCAGAGGAATGCCATGCGTCTTATAAGGGCCGACTGGTTAGCATCTGCTAACCATGATCCGCCGAATGGGAGGCAAAATCGCGACCATTCCGTTGGGGAAGGTCGTCCCACCGGTAATCGCCAGAAAGACAACGTGATTGGGCCTGGACGCGAACCGCGTCTATGGCACGCAGCATCCCCGGCGAATCGCCCAGCAATCAGGCCGATATTAGGCCTTACCGGTTGTCCAGAGCCATGAACCAGACGACACCTCTTGCCCCGATCCCGTTCATCGACCTCGGCGCCCAGCGCCGCCGCATCGGCGCAGCCATGGACGAGGCGGTGCTGCGCGTCGTCGATCACGGCGCCTATGTCATGGGTCCCGAGGTGCTGCAGCTGGAGCAGGCGCTCGGCGAATTCTGCGGCGCGAGCCACGTCGTCACCTGCGCCAGCGGCACCGACGCGCTGCTGCTCATCCTCATGGCCAAGGGCGTCAAGGCGGGCGATGCCGTGTTCTGCCCGGCCTTCACCTTCGCGGCCACGGCCTCGGTGATCGTCCGGCTCGGCGCGACGCCGGTGTTCTTCGACGTCCATGCCGACACGTTCAACACTGATCCCGCCTCGCTGGAGCTCGCCATCGTCAAGGCGCGCGCACTCGGGCTCGCCCCCGTCGGCGTCATCCCGGTCGATCTGTTCGGCCAGGCCGCCGATTATGACGCGATCGAGCCGATCGCCGCCGCAAATGGCCTGTGGGTTCTCTCCGACGCCGCCCAGTCCTTCGGTGGCAGCTATCGCGGCCGCAAGATCGGCACGATCGGCCTGGCCACCGCGACCTCGTTCTTTCCGGCCAAGCCGCTCGGCTGCTACGGCGACGGCGGCGCGATCTTCACCGAGGACGCCGAACTCGCCGCCATCCTGCGTTCGCTGCGCATCCACGGCCAGAACGCCGAGGACAAATACGACAACCAGCGGGTCGGCCTGACCGGCCGTCTCGACACGATCCAGGCCGCGGTGCTGATCGAGAAGCTCAAGATCTTCGAGGACGAGATCGCCGCCCGCAACCGCGTCGCGGCCCGCTACAACGAAGCGCTCGGCGACCTCGTGGATGTCCCGCGCGTGCCGGGCGACCTCGTCTCGACGTGGGCGCAGTACACGATCCGCCTGCGTGGCCGCGACCGCGCGGAGTTCGCGAGCCGGCTGAAGGCCAAGGGCGTCCCGACCGCCATCTATTACCCGCGCCCCCTGAACAGGCAGACCGCCTACCGGCACTGCCCGATCGCCGGCAACGGCCTGCCGGTCTCCGACCGCCTCGCCGAAGAGGTCATCAGCCTGCCGATGCATCCCTATATCGACGATGCCCTGCAGGACCGGATCATCGACAGCGTCCGGGCGAGCCTCGGCTAAGGGTGACAGAAGGCCTGAGATCGGGCCGATGGGACGCGGGCTCCGTTGGCCTGGCCTTCTCAAGACTCAAAACCAACAGTCAGCCCACGTTCGTTGAAGGCGACCGTAAAATTGCGCCGGCGATTGCTCGCTGATACACAGCCGGCCCGATATGAGGCTCACGAGTAACCCGGACGAATTGCCTTGGACAAACCCGTCCTGATTTCCATCATCGTGCCTGTTTATGCGGGACAGGACTATTTGCCGCGGCTGGTCGAGGAGCTCGCTGCAGTTCGCGCCGGATGGGAGAGCGCCGGCGCGCCGGTCCGCCTTGGCGAGGTCATCCTGGTCAACGATGCCGCGATCGACGGATCGCCCGCCATCCTCGATGCGCTAGCTCGAATCCATTCTTGGATCGTGCCCCTGCACCTGATGCGCAATTTCGGCCAGCACGCTGCAACCATCGCCGGCATACAGCATACATCGGGCGACTGGATCATCACGATGGACGAGGATCTGCAGCATCCGCCTGCGGGTATCGAATCGATGCTCCGCAAGGCTGTCGGCGAGAGCGTCGACATCGTCTATGCGCAGCCGGAAAGCGCCGTCCATGAGGCGCGCTCGCGCGACTGGGCCTCGCGAGGCTTTAAACAGCTGATGGTGCGCCTCAGCGGCAATCCGAACGTTCGCCATTTCTCGAGCTTCCGGCTGATCCGCGGACCGCTGGCTCGCGCCGTATCGAGCGTGTGCGGTCACGACACCTATTTCGACGTGGCGCTGTCCTGGTTCACCACGCGGGTCGCATTCGTTCCGATGACGCTCAAGGACGAGCGGTTCATCGCCAAGGGCCAGTCCGGTTACAAGCTTCCGCGGCTGCTATCGCACGCCCGCCGCATGCTGATTTCGAGCCAGGTCAAGGTGCTGCGCATCTGCGGGTTGTTCGGCCTCGCGGTCGTGGCGTCGAGCATCGTCGCAAGCCTCTTCCTCGTTCTGCAGCATTTCCTCTTTCCCGAGTCGATCCTTGCGCGAGGCTGGACATCGCTCGCGCTCATCGCGCTGTTCTTCGGCGGCTTCATCAGCTTCATGATCGGCATAGCGCTGGAATACCTGTCGTCGCTAGTCCTGGTCGCGCACGGCAAGCCGCTCTATTTCGTCGCCGACCGGTCGGGCGATGCCGCCGTCGCAGCCTATTTCGACCGGCAGGCCCCATGATCCTTCTGCGCGGCAGCGAGAGGCCCACACAGGGACGGGTCATCGTCATTCTGGGCCTCGGCCTGATCGGGCAGGCCCTGCTGTCGGCGACGCGGCAGCGCGGCGCCTTCGCCGGCACGAGGCTGTCGCTGAGCTGGACCGACGCGACAGTGCGGCGGGCTCAACTCGACCATACCCGGGCCGCGATCGGCCGGACGGATTCCCCCCCTGCCGGCATCGACATCGTCTGGGCGGCCGGCAAGGCCGGCTTCGCCGCGACCGAGGAACAGCTCGCACAAGAGGAGGAACCGTTCCGCGATGTCCTCGCCTTCTCCGAAGGCCTTGCCGAAGCCTGGCCGGCCGCGCGCCATGGCTTCCACCTGATGAGTTCGGCAGGCGGGCTTTTCGAGGGCTGCCGCCTCGTCGGGACCGGCACCGCGCCCGCCCCGCGCCGGCCTTATGGTCACGCCAAGCTCAGGCAGGAAGCGATGGTCGGGGCGATGCGGTTGGGGATTGCAACCTCCATCTATCGCCCTTCGTCGGTTTACGGGACGTTCGACGGTTCGGGTCGTCCCGGCCTGATCAATGTGCTGATCGCCAACGCACTGGCCCGGCGCATGTCGAACCTCTTCGCCGATGTCGGGACCCTGCGCGACTACCTCATGGCCGCCGACGCCGCGGACTTCGTGGCCGGCCGCCTCACCGGCGAAGCACTGCCAGGCACCTTCCTGCTGGCCACAGGCAAGGCGACGGCCGTCCACGAAATCATTCATCTGGTGGAGACGACCCTCGGAACGCGGCTGCTCCTGCGGATCGATCCCCGGCCGGGCAATGCCGAGCACATGTCGTTCTGCCCGACGGCCCTTGCCGCCGGCTTCAAGGCGACCGACCTTGCAACCGGAATTAGGCAAATGGCCCGCCGCCTCCTAAATTCCCGGGCGACCGGACAGCCCGCGTGAGCGCCGTCCATCGCCAAGAGCACAACTCCATGGATCCAAACCAGCGGCGCACGGCGGAGACTTTCGATTCCTACCGGAACACCTACTCCAAATCGGTCGACGACGCCGTCGCGTTCACCGGCCTCAGGACCGACTTCTTCACGCGAGTGAAGGCCGGCTACATTGTTGACATCGTCCGCGCCCATTTCGGCGAGCAGCCGGTCGATGCGCTCGATGTCGGATGCGGCGTCGGCAATTATCACGGGCTCCTTGCCCCGACCTTCCACTCGCTCTCAGGGGTCGACGTATCGGCAGCCTGCATCGAAACAGCGCGACGCCATCATCCGTCCGTCGATTACCGCATCTACGAGGGCAACCGGCTGCCTCACGCCGATCAGTCCTTCGATCTCGCCTTCGCCATCTGCGTGCTGCATCACGTCTCGACTGCTCAATGGAGCGGCTTCATGAACGAGATGCGCAGGGTGCTGCGGCCGGGTGGCCTCGCGCTGGTCTTCGAACACAATCCGCGCAATCCGCTGACGATGAAGGCCGTGAACAATTGCCCCTTCGACGCCGATGCTGTGCTGCTGCGTAGCGAGGAGCTCGAAAGTCTGATGGGCGCGGCCGGTTTCGCGGATGTCAGAAGCCGCTTCATCTTGTCCGTTCCGGCCGGTGGAAGCTTGCTGCGGCGGGTCGACAGACTGTTCGCCGGCCTGCCGTTTGGCGCGCAGTACTACGTGCAAGGCACGGCGTGACCGGCTCCGGCAAGTCCCTGACGGAGCTAGCGCGCCGAATCCTGGCTGGCGGCGGAACGTCCGGCAAGGCCGCGCGGTTCGGTCTGATCGGCGTGCTGAGCGGCGCCATCTACATTGCCGTTGCCGGCGCGCTGGTTCACGCTGGCCTGCTCGGGCCGGCCTTATCCGGCGTGATCGGCTATCTCGCCTCCATGCCAATCAATTTCGTCGGTAACCGGAGCTGGTCGTTTCGCTCCGAGGGAAGCCTGGTCGGTGACCTGACCCGCTACGTGGTGCTTCATGCGGCCAATATCATGCTCGCAGCGGCCACCATGTCGCTCGTGATCGAGGGATTGCGGCTGCACGTTGCGGCGGGGCTGTTGGCAACGGTGGTCGTCATTCCCGTGGCCAATTTCATCGCCATGAACCTGTGGGTGTTCCGCCGCCGCAGCAGCCAGTCCGACACCACCGCCTGACACAATCGGAATCGGAATGCTCAGGAACGCGCTCAACTCCCCGGTCATCTACCAGAAATTCCAGGAAATCGGTGGCTTCTTCGGCGCCCGGGTCAAGGCTATCGCCGAATTCTTGCCGCTCCGGCCGGGCATGCGCATCCTCGACATCGGTTGCGGCCCCGGACACATTCTGAACCATCTTCCGCAAGGCATCGACTATTTTGGTTTCGATGTGGACGAGCGCTATATCGCGCACGCCGGGAAAGCCTTCGCCGGACGCGGCCAGTTCTTCTGCCGCCCTTTCGACGCCAGCACTGTCGATCTCGCCGCGCCGGTCGACGTCGCAATGATGAACGGCGTGCTCCATCACATCTCCGACGACGATCTCGGGCCGCTGTTGAACGCCATCCGCGCCAGCCTTCGGGCGGGCGGCGCGCTGTTCACGCTGGACGGCTGCTACGTTCCCGGGCAATCGCGCTTCAACAAGTGGATGCTCGACAACGACCGCGGGTGTTTTGTCAGGGACCTGGCGGGCTATCGACGCGTGCTGGAGCCATCCTTCGAAGATGTCGCGCTGCATGTTCGCGAGGGCTATTCGCGGGTGCCCTACACCTTCGCCGTCGGCATTTCCCGGAAGGCGGCCTAATCCGACGCGCCGGCGAGCGCATGGAGCATCCGGCGGTCGATCACGTTGGCGCGTCATTGCATATGAAGCCAGCCAGCATTAAGCAGATTTGACGACTGAACATCTGTACGGCGCATTGCTGGCCGTAGCACTGTCCTTTCGCTGGGCGGTGTCTTCATTGGCGTTCGATTGGTGGCTAAGGCGATTGTGAATTCCGGCCACGTTGCATTAACCGACGCCCGCGTTCCTGCTGGAGAAACGGCGGCCGGTGCTGAAACGGTCAGCTCCCGTCGGCGCGACGCGCTCAACCTCCTGCTTCTGACCGTCGTCTGGATCGCGGCGGTCTGTCTGGTTCACCCCCGCGGCGAATTTCCGCTCATCGACGATTGGGTCTATCGCTGGTCCGTCGACGAATTCCTTAACGGGCGGTTCGTGCTCCATAGCTGGACCTCGGCAACGATGGCCGGCCATATCGTCTGGGGCGGGCTGTTCGCCAGCCTGTTCGGCCCGGGGTTCGAAGTTCTGCGCATCTCCGGACTGACGGCAGGCCTTCTCGGGGGAGTTGCGCTCTATCTGTGGTTGCGCAGCGCGAGGGTTAAGCCAGGTCGCGCGACCGCGGGCGCCCTGTGCCTGATGTTCAACCCGATCTATTTCGTGCTCTCGTTCACCTTCATGACCGACGTGCCTTACGTCGCAGCGCAGACGGCTGCGATGGCGCTCCTGGGTCATGGTCTCGCGAGTGGGAGACCGATGGCGACGGCCGCAGGCTGGCTGCTCGCCCTCTGCGCACTGTCGATCCGCCAGATCGGCGTCGCGGTGCCGGTCGGCATCGGAATCGCGACCATATGGCGCCACGGATGGGGCTGGCGCACGATCGCGCTGGCCATTGTTCCAGTTGTGACTTTCGTGGCGATCCAGCGCAGCTTCGAGTCCTGGCTTGCCGCCACGGGCCGCATACCGCTGCAGTTCGGCCAGAACTCCGGGGAGATCGCGAGCCGGCTGACCGAGCCCTGGTCGGTGATCGCGACGCAGGCCGGCAATGGCCTGATCTACCTGTATCTCTATGGTGGGCTTTTCGCGCTGCCGATCGCCGTCGTCGCCTATCGCGACGTGACCGCCCGCCTGAGGCCCAAGGTGGCCGCCATAGCTCATGCGTCGGTGTTCGCGACCGCCCTGGCCTTTGCGCTTGCGATTCTCCTCATCGACGGGCCCCTGCCGATCTGGAGGGATGGGATATTGTGGCGCTCGGGCATCGCGGTCGGTCACTTCGGCGCGCCTGAAGCGCCCGGCTGGCTGAGGTCCGTGGTGACGATCCTTGCGTCCCTGGGCGGAGCCATGACCAGCGTTGTGGTGGGACGGCGGATGTGGGGGGCTCAGCGCAGCGGCGAGCCGCCTCACGTGGTCGCAACATGGGTCTCCGCCTTTATGATCGCAGCCGTGCTGTTCGCGCCGCTCCTGGTCATGCCGACCCGCTTCGACCGGTATCTGTTGCCGATCATCCCCTGCATCATCGCCATCGTCCTGGTGTCGGGCGACCGCACGCCGAACGACGACCTTTCGCCCCGCATGCGCGTTCGATTGCCGACCATCGTCGCCGCGCTACTGTTCGTAATCTCCGCGGCATTCGCGGTCGCTGGGACACGCGACGTCTTTGCCGAGGAACGCGCGCGCCTGGCGGGGCTGAACCATGCCGTCGCGCTCGGTTATCCGCGCGATCAGATCAACGCCGGCTGGGTGCTCAATGGCTGGCACCTCTATGGCCGCATTGGCGCCATGAGGAATGTCGCTGCGCTAGCCAGCTGGCACAATGATCCTCTCATGCAGGTCGTCCTGCGCCCGTCCCGCGGCTACGAAGTGATCGCGCGAATCCCGGTGTCCCGCGCTCTGCCCTGGGCATGGAACGCCGACGCGCCGATCCTGGTCGAGCGCCGGCTGCCCGGATACGGCTCGGAAATCGGACCGTTTCTCCACAATCGCTGGCCTGAGCTGAGCGTCGGCCCGCCCGGTCGATGACGCGGCTGCAGATATGCCTAGGCCTTGCCGTTCAACACCGCTTGCGGGCGGCAACGCCCGGGGCTAGTGCGGATCGGTGGGCCTGAACCGGGAGCGCCGCCATCGCCGCCCTTGCCGCCGTCCTCGTCTGCATCGCCGTGCTCGCAGCGCTGTTGTGCTGGGTGCTGATCCGCGGGCTGCTGCCCTGGCTGTCGCGGGTTGCGGCGGCCGCACCCAGCGCGCGCTCCTCCCACGCGGTGCCGACGCCGCAGGGCGGCGGCCTCGGGCTGGTCGCGGCGCTGCTTGCGACCTTCCTGCCCGCTATGGCCATGCTGGATGCCATAAGGGCTCCCGCCATCGCCTGCCTCGTCGCGCTTGCCGGTCTCTGCGCTCTCGGCCTTGCCGACGACCGTCGTCCACTTGACTGGCGCGCCAAGCTGCTTCTGCAGGCGTTGGCGGCAGCCCTGGCCGCGGCGCTCCTGCCCTCACCGGCGATTGCCGGTCTTCCCGCCGCCATCGGAACGCCGCTTGCGGCATTGTTCCTCCTGGCTGTCGTCAACATCGTCAACTTCATCGACGGTATCGACGAAATCACGGTTGCCCACGCCGCGCCCGCATTGGCGATGGTCGCCGTCGCCGGCCTTGTCGGCACCATCGCCCTGCCGGACGGGCTTCTCGCGGCCGCGGGGCTCGGCGCCACGCTGGGATTCTGGCTCTGGAACCGGCACCCCGCGCGGATTTTCCTCGGCGACGCCGGCAGCTTGCCGATCGGCCTTCTGCTCGGCTGGCTGGCGCTGTCGCTGATCGGTCAGGGGCAGCTCATCACCGGCCTGCTGATACTGCTCTACCCGGCGGCCGATGGCGGCCTGACCCTGGCGCGGCGCCTCCTGCGGGGCGCTCCCCTGACCCAGGCGCACCGTGACCACGCCTACCAGAGGGCCGTCGATTCAGGCGTGCCTTCCCCGCGCGTAGCGGCGACCGTCGCTCTGATCTCTACGGGCAATGCCCTGCTGGCCCTGGTGACGCTCGCCGCTCCTCATGGGCTTGTCGCCGTCGGCGCCTCTCTCCTCGGCCTGGCGTGGACGCTGTTGCCGATCATCAGCTGGCTACGGCGGCCGGACGCTCGCCAACAGGCTTGCCACTGATAGAGGCGGTCCTTACGTGTCCCGCAGCAGCAGCAGCAGTTGGCGGTCAGCCCGCACGCAACCTGTCGATGGAGTGATCATATGACGCGCCGCGTCCTGGTGTCCGGCGGCGCCGGGTTCATCGGATCGCAGACATGCCGGCACCTCGTCGGCGAGGGCGCGGCTGTGCTCAACGTCGATAAGCTCACCTATGCCGGCAATCTGTCCTCGCTTCGCTCGATCGAAGGACAGCCCAACTACCGCTTTGTGCAGGGCGACATCTGTGACCGTGGCTTGCTCACTACGACTTTCGAGTCATTCCGGCCCGATCTGGTCATTCATCTGGCCGCGGAAAGCCATGTCGACCGGTCCATCAACGCCGCGCGCGACTTCATCGACACCAATGTCGTCGGCACATTCTCCATGCTGGAAGCGGCGCGGACCTACTGGGCGAGGCTGCCGGCGGAGCGCCGCAATGCGTTTCGTTTCCTCCACGTATCCACCGACGAGGTCTATGGATCGCTCTGCGATGACGGCCTCTTCACGGAGGCGACCGCCTATAATCCGAGCTCGCCCTATTCGGCGTCCAAGGCGGCCGCCGACCACCTCGTCATCGCCTGGGTCCGCACCTACGGCTTTCCTGCCATCATCTCGAACTGCTCCAACAATTACGGGCCGTTCCAGTTTCCCGAAAAGCTGATCGCGCTGGCGATCCTGAATGCGATCCACGGCAAGCGGCTGCCCGTCTATGGCAAGGGGCTGAACGTGCGCGACTGGCTGCACGTCGAGGATCACGTCCGCGCCCTGGAACTGATCGCGCTGAACGGGCGGATCGGCGAGAAATACAATATCGGCGGGCGCAACGAGCAGCGCAACATCGACGTGGTGCACGCGATCTGCGAAGTGCTCGATAGGCTGCACCCCTCGAACGAGCCGCGGGCATCGCTCATCGAGTATGTCGCCGATCGGCCCGGGCACGACCATCGCTACGCGATCGACGCAACGAAACTGGAGAACGAGCTGGGCTGGCGGGCGACACAGACCTTCGCGACCGGCATCGAGCAGACCGTCCGATGGTATCTCGACAACGAATGGTGGTGGCGGCCGTTGAGAGACAAGACCTATGCCGGTGAGCGGCTCGGCTTGCTAGCGGGTATCGGGTGACGATATGCGTCTTGCCGTGACGGGCACGAACGGCCAGATGGCCCGATCGCTGATGGCTTGCCAGACCGGCGACCCGGGCCTGACAATCCTGCCTGTCGGTCGCCCCGCTCTCGATCTCTCGTTGCAGGACGATCTGGCGCCGGCCTTTGCCGCTCTTCGGCCGGACGCCATCGTCAACTGCGCGGCCTATACGGCCGTCGACGCGGCCGAGGATGTCCTGGACCTTGCCTTTTCCGTCAATGGCCGCGGTGCCGGGCTGGTCGCCGAGGCGGCGCACGCGCTTGAGGTTCCGGTGATCCAGATATCCACGGACTACGTGTTCGACGGCGCCAGTGCCCATCCCTACCGCGAGCACGAGCCAACCCGCCCGCTGAACGCCTATGGCCGCAGCAAGCTGGCAGGCGAGGCAGCCGTCGCCGGCGCAACGGCCAATCACGCAATTCTGCGAACCTCCTGGGTCTATGCCCCGGGCGGCGCAAATTTTGCCGAGACCATGCTGCGGCTTGCGACCAGCAATCGGGCCATTCGGGTCATCGACGATCAGCACGGCGCTCCGACCTATGCGCCGGATATTGCCGCGGCGATCGTCAGGATTGCCAAAAGCCTGATCGCAAACCCCTATGAGGCTAGCCTGCGCGGCGTCTTTCATCTGACAAGTTCTGGCGCAACAAGCTGGGCGGGCTTTGCCGAGGCGCTGTTCCGAGAATCGGCGCGGCGCGGCGGTCCGGCGGCAATCGTAACCCCGGTCACGGGCGCCGACTATGGGGCAAGAGCGGCAAGGCCCGCGAACTCGCGCCTTGATTGTTCAAAGGTGGCCGCAGTCTATGGCATCGCGCTGCCCGATTGGCGGAACGGCTCTGAGCGCTTTATCAGGGAACGAGCCCTGAAGGAGAGATGGACACACTGATGAAGGGCATCATTCTCGCCGGCGGCAGCGGCACAAGGCTCTATCCGATCACCATGGCTGTCTCCAAGCAGCTCGTGCCGATCTACGATAAGCCGATGATCTATTACCCGCTGTCGGTCCTCCTGCTGGCCGGCATCAGCGACATCTTGATCATTTCCACCCCCGAGGACTTGCCGATGTTCCGGCGCCTCCTCAAGGACGGCTCGCAGTGGGGCGTCAAATTCGCTTATGCCGAGCAGCCTCGCCCGGACGGGCTGGCACAGGCCTTCGTCATCGGCGAGGAATTCGTTGCCGACCATCCGGTGACGCTCATCCTCGGCGACAACATCTTCCACGGGTCAGGTCTCGGCCATATGCTAGCGGCCGCCGTCGGTCGTCGCAAAGGCGCGACCGCCTTCGCCTATCAGGTCGAAGACCCCGAGCGATACGGCGTGATCGAATTCGATCGCGACGGTCAGGCCATATCCATCGAGGAAAAGCCCGCTCGCCCGCGATCAAACTGGGCGGTCACCGGCCTCTATATGTACGACAACGATGTCGTAGCGATCGCGAAGGGACTCAAGCCGTCGGCTCGGGGCGAGTACGAGATCACCGACGTGAACCGCGTCTATCTCGAGCGCAAGGATCTGCACGTGGAGCGGCTCGGCCGTGGCTACGCCTGGCTCGACACCGGTACGCCGGATTCCCTCGCCGATGCCTCCATTTTCGTCCGCACCATCGAGCGTCGCCAGGGCATGAACATCTGCTGCCCGGAGGAAATCGCTTTTAACAAGGGCTTCATCGATGCCCCTCAACTGCGCGCGCTCGCCACCGCCTTCGGAAAGGGCCGCTACGCCCGCCACCTGTGGCAGGTTCTCGAGGAGCGCTCGTTCGTCGCCGACGAGGGTGGCGAGCGATGAAGATCGAGCCTTTGACGATCGAAGGCCTTCTACTCATCGAGTGCCATGCCGTGGAAGACGCCCGGGGCTCGTTGTCAGAGGTCTTTCGCGCGGACCTGTTCGATGCCGCCGCCGGCACGACGACGTTCGTCCAGGAGAACCATTCGATTTCACCCGCGCGCGGTACCATTCGCGGCCTCCATTTCCAGACCCGGCCGCGTGCGCAGGGTAAGCTGATCCGCGTCCTTCGCGGTGCGGTGCTCGACGTAGCGGTCGACGTCAGGCCGGAATCGTCAACCTTCGGACTGCATGCCGTGGTGGAAATGGCGGCCTCGGATCGGCGACAATTCTGGATTCCGCCGGGCTTCCTCCACGGTTTCTGCACGCTCACCGACGATGTGGAAGTTGCGTACCGGATGACCGACTATTACAGCCCGAACCACAATGCGCGCATCCGCTGGAACGATCCCGATCTCGCCATTTCCTGGCCCGTGAGCGGGTCGGAGCTGCTGCTTTCAGATGCCGACCGGACTGCGCCGTTTATGCGCGACGCGTGCGCCGAACTTGCCCTGGCATGACAGCCGCGCACGAGCCGCCCGGCGCCGGCAGATGAGAATTCTTGTCACCGGCGCCAGCGGATTCGTGGGTGCCGCAATCGTCTGGCATTTAGCGGGCCAGGGCCATCCCATCCGGGCGGCCGCGCGCCGGACCGACGCGATCGTCCCGGTCGCGGGCGTCGAGACCTGCGCGCTCGGTGACCTCAGTAGGCCTGTCGACTGGCGCTCCGTGATTGCGGACTCCGGATGCGTCGTTCACGCCGCCGGCCTCGCCCACCAGCCCGCCGGGACCACCGAGGTGGAACTGATGCGCGTCAACGGAGAAGCCGCCGGCAGCCTTGCCGCCGCCGCAGCCGCAGCTGGCGTGACGCGCTTCGTGCTCATCTCCTCGATCCGCGCGATTGCCGGCCCGACCTCGACGTCAGCCCTGACGGAGGCCGACGATCCCGCACCGACCGATGCCTATGGCCGCTCCAAGCTTGCCGGCGAGGCGGCGGTACGCGCGGGTTTCGCGGATGCTACCATCCTGCGCCCGCCGGTTGTGCATGGTGCCCTGGCGAAGGGCAATATGGCGCGGCTCGCCGCATGGGCGCGCTCGCCCTGGCCGCTGCCGCTGGCCGGCCTGACCGCGCCCCGCTCGCTGGTCTCGGATCGCAACCTGGCATCGGCGGTGGATTTCGCCCTGGCCACGCCGGATGCCCGGGGCGCCGTCTTCCATGTCGATGACGGCATGCCGATGAGCCTTGCCGAGATCGTCGCCGCCATGCGCAGCGCGCTCGGCCGGCCCGCTGGCCTGTTCAGCCCGCCCGCGGCGCTGATGCGACCGGCCCTTGCCCTCCTGCCGCCAACGCTGTCGCTTCAGCTCTTCGCAGGCCTGACCGTGTCGGGCCAGCGCCTCGCCGGCAGCGGCTGGCGCCCCGTCGAGACCTCCGATGAGGGCCTTGGCCGAACGGTATTGGGTTAGGCTTGTCCCAAGAATGATCCAAACCTCGGGCTGGGCTGATTGATTTTCCGCCACATTGCCGTCGATTTGACCTGCTTCTGTCGCGAAACAACGCAATCGGTTCAAATTTGTCGAGATTAAATTCGGATACTTGCTCTCACTTTCCGCCATAAACCAGCATGTTCATTGAGCAAGAAGGAAACTCGACAGTCGAACACTGAGAGCAATTCATTTCCTTTGGGCGTAATACCGCTGTCGTAACTTTGGCGGACAAGACGAACGGTCGGCCTCTCCGCCGCGCCAGGCATGAGGTCGGCCCTTGGCACGGGACATGCTGACTGCCCTGCGGTCGGTGGTTCGGCGCATCAGGCCTTCGGGCAAATGGTTGGATGGCATGTGGCGATTGGCAGTGGTCACGACGGCGGGGGTCGATCAGATCGGAACCGCGACGGTCGACAGTCTCTTCACCCCTCTGTTCCTCACTGTCGGCGAGGATCTGGTCGATGGCGGCGGCAAATCGCACCCGCTGCTCTCCCTGCTCGGCTCGCCCTGCGTGGCCCTGGTCGGCTGGACGGACGAGGATTCGCCGCGCCTCGAAGCCGTGCAGCGCCGGCTGATCGAGGCCAAAGCCGCCATCGTCCCGGACATCGTCATCCTCGCGGATCAACCCTCATGGGACTCGCTGATCCTGGGCGTCGCCCATTGCGTCGAGCGCTTCATACTGCTGCAGGCCAGGCTGATCGGCCAGCAGACGCGCGACCTGCTGGTGCTCCGCCGCGCCCATGACGCCCTGCAGGAGAGCTTCTCCTCCCTCGAGCGCTACCTGACCGAACGGGCCGTGCCGATGCTCGACGAGGCCTTCGTCTGCGAGCCGGCGGTTCCGCTGCCGCTCACCGACCTGAAGCGCAATGTCCGGGCGAACGCCTTCCGCCAGTACCTGCCGGTCTCGACCAAGACGCTCGGCGCCGTCGCGCTCCACGTCGCCGAGGCCGATCCCACGGCGGCCGGCGAGTTCGTCGCTGAGATCGTCACCCCCGAACAGGGGACGACGCTAGCGAGATGGCGTCTGCCGGTCTCGTTCCTGCAACGGGGATGGGTGACGCTCGGGCTCGATCGCACCTCCGGCGGCCTGCCCAAATCCGCCCATCTCGTCCTGCGCACGGAGGGCGATCCCGGCCGGGCCAAGCTGTCGCTCGGGGCGGTCCATCCGCTGCCGCTCTACCAGTTTTCATCCGCGGGCGGCGACCCCGTCGCGGCGCGCCCGCTGGCGCTGCGCGCCTTCGTCGCCCTGCCGGGCATCCAACTGACCCACGACGACGCGACCTTCCTGCCCGATCACCTGATCTCCGGAGTTCGCCCCCGGCCAAGCGTGCTGAGCCGCATTGCCATTCCCGCTGCCAGCTTCCGTCAGCCGCGCCTGCTCCTGCCGCCCGGCGGCGGCGAACTCGACTTCGAACTGGTGCGGCTGATCGAAAGCGAGAACGCGGTTCTGGTCCACCCGGCGCGCAGCCAGCCGACCATTGCCCTCTACGAGCGCTGCCTGCCGCCCGGCACGCGGTCGGTGAGCGCCGATATCATGGTCGATAATCCCGCCGGCGGCACCGTCGGCTTCCGGCTCGGCGCGGTCGGCGAGCCCTTCGCCGACCGTCTGCACATGGACACGCTCGGCCCGGCTCCCGGCCATGCGCCGGTCATGCTCTCCGACTGGAGCTTCACCGGCCCCGGACGGCGGCAGAGCCTTGCCCTCACCCTCGACGCGCCCGTCGGGCCCGAGGGCGCCTCGCTGCTGCTGGCAACCCGCGTTCCCGATGGCGGCTCGTCGGATTTCGCCTGGGCGAAGTTCTCCAGCCTCCGCCTCGAGACGGTGTGACGCCATGGCCGATGGAAGCACCCTGGCGCACTGGAGGCCCGGCCAGCCGGCGGATGTCGTGCCAGTCCCCACCGCCTCGGCGGATGGCAGCCGCGGCCCGCGCGTCGCCGTCGTCATCCCGGTCTTCAAGCATTCGGTCTTCCTGGCGGAGGCCGTGCAGTCGGTCCAGGCCCAGGAAGCGGACTTTCCGATCCTCACCGTCATCGTCGACGACGGCTGCCCCTTCGTCGAGACGGCGGTCATGGGCGCGAGCCTGGCGCTCGCCTACGATGATGTCGTCTATCTCCGGAAGCCCAATGGCGGCCTCAGCTCGGCGCGCAACTTCGGCATCGACCACGTCGTGGCGAACTGCCCGACCGTCGAGGCGATCTATTTCCTCGACGCCGACAACCGCATCAGCCCGACGACGCTCGCCTCCACCCTGGCGCTGCTCGATCCGAAGGCGGGGATCGGCTGGATCTATCCGAATGTCGACAAGTTCGGCGCGCAATGGAACGGCAACTATTCCGGCCCCTATTCCCGGCTCGTCCACCTGCTCTACGACAATATCTGCGAGGCCGGCAGCCTCGTCTCCCGCGCGGTCTTCGACAGGGGCATCCGCTTCGACGAGGCCATGAAACAGGGCTGCGAGGACTGGGAGTTCTGGCTCCAGTGCCTCGATCACGGGTTCACCGGCCGCAACGACCCGCATTTCGGCTTCGAGTACCGGCTGCGCGGCGAAAGCATGGTGTCCGACACCACCCGCGACTTCTCCGGCATCCGCCAGTACATGTTCCGCAAGCACCCCGAACTGTTCTCGACGGCCAATCTCCTGCGGCTGGAACACGAGGAGGCCCCGCGCTACCTCGCGATATCGCCGCCCACCGACCAGGCGGAAACCTTCACCGATCCGGTCGCCGAGCGCGCGACGACGACCCACGAGGGCGTCTTCGCCACGCTCTATCGCCAGCTGTTCGAGCCCGACAGCCACTGCGCGCCAGAGACCGTCGTCTGGATCCGCAGGGAACTGCTCGACGCGCTGCGGCGCACGAGCCTGATCTGGACGCTGTTCTACAACATCGAGAAGCTGCTGCCGCAGGCCAATGTCCTGTGCCTGCGCTTCGTCTCCTCGGCCGACGACATGTCGATCGACGCCGTCGAGGTCGCGGGCGACCATCCGATGCCGAAGCGTGTCCATGGCTGGGTCACCTCGCGCGAACTGCTGCAAAGCTGCATCGCCGACCCGTCTCGCGACTGGGTGCGCTCGCTCGGCACGCAGACACCCGGGCCGAAGGTCATCGACGTGATCGTGCGCGTGCCGCTGGCCGAGATCTTCCTCGCGCGCCACACGCTGCCGCTATCGCTCTCCGTCATGGCGACCATCGACCTGGCGGACGATATCGGCCTCTCCCTGGAGCCGCAGCCGCGCTGGAGCTGGCGCGCGCCCTACTACCCCACCGGCCGCGAACGCCAGGGTCTCATTGAGCGGCACCTCTCGGCATCGACGCTGACGCCGATGATCCGGCCGTTGGAACGGCGCCAGATCGGCATCGCCCTGCCGATCGCCGCCTATGGCGGGGTCGAGCGGGTGGCGTTCGCGGTCGCGCAGACCCTGAAGTCCCTCGACTGCGATATCCACCTGTTCTGCTTCGGCAGATCGGGCCTGAAGACCTATAAGGGCCAGGCATCGGTCTTTCGCAGCGTCCATTTCTTCAGCGAGCGCGGCTACAGCCTGTGGGGCGGCTCGCGCGAGTTCATGGGCCACGAACTGCGCATGGAATGGGACGAGGCCGCGCGCACCCGCGCCGTCATCGGCTTCCTCGGCAAGCTCGACGTGCTGATCAACTGCCAGGTGGCGCCGCTGAATGCCGTGCTCGGCGCCATCCGCCGGCAGGGCGTCAAGACCATCGCCCATACCCATGTCATCGACCAGACCCATTTCGGGCGACCGGTCGGCCATCCCTACCTGACGCTCGGCTTCGAACACGCCCACGACCTGATCCTCACCTGCTCGCAAGCGCTGAAGGACTGGTTCCACGGGCTGGGCGTCCCCGACGAGAAGCTGATCCACATCCCGAATGCCGGCGCCTATACGCCGCCCGCCTATGACCCCGAGGTCGAAACGGCCACCCGCCGGTCACGCCCAGCGACGGGCCCGCTGAAGGTCCTGTTCGCCGGCCGGCTCGACGCGCAGAAGGGCGTCGAGCGTCTGGTGGCGGCGGTCCGCGCCTGTCGCGAGCGCGGGCTAGCCGTCGAATGGCGCCTGATCGGGTCCGAACTGATCAATTCCGGCCGACAGCCGCGCTGGACCTCCGCCTTCGCCGCGCTGGGCGTCACCGTCGAGGAGCCCATCTACGATCCCGACCGGCTCTGCGAGGTCTATCGCGGCGCCGACGTGCTGGTCATGACATCCCGCTGGGAAGGCGCGCCGCTGGCGATCATCGAGGCCCAGCGCTTCGGCTGCGTGCCGGTCGCAACCGATGTCGGCGCGGTCGGCGAACTGATCGACGACGGCATCGACGGCCTGCTCCTGCAGGATGGTCCCGATGACGAGGTCGTCGATGCGCTGGTCGGCCGTCTCTCACGCCTCGCGGCCGACCGGGCGGCGGTTTCTGCGCTCGCCCGGCGGGCGATCCGGCGGGCATCGGTCGCCGACTGGGCCGCGAGCTGCGCGCCGCTGATCGACAGGCTCGTCGAATGGTTTCCCGACATCCGACGACCGTAGTCTTGCCTCTTCGCCGATCTGCACTTTCAGGCTCAGCCCACAGCCACCCGATCTCCGCCCGCGTTCTGATCCGGCTGCCCGCCGATCGCCGCCGCCAGCGCCGCGGCGATGGCCGCCTCGCCGAGGTGCGCCCCGGCCCATGCGACGGCCTCCCCGGCGACCCTCTGCCAGAGCGCGTCGTCGCCCGACAACGCCTCGATCCGCGCAGCGAAGGCCGCGTCGTCATCCGCCACCAGGGCCTCGGCGAGCGTTGCCGGTAGGTCGATCCCCTCGGCCGCGACCGGCGTCATCACGCAGGGCAGCCCGAGCGCGAGGGACATCAGCACCTTGCCCTTCACCCCCGCGCCATAGCGCAGCGGCGCGACCATGACGCGCTTGCCCTTGAGATAGTCGCGGATGGCCTTCACATAGCCGACCACCCGCACGTTGCCGGGCAGGTCCACGCCCTGAAGCAGGTTGCTGTGCGCCCCGACGACATCGAATCCATCAGCCTGGATCGACCGCTCGAGCCGCGGCCAGACCTGCCCGCAGAAATGGGCCACCGCGTCAACGTTCGGCTGATGGCGATAGCTGCCAAGGAAGCAGAGGCCGCTACGCCCCGCCACGGCCGGCGGCTCCCCGGCCACCGGCATGGCCCACAGTGCGACCGCGACCCTTGCCGACGGCACGGCCGCCCGGATCAGGTCGGCCTCGACCGTGGAATGGGTCAGCACCACATCGGCCTGGCCGATGCAGGCGAACTCCTCGTCGCGGATGACCGCGATGTCGACCGGATCAGGCGGACCGGTCACATCCCGGCGCCGCGCCTCGCGCAGGTGATGCAGATCGGCGACGCTGAACACCAGGCAGGCATTCGGATTGGCCACGCGGGCAGGCTTCAGGACATGGCGCGCCACGTGGAAGCGATGGGCATAGACGAGGTCGAACTGGCCGGCCCGGCTCGCCAGGAACTGATCGGTATTGCCGACATCCTCGTGCGCCGCGATGCCCCGCGCGCGCAACGCCTGCGCCCGTGTCTGGCGGTCCCCGCCCGGCTGCGTCGCGACGAACTCGACGCGATAGCCGAGCCGCTGCAGCGCGCGCGCATGAGAGAGGATCGCACCCGAGGCGGCATCCTCGTCGGCATTCGGGAACTGCTCGTCGACCATCAGCGCCACGCGCGTCCCGACCGTGTCCACCGGCGTGCCGATCGCCGGCAGCCTGTCGTTCCAGCGCGCCAGGAAGGCCGTCCGCCCTCTGCCGCGCACCGGCAGACCGGAAGCCTCGCCGGCCAGCATGGCCTCGCAGGCGCCCTGCAGCAACACGCGCCCGCCCATCGCCTTCGCCGAAAAGGCGAGATGGGTGGACGCATAGTCCTGGAACCGCCCGGCATCGCCGAGCCCGCCGACGGAACCGACCAGCTGCCGATCCATCATCAGGGCGTTGAGCGGGAGGTCATCGGCCTCGCGCAGCACCTGGAAGCGCAGGTTGGCGCGGTGCATGCCCTGCCCGATCGCCGACCTGTTGCCCAGCGGATCGACCGCAAGCCCCGCCGCCCCCACCCGGTCGCCGGCGAGCAGCCGCGGCGCGATGAGGCTGCCGCTTCCTTCCCTGTCGAGGGTCTCCAGGAGGACGGCGAGCGCGTCGGGCCCGAGCGCATTGAGGTCGGTGAGGAACAGAAGGACCTCGCCGCGCGCCAGCCGGGCGCCCTCCGCATAGGCGGCAAGAATGCCCGGCGGATTGTGGATGCGCAGCACCCTGGCGCCGCCACGCACCAGCAGCGGCAGCACCGCCGTCTCGACCGCGCCGGAATTGTCGATCAGCAGCACCTCGTAGGCGATACCCTTGCCGGCCTGCACGATCGAGCGGACCAGCGCGACGTCATCGGCAGGCCTGCCGGCCGAAGCGATGATGACCGACAGCCGCGGCTCGGGCCGGATCGGCACGTGGACCGGCTTGAGACCGCCGGCGGCCTGCTCGGCCGAGCGGCGCAGCAGTTCCGGCAGGCTGGAAAGGTCGATATCCCGTATCGCCGTGCTCTTGTTCGGCGAGTTGAACCGGTCGATGCCGGCGAGCACACGCGCCAGCATATTGGTCGAGAGGCCGAGCAGCGGTTCCAGCAGTTCCGGCCGATCCGCCGCAGCGATCGCCGCGCCGATCTGATCCTCCACCCACGCGCCAAACGCTTCGTCGAGCTGACCGCCCGGCCGGTAGAGCAGCTTCGGCGAGCCGCCGATCTCGGCGCCGGTCGCCGCATAACGCACCGAGAGCCGATGGACTGGCATCGCAAACAGGCCGGGTGGAAACTGGACCCAGAATCCGTAGCGGCCATCACCAAGTCCGGCCTTGGCGAGATCCGTCCGCATCTTGTCGGCGACGAAGGCCGCAATCCGCTGGTCGCCGTCGAACAGTTCGAGGCCGACGCGCCGTTCGGGGGCACGGTCGTCGCGCGCCCAGCCCGAGATCCGGTCGACCCCGACATGGTCGAGATGGCCTGTCAGCATCGGTCCTCCACGCGTCCAGACCGAGGCCTGGCTGGCCGTTCCCGCGGTTCGAAGGGGGAAACTGGGAGAGGTGAGAGGCATTTGCAAGACTGCTGAATCCGGAGCGTCGATCGCCATCGCGGCGCGCGGTTGACCGTGCCGCGCCCAGGAGAAGGACGGCCCGGGCCCCGATGTAAGAGGCCTCGATCTGTTGCGTCGCAATATTCCCAGAGTGTCAGTTACGCCAAGAATTCCGGCTGCGGATGTGACAGCCATCTGGCATTGTACCGCAACGCGCGAGGCTACAAGTTTCTTAAATTTTGCTTAAATCCGTTTGTTGAGAAAACATCGCTGCAATCAAAGCCAGCTCTTTCAATATGAATTGGCAGATATTGATCAACTAGAAGATGTAAAGCACATAGCGTGACAAAACAAAATCTAGATTTGCCATGTAGCGTATTTTTGATAGAATATACCAAAGTCAATAGCAAATTTATGCGATTCTGAATGTTAATATCGTAGAGATTAATTCGCTATTCACGCTGTCGCACATCTTTCATGGTGCGACGCCACAAATATCATCTCGCGCTTGCTTTACAGCCAAAGACCCTTTTGCTACGACAATCACATCTTGGTCTCGCGGCACGAACTGACCGGGATTTCAACTCTGAACGTCCTTTGGCCCGTCTTGCGGTGCAAACGTGGGAGTATTGTCTATGCCGATCAACGGAACGCCGGATGACGACGAACTGCGCGGCACGGCAGGCCCCGACGAGATCAATGGCGGCGACGGCGACGACACCATACTCGGCCGGGCCGGCGACGACGTCCTGAACGGCGAAGACGGCGACGACCAGATCGACGGCGGCGCCGGCAATGACGAGATCAATGGCGGCGAGGGCGACGACACGATCGAGGGCAAGGCCGGCGAGGACACGGTCGACGGCGGCGTTGGCGACGATGCGATCTATGGTGGCGCGGGCACCGACACCCTGACCGGCGGCGAAGGTGACGACTTCATTTCGGGTGGCTCTGGCGCCGATACGATCACCGGCGGGGAAGGCGACGACGCCCTCGAGGGCGGCGCCGGCCCCGACCGCTTCGTGTTCGAAGGCGATTTCGGCACCGACACCATCCTCGATTTCGCCAATGCCGACCGGATCGATCTGACCGCCTATACCTCCTACGCGATCGAGCAGGACGGCGACGATGTGCTCATCCATGCGGGCGATGGCACGATCATCGTCAAGGACGCGACCGTCCAGCAGGTCGCGGCCCGTGTCGAGGTCGCCTGCCTGACGCGCGGAACCCTGGTGCGGACCCCGAACGGCGAGGTCGCCGTCGAATCCCTGTCGATCGGCGACGAGGTTCTGGACATCGACGGAGCGGTGGTGCCGGTGAAATGGATCGGCCGGCGCGGCTACTCGAAGAGCTTCCTCGACGCCAACGCGAACATCGTCCCGGTCGAGATCGGTGCGGGCATGCTCGGCGGCAACATGCCGGCGCGGACCCTGCTGGTTTCGCCCGAACATGCGGTGCTGGTTGGCGACATCCTGGTTCCGGCCGGCCTCCTGGTCGACGGCGCCGGCATTCGCCGTGCGCGCCGCCTCGAAACAGTCGAATACTTTCATCTCGAGTTCGACGCGCCGCAGGTGATCGTCACCAACGGCGCCGCCACCGAGAGCTATGTCGCCCTCGGCAACCGGCGCATGTTCGCAAATTACGCGGAGTACGTGGAGCTCTACGGCGAGGACGACGCTACGGATCGCCCGCGCCAGCGGCGTTTCGAGTGGGTGGATCAGGGTCCCGGACTGGAGCGCGTTCGCGCCAGACTGCCGGGTGCCACGGCAAGGGCTGCCTGACGGCGCGCCTCTTGCTTCGCTGTCCTGCTCGACAATGAGGGCTCCCGGACAAACCGGGCGCCGGCGGGAGGTTCTGCCTCAACGACAAGCGGTCCGAAAGCCGCGCCGACACTTGGATGATCAGGCGATGCAAGTCGCCGCGATCGCCTGCGGGCGTTCGCGGCAAGGCGAAACTTGAGACATGAAGCGAGGCATCTTGTGGTGGTTTCCTGGGCCAATCGACCGGCGGGTTCCGAGACCCGCGAACTTCGCATTCCGCGCGGCGTCGTCGTCGTGCGCTACCTGAAATCGGGTGCGCGGCACCGCCCGCCGAGCATCATCCTGACGACGCCGACCGGCTGCGACGCGGAACTGGTCGGCCTCGCCTTCCATGCCCGGCAGGTGCTGGCGAAGCCCGGCAATGCGGTCGCGGTGGTCGCCAAGCGCGACACGGTGATCTCGCTCGAAGTGGTGCCCGCCGAGGGCGACGGCAGCCGCGATGCGGAGATCGCCGTCGAACGCATCACGGCACAGCTTCCCCAGGACAGGCCGGCGGCATCGACCCCCGCAGCGCCCTTCCCGACCGAGGCGCTGGCCGACTTCCAGGTGCTCGCCCATGTCGCCCGGCACGGCGACATCGTCGCCGCCAACGGCGAATGGATCTGCGGACCACGCCTGCCCATGTCGATCGAGGGCGTCGAGATCCAGACCGGCCGGCTGGCCGCCGGGCTCGACCTGCTCGTCTCCGGCGAGGCGCGCCTGCGCCGCCCCCTCACCTTCCCGGCAGCGGCGGCGGGCTCCTTCGTCGGCACACGCGGTCGCGCGACGCCGTTGACGAGCCTGACCTTCTCGCTGATCGGCCGCTGGGCCCCGCAGTGCCAGCTCGCCGTGGACGCCCTGTTCCTCGGATCGGCCATGACGACGCGCATCGGCAATTCGATCGAACTGTCCGGGCCGACCGGCACGGAGCCTCTGGTGGGGCTTCGTCTGGCGCTGCAGCCGATCCAGCAGGCCGCTTCGCGGCTGCCATCCATTCGCCCGGCGGCGGCCATCGCGCCTGCGCCGGCACCGGAATTCGCGTCCACGTCGGGCGCGATGTTGAAGCGGGTCGCCAATGGATCCGCCGGACGAGTGCGCGTGTTCAGGGCCTCGGCCCAAGGCGTCTAGCTGGGGTTTCGGGGGCTAGAAAAGGAGTTCGCGGATGGCGACCTATGACTACTCATCCTCTCAGCTTGCCGACAAGTTGTCGGACAGCGGGGCATTCACGGAGGCTGATCGACAGGCGATCCTGTCGGGCCTCGAAAATCTCGGCATCTTCGGGTCGGGCGGCACGGCAGGGGGTCTCGGCCGTGGCGAGAGCCTGTTCTTCGGAGAACAGTCGATCGCCAATGACGAGGAGTTCCTGATCTATCAAGGCAGTCCGGACGGCCCGGTCGAGGTCACCAACGACAACAAGGCGGTGATCTTCGACACGACCGACGGCGTCGAGGTGGAGATCGACGCTTCCGGCAAGACCCTGGTCGCGACCGGGTCGGGCGATGACACGATCACCTCGGGCGGCAGCAGCAACGACTACATCATCGCCGGCGACGGCGACAATTCGGTCAGCTCCGGCTCCGGCAACGATACGGTCTATTCCGGCTCCGGCAATGACACGATCGACGGCGGCTCCGGCAATGACTGGGTCTCCAGCGGCGACGGCGACGATCTTCTCAACGGCGGCAACGGCAACGATACGCTGTTCGGCGGCGGCGGCGACGATACAGTCAATGGCGGCTCCGGCAACGATGCGATCGATGCCGGCGACGGCGACAACACGGTCGATGGCGGCTCCGGCAATGATGCGATCTTCACCGGTGACGGCAACGACACCATCTACGGTGGCTCGGGCAACGACCTGATCTATGGCGGCGGCGGCGACAACACGATCGACGGCGGCTCCGGCAACGATTCGGTCATCGTCGGCGGCGGCAACGACCTGATCTATGGCGGTGCCGGCAACGACAGCCTCAGTCTCATGGCCGAGGGAGGCACGATCGGCGCCGACACGGTCTATGGCGGTTCGGGCAACGACACGCTGTATATCGACAAGCTGGAAAGCGAGATCGCCGACACCGTGGTTACCGACAGCTATGTCGATATCACCTTCGACAACGGCGACACGCTGCGCATCTACGAAGTCGAGAACATCGTCTACAAGACGACGACCTGATCTCCGCGCTGCGGCGCTGGACACTGAAGAACGCGGAAGAGGGACCCCAAAAGGGTCTCTCTTTCGTCATGTCGAAGGAAGCCGATGGGTCCATCGCCTGAACTGCCCGCGATGCCGCTCCTGCGCCGGCTCTACGCCCTGCCGACGCCGATCCGGACCGATTGGGGCCATCACAGGATCTTCGCCCAGCAGGCCTACCGGACGGTCCGCGAGGCGGCCTTCGTGCCCATCGTCATGGCCGAGGCGCTCGATCTCGCCCGCTGGTTCCCCCTCTGCTGGGTCCTCGACGCCGGTGGCGAGCCGGTGCTCGCCGCCTTCCGCAGCCTGCTGGGCGAGGGGGGCGGCAATCCCGCAGGTGCCGGAGCCGGCGAGGAGGCGCTGCCGCTCGCACTCCAGGCCTTTCCCTTCGTGGTGCCGGACAGCGACGCCATCGCCAGCCGCGTGATCGCCGTCGATGCGGGCCTTGCCGACCGGCCCACGGATATCGGCGCGCCGATCCTCGGGGAGGACGGCAAGTTCACGCGCGCGGCGCGCGCCCGCGCACGCACGGCGGTGCATGTCGGTCACTGCCTTCCGGCGACCCGCCGGGTCTCGCACGCGCTGCGCGATCAAGGGCTTCTGAAGCCCTGGGCGGTCGACCTGGAGCTCGGCGAGGGACGGCGCGCGACCTTCGACGACCTGTGGATCGTCGACACCGACCGGCTCGACGATCCCGCCCTGCACGGCCTGATGGCCGGCGAGGGCATCGAGGCGGCGCTACTGGTGTCGGCGCACCGCCTGTCGCTGTTCCGCATGAATGCCCTGCTGCTGGCGGCCCGCCGCGATCTGCGCCGCGCGCTGGAAGCGCCGGCAGCGGCCGAAACCGCGATCGCGCTGCCGTGACCGCCGCGCCGACGCCCGAGACGGGCCTCACGTTCACGCCGCTCACCGACTACGGCAATTCGAGCTGGTCCCGCCCGGCCGATCTGTTCTGGCTCGACCGGCTGGGCATCCTGCCGGTCGCGGATACCGAGATTCTCGCCCTCGCGCATTTCTGCCCCATCGCCATCGATGTCGCTGGCGGCTCTCCCCGCGTCGTCGCCGTGGTCCATTCCCGCCACCTCGCCCATCAATTGCTGTCGGACGATGGACGATGGAAGTGCCCCTACGCGCCGCTCGCCATCCGCACCATGCCGTTCCGCAACGCGCCGGTCGCGCGCGACGGCATCGAGATCTGCCTCGAGATCGCCGAGGCGGGCGGCGACCCGCATCTGCGCCAGCCGATGTTCGGGCAGAAGGGTGGCGCCACGCAGGCCTGGACCTCGATCCAGACCATGCTCGGCCATCTGCGCAAGGGCGCGCCGCGTCTGGGCAATGCCGCGAAGGCGCTGCTCGGGCTCGACCTGCCAACCCCGATCGCCCGCCTCGCCAATGGCCAGCCGGCATCACTCCACACGATCCGCACCGACGATCTGCTGGCGGTCCAGCCGGGCCGCATCGTGGCGCTGACGGCCGATTCCTGCTGCCCGCTCGAACTTGCCACCGCCATGGCCTTCTCGCGCCGCTGGCTGGCATCCGAAGCCCTGCAAGGCGATGCGCGGCAGCATTCGCCGGCATCGTCGAGTGTCCGCGAGAAACTCTACGGCCATGCGCTGGCCGAGCCGCTGGACGAAACCTTCGCGCTTGACCACAGTCCGCTGTTCTCGTTCGACGAGTTCAGCGCGCGCGACAAAGGGATGGGATGAGCCGGGTCGACGTCCTTTTCGTCCATAACAATTTCCCCGCTCAGTTCCGCAACCTCGCCAGGATCTTCAGCGCGTCCCCGGACATTCGCGTGCGCGCCATCGGCGCCGGCCCGGCCCCGGGCCTCGACGGCGTGGATCTCCAGCGCTACGACCTGACGGCGCGCGGCCCCCAGACGGTGCATGCCTTCGCGCGCCGTTTCGAGCGCGAGGCGCGCCGGGCCGAACAGGTGATCTACGCAGCCAATTCGCTGCGCCTGTCAGGGTTCGAGCCGAAACTGATCTACGTCCATCCGGGCTGGGGCGAGGCCCTGCCGCTGCGGTCGCTGTTCCCCGACGCCACGATCTGCTGCTACGCCGAATTCTACTATTGGCCCTTCGGTGCCGATGTCGGGTTCGACAAGGAATTTCCGTCCCTCGGCGTCGACGGCGAGGTCCGGGTGTCGCTGTGGAACGCCGCGACGCTGCTGGCGCTCGTCGATGCCGATTTCGCCATCGCGCCAACCGCCTGGCAGCGGTCGGTCTTCCCGAAGGAACTGCGCTCGAAAATCCACGTCGTCCACGACGGCTTCGATCTCGGATCGCTGCAGGGCCCGCCGCCAAAGCCTATCCGCATGGGCGAGCTTGATCTCGCGCCGGGAGACGAGGTCGTCACCTTCGTGGCGCGCAATCTTGAGCCCTACCGCGGCTTCCACATCTTCATGCGCGCCCTGCCCCGGCTCCTTGCCGCCCGGCCGAAGGCCCGCATTTGTATCGTCGGGGGCGACCAGGTTTCTTATGGCAGCGCGCCTGTCGGCCATCCGAACTGGCGCGCGGCGCTCGTCGAGGAGCTGGGCGGAAGCCTAGACCTGTCGCGCGTGCATTTCCTCGGCACCCTGCCCTACGACCGCTACCTCGACCTGCTCAGGCTCTCATCGGCGCATGTCTACCTCACCTATCCCTTCGTCCTGTCGTGGTCGATGCTCGAAGCCATGGCCCTTGGCTGCCTGATCATCGGCTCCGATACGCCGCCGGTCAGCGAGGTGATCAGCGACGGCGTCAACGGCCGGCTGGTGCCCTTCTTCGAGCCGGAGCGGCTGGCCGACACCATCGCGGAAGCCCTTGGCGACCCGTCGCGGTTCGCGCCGCTCAGGGCGGAAGTGGCCCGATCCGCGGCAAGCTATGACTTCGCCACCGTGATATGGCCGAAGCACGTCGCGCTGCTCGAGGAGCACCTGATGTCCAGGGCTCTGCTCGACACCGTCCGCTCCCTGAAGCCAGTCCAGGCATCGCCGCCAGCCTAGGGTCGGGACTCAATTGAGCCAGTATGCGGCGGTTGCGGCGATCAGAACGCCTGAGAGGTAGTTCCTGGCAAGCTTGTCGTAGCGGGTTGCGACGCGCCGGAAGTCCTTGAGCCTGCACCACAT